>Ga0209192_10000022_pt1 | contig 207602 bp, 221 predicted proteins | sample ArcticOcean_MG_C_11_FD_187433 | JGI IMG/M metagenome (GOLD analysis project Ga0209192, IMG submission 187433) | Marine microbial communities from western Arctic Ocean - ArcticOcean_MG_CB2_154 (SPAdes) (version 2) | ecosystem: Environmental > Aquatic > Marine > Oceanic | place: Arctic Ocean... | reverse complement strand
CGCGGCCGCGTCGGATCCGCAAACGCAAGCGGATCGAAGGGCGGAACGGCTGATTTGCGAAACCTTACGCCAGCGGTTTGGGGGTGTGGTTTCCGTTTTCGGGGAGGAACAGCTGGAGGGAGGGTTGGTGGGAAGCGGCGCTGCGAACCGCGACGGGTCCGTGGACGCCGCCGACAACTCTCTAAAAATGACCGAAGCGGCGCTACATCTCGCCGAGGAGTTCGTCAAAGACTGGGAAATCTTGCTGCCGCAAGAGTTGGAAGTCGGGCCGAGGCGGGAAAAGGAGCTGCGGGACGCGAATGGAGAAAAGTTAGGTAAACACGCGGCGTGTGCCGAGTCCGACGTAACGGTCTGGGTCGATCCTCTTGACGGCACAAGGGAGTTCGTTGAAGGCCCCGAGTTTTGGCACGGCGTCACGGTGTTGATCGGGATCGCGGTGAGAGGGGTTCCGGTGGCGGGGGTTATTCACCAGCCTTTCGTCGGGGTGGATGGCAAACCGCCACAGACGATGCTGGATGTCTTGCAAACACGCGCGGACGCTAAAGCCGCTTTAGCGGCGGAGGGGTGGCGGCCTAAACCCAAAACCAAAAATCCCGAGTCTCCGGATTTGGAAACTTTCCCAGCCGGGTCTTTCGGCACAGGGCGGACGCTGTGGGGCGCCCCCGGTATCGGGGTGATTTCCCACCCCGGGCGGGACTTAATGAGAGGGACGCCGGTTCCAAAACCGACTCGCGCGGACGTAAAAAACCTTGTGGTGTGCACCACGCGCTCGCACCAAACGCCATTCGTGGAGGGCGCGGTTTACAACCTGCACCCACACTCCGTGATTCGCACGGGGGGCGCGGGTGGGAAGACGTGTTTGCTTCTGGACGGCAAAGCTGATGTGTGGGTGTTCCCCGCGCAAGGCACGAAGCGGTGGGACACGTGCGCTTGTGAAGCGCTGCTCAGCGCGAACCGCGGCGGGTGGTTGGTCCGGGCGACGAACGGCGGGGCGTACAAGTACGGGTCGCAAACCGCGAAAACGCCGAAAAACGCGGACGGCCTACTCGCCGCGAGCGACAAAGAGTTGTACCCGTGGATGGTCACGAAGTGGCCGTGGCTCAACGAAGCGGGCGGCGAACGGCTGGGGCCGCGGGACCCGGGGTTGGAAAAAGAATGACTCGGGGGTTTAATTTAATGTAAGACCTCGGTAGCCTTCGCGTTTGTCTCTTCAACGCGTCTCGCGCGTGTCCACCGCTTTGGTTCGCCCGTCGACGCTAGGGGCTAAATCGACTTTTACCACTCATGCCGAAACGATCGCCCCGAAACAAACGCCTTCATCTTCATTCATCTTCGTCTTCATCTTCATTCATCACTCATCACTCACCATCCAATTTCCATTCATCTTCATCTTCATCTTCATTCATCACTCATCACTCACCATCGACACTTCCCCTACTCCGGCCGAAACATGATCAAGTTCAACGTCGCCGAATTTGTTTCCATCGCCGCGATCGACGACGCGTACTGTTCTCCCTCGGTGTCGAACCACCCCACCGTGGGGGTTCCCCATTTCAGGGTTTTGTTCGTAGGGTCCGCGACGAGCTCAGTGTACCTGTGAACGGAACGTGTCAGTCTTTCGGACCGCGTGTATTACGTAATTACTCTGGACGATCGGCAAACAGTGTGATGACGGATTTGGGAAAGCCCAATACGTACGTGGTGGCCAGGCACACGTCTCCGATTTTGAGTTTGTTCTTTGCGGTGCCGCCCGGTCGGATCGCGCTGACCACCGGCCGCCCCTCGTCCCCCTCCCGCATCACAATACCAGTGCTGTTCGTGCCCATGTGGCAATCCACCTGCACGCAAAACACGGGGCCGCCGTCGGGGTACTTCCCGAGCACGGTGGCTGAGAGAGATGAAAAGAAAGTGTCAGTCGGTCGTCGTAAAAAGTGTACCAGGGATTGGCAAGGGTACCGGGGTGTGACCTCTGGTAAAGTGACACGGGGCCCTGTGTCTTTTTACCACAGTGCGCCAGTAACAGTTACGGCCGTGGTAAACAGTCGGGCGGGTAATCGCGCCGATTCGTCCGGCGGCGCGCGGTAATTGAGAAAGTGCCTTACCCTCGTCCACGGTTTTGGCGTTTACTTTGACCACGGCGGACCGTCCACACCGGAGGGGTAACCGCTTGGAGGCGCGCAGTGCGACGCCCGTGAACGACCCTCCAGGGACACGCACGGAACAGGACATGGACGTCGCCATCGTGACAGTCGGGGCGTCAGGGAGTGGTTTGACTGGGACCGGGAGACGACGGATTCGGTCAGCGTTGGAGTGGTGTTCGTGTGACGAAGAAATCCCGAAATCCGAAAATGGTGGAGGCGTTTGGGACGCGGCCGGGGCTCGGCGGGTCACGGAACGCGGTGTGTGGTGTCGCGGCAGCGGAACGCGAGATGCGTCACGCGACGAGCGTGGATGCCTGATGCCGAAACCCGCTCGGTTCGCATGCTTACCTACGGTTGTGCGATCGAAAGTGACATCCGCGTCAGGGGAACAAAAAGCTGACAGGGATTTTGACTCGAGCGAAATCCACTGGATCAATCGGCGCGATTTTTTCGAGCAAGCATTCACGTCCGCGTGCGTGCCGCCGCGTCGTACGCCTCGTCGGGCTGGTCATCACCGGCGCCCATTGCGGAATAGGCATAAGTTCACCACAACCCGCCCCGTGCACTAGTGGCAGAAGGTGGCACATGCTGCGAGTGGGGATGCGACACTAAGCGACCGACCGTGCGTGATGCCTCCAAAGCGATGTTCCCACGGGAAGGCGAAAGGCAGCTGCGCTGAGTGCACCCCCTGCCCGCTTGGCAAGCTGCAACATAACTGCGTGGACTGCACCCCCTGCCCGCACGGCAAGCTGAAAAACAACTGCGCTATGTGCAACCCCTGCCCTCACGGCAAGCGGAAACGCATATGTGCTGAGTGCACCCCCTGCCCCCACGGCAATCTGAAACAGAACTGCGTGGACTGCACCCCCTGCCCGTACAGCAAGGTGAAAACAACTGCGCTATGTGTAACCCCTGCCCTCACGGCAAGCAGAAACAAAGCTGCAAGGAGTGCGTCGGGTGCCCTCATGGCAAGCTGAAACACGGCTGCCCGGAGTGCAACTCCTGCCCCCATGGTAGACTGAAAAACATATGCGTGGAGTGCAAGGGCTGCCCGCACGGCAAGCTGAAAAGCAACTGCGCAGAGTGCAACCCCTGCCCCCACGGTAAGCGGAAAACCACGTGCACGGACTGCAGCCCCTGACCTCACGGTAAGCGGAAAGACCAGTGTGCGGAGTGCAGTGTGCGGAGTGCACCGGGTGCCCCCACGGCAAGAAGCGGAAAATCCACTGCGCAGAGTGCACCCCCTGCCCGCATGGCAAGCTGCAACAGCGCTGCGTGGGGTGCACCCCCTGCCTGCACGGCAAGCTGAAAAACAACTGCGCTATGTGTAACTCCTGCCCCCACGGCAAGCTGAAACACGGGTGTGCGGAGGGCAAAACGTCTTCACGCGAAAATCCTGAAGTCGAGTAGCGTAAGTAGCGCGGTGGGCCGAGAGCGTTGGACTTTTTTTATTAAATAGTCGAATCCTTACTCCGCGCATACGCGCTCTGGTTTGAAACGCTAACCCTAAACCCTAAACCCTAAACCGGAACCCTAAGCCCTTTCATCAACCCCTCGCGTAAAACTCGGTCACCGTGGTTCGCCCCAGGGGTTGCGCGAACAAAGTCGACGCGTTCGCGTTTGTGATTGTAACGGCGACGTAATCGCCGATTCGAAGCGGAATCAATAAATTTGAGTTGGATCCATCGTTCGGTTCGTACATTGCCTTGGCAACGGCGGCGTGAATCACGACTTTTTTGTTAGCACACGTCCGTCCCGACAGCTCGTGGTTCGATTTCTTGGAAAAACCCTCAATCAAAACAAGCCGCGTCGCGCCGACTTCGTTTCGCAAGTTGACCTGTAGCGCTTCCGACCGCTGCAGCGCGATGATCTCGGCGAGCCGTTTCTTTTTCACGCCCTCCGCGACGTCATCCGTGAAGTGCCTGATTGCAAAAATAAAGTGTCAGTCTTGTATATCGCGCCGTGTGGACAAACGGTCAGGGCAGAGGGAAGACGACCCTTCGCAGGACGAGTACGGGCAAACAGGGAGGCCGTGATTTGGAGTTGGGAAATACCCACCGGCTCGCGTACGTCTTGGTACGCGCGCTGTAGTGGAACATGAACGCGTGTTCGTACTGGACGTGTTTCATTAGGGACAGGGTGTCGGAATGTTCCTCGTCCGTTTCGCCGCAAAACCCGGTGATGAAGTCGCTGTGATTATGTCCACGAAAAGCGGTTAACGTGTTGTACGTCGCGCCGTGTGGACAACAGTCAAACGGCGCGTTAGAGGGCAAACGCCGTGCCGCCTGATTTGGGAAACGCGCGAGGTACGTACCTGGAGATGGCGACGTCTGGGATTTTTGCCCGCACCGAATCCACCAAGCTCAAGTACGCCTCCCTCGTGTATCCCCGTTTCATTCGGTCCAGCACCGACGAAGACCCGCTTTGCGCGGGCATGTGAAGCATCTTCCCCACGTTGTTTTTACCCCGCACGATCTCGAGAACGTCGTCGGGAAAGTCCTTCGGGTGCGGTGAGGTGAACCGGATTCGCAACTCGGGGTCGACTTCGGAAACTGCACGATGCGTAAAAGAAAACGTCAGTCTTGAGTGTTGGGGTGTACTGTTTATCGCGATGTATTGGACGATGTATGGACAACAGTCAGGGTAATCAGTCTGAACAGTCACCAGCTTCGGTAAAACAGTGCACTTGTGATATATACAGTTGTAACAGTTGCCAGTACATGTTACTAGTGGTGGACATCACAGAGGGGCGGCAGAAACAGTGCGTGGCGGATTTGGGAAACGCCCGTCCGGCCGTACCTTCGTTCAGTAACTCGCCGAACCGCAACGCGTCGTCCCGGGAACGGCCCGGTTTGTACACGGACCTGAACCCCGGGGCGTAGTACTTCACGAAGGGATCCGCACGTTGCGCAGTGGTGGTAACTCGCTCCGTGTCAGGACTTCCTTGTAGTTCAGGATGAAATCCTCCGTTAGTCGTAACTCCTCCTTTAGTAGTAATACTCGGACCACTACTCCCCGACCTATCGGCGTACGAGTTGACGTTCTGCCCGAGCAGGGTTATTTCTTTGTACCCTTCCTCGGACAGTTGCTTAACCTCGTCGATGATACTCGCAAACGGCCGGCTGCGTTCGCGTCCGCGCGTGAACGGCACGATGCAAAACGCGCACATGTTGTCGCAGCCGCGCATTATCGACACGAACGCGCTCGGGCTCACGGACGGGGCGTTTTTCCGGACGGGGGAGATGTCCGCGTACGTCTCGTCGATTGAAAGCTGGACGTTGATCACGGCGTTTCCGGAACTCGTGTTTGTACCGGTCGCGCTTTCACTTTCGTCACTCGACCTACTCTCGTGATCCGTGGAATAACTACTCGTATCACCTGTACCAAGCCCTCGCGCCGCGTTGATCAGCCGCGGCAAATCACGGTACGCATCCGGCCCGGCGACTAAATCGCACAGCCCGTCGTGTTGCAGTAGCTTTTCTTTCAAACGCTCGCCCATGCATCCGAGAACGCCCACGACGGGGGTGGTGATTTTTATCTTTGTGTTTGTTTTCGTGTTAAAGGACTCCCGAACTGTTTTCGTGTTTGTGTTGGAGTCGTCGCCGGCGCCGTCCGTCAAACCAGTAAACACCCCACTCACGTCTTGCCTGTCCCTCTTCAACTGTTTCTTCAACTCCCTCGTGTGCTTCAATTTAATCGCCCTGAGTTGCGCTAGCCGGTGCCAAATCTTCTTTTCAGCGCCGTCGCGAATAGCGCACGTGTTTACCAAAATTGCATCCGCGTCGTCGGGAACGTCCACCATTTCGTACCCGGCGTCCCGCAACACGGACGCCACGATTTCGCTATCGCTGACGTTCATCTGACACCCGTACGTCTCCACGTAAGCTGTGCGGCCAAGCGTGGTCCGCGTGGAGTTACTAACCATGGACGAAACATCACCCGCGATCGCGTTCGGTCCGAACGCCGCGCCGCACGCACTATGGCCGGTGAGGAAATCGGATAAACCAGGCCCGGAAGTGAGCACCCTTTTCGAGGACGACAGGCCGTCGTGTGGGGGCTGGGCGTAGTGCCGCACGGACAGAAAATCGCGACCGCGAGGCTCGGGGGACACCGAAAATCCCACCCGCAACCGCTCCGCCACGCGCGCCAACCGCCGCATGCCGACGCGCGTCAAAGCGGCGGCGCGGCGCGATCTGGCAGGGCGGCCGAGGCGCTGAAGGCGAGAAAGGTCGGCGACTTGCTCTCTGCTCAAATGTGAAAGTCGTTGCTTTCGAAACGCGACACGTGTTTTTGAAAACCAAGATCAAACCAAGAAGCACTTTCAATCTCGTCCGCGCGCGCAGAATGAGACGCGCATCCGCGCACTTGATGCGGTCGTGAGTTCTTCTGTTTTCGGCGACCTTCACTTGCGCGATGGCCAGGAAACCGGGCAAGCGATGCGTCCACGACAAGCCGAAGGACAGCTGCGTGGAGTGCTCTGGGTGTCCGCACGGGAAGCTGAAACGCAATTGCGGAACGTGCACGCCGTGCCCGCACGGCAACGGGTACCGGATGTGCTTCCAGTGCAACCCGTGTCCGCACGGCAAAATCACGTACGACTGCGGGATTTGCAACGGGTGCGAGCACGGTAAGCTGGAACGTTTGTGCGCGGTGTGCAACGGGTGCGTGCATGGGAAGTGGAAATACAACTGCCCCATCTGCCGCGGGTGCCCGCACGGCAAGCGCAAAAGCAGCTGCGTGAAGTGCACGCCTTGTCCTCACGGAAAGCTGAAGCAGTTCTGCAAAACGTGTACGCCGTGCCCGCACGGAAACCGCAAAGACCACTGCGCTTTTTGCAAGCCGTGCCCGCACGGGAAGCTGAAAGCCAAGTGCTCCACGTGTTCGCCGTGCCCGCACGGGAAAATCAAAAGCAACTGCGGAACCTGCATGGTGAAGTGCCCGCACGGGCGGCAGAAACACCAGTGCTTGGTTTGCTCGCCTTGTCCGCACGGGAAGCTGAAGGACAGCTGCGCCAACTGCAACCCGTGCCCGCACGGCAAGGTGAAGCGAAACTGCATCCCGTGCACGGGGTGCGAACACAGAAAGGTCAAGCGAAACTGTGTGGAGTGCAACTCGTGTCCTCACGGGAAGCTGAAGCGAAACTGCGCTACGTGCAACGGGTGTCCGCACGGGAAGCTCAAGAACAACTGCAAGGAGTGCGGGGGGTCCGCGAGAGGCAAGCCGAGGGATTCATAGATATCGGGTAGGGGGGTGGGAGTGGTGGTGATGAGTGGTGCGTGTAAAGAGACGACTTCTTCTTTGTTTTCATCGTACCGTAGGTATCTCTCGAGGGTTAGCGTCTCTTTTCGTCGCGAGTACGGACGGACCTTCTCTTCAGTACTCGTAACAGTGGTAACCCTGGAAACGGTTAAACAGTTCAGTTAGTACTTCCTGAAGTTCAGCGCGTTCCGCTCTTCCGCCATGGCCTTGCCGTAGGCCTGGACGAACTTGAGCTTGGCGGTGTCCTTGGCCAACCCTTTCGCCGCGTTCCACTTTTCCCACCGTTCGCGGCCGTCGAAATCGAGACCACCGTGACTGGCCCACATGGGTTTTTCCTCACGGCAGTTTCCTGGGTGTGGACGAAAAAGTGTCAGTCGGTCGTGATGTGTATGAGGGATTGGAAAGGGTATACTGTACTCCATAGTATGAGGGATTGGAAGTCCTGGTCCCTTCTGGACGAGTATGGGCAATCAGTCGTCTCTTAATGTGGTCAGTGGGAAAGTTCCGCACCTTCCTCGACTTGCTTTTGCAACCCGTGCAGGGCGTACCAGTCGTCGGGTTTAATAACCGCGCCGCCTGGTTTGGGGAGCATGCGCCACTTCTTGTCCTCCCAGGTTGACACCAACGCGTCGTACTCGCCGACGTCGGGGACGGACCAGGTGATTTTCTCCTCCACGACTTTGTCCTGCGCGCGCGGGGAGAGACGGGTTTTCGTATTTTATTTATTTTTCGGTCAGTTGAGGAGAAAAGGAGAAAGAAAGAAAGGTTTTTGTCGTGCGGTGGTGGGTGGCGTGCGCGATGGAATGGACGTCGGTCGTTGTACGTACCTTTTCTGCGATGAGGGGGGTCATGGACGGGTACGGGCACGGCAGCTTTTCGTTGAGGAACCGTTTCTTGAACCCGGAAACTGAGGTCACGCCGAGTACTTTGAAGAACCCGTTAAGGTTCGCGCGTTGCGCGTGGGTTTTCGTGGACGCCACGTTTGGCTTGGTGAACCCGCACTCCACCGCGGCATCCTGCATGTCCGCTAGGGTCATGGTTTCCGCCACGGAAGGGCCTTGCCCGGAGAGCTCGAAGTCGATGGCCATGCTGTACGGGGGAGGTGCGTAGGTGCGTGTTGAGGGAGGGAGGGCGCGCGAGGTGGAGTGTCGTCGTTTGCGAGGCGCACGCGCGTGAAACCACGAAACGCCGCGTGGTGTCCGCGGCGCCTCGTGGTGTCGACTTGAGAAAACGAACCGCTTCGAGTCGGGAAAAGGAGTCTCGACTCGTCGACCGAAAGTGCGCCTCGACGCGAACGTTTTTGGAAATTCGGGTTTCACGGGAAAGAATCGAAAACAGCGACGCAAAAGCAACGACACCGACGACCGCACGTTCCCCGAGGGCGCCCAAGAGGTGCGCGCGTAGGGTCGTGGCGCGCGAACGATGGGAATGAAGCAATGCTCGCATGGAAGGATGAAACACATTTGTGTGCAGTGCAACCCCTGCCCGCACGGCAAGCTGAAAGGCACCTGCGCGCAGTGCAACCCTTGCCCTCACGGCAAGCTGAAAAACAAGTGCGCAGAGTGCAACCCCTGCCCGCACGGTAGGCTGAAAGGGCAGTGTGTGGACTGCAACCCCTGCCCTCACGGCAAGCGGAAACAGCACTGCGTTGCGCGCAACCCGTGCCGTCACGGCAAGCGAAAAGCCATGTGCGCGCAGTGCAACCCGTGCCTTCACGGGAAGCTGAAACAGCACTGCACGGTGTGCAGCCCTTGCCCCCACGGCAAGCTGAAACAGCACTGCGTGGTGTGCAGTCCTTGCCCTCACGGCAAGCTGAAAAGCAACTGCGTGGCGTGTAGCGGTTGCCCCCACGGCAAGCGAAAGACCAGGTGCGCGGCATGCAAAACGGCACGCGCTGCTCCACCGCATGCAAAGCACATCAAGCGCGAGCAGGAGAGTTCGCTGGAGATCAAACGAGAGACCGAGATCAAGGAAGAGCCCGAGATCAAGCAAGAGCCGTTCACCATCCGCGGCTACTGCGGCTTGGACGACGGCCGGTGAACGAGTTCGCGGTTGTCGCAATATTAATGCCGATATTAACGCGATACCTTCAGAAGGTATTAAACTACATTATCCTACCCTAAGCCTCACTTCCCCAGCCCCCCCCGAAACGGCGAGCAGCAGCTTTTGTACCTCCGTCCGGATTGGCACGGACACGGCCGCGTGGCGGGAAACGCGCCGTCCATGGACTTGGCGTCTTCCCTGTGATTGGGAAAGAAGAGTGGTTAACGTCTTTCGGACCGCGTTCGTAACTTGTATGCGCAAACAGGGCACCTGTGATGTGTGTAGTGCCCAGTAAATAGTCACAGAGGCGGAGCGGTAAACAGTGTGTCCCCGGATTTGGGAAACGCGCGGTACGATGCGTACCTCAGTTCCTCTTTCGTGGCGAGCGTCTGGCTTTTCCGGACGATATCTGCGAATCCCTCCCAGCTCATGGGAGGGGCGGCACCCCCCGCTAAAGACTTCTTCACTCGCCGCATCACCACCTGTAACATCGCGGCGTGCTGAATGCAGCTCGCGACGTCGTTGGCGTTGACGTTTAGGTCTGGGTTTTTTTCGTTCACCCGAAACGCCACTGAGATAAAAAAGAAAGTGTCAGTCTCGTATGGGCAATCAGGGAGGCGGAATGTGGTAAATGGGAAATACTTACCGCGCCGGTGTTCCGGCGCCCGCAACAACCCGGGGCGGATTTGTTCCGTCTCAGTCAGCGCGGTGACGATACCTTCTATTTGAAGTGGGCTCAGCCCTAACGTTGCTAAGGGCGAGGCGTTTTGCTCGCCCGAGATCATGCCCGCGGCGGACGTCGCGCCGGTTTCGTCTTTCACTTTTTTGGATAAAGAAACCAGGTCGTCCAACGAAAACGAATCCGGAATCGCGAACGATGCCCCCGCGCCGAACAACGCGCTTTTGAAGGTGTCGAACACGGATTTCGTTTTTGCGGTGGTGTGTACGCCACGAGTCAAGCCGGCCGCCCTTGTCCAGTCAGCACGCGCGGCCGGGGGCGCGGTGCGCATGGAACCGCGCGGTTTCGAGGTGGTTCGCAGGACATCGCACCGCGAAGTCGGCGCCGAGAACCCGGCGATAACCTTTTTCGAAGTCACTCTGGTTCCCGAACCGAAATCCGCGACCGCCGCGCCGCGCAGCAGGTTCAGGAAACGACCGCGCATGTGAAGGGCGTGGCGAGCGACCTAGCGCCGCGGGTCGGTGGGCCCACGGAAACGCAGTCACCCGCGTGGTGGTCGCCGTGTCGACGCGCGACCCGAGATGGTGACCGAAAAAAAGCGAGCAGCGCACTTTTTCTGTCGGGCAGTCGGGTTTCTGGCGCAGCCACGACACCATTTGTATTTCCCACGAAACGTCACACCCCTCCGCGCGCGCCTCGCCCGGCCAGATGCAAGCTTGTTCCCCTTTGCTCAACGGCATCTCCGCACGTCACGTTGTGTCCCAAACTCGCGCCGCCGGTACCTTCTGTGCGTCCCTGAAAGTTCCCGTGACCGCGAATTTATCGCGATCTGTGCCAAAAGCGCTCGCCCGATCCGCACAAACACGGCTCGTTTCCAAGCCCAGCACAATGTCCGGCACCAGCACGGGGGCCCCCACGGCTTCCAAAACCGTTAACGATGACACCGACGACCAAGTGCTTTGCCGCTCCGTGGAGGAGAAAAGGACGCCTTTGATCAACCTGGAAGGCGGGCGGCAGATTAGCTACGTGAAGTGTTCCTGCAGCAAGTGCGGTGGCCTGGTTATGTGCGGCGACAAGCAGCTTTTGCCCACCGCAGTGACCCCCAATCACTACGACCTGCACCTAACACCCGACCTTGTCACGTTCCAGTACACCGGTGTGATGACCGTACAGCTCACGGTACACGAACCCTGCGACGCGGTGACGTTCCACGCCCGGGATCTGAAGATTCAATCAGGCGTCGTCGTCGACAAAGACGGCGCCGAAAGAACCAACCCTGGAGGCCCCGATGTTCTGTACGGCACGGAAACCCAGGAAACCGCCACGGTGGCGCTGTCCAAGCCTTTCACGGAAAAAGACGTGGGGAGCGTTGTTGAGTTGACTTTGAAGTTCACGGGCGAACTGAACGACAAGCTCGCCGGGTTTTACCGCAGGTGCGTGTCGCGCGTTTCCCAAATCCAGGCACACTGTTTGATGCCCCTCTTTGACTGTTTACTGTTTACTCTAGGACATGTACCAGTACTGGCAACTGCTACATACATCACAAGTAGACTGTTTGCCCATACAGTACACCCATACTCAAGACTCAAGACTTACCCTTTTCGTGTAACAACCGAAGCGCGTACCCCGCCCCAGACGACCCGACGGAAACGCGGTACCTCGCGGTGACGCAGTTCGAACCCACGGACGCGCGGCGGTGCTTTCCTTGCTGGGACGAGCCTTCTCTGAAAGCGACGTTCGGGATGACCCTCACGGTGCCGGAGGACAGGTACGGCCTTGGGGCTTTCCCAAATCCAGACACTGTTTACGGACCCTACGTGACTACACGGCCGTCATTAAAAGGAAGTATACTACATGCATCACAAGTGCACTGTTTGCCCATACACTTGACAGTACACCCACACGCAAGACTCAAGACTGACACTTTTCTTTTACTATATAGGGTCGCGCTGTCCAACATGCCCGAGGCATCGGTTACCAAAAAGGAATCTTCAAAAACCGTGGTGTTCGAAACCACCCCCGTGATGTCCACCTACCTGCTAGCCTTCTGCGTCGGCGAGTTCGACTTCATCGAGGCGACGACCCCGGAAGGCGTCATCGTGCGTTGCTGGACCCCCGTTGGGAAGTCTGAGCAAGGGCGGTTCGCCCTAGACACCGCGGTCGGGAGTTTATCTTTTTTCGGCGAGTACTTTGACAGCCCGTACCCGTTGCCCAAGATGGTAAGTATTTCCCAATCACCACATTCCGCAGACTGATTGCCCATACTCGTACCAGAAGGGACGTCTCACCTCTGCCCTGACTGTTTGTCCATACATCATTATATACAAGACTGACATTTCTTATTTTACAATCAGGACATGATCGCCGTGCCCGATTTCAGCGCCGGGGCGATGGAGAACTGGGGCCTTGTCGTGTACCGGGCGTCCATGATGCTGTTCGAGGATGGGAAAACCCCGGTCAACGCGAAACAAAGAATCGGGTACGTGGTGGGGCACGAACTCGCGCACCAGTGGTTCGGCAACCTGGTGACCATGGAGTGGTGGTCCCAGCTCTGGCTCAACGAGGGGTTCGCGACGTGGGTCGGGTGGCGAGCGATGGACCATTTGTTTCCGGAGTGGCAGGTCTGGAGCCAGTTCCTGGTAAACGAACAGAGCATGGGGTTGGGGTTGGACTCGTTGCGCAGCTCGCATCCGGTAGAGGTTCCGATTTCCGCGGCGGCGCAAGTCACAGAGATCTTCGACGCGATTTCGTACTCGAAGGGAAGCTGCGTGATTCGCATGCTGGAAGCGCACCTCGGGGAAGAAACGTTCCGAACCGGAATGAGGCTTTACGTGAAACGGCACCAATACGCAAACGCCGGTACGGCGGATTTGTGGCGCGCGCTTTCGGAAGTTTCCGGGCAAAACGTGACGGACTTGATGTCGTGCTGGACGAGTCAAACGGGGTACCCGATTCTCACCGTCGCCAGCGACCCTATGGAGGGCGAGCCGAACAAATCGGTAATAACGGTTTCGCAAAGGCGATACCTCGCCAGCGGCCCGGACTCACTTACGGACGACGAAAACGCGGTTTCCTGGAAAGTCCCGCTACGGGCGCACGCCGCGTTCCAAAACGTTCCCGGAATCCTGGAGGATGACTTCGCCGCGTTTGAAGTGACCTCCGAGGAGTTGGAAAAAGCAGGCGGTGCGCTGAAACTGAATAGTGGACAGAGCGGTTTTTACCGCGTGACGTACGACGAAAAAAGCCGGTACGTGTTGGGGCTTTCCCAAATCCGCCACACACTGTTTGCCCATACAAGACGTTAACCACTTTTCGTTTACAATCACAGGGGTTTGCTTAAGAAATCAATCCCAACCATGTCCGAGGTGGACCGAGTCGGGATCGTGTCCGACGCCTTTGCGTGCGGCGCGAGTGGGTACGCCAGCACCGTTGACGCGCTGGAGCTTCTTGAGGCGTACCGCGGTAAGGGTCTTTCCCAATCACCAAGTTCCGCCTCTGCGATTGCCCATACAAGACGTTAACCAGTTTCTTTTTTATCGTATCAGCCGAAACGAGCTACGTGGTGTGGTCCGACATCGCGTCCGGGGTGGGCGGTTTGGCCGGCGCTTTCTTCGAACAACCGGCGGAGGTCACGGCGGCGCTGACGGAGTTTTCGGGTGGTTTATTCGCCCCCATTGTTGCGCGTTTGGGGTGGGAAGTCACAGGTGCGGAAAAGAGCGACCCGAACGCGTACCAGATTTCGCTGTTACGCCAGCTCGCGGTTTCGCGCGCGCTTTCTTACGAAAACGAGCACGCGGTTGCCGAAGCGCGAGTGAGGTTCGACAAGTACGTCGCCGGCGATGTATCCGCCGTCCCCGCGGACCTGAAAGGCGCCGTTTTCGCGTCCGTCTTAAGGCAAGGAGGATTGGAGGAATTTGAACAGCTCAAGAAACTTTACATAAACGCCGACTCCGCGCTTGAAGAGAGTTTGGTGTTGGGCGCCATGGGCGCTTGCAAAGACCCGAAAATCATCACCGCGGCGCTCGATTTCAATTTAACAGACGCGGTGCGGAAGCAAGACGGCGCGTCCATCGTGGGGTCGTCCGCTTCGTCCAAGCACGGCAAGCGGGTGGTGTGGGACTGGGTCCGGGCGAACTGGTCAGCGGTGGAACAAAAATTCGGGGGCGGGGGCGTGTCCTCCGGGCTGACGCGGATCATCGGCGCGAGTTGTGCCGGGCTGGCGTCGGAAAAGGATGCGAAAGACATTGAGGCGTTTTACGTCCCGAAAAAAATAGAAGGCGCCGAGCGCACCGTATCGCAAGCCGCCGAGGCGGTGCGCGCGAGAGCCGCGCGCGTGGCGCGGGACGCGGATACGGTGGGGAAGTGGCTGGTGAAGTAGTCTCCGGTTTTGGGAAAGACGATTGCCGAGAGAGAGAGACAAACAGAGCGAGACTTACAAGGTAGGCGTTCCGCAGGTGTTTGCTGTAGGTGTTTGAAAAAACGCCACGTTGGCGGCGCCAACGTGGCGTTTCAACGCTGCGTTTCTGGCAACGCCCGAAACGCAGCCCTCCGCCTTCCCGCCCCCTCCCCCTGCACCCCAGGTACAGCAACCACCCACCCACTCCCCTATCCCCCGCCGCGGCGGGCTTGGAAGCCGACGATTTCCTCTTGCACTTTGACTCCGCCCCGGACTTCATCGCTTACTTGGATGATATCGAGACGGCAGCGGCAGACTTTTCCCCTCTTCGTGATGCGGGTTTTTAGTCGCCTGAGTTTGTAATTCAACCGCTCGGATGTTAAAAAAAAAACCATTTTGCGTTTCCTTTCTTTTCCGTCCAGATCTCCCCCGAAATCCCCATTGTTCTCCGCGCCCGCGCGATGACGGTCGAGAATCCCGGCGCCGCGGAGGTCGAGGTGGACATGGCCACCCTGAAGGCGTCACTGGCGTGCCCTTTGTGTGATGACATGTACCGCTTCCCTGTGACCGTGGTGCGTGCTCGGGGCGGAACGAGATGAACGACCGAACCCGATTCGCGCACCGTGTTTACAGTAGTACATCTCGACCCCACATTACCCACCGTCCCTCTGCTCACCCTTCCCCCCCCCCCCTTCCAAAACAGATGGAGTGCCTGCACACGTTCTGCCACGCGTGCATCGTGAAAGTAGTGCAGCCTGGTAAGCCGAGTAACGCGTGTCCTAAATGTCAAATCGGTCTGGGCGTGAACCCGTTCGTGGAGAAGAAAATCGTGCGCGACGGCACGAAAACGTCAATCGTGGATCGATTGCGCGAGGGCGGGCATTTCGGGGGGGTGGATGTTACCGAAGGAACTGGTGTTGGGGGAGAATAAGGGTAAGATCTTACACCGAGTCGAGGTTTCCTTTAATAGAGTAAGGTTGGCTAAAATAAGATAGCGCAGCGCTACGTACGGGTACGGTTACATCAGTACATCAGCGTTTATTCTTTCGACTGCGTTTGCCGCCGCTTAGGCCCAAGGATTGCTCAAAGTCATCTTTCGGCTTTTCTTTCTTGCCAGTTGCCCCCTTGTTTTTCACGCCTTTCGAGGTGTCCCCATCTCCTCCCTTCCGCACCACCACCCCGATCGCCGTCGGGGCGAAGGGAAGCGTGGCCCACAGGGAGTCGTACTCCGCGGGCTGGAAGAATTGCTCCGCCGATTTCGACGTGGTCAGCGCGTCCAAAACGTTCCTTTTCTCGCCGAGCGCGCCGAGGTCCTCCACGAACACAAGAGGCGCGCCTGGTTTCAATATTCGGGCGGCTTCTTGTACTAAAACCTCTGGATCTTTAGCAGCCCCTAACGCGCCAGTGCAGACCACCGCGTCTATTGTTCCCGCTGCTTGCCCGCTGTTTGACTCTAAACTCTGTTTCTTCGCCACGAAGGGAATGGAAGATGCGACCGATACTTGAATCAGCAAATCTTCCTTCGCGTCGGGATCGATACCCACGACCATCCCGATCGTTTTCGGGTAGTAGTACATGTTCTTTCCTTGCCCACAGCCGTACTCCAACACCCGCTTCGCGTTAGGCGGGACGTGCTTGCCAATCATCGCGGCGGTGATGAACTGTACGCGCCAGTACACCGCAGTTTTGTACAAACCGAACCCGCCCAAAAACGCGACGAGGGGAAGCACGATTTGGGACAAACCTCCGTCCGCGACCGTCGCCACCAGGTTTGGTTGCGCGAGTTGTTCCACCGATACTCGCGTCATCGCCTCAGAAGATACCTGCCAACTCACCTCCACCAACGTCAAAGTTGTGGACGCATCATTCGGGATGGCGTTTCGCGGGGAACGAATGTTGTGTGCCCTTCGTGTTTGCTGACGAAGGGATGTGGATGCCCCGAAACGCGAAGCACGCCCGACGGGGCGGACCTTCGCGGGTCCGCACGGCGTCGCGGATCTCGAGCCGGTCAGCGCGAATCGCGGGCTCGCACAACTCGCACGGACCGGCACGTGCGGCGCGGCGGTGACCATCGCGGGGTGAACAGCACGTGCGTCACGTTCTAAGCGATCGCTGACGATATCATCGCGATATATTGCTGTCGACAAAGCAGCACTTTCACTTTTTCACTATTGCCAGTTAAGCCCTCTTCATAGCTTCACCACTTCCACTTCCCACGGCACTTCGCACACGTCCGATGCCCCCGTTTCGGTGACCTCACCCGCCCGCGTACACGTCGCATGGACCGAACCCTCCCGTGCGTCACCTTCGCGCACCCCGCGCTGCTTGGCGACAACAAACAAGTCGTGGTGCGTCAAAACCTCGCGGCGCAATCTGCGACGGAAGAAGGCACCGCGCGGTGGGTTTGGCCTGGCGCACTTGCCACCGCGAACTGGCTGTGCGAGCGCGGTGTGGAGTGGATTCTGGGTAAACACGTCGTAGAGCTCGGCGCAGGGACCGGGTTGTTGGGGCTAGTCGCGTCGCGCCTAGGCGCGAAGTCAGTGACGCTGACGGACTTACCCTCGGAACTTCCATTGCTGCAGCTGAACGTGGAGAAAAATTATGGACCACCGAAAAAACAGAACGACGGTACCACCGTCGCGTCCCCGTGTTCGGTGAAGCCCTTGCGCTGGGGCGACGTCAGTGCGATTGAAACCCTGCTCGTGGAAAACACAAACTCAAACGAGCAAAACGCCTTCGACGTCATGCTTTGCTGCGACCTTCTTTACCACAACGACGACGACGCGCAACGGGCGCTCGCGGCAACGATGCGGGCGCTGGTCACTGGTTGCGAAAAATACCAGGGCGTGTGTCTTGGTGACACTGCAACGACTCAAACGCGATGTCCCGGAAGCAAACAAACAAGAGTGCTCTTCGCGTACCAGTTTCGGGAAAACGTGTTGGGCGATTGCGTGTTTTTTGAAACAATAACCGAATTGTTCGGGGACGCGATTAGGCACGAAACCAGCGACGAAGACCTGTGGCTGATGGAGTACCGGGTAGAATAGACTAGCAGTTTAGGGTTTAGGGTTTAGGGTGTAAAACTAGTGCAAGTAAAAAGCGCCCTCGGCGTGGGCAGATTGAAAAGGCGAAACTGAAAAGAGTCATCTGCGACGCCGGTGCCGTTTGAGTTTGTGTTCATGGATGCATTAAATTTTTTGTCTAAAGCATCGATGCCTAGTATACTATCAGCCGGGGTGGTGTTACTCCCCGCACCGCACGCCGCAGCTCACGGGACACGCCGGTCCTTTGCTATCCCGCGCGCCTTTTTGGCCAATCATGAATTCCGGATTCCTCGTGCAGTACCCTTTTTGCGCCCACTCAGCGCACTCGCGCCACTCATCACGACAACTCACTTCCGTGCCTTCCGAGGAATCTGCCAGCCGGGCAGTAGTTTCGTGACTCGTGTCACTTTTTCTTTGACTCAGACTCAGTTTCGGCATCGGCAGCGGCACGTCAGCCGGAAAATTCCCGTCAAACTTCGCCACGCGCATCCACTTCACCGCGGTCCACTTTTCGCCAGCCACCACGGGGCACGCGCCGTGCAGGGACCCGGGGTCCAGTACCCCATCGTCAGTGAGGCTCCAGAAAAGCACGGCGTCGCCTCGTTTAGATTGAAGTGGGACGCCGCTTTTCGACGCGCAATCGCTCCATTCGATTTTACCGGATTCGTCAGGATCATCAAAATGCGCCGGTTTCTTCGCCTTTGGGAATATCGTCTCGCCGCCGCTTTTGTTGTAAAAATAAAGTGTCAATCTTTCGTGATGTGAGTGAGTAATTAATCTGGACAGTCGGCAAAACAGGGAGGCGGGATTTGGTGAAAGGCCCAAGGCCGTACCTTTCCGTGTCCGCGAGGTAAATCAGCATCGTGGCCATCCGCTGTCCGCCCCGTTTCGGGCTAGCGTTTACAGGGTCGTGGAAGTAGTCGTAGTGCGGGTCGTACTTCTGCCCTTGCGTCAGGTAAAACAAAGGGTCAGTGTTTCATAATGTGAGTGAGTAATTACTCTGGACAATCGGCAAAATAGTCGTCCGGGATTTGGCGAAACACAAAGAAGGTACGTACGTACCTTTGTCGTACCGCAAAATCTGCATGCCTTCGCCGTTCGGTTCCGGAATCCCCGCGGCGTTCGCGATGCGCAGTTCGATTTGTGTCACCACGTCGTCCTGGTGTTTCAACAGAAACGTCCCCGCGCTGGTTCGAATCCCGGACGACACCGGGCCGTTCGTCCCGACCACGGTTGACGGCGCGAGTTGCTTTTTCGCGAGGTCCATTAAATGCGACGACTCGCTTTCAGTCAGGAAGTTCCGGAAAAGGTACGCCTTCGGGTTCCGGGTTGTTAAAACGATCGGCGGCGAGTTCGGGAACCCGGCAATCTCGGTGAGCTGGTTCAATCTTCCATACGTGGATTTGGGCAACGGCGCCGTGCTGTGCAGAAACGCCAGCTCGGCGTTACCTGTGGGGATCGAACCGCGGCCCGGGTTTTCTTCGGTCGCCAAAGTCTTACCGACCGGCTCCGCACTTTGCGGTGCTTTTTTACTCTGCGTCTTTCGCGTCGCGCGCGCGGTGAGCTTGGTGTACGACCCTCCTTTGCCGGCTTTGCGAGGTACACCGGTAGCTGTTGCTTCGTGTTTCGTGACTTTTACTTGGTCACCACCTGCTCTTCGAAACTCGAGCTCAGTCTCCAAGTCCGCCGCCGCGACGCCGCGCAGATCGAAACCGCGACGGCCCAACGTGCTCAGGGACAAGCCGCGGTGGCTTTTTTCGTGGACACCATCCCCGTCTGTCCCACCGCCACCACCACCCGTCAACACGTTAAAGGTCATGAACGTCGCCCACGCGAAGCAAAGCGCGGCGATGAGCCACGGGAGGTGCGTGCGGTCTGCGGTGCGTGCCATGCGTGCGTCGGGAGCGTGAGTGGGGTCAGAGAATGAGGCGATTTGGAGAGACGTCCGTGCCCGAATCTCAAATTCGGGGCGAACAGTCGCCACGCGAATATACCGAGTGGTCCACGGGAAGAGAGACGGACGATGCGCGTTTGGGAAACGGAAAAAGTGTGCGTACCGCCGCCTTTACGCGACCGACGTCCCAGACTCTTCATGGCGTGCCAAGGGGAACGCGTGCGACGCGAAGTCACCTCACCGAAAAACTTGCCACGACGTGTGACTGGAAAATCGTCGTCAGCAAAAATCGGTTTGGAAAGATCGAAGGTGACATTTCGTGGGGCGCTTGCAGGCTCGCGGAGAAGAACGAGGTGCGCCGGGCGCGTGGAGAGATGCGATTCGAAACGATTGCGAGGGAATAACGACGATGGGAAAACGGTGCTTGCATGACAAGCTGAAACACCAGTGCGCGGTGTGCACCCCATGTTCCCACGGGAAGGGGAAATGCAGATGCGCTGAGTGCAACGCCTGCCCTCACGGCAGGCTGAAAGGCGCCTGCGCGCAGTGCAAACCTTGCCCTCACGGCAAGCGGAAAATCACGTGCGCGGAGTGCAACCCCTGCCCGCACGGCAAGGTGAAACACCACTGCGCGGAGTGCACCTACTGCCCCCACGGCAAGCACAGACGCAAGTGCGTGGACTGCAACCCCTGCCCTCACGGCAAGCTGAAGGAAAGGTGTGCAAGCCCTGCCCGCACGGCAAGCTGAAAAACAAGTGCACAGTGTGCAACCCCTGCCCCCACGGCAAGGTGAAACACAGGGGCGTGGCGTGCACCCCCTGCCCCCACGGGAGGCTGAAACGAATGTGCCCGGAGTGCAACGGCTGCCCTCACGGCAAGGTGAAACACAGGTGCGCGGAGTGCAACCCCTGCCCTCACGGCAAGCGGAAAATCACGTGCGCGGAGTGCAACCCCTGCCCGCACGGCAAGGTGAAACACCACTGCGCGGAGTGCACCTACTGCCCCCACGGCAAGCACAGACGCAAGTGCGTGGACTGCAACCCCTGCCCTCACGGCAAGCTGAAGGAAAGGTGCGCGGAATGCACCCCCTGCCCGCACAGCAAACTGAAAAGCAACTGCGCGGAGTGCACCCCCTGCCCGCACAGCAAACTGAAAAGCAACTGCGCGGAGTGCACCCCCTGCCCCCACGGCAAGCTGAAAAACAAGTGCGCGGTGTGCAACCCCTGCCCCCACGGCAAGATGAAATACAGCTGCGCGGAGTGCAACCGCTGCCCTCACAGCAAGCTGAAAAGCGACTGCGCGGAGTGCAACCCATGCCCTCACGGCAAGGTGAAATATTTCTGCGCGGCGTGCAACCCTTGCCCTCGCGGGAAGCTGAAAAACAAGTGCGAGAAGTGCACCCCCTGTCCTCACGGCAAGGTGAAAAGCAACTGCGCGGAGTGCAACCTCTGCCCTCACGGCAAGCATAACCGCTCCTGCGCGGAGTGCAAACTAAATCGCGAATGAATAGCTCAGCTTATTGTGTAAATTGACTATTATTAATAGTGAGCTGCTCGAAGAAATTAGTAATAGTGAGCTGCTCGAAGAAAAGAATCACCTACACCCTGGGACGTAACACTTGTTGTTGTAAATCCCCGCCCCGAACACGTCGCCGTCTTTTTCGCCCTGCGCCGCGTCCAAACGCGTCGCGCAGGTTTGTTTTTCCGTATCCACCGAAAAAAGCTGACACCCGTGCTTAGCCGCGCACGTCGCTAAGCACGTCGCCCGCGTGGCTTGTTTATCACTCGAGTCTTCCCATTTCACGAGTTTTTTGAATTTTTCACTCGCGTGTCCTCCCGTTTCTACCTCGTTTGCGCGACCCCTCGTCCGCCCCCGACTACTTGCCACCGCGGCGCTCCTGGCAATCAAATCCACGTCGTCATTTGTCAAAAAAACGTCCCCCTTCCGCGCTAAGTACCGGCAGTAGTACATCTGCATGCACGCGTTGGTGGTGAACCCGTAACCAATGAGACTGGAAAAAAACGACCGCGGCGGCGACATCGAGAACCCAAAGCTCAACCCCCACTCCAGCGCCGCGCGTTTGTACCCGTGCTTGTAGTACCGGTGCGGGAAAACCTCGTGCAGGTGAGCGTTAGGTGGCAAAAACAGGTACAGCATGCTCTGGAACCCGTGAGGGGTTAGCAAAACGGTGGCTTTGGCGAGACACTGGCGCAGCAAGCACGGCGGGAACGCGTCGTGGTGCGTGACGGTTGAAATTTTCCACACCTCTTTTTCTTTTTCGGGCCGCGCGTCTCCATCTGTCGTCTTCGCGAACCGTCTCAGCGCCAAATCAAGCCGACGCACCAACTCCGGCAAATTCTCCAGAACGCGTCCCGTGTTTCTCTGGTAAATAACGAGATGTTGGACGTGCTCGTTGCCATCGTCACTACCGGACCCGCACGGCTGCGAAAGAAGCGCCGCCGCCGCCGCCGCCGCCGCGGCGTCTGCTTTTTTGCCGTGTGTTTGTGAAGATTTTGATTTTGATTCATCACCTCCAAAAGAATCATCAGCGCACAAACCATCCAGCGCGTGTCTGAAGGACTCCACGTCGCTTTCCTTTGGGAGCCAGTCCCCGCGCTCGGCTTTTTTGGCGCCGAAGGAAACTGGGTTGGCGTAAGAACCGCGCCCCGCCGGGACCCCGAACGTCGGTTCGCAGGTATTTAACCCGTTTCCGTCGTCATCGCCAAACAAATTCGCGCTCACAACGAACCGTTCATGGAGCGGCTGCTGCCGCGTGCTCACCCGGAACCCGCGGTCACGCCACCCGCACCGTAGCGGTATTTGAGTTAACTTTGAAGCGCCTTTGCCGCCGGTACCCGCCAACGTTTCGTCGCCGTTTTCCGTATCGCCGTCCCCGTTCTCGCCGAGAATCGAACCAAGGCCTGAACCAAGGCTGGAGCCAACCTCCCCAGGTTCCACGAAACCTATCGTCGCGACGTGTCCGTCCGTGTACGACGCCGCGAGCAACAAGCGCGTGATCGGGGTGAGTTTTTGTGACCAATCCTTCGTGGGGACGCGGAACACGACGGACCCGGCGCTTGCCGATGTCCGGCGTGAGTTACCATTTGTTTCAGACTGACTCGTACCTCCAATGCCACCACCAGACGCACCACCACCACCAGTACCTCCACCGCGGCCACCGCCTCCGCCACCAGTCACTAAGTCCCCCCCCTCCAACAACCTCGCGTGGTTATGCGCGTGGAACTCGCACACGTGGAACACGTGGTTCGCGGTGTAGGTTCTGGACTTGCCAGATGCTGGATCGACGTCGGGGAGTTTCAGGGTGACGACGTGAGGGGGGCTCGGCTCGCGTGTTTCGTCCAATTCAGTACCAGTCAAACCACCACCACGTGCCTGCCAGCACTTCGCGGAGTTCGCCGCGCACTCGGGCGACGCGCGTGTCGCGGAACCACCATTCGATCCGTGTGTCCCGGGCATGTTTCTTCCGGTAGCACCGAGCAGCGCGTACGCGGCGTACGCCACGAACGCGAAGGACAAACAACGAGTCACTCCTCGCCGCCGCCGAGAAACCCTCAACGCGGGGGACGGGGTCGTGGAGACCCGCATCGCGGCACCGCCGAACGCGACGCGTGCGTCGGGGTGTGCACGGCAGTGACCACGTTCAAATGAAACAAAGTAAAAATGACTGGGCAGTTGGAAAAACAGAACTGAGATCACCGCTCACCGCGGCGAAACGAAAACGCGAGTACGTGACTAATTGTTCCGGGTGTAGTGGTACGGCGAGGGCGATCAATTGATGCGAAGACGTAATAAACACATTACGTTCTTTCGTTTTGTGCAATGAATAAAACCCCCACTGGGTTTTGCGTGACTAAGCGTAACCGCGACTAATACTGTTTTGCGGTTTTGCGAGTTTTTTCTGTTTTGCGGGGACGCCATCCATTCCCCCGCGCCAGCGCCGGCCGCAAAGGGGAAGTTTACTTCCTCATCTGCGCCGCGACTTCCGCGGCGAAGTCCTCGTTTTTCTTTTCGATCCCCTCCCCGAGCTTGTACTTGGTGAACCTCCTGATGGAGATCTTCTCGCCAATCTCTGCGGTGGCTTCCTTGATCACGTCCTCCACGGTCTTGGCGTTGTCCCTGATGAAGTCCTGCTTGAGTAGGGCTTTTTCGTTCACCATCTTGTCCAGCCGTCCCTGCACGATCTTCTCCCTGATGTTTTCGGGCTTGGAAAGCATGTCTTCCATCTTCATCTGCACCTCTCTTTCAGCGGCGACCATCGCCGGGTCCACATCGTCGGGGGAGATGTACTCGATATCAGGGCACGCCGCGACCTGCATGGCGATGTCCGCGATGAGCGCTTTGAACCGGTCGCCGCGCGCCACAAAGTCGGTTTCGCAGTTCACCTCGACGAGAACCCCAAGACGCGCGCCGGCGTGGATGTACGAGCCGACTGCGCCTTCCGCGGCGATGCGGGAAGCTTTCTTGTCCGCGGAGGCGATGCCCTTCTTGCGAAGCCAGATAAGAGCCTCCTCGGCGTTCCCGTCGCACTCGCCGAGCGCCTTCTTGCAGTCCATCATGCCGGCGCCGGACTTGTCCCTGACTTCCTTGACCTGCTTGGCGGTGATGGCAATGGTGGGCTTCGCGGTCTCTTCCTTCTGTTCTTCCTCCTTGGGTTCCTCCTTGGGCTCCGCCTTCTTGGCATCCGACTCCGCCTTGAGCGCCTTGGTCTGCGCCTCAACCTCCGCGGCGAAGTCCTCTTCGCGCTTCTCCATGCCCTCGCCGAGGGTGTACTTGACGAAGCGCCTGATTGAGATCTTCTCGCCGAGCTCCGCGGTGACTTCCTTGATCACATCCTCCACGGTCTTGGCGTTGTCCCTGATGAAGTCCTGCTTGAGTAGGGCTTTTTCGTTCACCATCTTGTCCAGCCGTCCCTGCACGATCTTCTCCCTGATGTTTTCGGGCTTGGAAAGCATGTCTTCCATCTTCATCTGCACCTCTCTTTCAGCGGCGACCATCGCCGGGTCCACGTCGTCGGGGGAGACGTACTCGATGTCGGGGCACGCGGCGATTTGCATCGCCATGTCCGCGACGAGCTCTTTGAAGCGGTCGCCTCGGGCCACGAAGTCGGTTTCGCAGTTGACCTCGCAGATCACCCCGAGCCTGGCGCCGGCGTGGATGTACGAGCCGACTGCGCCTTCCGCGGCGATGCGGGAAGCTTTCTTGTCCGCGGAGGCGATGCCCTTCTTTCTTAGCCAGACAAGAGCCTCCTCTTCGTCGCCACCGCACTCGCCGAGTGCCTTCTTGCAATCCATCATGCCGGCGCCGGACTTTTCCCGAACCGATTTGACCTGCGCGGCGGTGATGCCCGTGGTGGACGCGGCGGGCACGGCGGTCTCGTCCTTCTTCTGTGTCTGTTTGGGCGCCTCCTTCGTCGCTTCGACGGGCGCGGGGGCGGCCTGTGTTCATTTCGGGGTGGAGTCACGGTCAGATTTGCAACACGCGGGAAGGGTCGCGCGACACGAAATCGATACGAGAAATCGACATCTATACGAATGAATTTTATCTCAACCTAGGGCGTTCCGCCCTAGGCCGAAGAGACTTCGGGGTCGGCGGAGGCGCTCGTTTCGTCACTCACCGTAGTCGCGACGGGCTCCTCCTTGGCGGCTTCGGGCTCGGCGACGGCTTCGGCGACGGGCTCGGCGACGGCTTCGGTGACGGGCTCGGCTTCGGGCTCGACGACGGCTTCGGCGACTTCGGCGACGGCTTCGGCGGCGGGCTCGGGCGCGGCTTCCTCCTTAACAGGCGCGGCGGCGGTTTCAGCGGCGGCGGCGGCGGTCGCGGCGGCGGCTTGCGCCTTCTCCAGGGCGTCGAACCCGGGGAACTGCGCCGGGGTGACACCCTTGGTTTTGAAAGCCACTTCCATCACCCCCGCGGTGCTTTCGGTTTGGATCCCCTTGACCATCTCTTTCAAGTCGAGTTTTTCTTTCATCGACAGTTTTATTTTCCCACCATCGATGCCAATGATTCGGACCGACACGGTCTGGCCTTCCTTCACGAAATCCGCAACTTCGATGTTATAATCGTCGCTCATCTCGGTGACGTGCACCAAGCCCTCGATACCATCCTGGATCTCCACGAACGCCCCGAACGGCTGCACGGACTTCACCACGCCGTCTATTTGTTGGCCTTTCTTGATGTTTTTCAACTTGCTCATGGCCGCCTCCGCTTGCTTTTTTTGTGTCTTGCGCTCCTGGAACTTCGCCTCGCGTTCCTGTTCCTTTTCCAAGTTCGCAGCCATGTCTTCCGGTGACGGCGGGGTTTTCATGGTAAGCGAGATGCGGCCTTTTTCCGAATCAATGGACTTGACGTACACGACCACGTCCTGGTCCTGACTCACCACGTCCGCCACGTTTTCCACGAAACCGTCCGTCAGCTCGCTGATGTGCACTAAACCGTCGTTCTTTGCGCCGAAATCCACGAAGCACCCGTACTCCTGGACGCGTTTCTGTGGGTTGGTTTAGGGTTTGGGGTTCAGGGTTAGGGTTGTGCAGGTAGGGTTGTGCAAAGAACGGTGGTTTGAAGCGAGCTACTCGCTGCGGCGCGCGCCCGACCCCCGACACCCGAAAAAGAAATTCGCATTCCTCTATGTAAAAACCAAAACCCTCAACCCTGCCGTTCCGCGTGACGTCTTCTTTTCGAGAAAAACATGCGATGATGAAAAACGCGCTTCCGGTCGGGTCCGATAAGCGTGGTGTGCTGGCAGTCGCGATTGGGTAACGTCCGAATTCGCATGCGTAGCTACTTCCGCACGCCACAAAGAGACCGCGCGACGTACCACTTTCCCGGGGAAACTCGCGCCGATGACGATGTCCGCGTCCTGCACGGTGACGTTCTTCTTGACAAACTTTTTCTTGAACTCGCTCTTGTCTTTTTTGGGCTTGTCCGCGACAATCGCCTCGGGCTCGGTCACCGCCGCGACGACGACAGCGCGGCGGGCCTTTACCGTGTTTGACTTGGCGCCGAACTTGGCCTGATAGGGGATAGTGGGAGGATACGAGAAGGTCAGAATCGGGGTGAAACACGCGTCGCGGTGGTCGTCAAAGGCGAAGGGTCGGCGGCGACGCAAAGCGCCATCGCGCACGCGATATCCATTGCAAATGTCGCGGCGCGATGCCGGAAAAACGCGTCAAGGGAAACTCACCTGGACACCAGGGGCCACCGCGACCATAGCGGACATGGCGGACATGGTATGTGTGAGTAACCGAAGACGGTGCGGGCGTGCACGCGCGCGTCGAGTAGTGCGAGAAGAGGGCGGGCGCGGTCGTTTGGGACGCACGCGATTCGCGAAAAAAACTCCGCCGCTGTTTTTTTTTGAGGTAATAAAAGCAAATCCATTTCGGAAAACAGAAGCAGAACAAAACGAAGACAACGAACGGTGCATCGTCGAATTCAACACCTCCGCAGCCTCGGCAGTCCGCGTTTCGTGCTAAATTCGGCCGACGTGGCACCCGGAGAGATGGCTTGAGTAAGGGCTGAGTAAAAGCAGTAATAAATTCCGTCCTCCGTGTCCCCGCATCAGCGACGAAGAGCAAAGTACGCCACGTTTCGATATTTTTCATCCAGTCACCTTGCGACCCACCTGTCTGCCCCCCCCCAGAACTCCACGCGCTTCCCTCGGCATGGTGCAGATTCTGGCTCGCGCGGTGCGCGACGTGGCTCCCCTACACGACCTGGCGAACCGCATGGACGAAGTGCGGGGCGCGGCACGGAGAGCGGTGGATCGCGCGGTGGCCCGAGTGACCACGGTGGTGGATGAGGCGAACGCAGGGCACGCCTCTCGGTCGCCAACCCTGTCACCTGCGTCGATTTCGTTGACCCGAACGTACTCACCGCTTCGACACGGCAAGTTCGCGGCGATGATCCCGGGGGACAGCGTCGCTGAGTCCGTTATTACCAGCGGGCTGTTCAGCACGCTCAACATCTACAACACGTTACTCATCGGCCGGCTGATTTTAACGTGGTTCCCGAACCCGCCTTCGCAAATCGTGTACCCCCTCGCCACGCTGTGCGATCCGTACCTTAATTTGTTCCGGGGCATCATCCCCCCGATTGGCGGGACAATCGACCTGTCACCGATCCTCGCGTTTACCGTGTTGAACGTCTTCACGAACACCGCGGCGGCGCTGCCATGCGAGATTGACGAACACGGAAACGTGAAGACGCCAGTTAAGAAACAAGGACCGAGTGCTCAGCTCGCGGCGAGGTTCGCGGCGCAACGAGCGAAACGGCTGGCGGAGACGACCACCAAGTAAACCTTCGTTCAATACGAGTATTGAAAGGTTTATGGATGTTACATGTGGTACTACTACGGTTGAGTTTAATATAAGAAAGCTACACGAACGAATGTCGTCTTGAACGATCCGACTGCTTATGTTGCTAGTCTAATTAAACGCCTATTATATAGCCTATCCCTATCCCGACTCCAGTATTTCCCGAAACGCGTTTGCCATTCCACCCCCCCCGCGTACGCTGGGCTCCACGCGCTGTTCGTAGTCCGCCGCGTCGGTCGGGTTTGGTCGGGTTTAGTACCTCGAACAACGGCACCGGTACTGTGAATGTGAAGGAAAAGTGTCAGGGCCTTGTCTGGGCAAACGTAGGTGCCTGAGTTTGGGAAAGGACCAAGGCCGTACCAACGTTCGTCACTCCTTTTATTTTAATCCCACAAGTGGCCCTGTCGTGAATCGCGCGAATCACCCTTTGGGTTTTATCTGGCTCAGCGTCGTACCCGAGCGCAGTCAACGCGGCGTCCGCCCAGGACGGCGTAGCGCCTTTCACTTTTTCCAATGGGTGGTAGATCGTACAAATCAACACCTTCGTTGGTTTCGTTTTCTCGCACAAGCGATTGACGTAGTTCTCCACCCGGCTCCCGAACAAATCCACGACGTAACCGAACCCACAAGGGCAGGAGCACGTGCCGGCGACGCACCCGGTGATGCCGCACCCCGGGCGGCCGCAATCGCCGAAAAGTTTGTACAGGTTGGGCGCGCAACAAACCAGCGGACAGATGCTGCTTTTATTTTTTGTTTTTCCACCTCGACCTCCGTACCCGGTAGTATCCCGCCCGCTTTCCCGGCCGAAACACCACCCCGGAGCACACCTGGTCAGCAAACCCATGTTGATTGCGGTGCACACCGTGGGCGCCAGCGCCACGTCGTTTCCCCCCACGCTCACGATTAGCGTGTCGTCGCTAGTCATGTTGTCTCGCAGAAAAACATCCTGCGGTGTCAACCTGCCACACGCTCGGTCGTCCAAACTCGTCGCCTCCACCGCGGTGTTCAAGCACCCAACACTACTCGCACTGTCCGTACCAGTACCCCTCCTTCCCGGTTCATCATTCATCCAGTAGCACACGTCTTTCTTCATGACCTGTGGTCGCAGAACATGCTCGTACCCGTTTCTCGCAGGCGCCCATTCATCGAACCAATATTTGTTATCCAACGAAGAGTCCCCCGCTAAGAACGTGATGCTTCCGTGTTGTTTACGTAACTCTTGTAACACAGTTGCGAGGTGAGAAACGTCGTGGCCCCTGTACGGGGCGTAGTACGACGTTATAGTTCGCGTAGGCGCGTTCATCGCCCTGAACGATGGTGCGCCATGGAGTGAACGTCAACTTCACTAATCCGGGAGTCATCGGACGTTCCCAGAAAGTTTTTCGAAAAAAGAAACGCCATCTAATCAAAAGCCACGACTCCTCACACCGAGGCGCGCGTCCGCCCGCGTGTTTACGGCGCGAAACCGCGGCATCGCGATCGGCACGTGGTACCTCCAAGTCCCCCGTTCCCGTACTCGACGACTAATTGCGCACACGACCCCCCACACGCGATGTACACGATGGTTGGCACGCACAAATGGCAGATTCCAAAGTGGAGTTTTTTGTGCGCGCACAGCGAGAAAGCGCTGCACTCGGAGATTTTCGTGATAGGCGGGTTCGCGTGGCGCATCCGTTTGTACCCCCGAGGCGCGGCGCAGGGTGCGTGCGAGGAGCACGTCTCCATGTACCTAAGAGCCGCTGACCCGGGGGGGTTACCGGACGGGTGGGAGGTCACGGCGGGGTACAAGCTTTCCGTGGAGGGAGGTTTGACGACCGGCGAGTGCTCGAAACCGAAAGCCAACTCGAAACCCAAAGAAAGCGAAAGCCGTGAAGCCCGCCGCCGTCCGGCGCGACCGATCCGTGCGCACGCACTACCTCAAAGCAACCTTCGACGGCACTCGCAAGGCGTGGGGTCACATGGACTTCGTGCCTGTAGCTGATATGAACGACCCGACGAAAGGGCTGGTGAGTCTTGACGATACCGTAACAATCACCGCGGAGGTGAAGGTTTTGGCGTCGAACATGGAAGCTACGTGCGCCAAAGCGGCGGGAGACGGCAACCTTCCCGCGCTTCAGTGGCTGAGGGAAATAGGCACGGCGTGGGATAAAAAAACGTGCGCCGCGGCAGCAAGGGGGGGACACCTCGAGGTGCTGATTTGGGCGCGCTTAAACGGGTGCCCGTGGGACGAAACGACCTGCGCGGAGGCGGCGAAGGGCGGGCACTTCTCCGTGCTAACTTTCTACGCGGAGGAGTGCGAACGCGCCAAGCGGAAGCGAGAGGATGACCGGGGGTAGGGAAACCAGGGGTGATATCGATACGACTTGAATATGAACGAAAACACGATTGCGAAAGAAGGAAGGTTGAAAAAAAAGAAGGGTCACTCGTACTTTCCCGGCTGCAATCTGTTGGCACTTCCCAGAAAATCGTAACGCTTGGACGCGCCGAAAACTCTGACAAGGCACGACTCCCGACTCCTTCCTCACAACGAGGCGCGCCGTCCGCTGTTGAGGTGAAACCGCGACGCGCGTTCGGCCACCGGTAACACGAGGTGCCACCCCTCGCCCTAACCGACAGCGAGCCACCCGACCCACGCGCGATGCAAGGCACGCACCGATGGATCATTCCCGACTGGGGTAAGATCGAGCAAAAGCAGCTTTACTCCGAAAAGTTCATCGTCGGCGGGTTTGCGTGGCAAATCTTGGTGTATCCCCTCGGGCATGCTGACCCTCATGAGCACGTTTCGGTGTTCCTTGACGCGGCAGAAAGTGATATCTTTCCCGACGGCTGGGAGCAGACTGTGAGTTTAAGGTTTACAGTGCACGGCGCCGCGAAGAGCGACGATGAGTCCGAAGCCACTATCAACGCTCGTTCCATTCAGACATCACACCAAAAGATGACGTTCAAAGTGAGCGATAAAGGCTCTGCTTGGGGTAGTCCGAATCTCGTGTCTGTGGCTGCCATGAAGGACCCGGCGAAGGGCTTGGTGTCACGCGACGATACCGTGGTCATCTCCGCGGAGGTGACGATACTCAGATCGAACATCGCGGCGACGTGCACGAAGGCGGCGGCGGACGGTAATCTGCCGGCATTGAAGTGGTTGCGCGGGTTGGGCAATGGCGTGGGACGAAAAGACGTGCGCCGCGGCGGCAGCTGGTGGGTACCTCCCAGTGCTGAGGTTTTTACGTACGAACGGCTGCCCGTGGAACGCATTGACGTGCTCCGCGGCGGCGGCGGGCGGACACCTTTCACTGCTGCGATGGGCGCGCTTAAACGGCTGTCCTTGGAACGAAAACGCGTGCACGGAGGCGGCGAAGGGCAAGCATTTCGAAATCCTCACGTTTTACGCCGAGGAATCTAAGCGTGAAGAGGCGAAGAGGAAACGAGAGGATGACCAGCAATAGACCCCCGGGGGATAGACCAACAAAGCAACGAGAGGATGCCCAGCGATGGACAAATAACAGCGCGGCGACACGAATGCGAAAACAAAATGTTTTGCATGACTTACAAACCCGCTCTACACTCGCTCTACGCTACTTTCTCCCCCTTCTTCCCACCCCCGTGTGTATCCCCCACCTCTTTTACCGTCCCAGGGTAGTCCCTCCGCGCGGGTTCGTAATCGTCGAACCATTTGTGCGCACACGCGTCCTGATTCGATAAAAAAGAAAGTGTCAGTCTTGTATATCGCGATGTATGGACAACAGTCACCAGCTGAGAGATAAAACAGCGTGTCGCCTGATTTGGGAAACGCAACACCCACCTTCGCACTGAGCCGCGCGCGCGGCGCGTAGGCGAGCAGTTTGGAGATCAGATCCATGCCGTCATTGTCCAGCGCGGGGCAAATCTCGCTCCACGGCTTGGGTTTCCACTTGGGAAATTGGGATTTGTAATCCGGAAGCGTGGTGACTTCAGGCCAGGTGTCGTCGTCGGGGGTGCCTAACACTCGGAAAATGCGAAACAGCTGGTCGATTTCGGAATCGCCCGGGAAAAGAGGTGCCTGGTTGATCATCTCCGCGAAAATACACCCGATGCTCCACGTATCCACGGGCGTGCTGTAGTGCCTGGCGCCGAGTAAAATCTCGGGCGAGCGGTACCAAAGCGTCACGACTTCGTGCGTGTACGCCCTGACCGGGATCCCGAACGCGCGCGCTAACCCGAAATCCGCGAGTTTCAAGTTGTTGTTGCTCTGGTCCACCAACACGTTTTGCGGTTTCAAATCGCGGTGCAAAACGCTGGGGTCGGGAACGAAAAAGGTCAGTCGCAGTCGGGAGTGATGGGCGATTTATACACGTGGGCAAACAGTCTTGGACTGAGGTGCACGTATTGTAGTGGTAAGACTTGCATAACTGCACTCCATTACCCTACTCCATTGTAGTGGTAAGACGTTTGCCGTGACTGCACTCCATACGTGGCAGGTAAACGGCCGGTGTGGCGGATTTGGGAAAGCCCAGCGCGCACCGGTGCGAATGGCAATACGCGATCCCCGCGCACATCTGGTACACGAACCCCTTCACCGCTCTTTTGTCGTTCCCGATGTGCGGGTGCGTTTCCAGGTGCTTTTTAAGATCAACGTCAAGGTACTCGAACACCAAGTACAGCTTTTTGTCCTGGTGGATCACGTCGTGAAGGCTGCGAGATGTAGATTTGGGCGATTGTTGCCGCCAGTGACAGGGAGGTGAGAAGTCAGTCGGTGATTGATCGAGTCGTGGGAGTCCCCTTGTGTTTGTGTTGGTCCCTTTCCCTTTCCCTTCACCACCGTAAACAACACCCAAACGAAACGTACCTCACGATGTTTTCGTGCTTAAGCTCCTTCAACAGCGAAATCTCGCGTATCGCGGTGGATGGCACGCCCTCTTCTTCCTGTTCAAGACGAATGCGCTTCAGCGCCACGATCTCATCCGTCAGTCGGTTCCGCGCTTTGTACACCACCCCGTACGTCCCCTCCCCGATCTTCTCCACCTTCTCGAAGTTGTCCATTGTCGCGGGAATCCGCCTCGCCGCCGCGGGGGGGGGGGCGCCGGCCGTCGCGGAGGCGGACATCGTGGCAAACGGGTTGAAGCGCCACGACGTGTGAAGAGGCGATTTGGGGAGGGGAGGAGAGTTTAATTTTTGAAAATACCAGTGTCAGCATTTCCCAAGAACTGCTCCTGCCCGTGTGCCCTAAAACCAAAAGCAACGGGCGACGGTGACTAATAAGAAAGGGCATCGCGATCGTGTTACTGTTACACGAAGTATCTCTGTCGTTACGCACACAAAAACAAACGCATCTATTCGTCTTTTCCGTCTGTATGAGCAATCACCCTAGTCGTGGTCCATGGCGTTTATTCCCGGCGACCGCGCGACCCCGGCCGATCGCGACGCGCCGGCGTCTCGGATTCGCGATCGTTCGTCGCCGCGCGCGCGGTCGCTCCCCCCCTTCCGCCCAAACGACCCCCCCAGCCCGGTCCCCATCCCGGTCCCCATCCCGAACTTCCCCATCCCCATCCCCATACCCGTTCCGGAATCGTCCCGCATTCCGTGCCGTCCCGAGTGTCCCGAGTGCGCGCCGGTCCGCCTTCGACTACTTCCGCCGCCGACCACCAACCCGTGTTCGGTTAAGCTCGCTCGCACCAGCGCGGCGCGGGCGCCGCTAATGAACTCCGTACCCGCTTTCGTCACCGCCGCGAACGCGTTTTGTCGTTTGTCCACGGTTTTCGCGTGCAGCGTTTTGTTTTTCGAATCCACCCTGGCGTTTATGATGTCCCTCTGGATTAAGGACGTGAGTTCCTTTTCCAGCGCCGAAACGTCATTCGGCATCGCGAACGTCGCCGCCATCTGATTCAGATCCGCCACCGCGAACGGCGCGCAGTAAAGTGCCAGCGCCTTTTCCCGAACCGCGGTAGCGATGAAACTGGTGTGGTCGTGCATGTGCATGTCGAACCGGAGCTTTTCAATCACCGAGCCCAACACAACGAGCGCCTCCGCGAACTTGTGGTCCACGAAAAGCTCGGCTAACAAAGAAAGTGTCAGTCTTGTATGGGCAGTCAGTTCGTTGGAATGTGGTAAATGGAAATACGTACCGAGGCGTCGCGTTTCGCGCTCGCCCTCCACGGCGCTCCGGAACGCGACGTTCTCCACCAAGAGTTTCCTCATCTCCCCAATGTTGTCGCAACTGCACAAAAAACAAAGCACCCCGAACGTCGCCAAGTCCCGGGTACTTAAAACCTCGGATACCTGCTCATCACCGGAACTGGAACCGTGGACGACGGCTTGCGTGTTCGCTGACGCGCCGCCGCCGAGCTCGCCGTTCGCGTCGCCGTACCCTGGCAGGCCGTCACCCGACCCGACCCCATCCTCGGCGTCGCCGCCGGCGCCGGTCGCGAAGTTCGCGGCTTCCGCGAACTTGGCGGCGGCGAGCGCGTACTTTTTGTGTGCACGAAAAGTGGTTAACGTCCCGTGTTGGGCGATGTACGGAGAAACAGTCACAGACGCGTTAGAGGTAAAACAGGCAGGCTTTGGATTTGGGAAACGCGCGGTTACTCACCTTTCGCTGTTCAAGCGCGGCGAGCCCTGCTGCTCTGGCAAGCTCAGCGAGCGCGAACGGTTCAGCACAGTGGCTCGCGCTTGCCACCGACGGCGTGCCACCACCGCCGGTTGCGCTGTCCCCCGCAACTCCGCCGCCACCGCTCCCCACCGCCGCCGCCGCCTTGGCGCAGTAGTTCTGTACGTGTTGGTAGTTCTCCGCCTCCACGCCGACACGCGCGATGTCGAGGCACGTGCTGACCACGTGCCGCGCGGTGGTACAGTAGTCCCTTGTTCGCGCATACGCCTTGATTGCGTCTTGAAACGCACCGGTGGCGCGGTAAAAATCCCCCAAGTCGCCGTACCCGACCCGGATGGATTCCTTGATCGTGTGTGTTTTGTACCCCGCCTTGGGATGGGGAAAACAAAGTGTCAGTCTTCCCGTACCTTGTTTGTGTGAGTAATTACTCTGGACAATCGGCAAACAGGGAGGAGTAATCGGGCCGAACAGTGCACTTGTGCTGTGTGTAGTCGTAATAGTTGTCACGGGCCGTGGTACCCTCGACTGGTCAAAGAGGGGCGGCAGAAACAGTCTTAGGATTAAGGATTTGTTTGGGAAAGGGAACACGCACCAAGTCGCTTTGCAGGCTTTCGTGTTTCGCGGTGGCGCGTTTGGTTTTGGTGGCCACCATTTCTTGGTCCACGTCGTACTCAGCACCCGCCCTACCGCCGATGCGCTCGCACACGCTGACGTACAAAGCCGTGTTGTCACCTCGCTTCAAAATGGCGTGCGCTAGTTTCAGCGCATCCAGCGCCAGGTTTGGGAAAACAGCGTGATCGTGGTTTTGAGATCCGGAAGAAGTGTTTTGCGCACCCCCCGCCGATGGGACCGACACCGTCTCACTAAACCTGTCCGCGATGAACAGCAGTCTGGCCACCACCGCGTGCGGGGCGTACGAGGCGCAAATTGTGGCCAGGTCAACGGGGGGTAACTCGTCCGTGTCCATGTTCCTATCGGACAGGACGGGAACGACGGGGCGCCCAGATCTGAGGGGGATGGAAAGAAAGACGCTCTTTTTTTGAAAAAATATTGTCTGCCGGAAATATTTTGTGGCCCACCTCGCATGGTGCCAGCCAGACTCGCGAGGCGCGCGGTCTCTCCGCGTGATTCCCTGACGTCACACGTCCGGGGTCGGGATGGGGAGCAAGAAGCGCGCGCGGCACGACCACGACGCGCCCATGCCTGCGATGAGGGACCAAAGCGGACTCGCGGCGGTGGCGCGGTCGTTGGCTAAAACAAATCAGGCGGCGGGCGGCGGCGAGACGGATGATGCGTGGAAAAGGTCGCACGACTTGCCGATTGAATCGAATCGTAAGACCAAGAAAGCCAAGGATGCGAAGAAGGAAAAGAAGGACACGAAGGACAAGCACGACAAGAAGGACAAGAAAGAAAAGAAGGACAAGAAGGAGAAGAAGGAGAAGCGGAGTCGTGATGCGAACGTCGATGATGAGACGAAGAAACAAAAAACGAAATTGACGAAACGTGACGACGACCGTGTCGCCGCCGCCGGTACGACCCAAGACGAGACAAAGAGTGATCCTAAACCCACCCCCACCGAGACACAACGGAGGATTTTACAGGCACTGGACACGCTTGACGGCGCTGTTAAAAGCGCATCTAAAACGAACTTCCCGTCGCGCCAACTCGTTTCAAAGACGATTGCCGAATCCGTTTCCGACGATTTTTCGACATCCATCGAAGAAACCCTGTTCAAAGCCTTCGGCTCCGTCGCCGCTCGGGCCGCGGCTGGTGTCAAGAAAGGCGTCCAAACGAACGCGCAGCTCATGGGCGGCTCGCGGTTCGGAGAAAGCGCGTCGTCCGGTTTGGACAACGCGCGCGCGCTCGCGCATGATTTGAAACAGAAAGGAACCCCTCGGTCGTCGGTAGCCGGCGCTTTGTTGACGAAACAGCAAGTCACGCAACAGCTCGGGGGCTCCAAGCTGTGGGACGCGGTGCGGAAACACAACCAGGTGGTGTGGGGTAGGTGTTTGGGGGTGTGCGAAACGGCCGATTTGCTTCTTCGGGACGACGGAAAAAGTCGCGACGAAAAAAAAGACGCTTTTTCGGAGCTTTACCAAACCGCGATTTCGGACGCGCGTTTGAAAGGTGACTTTGGAGGTTCGTTGAACCAGACCACCAACAACGAAAACGCCATGGGGGGTGGCCATGGCACACCGATCGACGTCTCCGTGCTGATGCGGGCGATTCAACGAGGCGCGGAGATTGGGCCGGCGTTGCGACAAGCGCTGGCGGTGCAATTTTTGAGTCTGGAGAACGCCGCGACGACGACGGCCGGGGATTGGGATGGGGATGGGGACGCGTTTGGGGATGGAGGTGACGCTTCTGGGGGTGCGTTTGGGGACGGCTCCGGGGATGGGAAAAAGAAACCGAAGAATCCGCCACATGATTCCGATGACGACGAGTCCTCAAGTGATTCCCAGTCCATCGAACGAGACGACGAGGTTGATTACGCAAAGACGCCAGGCATAAGCGTGTTGACGAAATGATGACTCGCGAGTGTTTTAGAAAAGTTTTAGGAAAAGATTACGGGGAAGAAACGACGCTCAAACGATCGCGTCACCTTAATTCGCTCTCATTAGCTGGGCTATACGTATTACAACGCCTCGAGCGGTGGGTTCTGCGGTGTCACGGATGCTGCGCTCCCGTAACTCTATACTCAATTCTTCGTCGTGTGATTGCGTCTCGCGAGTAATCACTGATCCACCAAGAAAACCGCACATCCACTTAAATCAGCAGCTTCTCGATTGCGTCCTTCAGGGTGGTGATTTGCGATTTGAGCTGCGAGCCTTCGTTGGTGGTGACGCTGCACGAGATGACGGGCCTTGAGACGCCGCACGCGCGGCCAAGCGCCTGCTTGGACGGCACGAACACGTACGGAACGTTCTTGTCCTCGGCGAGCAGGGGCAGGTGAAGGAGGATCTCGAGGGGTTCGGTATCGGCGGCCAAAACGACGAACTCAGAGATGCCGCGGTTCAGAGTCTTGGTCGCTTCGTTCGCGCCTTTCTTGAGCTGCTTGTAGTTCTGTGAGGTTCGAAACCGGGGGGAGACAGGGTAGGGGTTGGTGAGTCCATTGCGCTTTTGGCGACTGATCGCGAAAAAACGAGAAAAGCCGGAGACGAAAACTAGGATCATAGACCAAACAGTCACACAAAACCGCAAATACGTACCGCCGCTTGCTGCACGATGTCCAGGATGGTGATGGTCAGCGCCGCGTCCGCGAGGGGGTAGGCTTTGGGGTTGACTTCGGCCATGGTGTTTTTTGTGAGACTGTTGGATGAATGGGTGATACGTGGGGGGAGGAGCGTCAGTGTGTTTCAACGGTGACGCGACGTGGAAGGGAGACTCGGAAGGAGGTTTGCGATTCGGGAGCCGCACGAAAAGGGGTTTTCCGGAAAGAACGAACTGGAATGGACGTCAAGGGTGGGTCACGCACGTTACGCTTCACTGCCTGCTGTTGGCTCGGCTGCTTGAGTGACTGAACGCGTAAGGCGAGCGGTCGGGGAGCGGTGAGGCGGACGGGAACGTGAAGGGGACGTTATGCGTGGGTGGCAATGGCGCGGGCCCGGAAGGCGATTAACGTGAAAACGGCGGCGGCGCTGCCGGCTTGCTTTTTGGAGAGCAGAATTTTTTTGAGCCTCTTTCTGATGACTGAGAAATTTACCTCGTGGCGCACGGTCCGTGTGCGGGTGTGCGCCTTGGGGCCCTGGCTTCTGCGACGATGGGTGGTAAGAAACCTCGAATTAAGGGACCTCCCGTGTGGTCGGAACCGCTTCTCACGGCGTTGACGGAACGGGAAGACAGGGAAACGGAAGTGGGACGGGGAGGAGGCAAGGCAAAACAGTTGGGCACTCCTTCCGCGGGAAAACCAACTCCAACCCCGCCGGCTCGTTTTCATCTTTCCGTGGTGCGCGAGTTGCACACGGGCGCCGGGTCGATGACGGGGGCCTCGATTGACCACACGGTCGCGCCCGCGTGGCTCGATTTGACCGGCGATGGTGATGCGATAGTATCAATCGCGGGCGGGTGTCCCGTTGCGCAGTGGAAGGTATCGGAAAACACATCTGCAGATGTTTCCGTGCTGTGCGGAGACGAAGAAGAGGCTCCGAGTTCTCGAAAAACAAACGCAGTCTCGCTCGTGGTGCGCGTGAAACGCGACGCAAACGGACAAACTCGCGCGTTCGTGTTGCAGTTCACGAAAAAAGAAGACGGGTACACGGTACAGGAAATACTTACGACGGAAAACGAAAAGAAAGAAAAGAAACCGAGGTCGTGCGATGAGGCCGGGCGCGGAGATGTTGAGCCTGAAAAGGAAAAAAAGAAGGACGTCTTCGAGGAAAAAATAAACCCCACCAGCGCGCGCGCATATTTCGACTACTACGCCTCAATCGCGGAGCAGCAGAACATGCTCCAGGACCGCGTGCGCACTGGGACATACTTCACTGCTATCATGGAACACGCGTTGGAATCCTTCAAGGACAAAATCGTCCTGGACGTCGGCGCCGGGAGCGGGATCCTGTCCTGCTTCGCCGCGCTGGCGGGGGCTAAGCGGGTGTACGCGGTGGAGGCGAGTGGTATGGCGACGAGCTGCGAGAGCCTGGTTCGATCCGACAAGAGGCTGGCTGGGGTCATCAAAGTCATCAAAGGAAGGGTGGAGAGTGATTTCGTGAGGCGTGAAATTCTGGACGATTTGAGGCGCGTCGGCGGCGTCGAGAGTACCGTTGATGGAGACGCTTGCGTGAAAAACATCGACACCCTGATAAGCGAACCCATGGGCACGCTTCTTTTCAACGAACGGATGATCGAGAGTTACCTGGTGGCGAGGGATATCTACTTGAAACACGGGGGGGATATGTTCCCATCCAAAGGACGCGTGCACGTGTCTTTGTACGAAGATGAAACGCTGCGTCGCGAGATCGCGGAAAAGGCGTCGTTTTGGAACTCAAACTCGTCGCGCGACTTTTACGGAGTCGACCTGACCTGCCTCGGTACGTATTGGGCCTTTCCCAAACCCAACACTGTTTGCCCACACAGGACTGATACTTTCTTTTGTTTATCGTAAGGCAAAAAAGCCACGGCGCACTACTTCGCGCAACCCGTGGTGGACGCGTTCGCGCCGGGAATTCTGGTAAGCAATGTTCCGAGCACTTTCGAGTTTGATTTCTTGCCCGGTGTTTCTGGGGTGAACCACGTCGACGCGGACGACTTGAAGTTTATATCGATGCCGTATCAGCAAACAGTCACGCGGAACTGTACGGTGCACGGCGTCGCGACCTGGTTCGACGTCGAGTTTTCGGCGCGAGGCAGTGGAAATTCGTCTTCTGGAAACGCTTCTGGAAATTCTTCAGTGCGCAAACAGTCACGATCTGAAGGCTCGTCGTTCAAAAAATCGGAATCGTCACCGTCGAAAACCAGATGGCTCACCACCGCCCCAGGCCTACCCACCACGCACTGGTTCCAAATGCGCCTTCCTTTTCAGGTTCCTTTGGCGCTAAAAAAAGGCCAGCCCATCACTGGCAAAGTCGAGCTGACCGGGTTACCCAACCAGTCGTACGAGGTGGTTTCGTCTCTCGAGGAGGAGGAAACTTCCGTTGCGTTTAATGGACGGAAACAACAGTCACAAAAAACCGCGAAAGGAACGTACAACCTGAAAGACCCGTACTACCGCCAGCTCCTTTTCCCGCAGCCCGGATACACCACGGCGCAGACGAAACGGTGGTTTGGCGACGAAACCGCGGAACCCGACTCTGGCGCGAACGGGTTTCGCGGCGTGACGCGGTGATGATGCGAGGATTTTAGTTTTTTAAGTGACTCCTGATCTGTATTTACAAGTCACCAGTACCGTTTTTTTAGGCACGGGGTGTCTGTTTCTTTCAACGTCTTGTGTATGTCGCGTACTCGTACTAGCTACTAGTATACTAGTAGTACTGTACTTGGCGTCTCTTGCTCGTACTCGTGCTCTCTCAGCCTTATCTTCCCTCCGCGGATCGCGTGGACGCAGACCGGCCGCTTCCGCCGGCGGCTTTCACGTTGCGCTCGGACGATTTGCGGTCGTTCGCCGATCGCGTGGATCGCGCCGAAGCGGCGCCCGCGTTCGCGGACTTTTTCTTGATGGACGATCGCTCGCTCGCTTGTTTTTCATTTCCTTTCGAGGAGGCGGATTCCTCCGTTGGCGAGTCATCACCTGAACGCTCACCTGGACCCGCTCGGCGACCTCTTGACCTGCTTGAACTACTTGAAGTGCCCTCATCACCCGTCTCGCCGCGTTCGGAAGATTCTTTCTTTTCAAGAGGAATCACTTGCGCACCGGCCGGTTCGGACGAATCTTGGTCGTCCCTCTCCAGGAGCTTCACGTCGGCAGTCGTGTCGATGCGTGCGGACGATTCTCTTTCAGGGTTTAAGTCCTCGTCCCTCTCCAGGAGCTGCACGTCCGTTGCCGGGTCGGAAGATTCTTTAGGGCTCAAGTTCTCGTCCCTCGCCAGGAGTTTCACGTCGATTGCCGTGTCGTCGTTCGGTTCGTTACGCGCGGCGCTTTCGTCGTTCGCGTCGTCCGAAGCGTCCCCCAGGCGCACCACCGCGGCGGTTTCTTTCGACGCGCTTTCAATCGCGTCGTCGGCGGCGACAAGTTCGTCGCCGCCGACGCGAACGGTCGCGGCGCCGCGCGAAGTGGATTCGACATCAGTGGACCCGCGCTCTGCGGCATCAACCACCGCGTCGCGCGCCGCGGACTCGGCGCGAGCTGCGGCGCTGTCGTCGCGCGCGGTGTCATCGCCGGTGCCGGATACGTTCACCGGCAGAGGAGGAGGGGACGGTGAAGGAGGCGGTGACGGCGACGGCGGCGGAGGAGGTGACCATGTAGGAGGCGGCGAAGGAGGTGACGGTGAAGGAGGCGGCGGAGGAGGTGACCGTGACGGCGGCGATAGTCGTCTCGCCGTGGACTCCCTCGTGACGTTCCCCATGTTCACGTTGAGGGTTATAACGGTCACGCCGGTGTTGACGTTGACGTTGCCGCCGCCGCCCGAGTTGTTGCCGTACCCGCCGCCACCGTCGTAGTACCCGCCGCCGCGAAATCCGCGGTCGCCATACCCTGTGATTGCGAACGAAAAGTGTCAATCTTTCGGACCGCGTGTATGAGCAAACAGTCACCCGTAATCGGGCCGAACAGTGTTTGGATTTGGGAAACGCGCATTACGTACCGCCGTAGCCGCCAATCAGCGGGTACCCGCCTCCGTAACCCCCGTACCCACCTCCGTACGGTATTTCTCTCACAACCTCGGTGGTTTCCTCGTCCACGCCTAGCGCGCCGAACCCGTCGCCGTACTGGGTGGGAGTATTCAGCGGTTGGTTGATTTGCTCGTACACCGCCCCGATGCGTTCCGCTTCGTACATCGGCGGAGGTAGTAACGGGGGGGCGGTGGGCAGGGGTTCTTCCGTTTCCGTGGTGGTCTCAGTGGGAGGGAGGACTTCAACAGAGGTGCCTTCGGAGGTTTCGGTTTCGGAGACGTCCGTTTCGGTTTCGTCGACTTCGCCGTCGTCGTCGTCGTTGTCGTCCGCCGCGCTGTAGCTCCCCTTCGCGCGCACCACCACCGGCGCTGATAGGGGCCCAGCGCCGTCACCTCGTGTCAAAGCCCTCACCCCAAACACGAAGTTCTCGGTCACTCTCAGGCCTTCCAACCTCAAGCTCGTGGCGAACGGCGCGGCGAAACAGTTCGTGGAGTTGAACCCCATGCTTTCGCTTTCGCCGCATGGCGCGAGCGCCGATTCGCGCAGGGATTCAGAATCCGTCAACGCGACTGAAAACACTTGCGAAATCGCCAACGGCGAGTTAAGCAACTCGAGCGTGTCGTCCGCGTCCATCCAGGACCGCCACACGACTTGGTACCCCAGGTTGGATGGTAAGTACTCGTTTGGTGTGAAAACGGTTTCGGTTTCGGTTTCGGTTTCGTCCTCGGCCTCGACTTGTTTCAACCGCCGGCGCCCGGCGTCGTCGTTACTGTCACTTTCGGTAACCCGCTCAAAGGACCTTTCCAGCTGTTCCACTGAAAACGGCGGCGGGGACCAGTCGATGAAAATCGCGTCGTCCGCGAGGCGCGTGGCGGTCAGGCCGAGGGGGGGGAACAGGGGGACGCGAAGCGGCGGGTTCGGACAGGCCGAGTCTTTTGTTTCGCCACAGATTGTACGAGAAAAGTGTCAGTATTGTATGGGCAAACAGTGTGTTGACGGATTTGGGAAATACAATAGACTTCTTACCTGTTTTTTCCTCCTTTTCTGTGAAAGAATCCTCAAAAGCATCTAGCGCCGCTCTGGGAACCGAAAACGTCAGTTCCGCTGCTTCCGACCGACCGTTTTCGTTTTCGGAAATCACCGCGACGGTCACGGCGACCGTGCCAGGCGGCGTGTCGGAATCCTGACTGACCTTCATACCTCGGAACAACCCGTCGCACACGCAAACGCGCGGTTCCAAAAACGCGGACCGGTCGATGGAAAAGTCTTCCCCGGAGAAATCTTCAGACTGTTTGCTCTGTTCCCCGGAATCTTCCTCAACCCGTTCCTCGGAAACACTTAAACTCGTCCGTATCACGTAGTTACTCACCATCGCGTTCGCCACCAGTGAAGTGGGAAGGTTCGGGGCCTTGTCCCACACCACGCACAACGTGTTAGCCGCACTTGGGGTTAGCTTGGAGACTTGGTCGATTTCAACGGCTTTGGAGTCATGCAGAGACGTCAACGCCAAACGAAGTCCCGTGGGTTCCAGAGGCACCTCGGTGTTGCCGCTCACCACAACCGTGCCCCCGATCCAGGGAGCTAAGGCCAGGGTTGCCGTGGGAGTGGGCGTGCTTGTAGTAGACGATTCCGTGTTGGTGCCATCTTTGGCATTGCCCATAGGAGTTTTCTGGAACCTCGGCGCGTACATCAGCCAGCACTGGTTTGCCAAACCCAGGCTTTCGCACTGGTCAGAACTGTGATTGTGAACGAAAAGTGTCAGTCTTGAGTCGGCGAGTGTGGGTGTACTTCGTAATGTGGCCTGAGTAAACAGGCGGGCGTACTCGGGCCGAACAGTGCACTTGTAATGTATGTAGTGCACTTCGTTTTAATGACGGCCGTGGACGTCACGAACGGGTCCGTAAACAGTGTGCCGGATTTGGGAAACGCGCGACACGTACTTCGCGTCGCCGCAAAATGACCACGCGTTGCACCCGACGGTTTCGACGCACGCCAAGCAACACCCAGATGCGCTTTGCGTGTTACTAACGTTCAAAAGAGCCGTGCCGTTTGGAAACGCGTCTTGCGAGGCGCCGCAGAACTTACGGGAGGACGAGAAAACGTCCTCCGAGGCGAAAAGATTTTCAGAAACCTTTTCGTCCTCGTCCCCGTCCTTACCTCGCGACGCAATCGCGACGGCGATCCCCGAAACCGAGTCCTCATCCTCCGCGCCTGCCGGTGCGCCTGACGTGACGACCCGGAACGCGTACCGCGACCCGGGGGTCAAACCTGTGACAACAAAAGAGGTCCCCACAATTTTTCGAGGCGACGCGCTCGGGTTGAAAAACGCGCTCGCGTCGCGTTTCGTTTTCGGTTTCTTCGAGTTCGACTTTTCGGAGTTTTCTTTTTGTGTATCGTCGCTCTCTTCCACCAAAGGCGTAGTCACGACACACGAATTCGGTGCGTACGGCATGGTGTTAGGGGTACCGCTAGGCGTTAGGTCGTCCAGACACGCACCGATCAGGACGTCGTAGGTTCGATCCGTGGAAGATTCTTTCGTCGCGGCCGCGAACCGCGTTCCGAAATCCGCCACGGCGACGGCAGTTTTTTCGGTTTCGGTCACGGTTTCCAAGTCGTCCCCCCCGAGGAGAACTTTGTCCCCAGAGGTCGTGCTGGGGAACACCCTGGTGGTCCTCGGGGGGGTCCAGGTTAGGTACACCGACCCGGGCGTGTCGTCGGGAAGCGCGCGCAGGGGGAAGGAAGCTCTGATGGAGGGTACGGCGCGGCTTGGGACGACCTTGCGGTCGTCGTCGTCGGCGTCTGGGGCGACCAAAGCGTCGTCGGTCGCCGCCCCTGGGGGTGTCTCAGCCGCCGCGGCAAGGATCACGACGGCGACGAAAGAGAGGGCGAGATAACACAAGGCACCTCGCGCCGGTCGCGCGCGACGCGGTGCGCGGCGAAACGCGTGCGGGGACATGGTGGAAAAGCACTAGTTGCGGGAAGTAGGCGCGACGGCTCTGTGAGGCGTGGGGGGAGTGCGCGCGCGTGGACGTCCGTCTTGCGCGCGCGAGATACCCACGAATCCCTGGGAAGCCACGATACACCACGACGCGCGTGATCTGCGCTAACATGTTCGGTGGCGTCCAAGGTAAAAGGTGTTCTCGGAACAGACGAGACGGGGCGTTTTTCGTTTCTCTCGCGCCGAGGAAATCGTAGACCGTGAAAAGAAAAGAGTTCGCGCGCGTAACGTTCATCACTTACACGTACAGTGTTGCGTATAAATACCGGAAATACGACACCTACGTCACTCACGACATGCCACCACACTTCACAACGCGACGCCAGTTTACTTTTTTCCACCCGCTTGACCAATCGCCGCGTTCTTTCGTCTCTGCGCCGTCACAATCGGCGACTCCCCGAGTTCCCCCCCCACGTTGACGTTGTCCATCTTCACGCTCGCCACGACTCCGTGCAAATGTGTGTTTACGAACAAGTCGTCCCGCGTGGTGCCCGTGCCTTCGCCGTCGTCTTTCCGCGAATGATGCGCCGTGACCGTGACCGGGACTTCCAGAGAAAGATTCCTGGAAACCCGGTACGCCGGCCTCAAATCAACCGGCTGGTTTTTAACAAGGTTCATGGAAATCATCGCGCCTCTTGCGTTGCGTTCGGTTGGGCGGAAATCAACGTTTAGGTAGGGCCTGGGGCGGAAGTTATGGCCTGGGCCGTCGCTTCTTGATTCGTTTTGCAGCCCGATGCCCGCCGATACCGAAACCGACGCGCGCGCCCATTCCGGCCACCGCGAGTTTCCAGAACTCCGTTCCAACACGAAATCCTTCTGCAGCTCGATGCCCTCCACATCCGCAACCAGCACGCCGAACTTCCCCGCATCCAGCTCGCCTCTGATGAAACCACTGAGCTGTTTCTGGTGCAAATCTGCGAACGCACCGACGTTCACCGTGGCGTTCCAGGGAGCGTACACGACGCCCTGCGGATGGAGAAAAAAAGATGAGAGATGCGTTTGAGGAGGGAAAAGTGTAAAAAGTTGTTCGACGTTCGTATGGGCATTTGGTCAGACCTGTTTGGAAACTCGTTTCCAAAAAAAGCGTCGTTGGCCTTGGATGGGTTGGTTGGGTTCTTTAGTACCCTGTCCGGACGGTCGTTTCCTCCGGAGATCACCACCAACAACCGGTGTTTAAAACATCGCGTACCTTCGAGATCTTCACCCCCACAAGCGGCTTCGCGGAGTCCACGCTCAAACCAAGTGGGCCGAGACGCACGCGCTGGACCGTAGATTCGGACATCTTTTTGTGGTTCGACAGCCCGCGAGTTCGTGTTTTGAAGTTCCGGTGCGTAGGGCGCTCGGTTCGCGCACACGCGGTGACACGCAAACGGCGCGTCGGTGGGTTTGCGGTGCGAGCGCACGGAGCGAGACGGGGGGACGAGGCGAGGGAACAAACCGTGCGCCGCGTTGTGAAGGAAAGACGGGAGAGGGTTGCAGGTGGAGGCAACATCAGCGATTTTTCAGTTTGCACAACGGGAGATTCTGTCTTCGAAATAATTGAAGTGCTCGATAATTTTAAAGGAGCGGATGAGCCCGTACCTGCTATTGTATCGGCGGATGGGACCGGGCGAGACGAGAAACCAAAGTGATTTCGACCAGTCGACGTTCCTGACTGACGTGGCTGATAAAGGCGTTCGGATCTAGTCGACTTCCTTGGCTCGTTGTTAAAGAAAAAAAAGTTTTCGACCAGCCCACGCGATCGTTTGCAAAACACCTTTCATGACAAAAGCTATTCGTCAAAAGAAAACACCACACCCCCAAAGCACAACGAACGCTTAAAGCTTTTCGCGCGCCAACTTTTCGGCGTTGATGATCTTCATCTTCTTCGCCGTCTTCGCTTGGGATTTAACACCCATGATGCCGCCGCCCCATTTCCGATTCGCTTCGTGGAACCGGTCGTTGTAGGATCCCTTGATCGCTTCCACTAACTTGCTGAACTCCATCTTGTCCTCGTTTTTGATCGCGGTCAAGGCCAGCGCGGTGGCGGTCTTCTTGTGCACCACCGCGCCAAGCCTTGCTTTGCCTTTGACGATGCAGTACGGGACGTTCATCTGTTTGCACAGGGCGGGGAGCCAGATCACGAGTTCGATGGGATCGACGTCGTGCGCGATGCACACGAGCTGTGCTTTCTGCTGTTCGATGAGGTACGTGATGTGGTTGATACCGAACTTCACCACCACGGGTTTCTTGGTTTCAACCTCCTTCCCCGCGGCTTCCGCCTCGGCCTGAGAGGTGAGCCTCTCCTTCTTCTGCGCGTCGTCCTCGGGGCGGTACTTCATGAGCATCTTGAAAAGGTTCGTCGCGAGGTTCTTGTCAAGCGTCTTGTTGAACTGGTTGATCGCGGGGGGGACTTTCAGGCGCTTCTGCAGCACCCGGCGCGCGCGCTGCAGACGCACGTACTTGGGCCACTTGACGTACCGGTTCAGGGGGGTCCTGGGGGGCAGGGCTTGGCCCACGCCGAAGATCTTAGCCTTCTTTTCGTAAAGAGGGTTCGTAGGGCCTTTCGCCACCGCTTTCGGCTTCATCGCGGCGGGCGCGGGAGCGGGCTTCTTAGGAGGCTGCGTTGCGTGGAGTCGAAACGAGAAGGGGAGGTTGTTCAAGGGGAGGTTAGCGGGTTGTGGCGGTCAATCGACAGGACACACAACAGGTGACACTGTGCGGTCCGAGACTGGGTTTGACGCCAGCGCGAAAAACCATCCACGCCACAGGCATCCGTAAACCCTAGCAGGGCGAGTGACCGGATGATGGGCGTCCCGCGTCGACGGGAAACGAGCGGCACGACCCGGTTTCGTCTATTGCGACACTCCAGTCGATGACAACAACGCCACGACGAGTTTGTCAACCCCCGGACATCGCCAACTCGTGTCCTGCCGCGTCGCCGACTCGCCGGCGACTCGGTTTCCTTCCCGCGTCGTAAAAGAGCGTAGGTGGATGGGATGCCGAGATTTCATCACGACGCGGTCGGGCACACAGGACATCGCTGTCCACGCGATGACCAAAAACCACTACTAACACGGACGAGGTATGCGTGGCAGGTAAGGGCACGCACCATGTTGACGAGCGGGAACTTTTATGTTCGACGCTGCGCGTGCTAAAGAGACCCGGTGGGTGGGACGGTCGCGGCTTTTGTGAGGCAAACATTTTTTCACCGAAGAACCTAAAAACGTGGGGCACGTTTTCCTCCAAATCTGTATGTAAATCAGTCACATTGTCACCGAAAACAATGGCGGCGTTCGGTCGCAGATTTCGATCGGGGGAAATCGACAGTGTATAGCTCAACATAGGCAACGAAACCAGAGTTTTGGTGAGGTGGGGTCGTTTTGCGCGTACAGATTCGCGTGGTTACTGATTCTCAGGGACCACGTTTTTGGAGCGTTTTAAACCGCTTTGCGAGGAAGACCAGGTGCAGAGTTGCAGAGTTGTTTCCCAGGATGGATGGCCTCGTTTCAATTCACATCGCGCAGCACCGGCTTCTTGCCTCATCACCAAATCTCTCCCCTCACCGCCTCAATTTCCGTCCCAGCGTTCCGAGCTGGCCCACGAACTCGTCCCCCGTGACGAGCTCGGTGGCGCCGTACACGACCTGTAAAAGACCACCACCCGACCCGCCTCGGCCCGTCGCCGCCGATTGATGACCATCACCGTCGCCCGCATTCGCCAGCCCGAGCACTTCCTATGATTGTAAAAGAAAAATGTCAGTGTTGAGTCTTGTAGTGGTAAGACTAGCGTTCTGCACTCCATACAGGTCCCCAATACGTACCTGGTACTCGCCGTAGTTCCCACCGCCCACCACGAACACGATGGCTTTGCGAAACGCGGGTGGGGTTTGAGACGCGTGCTGCGATGGATAGCTTTGCGTTGGGTCCCGTAGCGATGCCGGCATCCGCTCCCGTTCCGCAAGCGCAGCTTTCGGGTCGAACCACAAAAAGTGATCCACTTCGGGAACGCTTCCCGGTTGATTCAAACACAACGCCCGCGTCGCCCGCGCCACCGCGCCTCGGGTATCACCCCGCAACAAGCTCTGCACCCCCTTCGCCACCGCATCTATTGACTGCCCGTACAGACGGTCCGCCCAATCAAGCAAGTCACCGCCCTGTTCTTCGTTTTCTTCTTCTTCGCCAGGGTGACTGCCCATACCCGAGTTCAAACCGCCGCCGGCGCCGAGGGAAAGGATTTTTTTTAAAAACTCAAGCGCAGCCGTGTCCGCGCCGCTCGCGCGCAAAGCACCCTCCACGGCTTCGTTTTCAGACTCGGATGTGGCTTCGGCTTCGTAATCGTTTCCGTGTTGCTGTCGGAGCCTTGAACTGGCGCACGCCCTCACGATCGCCAGCCGCAGCTTGTCCTCCGGCGTGCCTCGGCCGGTCGCGTCGAGCAAACCCATGATCGCCGCCGCGTCCCCCTTGCCCGCCAGCAAGTCCTCCTCCACGACGTGGTACTCATCCAGCCCCCTTTGTTTAATCGCCTGCAGCAAAGCGGTGGCGATGTTGGTGTGCTTGTCAATTGTCTTTTTGTGTTCCTGGAGCTGCGGAAGCGACGCGACGGCGGTGACCAGTTTCCGCGTGTCGTTTCCGTGCGACTCGCCGCCCCCGACAGCGTCTCCGGTTTCGCCTCGCGTTGCGCTTGTTATTTCCGCCATGCTCTTTTTATACGCCCCCAAGGCGTGCTCCACCGCCTCCGCGACGACGGGGAACTGGCTGTCAAAATTGTTGCGCCAAAACGAGTCGTGTTCGGGTTCCAAGTCGTACGACTTTTTACCGGCGGCGCCCGCGAAACGATCCGCCGCTGCGGTTGGGAAAGAAAAAGGTCAGGGAACGAGTCGGCGAGCGTGGGTGAACTTCGTGATGTGTATCAGGGATTGGGTAGTTCCGTAGTGGTACCGGACTTTCAACCTGTACTCCATAAAACGCAGGTAACAGTGCGTTTGTGATGTATTTGTAACTGTTACTAGTACTGGCAACCTTGCACATACGTCACGAGTAGTGCGTTCGAAGAGGGGCATCAAACGTTGTTTGAATTTGGGAAAGCCCCGACACGTACCCGCGTCGCCGCCGATGTCCACGCGGTTGAGTTTCATTTTCAAAATGTCGTGCACCAGGGGGGCGTATTTCCAGTCGTGCTTCACCGCGGCGGGAATGTCGAATGCGCGGTCGAAAAGAACGAGAAGTGGGCGGTCGTGTGTCGCACCGGAGGCGTCGCCCGCGAACAAGCCGTTTTTCCCTTTCAAGTGGTCCCTCAGCGTTTGCTCAAGCGCGCGCGCCACCGCCTCCGCGGCGCCGCCTTTCTGACACCGTATGACCGGCGCCTTGCCCAGGGTAGCGCACACCGCGAGCAGGCCTTGTGTGATTTGCGAAACCTCCCCTTCCACGGATTGATCCGAGGACGACGGGTCGTTTAGGGTGGCGTACGAGTCCGGGCGACCGAGGGAAAACAGCGTCGGCGCGAGGGACACGAAATCCAGGTACTGATCGAAAACCTTCGTTATCTTGCCGCTGGTGCCGCACTCGGTGCTTTTCACCGCGAGGTCCTCAAGAAGCTTCCGAGGTAGGGACGACGAGAAGTTCAAGTAATGCGCGTCGTACAGGTTTTTCTTTAGGTCGCTTGTTATGCGCTGTACGTTCTCTGCAGTGGGAGACACGAAATACAACGCCGGTACGTCAGGAATGGGCTGCCGGTCGTTTTCGAGTAACAGGTGTAACGTCACGCCGTGCCTTCGTAGCTCGTGCACCTTCACAAGCGGGGTGATGATTGCGAAGCAGTGCTTGTCCATAATAAGAACCTTGTACACCTCGGTAGGGGCGTGCTCGTTAAGAGACAAACCGCCGCCCAACCGCCCGGGGTTCAGATTGAGCATCTGCACCACCGCGTCGTGTTGTTTTTGCCGGATGGAAAACGACATGGTGTTTGTGGAGCGCGCGTTTGGGTTAAGCACTCCACACAAACCGCGAACAAACGAACCCGGGGTCGGTCGCAACGACGGCGCGGACGCTCGCGGTGACGCGCCTTTCAACGCGGGCGCCCGGACCGCGGGGAGTGTCTGTGGCGCGAGCCGAGGGACGAATCTCGTGAAAAAAAAGATGAAGAACGAAGGCGGGCCGCGGCCAACGGCTGTGGCGACACGCGAAATAGTGTTCAAGAATCGTTCGTCGTGGAAAAAAAGGACTCTACGTCTTCCCCACCCCCCCTCCTCAACTCGGCCCTCCGCTGACCAGCCTTACCAGTTCCGGGTTGATCTCCACGCCCGCCGTGTTGCTTTGCCAATCCCCGCCCCCCATCGCCAGCGCAAGAAGCGGGTCTTCGCCGCCGACGCCGAGAGAACCGCGATCGTCGCCCGCTGTCATCACCGACGTTCCCGAACCCACCCGCGCCGCGGCGGCGGCGGCGGCGGCGAACGCGTCGGCGTCTTTGTCATCCTCCCTTTGACTTCGATCTTTTGTATCATCGGTGGTCTCGTTGCCGTTCACGGTGTGTGTTCCGTCGACGTCCATGGCGTCATCCGTTTTGGGCTCGGGCTTGGTGTTACCCTCGTCCTTGTCATCCACGTTACCCTTTGTCTCTTTCGGCGTTTCGTCGCCATCTCCATTCCCCTTCCCCCCCTCCCCCACCCTCCACTCAAAGTCCACCCCCGTACCCGCGTCGAACCCCCATTCCGGTGTTGAGCACTTTCCACTCTCCATCGCTATTTTGTTCCGTTTCCGAACCTTCGCGAACCGCTGTAGCCGCCGGTGCGCCACCGCGCCGAACCCGGCTAGATCATCAAGAACCTCGCTCCACTGGTTCACCCCGTCCACCGGCACGCGGTGCGCGCCTTCGGTTTCCGCCACCAAGTCTCTAGCGACTGCTCGGTAACCCTTGGGCAGGTTAGTCATGTCTTTTTGCAAAGCAACGACCTCCTCAGGGCTCATCCCCAAAGTACTCCGCGCGGCGCCTCGTTTCAGATCCTCCAAACGCCGCCGCGCCGCGTCCAAGTCAGCCGCGACGCCGGCGCACCGCATCTCCTCATTCGCGAGCTCGCGTCGCACTTTGATTTCCTCAGAGTTCATCACCGCGCACTCGCGCTCCGCGGCGAGGCTCTCTTGCACGTCCTCGCTTCGTTTCAATAGCGCCTGCCACCGTGGCGCCCAGAACTCCTCAAGCGCCACGGCCATGATGTGCACGTCCGTGGGGGGCAGGTTGTACGCCTTGGCGTTTGCGAAGGTCAACGAGACGTGCGCGTTGAGCTCGGCGCAGGTGACGTAGTTGGCGAAGCCGTTGCGCTTGTCGCTCGCGTCGCACGTGCCCTCCGCGAGCCTTCGCACGGTGCCTAGATCCATCGGTACTGCAACCACGTCCCGGTAAGTGCTCAACCCCAGGGTTTCGTAATCCACCGGCATGGCGAAGGGAAACGCCCATTTGTGGTTCATGAGCTGTTTCAAAGACGTGAGGCCTTGTTTGTGCAAAATTTCGAGCTCGCGCGTGAGTTTTAACGACGTAAACGCCGCGACGTCGAACGGTTTCACCGCGTGTGCGTTTTGCAGGTTGCTCATGGATTGGGAACCTCCCGCAGCCCTTCTGCCGCCGGATGACGACGACGCCACGAGCGCAGTTTTGCGTCGGCGCTCGGCGTCCCGCGCGTCCGCCGCCGCCGAGTCCGCCTTTTCCGAAAGCGCCTCCCGCTCCGTACCGTGCACCTCCGCTTTCTGCGAAAGCCGTTCTACCACCGAGCTCAGCTCGGCGTACTTCCGCTTAACGTCTAAACGGCGCTGCAAATCCGCGTCTTTGCGTTTCTTCAGGGTAGCCGGGTCAAGCTCGTGTAACGAGGGCTGGTGGGCGGTTTGCGGTTGTTTGCACGCGCCGTTGTCCTGTGCTCTGTTGTCGTGACCGTCGCCTCCCCCGTTACCGCCCCTCGCCCGCCGCGCGTGCTCCACCGCGGCGCTTACCATGCTGCAAACAACCGGATCGTCCTCGGGTTCGAACGAAAACGTTTGCAGCGAATTGGACGCGTGCAGGGACGGACCGGGGTTGCCCGCGTGGTCCGTATCCGCCATCGCGAAGTTTCCGCCCATCGGTTGTTGGTGGGCTCCGTTGTTTCCGTACGACACGAAGGAATCGGGATCCGCCGCGTTCGTGCCTGCCGCAAAGTCGGTGGCGAAGTCGCCGTCGTACGTATGCCACCTGTGTTGCGTGGTGAGTGACGGGAAAGGTGTCAGGGAAAAGGAGTGACGGCGGGCGATGCGTGTTGGCCCGAATTTGTGAATTGCACCCCAAAAGCCAAAACTTCGGGTCCGATGCCGTATGGGTTTTTACCCTGCGCGGTCCGGTAACGGCGACGCCGGGTACTTTCCGAGACGTCGCGTGGCGTAAAAATCGAGTATGTCCGTGCTACCTACCCTTGGTTTCGGTTTCTATCGTCGTTCTGCGTCACGGGGGCCTGTGTTGAATGGGAACGGGGAGTTGGGAAGCGCGGGCGCGTGAGTTTGGGAGTCAAAAAGGAAGATTCGCGGTGGGTTCCGCCGAACGTGTTTTTTACAGACCGAAACGCCTTGGCCCCAGGACACGTACCGCCGCCCCCCCCTCGGTTTTTTGCCGCTTCCCAGCCGCCAACGCGCGTTTCAACGTGGCTTGCTTTTCCATGAGCTCCTTCCGGAGCCGTATAAGCTCCTGCTCTTCATTAGACGCGGCGGAGGCTTTGGCTTTGGCGGACGCGCGAGGCATTTTTTCAATCCGAAAAAAAAGCGCTCCCGAGAAAAAAACCCACTGACACCCCCACCGCTGGGGCGTTTAATCTGAGCCCTGTCGTGACCCGCGGTTAACTCAGTCGACCCTGCGTGACCCAAACACACGCCTTGCCACCTCCTGTGACCACCCACCGAGCCGAACGCCTATCTCCTCCGGTCCGCCCACGAAGGGGCGCCACGCCACAAGTGGCGGGCGGCGCGTGAAGATTTTCGTTAAGATTGGCGAGTATTCAGATTTTTGCGCTAGGGCAAACAGTCACCACGATCGACAAAAGCGTTCGACCTCTTGAAAGCAAAACGACGTGTTGCCGGTCAACGGCAAGGCTCAGCAACACCACCTTGACCCCGCGCCGCCGGTCAATTGAAGCGCCGAACTGGACGAAGCCATTCCGTCTTTTTTCGGTTTCGCCGCGCAGGTACACGCGACGCCGGCCTCCCCGAAACGGAGAACACGTCCGGATATAATCCTCAAAGCGGAGAACACGGACAACCGCGGCCAGAGTGGTTTCCACAGGTACCGTCGAGGCGGGTGGTTTCGGAGATCGATTTAACTGATAACCTTTTTATATTTATTGACAAAGAATTGAATCGATCGCGGCACCGCAAACACATCACCGCGCTTCCCACACTAATTACTCCGTCGGCCTTCCGTACAGTTTCTTGATCCCGACATCCGGCGCGTCTTGTTTCACCAGCGACTCCCCCACTAACAAACACCCCACCCCCGCGTTTTGCAAGACGTTCACGTCGTCAATCGTGAAGATTCCGGATTCGCCCACCACCGTGATGCCGCGCTCGCGCACCTGGTCCCCCAAAGGCCCGGCCAACAGGTCCACCGTGACGTTTAAAGACACTTCAAACGTCCCCAGGTCTCGGTTGTTTATACCCAGTAAATCGATATCCTCAAGCCGCAACACGCGCTCCATCTCGCCAAACGTGTGCACTTCGATCAAGGACGCCATCCCCAAACTCTTGGCGATTTTTTGGAAGTACTTCAGGTCCTGGTTGGGAAGCACCGCGGCGATGAGCAGAATCGCATCGGCGCCGTACTTCCGTGCTAGGTAGATCTGGTACGCATCCACGATGAACTCCTTACACAGCAAGGGGCAGGTAACCCCGGACGAACGAATCAGTTCCAGATTTTCGAACCCGCCTTGGAAGAACTTCTCGTCCGTGAGCACGGAGAGGCACGCGGCGCCGCCCGCTTCGTACGCCTTGGCGATTTTCACCGGGTCGAAGTTGGGCTGGATCACGCCTTTCGACGGTGACGCTTTCTTCACCTCCGCGATCAAACCAGGCTGGCCGGTGGCTTTGAGCTGGTCCTTGATCGCGCCCACGAAATTGCGCGCGGGCGGCGCGTTCGCCATCGCAGTGCGCACCAAAGCGAGGGGAAACTTCTCCTTCCGTCGTTGCAGCTCCACGTCTTTGTACCACACGATCTCTTCCAGGATGTTGACAGGCTTGTTGCTTTCGTTGTCGACCCGGTCGCCGTCTTTCGTGATAGCCTCCATCTTGAACGCGAACTGATCAGTGCCGACGTTGTGAAGACTCGCGCCGTTGGGAGGACGCCTCCTGATGGAAACTTCGTTCTTAGAGGAACCCGCCTCGGGGTCCGACACCGAGGCGCGACAAGTCATGGCGCGCTTCACGGAACAGGGCTGTTGCTTTGCTTTGCGTCGAGAGAAGGTCGCGGTCATAAAGGACGCCGCGGAGGCGGAAAGGGCGCTGGCCATCGCGGGAGGCGCGAGGACGTGCGGGGAGGATTGGGGACTGATTGCGAGATCGGCCTCGCTAGATTGGTGGAAGGCGGCGTTTATCGCTTGCTTTATCCAAGCAAAAGGCCTCGCGACGATGTCGTCGATCCCGAAGTCGATGGACAAGTTTTTGTATGGCGACGTGGTCACAATCTCACAAATGGTTACGCAAACGCACCGATTTTACCGCGCGCGATTTCTGTTCCAGCACGACTTCGCCCTCCAGTTTCCCCTCGTCTCCATTTCAACACACACGATGGCGTGCATCATGAACGCGTCTGGCGTGCGCCCCGCGAAGACGACCCTGGGCGGTGCGTGTTTTGCCAACACCTGCTAAATTTTCCACGTCACGAGCGGATCCCTCGCGTTTGCGTTTCGCGGGTTCCCGTGCCATTGGACTTCCATGGCATCTTTCCATCTTCGCGTGCAGGGTTAGGTTTCAGGTGGAACGAACGCGCGAGCGTCGTCCCCGTGCCTCGTTCCATCCGCGGTTTGATTTCGCGTACCGTCTCACACACATGACACGCGCGCGTGTCGCAACACAAAGGACTCACCCCCCTCCCTACCCTCGTTTCGAAACCGCAGGCGCGCGACGCGGTTCGGCCAAAATCGCGGTCCGCGCACCGGCGTGCGTGTTCGCGACGACCGCCTCGTCCGCGGTCGGTGCCACCCACTTCCAACCCGCACGCGCGGTTCCGTCCGAGTCCCTGGCGATGGCCGCCGCGGTTGCGGGCGCGCGCGTGACGCTGCCGTCACACCCTGAATCCAAGTTCGGGGAGTTCTTCAAAACGCACGCGGCGAATGGCAAGGCCTTGGTGGCACACGCGAACCTCGGCTCCAGCGCGTTGTTCCTGATAAGCGCCGCCATGTCGTACAAGGAACAGAAAATGGTAGCCCTGATAACGCAAGCGGTGGGGAGTTTCATCAAGCTTTACCTGCTGTTGCTGTTCGTGCGAGTTTTACTGACCTGGTTTCCTAACGTGGACTGGATGCGCCAGCCCTGGAGCATCCTTCGCCAAATAACGGATCCGTACTTAAACCTGTTCCGCAACTTGATCCCCCCGATCATGGGCCAGATCGACTTCACCCCGATTCTGGGGTTCATGGTGCTTCAGTTCCTCGCGAAAGTGCTGTCCTCGGACCCGTCCGTGGGGAGGTTTTAGACGGGAACTGAGTTGAGCGCGACGTTGGAGACGTCGTTCCGGACGTATCAACGCGCGCATTAATATCCACAGAAAAAGCAAAAGAATCGTCGTATCCCGTCGTAAGAATCGTCTAAAACAACAACACCCACACCACCCTAACTCGTCGCAGCACTCGCACCCGCGCGTCGCGGTGTCAACCCGAGGGACGTACCCAATCCGTGGTCCGCGGACCCGTGTTCGGGTTCGGGTTTGTTCAAATTCTGTCTCCGCTCTATTCGAAACTCGTCCCCTTTTTCGTCGGCGTCCCCCGTGACGTAAAAAACGCCCCTCAGTTCCGTTTCGCTCGTCGCGGAAAGGGAAAGGTACCCGAACCTGTATGTCACGACTTCTGTGAAACCAGCACCCCGGTCGTGCTTTGTGAACCCGCCCCCCGCGGTGCCCACTACTAACGAAACAGGCGCGTTTGGTGTTTTATACACCGAAACGTTGTCGCCATCTTTTTCGGAAAAGGAAGAACACCCTTCGTCGCCAAAGTACGTCTCGCGCCGCGACGCGTTCCAACCACCACCACGAAACGCACAGTGCCTTTGGTACGCGTGGTTGTGCCCGCCAAGGACTAGGTCCACACCGTGCGTCACGAAAAGAGGCCACAGGACGTTTTGAATATCCAGCGCTACGCCGACGTCGCTGTAATCCGCGCCGGACGCTTCCGTGTTTCCATCACCGTTTGAAAAGAACCCACCACCCTCGCCAAAACTGGAGTCCACCAACCCTGGGCGGTGTCCTGTCACAATCAGCCACGGGGTTGTTTGCCGGTCCACGGACAGAAGCGTCGTTTCGATGAATGCAAATTGTGCCGACCCAGACGAAAAGTCACGCTCCGTGTTTATCGACAAAACCCGCAACGGACCGAGCGTCGCGGCGTCTGCGAGCGTACCCGAAAAGGGTCAGTCTCTTCCGTCGGGAGTGTGGGTGTACTGTATATCGCGATGTATGGACAAACAGTCACCAGCTTCGGTAAAACAGTCGCACGTGTGCCGTGTGTAGCAGTCGCCAGCACTGGTACATGTTACTATTAAACTCAGTAAATAGTCAGGTAGGGGCGGTAAACAGCGTGTCCGGATTTGGGAAAGCCCCGGCACGTACACCACCCCCCCGTTTCCGTTCCGGGCGTGGGGAACCGGAGACTCGCGGGAACGCCGCACTCGCCGCCGCTGTCGCCGACCAGGTACCGGTCGCGGTGCATTTCCGGGTTCTTCGTTGGCGAGTTTTCCATACGCAGTGGGTCGTTACCCCCCAAAGAAGAAGAAACAGTGCCATTACCATTTCTCGTATTCTTTCCCTCCACCCAGCCCCACTGCGTGTCGGTACCGTCCGCCTCGTGGTTCCCGAACTGCGTCAACAGCGGCACCTGGGACGCCCACGGCGTGATTTGCTCGCAAAACTCGTCCCACACGGACTGGTACCCGACCGCGTAGGAAAGGTCGCCGATCAGGACTGCGGCGGAGAATCGTAGTTTTTCGTCTTTACCGTCCAAGTGTGCGGTGAGCAACCCACTGACGTCAATCGCGGCGGCGCTGTGATTGTGAACGAAAAGTGGTTAACGTCTTGTGTTGGCGAACGGTGTCCCCGGATTTGGGAAACATGAGACCAAGGCCGTACCCGTACTCCTGCCAAGTCGTGCTGGAGTCGTCCGTGCCTCGGCCCATGTCCCCGAACACCGCGATCGTGAAGGGGTACTTTGCTTGTTTTTGTGTTGAAGAAACCGAACTCGTGGGTATCTCTGATGACCGGGTTTCTTTTCCGCGCGTCGCGACGCGTGAGTCGGCCAAACCTGTCGGCGAAGCCCACTCCGTCAGTTTCCTCACCGCCGGTCCGGCCGGGCCGTCGCTCGCGAGCGCCCACGGCACACACAACGTAAGTCTTTCTTTTCCAGCCACGGGGTACACGCCTCCTAAATCGTCAACGAGCTCGTATTGAACAACCCCACCAAGCGGCGGATCGCGAAACGCCGCGACGTGCGTCCACCCAGGGTCCCGGAAGCCGCTGGCGTTGGCGGGGGACCCGCAGAGATCGCGTCGGGCGTACGTCTCCGTGACCGCGCGCGCCGTGTGGACCAACCCGAGGTGTTTCTTACGGGAGCGAATCAAGTCTTGTCCTGTTTCATCCAACCCTGCGTTATTAGCCGTGGCATAGTCTCGGATTTCCCTTTTAGAGTCTTCTCCTTCTTTTCCTTCCCCTCCTCGCACTACCCACCACCTTAACCTCGGGTTCGCGCTGCCGTTCCGTCCGCTGCTCCAAGCCACCGCAAGGTTGTGGCGCGAGTCGCCGCCGTCGGCGCGCGCGGTGTCGTGCGCCGTGTCGGCCGTGCCTTCGTGCGACACGTCGCCGTCTTTGAAGAAATTGAAATTATGCATCGCCGACGTTCTCGTTAAAACAATTCTCGGCGCCCTCGGGCCGCGCGCGTTTACCAAAGTCACGGACTGACTCCTCCCCACCGCCACCGCGGTCGGCGTGAAGTCCTGCCTCCACTTTTGTCGCACAACCCAGTCGTTCGTGAACACCACGAAGTCGTAGTCGTGCCTCATGCAGGTTAGGCGGAAAGTCAGCCGTGCTTTTCCGGTCTCTAAATACTTGGCGTCCGTAGTGAGCAACGCGAATTTCGTCGGCGCGGTTTTCGTCACGTCCGCCAAAGCCGGGGAGTAACTCGCCAGCCAGTGCGTTTCGTTTGGTGACACCGACCCGGTGGTGGTCACCGTCACCGTGACCAGGTCTTCGCACTCGATTTCGGTTGGTGACGGTCGAGTGTGCGTGGGGCGGATTTCGAACGAGAACGGTGGTGGGATCTCGGTTTTTGATTCCACGTCCACGTCGGTCTGCGAATCTGATGAACCTTTCCAAAGAGACTCACGCGTCCCGTCCACGAACCGCCACGGTTCCATCGAGATTAACGGCTGGTGGCGGTCCGCATACGGAGTAGTCGCATGTACCAACGAGACGAGGATACACAACAACACGGTCGTGGTGATTCTCGGCGTCATCGTCGGCGTACGACGCGCGTCGATGAAGTGGCTTTTGGTTTTTAAGTTTCCCGCGGGATTTCGCGAAATCGAAAACGAAACCGAAATCGTGAATGCATGCAGTTGTCACATCCCACCCGCGCTTTGGCGGGGCGATGTCTCCCAACCCCGCCCCCCCCCCCGCGGCTCTTGTGTTCGTGTTCGACGACCGTCTCGGCACGCACGAGAGGGACGAGCACGCCAAGCTCCTCGGCGTGTTTCCATCCACCACGTCCAGTGACGATTGCTGCGCCGCGGTGGGGCTGGCGCAGGGCGTGACTGCGTTTCTGGCGCCCTTTGTCGATGAGATTTCTGTTGCCGAGTTGCAGAGTGTTGCCGAGGGAAAGGGAGGTACTACGGGTACCAAACAAAACACCAAACCGCACGCGAAGCACCCAAAACAAACTCAAGCGAGGTCCGCGTGCCTCACCGGTTCGTCGCGCCGACTGGTGTGTTACGAGCCCGAACCGCACGTGCGTGTTTCCCCAATCACCACATTCCGCCTCCCTGATTGCCCATACTCGTACCAGAAGGGACGTCTTCCCTCTGAATGTTTGTCCATACATCGCGATATACTCGTCCTGCAAAGGGACGTCTTCCCTCTGCCCTGACTGTTTGTCCTTACATCGCGATATACAAGACTGACATTTCTTTTTACAACCGCAGGTGTGGTGGGTGGTTTCGCTTGACGTGGGGGTGTTTTTTCCCGAACCCCGCGCCGCGGACGCCGCGGTTCGGGCGTTGTTGAAACAAACGCATTTGGAGTTTACGTTTCTTCACGGCCCTGTAGAGGCGTTGTTAGCGACCTCCACGGCGAACGCATTTCGCGCAAAGCTAGCCCCGGTCGTCGCGAGTCTTGGCAACAGACTCACCCCAACCGGGGACGAATATTCCAACGAAAAGGGGATACGAACTCATTCTCGTTCCAGCGGCGGCGGCCGTCCCGTCCCAAACTCCGTCACGCGGTGGCGATTCACCCACGGCCCGGGGTCGCTGCATCGTCAGTTACGAGTCGACGGGCTGACGTCCGGGGTCTCCGACGTGGTCACCGGTTTTTTTGGTTTTAGTAACGGTCACGAACCGAAAACCGGCGAGGCCGGCGGCGACGCCGGCGGCGACGCCGAGCGCGAGCTGAAAGCCTTACTCGCCGAGATTGCAAAAACCGCACGCGCGAAAACCGGGGCGAGTTGCGCGATTTACTTTCCGTCCTTGGACGGCTGCGGCGACGTTGCCGGTGTGGCTGACAAGAAAGGCGCTAAAATAACAGTGACGAGGCGTACACGAGTGGTGCTTGGCGATCCTTTGGACGGCGAGTCGGACGCGGAGTTGGACGCGGAGCGATTCGTTACGTATTGTCTGCGGTGTTTCTCTCCCGATTTGTGTCGCGACGACGCTGACGCCGAAACAAACGAGTCCGCGCGTTTGGCGAGGGAATTCGCGAGCGCGACTCGCGAAGAAGCCAAGGGCGCTTTGCGGACCATGCGGAAATGGGGTAACACGGCAGAACGTACTTCAGAAAGTGATACTACAGGAAGTAATACCACCGAAAGTATTACCACCGAGAGTAACACTACAAAGAGTAACACCACGGAAAGTGGTACTACCGAAAGTATTACTACAGAAAGTTCACTCGAAATCGACCGCACGCCGTTTATGGCCGGCGAGGCTGTTCACGAAAAATCGGTCACGGTTGGAAACGACACACACGAAATCGTCCCTCTGCGTTTCGTGGGCGGCGAGAGGAATGGGGGGGGTAAGGACGTCATGCTTTTGGTGTTCTTGGCGAAGAAAAATAAAAGTGATGGAAACGTGGAAACTTTTGCCGAGACGTTGGGAAAAGTCATTGACTCCATCATGACCGAAAAAATTGCCGCGGTGCACTCCGACTTCGCCGCCGCCGCGCTTACCGACGATTGCGGAATTGAAACCGAGATGCCATTCAAAATTGAAAGCTCGGCACCGTTTTTGATGCGGACCACCGGGGGTACCGCTGGAAGTACGTATGGAGGTACGGGTAGGAGTACCACTGGAATAACCTTGCGTACCACGCGCGCGTCCTCCGTTGACGCCGTGACCCGAAACGTCGCCGCCGACACCCTGGTTTCCGTCGCCGACCTCGCAACCGAACTCGACCGGTTAGCGAGCGCGTTTGGGAACGACACGGAGACCTCAACACGCGAACTCCCAACGGAAACCTGTCACCGGTCAAGGCACGACGCCTGGGTCGCAACGAAAGTAACGAACGGAAACAAAAAGGTGACTTGTGTCGTGCAAGGCGGAAACCTCACCTTGCTGGTGAGTATTTCCCAATCACCACATTCCGCCGACTGATTTCCCATACAAGACTGACACTTTCTTTTTCATCTCAGGAAGCCGCGAACGCGGCGGAGGCGTTTCGGGTGGAACACGGGGTTTAATTATTCAGTTTGCGTTCCATATAAACTAAAGATTTGTATTAATAACTAGCTACCTTCAAGGTCGTATTCAGTATTCATCGGCAAACTAAGCCTCACCTCGTCATCGTCTGCGTCTTGACCGGCGCGCCGTCGTCGCGTCTGGCCGTTTTCGCGAAGCGCGAATTTCCCGGAGCGGAGGTATTGTTTGAGGAGTCGTTACCCGTCAAATTAACACTCGTCTGTGCACTTCCGGAAGGATCCGCACTCGCCGCGTTTCTTTCAGCGTCCCGTTCGAACTCCGCGTCGTCCCGCGTGGCGTTGAACTCAAACGTGCTCCTGACCCTCTCGGCGTCGTTTCGTATTCCGTTAAAGACTCCCTCTTCCCTCAACCTACTCAGCTCCTGTCTATCCGCGGTCCGTACGACGGATTCGCAAAAACGTTTCATTCGAGTAACGAACTCGAGTTGGTTCCGCTCGTACACGTCGTCGTGCCCGGCGTCGACGACCCAGTACGGCGACGGGTGGGTAATTTCGTGTACGTCGCTAAGCGCTTTGGAGGTGCTACCGCCCGGGTTCGATTCCGAGGGGTGGTTTATTTTTTCCGAGTCATCCAACAATAAATCAAGACTCTTCGCCCCCACGAGGCCCTTCCAAAGCGTTTCGCCGTGCGAAAACGGAACCTGCACGTCGCGTTTGCCGTGCATCACGAGCGTGGGGCATCTTATTTTCGCCACCGCTTTGTGGTTTGGAAAAACGTCGCACAACCCAAACACGTTCGCGGGGGAACAGCACTGATTGGAACCGATAAAATCCGTGAGTGTCAGTCGGAATGTGGAATGCACAGCCGCGCACGGCGGAACGCGGCGATTGGGAAAGCCCCGCACCTGGTTGGAACCCGAAATCACGCGCAAGCCGGACAAAATGGGGCTTATCAACACCACGCCGCCTATTTGGTGGTATTCCGGGTTTGCCCGGGTTTGGGGTTTAGGGTTCGCCCGGGTTTGCAAGTGTTCGGTACTACTAGGACTACCAACGGTCAAGCGTTCGCGCGATTGCTCGTTCGTCTCCTCCGCGACGACTTTGTTTTTCTTCACCCGCGACGCGTTCGCGTTGTTAGTCGTGTTTTTCTGCAAATGCGCGCCATCTTTTTGGAGGGCTCCATCCCACGCCACGCCCGCCTGTGCCGCGTACCACACCGTCGGCGCCGAGCCTATTGACTGCCCGTACAGCACGATTCGGGATGGGTGTCTTTTTTTGTGCCTCACGGCCCACGCCACCACGGCGGTTAAATCGGCGTACACGTTTTTAGGCGTCGCCTTGCCGGTGCTCGTGCCGTACCCGGAGTAGTCGTACAGCATGATGTTAACTCCTAACGAATCCCGTAACCTTCGGCCGAAAGGCACGAACAACGCGCAATCCAGCGCGTTGCCGTGGGACACTATTAGGGTTATTGCCGTTACTGGGTCACACCCGCTGGGCGCGTCCATGGAGAGCACCACGATTTTGTTCCCGCGTTTTGTGTCAACGTACTCCGCGTCGTACGCCGCGAGCCTTGACCCGGCCGCGATTTGCGAACCCCCGTCCCGGTACCGCGCGTGGCACTTGCCCGTCACGTCTTCAACTAGGAAGTAGCTAGGTGGCTTGGGGGGGAAGAACGCCATGGCGCTCCCCAAACGCTCGGAGGAACAGCGATGGCAACAAAACAAACAGCCGACTATTGCGCTCTCTAAACACCCGCACCCATCCGGGGTCACCACGGCGACCTTGCCCTCGTCCGCGCTTAAACGACGCATGCTGCTTGGTTCGCGGGGCAGAAACCTAAATATGGAACCACCTACGCGTCTCGGTCGCGCGGCGCCAGCGCGACTGGCCGTACCGTTAAGACGGGACAGGACACGTCGAAAAAAAAAGCTCGTTCGGCCCACAAAATGTTTCGTCACCGCGCGGCGGCAAAAAGGCTTGCTACTTTCGCGCCTCCACAGCGATCGCGCCAGACCCACGGACGCGAGTCGGCGTGAGGGCCGTTCAGACTGGGTTCGTGGTCGTTTCGCGCGCGTGTTTCTCTGTCGCCCTCAGAGTGTGATCGGCCGGCCGGAGCACCAGTGGGACCGGCACTAGGAGTAGGACGGACGCACGGCACCTCCGTGTCGCGCCTTTTCTTTTCTTCGAAACCAGGGCAAAACGCGGTTGGATCTGTGTGGCGCCGCGATCTTTACCGTAATGGCTGACACGTCCTCGCCTTCCAGGGTCACCGACCACACACGCGTCGCGTCGCGCCCTTCCGTGCTTGCCACCTCCGCGATGACCACGTCGGGCCGGACGTCTACCGCAGAGAGCGTGTCCACCTCGCACTATGCCCCGGCGACGGTGGCCCAACACAAACATCCCGTCTTCGCCGCCGCCTCCGTTGGCGAGGAGTCGTTTTACAAGCACATGGTGGCGGGCGCGGTCGCTGGGACCACGGAGCACACCGCGATGTTCCCGCTTGACACTATTAAGACGCGGATGCAGACCGTGGTGACGCCCAGGGGTGGAGGTGGGGGCGCTTCTGGTGGGAGCAGCGCCCGAGTGGGCTTGATGGAAGCTGCGAGCGCGAGTACTACGCGAACGTTTCGACAGATTCTGGGCAAAGAGGGCGTCGGCGGTTTGTACCGCGGCGTCGCCGCGGTTGGCGTCGGTGCGGGCCCAGCGCACGCGGTGTATTTCGCGACGTACGAGTATATGAAAATCGTGTTTGGCGGGAATGAGAAGGGACAGTACGCGCCGCTGGCGCACGCTGCCGCGGGGTCGTGCGCTACCGTCTTAGGCGACGGGATCCAGGTCCCCGTGGATACGATCAAACAACGAATGCAAATGCAAAACTCGCCGTACATAGGTACGATTGACTGTATCAAAGGCACGGTGCGGCACCAAGGGTTCTGGGCGCTGTACCGCAGCTACCCAACCACGCTAGCCATGAACGTCCCGTTCACCGCGATGCACTTCACGGTTTACGAAAGCGCGAAAATCGGGCTGCAGCGCTGGGGAGGCCCGTTCACCTCTAAAGACGAAAACGGCCTGGTCGACGAGGAGACTTTTTTCACGCAGTTCACCGCGGGGGGGTTAGCGGGTGGCCTCGCTGCTGCCGCGACCAACCCCCTGGACGTGGTGAAAACGCGGATGCAGACGTTCTGCGAGCTCTCGGAGTGCGAAACCTTAAAAACGGTGAAAACGGAACTGCAGCCTGGTTCCAAAAAAGGCGTGTGCGCCGTGACTGGGGACACGCAGTTGTGCAAAACCACCACGCTCCCCACACCTTCGCTGCCTAAAAGCCCATACGGCTCATCATCGCTGCCCGCGGCTTTCCGGAGACTCATCGCGGAAGAAGGCGCCGGGGCACTCGCTCGAGGCCTCGGCCCGCGCGTGCTTTTCCACATCCCGGCGGGCGCCATCTCGTGGGCGACGTACGAAGCGGGGAAAAGGGTGCTTGGGATTTCCGGGAGTGGAGGGCACCATCACTGAGACTTTTATCCGGTGTTTCAATTGCATCAGTCACTTGTTATTGCACTAATTGCTCAACACTACTCTACCAGGTACATGTATTGTCGTCAGTACGCTTGGTCCAGAGACCTCTCCCGCTAGACCCAAAACCCGTGCTCTACTCTACCTCACTTCACTAATCGATATCCCGCACCGACACGTTGACCCTCCCTCCCCGGACGTACCGCGCGACGTCCGGGTGTTCGTGCCATGTTTCAGGACAGCTCAGTTCGGGAGGCGCTTTCAGCAACGCGCCGTGTCCGTCGGTGGTTTCGTCGTTCTCAACAAACACTCTCGGCACGCCGTGGAACCGACTCCGCGCTTTGCCGGATAACACCACCGCGTCCCCGCTGCGCAACACAAACGCCGTGGGCTCCACATCCCGGTCATCGCCACCCACCAGAAACACACAAGGCGACCCTAACGAAAAACTCACTATCGGCTTGGTCATGTCCCGCTCCGCGTCGTCTACGTGCCCGGCTAGCGCGTCGCCGGCTCGGTAGTAATTCACCAACCCAGCGCTCGCCTTGAATTCGGGATGGCCCGCCGCCGCGGCTAACCGTTTGCAGTGCCTTTTAACGTCATCAGGAACCTGCGAGTACACGACCGTCTCCTTGTACTTACGCGTACTCCAGTCATAAGGCGGTCCTAGGGTCGCCCAGCGCAGTTTTTCGAGTAAAACGCGAGCGGCGATTGCGGCGCTCTTTTCGGGTTTAGTGTTAGAGGAAGACGCTTCGGCGCGCCATCGATTGGCGGTGGCGTTTGGTGCATGGATTGTTTCATTTTTTTCTTCAGGCACCAGCCACCTATTCTCCAGACTGGCGTCCCACAGCCCCGCGAATGACCCGTGCCGCACCCCGTGGTTCGTCTCCGCGGGGGGCTCGCACATCGTCGTGACGCTTTGCACTAACCATTGTTTTTGGGTTTGCAAATCGATGGCGTTTGGAATCAACAGCAACCCTGGGCGGTCGGGAATCTCGAACGCGATGACGTCGTTTTTAGTCACCACGACTCGCACTCCGTGTATCCCACCTCCGTTCGCGACGATGTCACCTAAACAACATAGATCAATCGCATCTTCCAGAGAGCACGCGCGCGTGACTAACGGCCCGGCGACTTTTTTGTGTCGCCTTGTTAAAAAAGTCTGCTCGCGATGCAGCTGGTACCGTTTCTCTTCGAGGCGGAACTTGGTTCTTTCCTTCGCGGAGAGGTCGGTTTCCGAGGCGTACATTGTGTTGCAGGTGTCACGCGACGCACGCCACGGCGCCGTGTCGCCCCTGACGTCGGTGGTGACCCGCCGCAGGGCGCGGCGAAGTGGCAGACGAAAAAACTCGTCTCGTCCACGAAACTGAACCTGATGAAGGTAATAAGTTTTCATGAAGGCACATGAGGCACCGACAGAAAGCCACGTCTTCCCACCCCACGTCTTCACTGTCCCGATGCTCCACCACGCGCGTCGCCGCGCGCTCGGCGCGCTGACACGCATGGGTACGGTACGCGCGAGGGTTACCGATGGGGGCGATGGCTTTCGTGTTGTCGTTCCGGTCCGCGCCGGTGCTCATTGCTCGGCACCCGAAAGCGTACGCAGGGTTAGCGCGAGTTTGAACAACGACCGAGCTCGGCTGGTTCGGTACATCAACACCGGATCGTCGCCTCTTGAGGATGAGCTGGAGGCGCAGCGCTCGTTGGACGCTCAAGCGCGGGCGCGGAAGGAAATGTTCCAAGACGCGAACGCGATCGAACAGGGCAGGGAAGCTTCAGAAGCGTCTTCATCAGGGGCATCAGGGAGAGGTTCAAACTCTCCAGGTTCCACAAATGCGGACAAATCAAATCAAACGCCGCCGACCCCCAAGCGCGCGGCGTTCGGGTCCCCCATAGGTACCGGGGTGGGCGGGACACGGCAGGGCACCTCGAATTCAACTGTTGTTCACGAAAAGCCAGTCGCGAAGACCACGGTGGTGAAAGCCCCCACCTTGGGCGTGGCGATGTTCACCGACGGCGCGACGCGGACCGGACCGGCCGGGAACCGAAATTTGATGCCCGAACCGCCTAACGACCCCAACCCGGGGTCGAGCCAAAAACACCTACAGGAAATGCTCTCAAACGGGTCATTCGAGAAGTACGGCGTAGGGGGTTTGGACAGCGAGTTCCTCACGATTTTCAGGCGCGTATTCGCGTCGCGGATGGTCGACCCGGAGGTGTTGAAGAAATTAGGTGCGCATCGGGCTCTTACAAATATATCACAAGCGCACTGTTCGGCCCAAATACGGCCCGACTGTTTACTCATACACATTACGAAGTACACCCATACACTCAAGACGGAAGAGATTGACCGTTTTATTTCGTCACAAAAAGGCATGAGACACGTGAAAGGCATGTTACTGTACGGCCCGCCCGGGACCGGGAAAACGCTCGTGGCGAAACAGCTGGGCCGGCTGTTAAACGCGCACCCGCCGAAAATCGTGAACGGCCCGGAGATTCTGCAGCGGTTCGTTGGGCAGTCCGAGGAGAACATGCGTGATCTGTTCGCACCCGCGGAGAAAGAGTTCAAAGGGAAAGGCGACAAGGTACTTATTTATTGCATTTCCATAATCCCTCCGACTGGTTGCCAACACAGCACTGACACTGACCCTTTTCGTGCAAAAAAATAAAAAGAGTAAACTGCACGTGATTATTTTCGACGAAATCGACGCAATCATGAAAGCGCGGGGGTCGGGCGGCGCGACGGCGAGTGTGGTGCACGATAACGTGGTGAACCAACTTTTGACTAAGTTAGACGGCATGCAGAGCCTAGAAAACGTTTTGGTGGTGGGTATTACGAACCGAAGGGACTTGTTAGACCCGGCGGTGCTTCGCCCGGGGCGGCTGGAACTGCAAGTCGAAGTCGGGCTTCCCGACTTCGCGGGGCGAACCCAGGTACGTCTTGGGGCTTTCCCGAATCCAGGCACACTCTTTGATGCCCCTCTTTGAGTGCACTACTTGTGACGTATGTAGCAGTTGCCGGTACTAGTAACGTTTACCACTGTTCGGCCCGAATCCTACGACTGTTTGCCGATATGCCAGGGTAATTTCTCACACAAGTCACGGTCCTGACTGACCTTTTTCCTTACCAACCGCAGATTTTCAACATCCACACCGCAAAGATGCGCGCGAGCAAGCTGTTGTCACCCTGCGTCGATATCACCGAGTTAGCGCAAATGACCACGAACTACTCCGGTGCGGAAATCAAAGGCGCGGTGGGAGCCGCGCAGTCGCACGCGCTGGGTCGGTACCTTGCGAACATCGACACTGGCAAACAGTCTGGCGAAAACGGCGACTCCGGGGAACAAGACGTCCAAAAAGTAACCATGGCTGATTTCAAAGCCGCGCTCACCGAGGTGCGGCCTTTCCTGGGCGCGGATAACGACGCCCTGGCTGCGCTACGGCCGCTAGGTACGCTGTGTTCCTGCGGCACTGGGTCACGAGAGCGGTCGCCGCATAAAAGAGCGCGTGACGCGCTGCCCCCGCTGTTACGGTGCGTATTTTCCAACCCAAATTAATAGACTGTCTGTTTGCCCATACTCGTACCAGAAGGGACTATTTATTACCTCTGCCCATACGTCCCAACCCAACCCAAATTAATGCACTGTCTGTTTGCCCATACAAGACTGACACTTTCTTTTATTTTTCGTGAGAGCGGTGCTGCGCGACGCGGGGGGCGCGGGGGACGCCGCGAGTCGCGACGCCGCTACCGGCGACACTGCCCGAACCACTCCTGGCCATCCTTCCCTCAACTTTGACGCCACCGACCACCTCTCCGTGCTCGTGCACGGCCCGCCCGGGTGCGGTGCGAGTGCTTTGACCGCGGAAGCGGCGTCGCTCGTACCGTTCCCGTCCGTACGCGTGTTCCGCGCCGACGTCGCCGCGGCGTCCGGCGCGGACGCGTGTTTGCATTCCCTGAGACGCGCGTTCGACGACGCGGCCAAGGCGAAGGTGCGTTTTTTTTTATATAACAGAGCCCTCCCTAATTGCGCGTACCACCGTCGCGATGACACCCTCCCGCATTCGAACCGACGACGCACTCCACAAAAGGAGATGCTCACGAAAGGAGATACTACTTACTCACTACCTACTACTTACGGGACGTCGAGATACTAACCGCCTCCATCCCAAAAACTTCCCGCCCTCCCGTCCCGTTTCCTCCCTCACCACTTCAGGTTTCGTTGCTGGTGGTGGACGGCCTGGAGACGTTGCTCGGTGTCCCACCAGGGGACGTGGGTTTCACGAAAGGGTACTCGCTTTCGGGGGGTAGTTTCGGACACAGCGGCGCCACGTACGACGGAACCTCGGGGCCGAGCACGCTGTACGCGGAACACACGGCAACGATGGTGCGGAACCTAAGGGCGTTGCTCAGGAAGCCGCCGGGTGATGGCCACAGACTCGCCATCGTCGCCACGACGTCCTCCCCCGAAACCATGCGCGCGCTGGGCGTGACGGATGCGTTCCACACGCACGTCTCTGTGCCCGCGCTGACCCGAGTGGAGGCGGAAAAAGTCTTAGCGGCGTCAGGTACGTATTTCCCAGCCAACACACACCGCCTCTGCAATTGCCCGTACCCCGACTGATACTTTCTTTTATTTATCGTAAGGGGCGTTCGGGGAAGACGACGGCGAAAAAGCGGCTGAGTTTTTGTCGCCGAGCACGCCGATTAAGGTTTTACTGCGCGCGGTGGCCCTGGCGCGGCGGCTTGAAAAAGACGTTTCGTATTCCGAACTTGAAACGACAAAAGGGGGTTTCTTCGGAACCGGAGGCCGGGTATCATCCACCGTGGGAATCGACCCCACCGGAATCGCGTGGCAAACCGCGCTTCGACGGGTGAACCTCACGCCCGACGATCGCGGGTCGGGGGGGGTGTTTTAGGCGGTTTGATTTTATTTATGCGGATTCTTTTGACTCAGCAAGAGTTCTTGAGTCAACCACGTTACTCCATTGGGTTCGACTCGTCAACACCGTGCTGATCTACCTTCCCTGTACCGTACAGTCCAGTCGAGGTGTCAGCCATCGCCGATGCCGAAGTAGCCGCGGATGGTGAAGGGCTCTTGCTTGATCTCGGGCTCGAGCTTGATATCGGGCTCGGGCTTGATTTCGGGTGAACTCGAGTGCTAAGCGTGTGCTGACCTGCACGCCGCACACATGCTTTTCCAGGGGGTGCACGCCGTGCAGTCGCTTTTCCGCTTCCCGTGGGGGCAGGGGATACACGCTGTGCAGTCGCTTTTCCGCTTCCCGTGGGGGCAAGGGTTGCACGCTACCCTGTCGCTTTTCCACTTGCCGTGAGGGCAGGGGTTGCAGTCTTTGCAGTGGTGTTTCACCTTGCCGTGAGGGCAGGGGTTGCAGTCTTTGCAGTGGTGTTTCACCTTGCCGTGAGGGCAGGGGTTGCAGTCCGCGCAGCCGTGTTTCAGCCTCCCGTGAGGGCAGGGGTTGCAGTCTTTGCAGTGGTGTTTCACCTTGCCGTGAGGGCAGGGGTTGCAGTCCGCGCAGCCGTGTTTCAGCCTCCCGTGAGGGCAGGGGTTGCAGTCTTTGCAGCTGCTTTTCCGCTTGCCGTGAGGGCATGGGTTGCACATCGTACACTTGCGTTTCAGCTTGCTGTGAGGGCAGGGGTTGCATTCCGCGCAGTCGCTTTTCCCCTTGCCGTGTGAACACCGCTTCCTTCCCATGATCAACGTAGAATCACCACGTCGTGCGTCGCGTCCCTCCGCGCCTCTCGTTCTGAAAAGCCACGACTTTTGCATCTCAGGAGATCTGATTTCGTTTCAAAGTTCCTTTCCTTTTCCTAGGAAGGCACCGCTGACACGCCACACCCCCCCGCGCTTCCGGGCCCCGCGCGCGCGCGATGTCCGAACCTCCCTCCAACGATTCCCCCCCCCCCTTACCACACGTCACGTCAGCGGAAGCGTTGGAAGCGGCGCTCGGTTCCGAGATCCTCGCGGTGACCGCGAACAAAGCCCGGTCCGTGAAAGCCAAGCTCCTTTTTGCCCTAAGGGACGTGGCGCGTATCACCGCGTTTCGAGACGCGGTGACCGCCGCGTTGCAAAACGGCGCGCGACGCGTGGTGGTGCTCGGCGCTGGTGGTACGGGCGGTACCCTCGCGATCCAGGCCGTGCTCGCGGGCGCAGACCAGGTCGTCGCGTTCGAAAAGGACCCAATACTGGCGAACTTGGTCAGATTGAACGCAGGTGAAACTCTTCGGACCCCCGCCGAACGCAACCGGCTCGTCGTGCTTGAAACAGACGTATCCCGGGTTCAGGCTTCTTCTTCTTCCCTCGAGACGGACAATTCGTGGAGCGTCTGTACCTCAAGCACCAACCCGCGTGCGTCACAGCGGCACGCTTTCGGCGATACGTCCAATGACACGATCGTCGCGGAGCGCTGCGAGTTGTTGGTCGTGGACGCGCTGGCGGTGGTAAACGCAATCGGCGTGTTGGACGTCATCCGGGATCTCACCGCTCTTCGCGAAAAAGGAGTTTTCAACACCCTACTCAAGACTGGCCACCACACGACGACCATACCACACTCGGTAAACGTTTCAGGACAACTCGTCGGCGGTTCGAACCTGGGAGACGGGTTTTACTTAAGGGATCCGCTCGGCGATCGCGAAGGCGATTCTCGAATCACCGGGCCGTGTCCCGGCGCCGCGGGTACTTCAATCGATACGCTTAACATTGGAGACGCATCGTTGGAACGCATCAGTGACGCTGTTCCGCTGCTGTGTACGGCACCCGGCTGCCGTGCTCTGGGAGACGATTCGGGGTCATCGTTGACACTGGTGACGTGCGTTGAACAAAACGTCATCGCGAACGTCCTGCGCGGCTCCGATTCACGACGAGCGGCGCGCGCGGCGATGACCTGGTGGACAATCGAGGTGTCAAAAAACAAAACTCTCACCTCCGACCCGAACCCGCCGGAATCGAACCAAGGACCTGTGCGACCTGTAACAGGAACACGACCCGTAACGGTAACTCTTCTTCCCGAGGTCCTCGACGTGCCGACCGACGCGCGACTGGTTTGTTTGAAACTCTCGCGAAAAAATGACGGCGCCGGCGTCAACGGGACGATTTTGGAAACCTTTCTCGTGGACGGCGAAAAACCGGTTTCCCCAACAACGTTTGAGGAAAAGCAAGACTACTTGCACACCACATCTGGGGAAAAGCAAGACAACCTAGGAAAAAAACAAGACTCCCTAGGCACCCCAAACAACCTAAACCCTGTTTCTCCCCATCCCCACGTTTGCCGATGCGCCGCGCACTTATTGTGGGGCGTTACAAAAATTGCGCGTTGGAACGATTTGGAAACCAACGCGGTAAGGAACTTTCCCAATCACCACGTTCCGCCTCCCTGTTTAATGCACTGTATGGAATACAGTATACCCTTTCCAATCCCTCATACACATTACGAGAGACTGACACTTTCTTGTTAATCGTGTAACAGGTTTTTTTCACCGCGGTGCAAAAGGCGGTTGCGAAAACAGGCGCAAAATGCGGCGCCGTGCTTGACATCGGAAACGGCCCGCTGATGTCCCTGCTCGCGGCTAGGGCGTTTGAGACGAACAAAAACCCTACTCACGGAAACCCTAGGTCAAACCCTAGGTCAAACCCTAAGGAGACAAACCCTTCGGACGCAAACCCTAAAGAAGAAGAAAACCCTCGACAAACCGTTCTTTGTCTGGAGCGCGACTGCGGCGCCGCGCGGTTTTCGCGCGCCGTTTTGGGTTCCGCGAACGTCGGCGCCGATGTTTGCAAAGTCGCCGCGCTCGGGCGTCATGACGCAACGGGGTTTTCCTTTTACGGAAACGAGGACAAGGAAACCCTAAACCCGATTCTGATTCCCATTCTTGAGCCCGTTTCCAGTATTCTGCAAGCCGTGGCGAGTATCCAGGGCAGCGCGAGTGACACGGGCAGTCTCCGTGGGAACGCGAGTGAGCGGACCGACAACCACCGCGAAGACACGACTCACCACGACAAAAACGACACTAATACGTACCAGGTCCAGGTGGGCATCGGGGCTGATTTAGTGGACAACACCGTGTGCGAGACACGCGTGGACAGCCTGTTCGTCGCGACGTCGCTTTGGAACGCCGCGGTTACCTCGGCGTCGGCGAAGGAGCGACACGAGGACCGGTACTTCCACGCGCTTTCCAACTTTCGCAAAGTGTTCCTCAAAGCGGTGAAACAACGGGAGTTACCAAGGAGGGTGAGCTACGGACGGTACGGCACGAGGTACGACAATTCGTACGACGTGCGGTACGACGACAGTTTCGACAGGAACGACCGGTACGACGACGGGTACAGGTACAACGACTACGACTACGACCGCGGCGGCACGAGCGCGGACCGCGATTTGTTCGACGCGTACTGCTCGCGCGACAGCGTGGAGATCACCACCGAGCAGCTCACGCGGTTGGGGTTCGGGGGGGTCGACTTTGAGGAAATCGAAAACGACCCGGCGGTGGAACGGGCGCAGGAAGCGCTTACGCAGGCGACGGTGAAATTCGCGAGGGCCAAGGAGTGCGCGCAGCGGGACTGGGACGCCGCGTACGCGGCGAAGACGCTGTGCGAGATACACGCGGCGACCGAGGTGCGTTTTGGGGCTTTCACGAAATCCAGGCACACTGTTTGCCGATTGGCCAGAGTAATTACGTAATACACGTGGTCCGAAAGACTGAACACTTCTTTTTTACAACAACAGGTCAACACCCTGCGCGGCGCTGCGACGCGCGCGCTCGGGAAAATGCCAGCCTGGGTGTTGCTGTGCGACCCGTTTTCGTTGGGGTCAGGTGATGGCTTCTCAGGAGACGAATTAGGGAGATTAGGGAGCAGTTCTATGGGCAAACAGTCAGACGACGCCGACGGTTGGGGCGACGTCTCCCTGGCGTCCCTGGTTCGAAGAAGACTCTGGGCGCGACGCGCTGGGATCCTGCACGTCAACTTCGTCGCCGTGCCCACGACGGCGGTGGTCATGGTGGTGACGCTTTCGTGTCCCGAGATTGTCGCGCAGCTGAAAGGGGAGACGTTCTCGTCGGAAAGGCAAAGGGACAGGGACGAGACCGCCAACGACTCGAAGAATGAAAAAGACTCGCTCGACCGGCGCGTGCACAACCGACTCGCGTCGACGTTCCGCGACGTACGAGGTGATACTCAAAGCGCACCACCGCTGCGCACGGGCGGCTTCCGCGCGCCAATCGCGACTTGCCTGTCGGACTGGCCATACCCGAACCACGTCGTCGTTGGTAAACCGCGAGTCGCCATGCGGCTGGAGCTCGCGGGCGACGGCTACGACGCCGAGCGCGAACGCGAAGTGTTTTCGAATTTGGTTTCGATACATTCGAGTTCCGAAGTAACTCGGGTTAACCCGAACACCTCCAACGACCCAACCACGCCCGTGGACGCGTTCGGGTTTTGGATCGAGTACGACACCGGCGCGGGGTGGGTACGCACCACGGACGTGCTTTGTGGTGACGCGATTGGCGTTAAGAACGTTTCTTCGTCTCGAAACGGAGACGCTTTAAAAAGTGACCCCGACGCGAGGGAAAAAAACTCTCGGAAGCGACTGCGCGCGCCGTCGCCGTTTTCGGAAAAGAAATCGTCGCCGTCCCCGGCGTGGGGTGATTCAGACGTGACCGAGGCGTCTGCGTTGGGTGACGAGGACGACGTTTTGGACGGTGCCCCTGCGTTGGGTGACGAGGACGACGTTTTGGACGGTGCCTTTGAAACAACCGCGGCGGTTTCAAAACCTGGCGCTTTTGAAACCGCGGCGGCTTGGAAACCAATCAAAGCCAAACCTTCAAACGTTTTATCGGCCGGTCGAGTCGGCGTTTTCGTCTTGCCGCGAAAAGAAGAACTCGCCGCAAACGCCAACCGGGGCGAACACGTTGGGTTTGACGTTGAGGTTAAATTCGACGCGTCAATCACAACAGGGGGCAACTTCACTGTCAAAGTCGTGGAGACGTGTGCGGGTGAGTAGAGGTAATAGTCCCAAACTACTACCTCTGGGGTGAGTGAGTGACGAAGCGAGTGAGTGAGGAAATGAGTCGTGGCGTGGGTTTTTGGAGACGATTGCGAGACGAAAAAATACAACGGTACAATCGTACACTCGAGACTCTCGGCTTTCACGCTGAATCCTTGAAGGATTTGCACTCCGCGCACCCGTCCTTTCGCTTACCGTGCGGGCACCTGCTGCACACCGCGCAGTTGTTTGCACACCACGCAGCTGCTTTTCACCTTACCGTGAGGGCAGGGGGTGCATAACTTGCAGTCGTGTTTCAGCTTGCCGTGTGGGCAGGGGGTGCACTCCGCACACCTGTATTTCAGCTTGCCGTGGGGGCAGGGGGTGCACTCCGCGCACTTGCGTTTCACCTTGCCGTGAGAGTAGGGGATGCACGCCGCGCAGCTGTCTTTCCGCTTACCGTGGGGACAGGGGGTGCACGCCGCGCAGTTCCTTTTCAGCTTGCCATGAGGGCTTGGATTGCACGCTGCGCAGCTGTATTTCAGCTTGTCGTGAGGGCAGGGGTTGCACTCCACGCAGCCGCTTTTCTGCCTCCCGTGAGGGCACGTTTTGCAGTCCGCACAGCTGCCTTTCAGCTTGCCGTGAGGGCACGGGTTGCACGCCGCGCATTTGTGCTTCAACATGCCGTGGGGGCACCTGACGCACTCCGTGCAGTTGTGTTTCAACATACCATGAGGGCAGGGGGTCCACTCCGCGCAGGTGTGTTTCTGCTTGCCATGAGGGCAGGCGTTGCACACCTCGCAGTCCTTTTTCAGCTTACCGTGGGGGCACCCTTTGCACGCCGCGCACTTGCTTTTCAGCTTGCTGTGCGGGCAGGGGTTGCACGCTGTGCAGTTGCTTTTCCGCTTGCCGTGAGGGCAGGGGTTGCACGCCGCGCAGCTGTCTTTCCGCTTCCCGTGCGGGCAGGGGTTACACTCCCCGCAGTTGCGTTTCAGCTTGCCGTGAGGGCAAGGGGTGCACACAATGCAGGATCGCTTCAGCTTGCCATGCGGACACGGGTTGCACTCCGAGCACTCGTACTTCGACTTCCCGTGGGAGCATCGCTTTGGAGGCATCGCACACGGCCGGTCGGCTAGCGTCGCATCTCCCCGCGTCAGGTGCACGTCCGAGTGCAACCCCTGCGCATTGTGCGCACGAAGACCAGGTGTCCCCGACTGATTTGACCGAATAAATGTTCGTTCGTCGTTTTCGGCATTTCGGGACGCTCAGCAAAAATCAGAAATCACAAGGTCGCCGCGCGGTTGCGCGATGTCCGGCGACGGCGAGGCGGCTGGGGTTCCGGCGGTTGCGCGCGTGGGCGAGGCGCCGTTACAGGCGAGCGGCAAGAAAAATAAACTCGGCAAGAAAGAGCGCGGTCGTTTGAAAGCCATCCTCGATGGGTCGTACGTGGAGCCTGTTTTGCCCGTGAAAGCACCGGCAAAGGCGAAACAGGCGCGGCAGCCGTACAACGGCGGCATGGCCCCCTCGTTGCTCACGAAATACATCAAAGAATCCTGGACCACCGGTGCCCTGCTTCAAACGTGCGAGCAGTACCACGAGCGCATGAATAAAATACACGCCAGCGCGAGCTGGAACATGCTCGGGCGGTTGGCGGCGTCGAGCGGCGCCGACACCGAATGGTTCGACACCGATCGCGTCGCGCTTGAAACGCTGGCGCGGAAAACCACGGAACTGGTTACCCTTTCCGCGGAGGATGTTCTTGTTGACGACGACGTCTCTGGCAACACGAACGACCCTCGAATGGGCGCGCGAGAGCTCGCCAACGTGATTCACGGCCTCGCCAAAAGCGGGTGCGTCCGGGTTGCGGAAGATTCGGAGGAAGATTTGAAGGACCGAAAAACAAGTGAAATAAAAACGAGCGACGCCGCCGCGACGCCGCTGCTCAGTTTAATCACCGCCTGCGCATTAGCAATAACGAAACGAGGCCTCGAGTGCAACGCCCAGGAGTGCGCGAACGCGGTGTGGGGGTTCGTGAAGGTGGGCCACGTGTCGGATTGTGATTTGTTCAAAGTGTTGGCGGCAGCCGCGACGCGCGAGGCGAATTTTGGTAACATGAACCCGCAGGAAATGGTCAACACGGGGTGGGCGTTTTCCAGGGTCTGTAACTCAACAACAGATGATGACAGCTTCACGCGTTCGGTAGCGAGCTGTATTGACGCCATCGCGGGCGCAAGCACAAAACGACTTCCCGAGTTCGACGCGCGAGGGCTGTGCAACCTTACTTGCGCGCTGGCGAAGTCGTTTACGGGCGAAAAAAGTTCAAATAGCGGGTCCCAAAATTCGGGAACCGTCACCGCCGCGTTGACCGCGATCGCGACGGAAACGACCCAAAGGGTCTCGGCCAGTAAACACGACATCTTCGCCACCGAAAACGACGTCAACAAATTCAGCGCGCGGGACGTCGCGTTGTCGTCCTGGGCGTTCGCCACGCTGGTAAGCGCCTTTCCCGTTTACTAAATTCCGCCTCCCTGATCGGCCCGATGACCACGACTGTTTACGCATACTGGTAACTCTTCCTGGCGTACTGTGGTAATTGACACAGTACTGTGTCAATTTACCAGAGGTCACAACACGATACCCTCTCCAATCCCGGATATACACGTGGACCGAGAGACTCAAGACTGACCCTTTCGGCTTTTATCGTACCAGGACGTGAGCGACGAACCCCTTTTCCTGGCGCTGGCGGAGTCGTCCATCGAGAAGTGCGGGAACGGCGAGTTCGACGCGCGGGGTTTAGCGAACGTCGCGTGGGCGCACGCGAAAATAACGATAAACGAAAGCGACACGCGTCAGGCCCTGTTCTCGTTTCTTTCCAAAGCGCTGGTGGCGGAGTGCGACAAAGCCTCTACTGCAACTTTTTACGCCACCACGGATTACGCGTCTGAAAACAAGGCAGGCATGACCTCGCGGGACGTCGCGAACAGCGCGTGGGCGTTCGCGAAGGCGTGCCACCCGTCAGCCAGCCTGTTCACATCGTTGTGCGCGGTATCAACCGCCAACGACGGCTTGGAGAGGTTCAACAACCAGGACCTGGTGAACACCGCGTGGGCGTTCGCGAAGCTGGCGGTGAAAGAGAGTGTTGTGTTGATGAAACACGCGCGGGTCACGATTACCAATCGCGCGGAGGACAACACCCTGACTTTACCGAATATCTGTACCCTAGTGTGGGCGATCAACAGCTGTACTGGGGGTGGTGGTGGTGACAGTGCTGACACGAGCACCGCCAACGATTTCGCATCTGTTTCCGAATCCCTAGCCTCCGCCGCCGAGCGCTTGGCGTACGAATCGTCGCCGAATGAGCTCGCCGCGACGGCTTGGACTTTCGCGGATGCCGGAGAGTTCAACACAGAGGCGCACCGAAGTTTATTCAAAACCCTGTCGAAACGAGTGAGCTTGATTCTTCTTAACGGCGCAGGCGGTGATATTAATACCTCGTCGGCAAATTCGTCGGAAACCTCCTTCGGGGACGAGGAGCTCGATAACTTGGAGTGGGCGTTTTCAAAAGCCGGGAACCCGGGGTCGGTGTTGCGCGTGATCAAACAAAAGAAGAAAGACTCCACGGGGGTGCTGGGGATGGCTGGTGGTAAGGTTAACTCAAGGTTTGACCCTTCATCGGATCCGTCTCAGCTCAAAAGTTCTTCTGTCCCGGGGACGGCGAAGGATGGCAAATCATCCCTGAATGGGGACACACATGGTAGGTCGTCTCCTCAGGATTGCGGGACGATCGTCGTGGCTGGCGGCGGCGTCGGCGGCGCCGCAGCCGCTTTGGCGTTACAAAGAAACGGCTTCACCGTGGTGGTTTTGGAAAGCGACGCGGGGTTTGATAGCCGGAAACAGGGCTATGGGCTCACCGTGCAAGGCACGGATTTGAGGGACGGTTTGGGTATTGATTTATCAGCAGACGACGCGCCGTCCAAATCGCACTACACCTTCAACGAGCACGGCGAGATTCTGGCGTTTTACGGCGAGGCGTTTGGGAAAAGCTCTGGGGGTAAACAGTCATCAACTAATACACCTGGAGCTTCAAGTGGCGCCCGGTTCGCGCACGTGCCCCGGCAGATTCTGCGGTTACGGATGCTAGAGAAGGTCGCGCCTGGCACGATTAAGTGGGGCTGTAGGATGAGCAATTTCGAGGAGACTCACATCGGAGTGAAAGTTTTCCTTGACGACGGGTCGACGATCGACGCGTGTTTGTTAATCGGCAGCGACGGGATCTTTTCGACCACGCGCAGGTTGTTGAATCTGAACGTGAAAGGACACGCACAAGACACCCTGACGTATTGCGGGCTGTGCGTTAGCTTGGGCATAGTGTACGACGCCGAATTCAAAGTCCAACTCGCAAAAGAACGCATTTTCGAAACCGTGGACGGAAGCGCGCGCGTCTATGCGATGCCGTTCACCCCTGGGTCGACGATGTGGCAGCTTTCCTTTCCGTGCGGCGAGGAAGATGCTAAGGAGTACTCGAGGGATACGAACAAGCTGAAGAAAAAGCTCACCGAGCTGACTGAAAAATGGCACGACCCGGTTCCGGCGATGTTGTTGAGCACGAAAATAGAAAACATGTCGGGCTACCCTGTTTACGACCGCGACGTGTTGGACCCAACTACCCTCCGACCGCCTGACCACAAAAAACGAAGAGTAACCCTGATGGGGGACGCCGCGCACCCCATGACCCCGTTCAAGGCGCAAGGCGCGAACCAGGCGGTGGCGGATGCTGTTTTGTTAGCCAGGTGTTTAACCGAAGGAGTGCACAAGTTTGGCACAATCGCCGGCGTTGTCGAATCGCTGTCTGTGTTTGAGCAGGTACGTACCTGCTCAAGACTTTGTATTTCACCAAATCCCGGCCTCCTTGTTTTGCCGATTGCCCAGAGTAATTACTCACTCACATTACGAAAGACTGACACTTTTTTGGCACATTCACAGAAAATGCTGCAACGCGCGAACCGCGTGGTGAAGTCGTCGCGCGAAAAAGCGCGGGAAATGCACTCGCCCCTGGCACTCGTTTCGAACCGGAAATCGCAGAGGGACGCGAAAGGGGTTGGGGCGGGGGATATGAATATGGTGGTTATCCGGTTACGCGAGCAGGGAGTCAACGCGAAACATGCGGCGGCTATGAGCAAACAGTCAGAGAGTAGCGGTTACGATTTCGATGACCTCGTGGAGAAGGTTGGGTTTCACGGGGCGTCGCTGAAAAAAATCGTCGGAGTCGATTCCGCGCCGGGTGATGATTCGAAGAAGGAGAAGACATCCAAAAAGGAGAAGAAGGAGAAGAAGGCGAAGAAGGCGAAGAAGGAGAAGAGTGAGAAACGGGAGAGGGACGACGACTCGCGCGACAAGAAGGCCAAGAAGGCGAAAAGGGACAAGTGACAATGACCATAGTATTTTAACACAGTTTTTTGTCAAACACAATGTCAACTCCTCGAATCTCACTCTCGACCGCACCGCGCACGACGGATGCGCGTGCCTTTCCGAGTGCCTTGAACTCCGTGGACTCGGCGTTGGTGTGGTTTTGGTGTGTCACCCTTTTGGTGTAATGGCGTCTCCATCGCGGTTTGACGACGGCGCGTCTTATGACTCGGACGATGTGGACGATCTACGCGACCAGCTCGACGCGGCAAACGCGGCGCGCGCGGCGTTGCGGGAAGTCGCCTCCGTTGCCTCGGCGGAACGGGAGATGGCGGTTGATAAGTGCGCGCTGGTAACGAGTGAGCGCGATGCAATACGTGCTGAGATTGGACCCACCAAGGTTGCGCTTGCGAAAGCCACCAACGCGTTGGCGAAACGAGACGACGAGATGCGGTCGCTTTCCTTTAAATGCGACGCCCTGTTGCGACACGCGCGCGAGCGGGACGCGGACGCAACTAAATACGCGACTAAATACGCACACGACCGCCCGACCGAAACAGCTGACGATGTGGAAAAGGAGGAGCACATTTACATAGAAGCCATGGCAACGGCGGCGGCGGCGTGTGAGTTGGAGCTAATCGAAACGAGGGAAGCGCTGCGGTCGGCGAGGGAGGAAAGCTTCGAGTTAGGTGAAGCGAACGAAACACTGCAGCGACGCGCGCGCGGTTTGACCGCCGATTGTTTGGAAATGAAAACCCGTTTGGAGAAAGAAATCGTGGGACGAGAAGGCGATGTACGAAGAATGGCGTTGGAAGCAACACGAATGCTGGCGGAAACACAACTGGCGACGAGACGCGCGGAGGCGGCGGAAAACCGCGCGGCGGCGGCGGAGGACAGATTTGAAACGCGGGCGCGGGCGAGGACAGAAACGCGAGCGGAGTTTTTTGAAGGAATCGACGCGCCCGCGAGTTTCAAGCTCGGTACCGGTACCGTCGATACTGCACTGTCTGCTGATACGGGTACCGGTACCGTCAATGTTCAAGCGAGTACTCAAAGCGTGGATCACGAAACTGACGAACGTAATCCGTATGTGCATTTAGTCTCCGACACGCACAAAAGCGCGCCGTCCACCGCAACCGCGTTCGCCGCGCTTAAAGAACACCAGAGGTCGATACAAACGCACATCGAACAACTTCGCAGGGATCGCGATCGGTTCGCGAATACATTTGGGAGTGGCGTGGAGAAGAAGGCCGAGCGACGCGTCGAGGGAGAGTCGCTTTTGTGACGTTGGAGTTTTTCTTTTTCAGCGATTTGCATCTCTCTTTCCCAACACCGCGCGTTTGCAGATCTCATGGTTGAGGGCAACCGTTTGCGATGGCCCAATTTAGTAGTTCGTGGTGCCAATTTCTCCCGCGTACTCGCACGTTTTCTTGTCCCACGGGCAGCCGTTCGCGCGCGCCCACTGCAGCATCTCGAGGTGACCGCCCTTCGCCGCGAACGCGCACGTCGACTCGTCCCACGGGCATCCGTTCGCACGCAACCACTGCAGCACATCGAGGTGCCCGCCCCACGGCGCGTACATGCACGTGTTTCCGTCCCACGGGCAGCCGTTCGCGCGCAACCACTTCAGCACCTCGCGATGCCCGCCCTCCGCCGCCCTCCAGCAATGCGCCCCATCCATCTGGAAGCCGATACTGCGTAACCACTGCAGTACCTCGAGGTGTCCGCCTTGACTCGCTGAATTGAATATCGGTTTGTAGTGCAGATTCCGCAGATGCCCTTGTCGACACACGTGCTTCAGCGTGCTCAAGCACCCACGATATGCGGCGGGACAATATCCATAAGCATCATCACACCTCCTTTGACCATAATTCTTCAGCCGATGTCCCCTCACCCCCACCGCATCGCGCATCGGACGACTTACCGCTCGAATCCTTGCGAGATGAGATCTACGGGGTCGTCGATGTTTCGTAGAACGTGCTCCACAAACACGTGGTCCGGCAGATCTGGCATGACACTCTGCGCCTCGGGTTGCATCACAATGGTGGGAGTGTGTGTTCGCTTCTTTTGCGCGCGCGAGTCTCAACACCGAGTGTCGCGTTGGAAGATATGAGGCGAAGTGGGTGGGGCGCCAAGGTCGTGGTTTGGCTTTTTCTTGGACCGTTACTTTTGCTGCAAGCGAGAAAAGAAGCAAGACATCCATTAATACCCTTTCAAGTGTGATCGAGTATACCGATCGAATCAACCATTTCAATTTCTATTATTCAAACTGGTTACGGGTCAATGGGTCACTCCTTATTTCGGTAACACCTCCTCGCTTCTTGCAAGATTTCCCCGCCGCGCTCCCACCCACCTACCTCAGACTCTGTCGCCCCGGTGTCCCGCTGACACGCGACACGAGGCCTGGATGGCGTCTTGCGAGGAAGCCACGATGCTTTTGGTGGAACCGGGCGGTCGTGTCGACGGTACGTGTGTTTGTCCCAAAGGGACCTGACTGTTTGCCCCACGGCCCGTCGGATCCGAGATGGCGTGTAACACGTCTTTCCGGTGGTTGGCAAGATCCACTCCCTCGATCGTGCCGGCCGCATCGCGCGGTTCCATCGACTTAGCCCCATCGGCTGTGTGCGTCACAGCCACTCGACGACCGTTCCAACCACGACTCGCCCCTCGATTCACGTCGCGCGTCTGCACCCAACACGCCTCCGCGCCCGCCCCATCCTCATCCGCCGCTGACCCCTCCCGCCCCTCTTCACCCTGTTTTGTTTCCTCTCCGCAGACGTCGCGTCCACACGCAAGACCCGCGCGCCCCACGTGCGCTACGTCGCGTTTACCCTGGTCGGCGCCGCGGCGTGCGCGCTTTTAGCGGTGGCGGGCGTTATGACCGGCGCCTTGCCCGGTGTCGCCGCTGCCGCGCTTGGATCCGTCGCGCCTGGGAACCTGTTGCAACCGGGTGGTGGTGGCGCCCCCAGGTCGACCGACGAGGAGACCGCAAAGGCTGACCGAGCGCGCGCCTCTAGGGTCGCGCTACGAACCGCGGCGCGACGCGCTCGTTTAGGGTTCGACACTGTTGACCTGGGCGCGGATGCGGATGATGACGACGCGTCCCCAATGGACATCGTCCTCGCCGAAACCACCTCCATGGATGAAACATCTTTCGACGACGCGGAAGATTCTGAAGCGTCCGTCGCGTCCGATCCGGTCGAGTCCGTCGCGGCGCCGGCGTCCGTCCCTGAAACGCCAGCCCCGGCGATGACGGTGGCGACACCTGAAACGGAACCCGTTGTGGCCACCGTGCCTACCTCAGACGAGCCCATCAAAGAGGCGTCCATCACGGCGGCGACAGCGGCGGGGACGAAGGCTGATGAGAAGGCTGATGAAACGAAGGTTGACCCGGCTGCGGAGACGAAGGCTAATGCGCCGGCTGTTGAGACGAAGGCTGACCTTGCGGAGACGAAGATCGAGCCGGCTGCGGCTACGCAAGCCGCTCCTGAAACACAAGCCACGCGAGCGCTTCCCGCGGATACCAAAGTCGAGGCTTCCGACACTAAAGCCGAGGCCAAGGCGGCTGAAGTAGTCACCACAGCAGAAGCAGTCACCACCCCTACCCAACCACCTCCCAAAACCACCGCCATCCCCCCCGTCCCGCACTCGCCCGAAGAAACCGAGTTGTTCAACGCCGAGGAGCGGTTGCGGGCGGCGGCGAACGCGAAAGCGGCGTACGACGCGGCGGCGCGGTTGGCGAGGAAGGAGTCGGAAAATGCGGCTGCCGCGTCCACGGCGGCGCACGCCGAGTTCGAGAGGCTCACGTCGGAAGCCCGGGAAGCGGAAAAAGAAGCCAGACAAGCCACGGATGACTTGAAGGACGCGGCGGCGAGTACCACGAAAGCAGCCGCGGTTGCGTTTGAAAACAGGTACGGCCTTGGGCTCATCTTTCCCAAATCCTGGCACACTGTTTTACCGAAGCTGGTGACTGTTGTCCATACATCGCGATATACTCGTACCAGAAGGGACGTCTTACCTCTGCCCTGACTGTTTGTCCATACATCGCGATATGCAAGACTGACACTTTTCGTTCGCCCAATCACAGGATGGCTTTCGCGACGACCAAGGCGGAGAAGAAAAGCGCCGCGGCGCACGCGAAGTTGGTAAGTATTTCCCATTTACCGCATTCCGCCGACTGATTGCCCGTACAAGACTGACACTTTTCTTTCAACAATCAGGACGATGACCAGAGCGTTTCGCGGATCGCGATGCACACCAAGCAATTAAACTTTCTTAAAGATGAACTTGCTAGGATGTTAGCGGCGAAGAACGCGGCGGACGCGGCGCATGTAGAGGCGGAGCAAGCGGCACAGTACGCTTCGCTAGACGCGATCAACGCGAAAACCGCTGCGAAGGCGGACGTCGCGGTTGGCCAGGAAACAACGCAGTTGGGCCAGGAACGGGCGTCGCGCGTCGCGATTTTGTCCGCGCAAAGCAAACAAAAGGAAGCGCAGCTCATGCAGGCGGCGTATACGCAGAGCGACGCGAGCGCGAAGCACGCGGCGGCGTCGCGAAAGGTGGAGGAGGAGAGGGAAGCGCTGGACGACGAACTGGCGCTTGAGCTTTTACTCGCCGCCAAGTCGCGGAAAGCGGAGCAGGATTTCATCGACGCCACGTCGAAGCACGCGGCAAGTGAGACGCAAACCGCGGCGGAGGGCCGGCGGGCGGAATCATCGCTGTTCGCGTTCGCGGTGCTTGACGCGGATAAGAGCAGTAACTACGAGAAAGCGAAACGCGTGGTGGACCGGGCGCAGGAAGTCGCTGAGTTCAAGTACCAGGCAGAAACGGCCGCGGGCGAGGTTTCAAGGGACTTGGCGGATAAGCACGACATCGCGAACGCGGCGTACGAAGCGCAGAAAGCGGCGGTGACGATTAAGGAGAAAACCTGGGCGCAAGCGGAAGACGCGGCGTATGAAAAGGGAAAGCCGGGGGGCGAGCCTGTTGGGGGGGGGGGATTGCCCGAGGACGTCGTTGGGGATACGCAAACCGCGGAGTCGCGCTCCATGGCGGATCCGACAGCGGTGCAGGCGGAGTAAGAGCGCGGAGTAACGCGTATAAGTGCGACTCGATGCTTGCTTAGTGTGCGCTTGTGGCTGTATCAAGACTACTTCTTATTTACACAAGTAATGCCTTCTGATCATGACTACTGCCTTCTTATCTCACGCGGCTGTCCCTACGTGGACTACCCGTCTACGTCCCTCTTTTAGGAAAGGTCTTGAGTTTTATTCATAACCCTTTACGCAACACTTTGCTCAACGCTACGTGCGCGATCCCCGAGCTAAAAAACCCCACGAACCAAGCGTGTTGATACGCGGTTTTGAAAATCAGTGGGCACTGACTAAATACCTGGACACCGCACGCGTGTAAAAACCCTGGAAGACAAAAAGCCGCGCCCACTGCAAAAGAATACAGCGCCGATTTGTTGATCCCGTTTTCGTACCAGTACGCGCTTTTCTCGGACTGGTCGTACAGGCCGTCCACGTTTAGGTTCCGTTTTTTAACCACGTGGTAGTCGAACAGCAACACGCCGGTTACCGGCGCTAACACCGCGGCGTGCCCTACGAGCCAGACCCAAATGAAACCCGTGGGGTCGTTCAACAGGCGCCACGGCGCGCAAATCGTTCCGAGGAAACCCACCAGCGTTACGGATTTGTTGAACGACGTACTAGATGACGCGTTCTTTTGTTTCGAGGCTTTGATTGACTTCGGTTGCTGTTGCTGTTGCTGTTGCTGTTGCTGTTGCAGTTGCTGTTGCTGCTGTTGCTGCTGCTGTTGCTGCTGCTGTTGCTGTTGCTCTTGCAGCCCCCCTGCACCACCGCCGCCGCCCCTACCAAACAGCGCCACGAACGCGTTCGCGGGCGCCACCACGTTGGCCGCGATGTTGGTGGACAGGGTGGCGAGCACTAGGCCGAAGGACGCGACGATTTTCGCGACCGGGGAAAACAGCCCAGAGCCGAGAAGCGCCACCGGGTCGCCGACGTCAATCGTCGCACTCAACGTTCCGTTGATGACTGTTTTTGTAAAAGAAAAGTGTCGTCAGTCTCGTATGGGCAAACAGTGTCAGGATTTGGGAAACGCGCGGTACGTACTTAACCCCGCCGCGACGTTCGTGACGAACACCGCGATGACCGAAAAGGCGGTCATGAACACGGTCAGGCCCACGACCTGCCCCACCACCTGCGCCTGTTGGTCCACCGCGAACCGCGAAAAATCGGAAATGTTCAGACTCATGGTTGCCCAGAACCCCACCACCGAGGAGAGGGTTGGCAAGAAATGCGTAGACGCAAAGGTGTTTTTTGTAACCGTTCCCATCGTCGCCGCTCCCGCGGATACCGCGTTCCCTAAACCTCCGGGAATCGAACCTCCACCTGAACCTCCCATGACCCCGGCCCAACCGCCCCCCACGCTGAATGCCCATACGCACATCGCCAGAGTCAGCACCACCAGCGTCGGCGCGGCGACTCGTTCGAGGACCTTGACGCTCTCCGCGCCTTTCCTGACCAACAAGAGTTGCGCCTCGAGAAACAAAAAATAACAAAGCAAATCGATCGGCGACGCGCCAGCGGTGTATACGCCGATGGCACTGTTCGGTTGCACGCGGTACCATAGCCAGGCATCGATACCAACCCACTGACCACTCACCGGTCCCGTAAAAACCATCCCAAAAATCCCCCCCAGCAAGGATCGAACCGCGCACCCCCCCACGAAAGTCTGTATGCCGAACCACCCGCACCCGACCACCGCTCTTAACAAGGCTGGCAGCTTCGCGCCGTGTATCCCGAACGCGCCGCGTACAAGCACCGGAAAGGGCGCGCCGTATTTCGTGCCGATTTGCGCGGAAGCGAGCAAGGGTATCGTGACTAAAACGTTGGCTAAAAAAACACACCACGCGGCTTCGGAAACCGAGGCGCCCAAGCCCGCGAAGCACGCGGCGAAGCGCCAGGCGGGGACGCACACCACCAAGCCTGGTACGAGGAAAAGAAAAGTGTCAGTCTCATCGTTGGGCGGTGTGGATTGTGGTAAATGGGAAATATGCATACTTACCAATCCACAGGCCCATCATGTCCCAGGCGGTCCAGGTTCGGCGGTGCTGCGGGACAGGTAACAGGTCGAGGGGCACGTCTTGTGCGTTGTTCGGTACTCTCGCGTCGACCTTGTCAGCGAACCCGAAAGGGTCGGGGAAGGCGCGGAGGGGGGTTTCTCGAGGGTGCTGGTTCGAGGCTGGGAAGTTTTTTTCGTTGTTGGATGCGACGAAGACAACAACATTGTGACGTGCCCCGTTTCGTGTTCGGCGAAGACTTGACCGCCGCGTGTGTCTGGCGGCAACCTGTTTTGCCTCAACCCACCCTGACGAGTCACGACACCAAACACGCGTCACCAGAAGCGCGCGCATCGCGGTGACCTGTGCCTCGGTGTTTTCGCACTCGATGTCTTTTTTCGTCTTCTCGGACGGCTCCGTCGTCTGCGTTCGGGTACGAATCGGAACGATCTGAGTTTGAACTGCACACATCCGCGCACCGTGGGAAGGGCGGCGTGCCCTTCCCACACCAAACACGATGGGGACGTTCACCCTGGACGACGACGACGACGCGTTCTGGGGGGAAGCGGCGACGTTCGGGTACGACCCACGTCTCGATTGGACCGCCTGGGTTTCACCGAAACGCGGGTGCCCAGATTCAAGTGCCTCTCGCGAATCTCGTCGTGCCGTGCGTCCGCCCCAAAGGACGTGCCGTGTGTCCGTCCCAACGCTGACCGCCTCAACTCCCCAACCCTTCCCATACCGCATTTCCTCTCCCCACCCCACCAGGCAAATCGACACGCTTTGCCGGCAAGCCGAGGAGAGACAAGCGGCGACGCAACCGGGGAGCGGGTTGACGCCGGTCCCGCCGGGGGGTGGGACATCCGACAAATCCGACACGCCAAACGCGGCGTCCCCGTCCCCGAAAAGAGCGCCCCTGGAGTTGGTCACCGGCTTGGGGGGCGTGTCGCAAATTCAGCGGAAGGGAAGCGCACTCGTTGCATACGAAAAGCGTGCTGTTTCGTGTGACGTGCGTGTCAACCCCACGACCACAACCGCGGTGAACGGTGACGGAAACGCGGAAGTTTGGTTTGGCGATGGAAACGATCGTTCCAACCGAAACGCACCCGACGACGCAAACGCGCGCGCTCGTTCCAAACACGAGCTGGATTCCATGAAGCGACTGCTCAGGGAAAAAGACGCGCATCTGAAAATGCTTCGTTCGCGCCTGGAGCTCGTGGAACGGGACAGCGATACGTACAAACGCGTGGTCGCCGCGAACGCGGCGGAGAGGGAGGTACTGAACTTTCCCACTTTCTCGCGTTAAGACTTCGCGATTGCGCGTACTCGTCCTGCGTCCTGGACGTCTTACGCCTGCGAAGGGCGCATTACCTTTCCAATCCCGCATACAAATCCCGGATATACACATCACGACCGACTGACACTTTCGGGGTTACTCGTGCCAGCGCGAGCGCGAGCGCGAACGCAACGCGGGGTTCGGCGGAGGCGGCGGAGCGGGCGGTGGTCACTCAAGGACGACGCACCCAGGATTTGACACCGGCGGATTCGGAGGAAACGCAGGCGCTGGCAATGGATACGGAAGTACTTACGACCACAGAAACCAACCCACCAACCACCAACACCAATCAAACCGCGCTTCCGGTCCCGACCCGATGGATGTTTCAAACGCCGCGGCGTTGGCGGAAACTCGGGCGGAGTTGCAGCGAATAAAAAGCAGAGCCGCGTTTAAGGACGAGGAAGCTGAGGAGGCGCGACGGCGGGAGGATTTGAACGGCGTTTTGTTACAGCGTGCGGAACAAGAAACCATGCGGCTCGCGGCGGAGGTTAGGAAGGAACGAAGGAGAGCCACCGCGGCGGAGGCGGAGGCGGCGAGCGGAAAACAGAGCTCTTCAGGGAAACGAAAAGGCGGGGAAGAAGGGGTGGAAAGTTTCCACGCTCCGGGTGACGGTCACAAAACCAACCCCACCACAGCTTTGGAGCTCCCGACGCCACCAAGAGTGCCACCCGTTTTGCTGGTGTTACCGTCGCCGCCGACGACCGCGTGTTGCGTCACACAATTGTCGAGTCGTAACGCAACGACCCAACCGGGTCCCGGGTCCGTCGTCTTCGCCGCAGTCGCCGCGGTTGCGTCGAGCTCGGTGTTGAACATACAGCGGTTCCGATTGAAAACGGATGGCAAGGGGAAGGTTGTGGACCTATCCGGTTTTGACCTCGCGGTTTCCGTAGCCAAGGACGTCCTGTCAACCATCGCGTGTCGCGAGAAACCCGGCGCCGCCTTCGTGCTCGCCGCGGCGCGCGTGTTGCGGGTCGCCGCGAAAACGGCGGCGAAAAAAACGCACGATCACGTTCAAACCGGGCTCGTCGCCGACACCGCGCGTGTGCTCTGCGCGTTCGTAAAGTCGGACGCCACGTGCGCCCACGAGTTACTCCATCTCTGCGGCGCGGGAGGGACCCGGGGGGAGGGACACTTATGGAACGGCGACGATTCGAATTCCGTTTGGATCGTCCCGAAACCGCCCCCCGACGGGCTCAGGGGCGTTCCCGCCGCGGGGACGGATTGCGTGGGGGTGTTGGTGCCGCACCCGTGTTCGGTCGGCGGCGGTCCGGACAGCGACGGCACCAGGGTGTTCGTCGCGTCTGGGGACGAATTCTTGGGTTTGGCGGCCTCCACCGCAGGTAACGCCCTTCCCACGGGTACCGGCCGGGGTACTGGTTTTGGTAACCGGAACGACCTGGCCGGCGTTCCTCCCTCCGAAACTTTCACGCTTCTGCCCGACGTAACGGCCCTGTTACGAAACGCGCTTTCCTCGAACGAGTGGCCAACCGCGTTCGCGCTGTTACACCTCTTGAAGCACCTGGTTTGCAGGGCGTCGCCGCTTGGCGGCAGAGGGAAGTTCGCCACGGAGATGATGGCTGCCGGGGTGTTGACGCAAACCCTCTGCGGTTCGAGTGACCTTTCGGGTCCTTTGGGTAAGAGAAAAGAAAAAGAACGCGCGCACGGGGTACCTTCGAGCGGCGCGGCGCCGCACTTGACCGGCGCGAGCACGCACGGATTGACCGGGTGTTCCCCTCATGTTGACCGGAAGCCCGCATCAAGACACGCGAACACGTCGTCCACACACCCCGAACGCGTCCCGTGGTTCGTGCGGTGCGAGGCGCTTGTTTTAATCCGGCTGCTCGCCGCGACCCCCGAGTTTCGTGTCGCGCTGGACGACGCGAACAAAGAGACGTCTTTGGTGGAAATCGACGTAGGGGCAAACAGTCAGGCACTCGACAACACGGCTGGTAACCGGGTAACCGGATCCGTTTCCTTGACGCGAGCGGTGGTGCAATCCCTGGAGACCGCGTGCGGCGCGTCCGTGTTCGGCGTAGGGGCAAACAGTCTGGCCGAAAACGAAACACGAAAACAAAACCAAACCAAACCTTTCGACGCGTCGCTCGGCGCGCTGAGCGCGATTTCCGCATCCGGGTGGCGCGGGTGGGGCGAGGCGGTGCGCGGGTGTGGGGTGCTTTGTGCCGCGGTGGCTGCTGCGGAGATGGCATTTTGTTCCAGCGGCGGTTCGATCCCGGGCGCTTCGTTATCTCCCGATTTTTGCGCGGCAGAAGGTGACCCTCAGCTGTTGAGTCACGACGTCGCGACGACGTTTCAGCACTCGAGCACGAAATCGGACACCGAAAAACGAACGCGAAGCGCGCTTCTTTTCGTCGCGCGTTTGCTCGCCGAACCGGTTTCCGCGCGGCACGCGACGTCCGCCCTAAGACGGGACGGGGAAACCTCGCGCCGACTAGCGAGAGTCGCGCGCTTCGCGAACAACCACGAAGAGCAAATGCCGAAGCGGGTGGGGAAGTACTTGGACTCGGTGCTGCAAGCGTGGGCGTGAGGAAGGTTTGTTTTGATCGAAAAAGAAAAAACGAAAACAAAACGAAAAACTTGAAAACGAAAACACGACGAGATCTGAAGTGCCAGATGCATCTGTGACCACGCGTCAGGGCAACCACAACGCCGCGCGCACGCACGACACGGTCAGTGATGGTCGAAACACGCGCGCGATAAAGAAGGCGGAGCCTCGATGCTCAAGCGAGTGTCGCCATCCCAGGTCTTCCCTTCGATGTCGTCGTCACGCACGTCCTCCGAGAAGAAAGCCTGCGCGATCCCGCGGACCTCGCAGTGCTTCGGGGGGTCAGTCGTGGCATGCGCGACGCAGTGGATGCGACGGGAGGTCGCATCGAGGAGCTCCGTGAAGATGATGATGTTGCTCTTGAATGTTTAACCACGCTTCGATGCCTGCAGCGACGAGGTCGTCTGTCACATAAAGAGCTCCTGTGCCTGGCAGCGGCGAGGAGCGGACAACTCGAGGAGTTGATGGATTTGCGCGCGGAGAATTGGCCGTGGGACGCGCAGACGTGCGCTGGGGCGGCAAGGGGCGGGCATCTGAAGGTGCTGCAGTGTTGCGCGCAAACTGCTGCCCGTGGGACGTGTTCACGTGCGCGAGGGCGGCGAATGGCGGGCACCTCGAGGTGCTGCAGTGGGCGCGCGCGAACTGCTGCCCGTGGAACGTAAGCACGTGCCCCAACGCGGCGACGGGCGGGCACCTCGAGGTGCTGCAGTGGTTGCACGCGAACGGTTGCCAGTGGGACGCACGTACGTGTTCATCTGCGGCGGAGGGCGGGCATCTCGAGGTGCTGCAGTGGTTGCGCGCGAACGGCTGCCCGTGGGGCATGCGCACGTGCACGGAGGCGGCGAAGGGTGGGCACCTCGAGGTGCTGCAGTTGGCGCGCGCCAACGGCTGCCCGTGGAACAACCAGACGTGCGCGGCGGCAGCGGTGGGCGGGCATCTCGAGATGCTACAGTGGGTGTACAAGAACGGGTGCCCTCGTAACCGGTCGGCGTGCATGACGATTGCGACGCATTATGAACACCCGGATGTGGTGGCCTGGCTGAACGAACATGTACCGTGAGTGGACGATATATCTCAGGGATGCCGGCGCGGTGTGACAACGGAAATGACGCGACGCGCAGGGGTAGCGATGAGCGAGTCGAGGCGAGCGCGCGATTGAAAAAGAACATGTAGTACGAAGTCATACTAATTCGACAACCGCCCAGACCTACAAGTAAACCCCACGCACTACCACGACTACCATTCCGTACCTCTACTCGCCTACCACAACGACGACCACTCAGTACACCACAACGACTACCATTCCGTACCTCCACTCGGCTACTACAACTCCGCGCGCGCTTCATGTCGTCTCCCCTCGCACGCTTCCAGCTTCTCCACCAGTTCCTCGACCAGCTCCTCGAGTTCCCTACGCGTTTTCCGCGCTTCCGTTTCGTAATCTTCACCTTCCTTTACTTCATCCACCCCGTTCTCGTGGGCGCCGGTGTCATCGGGCCCCATCGATTCGAAGAAATCATCCCACGACGCCGACAACTCCAAACGCAAAAGTTTCGTTTCTTCCAGTTCGGTTTCGGTTTCGGTCGACAGAAACAAATCGACCAAGTGTAAAACGTTTTCCAGATTTTGTTTCTCTTGAAGCTTTTCCGTATCCTCCCCACGCATCACCGATCGCTCAAGGCGGTCGCGCAGACGTAGCGCGTCCCCCTCCAGCGCGGAGAGGGCGGCGTCTTTTTCTAGTTTTGACGCGTCCCGTTTGCGTAACCATCGGAGGATTTTACGCTGGCGGTCAATTTCGGTTTCGGCAAGTTTCGTGGAAAACGAGTCGTCGTTGCTCACCTCCGTCACTACGAGCGCTCCGACAACACGCGTCGGTTTCGTTTCCTTCTCTTTTTTCGTCGTCCCTTTCCCCGTCTTGTCAGTGTTAGTGTCCGTTCCAGTATCAGCAACCTCCACCTCGACTGTGGCTTTTTCGAAGACCACCAAGCCGCTTCGGTCGAGCGCGAAGTGAAGCCGCACCGTGCCCGTCGCGCCCGCGGCGGCGGTCTGGCCGGCTGACACGAACGTTTTTTTAACAGCGCCATGCACGCCGGTGACTCGATACGTCGCGAAAGGCGATGGAAAAGCCGACGGCGGAAGAACACTGCCCGATTCGTTTGTTTGTGAAGAGACGACTCGCCCAAAAACGTCGAGCTCTGTTTTTTTTTCCGTCTCCTCAGAATGCGCCGCCGCCTCCAAGGCGCGCGTCCGTGCCGTCTCCGTGAGCGCGATTACCAAGGTATCATCACGGACCAAATCGAGACTGACCACGTTTCTTGACGGCACGGAAGCACCGGGTCTGAAAAGCACGTGCTCGACGTTATTTTCCGAATTTTTATCAGACCCAGACAACACAAACGCTTTCATTAAATGCGGGTACGAATCCGTCAGGGAAGGCGTTTCTTTCACCTGGCGTGAAGCCGCCGCCGAGTCCGCCTCCAACGCTCGCACACGTCGTGCGGTTGACTTGTTCGTTTTCTTCTTACTCAGCAGGTCCTTAGCTTTTTGTTTGGATTCCGAAGCCTCGCTTCGTTTCGTGGAGTTGGTACCCACGATACCCGCGCCGACCGCCACGGTTTCCTCTAAATTCAACCGTTTGTGTATCGGTGTTGTTTTTGATTTTGAAGTCGTGTCGCTGCTCTGCGCAACCACGTTTTCGATGGCTTTTTGTACCGCAGGCACCCTGGCACCTCCACCCACCAGCTCGATGAAATCGATGGAATCCACACCGCCTACTCGCTTCAGTAACCGGCGCAGCGGCGCAATCGAAACCGCGATCGCGTTTGACGCGGCGCGCTCGGTATCGCCGTCCTGATTATTTCCATCATCAGAGTTTTCAAAAACGTCTCTCCCAATCGCCGAGGTTAAGTCGCCGCCGTCGGGAAAAAAACCACGCGCGTCAAGCACCGTTTCCGTGTTCGCGGACAGAACCTCCTTCGCCCGTTGGCTCGCGGTGAGCAAACGCACAGCCGATTTGTGATTTTTGGTGCCAAGACGGTCTTTGGCGAGGACGTCGGTATTCTTTTCGGAGTTGTTTCGACCCCCGGTCGTCTGTTTCTTCGTCTTCGTCTCCGCCCCCGCCAACCGCGTGCCGTCCCGCAGCGCCCGAATCGCCACGTCCAAATCCAACCGACCCCCACCAGAGTTCCCGTCCTCCCACTCGGACTGAAGCATCTCGATTCGGACGCGAATCGTGGGTGGGATTTTTTGCGACGTGTGTGTGTATTTAGTCGACGAACTTATTTTGCCGGTTGATTTTCTGTCGCCTCCGAAAACTTCCCCCGTGATTCGCGCCGCCGCGGCGAACGAGTTCCGCGCGCCCACGCCCACCACGACTAGTGTAACTTTACCGTAAACTTTATTCTTCAAAAATTGCGTTTGTTTACTCGACGAGCACGTCGCCAGCCGCTCTTTGAGTTCCTTGTTCCAGTCATCTTGCATGCGCTGTGCCAACACCACGCAAGCGGCGGCGGCTTCCGACACGAGGGAGGTTTTGGCGAACCCCGCGATTCGCGCGGCGCGCAAAAGTTTTTGTCGCTGCGCCTGCGACCACCAGTTCGGCACGGCGATTGAAAGGGTTTCGATTTTTCGCACGAAGGGTGACAGACGATACTGTGCGTTCGTGGTGGACTGCTTGGTACCCTTGCAGTTGTACCCTTCATCGCCGATCCCTTCGCCCGTACCAACAAACGCCCTTCGCGCGGCGTCTTCCAGAAGCGCGGCGACAACCGTTTCCGGCGCCAAGGGCGGTACGGTACTCCCAAACTCGTTAAACGCGGCTGACTGTAACGCTTTCGGGACGCGAATTTGGACGACATCTGATGCGTTAGTACATCCCGCATGAATCCAGTCCCCCGCGTCGCCGTAACGCAAACCCCAGTACGTCTCCGCGAATTCGTAAGGAATGCCCAACAGCGCCTTCGGGTTTGTCATCACGCACGACGGACACGCCATCCTTAGGCTGTTTGCATCTGTCCCGAACACCCGGTCCCCAAGCTCCGTCCACCCCACCAGGGAAGGCGTTCGCCGTTCGCCTCGGTCATCCGGGACGACAGCGACGTCCCGGGTGGTACCGCCCCTGCGCGTCACCGCAACGGTGGTGGTTTCGGAACCCACGTCCACCGCCAGGGAAAGCGCGTTGGTGGTTTGGAACGTACTCGCGACACACAACGTCGCGATCGTAACGAACCTCGCAAGTAACCTCACTTTGCTAAAGCACAAACGCGCGCCCGGGTTCCGTGACGAGACTCGCGGCGCGACACGCGCCATCGCGGAAACGCCCTGACGCGCGCCCGTGACCTGCGGCGCCACCGCGCGCGCCGAAGTGTCGGGGCTGGGTGTCTCATTTTCGTCGTAGCGTCGTCACAGGTGGTGGTGCAAATAAAACACGTAAAGTGCGCAATTTATCGGGAGGAAAGAAAGTCTACTATGGTACTCGTATTGATGACACCCTACCTACCTCCGTTCCCCCCCCAAAGCCCGCCTCTGCTCGTTTTCGCACCGCCGAAAGTTTCGCGCGGCTTCGTTCCGCCCCGCGATATCCCCCGTCTCGTTAAGTTTCATGGCGAGCAGGTAGTGCGCCTCCGCTTCACGCGAAAAAGAACAGCACGCGCGAGCGGACGCCGCCGCCGAGGCCAAAGGCTGTGTGGCGTTTGCGTCGCACTGTTTACTCGTCTCATTACGTCTCTTCGTATCAATGGACTGGTTACCCGCGTCCCTGCCATCCGAACCGCCCTGGTTCGATCCGGGATCGTCTCGCTCCGAAACCGCGCGGTCCCGGCGTGCCCGCTCGCCGAGCGCCAGCTCCGCCTTCCCGGAACACAGCCGCGCGCGCGTTCGAACGGAAAGCCCGCCTGAGAGTGTAAAAAAGAAATGTCAGTCGGGGTATGGGCAATCAGTCGTCTCTTAATGTGTTGGGTGGGTAAGGCCCTTACCTTTCCCGAGAACCCCTCGGGCGTGCGCGTCCAGCGCCTCAACCGCTAACAAAGCGAAACCCCCGCCCAGAATCGAACCGGCGTCTAACCCGACCAGGCACTCCACAATACAAACAGTAGCAGCCGCGCGTAGGCTGTCCAGACGCAACACCGTGGACGCGTGCTCCACCGCCAGGGCGTGCGGCAGCGCGGAGGAGAACGCGGACGCGGCTAGAAAGGTTTCAGCTAAATCGAGCTTCGACGTCAGCACCGCCGACGCGCCCCCTTCCAAGTTTTTCGAAGCGCACACCACTTTCGCGAAACTCGCGTGCGCCGCTGAGTAATCGCCGACGCTTTTTTTCAACAACCCGTCAACGCGAACCGCCTCAAGCCGCAACTCCGGTAACCACACACTCAACGACGGGGTTAAGCTCGCTATTGTTTGCGCCGCGGTTTTCGCGGAGGCGTAATCTTCCCTCGCGATTGCTTTCATCGTGAAAGAAAGTGGTTAACGTCTTGTTTTGGCAAACGTGGAGGCTTTTGATTTGGGAAAGCCGCAAGGCCCTACCTCGTGAAAAGTTGGTGAAACTTTCCGAGTTTCTCGTCACCCGCGCCGCCGCGGGCGAGACGGTGGTGTCGAACGCGTTTCCCGGCAAATTCGCGGGGAATCGAACCGCGGTCAACTGTAACACGCTAAGCGCGGTTACTGGGCCGTGTTCTTGTAGCGCGTGCCGCGTCAGCGCAGCCAGCACGGACGCGGTGTCATGCGCGTGCGCCGATGCGTTCGCGACGGAAATGCTGCTAGCACCCGTATCCGCGTTGGAACGTCGCAAACACGAACTTGCGTCCAACCGTAGGTGCTTCAGCAAATTCGCCCGCGACGGCTCACTCAACCCGTGTGCTTCCCACACCGACGCCGCAAGCGCGGAAACAGTTCCGGTGAGCTGCGTCACCGCGGTTGACGAGCCTGATACGATGAAAAAGAAGTAACGTGTCAGTCTCTCGTAACGTGTATTACGTAAACAGGCAGAGGTAATAACCGTCCCTTCGGAAAGGACGAGTATGGGCAATCGCGAAGGCGGAACGTGGTGACTGGGAAAGGACGAGTATGGGCAATCGCGAAGGCGGAACGTGGTGACTGGGAAAGGCCCTTACCCGCCAAAAGATCGGACGCCAGACCCTTGGGGGTGGTGTAAAACGCTCTCGCGTCCGTGGTGACACCCGGCAAGGACGATTCCGAGGTTTGGGTTTTTCCGTGACTAACAACACTGGGCGCCGCCGCGCCCAACAAAGCGGCGTGCCGCAACCCCTCCGCCATACGCTGCGCCGCGGAGACGACGTGGGGAGGGGTACTGTTTTTGGGACCGAAAAGGGTCAGTCGCGAGTCTTACTGTATATCGAGATGTATGGACAAACAGTCACCAGCTTCGGTAAAAGAGTGCACTTGTGATATATTTGTATGAGCCACGAGTACTGGTAAGAGTTACCAGTAGTGCGCTTCCTTTTAATGACGGCCGTGGACGTAATGTAGGGTCCGTAAACGTTGTGTGGCGGATTTGGGAAGCGCACTACGGCCTTACCTCCGCGTGGACGACGCGTCGATTGACTCGATTTGGTGAATCTGGTGACCGGTTCCCTGTCCATGTCCAGTATTACGCGCTTTCCCGCATGCGGGCGGGCGCGTCGCGCGTCGCCGCGCGTGCGTAATCGCGGCGAAGGCTAACAACGTCGGGTCTTTCAAAACCCGCGCGGTGTTCTGCAAGCGCTGCAGCAAAATGGCGTGGTCCTCGGCGGCGTTTTTCGACCCGGCTTGGGTGGGTTCCGTTTTCGAAAGCGTTTTGTCGTTGAGCCAGCTCAACGCGCTGGACGCGCCCATACCGTCCCCACCGGGGTTCCCCTCTTGGCTCGCAATCGCGTTTGACGAGGACGCGGCGAGAACCGCGGTTGCCGCCACCGCGTTTGCCAACGCGTGTACGTCCCCCGACTGTTGCGCCACCCGGACGGTTTCGTTCAGACTCTTCAGCGCCTCCTCGGCGTGGCCGGCGTGCGAGTGGACTTGCGCCAGGGACAAAACAGCTGATACGATTAACGCCGAACGTGTCAGTCTCTCGTAATGTGTATTACGTAAACAGTCAGGGTAATGGGCACAGGTAACCGTCCCTTCGCAGGACGAGTATGGGCAATCGCGAAGGCGGAACGTGTTGGGTGGGAAACACGCACCTTCGTGCAGCCGTTTCCGCGACTGAGTCGAATCGAACCGCAAACCTCGGGTGGTACCCCCCCCGGTTGCGCTCAGTCCGGTTTCCCCGGAACCAACTCCACCCTCGCTGTCGTCCTGTAACACCCCCCCCACGAACATGTAGTCGAAGTGCCTACGCAGCTCGGTCTCCGCGCGGACGAAATCGGAATCCTGAAGCGCGGCGAGGTGGCGGAGATACGAGGAAGGGTTTGACGAAGAAGAAGTTTCCGTGCCGAATCCAGACGAACAAACCTCACCCAAGTGCCACCGATCCGCCATGGTCTGTTCTCGTTTCGCGAGCGCGCTCTGTGGGGGCGCAGCGAGTGAACTGCGTAGCACCCGGTTCAAATCAGCAGGCGGCACGATTTGGAACGACTCCACCGAGCCGCTTCCGCTTTGCGTAAATAACGAGCGCAGCGCGGAGGCGTACTCGTAGCTTGAACCCATCAGGTCATAGGCGTCGTCGTCCTCCAGTTTCGCGACGCCGCCGCCACTTTCCATTCGCGCACGCCTCTGGCTCCGTGCCAAGCAGCTCGCATCCGCGGCTTCCGCGGCGGCTTCCGCGGCGTCACAAGAGGCGTCGACTTTCAAACGCACGTCGCCATGTTCGTCGCGGTCGTTCTTTGTGTCCATTCTTTCGCGACCGCCGTGTCCGCGGTCCGTCACAGCATTCGCACCGTCCGTGCCACCATTCGCACCACCCACGCCGCCACCAAACTCGGGTCCGTCAAACTCCCCGAACCCTTGTCTCCGGTACAAGTCGAACCCGGCGTACAAACCGCAGGTCGTTTCGAACGACCGCGCCACGAAGTCCGCGGCGCACCGTCGGAGAAACGTCCCGACCGCCGAGGTTTCGTGGACGGGCGAGCGCCATTCTGATACGATAAAAAAGAAAGTGTCAGTATTGTATGGGCAATCAGGGAGGCGGAATGTGGTAAATGGGAAACACTTACCAGTGTCAGAAGAATCGTCATGGTACATGCCGCCGTCGTCCAGCTCGCCCCGCATCTCGGCAGCGTGCCGCGACCGCGGTTCCGTTTCGTGTATCAACGTGCGCAGAGTGTCGACGTCTACTACCTGCCCCACCGCTTCTACTAGCAAATCCGCGAAGTTCACGGGGGGGGCGGCTGCCAGGGCGACGAAGCACTCCGCTTTCCGCGACGCCAGGAAAGTCTCCAGGGAAGCGTCTCCGTTGGATTCATTGGATTCACGTGGATCTGACCCGGCCGAGACACCCGGTATAGCACCCGCCTTCGGCGCGCCGTGTTTGTTCACGGAAAACGCGTCCAGCTTTGCGTGAAGCTCACGGAAACTCGGCTCGCGGTCGTGAGAGTTTAGGGTTTCACCCGGGGTTGTTTCTTGCATCAACAAAACGGACAGGGCGTGCCAGTCCCTCGCGGTGAGATTTCGGACGCATCCTTTTTGCGGGGGCGAACGAATCTTCAGCGCATCTTCCTCACACTTCGGGTTGGACGTGCCTAGGTACCTCGCCAGCGCGCAAAGCGCGATGCGGTGGGGGGTGGGGGAGGCCATGGCACGGCTGTGCGTTTTAGATCGCAACACACGTGCACCGGGCACGCGCCGCACCCACTGACCGGGACAGCTGTCTGGGACGGTTCAAAACTGATGAACGTACGGCTCGTCAGCTTCTGAAGTCATTACCTCCAAAGTTCGTCCGGGCAGTCTTGTCAAAAAAGTGCAAGGGCGGCGGTACGTCTCGTCACTTCGCATCGCGCGGGCAGACGCGCGCCTCGTTCCGGGCTTCGGCGTGGCCGGTACAGGTTACTTACCGGGTGACGGGCTTGCCGGGCGGGGCGACGGATTGGACACGGGTTGGAGACGAGACCAGGTCACACACGTCGGGGAACGTACAAAGGGTTGATTGTATCCGGTTATTTGTCGCGCGAGATCTATCGAGGGGCGATATGACCGCCTCTGGTGGTTTGCAGTCGGACGCGACCCTCGCGGTTTACGAGGAGGACGTGGTGACCTACGCGGACGACACGACCGCGGACGAGTGGGGTGACGGGACGAACTTTTCCGCGTTGGCGGTGGGTCTGGTGAACCGAGTTCCTGATTCGGACGAGGAGGATTACAGTTCCGACGAAGGTACGTAGTGTATTTCCCAAATCCTGACACACGGTTTGCCCTTACAAGACTGACACTTTGTTTTACCTATCTCAGAGCCCGACGTCCCGGTCCCGGACGGCCACGCCGAGGTGTGCTGGCTAGGTACGTATTTCCCATTTACCACACACCGCCTCCCTGAATGCCCATACGAGACTGACACTTTCTTTTTTATCGTAAGGTTCGTACGAGCGCATCGAGATGGAACCCACCGCGGAGTTGCGAGTGGTGGACCGCGCGTTTCTTCACGGCGATTTGGTTTCGCGCGCGAGCGACGCGCTCGGCGCGCAAGGCGCCGTGGTCGCGGTGCATTTGGACCTGGACCTGCGGTTCAGTGACAACACTTTAGTTCGCGGAGTAAACGCGCGTGAAGTACAACACGTCCGCCGCTTCCGACCAGGGCACTACGTCGTGTACGGGGACTGGGTTGGGAAAATACACGACGTGCGCGAGGACGTTGTGGTGAAGTTTCCCGACGGAAGCGAATCGCTGGTGCACGACGCGGACGAAGACGAGTTGCGCCCGGCGCAAGCGGCGAGCATATTCAGCGACGAAGAGGTACGGAATTTTCCCATTGAACACACACCGCCTCCCTGATTGCCCATACGAGATTGACACTTTCGGCGTTAATCGTATCAGCACTGCGCTTTTTTCCCCGGGTGCGTGGTCCACGCGGACGCGCGGTTTTGGAAAAACGCGGCGAAGTGTCGGTGGGAACCGGGGAGCGACTTCGGCGCGAAGAAGAAGCCGCGACACTTTTCCAACGGCGGCGTCGTGGCCGAGGTTATCACTCGCGAAGTCGTGGTGATTTGGCTCGCGGCGGCGAGGAAGGGAAGCGGGTCGTTGGGTGATACAAACAACCCTCTAGGAGATCGGGGAGATGACACGAACCGCCCCCCCGTGATTCCATCAGGCTCGGGCGACCGGAACGTCCCCCCGAGGGCCATGCCCGCGGTAAGTATTTCCCACCCACCACATTCCGCCGACTGATTGCCCTGCCCATACACGACTGACATTTATTTTTTTACAATCAGCGCGCCCTGCACCCGCTTGAAAACTTCGCGCACACGTGTTTCCAACTCGGGGACAAGGTCGTGGTTCCCGAGGAGGATATTGTTGTCGATCTTCCGGAGGACGTTGTTGTTGATGAAGAGAACGAGGGAAAGAACGTTCCTGACAGTTTTGGTGGCTCTAGCGGCGAGAAGACACCGAAACCCGACGACATCCGTGAAAGCGCCCGCACGCTGCGAGAAATCGGCGAGGACACCTCCGGCAGATGGTCCCACTCAGAGAGGATCGCCGCGCTTGCGTCCTCGGAGAAACTGCTCGCGTCCGCGGATTCGCTCGAGGCGGCGGCGGCGGAGCAGGTGCGACGGGTGGCAGGTCGCACGGGCGGCGGAACGCGTGGTACTGACCGTGTCGGACACAGCGGCCACGGTGCTTTTCGCACGAGCCACGAAGTGGTGGACTTTCCCGACGTCACCGATTTACAAAACGAGTCCTACGACACCCACGTTTTGTCCCACCGAACGGTAATCGACAACCACCGGCGCGCGCGCGAAAGCGCGCTCGTCGCGGCGCACGTCTGCGAAAGCGTCGGTGCGGTGGGCGCGGTGAACAAAAACAACCTGTGGTACGGGGTACCGGGAGTCACGAGTGCGGGTACTACCCGCACGGGTACTATGACCGAGACTGGTACCCGTCTCGGTACCGAGACCACCCGGGAAGCCTTCATCCGGCCGTGCGCCACGATTGTCGGGACGCACACGTTCGTTGACGTGCGGTGGCAGGACGGGTCCACGACCCGCAGAGTGCCCGCAAAAAACCTGGTGCCGCTGCTACATCTAGGGGAGCACGACTTCTGGCCCGACCAGTTCGTGACGAAGGTTTCGGATACCGGCGCAGGTGGGGATGGGGATACCACTGTCGTGGGTGTGGAACAGTCAGTCGACGCAGTTGCAGTGAGTGACGTGCGTCCCATCCAATCATCGAGCGACATCGCTGGCGCGCTGGGAGCAGGCGCTCCACCTGCGGTTGCGACGATTGATGCTGCTGCTGCTGATGCTGCGGATACGTTTGCCTCGCTCCCCCTCCCCCCCCAAACCTTGCCCTCCCGGCGAACCTCGCCGGTTGGCGTGGTGCAACGCGTGGACTCGGGCGACCGAGTCGCGGTGGTGCGGTGGTTACCTCCGGACGACGCGTTTGTCGAGAACGACGACGACGCTGTGGCTAATACACAGACTAAGCCTAACACGAAGCGGTGGTCAGTCGCGGACGACGCTTGGGTGGATTTCGGCGAGTCCGCTGCAAGTCGCCCGGACGACACCGAACAAGTTTCCGTGTACGAAATCAGGGAGGACGACAAGTACGGGTTTCGGCTGGGGGACGTGGTGGTGAGCACGAAATCTTTTGACAAAGAATATTGCGCAAGAGCGAAAAACGGGACGCTGTTCCACACCACGCCGGGTGGAGTCGTGGTCAACCCCATGCTGGCGCACACCGAGATCGACTTGTACCCGTTGGATGACGACGAGGACGACGATGGCGACGCGAACGGCGAATCCGGCGAGTCGTCGTCGGTTGACGAGAGCGAATACGAAGAAGCGGGCGACGATGAGGATGACGACGATGAGCACGACGAACATGAGTACGAAACCGACTCAAATCCCGCATCTGCATCGACCGACTCAAAACAAGAAAAACAAGAAGACGCCACCACGAAACGCCTCCTCGATTTCCCGCTGGTTCCTCCCGACCCAAAAAGCCTGGGTTGGGTCGGCGAAGTCGTCGGCGTGCGTTGCGGTTTCGTGACTGTTGCGTGGGGAAACGGCAAGACGGATTTCTGCCACCCCAAGTTCCTGTGGGTCGTGAGTCACGAGGACGACAGCGAGTTGGGGAGTTTGCTCGGAGGGAGCGACTTTGACGACGACGATGGCAGCGAGGCGAGCTGGGAAACGCTTGGTGATGGCGGGGTCGACGAAGATGAGCGCGACGCCGTCGCACCGGCACAACACAGAAGGGGCGTTCCCGAAGCGACGCCCGGTAACGGTTCATCCACAAACCAACGGAACGCTTTCCACGCTGACCCGATTGCCAGGGCGCTCGTGACGCAACAGCGAGAAGAAGCCGAGTTCGGGTGGCTGTCGCGACACAGCGACCGAAACGCGGCGGTGGGTGACACGGGCGCATCGGTTGATGAAGACTCAGCTGCCTCAGAGTCGAATGGGACGCCCGCGGAGGGCGCGACTGCGACTGTGGCGACTGTGGGGGTTTCTCAAGTCACAAACCTCACGCCTTCCGAGGCGTCCAGGGCGGCGGAGGCGTTGGCGGCGGCGTTTCGAGGTTTGCAAACGATGCGGCCCGTGGCAAGTGTGCCGAGCGAGCGCGTCGCGTTCGTCAGCGAAACGGAAGACGCCGGTGGAGCGACGAGTCACGAAGCGACACTCGACGATGCGACGATCGACGACGCGACAGTCGACGGGTCCATCCCCGCCTTCGCCTCCGTCAGCGACGAGGACGACGTTCCGATGGTCACCGCCGTGGTTGACCTTCCCGGCGCTGACGTCCACGCTTCAACTGGCGTCCCTGGAGGGTCTGGATCCACGGCCGCAGCGACGCGCGCGACACGCTCCGTCCACGCTTCCGTTTCCGACCACCGGTTCGCGACCTGCGATTCGTCGCAAACCTCCAACAACGCGGCGTGGCAAAAGCAAATCCAGAAAGAATGGCGAACGTTACAAAGCTCGTTACCTCCGGACATATTCGTCCGCGTTTTCGAATCCAGAATGGACCTGATGCGGTGCCTTATTATCGGCCCGAGGTACGGCCTTGCGGCTTTCCAAATACCAAATACCAAGACTATGTTCTCATACAAGACTGACACTTTTCCTTCACAACGCCAAGCGGTACGCCGTACCACGACGGCGCGTTCGTGTTTGACTTTTGTCTCCCCGCAGAGTACCCGGCCGTTCCGCCGACCGCGTCGTTTCACTCGTTCGGGTACCGTACGTGTGTAGGGCTTTCCCAAATCCTGACACTGTTTGATACCCTTCTTGAGTACAGTCGGAAAGTACTACCCTGTTTGCTCATACAAGTTACGAAAGTTACACCCGTAGACTCAACACTGACACTTTTTTTTATTCATCGCAGGCGTCAACCCGAACCTGTACGAAAACGGCAAGGTTTGTCTTTCCCTGCTCGCGACGTGGCAAGGCAAGGGAAGCGAGGTGTGGGACCCGGTTGTGAGCAACATGTTGCAAGTATTAGTGTCGATACAAGGCCTAGTTTTGGTGGACGACCCGTACTACAACGAAGCCGGGTACGAAAAACAGGTTGGGAGCGAAGAAGGCGCCAAGCTGGGCGGGCAGTACAACGAACAGGCGTTTCTGGGGACGTGCAAAACCGTGTTGGCGGTTTTGCGGAACCCGCCGCGACACTTTGAGGGGTTAATAACTCAGCACTTTCTTGAAAGGGGGTCCGGCTTTTTGTCCGCCTGCGACGCGTATCTTGACGGGTGTCCTATTGGCGAGTATGTAGAGGGGTGGAAAGAGGCTTTACAGGCGGACAATGAGGCTTCTCCGAAGGATACCGAAAGTTCGGCGACGAAATCCGAAACGCCAGAAACCGAAACTTCTTCTGCGACGCCGCCATCCTCGAAACGCAAACGTGTTAAGCCCCCGCCCAGCGCCGGGTTCAAACTGGCGTTGCGAAAACTATTGCCGAAACTTGTGATGGCGTTCGAGACGAACAGGGGAGACAAGAAGTGAGTTGCGTTTTACTAGCGACGAATAGATACGAGAAGGTCATCGCTGCGATAAAAAACACTCGAAGGTAAAAAAATCGGAACTCTCCAGAAATTGGCTTCGTCTCGACGAGGCGTCGCCCACATCTGTTGGCGCACCCGCTCCGCGCGGCGAACGCGATGGCGTTCGCGAGCGTAGTGTCCAGCGCGACGTTAGTGCTGTTCACGCTGGTGGTTGCGATATGGCTCTCGTCGCGTTTCGTGCTGCCACAGCTGTTGTCCTTGGTGGTGCGTGCCCCGCCCTCTGCGCGTCGTCGTCGCCCCAACCACATCTCGTCGGGTCGGGGGGTGCCTAGCAAATCTCGCGCCGTGCCCCATCCCGTGCCCACCAGAGTGTATCTTCAACCTAACCACCACCCCCCCATCTCTAATCGCGCACAACCCCCCATCACACCCACCAGGTCCGCGTAACGAACGCGCGTGGCGTGCACATCGAAGTCGGCGCGGTGGGGTTTCTTCATGTGAGTGACGTCGTGGTGAACTTTAATGCCGGTCCGGTGGAGACGATTTGCGTGGACGACCTGTTGTACACCGGCCACATCACGACGTTAGGGACGTGGCTGTACGAGTTTGTCACGCGGCGTGTACGCGGAGGGCGGTTACGCGAAAGCCTGCCGGGAATGAGACACGACGCACGTGCACACGGAGGGGAGGAGACGAGGGGAGGATCTCGTCGGGGGGAAAAATCGAGTACGAGGGACGAACAAAACGAAACCGCGTCGTCGCGGCGCGATTCGCTGATTCGCGAAAACTCGGTGGGGCTGGCGTTCGGCGCGAATGTGTCGCCCAAGGGTGCTTACTCCGGGTCACGAAACAGGCCGGAGGACGCGAAATTCGAAACCCCCGGCCGTTCCAAGTCGGGTGGCGACGGATACGAACCGTCGACGTTTGAGACGTCGACATCGGAAAGAAAAGAAAAAGAAAACGGCGGCGACGCCAAAAAAATAAAACTCAACGTGCCCGTGTTGTGCGCGGGCGTCCGGGTGAAGCTACGGAAGGTTATCGCTGGCACAGAAAGTTCGCCGACGTCGTCACTAAATGCGCATACAGACCCAGACGAATCCCCTTCTAAAAAGAAAGAGTCCCCGACGGGACCCGGGTTCGCCTGCCGGTTCGCGACGTGGCAGCTGGTGAAGGTACGTATTTTTATGAGCAAACAGTCAGAGAGTTGGATTATATTTTCCCACCCACCACATTCCGCCGATTGCGATTGATTGCCCACACCAGACTGACACTTTCTTGTTAATCGTACCAGGGTTTCTCGCAGTTTCTAGAGGCGACGGCGACAGACGTCAAGGTGGACGCGCGCGACGTCGGCGGCCCGCTTTTTTCGTTCAACCACGTCGCGGTGACGTCCCGGATACGGCCGACGGCGATGATTCTTTCGCTCGCCACGGACGCGGGGCGAGTCGTGGGTGAAACAGTGGGTACCTTCGGTACCAATACCAGTCCTGTACAACCGCCTGTGACGCGGAATAACGGAAAGAAACGGTTGCGGGTCGAGGTGGGTAACAGCGACGAAAACGCCGCGGACGGCAACGGCGACGACCTTAGTGCATCCGTCGGCGTCCTCACGGACGGCCGAATCGAATGTAGCCTCCGGTACAACCTCCGGGAAGGACGAGTGCTACTAGCGTCCGCGTCCGTGGATATCGGGGAGGTTGACGTGTTGGACGTGGGTGATGTGGGAACGACCGACGCCGGCGACGACGCGCACGATACCGGCGACACGCCGTCGAGCTACCAACGCGGGGAGTCCGACTACGACTTTGACTCGACCAAACACAAGTCCAAGTCCACGATAACTTCGAAGTTACGTGGACTGCCCGCGATGTGCACTCTGCGCGTAGGACACACGCGCTTGCGAACAAAAAATAGCAGTTCCAATAGCGGCGAGCAAACAGTCTACAAAAAAACACCCGACGGCGTCGCGGCGATTCTGGACAACTTTTCCGTGACCGCCGAGCGCCGCGCGGGAAAGAACCGCGAAACCCAAAACGACACCTCAACCCGCACCTCCACCGACCCAACGCTTCGTGTTGAAACCAAGTGGTCACGGTTTGTGTGCGGTGTGGATGACAACGACGAAACAACGCACGCCCGGTGTAACGTCAAGGACGACCTTTCCGTGTCGACGTCGGGAGGTACGCTAGTGACGAATCTACCGTTGACTTCAAAACATTCAAAGTATTCCCAACCCACGCACGCGAAGATTCGTATCGACGTCGCGGCTGTGGTCTGTAACGCACACCCGCGGTTAGTGGACGCGCTTGCACTTTTTTTGGCTCGACTGACTCGAGGGTCTCGGCGCGACAAAAACAAACCGTCTCGACTGAAACGCGACAAAGACGAAACCGAGTTCTCGTTCGAAACCGAGTGCCGCGTTTTCGATGGCGCGCGGTTCGTGGTGTTCGATTGTGGAACCGATACCCCGGATGTGCGTCTTCTGGACACCACCGCGAAGGTGGTGGAGTTCCGGGTGAACACGCATGACGAGCGATCAGAAGACACCGAGTGCACCGAAAACAAACTCGGGCTCGACGAAACCTCCAACCGCGGCGTCGTGGTGGCGGCGGAGGATTGGCGGTGGCGCGTCGCGGATTCATGTGGAGTTTCTGGAACCCGGAACGATAAGTTAGATTCGTCAACCCGCGGTGCAAACCTGGTCACGCCTTGTCGCGCGGCCCGGATCGAGATGCGCCAGTTTGGCGAATCACGGAACATCACGGTCACAAGCCCGAGCGTGGACGCGCACGCCAAAACCTTTTCAAGCTTGCGTGGGAACTTTCGCAAAGCCGCGGGCGCGGTGTCGAGTTCTGGGAAAAAACTGCGGAGAGCCGCGACGGGCAGACTGAATACACATACGGACGCAACTCGTGCCTCTTCAAATGACGAAAAGAACACTCCAGGCACTCCTTCCACCGCCACTCGCGTCGAGTGTTTGGACGGCAAGCTTCGAGTGCGCGCTGACACGCGCCCCGAGTCGCGCGGCGGCGCGGTCGTTCCGGCGAGCGCCGCGGCCGCGGTCTGCGCGTTTGAGTTCGTCGCGCCCACGGTTTCGATTGAATGGAGACGATTACCCGATTGCACGACTGTCATCGGTACCTCCCCAGGTAACCCCGACTCGAAACTCAAAAATAATTTCCAGGTCACGACCGCCGGTTTGCGCGTGACGTACGTCGACGATATGGGCTCGGGGGTTGCGTCGTGCGAGGCCTTTTTTGAAAAAGACGAAAACGACGACCACAAAACAAACGACCGCGTGACGTTGGCGAGTTTGCGCTCGTTTTCGTTTGAAGCGACTTCTGATTCTTCACAAAAACTTGTGAGCAAACGTTCCGTAACCGCGGACGGGGTACACCTGGTTTGGGACCCCGACGCGCACTTCGCGGTGCTTGAAATCGGAAAGGCGGTGAGGGAAGGACGCCAAGGTGGTCTGAGGACGCCAAAGGCGACCAAAGAAAAGACGCGAGCGCGAAAAGAAAAAGAAAACGCTTCTGTCCTGCGTCTCGCGGTCTCCAACGTCACCGTGGACGCGACCGTGACGGACGGCGCGCGGTTGTCAGTCACGTCCGGGTCGGTGACGACGGATGACGTCTCAAAACAGGTGGCGTTACAAAAAACCGCGGTTGACGTAAACGGCTTCCGAGTGGCGACGTCCATTGCGACGGAGGTTCTTTTTTCCTCCAAAACAGTTTCCAAAGAAACCGCGTTCCCGAAAAGTTTCGCGACCGAAAAAAACGGTGCGCGAAGACGCGTGGTGGAGCTCACCACCACCTCACCGCGGTTCGCCCTGCCGCACGGTTTGGATTTCGGGGACTTTTTAGTAGCCCTTGATGTGGGGGTTATGGGGACGATGGCGTTTATGGATGGGAACGGGGGGAACACGGGTACGGGGAGAACGGGTACGGAGAACGGGTGCGGAGATAACAAAAGTGACACGACAAGCGAAACTGACAGTTCGTCAAACGAAACTGACATGTCGAGTCGAACAAACCCGGTGACGTCCCCAAAACCCGTGGTGGAGGTTTTCGTGCGCGTCGTGAATGATTTGGAGTGTGACGTGCACGACAGTGCACTACAGCGCTGTCTGCGTGTCAAGTCCGCGGTGCTCGAGGTGAGGTATTCCCAATCACCACGCTCCGCCTGCCTGATTGCGCGTACAAGACTGACACTTTTATTTATCGGCATAGCCCGCGTTGGCGTCAGCGAGGGCGCTGACGGCGGCGGGTGGTTCGGGAAACGCGATTTCTGAAAAGAAAAGGACGCGAACGGAAAACGAGGAACACAAACGCGTTTTCGATTTGTTTTCACACGCGGCGCGACTCGCCTCCAAACTCTCCACGGGCGCGCGTTTCGCGGATGACGACGGATCCGTCACTCGAGGTTCAGCCGACAGCGGCACCGTCGACGATGTGGTTCGCGCCGCGGTACCCGCGGGGAAGTTCTCGATGGGGCACGACTCGTCGTGTTTGCTCACCTTCGGCGGCGACCTGGAGTCTGCGGCGAGCTCCGAGGTTTCCTTCGCCAAAAAAACAGACGCGCCGTTTTCAAACCACGTCACCCTGAAAACGGTGCGCGCCGCCGTCGTGGATATCACCGTGACCGATTTTTCTCTCCAACTTCCCCTCGCCCCGGGGCCGCTGTTCGCGGTACGGAAAGCGCAAATCACGGGGCCGATGGCGCTTGCGAGACAGGTACCGGAGTTGGGCGGTTCCGTGGTGCAGGCGAGACAGGTACCACCAAAGCATGGCAGTGCGTTAGTGTCGGAAAAGGACGACGCGACGACCCCGACCCTTCCCTCGTTACCGATAGGCCGTCGTCGTTTCGTCGCGGCCAAGTCCCCTACCGCGCTGAAAAAGCCACCGGTCAAGCTGTACACGGATTTGGAGGTTTCCTTGGTGCGACCGACCGGGTGTTTCGCGGTTTCCGCGGAGCCCGCTTTGGTGGGTTTGCTAAGAGAACTTACCAGGCTAACACCGCCGCCCGGGTTGAGACACAAAAACGCGCCGGGCGGCGGCGGCGGGCGGGACGCGCACGCTTTGGCGACCGCGGAACTTTTCCGTTTCGCGGTTCTCGAAAAATGGAAAAACGGCGTTTCATCACCGCCCCCCGCGCTTCCCATCTGGGACGTTCTCCGGGTGACCTGGCGAGGCAAAGCCAGGGTGTTGCTTACAGATTTCGCGTATGTGTTAGACCCTCGTTGCGGGGTTTCCAACTCGTTACTTAAACGGTCACGGGGGCCCGTTGGGTTTGAGGTGGGCGCCAAGAAAACCGAAATCGAAATCACCGCCGGGTCGGTGGCCGTCAAAGTCGCGCGCCTCGCCTTCGCGGCGCGCGGAGGAATCGGGGGGGGGGTGTCGTCTGGGGTTGAGGATTCCGAGTTTCAGGGAAACGGCGATCCCTTCGAAGCAACCGCTGCGGGTCAAACCGGCGCTGTCGACGCCTCCACTCCAACGGAAAACCAGACTAACTACGCCTACGACGCAAACGCCGTGCAGCTCGCCGTAATTCCCGCCGCCGAGTTTTCCGTGGCGCTCGTTTGGAAAACGCTTGGCGATGGTTCTGACTGTTTGCTCATACACGGTGGCGGCCAGGACCACCACCGGTTCGACGCACAGTCCGCCTCAGTTGAGCTACGACCTGTGTCCAGTTCGTTCTCAACCGGGTGCGACGTGACCTTAGACGCGACGCTCACCACGAAAGACGCGCTGGTAACGGCGTGGCGTTTGGCGGAGGCGCGGCGCGTTGTGCAATCGCAATCGGCGAGCGCCGCGAAAACCTCTCCCATCCCATCGGCGAATTCAACTCCCCAAGGGTCTGTTGCTTTAGGTACTTTTCCCCAAAGCACCACGCCCAAAAGCAACACTCCGGGCACATCCGCATCGCCGCTGGCGCGGTGGATGAGCGGCGACTTCGGACCTGGTGGGAAGACCAAAAGCGGGTTCGGCGGCGCGGGTTTGCGAACTTGTGACGGAGCACCGACCGACTCCCCGAAGACTACAACAAGTCCAAAGGCGCCCACGCCCGGCATGGCCTCCGCCGTGTCCGCCGCCGCCGCCGCCGCCGTGGCGGACGCAGCGTCCACCCCGACGCTTATCATAGGCCCGACCGCCATCGTTTGGCTGCGAGGGTTCTCCGCGGATTTCGCAAAGCCATCAGGGGCGTCGCGCGCGGCGTGGAAAACCCCGGTTCGCGGCGTTTCCGCGCTGTACAAGAAACCAAAACACCCCCTTGCAAAGCCGTTACCGCAAGTCATTTCGAAAGTGGTCGTTTTGGTAACCGCCGAGTCCCTACGCATGGCGCACCCGAGCACCGGTGTTGACGACACCGCCAGGGGGCTCACCGCGCACACCAGCGGCGCGAACGGGACGTTTACGTTTAAAAGGTTGACTACTGCGGGCGATGCTGGTACCGTCGATACCGGCGCTGATGGTACTGCTGCTGGTACCACGGCGTATACCCCACCCGACGCCAAAGAAACAGAAAGCGAAAGCTCGGTTTCCTTTGAGCTGACGCTTCAGGAAATCAGGGTGCTTCTTCCGCCAAAGGAACTCGCCGCGGCGACCCCGACGAGCAGGTACGTTCCATTTCCCTATCACCACACACCGCCTCCCTGATCGGCCCGATTACCCTGACTGTTTACTACCCGTGATACTGTTACCATAGTAACTGTTACTTTCCAATCCCGGATATACACATACCAGAGACTGACACGTTACTTCTTTTGTTTCGTATCAGCGCCGCGACGCCGCGGACGCCGCGACTCGAAACGCGCTTCGGTTCCGCAAACTCCCCACGCAACAACGTAACGTCTCCAACAATCGAAAACCGGTTCGACGAGGAGTGCGGGGCGTACGAAGCCGTGGTGGAGATGCTGGCGGGGGGGGGTGTTGGGGGGGTTGGCGGGGTTTCCCGGTCGAACAACCAGTCTGGTCTTTTCGGAAACAAACGCGGACGGAACCGGGACACCACCGACCCGGCGCTGGTGCTTGAAACGAAACTGGTTCGATTCGTGAAACAAGCTGGTGTTGGATACGCAACCTCACCCGGCGACGCTTCGTCATCCGGCGACGCTTCGACCTACACCAAGATACACGTCGAGTCCCCCCGGTTCCTGAAAGGTACGGCCTTGGGGCTTTCCCAAATCCAGGCCCAGCGTTTGCCGATTGTCCGCCGGTAATTACGTAATACACGCGGCCCGAAAGACTGACCATTTTCGTTTCCAAAAAAGCCACCGCGCGGAAAGACGCGAGCGTTCGGTGGGCACGGGACGCGTGGCGCGCCGCGAGTTCGCCGGCGACGCCGAAACACTCCGTGTCGTCGTTGCGCGCGATGGCGAGAAAAGGAGACGCAAACGGCGACGAAAGCGCTTCCCCTTTTTTAAATTCTTCCGTTTCGGTTTCCCTCGCGCCAGCGCGAGACGCCAACACCCGAGACGCGCAGGCCTTTGCGGCGACCATGGACCGGGTGCGGAATCGCGACCACCGGTCGGAGAGCTGGGACGGGGGCTGCGGTGTTGTTTCGAAGCGCACGCCGCGGTCCGCGGTACCGCTGTGGGACGGTGATGATTTGGTTTCCTTGCTGTTGGGGAACAAAGGAAACGACGCGGGGGACGGAAGCGACGGCGTTTCCGCCGGCCCCGCCGCGACGCACCGCCGTCGGTACTCCGAAATGCCGGGACCACTTGGCAACCAGTCTGGATTTGGCGCACTTCAACAAGTGGGTGGTACGTTCGAAACGGGAACTCCCGCGGAACAGCCCGGCGATTCGATTCCCGAGGAAGCCGAAGTTTTGGGGACCGAAGAAACCGCAAACGAAGACTCCGAACCCTCCGAAACCGAAACCGAAACCGTGTTGTTCGTGGTGGACGTCACGTGTCCTCAGTTCAACTTCGAGGGCAGGCACATGGAGGGCCGGGTTTTAGTCGCCGCGACGAGCGGGACGATCGTGGGCAAGGCGTTTTCCCGTCGCGACGCGTTTGGTGGTACCTTTGGTGACCAGCGCGCGAACACCACGAAACACAACCGCAGGCGGGAAGTTTCCATCTCCCTTCACAAAGCGCAAGCGCACGTTGCGCCGCTTGACGTGGATTTGTACGCGGGGGTGCAGTGGCTTGACGAGGAAACGGTGTTGGGGGGGAGCGGGAGCGTTGAGGCTGGAAACGCGGACAACGGAGACAGAGCCGAAAACGCCAATAAAAACGCGTCTTCGTCCTCCGGGTACCTGTTGCGCCGGATATTCGAACCATGTTCCATGGACCTGGCGTTCATCACGAAAGAAGTCGGGAGCGCGGCTGGGAGTGCTGGTGAGGCGAGACACACGTTATTTGCGGACGAAAAAGCCAACCAGTCGGAAAAAAAAGGAGAAGAAAAAGGAAAAGGAAAAGAAAACAAACCCGAACGCCCTCCCGAAGCGCTCACCGAGTTCAAACTGAAATCGCCCGAGATTCACGTACGTCCCCGCGTTTCTCAAATCCCGCCTCCCTGTGGAGGCCCGAGTACCCCCGACTGTTTGCTCAGGCCACGTCACGAAGTACACCCGTACTCGCCGACGGAAGAGACTGACCCTTTTCGTGTAACAAACCCAGGCCTCCCTCGATTCCGAGCAGTTCCAGTCCCTGGTGGACGTGGTGGGGTCCGTGTTTCTGTCGCCGTTGAGTGACACCTGCATGGTGTCAAACGCCACCCGCGCGTCGCTTCTTTTGGCGAACGACAGCAGAAGCTTGGTGGACGCCGAGGATGTCGCGAGCGCCGCCGTCGTCGCCGCGCCGCTGGCGGAGCACCGAAATGCGACGTGGCGTTTAGTGTCACACGAGGCGGATTGGGAAACGAGTCACGTTTGGACCGGGGGTATTACCAACCGAGATGGAGATAACGATACCCCGGATTCGACACCCTTAAACGGAACCTCGGTACTCCAGGGACTGAAACACGAAGTGTTGAGGACCGAACACGACGTCGGATTGGCGATCGAAAAGGCTGAGCGTTTGGTGAAGCAAAACCGCCGGAGGCCCGCGATCGCGCTGGAGCTTTCGATTGAGCGATTCAAGTGGCAAATGAGAGCAGGGGGGCGGTCGTTTCTTGTAGCGCACGTGGAAGGCTTGCGTTTGCACCGGGAACGGCACGGCGATACGAGCGGCAACACGAGCCTTCGTTTGTTTGACCTGAAACTGGACGTCCCGGCGGCGAAGTCGATCATCCGACAATCAAACAGCGATGATGCCGGTACCCAACGGTGCGTCCCAACCCGACCTAAAGCCAACCACCACCGTATGTTGTTCCCCAGTCTCATACGAACATGACAATCAGACTGTTTGTTCATACGCTCCACCCGTACTCAAGACTGGCGTTTTTTTCTCACCTCGCAGGCCACAAAAACGCCACGCGTGGACCAAACCCGTGTTTTGCCGCTGGGACCCGGATTCCGTGGACGACCCGGACGGTTTCGGGAACACGATCGGGGGGTTTTCAAAGGCGCACTCGTTTGGGGTTGGCTCTCCGAAAGGCGGGGAGGTGGATGGTGAGGCGGAGGAGGATTTGTTCGAAGAAGGACGGAAATCAAAAAAAACAAAATCTTCGTCGTCCCACCCCCCGCTCGTCCTGATCGACGCGACGCGGGCGGCGAGCCCTCCCGAAGCACCTGTCTGGGACCTGATCGAAGTCACGGTAGCGCCGTTCGATTTACACCTGGAACGCGAAACCTACGGGAGCTTTATTAAATACGCGTTTCCGGAGAAGAAAAAAGATGGTCAGAAAATGAGTGACGAGATGACCGCGAATCACGCCGCGTTTGAGTTGGGGTTGCAAGCGCTGCGAGGGCGGACCGTTCCGATTTCGAGGGAAAAAGAAAAAGACACCAGCGATTTGAAACTCGAAGCTGTTGATTGGACTTTGGGTTTGAAAGGCGATGGTAGTGGTGGGTTGACAGGTGACGACCCCGCGGCGAAAGGAGGCGCTTCGTCAGACGAACCCGCGAAAGAGAAGAGTCACTCCGAGGAACAAGCCAGACTTCTCCTGCTTGGCGCGCCCTTGCGCGCGAAGCACGCGCGCGCGAAGACCTGGGGCGCCGATTTCTTTTTAAACCACAAAAGAGGAGAAACCGAAACCGGAACCGGCGTTCCCACCGCAAGCCCGAAGGAGTTCAGGTACGTGTTGGGGCGTTCACAAAATTCCGCCTCCCTGTTTTGCAGATTGTCCGCCCGTAATTACTCACGCACGTCACGAAAGACTGACACTTTCTTTTTACGAGCGCAGCACGCCCACCAAGCGCCGACGCGGAGTGAGCGGCGGCGGGACGGTTGGCGGCGGCGGCGACGCGAGACGGGGTACCACGCTTGGCGACCGCGCGCCTAGGCCATCCGCGCTTAGCGTCGGGGATCCTGGAGCAGTTTTCGGTACCCAAGCCGACGCTTCACTCGGGTTCCCCAAACAACAACAACAACAACTCCCAACCACGAACTCGCCAAAAGTCGTCGTCGTGAAGTACCTCCGCGTCAACGAAGTACGTACGGACCTTTCCCACCCGCTGATTTTTCCGCCGCGCGCGATTGGTCGTACTCCTCCTTTCCCAAGGGACGGTTATTACCTCGGGTTGTTTACGCATACGAATTACGACCGACGTTAACCACTTTGTTTTACCAATCGTCGCCAGGTTTCTTTGAAGGTGAGCTACGACGGCCCGCCGCGCAGTTTCCACGAAGTCCGGTTGCTTCTGGACGCGTCGACGCACGCTTCGTTTACCGGCCGTTGGAGGGAGTTGATCGACCGCCTGAAGGGCAACGTGGTGTGGTCAGTGCTGAAGAGCGTTACCGGGCTGCAGGGAAAGAAGCTGAAAGGCAGCGAGGGCGGGGCGAGGACGGGACAGGGAAGGACAGGACAGGCTGGGGCGACGGGAGGGCAAACTCGAGGTAACACTCGTGGCATCACGGTCGTGGTGGACAACGCGGACCACCAAGCCGGGTACCCGGGCGGGTTCGAAACGTTCGATGGGGATTTGGATTTCCTCGAGGCGCGGCAAAGGTTGGGGTCGCCGACCGCCGCCGCGATGGTCGCTGAGTCGGACGGGTTGGTGGTCCCGCAGACGTCGCTTGGCAAAACAATGTGGCGAAGCGTGTTCGGCGGGCGGAAAACTTCGGTATGGGCGAACAGTCACGAAACGGTTGTCGAAGATACCGACGATACCCTCGAAAAAGAGTCGCCGAAGACGGACGAAAGCAACCGCAGTGAAGGCGCACTGAAAAAAACCAAGGCGCGCCCCCCCGACCCGGTGGATCAAGCGGCGGAGGCGCGGCGAGTCGCGCGCGAAACGCTGTTGACGTCGTGGGGAAAGAAACCGAAATAGAGAAGATTGTTTTTTTTCGAACACCGAGGTAACTATTGTACCGCGACGTCGCTAACCAGTCCATCACACCTTCTTTTTACCTCGCACTAGCACTGCTACTACCTCACCTTCTTCTTCTTCCCTTTGTCGCCGTTCCTTTGATGACGTTTCCTTTGCCTACCTTCGTGCGCCCAGACGTTCCATAAGAAAAGGAAGAAATTAAGCATGATGGAAATGATAACGAAAAACACCAGAACCTCGCCGGGCCACCCATCCGTCACCGCTTGGACTCGGGGTGGTAGGAAATCGTGTACTGTTTTGATCATTTGCAAGCACCGCGGGACGATTTGGGTGACGAGCATGGTACCGTTGTCGTGTCGTGTCGGTAGTAGTACGCGTAGCGACGCGTCAACCCCTATAGACCCCGCGCCACCGCGCGTCGGGAAATGATGATGTCCGTGCTGCTTGAAGCGGCAAGCGTGACAAAAGTTTTGGAGGAACAAGTCAAGTTTTGAAACAGCACGATCAACTGTGCCCCGCGCCCGTGGCGTATCCTCGCCGCCGCCGTTTGCTTCGCCGCCGTATACACGTCCAGCTCACCACGCGCGATGTCCGGTTGGACCGTCCCCAAGTTCGTGTATGAGCACACCAACGCGGAGGGCATGTCGTACAACCGCAACCGCGCCGGCGAGAGCGACGCGCAGCGGGTTATTTTTCACGCGGTCGTCGGCTCCGGTAAGGACGCGAAACGCGCAGAGAACCCTTTGACTTGGCGCCAGGTGCTTGTCCTGTGGCGGGATTCGTGCGACTTCCGGGACGTGTTCGTCAAAGCTCTGAACGAGGAGTGGTGCTACGGATGCGAGGATTATACATGGGAGTGTGCGCCGGTGTCGACGATGACGCTTGGGAACAAATGCGAAATGGTCGTGAAAAAACAAAGAGGAAGAATTTGGAGATTCAGATGAAGAGGAAGAGGAAGAGGAAGACGCACCAACCGCGCGTGATGGCCCGGAGGTTTTCGAAACCCACTTCACCGAGGCGAAGGCGATTGGCACTTCATTCGCGACGTTCGAAAACCTGGGAAGAGGCGCCACGCTCGTCGCGCCAGTTTACGGCGCGGACGGCTTGGATGCGTCCGACGCGTCGTCGCTTTTCGTGTTCGCGAAATACGCACCCGCGAAACTGAAACACGACTTGTTTGTTTCCCTCGCCAACGCGATCGACAAAAAGCTCGGGCTTGACCCCACGAACCCGGTGTGGGTCAGCACCAACGGCGGCGGCGTTTCTTGGCTCCACATAAGGCTGGACGCAAAGCCTAAGTACTACCAGTACGAGCCTTATAAAAAAATGTTACCAGAAGGGTACGACGCCGCGGTGAAGAAAGAAGCCGGGCCGCAGGCTGACGAACCGGGGTACGAGGAGATGATGCGAGCCACGTACGGCGCGCCTGATTCCGATGACGACGACGACGACGACGACGACGACGACGACGACGACGACGACGACGACGAATAAGTTTTGTTTCGACAGCTGACGTCAGCTGTCGAAACTGATTTCTCAAATTTTCGAACGAAATAAAAACAGGTGCCAATCCCGAAAACGTGCGACGAGAAAAATATTGGTCCATCGTTCCCCTCCGAGACGCTCACTCCCGCGAGCTCCCAGCACTGTTCCCTTTGGGTTCACCGGTTGTTTTCCCGGTCGAGATGTCGCCCCTGAAGGACACGCAGCCTGTGGCGTCCAACCCCGGCGCGGACACCACGACTCTCCCGCCAGTTAAGCCCACCGCGGCGTCCACGATTGACGGTTCCGAGAATTTGCCCGCCCACGTGCAAAAGGACTGGACCGAGATCCAGAAACGAGGCCACCTCGGTTCGGGGATCTTCGACGAACAAAAGGCGCCGCCGGTCACGCCTATGGCCACGAAACCCGATGTTCAAGACCCTATCTCCGGCATGAAGATGTTCGCCAACCGCAAAGGCGGCACGGACGGTTTGGGCGATGAAGCGTCGCGACCGATTCCGATGGCAACAACACCGTTCGATCCTTCCCACCTCACCCTTCCGGAACTGCGCACGGCGTGCCGCGACCGAGGGCTCAACCCCGGTGGCGGGAAGGATGCGCTGAGTGAACGACTCGTAGACGCGATCAACGCCGGGACGTGCGCGCCGTTTCTGGAAAAAGGGAACCAAAGCGCGGCGGCGGGCATGAAGCGCCAGTCGCCCGATCGCGACGCGGCGGACGCCGGTAGAGGGAAAATCCAACGCACGGAGCGAGTTACTAACCCGGTAACGAACGCCCCAAATGCTGTGTCTGCTCACTTCAAACAACACAAAGCGGATGTGTTCCTCACAGAGATGATGAACTCCCCGAAACGCTTAGATGAGCGGAAAGTAACGGTCAGCGACGCGAAGTTACGGGATTTAGGCGTTGGGACGAGTTTGTTCGCGGAGAGTGGCACTATTACCGAGACGTTCGCAAAAGCCGCCACGCTCGCGGGCGCCGCGAAAGCGAAGGAGCACCAAGGCCACGGCGATTTGTTCATGCCGATGGATGCGTCAGTTTCCGGAATGAACGCGGGTCCGGCATCCCTCCTGGCGGCCCGGCCCACGCACGTCGCCGATTTGCACAAACAGAGCCACTCGATTTTCGAAACCGAAGGCGCTTTTGGCGCCATCGACCCGCACGAGCTCGCCAAGAAACAAAGCGGCTCCCGGGTCGTTTCGGCGCAAATGAAACAAAGCCTGTTCCAGGGGTCGGGAATTTTTGACGCAGCGGAGGAAACCAAAGCGGCGGCGTCGATGGCGGAAAAAGCGCGCACCAAGGATTCGGAGGAAGTAAGGAACTTTCCCAATCACCACGTTCCGCCTCCCTGATTGCCCATACTCGTCCTGCGAAGGGACTATTACCTGTGCCCAGTACCCTGACTGTTTACTCATACACATTACGAGAGACTGACACTTTCTTGTTCTCTCAAAAGTCGCGAGTCATCGCGCACGCGCACTACAAGGGCCACGGGATTTTTTCCAGCGATTGGGTGGTGCCCAAAGAAGTGGCGGATGACGAAGCCATCGACGCGGATGTCGAAATCGAGCCGGCGGTGCTTGATAGGTCAAGCACCGATGAGGACATTGACACCACCATCGATGAAATCGATACGCTCGATACCGCCGAGGACGTTTCTGGTTTCAAGCCCATCGGCGCCTGCCCGTCGCCGCTCGGCGTGGAGCTGCGGTGGAAAACGGAGGCGGAGGAGGAGCGGGAGTACGCCGTGGCGACTCTGGTGTACGAAGCGATACGGCGCGTCGTTGACAAAGCCGCGCACGCGGCTTTTTACGAGACTGCTTAGGCATACGATTGTGCGGCACGTGTTGGGACGACTTGTTTGAAATGCATAAAACTGTAGACTACGCGTTTGTTTGAATTACATAAAACTACCGTCTTTTCTTGCCGAACATGCTCTCCACGTTTTCTAAACTCGCCGTAGACGATGGTTTCTTTTTCGTTTTTCTCCGACCTCCGAATTTTTTGTTTTCTTCGTCGTCGCCGTCGACATCCTCAAAGAAAAACTTCCCCCGCTCCGTTCCCGTTTCGGTCGTTTCCGAACCTGTACCTACCCTACCCGGCTTGGCCGAGGGAAAAAAAGCATCTCTCCACGGGATCGAACCTGTAACGTTCGACACCTCGTCTAAGTCCTTAGCCACGGCGCGTACGATTTGCGGAGTCAACGCCCCGCCAATTGACGCGACGTGCGCTTCCACGTTCCGCCGGTCGTACCCGAGAATCGTGCCCACCAGGGTTCTGTTTTGCAAAAGAAAAAGGTCAGTCCCTTCCGTCGGCGAGTGCGGGTGTACTTCGTGATGTGTATCCGGGATTGGGTGGTTCCGTAGTGGTACCGGACTTTCAACCTGTACTCCACAGGTAACAATGCGTTTGTGATGTATTTGTAACAGTTGGTACGGCCGTAAGTGGTACGGCCGTAGCGCAGTGAGCAGTCACGGACGGGTCCTTCCACAGCGTGTCCCCTCGGATTTGGGAAAGGCAACACGACACGTACTGGTAATACGGCGACCCTGCGACGAGCGCGGCTTGCGCGCCGAAGGACTGAAGCAAAATGGCGCGTTCCATCCAGGGTGATTCCGATGAGGCTATGATCGCGGTCAGGCCTTTTTCCAGCGGCGCGCCCGCGATGGGCGCCGCCAAAACGACAACCTTCCCGTCCAGACAACACTCCCGCAACGCTCGCAACGCGAACGGCGCGTCGATGGGTTGTTGATTTCCAGGGTCGACCCACCCCGCCCAGAGTTGCGTTAGCACCACGCCGCGGTTCCCCACGAGCAGCGCTAGTAGCTCGCCCGCGTTCAGGGTGGCTTGCTTTTTCGGGTCGGTTTCGAAACAGTTAGCAGGTGTTCCGTCGCACCAGTACCCGGGGTTGGTGAGGACTTCGGTTGTTAACTCGGCGTAGTCGGTAACCTTTTCGACGGAGGATACGACTATTTTGGGTGCATCTGAACCTTGACCTTGACCAGCTGTCAGGGGCGCAAGGACGTCAGCAGCACTTCTGGGGTACGTTCCGTTCGAACATAAACCTTTAAGAAGCGAACTCCACTCCGGAAAGTTCGCCAATACCCACGCGCGCGTCGCCAGGTTCGGCGCTGAGTCGCGCGACGCCGCGCTTAGGGTCAAGGTTTTGGAGTCGTCGTGGAACGTTAGCTGTGTAGTGACACCTCGGCAAAGACCTATGACAGTACTCGTATCACCTGCATCGCCTCCAGCCACTTTGGTAAACGTCGCGTCCCGCACGGCTTCGAAAAACCACGCTCTGGCCAGAAGCGGTTCGTTTGTTTCTTCGTCGAAATCGCCGACGCCCGTGATGTGCAGCAGAAGAAGGTCACCGTCTTTGACCTGGGCAATTTGGGTAGCCAGCGAGATGGTGCCCACATTAGCAGCCGTTGTATCGGCACTACTTCCAGGCCCCGCATCCGGTGTGATGGCGTGCCTTCGCGTGCCTTGAACGCCACCGCGCCACGACTTGATTGTTTTAGGTTTGCGGTTTTTGCGCAACGCGGATGGAGTGCGCACGCATCCCACCGCGCTCGCGGACATCACGGAGGGTCGATGCCAAATCAGTCAACTCCGAGATCGATGCACGCAAGGAGACCTCACGGGGCGTCTCAGTGCGCGCCGAAGGACAGAAGTGAGTGTCCAGGACACGCGCGCGTTGGTCTGCCGCAGGCCAACCGTAAACGCCGAAATATTTTCCGGCCCGGCCAACGAAAACGCCTCGTCCGCGTAGTCGTCCTTCCGTCGTCGTCAGATCTGACCTGCACGGACTCGACGTGGTTGTTTTTGTCGCGCTTTCACCTCCCGTCGCGTCCCCCGCGATGTCCGCCGCGCTGTCGTTGCGGTGCAACACCTGCGGCGTGCAGCTGCGTTCCGTGGCGGAGGCGCAGGTGCACGGCGAGAGTACCGGGCATTCCGACTTCGCGGAGTCCACGGAGGCGGTTTTGAACCTGAGCTGCGTGGCCTGCGGCAAGCCGTGCCGTTCGGAGACGGAGAAAGACATCCACAGCAAACGGACGGGGCACCTGGAGTTCGTGGACAGGACGCACGAACAAGTGTCAACGGTGGACACCGCGAACGAGATGAAAGCGATTGGGGAGGAGATGCGGGACGACGCGGGGTTACCCGCGAAAAAGGAGAAAAAAGAAGGTGATGGAGACGACGACTCCATGGACGTCGACACCGAAGAACAAGTCGAGCCCGAAGTCGATACCGAGTTACTCACCGAGCTGCAAACCATGGGGTTTACGCGGAACAAATCGGTCCGGGCGCTACACGCGACGGGTACCAGTAATGTGGAGCAGGCGGTCAATTGGATTGTCGACCACGAGAGCGACACCGACATCGATTTACCGTTACTCGTCTCCAAGTCGAAATCCAAAAAGAAACCCCCTCTCACCAAGGAAGAAGCCCGGGTCGCAGGGGAGGAGCTGCGCAAAGCCATGACCGCGAAGAAACAAAAGGAAGAGCGTGAGCTGGAGAAGGTACGGGAACAGGAGCGGATCCGGAGCGGGAAGGAGTTACTGAAAGCGAAAAAAGGAAACGACGACTTGGAGTTGAAGAGGAACCTTGAAACGCGGCGGATCGAAAAGGAAGAGGCGAAACGGGCGAAGGCTAGGATCATGGCGAAGCTTGACGAGGACCGGATCGATCGAAGACGGAAGTTGGGGTTGCCTGACGAGTTGACGGAAGAGGAGAAGGCGAAGGAAAAGGAGCGACATGAAAAGAAAGCGGACGAGGCGCGGGCGGAACAGGAAAAGAAAGCCAAGGCGGGTTTGGTCGTGAAACCCGTGGGCAAGGTTGAGGAGCTGCGGAAGATTCTCGTAGTCATCAAGAAGAATGCAAGCTCAGAAGAAGCGTCAAACACTTGTTTCAAGACCCTGCTGCTGTACCTCGGGAACGTCGCGAAGAACCCGGGGGAGGACAAGTTTCGAACCCTGAAGGTACGGCCTCCTGGCCTTTCCCAAATCCCGACACTGTTTGCTGCGCCTCTTTGACGTCCACGGTCGTCATTAAAAGGAAGTACTACACACGGCACAAACGCACTGTTAACTGCGCTTTATGGAGTACAGGTTGAAAGTCCGGTACCACTGCGGAACTACCCAACCCCGGATACACGTTACGAAGTACACCCGTACTCGAGACGGAAGGGACTGACACTTTTCTTTTCCAAAAACAGCTGACAAACGGCGCGTTTCAGAAACGCGTCGACTCGTGCGACGGCGGTCGGTTGTTTCTTGAAACCTTCGGGTTCGTGTTGGACACATCGGGTAAGGAAACCCTGACCCTGCCCATGGAGTCGGTGGATTTGTTGCTGCTACAGATGACAGGCGCGGCGATCAACGACGCCCTTACGAACCCGTTCTTCGGGGTGTTGTAGTCAGGGTAAGAGAAGGGTGCTTTTCGGTGTCCAAGTTTCAAGATAGTATACCTTCTAAAGGTAAATAACCAACACAGACTATCACGACTACACACGCGTAACCGTTTACTCCGGCGCTACTGTTTTTTTCGGGACGTACGTCGGGGGTGCCCTATCCGCGCCGGTGATGAAAGCCCATATTCCGCGGGGTTTCGCGGGTGCGGGTTCTGTTTCTGTTGGAACGACTGACGGAGTTGGAGTTGTTTTCGAATGCGTATTTGTGGCATTCACTTTGGGCGCCAGTTGATTCGTGAGGGTACCACCGTTTTCGCGTCTCGTCCCGGCAACCACGACGGGCCCATCTCCGTTCGTGTCGCGCCTTCCACTGGCGGCACCGTTGAAAGTCCCTTCAACGCTCCTTCCGGAATGCCCCATCCTCTCAAGCCGCTCCATCAACGCCCCGTTCTCCTCCACCAGTTTCTCCACAACACGCGCCGCCGCGTCCCGGTGCGCGTTCGCTTCAGCAGATAACGCAAACGCATTTTGTTCCCGTCGCAGCACCTCATCCGCATCAGCGGCGATGGAAACCCGCAGCTGGACGGGCGGCAGCGACGAGTTAACGTTAACGTCACTGTTACTGTTACTGTTACTGTTCCCGTGCCTTGGCGATTCGGATTGTAAATTTTGTCTCGCCGCTTCGGACCGAACGAGTTCGGTCGCGAAAGCCGTGGCTTGTGTCGCAACAAGCTCCGCCTCAGCGGCTTTAGTCACAGCCACCACACGCGCGCTTTCAATCTCCTCGAACCGGCGCACTTTGGTTTCCGAAACGACGCGTTGTTTTTCAATCTCACCCAACCGGCGCGTGACGTTTGCGAAACCGATTTCCGCCGCGTGCGCGCGTCGTTCCGCCGCCGCCTTTTCCAACCGCGCAGTCGCGGCGACACCTCGTTCCAACTCCAACGCGTTTTTCGCGGTTTCCAAGCGCGCAACCGCGACGCGGTCCAGCGTTTCAGTACTGGTGCGCGTCGTACTCGACGACGCGGAATTCCGCTCGCGCTCCAAATCCGCAAGCGCCGAGCGCAAACTTTCCACGAGCGCGTCCTTCTCCCGGATCACGCGCGCTAAATCGTTCTCGTTCACCTTACACGCCTCCACTTCCTGGGCAAGGGCAAGCACGCGCTGCTCCAGCCTCTCCGCGCTGTGCGCGGCTTGCGACGCGGCGGTTGCCAAACGCTCCACGGAACCCAACCGTACGGGATCTCTTTCGTTTTGAGCATACCTCGCGCCGTCCGAATACCTCGCGCCGTCCGAATACCTCGCGCCGTCCGAATACCCCGCGCCGTCCGAATACCCCGCGCCGTCCGAATACCCCGCGCCGTCCGAATACCCCGCGCCGTCCGAGCCCCTCGGTCCATCCGAGCCCCTCGTCGGCGCTTCGGGCGAATCCGGAAACTCGTACCGAACGTGGCCGGGGGATTCGTGGAACTCGGTTTCTGTTTCGTGTGGCGTCGACGTCGAGGTTTTGTTCGGGGTACGGTCAACGTAGGGTTCGTATTTCGATTGATACGAAATCGGCGATGGTTGATACGTCCCCGTGGTGCGTTCCTCGGGATGAAACATGCGCGTTGAATGAACCATCCCATCTTCCCCGTCGTGCATGAGCGCTTCACGCTGAGTGAGCGACAGTTCGGGAGACACCGGCCGTGAGCTCGCGATGACAAACAAGTCCCTCGCGGGGACGAACACGGTGGCTTTTGGAGAGTTCGGCGACTGCGGCGGCATTGACGACGGCGGCGGCGTCGTCGGCAACCGCGGCGGTGACTTCAACGCCGCGTACGGGCTTCCCGCGAACAATTCGTCACCCCCGTCGTCGGTATCCCACGCGGGAGATACAGTCGAGGTGACGAACGCCTGCACCGGGGGCGGCGGCGGCGGTACGACGTGCACTACCGGTGGTGGCGGTACGTCTGTTACCGGCGGTACGTGCATTACCGGCGACGGCGCCGTCGTCGGTGGCGTCTTGCGCACCGGCGGTAGATGTACCACCGGCGTCGGTGCTGCCAGCACTCGCGTCGGCGTTGTTAGTGCCAGCACTTGCGTTGGCGTTGGTGCAAACGGCACTTGCGTCGGGTCTGGCACGAACGGCACTGGCACTGGCTCTGGCGCAAACGGCACTGGCACTGGCACTCGCGCGGGTGGCCCGACCACGGGAGGCGGCGGCGCGGACATCACCGGCACGGGTGCCACCGAAACGCCTCCGAACATGTTGGACGGCGATTGCATCTGGAACGCATCGTCCGAGGGCGCGGGTGTAGATTCCGATTCTACAGATTGAATGTTTCGAACAGGCCCCGGGTCCGCGGGCGCGCCCCCAAACGCCACCCCGAAACCCGAGTCCCACTCCGGGTCGGGCGGGCCGAACGGGGTACCGCTCACCGCGCTCCACGTAGGCATCGCGCCGACTTGGGCCGCGGGTGAGGGGCACTCTGGTGTTGAGGGCTGGTGAGGTTTGTGAATGGTTTTTCTGCTTTTGGTTGAAAATAAAACGACAGCCACAAGCATTGGGCAGTTTGAATCGCGCGATGAAGCGCGAGCTCAGCCCCGACCCTTCCGGCGTTGGCGGGGAGGGCGGTGTTTACCCACGGGCGTCCGATGCGCACGCGCACGCCTCGAAAGTTCCTCGAACCGCGGGACACGATTTGGGAGGTGTGGTCGGTCACGGCGCGCACGTTCACACCGCCCCCATCCCTCCACCGCTTTTCGCGAGCCCGCAAAAAGTCGTGGCCTCATCCGCCGTTCCCGTCTCCGCGCTTTCGCCCACCACCACCAGCGCGCAGATCGCGGCGCGGGTCATGGCCGCGGCGGTGGCTTCTGAATCCATGCGTCGCGCGGGCGCTGGTGATGTGGGAGGGACGGTGGAGGGTGAGACGGACACCGAGGTGGGTGTTCACGTCGTATCGCCCGAGGAAAAGAAGCACGATGAGCCGATCGAGGTGGTTGGCCAGCACGTTTCAACCGAGATCGCGACCCCCACCGAGGTTCCAGTGGAGTCGCCGTTTGTGGAGGTCGAACTCGGTTCGAACGGAGTCGCCGATACGGGTGCCACCGAGACGGATGTTGCAGGAACACACGTACCGAAAAAAGAACCGCGACCCGACGAACCACGCGACGCGCGTGACAAGGGACACGCGGGTGGGGTGCCGGCCGAGAAACCGGCGAAAAGCGAAACCTTCGAAACTTGCCAAAAAAGAAACCTCGACGAATCATCTGGCGATAGGAAACCGGACGATACGACCGAAGAAACCCCTCCAAACGCGTTACCGTTACATTCCGGGGGAAAGGAACCGTACCCGAAAGAACCGCATTTGCGGTGGAGGGCGATTCAGCAGGACCGCGATCCGTTCGTCAGGAACGTGTTGGCCGAGCTGCGCGTGGCGGAGAGCAGGGAGCCGTACCACCAAGTCGGCGACGACTGGCGCCGCGCGCCGTGGCTGGCGAACCCGTACGAAACCATCGGCCCTGGTTATGCGAGGGCGCTTGATATGCCCACTCACGAAGCAGATTTGGCGGAAGCGAAGTTGCAAACGTCGTTACCAAACGGGTGGATGGTAAGTATTTCCTATTACCACATTCCGCCGACTGATTGCCCGTACGAGACTGACACTTTTTCGTTCACAATCAGGACCTCCCCCCCGAACCGCCGGCGCGCTCGGTACCGACCGCCGCGCCGGACGAAACGCCGTGTTTGGTGTAAGTATTTGTATGAGCAAACAGTCAAAGAGTTGGATTCTATTTTCCCACTGAACACGTTCCGCCTCCCTGTTTGCCCATACTCGTCCTGCGAAGGGACGTCTTACGACCAGAAGGGAGTATTCCCTCGGACTGTTACCTTGACTGTTCGGCTCGATTACTCTGACTGTTTACTCATACCAATCCCTCATACCAATCCCGGATATACACATGGCCGAGAGACTGACACTTTCTTTTCACGTCCCAGGTGCGGGTCCCCGGAAGACGAAGCGTCGTTCGTGCTTTGCGATTCTTGTCCTAAAGGGGGTCATTTTGCGTGTCTGGGTTTGCCGAGCGTGCCGCAAGGGGACTGGTTCTGCGTGGACTGCGGGGGTGACCCCGCGCCGGTACCGGCGACGCCGGCGCGCGCGAGCGGTCAAAAAACGGGGAAAGATAAAAAGAACCCGGGTGCTGAAAAAAGTAACACCGCGGCCGCGGCCGCGCCGGTTCCGGTTCTCGCGGTGGCGTACGTCAAGCCCGCCCCCCCCAATTGGCGCAACCGAACTCCGTTACAGCTAGGGAAAGAGCTGGAGGAACGACCGATGTGGGGCATGGACTGCTACACGCGCGTCGCGATTGACGCAGCGTTGAGACAAGTTCCGGCGTTTGCCGGCGCCGACGCTATGGCGTTTGAACGCAGGGAACGCTTCTTCAGCAGACACCTGATGCCCGCGGTGCACGCGAGTTGGAACAGGGGGTGGGACTTGAGGGTGGCGGTGCAGGCGGTACGGAAATCCGCGGCTGAGCGTTTGTCGGCCGAAGACTGTTCCGCCGGTTTGTCAGACGCAAATTTGCCCTCTGAAACCCTGAAACCCCTGAACCCGGTAAACCCTAAACAACAAGCCGACGAGTTACTCAGCGCGTGCGACGCGATCCTCAGGGCGGTGGAGGAGGTTGACGAACAAGGCCTTGATACGCACCCGCCGCCGAAACCGGCGAAGGGCGGAAACGCGTCCGGGTCACGACACTCAAAGCGAGCGAGTAAAAACCCGCAGAGCTACATACCACCCGGGGTCGTGATAAAGCGACCGCTCGGGGCGTACATGATCTACGCCTGCGAACGACGGCAGGGCGTGTTAGACGCGCACCCGGAGTGGGAAACCAAGAACATCTCGGAAATAGGAAAAGCCCTCGGCGCCGGGTGGAAGGCGCTTGGCGAACTCGAAAAACAAGGTTTCCACGAAAAAGCGAAGCTGGCGAAAAAACAGTTCGAGGAGGTTGACCTTCCTTTGGCGATTGCGAAGGCGGAGGACGAAGAGTCGCAAAGGGTGGAGGCGGAGGCGCTTACGGAAAAACTGGCGCTTGAAGCGAGCGCCGCGGCGGCCGCCGCGGTGGTCAAGTCGAGACAGGACCGATCGCGGCGGCGGTTACAAGAAGCCGCCGTCGTCGCGGCGGCGAGGCGCGAACGCTCGGAAAGAAGAGCCGAGGGTGGGGATGGTGGTGGGGATTTGGATGGAAATGGTATTTTCGGTACCAGGGATGGTGTCGGTATTGCGATTGGGGATCGTGTCCCCGGGGATCGTATCCCGGGGGATGACGACCCGATGGACGCCGGGGACTCTGGGGATGGGGATATCCCCGGGGAGGACGAAAACGACGACGAAGGCGACGAAGATTTAGAAGAGGAAATAAAGCGGTACCTCCCCCCCGGCGGATCGAACCGACGCGCTTCCGCGCACAAGCGCCGGCACTTCCGCTTGCACCCCAAAGGCGTGGGGGTGGTGTGTATCGACCCGAACGGGATTGAGCCTGGAACCTACGTACAGGACTACCTTGGCGAGCTGTACACGCCGTGGCGGTGGTACGAGCGCCAGGTACGAGTTGGGCCTTTCCCAAATCCTCCCGACTGTTTTACCGAAGCTGCTGACTGTTGTCCATACATCGCGATATACTCGTACCAGAAGGGACGTCTTACCTCTGCCCTGACTGTTTGTCCATACATCGCGATACACAACACTGACACTTTTCTTTCACGGAAACAGGACGCGATTAAAAAAAGGGACCCCGGGAAAGAGTTGCCTGACTTTTTCAACATCACGTTGGAGCGACCGGGTGGGTTTTTAGTGTACCCAAATCCGGGGATGATTCTTTTGTTTGGAGCAGGGTGCGGCGTACGTAACGTTTACGGCGTACTGGTAACTGTTACGAAGTCAGACAGTACCACCGACTGTTACCCATACCCCAGACACCCAAACAACACTACTCCGGCTGACTTTTTTCTTTTCTTTTTCTCCTTTTTTCAGGCGACGACGCCGCCGGCGTGGACGTTTTGTTCGTGGAAGCCGCGCACCGGTGTACGTTCGCAAGTCGTCTGTCCCACAGCTGTAACCCGAACGTGCAAACCGTGGTGCTCGCGGTGAACGGCAGGCTAACGATCGCGCAGTACACCACGCGCCGCGTCGAACCCGGAGAGGAGCTTTGCTGGAACTACGCCTGCGTGACCGAAAGCGAAAAGGAGTACCGCGCCGCGATTTGTCTGTGCAGCAGCACCAAGTGCAAAGGCGCGTTTCTGGATTACGCCGGGTCCTCGTCCTTCACCGCGGTGATGAGTCAGAGACACAACTTTTTGGACCGGAACGCGGTGCTCGTGAGAGCGTGTTCTGAGGGTGTTACTGATTCTGACCGGACGAATCTGTCCCACGCGGGTATAAAGTCGGCGGCGCTGTGCATGAGCGAAGGAGTTGGTGAGTTATTAACTCGTAAAAATGACGACGACGACGCGAGTAAAAATGACGAAGACAAGAAATCAAAGCAAGTGGAGTGTCCCACCTGGCTCGTCAAGTGGGCGGCGCTGACCTTGGAGTACATTCAAATGGAAAAAACCTTGTTACCCGCGGCGCTGATGGAGAAACCGCTTGACGGGATTACGTACGATCTCGGGTTCGCGGAAGGTGAGTTTTGTATTTCCCAAATCCCTCCGACTGTTTGCCCATACAAGACTGACACTTTCTTTTATTTATCTCCAGCCACCGCGGCGGGGGTTTTCGCCACTCGGGTTACGAATTTGGTCGTGACCCTGGACAAAATCAAGTACGTGATGCGGCAGCCAGGGCAGTGCCGTGAGCCGTTTCTGAAAACGCTCACCCTGGACGAAACCATCGACCACCTCGTGGCCGGGCCGCACGGCATTTTCAAACGCGCGGTTTCCGCGATGGGAAGCTCCGGGGCGTCGCCGGTCGCGCTGGGTATGAAAGGGTCGCCGGCAAGGGCGGTGCTGGAGCGGTTGAAAAAGAAACTCGGCGAGGTTTCTGATGCATCGTCGAGGCCCACCACGGTTAAACAGGCGCGAGAGATACTGGTATGGGCATCTGGTCTGCTAAAGCCGCTGGCAGGCGACCACCAGGCGCTGGCTGACGTGTTGTGGCTGTACGCCAACACGGAAAGCTGGACCTCCCCCGCGCCATACGGGGGGTTCACGAGCGAGCCGGTGCGGTTAACGGCGTTGCCCAAGGACCGGGAGTGGACCGCGTCCGGGAAAAAGAACGCGAAGAAGGCGAAAGAAACGAGTGGTGGACCTGTTGACGACGTATTGACCGACCTTAACGATGACCTGGATGGACCTCTTGATGCACCTCTTGATGCACCTCTTGATGGACCTCTGGATGGACCTCTGGACGGACCTGCGGATGGGCCTCTGGAAGGACCTGCGGATGGCCCGATTGATACCCCGATGGACGAGGGTCACGATTTGTTACACTCGGAAACTCCGGTTGATCCGAACGCGGCCGTCCCCGAGACGCCGACCGACGCCGGCGAAACCGAACCACCGACCGCCGAATACGGAATCAAGCTCGCCAAGCGCTACCGCGGCGATTTGGAAAACGTGATGCGTAAAAAGTACGGCGCGCACTTCGCGTGGGGGCAGCTTGTTTCGTGGTTCAAGCAGACTATTTACGACCCTAGTGCCAGTCTCAGCGCGGACCGTCGCGGCACCATGTCCCTGCCCGACCCGGAGAGCGCGTATTCGGGGTGTAAGCCGGGGCACTACCAAAGCCGCGAACGGAGAATCTTGTTGAATCACCTGTTAAACAATTCCTCCAAAGCATGGCCCACCACCTGGCGGTGGTCGTTCCGGAACCCCGCGAAAGTGTACGGCTCACCGTTCATTGACGACGCGATTTCGACAAGCCGGGGGGAGGTGGGGAAGGGGGGGCATTTGGTGCGGGGGATGATGGGAGAGTGAGTCGTGCTTGTGATTTTTGGAATTTTGTTGACTTTACTCTGAGTCTTGTTTTCGTTTCTCCGCGAAACACCGTCCGGAGTCGTCAACCGCCTTGGCTGTCGGTTTCCCATTCGGAATCGGATTCGGAATACGAGTCATCGTCATCGGAATCGGAATCGGAATTAGCACTCATCAGCAAATTACCGAAGTACTCCGCGAACTCGGCGTTTTCGGCACGAAGCGCGTCGAAGTCTTCTTCGTATGCGTTCTCGTTCGGTTGCGGTTCCCCGACCGTCAACGCCCATTGCCGTACCTCGCGACGCGGGTTGAATCGTGCCATTTTTCGAATATCGTTGGGGAAAAGCAACGGAACGTCGCTTCCGCGCAACCACGTGAGCGTCGCGAGATTGCCAAACAGCGCCGTTACCTTCCACGTCGGTCGTCCCAACGGGCATCCGTTTGCGTGTGCCCACTGAAGCAACTCGAGGTGCCATTCCCGCGCCGCGTTCACGCACGTTTCCTCGTCCCACGGGCATCGGTTCGCGCGAGCCCATTGAAGCACATCGAGGTGTCCGCCCTCCGCCGCGTTCGCGCAAGTCTCCTTGTCCCACGGACAGCCGTTTGCGCGCGCCCAACGCACCACATCGAGATGCCCGGCGTACGCCGCCCAAGAGCACGTCCGCTCGTCCCACGCGCAGCCGTTCGCGCGCGCCCAACGCAGCACATCGAGATACCCGCCCTTCGCCGCGTTGTTGCACGTAAACTCGTCCCACTCGCACCTGTTCGCGCGCGCCCACTGCAGCACATCGAGGTGACCCCTCGCTGCCGCGAGCGAGCACGTCCTGTTGTCCCACGGAAATCCGTTCGCGCGCGCCCACCGCAGCACGTCGAGTTGCCCGCCCTCCGCCGCGTTCAGACACACGATTTGTACGCAAAGACGACTTCGGTCGTGCAGTTCCTGCAGCGCGCCTTGGCTTCCACGGCAACGCATCACAAGATGCGTTTGCGTGTTCCTTGTGTGCGTGGAAAAGTATTTCACCTGACGTCCCGTGCTCGCCACCGCGTCGCACATGGAACGACTCACCGCTCGAAACCGGGCAAGATCTTTCATGTCAGGCAGGTTCACGAAACCGATAACGTGGGTGACGACGATGTCGAGGGGAAGACCTGGAATGGCATCTTGCGCGTCTGGATGTAGCGTGGCTGCTTTCGCGTGCGCGTTGCTGCGGCTCGCGCTGGAAGACATCCGTGTAGTGCGTCGCGTTGTGACTACTCGAGTACTCGTCTCCTCCGACGAAACGACTTATTTCCCACCGACAACTACTTTTTGACCACTTTTCGTCGCACGAAATGTATTCCCTCTCCGTCTCCACCTCGCTCTTCGCGCAGACGACTAAGTTCGCCACCAAGCCCGGCCGCCGCACCTCGCGACGCCCCGTCGTTACCCGTGCCACCGCGCTGCCTCAAAAAAAAAAACACGCGCTGACTGTTGCGTTCCGGGTTCCATCCTCGAAGGAAAAAGAGGCGGACGCCATCTTCAAGTCCCACGAGCGATTCATGAACAGCACGCACGTCATCGGCGACGCGGAGACAGACGACGTTGGCCACCCCAGGTTGTTGGAGTACTACGTCGCGAAGACACAAGAACTGACGGATCTGACTGACCCTGGTAAGTAGTTACGCGTGGGTAACGACACCACGCGCGTCGGGTCTCCAGATCCAACGAATCGTTTGATCCGAGAATACGAGTCGACGCAAAATCTTTTTTTTGCCGACAGTTTCTTTTTTGCACTGGCGCGCGCTGACCCCGATCCTTCCCCTTCCCCAAAACCCATGTCGTCCCCAAACCCACCCCGCCAGCCTCATGCCCCACCGGTGACGTGCTGTACACCGTGGTGGAGCGGTACGTGTCGAGTTCCGGTTTCCAGGAACACGTGCGTCTCGGGAACGAAAAGTGGAACGACTTTCCAAAGTTTCTGGAGTTGGCGCGAAGCGACCCGGACGCTTTTTTTTCGGTCAACGGCGCGCAGCTCACGACGTTTCGCGACGCCGCAGAACCGTGTTTGGTTTTCAAAAACAACGTGAACCTTGTGTTGGGCATTTGCGTTCCTAAACCTTTAGAGCCAGACATCGATGCTTTGCTCATGGAGCACGAACAGTTCATGCGGGAGACGCATGCGTTAGTGGGGGTTGACGGAGTCACCGCGGGTGATTCCTCCTGGGACGATTTGTACCAACCTCGCTTGACGCACTTTTCCGTGAACAAGGCGTACGAGCTAGTTGATCCTTTCGACGAATCAAAAGGCAAGACAGGGAACGTGCAGTACTCCATCTGCGAAACGTACGTCAACGCCAACGGCGTTTCCGGCCACTTTCGGTTCAGGAAGGAGTACCCTTCGCTGTACCGAAACGTCATGGAAACATTCACCGACCCCGAATTCGTGAAATTTTGCGATCTCGGCAACGGGAGGGTCGTCACCGCGATGGCGAAACCGCGCGAGACTTCCTTCACCTCCAACATCATCAACGGCGTGAAGGGCGCGATTGACAAGGTGTTACCAAAACGAGCGCCGCACGAGGAGTGGTGCGAGGAGTACTGCCCGGAAAAGTGGCAAGACCCGGGGGAGTGAGAGAGAGATGAGGAGATGAGGAGAAGAGGAGAAGAGAGGAGAGAAGGAGAAGGAGAGGAGACGGAGATGAGGAGATGAGGAGAAGGAGCTGCTCAGAGAGCAACGCGTGAACAGACATGTTTCGCACGTGCGCATTTTCAACAAAAAAAACAGACGCCAAAATATTTCTCACTGTTTCAATCCTCAGATCGTCGTCGTCTCTTCAGTTCCCTTCGACGCACCGGCCAGACCGATCGCGCGATGGAGTATTTCCCGTCCCACCCGGGCGGTGCGCTTGCTAATCTTCGCGGCAAAACCTTGGTCATACCCACGGTCGGGCACGGCAACGTCGGGCAACTCGCGGTTGATCTGATGATCCAAACACTCGTCGCGGATCGGGTCGGGAAAAACACATCGTCGCGGGTAGGGTGCTTGGACCACGAACTCGTGTTGCCGTGCGTCGGGGTTTGTGCGTTCGCGCGTGACGAGGTTGGCAGGTCGTATGCTGGGGGTTCTTCGGGGGGGGTAGGGGTAACACGGTTAGACATGGAGCAGATGGATTTGGAGACACAGGTACCACGACCGATCTGCACCGCACTGGAAATCCACGGCGACGAGAAAGTCTGTCCCGGCTTTCTGTGGATGCAGCAAAGAGGCGACTGCGTCCCGGGCGGTTCCAAAACGTTCTCTGCCGATTTATGCAAGTGGATCAAAGAGGTTGGCATCGCGAAGGTGTTGGTGATCGGGTCGTTGCCGTCAACTCAAGCAACCACCCCGGAGGCGATTGGAAACACGCGGTACCGGTACGTCGCGCTGGTTGCGGATGGCGAGAAAGTGAACTTCGCCGACGATACCCGGTGGCCTGCCGAAATCCCGCGGCTGGAGGAGCCGCAGTCCGTCGCAGGTAGCGCTCCGGAAACGTCAGTCCGTCTCACGGACAACCTTTTGCCTCCTTGGTCCATCCTGGGCCAGTTGTGCTTACAAAAAATCGACACCGCGTGCCTACTCGCGGTGTGCAGCGAGGGCGACAACTCCCTCGACGCGGCGGGCGCCGCGAACGCCGCGGGGGACTTTTTGGGGATTGAAGTCGCGTCAGTGAGCAAACGGTCCGACGGCGTTACCGACTCAAAAAAACTAAACAAGTGGTCGGTACCTCACTCCTGGGCCACGGCGTACGGCACGAGGCGATGCGAGATGTTCTCGTAGAGTTTAACCGCGAGTTGTTTTTTTACGAGCAGAGTAATAATACCTCACCGTTGATTCTTTTACAAGTAGAGTACTACCTCGAGTTGAATTTTGGATCGTTCTTTTAAGGAAAGGTCTCGCGTTAATTCTTTCGTGAGTACCTTACCACGGTACCAACCGGTATTAAGAGTAGAGCGATGCTGGTATTAGTATAGAACATTAAATTACACTGAAACGCGCGCGATCATTTCTGCATCTTCCCCGCCGCCCTCGCCGCCTCGGTCGCCCAGAACGCGGCGAGCGTGAAAACCCCGAGCGCCATGGACCACGCCGCCCACCACCGGCTGCTTTCCGGCCCCTCCACGTCCTTCCCGCTTTTCGTGGAGAACAAGTAAACCTCCTTCCCGACTCTTAAATCCGGATCCGGCAAGAACATATCCCCGAAACTCCAAATCGTCATAGCGAGGACCCAAAAGAGAAGCGCGACCTTCGTGACCACTCCGCTGAGTGGGTTTTCATCCGATTCTGAGTGAGAATCGTCACCTGCGCCTGTGCTGTCTGCTGTACCCTCCATATCGCTACCGTGTATTAACTCTTTACTGTCACTCGTCGCGTCCCTTTTCGCGACGAGCAACGCGTCCACGGTGTGCGTGATTAAGCAAAACGCCACGACCACGGTGACGCTCTTCATGACGACCAAAAACCAGCCCGGAAGGTACCCGTCGTTCTCCACGGAAACCCACCAAACAAGGTCCTTGAATATCCACAGGAAGTGGGATAAAGAGTCGTACTCCGCTCGTGACTGCACATTTAATAAATTGGGAGTAAACACCGGTCCTAAAAAGGAATTGGTTTCGAAAGAGTTTGGCGCCGTCGCCGCATCCGCGCCTACCGCGGCGCTACTCGTACCGAGCGCCACCAGCGCGCGCCGCTCTTCATCCGGGGAAACTTCACGCGAAGGCGCCAACGCGCTGAAGTTTTGCGAAGGCGCTTCGTCGTCGTCGAGGCTGTTGTCAGGCAAACAGTCATCGACGAGCTCATCCCCCCGGACCACGCGCGCGTCGAGAAACGATGCCGAGTACCGACCTACGGCGTAGTACCAGACCCCGACGCACGTTGAGACCAAGAAACAAACAAACGCGCAGTCGTTTAACAAGTCAACGTTTGAAAACTCAATCCCGGCGTACGTGAACTCGTCCACGTACTCCGTGTCGTACCCATCCATCCCTTGCGTTTTCTTTTCCATCTCGATCCACTCCTGGAAATCGGAAAGGGTCCAGAAGCCGTTGCCGACGCACCAAAGCGCGGTGGTGGCGGCGACGACCAGCTCATCAGGCGCGCTTCGCCGTTCCAGAAACGCGCATCCCGTGATGAACAACGCCCAAAGCACGGACATGGGAAGCGCGACTTGGTTCGTCGCCTTGTCCGCGATGAGCCACGTGAAGTCCGCGGCTAGGAGCAGCGCTAACAAACCAGCGTCGCCCCAGGTGTGCACTTGCGACATGAACTTCTCGCGAATCACGCGCGATCCCGGGGAGGGGGTATCCAGGGTGGTGTGGCTGGGCAACACGCCGACGGCACCGGTGTGCGCGGTAGGGCGAGCCATGGTTTGGGACGGCACGATGTGTGATCTTTTTCTGCGGCGTATCGCGCGTCCCGAAAACGCGTTTTAATTCGTGTCACGCGCCGTGGCCTCCGACACGCGCGCGGGGACGGTTTCGGAGAAACACGGTCTGCAGTGCCGACCAACGTCCCTCGAAGAAAAACCGCCGGCGCCGTACGTACGATCGAGGCCAACGGCGCGTGCCATGCGCCAACGCGGTGTGGTTCAAAAGCTCGGAGCAGGGTGTTTCGTCCACTAATATTTTCAATCAACCTGACGTCCGCGTCATATTTTCTTTCGCCAAAAACCACAGTGTTATTGGACCCTCCGACACTCCCTTCGCGCCCCCAGCCGTGGTCATGGTATCCCCCCTCCACCCCCCCGTTGCGCAGGTATTCCCCGCCAACCCCCACTCCCACCCCAAACGCGTGGTTCTTCTTCCCCTGGACAGCGCGTCCACACCAACTTCCACCGCGTTGCTCGTGTATTTCGCCAAGCACGTGTACCGACCCGGCGACGAACTCAAACTGCTACGCGTCGTCCCCCCCATGCGCTGGCACGCGGACGAGGACGCGCCCGGTGCCGGCCTCGCAAACGCGCTCGCGGCTGGGGTCAGCGTGGTGACGTTGAACCAGTTCGCGGATACGACCCGGGACGATTCGAGGCTGGCGAACTGGCTGGACGACGACGTCGGTTTATTGAAAGCGTCGTTGTTAAGGGACGCGCTGCCTATACTGCGTAGCGCGGGGGTTCCGGAAGCTTCCGTAACATCCGACGTCACCGCGTCCACCATGTCGTTAAGCTCAATCGGTGATGTGATTTGCGAAGTCGCCAAAGACACAAACGCGGGCTTGGTGGTCATGGCGAAGCGCGGTCGGGGAGGGTTCAGCGAAGCTGTTTTAGGGAGCGCCACCGACCGCGTCATCCGCAAATGCCAAAGCCCGGTACTCATTTGGAACTCCTGTCCCGAGCTGACACGGAAAGAAATGAAGAACGAGGTTTCGGATGACTTGGATGACCCGGCGGCGCTGTAGACATCCGTTTGAGGTTTCGCAGCTAAAGAAGACGCACTCGCGTTGGTGCGTACAAATCCAGTACGTAAAAAAAGGAGTCTACGACGTTGTCAATTTTTCAACCCAGCGCTCGCTCAAGCTATTACAGGTTACCCTAACTACATGTAGGGTAAATAAGAATATATGTTACCTACCCTACCCTAACCCCCAACCAATTCGTCGTGCACCACCGGCGGCACTCTTTTTTGGAGTTCTAACACGACGTCCTCCAGGGATTTCGAAAACGCGACGTGTCGTTCCAACGCCAGTCTTTTCTTTCGAAGAAGAGAGAGGGCGAGTTCGGTTTCGAGTTCGGTATCGTCGGCGACGTCGTCGTTTTCCACCCGGGTTTTTTCCAGGGTTTCTTTTTTCGAGTCGGGTCCGAAGGATTCAGCCTGCACATCATTCCCAACCGAGGAGGGCGCCAACAACTTGCTCGCGCATTCCGGACACCGAAACACGCGAACGTGGTTTGGAATTTTAAGCATCGCGGAACACGCGCCGCACTGGATTTTGAAAACCTCTTTTTGTTGACTGTTTTCAGCGGGTATTCGGCGTCCAACGTCGTCTTCAAAGGTTTCAATAGTTCCAGTTCCAGTTTCAAAAGGTTCAGTCACAGCTTCAAAAGTTTCGTTGCCGGCGCGTCGCGCGCGCGCTCTTTTCCGCATCCGCGCGCTCGCTCGTCCCGGAGACGCATTCGGGTCTGACTGTTTGCGCATAGAAGAAGAAGAAGGAGAAGATTCCGATGCGGGTGTCGAGTTGACACTTAAACCTGCAAGTCGGTGAGTTAACTCGACGTTTTCGTAGTCGAAGGTTTGGTCCAAGGCGAACGGCGAGACGAGACTCGATTTTTTTTCGTCTTTCTCGTTCTCGTTCTCGTCGCGCGCCGTCGAGCCGTACGTGTTTTTTGTCACACCAGCCCCGGAAAGAATAGGCCTGGTTAGCTCGGAGGTGAGTTCTGACGTATCAGACCCTCCTTCCTCCGGTCGCGTCAACGTGTCCACCAAAACTTGAGTGCATGGTGTTTCACCGGAAAAAGAACGTCCACAATGGTCCCCGTCCGTCGCGTGCGCCACATCCGCGCCGTCGCGGTGCGCTTCGTTTGGAACGTCGAATGACCCGTACGCATCGGGCGATTGCAGCTTTGATAACAACGCGACCGCGACCTGCGAGGCATCCGCATCGCCTGTCTTCAGCGCGTTTCGAAAATCCCGGAGCATCGCTGGGGTAGGGTCCTCCCTCCCCACTTGTCGGTGCCAAAAATCCGACGGGTCACACATCACTGCCTTCAAGCTCGCCGCGCATTGGTCCACTCGTGGCGCGCGGCGAGCAGCGGTCGCGGTTCCAGAAAACTCCAGACGCAGAACTTCTGCCGGAACGAACCCGTCCCGAGTTTCGTCGACAAAGTTCGTTTCAGTGGCGAAGGAAACGGGTGGTGCGAACGGCGCTCGATCGAAAGATCCGTACGTCGGGCTTCCCGGTGATTTGGATTTCTCTAAAATCGACCCCGACACGTCCCGGGTCACAGCCCCGGACAGCGAACTCACGAAGTCGTCGTACGTCTCCGGCGTGTTCAACAGCGCCTTGGCCAGCGTTTCATTCACGGGGTCGTCCGGGGTCGGGGCATTTGGAGCCATGGCGCCCCGACTGTGACGACGAGATCGCGGGGCAACACCTCAGAACACGCATCGAATGAACAGAGGAATAATTTGGCGCGCCAAAAGTTTTAAGCGCCTGCCACGTGCAAAACGCGTCGCTTCGCGCTTTTAGGGTTGTAAGTTCTCGCGCCACACCATCTCGCGCACCGCGTTTTCTGCGCCCCGCCTTTCTCGTTGTCTCGTCCCGACTCCCCGCGATGGCGTCGTCCGGGAAGGGCGAGACGCGTTTGTGGGTGGATCGCGGGAACGACGCGGGCGACGAAATCGAATTCGACGAAAAGCGCATCGCAGACGAAAAGTTCGGACGAACGATGAAGAAACAATCGGACGGTCGGTACGACGAACCTCCCCCGAAACAACCGACCCGGGTGTTCTCCAGCCTGGTGCCTGGGGCGGTGACGGAGTCCACGGCTGGTGGTGGTGACAAGTTCGTTAACTTCAGCGGTGTGGAAGACACACACGGGGACGCGTCCTCGGACGACGACGACGATGAGGATTCGAAAACGATTTGGGAATGGGTGACACACCAAACCCAGTCCCTGGCGGTGTGGCTCATCAGCCGGTTCGACTTGTTACTTGGCGTTGGTGCTTCGGTTGCCGCGCTTTGGCTGTGGTGGGAATTAGCCCCGAACGAGCGCGCGGACGGGAAGAGCCACGCGTGGCGAGGCGCGCTTTTCGGAGCTTGCGTGTTTCTCGGGCGGTTCCTGGCGCGAAGCATGGTGAGCTTTGTTATTTTTTTACTCAACCGGTACGACCAAGCCCTCGGTTCGAATGACGACAACGAAACCACCGAACAACACAAACAAAAGGAAAAGGACACGTACACCGGGAAAGTTGATTCGATGAACCGCCGGCCGGTAAACGCGGTGCTTTACTACGTCAACGTGATGCGGGGCGATATTAAAAACGTGCTGCTGGTGGTGGGCGTGGCGGTTGCGTGGACCACGCTGATGCGACCGTCACGGGACGAGATCGGGGCGGAGGCGTACGCCAACATTAGCCGCGCGCTAGGGTGCGCCATCGTGGTGGTCGTGTTCAGAGCACTGCGGAACTACCTCACGCACGCCCTCGCGTCGCGGCTGCACAGCTCCACGCTGTGGGAACAGGTGCGTGTCGGGGCTTTCCCAAATCCAGGCACGCTGTTTACAGCCCCTCTTTGAGCGCACTTCTCGTGATGTACGTAGCAGTTGCCAGTACTAGTACCATTTACCAATACTGGCAACTGCTACAGACATCACAAGTGCACTGTTCGGCCTGATTACTCTGCCTGTTTGCTCATACACATCACGAAGGACACCCGACTCAAGACTGACCCTTTTCTTGTACAATCGCAGCTGCACGCGACGACGCGGCACGAGAGCATCTTGCGGCGTCTGGCGGGCCCGCCCATTCGCCCGCGCCCGCGGTCGAAATTCAAAGCCAAGACGCGGTGGACGCTTGTCAAGAAGAAGGTTGACGACCTGGGTTCGCCGAGTGCGGGCAGGAAGGACGGGAACGACAAAGGGGGGCAGGGCGGGGGGCGACACGGCCGGAAACGAAGCGACGAGCTGCAGGTAAGGGCCTTTCCCAATCACCACACACCGCCTCCCTGATCGGCCCGATTACCCTTCCCTGTTTACTAGTGATACTGTTACCACCGTAACTATTACCTTTCCAATCCTTCATTCACATGGCCCGAGAGACTGACCCTTTCTTGTTAATCGTGCCAGGCCGCCATCGCGGACGCGTTTGGCAACGCCAACGTCAACGTCGTGGATTCTGTGAAAACAAAAGCCCTGAACCTAAACCCTAAACCCGCCACGGCTTCCCTGGACCCGGGCGGATCTATGCGCAAAACCCTGGACTCCGGTGTCCACGACGTCGTTGCTCAAGCCAGTACGGGTAAACAGTCCGACGCGAAGGAAACCGAGAAGAGCGCGAGTTCCGCGACGGGCACCGAGCACCAATCCGAACACGCCTCCGAAAACGCCTCCGCGTGGTTGCCTAGTGTGATCGAATCCATCGAAGAAGCGAACGCGCTTGATTACCAGGCTTGGCATCAGCTTGAAACGCAGTCCGTGGAAACCGCGAACGGGGAGGTACGGCCTTGGTCGTTTCCCAAATCCGACGGCACGCTGTTTTACCTCTAACGCTGGTGACTGTTGTCCATACATCGCGATATACAAGACGTTAACCACTTTTCGTGTAACAATCGCAGCCGCAAGTCTCCCCCGCGGACGCGTGGGAGACCGCGACGGAGCTGCGGCAAACCGCGGCGTTGGAAGCACCCCTTGACGCGCCGATCAGCGCGAGCGCCGCGGCTGGGGTGCTGGGGAGCTCGCACGAACCGGTCACGAGCGCGAGCGTTTCGTTAAGGGTCATCGACGCCGCCGCGCGGCACGTGCTCCGGGGGACCTTCGCGCTGCCGTTTCGAGTGCTCACCGCGGTGCCCCGGAAACTCAGCGGCGGCGGTGGGGCTTCGGGTCAAACGTCAGGATCTTCTGCGTTGCAGAAGAACCTGTTGACCTCGGCGAGCGGGCAGCACAGCGACCACCACTTGAAAGCCACCACGAAGCGCGCGTTTGTTTCGTCCCCAGAAGACGCCGACGCCGCGGCGACGATGATGTTCGCGCATCTTCGACGGCCGGGCCAGCCGTTCGTGACCCCCGACGCGGTGGGCGACTTCATCGAGCCCGACCGAGTGGAGGAGGTACGTAACTTTCCCACTGAACACACACCGCCTCTGCGATTGCCCATACTCGTCCTGACGAAGGGACGGTTATTACCTCTGACTGTTTACGCATACACGTCACGACCGACTGACACTTTTCTTTCATCGCGCGGCCAGGCTTTCCTGTTAATCGGCGGCGCCGATTCCGGCGTCGCCGCGCTCGCGGAAACCAACATCGCCACCGCGATGCGCAAAATTTACGAACAACGCGAGGCGTGTTCCAAGACCCTGGCGAACACCGCGGGTTTGGTGCGGAACGTGGGGCGGTTACTATCGACCCTGCTAGGCATCATCGCCGTGTTCGTGTCACTCGGGATTTTCCGCGTCGACGTGGCGAACCTGTGGTTGGTGTTTTCGTCAGGTTCGTGTTGTATTTCACAAATCCCTCCGACTGTTTGCCCATAATCGTCCTGCGAAGGGAATAGTACGACCAGAAGGGACTATTCCCTCGGACTGTTACCCTGACTGTTTACTCATACCAATCCCTCATACACGTTACGAGAGACTGACACTTTTTTGTTCACAATAAGCCCTCCTGGCGTTCGCGTTCGTGTTCGGGCAAACCGCGAGCCAGATGTTCCGAGCTTTAATCATGATTTTCATCACCAACCCGTTCGGGGTGGGGGACTGGGTACGCTTCGGGGACGACCCTGTTGCGGTGAAAATACACGAGCTGGGTTTGAACTTCGTGGTGGTCGCGACGTTCTGGGGTGAGCTTATTTTCCTTCCAGTCAGCACCTGCTTGGACGCGCACATCTACAACCTGTCGCGCTCGCCGCCGCTTTGGATGAACGCGGCGTTTGATTTGGACGTCGGATCCATCGCGGCGGCGGATATCGAGAAACTGCAGAACTCGTTATCCGCGCACTGCGATAGCGACAGCGCTAACTACGCGAAAGGGTCGGTGGACGTTATTTGCAGAGAAGTCCGGGATCCGCTGAAAATACGAATCTCGTGTTTCTACCAGCTCGCCTTCAACGCCAGCGAGTTTTCACGGAAACTCGCGGCGAACTCGCGATTTTTACTGGCGCTGCAGCAGTCGATGATGGAAATAGGTTTGTCCTACTGCGGCACGGACGGGCAGATCTTCACGTGCGAAGAAACTGGGACGGGTAAGACTTTGCGGGGGATGAAGAAAGACAGCGGCAAAGCGACGCCGATCGCGCCGTCGCCCACCACCAGCCGCAGGGTGAGCAAAGGCGACGTGGCGCGGGACATCGCGAAGGAGTTTCGGAAGGGCGTGCAAAAGGCGGAGGCGGCGGGGCGGGAAGGAACGCCGGAGCGAACGTTCTCGGATGCGGGGCAAGGAGGGGGTGTTAGGGGGGGCGGTACTCAAGCCCCTACCCCCGCGTCAGGCGCCGCTTCAGCTCCCGCGATTGATTCCGAGCGGCAACTCGAGGCGTCGCGCTTGGGAGGCGGGGGCGACGCTGCGCGGTTCCCTCCAAACGAGGGGAACAGGGACGGCGGCGGTTTCGTTCCCGGGCTGGGGTACGTGATTCCCGATTTGTACCCCGGGTTACGCTTCCGGGGGTCGCACCGAATTCCAGGCCGAGTGCGGCACTACACCGGGAACCTGCGGGACATGAGCGACGTCGTGAGGTTCGACGCGCGGGAAGGGCAGTTCGACGAGTAAAAAATAACGAGGGAGTATGAGCACACCCGTCCCCAATTGTAACGCTTATTCGCTAAAATCGTCATCGTTGTCGTCCGATTCGTCAGACACACTTCCGTCGATCTCGATGTACCCGAGGTTTGCCGCCTTAGCACGCGTCGATGCGGTCCACGGGCAGCCGTTCGCGCAGCCACTGAAGGACATCGAGTTGTCCTTCACGTATCGCCGCCGCGCACGTCCACTTGTCCCACGGGCAGCCGTTCGCGCGCGCCCACTGCAGTACCTCGAGGTGTCCGTGACTTGCCGCCCCCCAGCATGTCCACGCGTTCCACGGGCAGCCGTTCGCGCGCGCCCACTGCAGCACCTCGAGGTGGCCGTGCTTTGCCGCCGACGTGCATGTCCCCGTGTCCCACGGCCAGCCGTCCGCGCGCAGCACCTTCAACTCCTCGAGATTTCCAACCCTAGCCGCTGCCTCACAAAGGCGTTCTTTACGCGACAGGCGACCTCCCCGTTGCAGGCGCTGTAACGCGCTTAAACATCCAAACGCAAAGGCGTCATCCTCATCAAGTTCCTCAAACTGAAGCCCCTTTCCTGCCACCGCGTCGCGCATCGCGCGGCTCACCGCTGGGAGCCGTGCGAGGTCGGCGGGATCGTCGAAATGCTCAGATCTGAGGACGTGCGTGATGACTATGTCGTTGAGAAGGCCGGGGATGGCCTCACCCGCGTTAGCATCGCGGCACTCAAGCGTTGTTTGCTTTCGCACACGAGTTTCCATACCGAGCGGCGAAGATATCGCAGAGGAGTCGTGTGCGCGTCGTTGTGCGTCGAGGCGTCCGAGAAAAGCGTTACAATTTCTTTTTGAAGTTTTGATCGAAAAGAACCTTTTTTGCGAAAATCGCAGTGAGATACTTTTAACGCGCCCCAGGTGTCGCCCCATGTCGCACTTCACATCGCACCCGCACCTGATACGACCCTCACCGTTTGGCGTTGCGTTCGCGTTTCCCGGAAACATCCCCGAAATACAATGCCGGTCGTCCTCACCGCGGTTCCACGATCCGGGGGCGCGGCGTCTCTCCAAACGCCCCGTCGTTTCAGAATCGATCGCAATCCGCGTCAGCACGCGCACTTTCATCAAGCGTCGCGCCCCCGGACCGGCGTTCGAGTCACCGCCTCCGAGTTCAGCAAGGAAACCGAGATGTACGCGGAGCTGCGCGAGATGGAAGCTGATGCGGAAGCGAAGGAGCTGAGCTGCGTCGAGGCGGCACGAAACAACACGAGCGCGTCGGAATGCACGGTGGAGTTCCTTGATATTTCAGACTCCATCGACGACGTGAAGCTAGCCGCAAGGGCGTCGGGGGTGGGGGAACCCCCTTCCGACGCCCACGTGGCGCGCGCGGCGGTGGCCATTGCGAAGCGGAACCGGCAAGCGCAAATCAAGCAGGCGGAGGAGGATGAGATCGCGTGTGTGGAGAACGGGGGGGGCGGGGAGTGCACCGCGACGTTTAACGATTCGTGGGACAGGGCGACTGAAGGCGCCAAGGAGAAAACCTCGAGACATCGCGGGTTGCTTCGGCGCTGGGTCGACGCGAGGAAGGCGCGGTGATCGGATACGGTGTAAGTTTACTATTGACCCCACTATCGGGTTACCTGTTACTTTATCTTAAATAAAATCCTAAAATCTACCGCGTCCGTCTCCGCCGGCGCTCCGCACCGGTCTCCGCCCCCTCGGCGGCCCACCCGAGAAACTTCCTTCTCGTTTTCCACCTCCAGACGCTGAGTTCCTTCCAAACGCCGCGTGTGGGTTCCCGTTCGAATCCGGCAACCCGAGAAACCACCCTGGAATTTCTTGTTTCGTTTCCAAAAACGTCTCGATAAGCGCGTGGTACACGAACCCGTTCCCTTCGTACGGCGCAAACCCGGGGTGGTACAGGGAAACCGCGTTGCCGCGTCTGCCCGCCCGGCCCGTCCGTCCGATTCGGTGGACGTAGGTGCCGAAATCCCGCCCGTCCGTTGGCAAATCGAAGTTAATAACGGTACTGACTTCGGGAAGGTCCAAACCCCGCGACGCGACATCCGTGGCGACGAGTATTCGGCACGCGCCCGTCGCGAACGCGTCAAGCGCGCGGCTTCGCGCGCCTTGCGACATGTCGCCGTGCAGCTCCTCCGCGGCGAACGTTTTCGGGACAGGAACGCCTCGTGCGTTACACATCAAGGTATCAGCGTCTAAAAGCCGCGTGAGTTCTTTTCGGACCCACGCCGCGGTGGATTTACCGGCGCAAAACACCAACACTCGGGTTAAGTTGTCGGTGTCCGATCCAGGACCGGTAGTGCCCTCGCAAAGCGCGTCCACTAACAGCGGGAACTTCTTCTCACGCAAACACGAGGTGGACAAAACCAGGGTCTGAACGATTCCAGCCACCGTGCTTCCCACCCGGCCGACCGCGACCCTGGCGGGGGGAGGGACGGTGGAGGGATCGCCGCCGATCGCGACCTCCAGCGCTAACCGCCGCACCGCGGGCGGGAACGTCGCTGATTGTAAAAAAAGAAACGTCAGTCTTGTATGGGCAATCAGTCGGCGGAATGTGGTGATTGGGAAATACTTACCTGAGAACAGCAGCGTTTGCCGTCCGCGGCCTCGGTGGATTTTTGTTGTCACGGTCTTGTCGACTGTATCGAATGAGTTCGAGTGTTCCCTCCGACCCTGCGAATTCTGGTCGTCGTTCCAGGAGTCATCGGCAACCATCGGCGATGGCGGCGGCATCAAACAGCTTTTCCCTTGGCAAATCTCAAACACCTGAGGGGCGAACCCCATGTCCACCATCTGGTCCGCTTCGTCTATGATCAAGGTTTTCACGTCCGCCAGGCTTAAATACCCCTCGTCCGCGACCACGGAAAGCAGACGCCCGGGCGTGGTGACCACGATTGCAGGACCAAACGCGAGTTGCTCCAGCTGCGGCTTCACGCTCTGTGAGTGTGAACGAAAAAGGTCAGTCGTGTATTGGGCGTGTATTGGACGATGTATGGACAAACAGTCAGAGTAATCGGTCTGAACAGTCACCAGCGTTAAAGATAAAACAGTGTGTTCGGATTTGGGAAATGCAACACGTACCTGACCTCCGTGCAGCAGCGCCACGGTGTACCCGGTGTCGAACACAAGCCTTCGGGCTTCTAAAGCGACTTGCGCCGCAAGCTCCCTGGTCGGCACGAGCACCACGATGCGGGGACGCGCCGGGGTGGGAGGTTCGTTTGTTGGAATTTCAAATTCAGGAACCGCTTCATCAAGAGAAACCAGTGTATCGACGTCGATGAGATCGTCGTCGGCGGCGTCGTCCGCCGCGCTTTCTTCCCTGATCCGCCGCCGGCCGTACCCGCCTGACGTCGATTCAGGCGCCGGCGCGGTGGACGAGGTAGACGCCACGGGTAACGTACGTTCCTCCTTCGTTTCCTGGTCTATTAACTCGCCAACATCAGACTCCCCCCCAATCGCGTCGCGTCGCAACATCCCCACAATCGCCGGCACCAAATACGCAAACGTCTTGCCCGATCCCGTCTGCGCGGAACACACCAAATCTCTTTGACCGAGCGCGATTGGAACGGCGTGTCGCTGTATGGGGGTCAGCGTGGTAAACCCACACCGGGTGGTTAGGGTTTTTTGGAACGCGCAAATCGCGGTACTCGGTTCGATCCCGGGAGGGAGGAGTAACTCCTCGCAAAGCGCGACCAATCCGCGTTGGCCCACCGGGTACGCCGGCGGGGTTCCGGGCCGGTGTCGGTGTCGCGTCGCGTGGGCGTTTCCGTACGTTTCCGTCTCGTTTCCGTTTTCTTCCGACTGTCCCCCCACCGCCTGTTCCCCGTCCCCGTCCCCGTTTCCAATCCCGGCATCCCCAAACGGGTCCACCACTTTAACGGGAATGTCGTCGTACGCGTTTTCGATTTGTAACCGTCTCGCGGCGGCGTTTGTCGCTTCGTCGTCGTCACAATCTTTGCACAGATTGGGAAACAACTCCTTCTCCTCGTCGGGCAAGCACCGCCCGTGCGACCGCGCGCCCCCCACGCCCGTTTTTGCAGCCTCGACCTCGCTCCAGAAGTGCGCGCGTTCATCCGCCCGGCGCAAACGGGCCTTTTCCTCCACCGCGGCCAACACGTGGGGGGGGAGCTTACCCTTGCCCGCGCGTTTCATGTGGCCGCCTTTGTCGCCGCCACCGCCGCGACCTCGGCCTCGACCGCCCCGGTCCGAAGCGCCCCTGCCGCCTCCAGAGCCGCGCCCGCCGCCTCTGCCGCGCGACGCGGACGCCGACGGTACCGCGAACGCGGCGACCGAGACCGACGCCATGGCGAGCGATCGGGTGGGGTGAGGTGCGCGACGAGTGAAGAGCGAGGCTAACGGGATTGATGATGTCGTGGAAAAAACAGTGGCGCTTGAAAAAGTGCACTGAGCAAACCGCCCACACCTCTTCGCGCGCGTGCTTGGTTTTCCTTGATTGGCGTCATCATGCGCGCCTGCGTGACGCTAGCGTCTTGTTCGTACCACGTATCACATCCACGCCCTCGGCGCGGGGTCGGTTCCAGGCGGACGAGCGGACGACACGAGTCTCGGAACCCAACCCGGTCAGTCGCATCCGCCCTGCACAAAAGCGAAAGCGAGTTTGATGATGGACGCACCCCCCCCGGCACGGTCCACCTGGTAGGCGCGGGCCCCGGCGGGCTTGATTACTTAACGGTTAAGGCGCTGAGGATTCTACGTCAGTGCGACGCGGTGGTTTACGACGACCTGGGATCGAACTGTGGGGATATTTTGAACCAAGTCAAGCCGTCGTGCGAGCTGGTGTTTGTGGGGAAACGGGGCGGCGATTTGGGAAGCTGGCGACAGGGCGACATAAACGAAGTGCTAGTGAAGCTAAGCATCGCGGGCAAGACGACGTGCCGACTTAAAGGAGGGTGCCCATCGGTGTTTTCGCGAGTCCGAGAAGAGATGGCGGCTTTGAACAAACATAACGTTCCGTATGAACTGGTTCCCGGAATCAGCAGTTCGTTGGCGGCGCCCCTTTCGGCGAACGTCCCTTTGACCGATAAAAACTTTGGCAAGCACTTCGTGGTGACCAGCGCGCACGACGTGTCCAGCTTAAACTTCGCCGCGTATACGCACATAGACACGGCGGTGTTTCTCATGGCAGGGAAAGTTCTACCTGTCATAGTGACACGGCTTGTCCGCGAAGCGAAAAAAGAAACTAACACGCCTTGCGTCGTGGTGAAGAATGGATGCACGGACCGTGAGACGGTTTTTTACGGCACGCTCGCCACGATTGCGGAAACCACCGCGGGTCAGAAACTCTCGCCGTGCGTGTTCGTCGTGGGCGAGGTGTGCGCGGAGGCGGTGGGTGGGTATTTAAGCAGGGGCGAAGCGGGTGGGTAGAAGTGGTATCTTAGTATTAGTAGACAGTAGTCTATATTTAAACCTAGATGTAAACACAGCCGGTAAGACAGCCGGAGCGCGGCGAGTAGTTCCGTGACTATAGTCTGAATCGATACCCCACAAGTAACCCTAGAAACCCTACATGTCTGAACGATTTACTAATCCATCACCGATAAAAACCGTACCGCCTTTCACTGTCGCAAGTTCTGCACCAGCTCGACGTACCCCGGGTCGCTCGGCGCGACCAAGCCGTGGCGCACGAAAAAGTCGCAAAGCACAACCGCGACGTTCGGTTTGAACTCCTTCGTGTTTGCGATCAACTTTGAAACAACGTCCACGGTGAGTAACTCGAAAGACTCAACCTCGCCGTCGTTGGGCTGCGGGACGAAATCGGACCTGAGAGTGTACAAAGAAAGTGTCAGTCTTGTATGGGCAAACAGGGAGGCGGGATTTGGTGAAAGGCCCATCACGTACGGAAGTTCCAAGTCGTAACAAAACAGCACGTCGCGCTTGCAACAGCCTTTGTAGTTCGATGAGTACGTCACCAGGCCGACTGGCTGTGCTTTCCGTGCCAACACTAGGGGTATGGAAGCTTCCTCTTCGCATTCTTTTACGCAGCACTCACCAGGGTCCATGTTCGCGGGTAAGCCGCCCGCGACTAGGTGGTCCAACATTCCCGGGAACGTCTGTTTCGTTGCAGACCGTCTGGCGACCCAGATTTTTGAAACCCTTCCATTGGACGGATCCGAAACGAAGCCGTTGACGTGTACCCCGTATGCCTTGATGCCCAGCAAGCTCGCGGACGCGCGCTCCACCAAAAGTAACGGGGGCTCGCCGTAGTTTTTATTCACGGGAAAGAGCTCGTCGCGCCATCCTGTTATTACGTTTTGGGTTTTTAACCTTTCAAGAATCGGTTTTACGGTTTCGGTTCTTTGTGGAGCGGTCATCGCGTTTGCGTGGTCAAGAGTCACCACGAGTTTTTTCTTTTTCGAGTCAGACAGCATGGACTCCGGAGCCGCAAGCAGGTTTTTCCTTTCATCTCCTGTAACCACGTTTGAGTACGCCTTCCCGTTTGTATCGGCGCCGTCGCCGCCATCCGCTCCATTCGTCGTTTCGCCAATTCCTCCATTCGTCTCGTCATCACCTCGCCTCAGCTCGAACACATCATCGCCCGCCCCCAAAAGCGCCGCCGCGAACTCGGGCATCATCAACCCCACGGCCTGTCCCGCGACGAGCAAAGGGATGTACCGCATACCCATCGCCCCGGACGTGATTTCGTTACACTCGGCGACGCGTCGTAGGAAACCGGGCACGCACCCGACCGCGGGCCAGGCTGGGTGGGTTTCACTCGACTCGACACACGCCGCACCGGCGGTTGCGGGCACCCTAAACGGTGTCATGCGAACCGACTTACGCCCTTTCGTGTGTCGCGTCGTGTGCGTCGACCGAACAATCGAAACGCTTGCGCCCGTCACGACCCCGCGCGTCAGTGGAACCATCCACGCGCGCGTGTCCCTCTGATGGTGAGAAGAGAGGAGGCATGGTGTCCAGGTTGCGAGAATTTTTCCGGAAGTTCGCGTTGAAGCCGTGGGTCAGAATAGCCGATCAGATGAAACTTGAAACCGCCTATTTGAAACTGTAGCCGATGAAACTTCGGAAGTCTCTGCAAAATCTCTGGCACAATCATCTCCGCGGCTGCCAAGTGGCCAATCGCGCCGAAACGCGTTGCGACGCGATTGCAGGTCGTTTACCGCCCCTCACCCCCGCTCGTCTCCATAAGCGTTCGCACATCGGCACGGCACTTGTGTTGTGACCCCCGCGTTCGTTTCGTTCGCCTGTGTCTCCCGTCGTTCATCGACAACGCACCTCCCGATCGTGCAAGGTTCAACACCGAAATGGCCGCCATCGCCTTCGCCGCCTCTCCCGTGGTGGGCACGAAGCTCGCGACGCGAAACCCTCGCGTGTCTCGCCGTACGCGCGCCGCCCCCACCACCCGCGCCGCCGCGTCCACCACCACGAAGTCCATCTCCCAGACCTTCGTGGATCTGAAAAAAAGAAACCAGTGCGCGTTCGTGCCGTTCATCTGCGCCGGTGATCCCAACCTCGATGCGACCGAAAAAGCGGTGCGGATTTTGGACGACGCGGGCGCCGACATCATCGAACTCGGCGTGCCGTACTCCGACCCCCTGGCGGACGGACCCACGATTCAGGTACGCGGAGGCGGAGGGTCGCGTTTAGGGTTCGGGACGCGTTTCCATGGTCACCGCGGAAACGCACCGGGGCACCGGACGGGACACCGCACCACCGAGATGCGCGTCGTTCCCATCGTACCCAACGCGGGATAAACGCGATTCACCTGGCGCACCATTTGCGTTTCGCCGAAAAGGCTATCAATGTGAAATCTTTCGCTGAACTCTGCCTCCCTCCCTCAAAAAAAAAAAACAGGCTTCCGCGACAAGAGCCTTGGCCAGCGGCACGACGCTGCAGCAGGTGATCGACCTCGTGGCGCGGCTCACGCCCACGGTCAAGGCGCCCATCGTGCTGTTCACGTACTACGTACGTGTTGCGTTTCCCAAATCCAGGCACGCCGTGGAGGCCCGCGTACGGGTTCCCTGTTTACTTTACGATCTGTAGGAGTACAGGTTGAATGGGCCACACACTGTTTGCGCATACAAGTTACGAACCAAGTTCCTACACATCACGGAAAGACGTTAACCACTTTCCTTTACAATCACAGAACCCGATCTACCAGCGCGGGTTCGAGCGTTTCGTTTCCGAAATCGCGGCGGCAGGCGCGAAAGGGTTGTTGGTGCCTGACATTCCGCTGGAAGAGACGAAAGAGCTGAGCAAGATATGCACCAAGAACGGTATCGACCTGGTGTTGCTAAGCACGCCCACCACCCCAATCGACCGGATGGCGAAAATCGCGGACGCCAGTAACGGGTTCATCTATTTAGTGTCTGTGACGGGCGTGACGGTACGTAGTGTATTTCCCAAATCCCAACACTGTTTACTGCCCCTCAGTGACTATTTACTATGCACTACTGGTAACATTTACCAGTAGTGGCAACTCTTCAAACACATCTCAAGTAGACTGTTTGCCCATACAGTACACCCATACTCAAAGACTGACACTTTTTTTTTACAATTCAGGGCGCGCGTTCGGGCGTGGAGTCGCGCGTGGAGGAACTGGTGAAGAAACTGAAAACCGTGACGGACAAACCGGTTTGTGTTGGTTTTGGGATTTCGGAAGAAGCGCAAGCGAGACAAGTAGTGCAGTGGGGCGCGGACGGCGTGATTGTCGGGTCAGCGCTGGTAAAGGCGCTCGGCGAATCGGGGTCGCCGGAGAAAGGGTTGGAAGCGTTACAAAAGCTCGCAGTGGAGCTGCGCCGCGGGTCCAACCGGGACGGCGCCAAAGAAGTTGGGGCATCAGGTGGGGGTTTCTTCGCGAACTTGTTCGGCAAGAAGTGAGGTGTTTCGCCCAAGAAGTGAGCTATTTTTAAGTATTAAAAGGGGATGAGAGGTAGTTGTAGTATAGGCACGCGCGCATCGTCTCGAAACAGTTTTACGATTCAGCTCCACTTTCGTCGCATTTAGTCGTTGACCGCTTCCCGGGTAAAAGCCGTTTCAGGAGTTACCGTCCCCGTCCCCAAAGCACAACCAGGGGCGTATGTGTCCGGAAACGCGTGTGGTGCGTCGCGCGTCCGTTGGCGTTTCCGCTCGCGCGCGACACGCGTGGCGACGCGCCAAGAGCGGCGTATCCGCCGCGCTTCGCCGTTCGCGACAAGTCTCGAGTTGGAAGTGGAGATGGCGCGCGCCTGAATGTGGCGCCACCCGACGAGAGATTCATCCTCCCCTCCCGACGCGCGACGTACGTGAGGTAAACCCGGCCAACGCCCCGGCGGCGCGCGAAACTGCCCGGTGCCTGCCGGTGTCGTTTTCCAAAGCTGCACGGCGCAGTGCGGGACGGGTGTCGCGGCGGTGGCGAGGGGGTGGGAGCAACGCGCGGGTGTCGGTGTGTGATGACGAGACCGCAAATGAGGAAAACAGAGGTACCGTCGGCGCGGTCGGCGTGGACGTCCACGATTTTGTCGCCCACGTGACTGATGACCCTGTGTCGATGACCACCGAACCGTGGGTACCGTTGACCCCGGTGTCGAACCCTAATAAACCTTCCCCAACCACGCCGGTATCGCGCGAGCGCGTTCCAGGCGCCGTGGCGTCGCCCGCGATGAGTCCGGCGAAAAACAAAACAGGACCGCGCGTGCCTGAAAAACCCGCGGTACGCGTTTCCGGTGGCGAAACGAAGCACTCGTGGACTGCTTTTCCCGAACCCCACGAAACCGTGGCACTGGAGACGACGGACGGTACGCACGGGAAGGGAGTACTGGAGGAAGCCATACCCTTCACGACGCATGACGAGACGAAACACGCACACCACGCGTACACAAAAGCACGTAGCCAACCTCCTGAGATTGTAAAAGAAATGTCAGTCTCGTATGGGCAATCAGTCAGGAGAATGTGGTAAATGGGAAATACTTACCGCGAGACGACGACGACGCGCCAAAACTGAAACCCGCCGTCTTCGATACTCGAGCGTGCGGATTTGTTGTCCAGAAACCATAAACCATAAACCATAAACCATAAACCATAAACCATAAACGCCAGGTACGAAACCGTCGCGTCCCGGGTTGAGACACACAAAGTGGTGACTACCCATTCCGAGAGCGCAAATCCGGAAACCGTCTCGCCGTCGCCCCTGCGTTTACTCGTCAAAAGAGGCTTGGCGAGAAAATCTAAAACGTCGCCGAGCGCGCCGTCGGTGTACGAAACGTCTGATTCAGACAATGACGATGACGAGTTAACCGTCGCCGCCTTTTCGGCGGCTGAGCCGTACACTCCGTCACACGTTGCACAGTCCGAGTGGTTCGCCAAGGCGCGACTCGGGATGGAGGAATCGGTCGTTTCGCCGCAGGGCGTGACATTTTACAAAGGCTTGCCGTTGTTGACCGCGGCGGCAACAAACCAAACACCCGGCGGGGGACCGTTCAGACCTCCGTTGGTTGAGTTAAAAGCGCGGAACGGGGAAAACAGGGAAGAAACTGTGAACGACGATACGTACACCGCGATGTCACCCCCTTCCAAACAAAAGTGGCAACGCGCCCTACGCGGGTTACCCACGTTCCAGGACGTGCGCAACAAAGGACCGCCTACTTTGGGTACGAAGAGTTTACTGATGCGGCGTGGAAGCGCGCAATCAAGCCACGCACACGATTCGTGTTTATCGACGCTCACGCAAAACGACACGGAAAACGAAAAGAACCTGTTCGCCGCGCTTGAGCGGTTGGTCACGCTTGGCGAGACCGGGGAGGGGTGAGTTTGGTGAGGTCAGGAGCTAGACTAAGGTTAGACTTTAAGAGAACGAAGCATCACAAAAAGACGTTTTCGGGAAATGAACTCGAAACGGTTTTCTGGCTGGTGTTACATTTTCAGTTCAACACCGTTTTCTCTTCGTCGTTCGACACTCGCCATCGCGCGCGCGATGGCGCCGTCGTACGGCGCGACCCCCGCGCCTGTTTGGGGCGACGGTCCATTGACCCCGCGAACCCCGAAGGATGCTAAACAAAAGAGCCGGTCCAAGGAAAAGCGGTCCCGGAACCGGCGCAGGCCGGACCCCTCACCCGCGATCGCCAGGCTCAACGCGCTCACCGATATCATCATAAACCACGTCCCGTTTCTGTTCGCGGGGTACCTGCTGTTCAGCATGTGGTGGCTCCACGTGCACCTCGAAAACGAGCACGCCGCGTTCCACTCGTGGATAGACACGGTTTACTTCGTGTTCATCACCGTGCTGACGATCGGGTACGGCGATGTGTACCCCACCACGGACCAGGGCAAGGCGTATGTGATTACCTTCATCTTGATAGGCGCGTGCATCGGCTCCGTGATGTTGGGCTATATCGCGGAGTGGGTGTTGAAAACGCAGGAGAGGATCTCGGTGGTGATTCAAAAAAGACGCGAGCGCGTGGTGGACGGTGATGTGGAGGCTATTTACGCACGTTTGACGGACCCGAGTAGGGTAAAAAGCCCGGCGACGGCGGAGGCGGGGAGCCGGCACGGGGTTGAACACGATGATGCGAAGAGAAGGAAACAAAAAGAGATGGAACCGGATGAGCGAGCCCAAACCCTTCCCGTGATGAAAGCGCTTTGCGTGGTGGTTTTCTTCACCACGGTAGGCGCGTTTTCCATGATGTACATAGAAAGGTGGAACGCCATGGATGCTTTCTACTGGGCCGTGGTTACGGTAACCACGGTTGGGTACGGAGACGTACATCCAAAAACGGACGCCGGAAAAGTGTTCACCTGCGTCTTCGCCACGTTCGCCGTCGCGACCGTGGCGTGGGCCATCTCCACCATCGCGGAGGTGTACATCAAAGCCACGATGACGCAAGCAGCGGAACAGAAACTTGAGCTGTGCCGGGTCACGCCTGAGTATTTATCGAAAGTGGGTGGCGTTAAGGGGTATGTCACCCCGTTGGACTTCACAAAAGCCACGCTTCTTTCCCTGGGAAAGGTCACCGAGGAGGATCTTCAAATGGTCGCCGAGCGCTTCGACACCCTGGACGTCAACGGAGACGGCCAGCTATCAATCGAGGACCTGATGGGGGACATGGACCAGCTCGCCCACGACCTAGCCGCGGTGCTCCGACACAGGGAAGGGGGGAAGTAGATGGGGCGGTGTCCATAGCAGAGGCTGGGGAAAGCGTACCGAGTGTATATAGGATATGAGTGGTATCTTTTTGGGTAGATAGGGACGACAAGGAGTCGCGCTCATTTGCTTTGCTTTGACGAACTATGTCTGTACGAAACCGAGCGTTGACTTGTTGTGAAACTCTTACCAGTGATCACTCCTCGTTTGCTTTCGCCGTCTTCTTTTTCTCGTAGCAGTTCTTGTTATGGCAAGACTTGCAAAATTTAGTTCCGGGCTTATCTTTGCAGTTGATCCACGTACTGGTCGTATCCGTCCCGCATTTCACGGACGTCGTCCGCGCGGCCGCGGCGACGTCCAACAGGTTCTTCTAGTGGCAAGACCTGTAAACTTTAGTGCCGGGCTCGTCTTTGCAGTTGTGCCACATTGTGGTAGTATCCGTCCCGCACTTCACGCACGTCGTCCCCGCGGCCGCGGCGACGTCCAACCGGTTCTTGTCGTAGCAAAGCTTGCACATTTTATTTCCGGACTCATCTTTGCAGTCGTGCCAGTTACTGGTTGTATCCGTCCCGCACGTCACGCACGTCGTCCCCGCGGCCGCAACAATGTCCAGCTTCTGCGAAGAATATGGAACTCGAACGACGTGAGTCGAGGCGAAACAGCTTGTCACGGAAGTCATCATGCCTACGAATGTCGCTAGGGCAAGGAGAGAGAAAGAATGAAGAACCCTGATATGCGCACCTCTCGCTTGATACACGGCATGCAGTACCACTTGTCCTTCTTGAGCTTGGACCTATTCAATGCGCTTATATTTTCCCCATCTTTACCGCAACCGGAGCACTTGCCATGGCTGGCAGCGAGCTGTGAAAAAGAGCACCGCGGGTATTGGGGTCAGGATGTGACACAAAGATGTTGAAATAATGACGCTTAGGGATCGACGCGCGTGATATACCTGTCGTGTGTAGCAAATGGCGCAGACCGGTTTGTCCTTATCGTCCCTGTTGGCGTACCACATACTCGTCTCCGTGGTTTCGCACTCGGAGCAGACCAGCGCGACGCCTTGCGGAGGAATGAAAGTTCGAGGGTGAGTTTTACACGCCGTGGACGGGCAACGAGAACAGTGTAGGCGAATGGGTCCTTGAGACCTCGCATCAATGCGGAGTGTGCGCACCCTGTTTATCCATCGTTCAGCATATTAGACCATCGGAGACTCACTGTGTTTTTTAAGTTTGCCGTCGAAGAGTGAAAAGAGTATTGTCAGCTGCTCAGCTCTCTCGCCGCGAAATGGCAGGAGAAATCGTACACAAGCGAGTACGAGGGAAGACGCACCTGCGGGGAATATATGCTTTGCGAGCGGCTTCGCCTTCCGAAGGCATATATTCGTTCCTCGGTACCATCGCCCACCACCCGGGCGTTCGCGTGTCGCCAAGAGCACGCCCGTGCCTTCGTGCCTGGTCGATCCAGATGGACTGCTCGGTGTGCCGAGCGTGCGGTTTGACACGATGTGAAAAGAATCCGGCGAGCGTGGAAGGTTGACGTGCGTGGTCGAGGGAAACGCGCGTGGTTTCGAACGGCCGCTGGGTGCGGGCGGAACTCGTGGACATTCGCGTCACCGCGTGCAGCCAAGCCATGCTTAAGCACGTCATCGTGCGAGTCTGATGCACGCGAGATCTGATGGTTGTTCTCTTTTTCAAAGCCGAAAAAGAGCGAGCAGAATGAAAAGCCCAAAAAGCGCGTGAAAATATCTAAATGGGGAGGGGACGGGTCTTCATCACACCCGCCGCGCACGCGATGGAAGCCACGATGTCCGCCCCTGCCCGGCAATACACGACCGCATCCGCAAACTCAGCAGCGCCGTTCCTGAGGTGCGTCGTGCTCCCGTTTGACCGCTTTACACGCACCGCGGACGCGACTTTGCCCACATCTTGCCACCCGTCCGCATTTCGTTCATTTTCTTGACGGGGGCACCGCGTACGCTATGGAGCACGCGTGAGGGGGCGGAGAGAGCGTTTCGGGTTTGGTGTGTTGTGTTTGTGTGATTTCGACGTGGACGCGTGCAATGCCGAGGAGGCTGTGTCTGCGTCTTAAAGCCGGAAACACGCATTCGCCCCACCGCCGGTTCGGCGTCATTCACTTTTCCAGTGACGTTATCGCGCGCCCGATTCGCGCCAAGAATCGGGCGATGATTCGGAAGTTTCGGCCACAAGCAAACAGTCCGACGTTTGAGAAAAGTCCTTTTTTCTTCCGTTTCTCTTTGACGCTGACCCTCGCGCGCCCCCTTCTTCGTCGGATCCGTCCCCCCGGTGATCCCCTAAACCGTATTGGAAACAGGCGCACGTGGAACCTGCTGAGTGACAAGACCACCGACCACATCGTGTGCTGGAACAGTGACGGGAAGAGCTTCACGGTGAAACAACCCGAATTACTAAGCGCGGTGCTTCCGAAACGCTTGGGCGTGTTCCACGAAACCTACGCCGGTTTCCTGCGCGAGTTGTCCCTTTACGGGTTCCGGTGCGTGGGCAACGACTCGTATGGGGTTCCCGTTTCCTTCACCGTTACGAACTTCGAAAGAGGCAAGTTCGAAAACCTTGGGCTGGTCAAGCGGAAGGGGAACTACGGGCGGTCGAGGCGCACGTGATGAGGCGGGATTGAAAAGAAATCTCGTGATTTAAAGTCGAAATGGAATCAGGGATCGAAGGATCTATGGTAAGCATCGCCACGCCGAACGAGGCGAAGGGTTGATAACACTGCGTTGATAACACTGCGTTGATAACACTGCGTTGATAACACTGCGTTGATAACACTGCGTTGATAACACTGCGTTGATAACACTGCGTTGATAACACTGCGTTGATAACACTGCGTTGATAACACTGCGTTGATAAAAGAGTTGATGAAGAATCGATACCCGCGTCGTGTATTAAGAGGAAAGTTAAAAAAAAAAAATCGAGGGTGCGTCGTATCGCCTCGGGTGTATTTACATTTTCGAAACGTCGTCTTTCAAAGCCCTACACGTTGTCTTTCAAACCGCCGCCGTACCTGTCGCCTCAACCCACGGGCATCTTACCTCCGTCTTCGTGTGCCACAGCGCCGCCGCCAGACGTACCGGCGCTTGACCGTCGACCGTCGTGACTGGTTCGAGGTTTGTTCGGTGAGACCTTTCCGTCGCCCACGACGTGCGCGCCCCTCGTTCCGAACACCCCGAACCTTCGTCGCCTCTGCTCGGTACACCCCGCCATGCCCTCCACGAAGAGGTACAAGCTGGTTACTAAAAAGCACCACTGCGTCGCGGCGAAAAACGCCCAGAAGCTCCTGTGATTGTGAGCGAAAATTGTCAGTCTTATATGGGCAAACAGTGTGCCTGGATTTGGGAAACGCGCAATACGTACCACCCTTCGTAGGACGCGAAAGTTCCCCTGTCCAGGAACCCTGGAGCGTCGCGCATGGCGATTTGGATCATGGACAGCACCAAGAACCACGCCACTTCCCCGAACGAGATTTGAAGCATCGCTAGGAAGATGGCGAAGGCGCTGCTTAACCACCTTCCCTTTGTGGTGACTAAATACGTCCGGCTGACGACCAGGATCTTCAAAAACCCGACCCACAGAAACAACACGCAAAACGCGCGGATGATTTGCAGCCAAACCACAAAGTCGTTGCTCCACATGTGCGCGTACAGCTCGGCGACGTTTCGAGTGCACCCGAAGGTGAGCTGCGTGTCTTGCTCGTCACCAACCTCCAAGAAGCTGTCTTCAACAGTCGCCCACCACTTCTTGATCTCCGCGAACGTCGCGACGTCGGAAACAGCGCGGCCCTCGCTTTCGGTCGCGGCGCTGAGATGAAGAAAAGAAAATGTCAGTCTTGAGTCTTAGTAAGGGTGTACTGTATGGGCAAACAGTGCACTTGTGATGTATGTAGTGGTACAGTTGTTACTAGTAGTGCCCTCAAACAGTCAAAGAGGGGCAGTAAACAGTGTCTGGATTTGGGAAAGCCCCGACACGTACCTCGCGAAACACACCTTCCACAACCCCGCATGCTTCACGAACGGAAGCGCGGAGCCGGTGGGAACGATCCAGTGGTCGGTCACCAGGGCGGTCAGGGCCACGGCGCTGGTGTGTTGGTTTATGTGGGTTGTTTGATAGGTAATAAAGAGGAGGAAGGGAGGTGTGAGAGTTAGGGTCACAGTTCGTTCGACGCTTTAAAAGGATAAAGAAAAAACTCTTTGAGAAAAACAAAAGACGTCGTGGTTTTCCCAGGGGACGACGTTTCCGTTGGGTGTCGTCGTGTGGTTCGCGAACATTCCTCGCGTGGTTTGTGTTGGGGGAGGTATTTCACGTACAGTCCAACGAGCTCTGCGATGAGCCACGCCATGTACAAGTGAAACACCCCGATCGCGCGCCTCCAGGAGATGCGCGGGATCTCGGACGTTCCGACGTGCCCGTGTTTCGCGTCTTCCTCGCCGAGCAAAGGCCCGGAGTGGGTTTTGCCAGAGCTGTCGCCGGTCATGGTGGCGTGGGACGGGGGAGGGGGGCGAGCGGGGGAGGGATGGTTCGGAAGCGTTCGGAACCGGTATGGCGCGAGGACGACTGTGAGGAGACGACGACGCGTCCCCAGAAGAGGACCAGCACGTCACGGGTTTCCCCTTACGTCTCGAGGCTTCCGGTGCCTCGGTATCGGCGGTTCCGAGACTGAAGACATGAGAAACGAGCGAAAAGCAACAACAAAAGCCACAACTACCTTTCCCTTTTGTTCCCTCGCAACACACGCAACCGTACGCGTGGCCGCGATGCCACCCCGCAAAAGAATGCGAACCCGCTTGCGCGCGACGAAGTTCGACGACCTCCCCGAGGACGTGCAGCTCGAGATCCTGCGTCTCGCGCTGTTCGAGGACGCGGACGCGGACGAGAAGACGCGGAAGAACGCGCTCCGGGTCGAGTGTTTGAAACGACCCGCGGTCGTTCCAACGCGCACACAAGAAACGCCGTTGGACCACGACCCCACACCGAGTGGCATTACGCGAGCCATAGACGCGGCTGCTACCGCCGCGCGTCTGTGCACCGTATCGAGAGGGTTCCGAACCCTGGCGAAACACGAGAGGCTTTGGGAGGAGCCTCTCGGTCTTTTTCAGGAAGTGTACGGGCCAGGCTACCTGGAAAAAGCGGATGGGCCCTCCGACGCCGACAGGAAGGACAGGGTCGAAAGGGCCGCCATGCGCCAGTTGGGTGACGGCAATGTCGATTCCGAATCCTCGAGTTCGGAGTCCGAGTATCACGTGGCGTTGTACTCGTACAACGAAACCATGCGGGATTGGTCGTCTTTTCTAAAATACGTAAAGCTCTGTATACTCGTGCGAAGTTTGTCGGTTTATTTTTCCACGCGTGCCAGGGAATGGCGGACGACCTGGCGGAGTGTGTTTGCAACAGCGTGTCCCGTTTCATGGGAGACGGACCAGGGACGACAAACCCCGGTGCCTCCGCTGGCTTTGAACTCACGGACAAGCCTCGACCCAAAGATTTTCTCGAGGAAGTGTTTACTATGAACGTTTTGACCAGGTTGCTTTACAACGAGTACGGTCGCGGGTTCGGACGCGGCTGGGACAAGAGGCAGTTGATGAGGATCATGAATAATCCGGGTGACTGCGGAAATGCCGTCAATTGGGACGAGCAATCGCACGTCGAATTCCGTGAACAAGTTGTCAATTTTTGTTTAGGCGAGCTCCTCGGCCAAGGCTACCTGAGGTGGGAAGAAAAGGGTCGTTCACGCGAGGACCCGCTGAACTTGAACTAGTCTCCCGAGCGCGTCCAACGCCGGCGGCAGCTTTGAGCGCGATGTGTTGTCACACGATACATACGATGCTTCACATTCACGATACTGCTTCACATGCACTTCTTCACCCTAAACCCTAAACCGATACGACGTACACCTCCCGAATCCGTAGATTTCATTTTCGTCTGAAAAAAGTTTGAAAAAGCAACGACCCACTTCGCTTTGTTCCCCCCCGCGCACCGCACAACGGCACGCGGGCCGCGATTTCACCCAGCATGCAAACCTGCTCGCGCGCGACGACGTTCGACGACCTCCCTGAAGACTTGCAGCTCAAGATCCTGCGTCTCGCACTGTTCGAGGAAGCCGAACTCGACGAGGAGACGAGGAAGAACGCGCTCCGCGTCGAGTGTTTGAAACGACCCGAAGTCGTTCCGACGCGCACACACGAAACGCCGTTGGACCACGACCCCACACCGAGTGGCATTATGCGAAGCATAGATGCGGCTGCCACTGCCGCGCGTCTGTGCACCGTATCGAGAGGGTTCCAAACCCTGGCGAAAGACGAGAAGCTGTGGGCGGAGGCTCGCTCTTTTTGAGGAAATGTACGGGTAAACAGTCTCTTGCCGAACGTGCGATGGCTGATCAATTTATTTTTCCACGGGTGCGAGGGGATCGCGGACTTCATGGCGGAAGCCCTTGCAGACGCCGTTATCACGTTTACCCTAAACCTTGATACGAAAAGTTGCGTTGAATTCACGGACAAGTTTCCCTGTAACTTTTACGAGGAAGTGTTTACTACGAACGTGGCGACCAGCTTGCTGTACAATTAGTACGGTCGCGCGTTCGCATCCGGCCGGGACAAGAGGCGAATGAGGAGGATAATGAATAATCCAGATGACGGCGACGCGGCCCTCTGTTGGAACGACGATTCGCACGATGAATTCCGTGAACACGTCGTCGACGCGTGTTACGCCGAACTCATCGGCCAAGGCTAAGGTTGAATTAAGGCATGCATGACGTCGTTACTGACAGTTCGCGCAAGGACTCGGCGTATTTGAACTAGATGCGTTGTGATACGATACGTCACGTCACGAAGCCGCTTCACATTCACTTCCGTACACCCTCTCGAATCCACAGATTTTCATTGAAGTCGAAAAAGAATCGCCTAAGCGCTCTTTTCCTTCCCGACAGTCCGACGCGCGCCCTGCCATGCCATGCAGCGCGCGCGTCAGCTCGTCGCCCCAGAGGGCACCGGGTCGTTGCTGTCGTGCGTTTTGTCCCCCCACGACGGCGGCAGTTCACTCGCCGTGGGTGGTGAAAACGCGTCCGCGGTGGTGTTTGACCTTCGAGGTTCCAATCTGGTGGCGCATCACTTGACCGCGGCGGTGGGATGCTTCGGCGTTGGCGAGGCGGTGCCTTGCGTCGGACACAACCCATTGGCGCCGCATTTGCTGTACTGCGCGAGCGGTGCTACTGTCACGGCGTGGGACTTAAGGTGTTTGCCCGCGAGTACCAGAAACGGGGGCGGGTACGCGAGGAGTTTTCCTCGTGATGACGCGAAGGACGAGTCGTTTGTTTTCGGGACACACGAAACAAGTAACACTCGCGAAAACAATCAAGGAAGCAGTACCGGTGGTTCAACACACACCACCCCATTGCACGTATACGCGCACAACGCGGATGAGATCAACCACTTCGTGATCGACTCTAACGGAAACAATTTATACGCCGCGGATGATTCCGGGTGCGTCGCGGTGGTTGGTATCGGCGACCGGAGCGGCGGGAAAAACGGCGTTCTTAAAAAAACGCTAAAGGGCGCTCCAAACGGCCACGCCAACATCTGCTCGAGTGTGTCGCTTCGTCCTCACAAACCGACCGAAGTGGTCACCGGAGGCCTTGATGCGTGTGTGTGCCGATGGGAAAACCACAAATCGGTACCGGTTACGAAGTGGAACATCACACGACTCGTTGGGGAGCACGCTGAACGAGAAGCAGCCGCGGAGGCGGAGGCGGAAGGTACCGACGTCGCGTCGCGTGTATCGCCGTCGCAGATGATGAATCCGCCCTTCGTGCACTGCGTCGCGACGTGGTCATGTAAGTCAGATCCTTCCGTGCCGCACGTGCGCCGAATCGCCGCCGCAGCGTGTGGGGACGGAACCGTGGCGCTGCTTGATTTGGACGCGGGTGGTTCGGACAAAAAATCCAAGAAGGAGAAAAACTCGAAAAAAAAAGCAAACGAAAACTTCCCACCCTGCGCCTTCCTCGGCCGCGGCGAACTCGGAACCCCGCACGCCACCGCGACGTCGCACGTCTGCTTCCCGGGATGGGGTGACGGAGAGATACTCGTCTCAGGAGGGAACGATCGGGTCATAAAAATCTGGCGGTGGGGGCGGGCCTTTGGAAACGGCGTACTCGGTCCGGAACCGCAACCCAATCAATCAGAATGCAATCCAATGGAGCACAGTTTTCTTCACGGGCGTAAAGTTAACTGGGTAGCGCACTCCGATTCGCGCGCCGCGGCGCCGGGAGGGGGGCACGTCTTCGTGTGCGACACGTCCGAGAAAATCACGGGGTATGTAGTGACGTAGGGTTAGGATGTATAATTAGTTACCCTAGTAGGGTTGTTAACTTAAAATTACACAACGTAGCCGCCGTTTCAGTAATCGCGTTTCAGTCCGTTTCAGTCATCGCCGAGTGTGGAGCCATTTTCCTGATGGATTCCATCAAGTATCGCATATCGTTATCAACCTCCGAGTCCCGGATCGAATCGCCGGGGTGGTTCACCAGCTTCAAAACGCCGCTGTTCGCGGTCGCGTGGTAACGCGCGTCGAACTCGGCTAAGCTCTGGTCGGTGCCGTATTTTCGAAGGTCCGCGTCGCTCGACATCGACTGCAGCGTTTTGGGGTCCGTAAGGGCGATGATGAAACAAAACTTGTTGGTTTTATCGGGCGCGAACACGAGACTCAACAATTGGCCACTCACAACTCCGCTCTGCTCCGTCTGCAGCATTTTGCGGTGTTGCGCCATCAGCTGCGGCGTGACGTCGCGGTGAAATCTTCCGGCATGGCGCATACCGCGGTCGGGAAAAATTGGCACATCCGTACCGTCGTAGAACCCCTCAATCAGGTGCACCGACCACTTGCCGGACGGGTAGTCAATGTAGACGATGAAGTCCCTTAACCGTGGCGACTGTTTAAGCCGTTCGGCGCCGCCCTCCACTGAAACGGGCACCGACCGCGTATCAACCGCGCGACGTGAGACTTGCCACATCCTCCGCGCGACGAGAAAGTAGTTTGACTGGAAGAACGCGAAGTTAATCTCCTATATCGACGTCATCAATTTCTCGATAAAGAAACGCTTGCCGGGGCCTAAATCTTCCGCAAACGATTCTTGTGTTCCAAGGCACTCCTCTTTGTGACCGCCCTGTTTCCAATCCGTGCGCTGACACTCCTTTGAGCAGTAATACGCGTGTCTGCACCCCGAGCATTTGTGCATCTTGATCACGCGTGTCATGTCGCCGTGCTTCTCCATACCAGGTCTGTCGCAACTGCGACACATGTGCGCATTTGCGTCCGCGGCGGTCGCCTTGTTCTCCTTCAACGCGTCGAATGCGTCCGCCAGCGCTGCGATCTCTCGGAGCTGCGCCGCCACCGGCGTGCCTTGATGGCACTTTAGCGCCGCTCGATCCAAACACTCCCGGGAGGTTCCTCCCTTCGCAAGGTACTTGCGGATTGAGCTCGGGTCCATCTTGACGAAGTCCAGCACCATATCGGCCGGTTCCGCGACGCGAACGTCCGTTATGTGCGGGCCCTCGCACTGCACCAGCAACGCCCTGAACGCTCCGTTGGCCAGGAACTCGGCGAGTTCTGGCGGTTCATCTCGACGCGCGTCCTGTTTCATGAGCGAGATACACACGTTCGCGCAGAGTTCCGCGATTGTCTGCGCGTGGTTGATGACCAGGTGCGTACCACCCGCCTTCGTCGTCTCCGCGACGACCCCAATCGCCTTCCCCAGGCACACCTTCTTGTGCAGCAGGAGATGCACGAAGGTGTGGTCCTTGGACCACGCCGTGATAAAGCCCAGCGCCTCGGACGCGACTTTACCGAGCCGGCCATGGCGTTCGGGGGAACCGCCTTTGAGCGATATCGACGCCGCGAACGCCTTGCACAGCGTGCGCTTCGCATCCTCGTCCACCAGCGTATCAAGCGCGTTCGCGGGCGCCGTGCCTATGTAGCCAAGCATGTACATGATCTGCCACATCTGATCATTGGACTCGCCCTTCGCCCACCGATAAACCTGCCCCGCGCTGCCCGCGACGAACCCTGGTTGCTGCCTCAGGATCAGCGTGGGTTCTGGTTGGATTTGAACTCCAACCAGGTGGTGCCATGGGGAGTCTGGGCGGTGCCACCGCGCACCATCGCGGGGGACCGGCGCGTGCGCAGTTGTGAAAGGTGGGAGGAAATAATATATCAACTCCTTTTTTCACTAAAAGCCAATCCTGTGAAATCGCGCCCACACACCATGCCTTCCGCGGCGGTTTGCGGAGCCGCGACGCGCGTTTCCGCGGGCGCCGCGTTCGCCGCGCCCGTCGTCTCAAAACGCGTTCGAGTAAGGGCTGCTTCGAGACGGACGTTTTCACACAAGACCTCGTTTAGTTTTAGTACGCCCACTGGAAAGATCAATGGACTACGACGCCATGATTCGTCCCCGCCGCCCCGCGCGACCGGGGCCTTCGTGAGTAACTCGCCGGAGGCCGAGGAACCCGAAACGGAAATGGAGGCGTTCGACGTGCGCAACCTGCCAGTCGCGATCGCGAGCTTCGCGGAACAGGGAAACACACCGGTCGGTGGTGACGACAACGACGTTTCCGGAAGCGACGGTGGTTCATCCGACGGCCTCTCCAGTTCAACGCCGAACCGTTCCAAAAGAGTTCCAAAATTCGCCGTTATCTTCGCGTCTCTCCTCGCGGCGACCGCGAGCTTGGGGTACCTCGTGAAGCTCATCTCCTCGAACTGGGTTTCGCACAAGGGCGTCGTTGATTTGCTGTATACCGTGGTTTTCGTGGATACGTGGGCCAACGTCGCGTTGACCGTGCTGGTGCTTTACTTCGGGGTAACGAAAACGGTGATCAATTTTTCGCTAAACGCCGTCGCGGCGCTCCTCCGGCCGAACCACGTCAACTCGCTTTGGTGGCTAACTTTGATGCTTCTAAGGTCACGGCAGTCGGTTTCAAAAATTGTGCGGAGCACGGTGTGGTGGAGCCTTGGGAACCAGCTTTGGAGCTTGATTCCGCTCGGCATCGACTTGATGCGTAGCGACTCGCGAACCGGGGGGACGTTTACGGCTGGTACGTCAAACTACCTGCGCGCGTTGTTAACCGCGCTGTTCGACGCGAACGGCGACGGGGTTGTTACGACCACGGAGGTGCAGATGTGGTTCGTTGGCAAAACCCTAAGACTACTGTGGTTTTTCGTGTTTCTCGAACTCGCGAGGTGGGCGTTCAGTCTGAAAAGCGCGCCGAGCCGTGAGGAAACCAAAGACGCGCAGGTTTGGGACAAGGGAGATTTCTTGTCACAAGCTTTAAGGCACCACTTCGCCGGGTTGCGCGGGGACAAAGGCGTTTCCTGGGACCAGCAAGCGCGGTCAGCTTTAATTGACAAGTCACTCGCCGTCGCGGTGTACCTCACAACCGCGTATTCGTGCGTAAACGCGCTGGGGGTGAACATGAACGGCCTCCTCGCGGTCGGTGGGGTCTCCGGTCTCGCCGTGGGCTTCGCGGCGCAGAAGCTCGTGAGCAACTGCATCAGCGGCGCGTTGATTTTCATCACGCAGCCGTTCGTGGAGGGCGACCACGTCGCGTTCGGGCAAATCGACGGCCGGGTCGAGGCGGTGGGGTGGCACAGCACGCGGATCGCCAGCATTGAAGGTACGTATCGCGTTTGCCAAATCCCGCCGTACATGTTTGCCGATTGTCCGCCCGTAATTACTCACGTAACATGGCCCGAAAGACTGATACTTTCTTTTATTTATCGAAAGACGGGTTTTCGTACATCGTCCCGAACACGGACGTTTTGTCGTCGGCGTTGAAAAACCTGTCGCGCAGGGAGTACGTTCCGGTGAAGTTGGTGGTGCCGTTCCCCCCCGATACCGAGGCGAACAAGTTTAGTGTCCTGTCCAGCGAAGCGTCCAAGAAATTCGTCAACGATATCACGTGTTTGGTGAACAACACAGGTAAGGGCCTTTCCCAATCACCACACTCCGCCTGCCTGATTGCCCATACTCGTACCAGAAGGGACTATTACTTCTGACTGTTTACGTAATACAAGTTACGAGAGACTGACACTTTCGGCTTTCTTTTTCATCGTATCAGTGTCCGCCTCCAGCGTCCGGCCCCCCAAGGTCACCGTGACCTTCGCCTCGGGGTTGAAGCCGTCCATCAAAATCAAAGCCTTCATCGACGGCAACGGAAACGACAAATTCGCGGTGGAGGCGCTGGAAGCGGAAGTCACCAGGCAGGTGGTGGAACACATAGAGAATCCGTGCAAAGTGGTGGTGGATGCGGCGTTCGGGTTGGTGGAACGGTAAGGGCGAGTTTGACGATGTGGAGGAGACGGGGAAGGGGAAGGGGAAGCAGGAACGACGACGGCTTTGAGGGCGTCTAAGAATGTAATACCTGGGACGATTGCCTTCAGTTACAGAGAAGGAAAGAAGGAGTCCACGGGCAGTTCGGCGGAAAAGATGGGGGGCGTGAAACACACGGCGTCCCCCCGAACGTTTTGAAATACAACACGAGGGCTGAATAATGTTGAATCCGCGAAGGTATTTCTTTGAAACGTTTTTGTCTTTCTGCGTTGTCTGTTTTTGCACACTCGCCGAGACGCCGCGCGTGTTCTCGTATCATTGTTGAGGGCAGCCGTTTTCAATCGCCCAGTTCAACAGCTCGAGGTGCCCGCGTATGTTTGCGTGCGAGTGCACCCTCGAGTTCCACGGGCAGCCGTTCGCGCGCGACCACTGCAGCCCCTCAAGATGCCCTTTCCATGCCGCGAACGCGCACGTCCACGTGTCCCACAGGCAGCCGTTCGTGCGCGCCCACTGCAGCACATCGAGGTGGCCGCCCTCCGCCGCACCCGAGCACGTGGTTGCGTTCCATTGGCAGCCGTTCGCGCGCGCTCACTGCAGCACCTTGAGGTGCCCGCCCTCCGCAGCGCTCTCGCACGTATCTGCGTCCCACGGGCAGCCGTTCGCATGTAGCCATTTCATCACCTCGAGTTGCCCTGTCTTCGCCGCTTCCTGTAGAAGATTTTCCGACAACTCCAGACGACCTTGTTGATGCAGGTGCTTGAGCGTGCGTAAGTACCCAAGCCCTGCGGCAGTTTCCCACGTCGTCTCCTCCACCGGATGCCCAGTCGCCGCCACCGCGTCGCGCATCGCACGACTCACCGCTCGAAGGATCGCGAGATCTGTAGGGTCTTTGATCCTTCCGAGAACATGACAGATAACGACGTCGTCGGAAAGACCTGGGATGGCGCTCTGCGTCTCGGGCTGGATGGCGATGGTCGCAGCACGTTCGCGCTTCTTGCCGTGAGTGCATGTTTCGACACCGGGCGTCGTGTTGGAAGACATGTGCAGGGTGTCACGCGGCGCGCGGCGTTGTGGTGAGTTTTTCTTGGGCGTTACGAAAAAGGTGATTGCCAAAAAGAAAAGCCACGTCACTTGCTTTGTCACTTTCACGCGCAAACTCCTCCGCGCCCTCACCGTCAACCACGATGAAGCGCACTTTGAGCTCCAACGCCACGCGTGATCGTGACCCGCTCGTCCTGGCTCCCTAGCTTTCCGGCCTGAGCCAGGAGCTCGTGGAGCACATCGCGTCGTTCCTCGCGCCACCCGACTTGTCTTCGTTTCTCGCCACTTCAAAAACCTTGAGAAGCTCGTTTTTGGCCAAAGAAGACGCGCAAGCGCGTCCTCTCGCGGCGCGGCTCGTGCAATCCGCGCTGAGGCGCCAGCTCGATTCTACCCGGAAATGTGTCATCTCGCGACACGAAGACCGCCCTTCGTTCACGCTTGATGACCTGTTCCCCGAAGGCGAGCGCGGGGAAGACTTTGACGAACAAGGCCGACCGCAAGTTTTGTTGTCTGGGTCGTGCGCGGTCCAAGCGGCGCTCGGTCGTGTCTTTGATGACCCAGACAGAAAGGTTGACATCGACGTCTCCTGCACCTAGAAAGCGGTGCCACTTATGAGGCAGCGACTCGTGGAGCGGCGTGGCTTGATGTGCGGTGGCGTTGATAACAGCGGCTACAAAAGCAGGCACAACGAGCGCGACGACAAAAAGTTGAGCTACGTCGAGTGCTACGCCGACTGGCCCACGGACGGAGAGAATCAGTCAACCGACTTGCCGTACTCCAGCGATGCGTACCGTACGCAAGCGTTTGCGTGGGTCGCTGAGGCGATCGACGACGTCTACCGTAATCAGGTCGGCTTGCCCGGTGGCAGCTCTGGGCGTGTTTTTCCCTACGACTACGAGTTGCTGCAACATCGACCCGAAGAGGGTTGCTTCGTGCAGCTGATCATAGGCAACGAAGACACGGCGGACGCCCGGGAGCTTTTCAAATCCTTCGACCTGACCATCTGCATGTGTCATTTCGACGGGCACAAATTCTTCGTTCCGAACCCACGCGATACCTTCAAAGGGCGCACAGCGATGACGCCCTGGCGAAGAGCGATGGTTACCGAATTCTTCCTCAACGAAGACTTCGACGTGCGGAATAATGGCGGTGACTCTGATGATGAGCGGGAACACTACCAAGCCTGCGTGATCGTCGCACGCATGCAGAAGTACGCCGGACGCGGCGTGGAAATCGTGGACCCGCCACCGCTGGCGCTTGCGTGGGAAATCAGGTGGCCTAGTTAGAGTTACTGCCCCTAGGTCGCGGCACGGATGATGTCGTTTCGCGCAGACAAGGTCAAGAGACAACTAGCTAGACAGTTGCAGAATAAAACACTTTTTGGCCCTCTCCAAATTTTGCGCGGGAAGCTTCCCGTTGACTCTACACCTTCCGTCACTTCGTCGACGCGCGTAATCATGGCCACGCGTCTGGTCCCCCGCCCCGTGCGCTCGCTGGGGCGCCAGCTCGGGCGACACAGCACGTGTCGCTGTGTCGCATCTTTGAGTTTGCGCCACACCAAGCCTCCCACTCGCCGAAACGTAAACTCGGTCACTCCCGTGTGCCTCGATCGCGGCCGGTCCGGGGGCGTCGGAGGCGACGACGGCGAGCTCAACACGAACGTGTTGTACGAACGCATGAAGGCGTTACGAGAACAGGAGCTTGAGGCGGAGAATGACCCGGTGGTGGACGCGTTGGAAGAGAAAGACCAGGCCATCGTGGCTGAGATTCGAGGCGACGCCGCGGAACGCGTGATGCCGGAACGTGCGTTGCCCTCTGCTCTTGTTTTTTTCAAATCACGATCGACAGGTTTACGACGCGTAAAGACCACCTTCAAGGGAGTAAAGTAATGACCCTCTCTCCATCCATCCCACTAACCCCCATCCAGCCGGCGACTTCGACGGCCTCATCGAGCACATCCTAAGTACCCCGCTTGAGGCCATGGATTACGAAAGCACTCGGTGCGCGCGGTTGATGACCAAGGCGTTCGCGGCGCATTGCGACTTGAAAATGAAAAACGCCAGCTCGCTTGGGGTTAAGGGGGAGGAGACATTAGCGGAAATGCAGCTGCTCGCAGGGTGGGTCGCGGAGGCGCGGGAGCGGGGGGAGGAGCGGGACGACGCGGCACGAAGAATGCGGAGGATAGATGGAGGGCAAAATTTGGTTGACGGAAAGGAAACAACGTCGGTGTCGGTTTCGTTCCCCACGCCCATGCGCACCGCTGGGGACAAGTTCAAAGTGTTGATGCACGCGGCGCAGAACGGGGTGGACACGCTGCGGGCCGAGATAGTTCAAATGGCACGAAGCGACGAAATCGACGACGCGCTCCTGCTGATTCTCACCGGTACGTGTCGGGCTTTCCCAAATCCTGACACAACGTTTTACCGCCCCTGGTCGAGTACACTACTCGTGATGTACGTAGCAGTTGCCAGTACTAGTAACACTTACGGCATACTGGCAACTCTTACGAATATATCACAAGTGTACTGTTTGCCCATACGGGCTACTTGTACACTCGAGACTGACACTTTTCGGTTACAAAGGCAATGCGGCGAACGCGCAGGCGGAGGGCGACGACGGGCGAGCGAAATTTCTGCGGAAAATAGCCGAGGTGTGCGAGCGGGAATGGAAAAATGCGAGCGGGTAACGTAAAGTTGAGACTGGCAACGCGGTGGGGGGTTTGTAGCACGGGGTTGTATCAGAGGTAGTAGTAAGGGACTATTACCTCGGGTTTTATGTTCGTAACGTTAGATGTTACGAGAGGGTGGGGTGTATTTTCGCAACGTGTATTTGTGCTTGTTAGTTTGTGTGTGACTTTTTGACAACGTTACTTCCCTCCGTCCCGTATCAAACGTCCTGGGTCTGTCCCGTCAAACTAGGGTAGGTAAACATACACAAAACATACAGAAATGGATTCTTCTTTACCCTAGTCAGACAGTTCCCTCGTCTTCAAACCCGAAGTAGCCGCGGATCGTAAACGGCTCTTGCTTGATCTCGGGCTCTTGTTTGATCTCCGGCGAACTCTCCGGCTCGCGCTTGATCCGCTTCGAACGCGGCGGATCCGCGCGTGCTTTTTTGCACTCAGCGCAGCTGCGTTTAACCCTCCCGTGAGGGCAGGGATTGCAGTCCGCGCAGTTTCTTTTCAGTTTTCCGTGAGGGCAAGGGTTGCACTCCTTGCAGTCGGGTTTCCGCTTGCCGTGGGGGCAAGAGTTGCACACCACGCAGTTGCCCTTCAGCTTGCCGTGAGGGCATGGGGTGCACTTTACGCAGCTGTCTTTCCGCTTGCCGTGGGGGCAGGGGGTGCACTTTACGCAGCTGTCTTTCAGCTTCCCGTGAGGGCAGGGGTTGCAGTCAGCACAGCTGTCTTTCCGCTTCCCGTGAGGGCAGGGGTTGCAGTCCGCGCACCTGTTTTTCAGCTTCCCGTGCGGACACGGGTTACATAACGTGCAGTTGTACTTCACCCTGCCGTGGGGGCAAGGACTGCACTCCGCACAATGATTCATCGCCTTCCCGTGCGAGCACCGTTTCGGTCCTCCCATCACTCACGATCGGTAGTTTCGTCACCCGCCGTGAACACTGTACTGTGCTCCGCGCGCCAAGACGCGACGAAAAGCAACGACGAGGAAAGTCGTTGCTTTTTGAGAAAAAGCTTGAGTTGAAATCTCCCGAGAGCGAAAACCGAAAACAAGCCCTTTTTTACCCTCCGCCTCGGCGGCCAAGGTCATCACTCGGTGGGGTCGCGTGCGAGGCACGGGGTTTTGAGACCACGGTGGCGCACACCACGATGTCGTCGAAGATCGGCAAACGACAGGTACGATTGCGGCGACATCGCCGTGACTAGATACGCGTGTGCGATCGGATCGGAGTCGCCACCGCCGACGGCTTTTGCAAACCTACCCGTCGGCGGCGGCGCGATCAGTCGCTTTTACGGGCCATCTCTCCTCCTCGTGATCAGTCGCTGACCTCGTGCCCACGTTTCCCCACCCTGTCACTCCCCGTCCCTCCGACCACACACCAACAGCAAAAGCGCAGCCGCTTCGACGTGTCAGGCGTGGTGGTGACCGGGGCGTTCAAACGCTTGGTCCGGGACTTGACTGATTCGTGCAGTGGTGTGTCCCAGGAAAAAGAAGGTGACGAAAAAGATGACGACGGATCAAGTCCACGACGCATCGACGCCGCGTTCCATTTCAAGTCTCTTTTCCAAACCTTCACCACACTTAGTTCCACTAGCAACGAGCTGATTTGTTTGGGCGAAATACTTGAGGTGCTTGAGGTGATGGCGGCGGGGGGGACGAGCGTTTCGAGCGCGCAGACGATAGACAAAAACGAATTCGAAAAAACGAAAAAGAAAGTCCTCTCGCGCCAAACAAAACCGCAAACCGGCGGCGTTTTTGAGGACGGGTCGACGGCACAACCCTCGAGCTCTTTCCGACCGTGCGTGGCCGTTTTGTTTGGCGTTTTGTTCCTGCCGAACAGCCGGCCGTTACACCGGCAAATCGTCGCCTCACCGCGGCGGTTCCCGCCGGCCGCGAAACGGTTGGCGGAGCAAATTCTGGGAAACGAGATTCAGGGGAAAATACGAGCCGCTCTGGATTCGGAGACTTCTTCGAGCGTTGCCGGCGACCAAAAAAAAACACCAGCAGGGATCGAACCGCCGCGAGCCTCGGGCGCGTCTTCCCTGCGCGTGTTAGGGGTGCTGTTCTCGGTGGTGGCGTGTCAGCCGCAAACGGAATGCGAAAAGCGAATCGTGGAAAAAGTCGCTCTGGACGCGGCGGCGCTGATTGGGAAAGGTGAGATTTTTCTTTTTTTTAAACTCTCGACCCGCCCGTTCCGTCACCCCGGTACCTTTCTTTTACCCGTCACCTGTTACCCGTTACCTGTAACCCTGATACCTTGATGCCCTATCAAACCTTCGTCGTCGCCGGTCACGAAAATGATGAATTCTCCTTTCAAAAGCTGGAATTACCATCTCAAGCTAGAACGTTTTGGGCCATGGGGCCCGGCCCTCTCGGCGCTGTTGCGAACGGGTTTCGACTGATTCAACAAGCGGGGACGACGAAGGTTTGGTTTTTTTTTTTTGCTGTTTTTTGTGTTGGTATTACGGGAGCTCAATTTGTCTTGAGTCAGATCGAACCGCCACTACCTCAATACTTCGGTACCTCTGCTCTGTGGTCACGTCTAACCACTTCCCCCGCCTCGCTTACCCCTGACTAACTACCCGTACGCAGGCGTCCAATCCATGCTGGACCAAACAAACGCCGGCCGAAGGGTCCCACCAGCGGAGATGGAGACGTGCCAAGAAGCCATGAGCGTGGCGTACGCGCTCGTTGTGAGGCACCCGGGTTTGTTTTTCGGTGGTGAGGAGTTCGCTGCTGGGGAGTTAACTCGCGAGGTAGACGCTGGGGAGTTGATTGGCCAGGTAGACGCTGGCACGGGGACAGGACCGGTAGGGTCAACGCTGACCGGGCTGTCTTCCGCCGAGGTCACTGATGTCACCGAGACCGACAACAACAGCAACAACCCGTCGGAACCCAAACCTCACGCCGCGATCACAAGCCTGGTCCTCGCCCTGTGCCGCACTCTTCAGGGCAACGAGCTTTCCCGGGAAGCCGGGGTGAGCGCGGGGGTGACAATCGCGGTGGTGGTTGGCGCCGGGATCGTTTGCCCAAAACGCCGCGCCGCGTCGCTCGCGGATGCGTTTTTTTCAGACTGCTTCTCGGGTGACGTTTCAGGTGAAACCTGGACCGAGGTCAATGAAACGCGCGCTTCGTGTGTGGACGCGGTGCTTTCGTCGTCGCGTTTGCAGAGCGAACAACGCACGACGATAAAAAACGAGCGTGCAAAATTCACGCCGTTTGGAAAAATCAGCGCGGTTCGCGGGGTGCTCACCGCCGCGTCCGGTGACGCGCTGAGCCAATTTTTAGTACGACCTGGTACTGAATCAAAATCAAAAAATCCAGACTGGTTAGTACTGACGCACGGGTGTGTACCCCTGCTGTGTGATTCCTTGGAAAACCCGGTGGATTCGCACCACAAGTTCCACGCCGCGGCCGCTTTGAAATCGGCGCTGACTAGAATAAAAGCGCTGGTGACTAGTGCTGGTTCTGGGGTTAACCACTCATCGAAGGACGCGTCACACAAAACACGAACAGGACACGACACCTTAACCGTGGACGTTTTGTTCCCCAAAGAACTCTCGCACCGAGTTTCAGCCATCCTGTGGGCGAACTGGGAGGACCCTTTGTCGCAGACGGTTAAGGAAACGCACCTGAGTTTTGAGTGCTTGCTTGATATCGAAGACCAAAGGGGCGACGGCGGCGGTACCGCGTTTCTCACCCAAGCCGCCGATTTGCTGTTAAAGAAACCTTTGGAAAGCAAAGGGCGGTACGTTCCGCTGGCGTTTGTTTGCCGACGGCTAGGCGCCACGGCGCTGATTAAACTGGACCCACACATTCTTCACAAAACAATCCGCGCCATGCGAGATGACTCCGTTTGCACCGCCGCGGGGACCCTGGTGGGGGCGCTGAGTTTGTCCTTCATGGCGGAGCTCGGGGGGGTACACGGTCGCGTTGAAAGGTCTGGAGTCGATAACTCAAGCGGCAGCGCGAAAGGAGAGGGTGATAACACACCTGATACCTCCCCTACCAACCCTCCGACTTTGTCAAAACGCGTGGGTAAAAACGAGGTTGTCGTGGATTGCGGATTACCAGTGACGTGCGTCAGGGAATGGCGAGCCTGGTGGATCCCGCCCCTCGTGGAAGGTACGTATTGCGCGTTTCTCAAATCTCGCCGACTGTTTCAAGCCCCTCTGTGACGTCCACTGGTCATTAAAAGGAGATACTACATACATCACAAGTAGACTGTTTGCCCATACAGTAAGACTCAAGACTGACACTTTCTTTTATTTTCAAAAGCGCTCACGTCCACCGGCCGGCAACGCGTCGGGGCGAGCGTGTACGCCGCGCCGTCGTTACTGAAGCAGGACGGCGCCAGCGTGGTGCCGTTGTTGCGGGCGATTGTGGAGTCTTCCGTTGTTGTTGTTGGGGAGGACGACACTGGCAAACAGCCGGCTGGCAAAAAAAACACCACGCACGCGCGCGCCGCGAGCGCGATCGTGGCGGTGTTGAAATCGGCTCGCACGTTAGGGTTGCTTGATTCGCAAAACGTAAACGCGGTGAACAAAAAAACAACCCTCGCCGCATGGAGAACGTTTACCTCTTCCGTGAACGGTGTTGACTCCAACGACGGCTTTGGCAAACAGTCTGGTGACGCCAACGACGTATCAACCACCTGTACGTACCAAATAAACCCTGACTGGCTACGCACCGCCGCCACGAGCGCCGACCCGAATTCGCGGTGCGACGTCCTTGAGCTGCTGTGCCTGGACGGCAAAAGAGCGAGCCTTCCCGGAACGTTGGAGCTTGAATTGCTTACGAAACAAATCGTCGTTAACATACGGGACGCGAACCCCGCGTTTCGCAACGCGCTCGTGAGTAACGTTGTGAAGTTGCTTGGAAGGGTCAAGGTAGGACTACAAAAAACCGCGGTTATCGTCCGAGCGCGGCCTTGGTTAGTGTGGAGTACTGACATTCAAGAGACCCTTGGTACGGAGATGGACAGTACGGATACTACTACTGGCAAACAGTCTGATGAGAGTACTGGTAAAAACAAGTCAGATGAACCTCCTGCTGCTAAAAAGCAATCAATCGACACTCGCGGCGCGCTTTGTTTCGGCGCGCACGCGAAAGGCGTCCGGGCGGTCGACGACGCGGACGCGCTCGTGATGATCGCGATGGCCAAAAACTGCGTGGACTGGCTCACTTGGTTCGTTAAAACCCTCGTCGCGTCGTCCTACCCGGGCGCTCCGTACACGCGGAAGCAAACCGCGCTTGATTTGCTACACGCGGTAGCGGTGAGTTGGAGTTTGGGGGACGGGAGCGGTGGGGGTGAGGACTACTCCTCCGCGGGATTAGTGCGTACGAGTGGTGGAAATCCTCGCACTACCAACACCACGGAGACTACGAGTGATGGAAATCCTCTCACCACGGAGACTACCACCGAGACTACGGGTGATGTCGGTTCCAAGACTACGGGTCTTGCCCCGGAACGTAGTCCTGGCACTCCTCCTCCTCCTTCTCCTCCTCCTCCCCACATCAAGCTCGCGCTTGCGTTCGAGTCCTCGCCGTACGAGCTGTGTCTGGGCGCGGACGTGGTACAGAGTTTACTAGGCGCCGTGGTGGATTCGTGGGACAAGCTCCGGGTGCAAGCGTTTAACTTGCTCACGAAACACGAAACGCCCCTGGCCGGATTGGAAACCCGCGATCAAGTCGAGTCCCACCTGCGATGGGCGCTTTCGTTGTCCAGGTCACCGCGGGTACGCGAAAGCGACGCCGCGGCGTTGCTGTTGCGGCTGCTGTTCCGGAAATACGCCCTGGACGGGGGGTGGGCAATTACCCTGGTGCCGACGGTCACCGCGTCGCCGCCGAGCGAGGCCGAGGTGAAAAAAGGCCTACGCGCGACGCGCGGTTTGAGAAGCGCGAAACTGCTAGGTACGTATTTTTTTCGTGGAGTGATGCTCGTCCACTTTTCTTTTCTTTTCAAGGAAAACCTCCCTTGGCCGTGTCCCGTGTCCCCTGATGCTCGCAAGCTATTTTTAATAGTGCTAGTACTGTCCGAGCGCATCGGTGAAGTCACTTTCGCGCTGAGGACGCGACACTGTTGCTTTTTTCGTACTTTTCTGCTTTTTTATGTAGGACGGACGCGTAGTGTAGTGTGTAGTATTTCCGCTGACTTTTTCACCCTTCCCGTTCACTAAAAAACAGGCACGATGTGCGACTTGATCGAGTGGGAGTGTCAAAAAGCGGAACTCGATTTGTTCGCGGCGTGTACGCAGTCGCTGGCGCACGGCGCGCTGTTAGCCACGCGGTACGCGCTCGCGGAGATTGACTTTGAGACAATGACAACCACCGCTGCCCAAAAATCAGTCACGAAGAGTTTAAGTAGGTTACTTGAGCTGTTGGAGCGCGTCACTTCCGTGGCACTTACTTCTATATCAGCCCCGGATGGCGCGAACATCGGCGCCACCGCGAATGATATCACTCTGGACAAACTAGGCGGAGGGTCGGGCCAGGGCGCGGCCGCCGCGAAAGCCGCGGCGCACGCGATTTCCGGAGTCGGAGGTACCACCGCGGGGGACGACTCCGAGGACGAGACGCGTCTCGGTGATGATGAAAATACCCCCCCCACGCCTTCCCTCGCCCCGAAGGCGCAGATGATCGTCACCGCGTGCTGGCTCACGATGAAGGAGGTCTCGCTTGTGATTGGCGAGGTGGCTCGGCGCGTGCCCACGCCGGGTGGGGACGGCGCGCGAGGGATCGCGAACGCGGCGGTGGATGAGGGTGACGGCGATTTCCGGGAGTCATCCTACCCCGAACAAGAGTCAAGCGACTCCCTTTCGGCTGGTCTGTTACACCCGTCCCAGCTGAAACTCGCGGGCGACCGTTTGCTCAGCACGTTGTTAACCCTGAAGCACAACGGCGCGATTGAAAAGACGCTTGTCGGGTTGACGTGTTTAGGAGAAAGGGTTTTGCGCAGCGGCAATTCCGAGCTCAGCGAGCTCCCAAAGTTGTGGCTGAAAACGTTGTTCCAACGCTTAACCCAAAGCGACCAGTCAATCCAGGACCTGATACGACGGTCAGCCGGCATCCCGTTCGGGTTCATGGCGGTGTTCCTGGCGGAACCAAGAGGCACGCCGCGCACGCTGCTGTACGGCGCGATGGACGAGCTGCTGCGGATCGCGGTGAGTTGTGGTTTTTTTAGTTACGGTTTTTTTGTGGAGGTGCTGTTATTTTTCCCGCGACCCGACATTTTCTACCCGACGAAAACAAAACAGACGACCCCCCTCCCGGCGACCACGAATCGCGGGCTCCCTCGACTGATTCAAGTCAGGAGAACCTCCGGCTGAATCGAACGAACAATCACCCTGGCCGGGACCGAGCCGTCGACGGGGGTCTGTTTTTCGTGGTTTCAACGGGAAGGTGTCGCGTCGCGTCGGTGTGCGGACAAACCAAAACTCAAAACTCAAAAAACTCACCTCTCTCTCTTTCAAAAACCCCACCAGTCCGACGACGGCGACTCCGTGCGAAGAGGCGAGCGAGCGCTCGGGCAGAGCCAGGGCGTCCACGTCCCCCAGGTCCACGCCTTCAACGTGCTACGGTTTGCGTTTGCGGACAAAGAGCTCGCCACGGACACCGCTTCATTCGCGGCGCGCGGTTTGCGGTGCGCGATTCGAGCGTTTTCGTCGCCGCACTGGGAGGTGCGTTTTTGTTCCCTCTTTTTATTCTCTTCTTTTTTAAGTGACTCCTGATCTGTTATTTAATAGTCACCACTGTCGTCAAGCCCTTTTTACACTCAATCCCGACTGGATCTCGCGTGGGGGCACAAGACTGTAAAAGCCTGTCCTTTTTAGTTGAAATCTTTCAATCCATCAGCGCTGAAGTCATCGTTACCCACGCTCTAACATAGAGCGCGATTGGTTTGTGCTTCAGCCACAGCACGCGTGGTTGCGGGCGGGATGTTTTGCGGAATGTCTCGACGTCGTCACGCGCCAGTCGCGTTTGCGGCACCAACGTCACGTGAAGCGTCAACGACGCGACTGTGACAATCTCTTGTTTGTTTGTTTTTTGGCTTTCATCTTTTTTTCAGATTTTCAGACCTTTTAACTCGAGGGGTAACGCATCACTAACTCTCCACATTAATCCCTCCCTCCTTGCTACCCCTAGGTTCGCAACGGCGCCACCCTGACCTTCGCGTCTCTTGTCACGAAAGTGGTTGGTTACATGAACGTCGCCACTCCTTCGGCGGGCGGCGCGTCCCGAAGAGCCGTCGCGGGCGACGAGTTCTTCAAGCGCTTTCCGAGCATGCATTCGTTTTTGTTGGGGACGCTCACGGAAGCTTCTGAGGCTTTCGAGGGTACCTCGAACGGCTTCGAGGGCGTGAAAAACGGTCAATCAAAAATGCACCCCGCGCTGTACCCGATTCTCTCGCTGCTGGCGCGGTTACGGCCGTCGTGCGGCGCGCCTGTTGGGGACGGGTCGGGTGAAGGCGACGCTGAACCTTTTGAAACAGTTTCAGAAGTTGACCCTGGAGTTTCAGCAGTTGACCCTGAAACTTCTGTCCAGTCACCCCAACAATCCAGTTTGGACCCCGCTTTGTTCATCCCGGTCGTGCGCCGGTGCGCGCGGGGGCGGGTACACGCGGTACGGGCGCAAGCCGCGCGGGCGCTATCGCCTTTGGTGCGCCCGCGCGAAACGCCGGCCGCGCTGCGGGCGACGTTTGTGGATACCGATTTTTACCAAAACGAAACCACAGCGAAAAGGTCGCCAATCAATGGGTACAACGCCGCGCACGGAGCGTTGCTTTGCGCCACCGAGCTGCTTGGGGTGGACGGGCCGGTCTGCGCGGCGGGGGTTGATTTTACGGTCAGAGCAAACGCGGTGATTGCCGCGTCCGAAGGGTTAGCAACGTGTTCCTACCTGGTGGACCCGGCGGACACGCCCGTCGCCGCGCTCGCCGCGGCGTGGGCGGCGTGCTCAATCAACACGCTCGCGGTGGCGCGGGCGGTTCGCGCGCGTTATCTTGACGAGCTTGATGAGTCATCGACTGAAGAACTTCAAAAGGCATCGACTCGAGACGAGTCTATACCTCGAGACGAGTCAACACCTCAAGAAGACGCAAAAACGCTTCGCGTCGCTTTCTTCACAGCGGCGCGTCGCTTGACCCGCCTCGCCGCGGCGGCGTGCGACGCGAGCGGGAGCGGTTTCGGGTTCGTTCGGTTTTCGGGAGGAGGCGGGTCAAGCAACGCGAAAGACGCGTCCAGTGCGGGTTCCTCCGTCTCCGTGGGTGACGTGGAGTGGTTCAAACGAAGCGCGCGGCTTCGGTGCGAAATTGCGCTGGACGCGACGGGGTTCTCTTTTGGCACTCAGGAGGAGGAGGAGGACGTTTTTGAAAACGACGACGATTCAAAAACCACCGACGACGACGTTTTGGTACCCTCAAAAACCGCCGCGCGGCGATTTGTGTCCCTGAAAGGCCTCGTGGCGTGTGTTGACCCGTCCCTGCCGTACGAACTGCGAGCGAGCGGTTTGAAAAGTTTACGGGACGCGGAGACTTTCACGGTGTTGCACGCGCTGGGCGAAAACGGCTTTTGCGTTTTATTCACTTTTCTGTCACGAGAAGTGTTGCCAAACGAAAAAATACACGCCTGTACCCGGCGGTGCTTACAAGTCCTGGAGCGGTGGAGCGACGTGTTTTTTACGCAGACTGGTGCGCCGGTAGGAAGCGAACCGGCCGGATTGGTAACGAGTTGTGATGACTCGTGGCGGCTCCTGGTAACCCTGGCGTCCGCCGACCGCAACGAGCGCGTGCGGTGCGCGGGGATTGCGTGTTTAGGGAAATTCGCGCGGTTTCGGTTCGCGAAAGATTTCGAGAACCTGGAAAGTGATTCCAAGTTAAACCCAATCCAAGGGATTCTCCATGAAAAATCCCTCGCCGAAGCGTCTTCCCTGGTAGCGCTCGTGCGAGCGGGGTGTTCTCCGACGCGGCCGCTTGAGGTGCGGCGAGCGGTGGCCAAAGCATTGGCGCACTCCAAGATTCTCGAGCGCCTGCCGCGAACGACGACGGGCGACGACAATGTCAAGACTTCCGATGACGGCGGTGTCAAGACTTCCGAAACGCCCGGTATCAAGACCTCCGAAGACTACGGTATCGACGACACCTATCACCAAGACCAGGGTCTCGGTGATGTGCTTCTGATCGCATGGCAATGCGCGTTCGAGCTGATGGAGGATGAGGATGAGCCAACGCGTGAAGTGGTGAGCCGCGCGGCTTCGGTCGCGGTTGGCGTCGATTCAAACGCGCAGACGGAGCAGCGACTGCGGTGCGTGTTTTTCGAGGTTGCGAAACGGATGAAGCGGTGGCCGGCGTGGACGAAGGCGCTGCACGTGTACATCACAGGTGGGTTTTGGGAGGAGGATGATACGGATGAAGTCGGTGATACTAGTAAGGATTCGGGTGCTGGCAAGAATGATTCTTCCGAGACAGATACGGTCTCTTCGTCCATGACCGAAACCCTTCTCGCGTCAATCGGTGAGACCAAGGTCGTCCGGCGTTTGTTCGACCGCGAAGCGGATAACCACCACGGCGAGGGGCTGCTGTTAGCGCAGCTCAGCGCGCAAGTCATCCGGAGTGTGCCGAACGTCGTGGACAAAGCTTACGCGGCGAAACGTTTGGCGAACGCGGCGCGAGCGGTCGTCGCGTGCGCGGACGTCTTGGCGACGGGTTCCCCAGAAGAGAAAGACGGCGCGAAAGATTCCGATGAGAAAGATGATGACGGTACCCAGTCCCCCGATTGGGCGGGCGGCCCTTCCAACCACCCGTCCGGGTTTGGACCCACGAACAGGGCTTTGCTGGCGCTGTGGGCGTACGGCGCGAGCGCGGGCGCAGACGCCCGACGCGAAGCGAAAAGCATTCTGAAATTCGGATGCGTTTCCAAAAATTTCGAAATAGGAAAGTTGGGACCAGCGGCGGCCGCGGCGTGGCGCGCCGCGGAGAAGAGTTTGGAGGAAACACTCCACGACGACCGTGTGGGTAAACAGTCAGGCGCGGAAACCAAAACGACACGCAGCGCGTTTCACGAGTTTGACCCGTGCTTCTTGCTACGATAGGTAGGCTAGGTTAGGTATTTTATCAAGGATAGACTTAGAGAAGCTCGCTTTCTTTGTCGTCCGCCCATCCTTCTGATGCTTTCTCTGTCTAAAAGCCAAAAATGAAAGTCTTATCACTCTGGGCAGCCGTTTGCGCGCGCCCAGTTCATTATCTCGAGATGTGGGAACTCCGCAGTGGACGCGTATGTCGACTCGTCCCACGAGCACCCGTCCGCGCGCGCCCACTGCAGCACCTTGAGGTGCCCGCCGCCCGCCGCATACGCGCACGTGAACTCGTCCCATGGGCAGCCGTTCGTGCGCGCCCACTGCAGCAACTCGAGGTTTCCTCCCCTTGCCGCCTCCGAGCACGTCTTCACGTCCCATGGGCAGCCTTGCGCACGCGCCCACTGCAGCACATCGAGGTGCCCAGCCCCTGCCGCAGCCGCGCACGTTTCCTTGTCCCACGGGCAGCCGTTCGTGCGCAACCACTGCAGCATCTCGAGGTGCCCGCCAGTGCCCTCACGGCAAGCGGAAAGACCAGTGCGGCCCCTCGCCGCCTCCGCGCACGTTTCCTCGCTCCATCGGCAGCCGTTCGCGTGCGCCCACTGCAGCACCTCGAAGTGTCTGATCTGTGCCGCCGCATGACACGTGGTTGCGTTCCACGGGCAGCCGTTCGTGCGCGCCCACTGCAGCAAATCGAGGTGCCCGTCCGCCGCCGCACACGTGCACGTGTTTGCGTCCCATGTGCACCTGTTCGCGCTCGCCCACTGCAGCACTTCGAGGTGCCCGCCCTTTGCCGCGTACATGCACGTGGCTGCGTCCCACGGGCAGCCGTTCGCGCGTGCCAACTGAGTAGCTCAAGATGCCCGCCGTGCGCCGCACGCGAACACGTCCTCTCTTCCCACGGGCACCCGTTCTCGCGGAACCCCTTCAACTTCTCGAGCTGTCCGCTCCTCGCCGCTGCAGCACAAAGGTATTCTTGACGCGACAGGCGACCTCCCCGTTGCCGGCGCTGCAACGCGCTTAAACATCCAAGGTCCACGGCTTCATGTTCATCAAGCTCCTCAAACTGAAGCCCCGTCGCCGCCACCGCGGCGCGCATCGCACAGCTCACCGCTGGGAGCCGTGCGAGGTCTGCGGGATCGTCGAAATTCTCAGATCTGAGAATATGCGTGACGACCAGGTGGTCGGGGAGGCGGGGGATAGCTTCTTGCGTTGAGGACCTGCACACTATGGCCGCGGTAGTGCGCCGCGGACGGGTAAAAATACCGCGCATCCATTTGAAGATCCATCGCGGAAAGTGTCGTGTGCGCGTCGTTGTGCGTCGAGGCTTCCAGAAAGCGTTATCAACCCTAAACTTTCGTTGTTGTTTTCCTGCCAAAGATTTGTGCTTGGGCCGCGCCTCGTCACTTCCCCTCGCGCGTCCGCCAAACGCGCCTTCCCGGTTCCCCGCGCCATGTCCGACGCCGCGCATCGACGCGTCGCGTCCCTCAACGCGCACCTATCACCCGGCACAGGAAACTCCTCGGTGAGTCACGACTCCTCGTTTCGATCTGCCCGCGGAGTGCCGAAAGCAGAGAACCGCCTCGTCGCCTCGAACGCCGCGTCAGCACAGTCGACGCGGTACCATCCGACAAGACACTCCTCCCTGGAACCGCGACTCACCCTTTCTGTGTCTTCCCACCCCCCAACACAACCCCTCGAAACCCCCCTAGACGGTGCACCAAAAATCCCCCGACGACATCGTGGTGGTAAGCGCGTTGCGCACGCCAATCACGCGCGCGAGGAAGGGCGGGTTGAAGGACACGCCTGCTGATGATCTGCTCGCCACGCTTTTGCGCGCATCCGTCGCGGCGACAGGTTTGAACCCCGTCGATGTGGGCGACGTCGTGGTGGGCAGTGTGCTTGGCAACTCCTCGCAACGCGCGAACGAGTGCCGCATCGGGATGTTCCTCGCCGGGTTCCCGGCGAGCGTGCCTGTAAGAACAGTGAACCGGCAGTGCAGTTCCGGCCTCCAAGCCGTCGCCGACGTCGCGGCTGCGATCAAGGCTGGGTTCTACGAAGTAGGCATCGCCGCTGGCGTGGAGACCATGACATCCAACCCCATGAAGTGGGAAGGGGGGATGAACCCGCGTGTCGCGTCGAGCTCGGATGCGCAGAGCTGTTTAATCCCCATGGGCGTCACGTCCGAGAACGTCGCCGAGCGGTGGAACATTTCGCGACTGACGCAGGATAGTTTTTCTGTTCGCTCGCACGCGCGGGCCGCCGCCGCGCGATCCTCGGGACGCTTCGATTCCCAGATCGTCCCCGTGCACACCACGTGGGTCGACCCTGCCACCGGCGAGGCAAAAAACATCATCGTCAAGGAAGACGACGGCATCCGCGAGGGGGTTTCCCTCGAGGCGCTCTCTAAACTCCCGGCTGTTTTCAAAAAAGGAGGGAGCACCACGTACGTATTGCATTTCCCAAATCCTGACACACTTTTTGCCCATACAAGATTGACACTTTTCGTTTACAATCACAGCCCGGGCAACGCGTCGCAAATCAGCGACGGCGCGGGGTGCGTGGTGCTCGCGAGACGATCATACGCGGAAAGAGAGGGTTTGCCTATTATCGGCAAGTTCCTCGCGTTCGCCGCGGTTGGCGTGGACCCTTTAGGTACGTCTTGCCTTTCCCAAATCCCGCCTCCCTGTTTGCCAATACAAGACTGACACTTTGTTTTACCTATCATAAGTGATGGGCATCGGCCCGGCGGTGGCGATACCGGCGGCGGTTGAAAAAGCCGGCCTTCGTGTCGACCAGATCGACTTGTTCGAACTAAACGAAGCCTTCGCGAGCCAAGCCACGTATTGCGCGGAGAAGCTGCAGTTAAATCACGAAATCGTCAACGTCAACGGAGGCGCCATTGCGTTGGGGCACCCGCTAGGTAAGGGCCTTTCCCATTTAACACATTCCGCCTCCCTGATTGCTCATACGAGACTGACATTCATTTTTCGTTAACAATCCAGGCGCGACGGGCGCACGGTGCGTCGCCACGCTGTTGCACGAAATGAAACGAAGCCACAAAAAAACGGGCGTGGTGAGCATGTGCATCGGATCAGGGATGGGCGCCGCCGGGGTGTTCGCGGCGGAGTAAGAACTCGCGGCGATATGAAACGGAGAAGAAGCTTGTTCCGTGTTGTTTGGTTGCTTACGTCTAATCATCATCATCGTCAACGTGTTTGTGTCGACCGCTTGTCACCAGTCTATCTACTTACTAGTATCACCAATCTAACCGCTTACCACCAGTGCATCTTCTCGCTACAATCACGGCAGTCGTCCTCCCTATTCCGCGAATTTCCGTTTCAGCGCCCAGAACGTGCGTTGCGCGTCCACCTCCAGTTGCACCAACCTGCGCGTGGCCGGGGCGTACTGGTCGAGCCTCGCTTTGACTTCTTCGCTTCGTTTCTTTTCGCCCGCCGAAATTCCTGTCACGGTTCCGCTCGGCGTGTTTTTGGGCAAAAACTTCTCCGAGCTTTTTGTTAACGAATCCGGCACGTTGGCAACGTCCAACCGCGTGATCTCCTCTTTCAGCCGTGTTTCTATGTCAAGCAACGTTTTCGTTTCATCGATCCAAACCGTGTGTTGTTTCCGGTCGTCCTTGTGCGTCGCGGGGTCCAGGTTGAGCCTTACGATAAATAAAAGAAAGTGTCAGTCTTGTATTGGCGAACAGGGAGGCGGGATTTGGGAAACGCAACACGTACCACGGCTTGTATCCCTTTTTCTTGACGAACCAAACCAACTCGGCGACTCCGGAAACCAGGGAAATCGCCAAACCCGGTTTCCCCGCGCGTCCCACCCGGCCCACCCTGTGGACGTACTCCTCCGCGGTGTCGGGCAGTGTGACGTTTATTAAAAAATCGAGCGAGTTCAAATCTATTCCCCGCGCCGCGACGTCGGTGCAAATCAGAAAGCGCACTTGGTTGTTTTTGAACTTTTGTAGGTTCACCCTGCGAGTGTCGTTGCTCAACCCGCCGCCCAGACACGCGGAGGACAGGTTTTCGTTGCCGTCGAATAAATTCACGGCATCGAAAAAACGCTTTAACAGCTCGCAGTCCCAGTTCGTGCGGCAGAAAATCAGCGCCCGCGTGATTCCCAACGCCTGGATCGTGTTCCGCAGCAACATCGGCTTTATCTTTTTAACCCGATCGGAATCCAGGGACGCCGCGTTTCCAAAGAAAAGCTTTTCGTGGCACCCGTCTTGCGTGGCTAACTTTAAGTAGTTGTCACACCCGGGTGATTTTTCAATCGCCAAGTCGGGGGTCACGTCAATCATGACGTGTTGCACGGTATCAGGGACGTGGTCGTAGCCCTTCAGGTCAACCCAAACCGCGTTCCTGTCGCAAAGCGCCGTCGCGAGCGCGCGGACCTTTGGCGACCGCAACGTCGCCGAAAACAAAAGCGTCTGCGATTGTTACACGAAAAGTGTCAGTCACGTATTGGGCGTGTATTGGACGATGTATGGACAAACAGTCACCAGCTTCGGTCTGAACAGTCACCAGCTTCGGTAAAACAGTGTCCCCGGATTTGGGAAAGGAAACACGTACCTGCACGCGGCCAAACTTCTGCGCCACGATAGACCCGTGTTTCGGTATTTTTTGTTTGAATGTGTGAATTGCGTTCAGCGTACCACCCGCGAGCAACGCGTCCGCTTCGTCGAGCACGAAGAACCGGATGTTTTTTAAGCACAAAACCCCCTTGCGATGGGTAAAACATTTGGTCAGTCTTCCGTGATGTTCGTAACTTGTGCGAGGGATTGGCAAGGGAACACGGGGTGTGACTTCGTGATTGTTACCACGGTAACAGGTACCAGTACTGCGTTGAGTTACCACACGGTACTGGTAACAGTTACGGCCGTAGTGCACTGTGACTAGTCAAACAGGGTCCGTAAACGCGGTGTGTCGGATTTGGGAAACCCACGAAACGCGTACCGACTCGCAGAGCTCCAAAACCCGGCCGGGCGTCCCGACCACGACGTCGATACCGACGCCGGTTCGTAACAAATCGGTCTGGTGTTTCTTTCCGTCCGTCCCGCTCGCCCCTCCTCCGCCCACACACAGCGCGGTTTTTACGCAAGGGTCCTTTAAATGAACCGAAAAACGCGTAAAAAAATCAAACGTCTGTTCCGCGAGCTCCCTGGTGGGTTCCAGAATCAACGCGAGCGGGGTTCTTCGCGACGGCGCGGGTGCGTTTTTTTTTGTAAAAGACTGTTCTTCATTTTTAGCGCCTTCGGGGACGTCATCTGAATCGGTATCACCAGATACCCACTGCGTCGGTGACGCGGACGCAATGCTTACATACCCACCCGGTGGCTCGTGTTTGAACCCCACGAACCGTAACTCGCACTCGGCGTTCTTCAAACACACCGCCGGGAACAGCGCGGAGTTTTCGTTTTTGTTTCCAAGCAATTTCTCGGCGTCGAACGTAAACGAGACGCCGTCTTTTCCGTCGTCCACAATCAGCACTCCGTTTTTCGTGAACTTTAAGGTTCCTTTATCCGCATCAAGACAACACCCTACGGTGTCCCCTTTCGCGTACGACGTGCCGGCGCCAGCGGAGGCGTTGTTAGCGTCACCGCCCTGACTGTTTGCCCCCACGCCGCAGTTCGTGAATTTCCCCCAGTGCGACTTTTTCCCCGTGCCCCCGAACCCGAAGGAATTTGAATCCCCACCAAGTGCGTCGTTCTTTCCATCTTTGGTGCTCCACCCCACTCGTACTAAGCCGTCATCCGTCACCGTGGCTTCGTAGTAGTGCTTCCCAGAAGTGACACCCACGGTGGCCCGGCCCCCCGCCCAACCGCGCGTCTCTCTCGCCTGTACCCTCGTGCCGCACGGGCTCACCGCGAACTTTTCGTCGCGGTCGCTGGCGCTCATCGTGACGGACGCCGCGGTTTGTACCGCGGTAACAGGCTGGTTGGTGTCACTCCCACCGCCACCCGCAGCCACCCGCGCCAGCGCGGTACCCCGCAGGCTTTCGTGTACCACCTGTAACACCGGCACCCCGAACGCGCCGGTCTTGCCACTGCCCGTCTCCGCGGCGACCAAAACGTCCCCGCCGCCCAGAATCAGAGGCACCGCCTCCGCCTGCGTCGCGGTGGGCAGGAGCCACCCCGCATCCGAGGCGGCGCGGATGAGCGCGGGGCAAACCCCGAGCTCCTCGAACGCGGACATAGTGTGGGACGCCGGGCCGGGCCGGGGGGGTCCCGGGAAAGACTCGCGACGGGATGTGATGACGAGAGGTTGATTAGGATGGATGAACTCGTGTTGAGAGAACAAAAAAAGACTCAAAATTTCTTCATTCGATTGGCGACAACGCGTGGCGGCTATCTGCTCTTATTATTCTAAAAAATAAATCTACCCGACCACACTGAGCAGCCTGAGTTCGTCCACCAGGCCTTGGTCCACGCCTTCCTTCGTGGCTTCGCTCAAAAGTCGGGTGAACGTTTTCCGCATGTCGTGCGCGTCTTCGCCATCCGCGTAGTACTTCTTTTCCACGTCTTTCTTGTCGTACCCGAGAATGTCGACGTATAAATGTATAGCGGCGACGTTGCTGACGCGGACGTGCAGTGAGCAGTACTTGGCGTCGTACACCCCGACCATCGCGTCGTGCGCGGCCCGCATCAGTTTCGCCGCGATTCCCAGTTTCCGGTGCGTCCGAAGCACCGCGAGTGAGGTGATGTGCCCGTGCGGCTCATCCGCGTCTTCGTCGAGCTTGGCCAAGACGTACCCCACGATTTTATTGCACCCCTTGCCGTCCGTGCTCGTCGCCACGTGCAGAAGCTGCGGCCAGCTCAGGCCGTGGTACAGGTAGTACTTCATCTGGTAGTTCTCGGGAAGGCACATCAAGTTGCAGTGCTGCATCTCCCACATGTCGGAAAGGGTGGCGGGGCGGATGCAGACCATGGTGGGGGGATCGATTATTTACGCGGGTTCGGATCGAGCTTTTCGGGCTTTTCGTGATTGCCGATCCAGGGGTCTCGACGTGCGGTTCAGGGAAAGTGCAAACCCGAGTGCACCCGTTACGCAGTGATCCGCCACGGGCTGGGTGTACACGACTACGGACGGTTGGAAAACGTTTCGGTAACCGGCGGACGCGCGGGGTGCGCTGCGCGAGGCGGCGGCGAGAGATGCGATAGGGACGCAGAAAGAAAACCCTCAATTTTGTCGAAAGTTTGGTCGAACAAGAAATGTGCTTTTTGCACCCATCTCCATCTCTATGGCTGTACCGCGGTTTCAATCGGGTCCCCCGTTCTCCGCGCGTCCGCTCTTGACGCCTCCCCTGTCCCGGATCCCCACCCGCCCGCCAGTGCACCGGCGGTTCTGCCATGGTCGTTACTGGTGTCACTGCTATCGTCCCGAAAAACCACGCTCTCGCGCGTGCGCCGGTGGCGTTCGAAATGATGTTTGTGTTGCTGGTGATACACGATGGGCGCGAGCAGCGCCACGAACACCAACAACAACACGAAACCCAGCGTGCTGCTTTGTTTCTTTTTGGAGGGTGGATACACTCCGCTGTGTTTGTGTAACGGCTGTAACGGCTGTTGTCCGCCATGTATCTGTTGCGTTATTTTGCAGTTGAATCGGTCGCCGCCTCGCAGCGACCCGCCGCGCGACGTGGACGGCGAGAATCCATGCATTCCATTTTGCGATTGAACTTCATGTTCGTGCAACGGGCCCAGCCTCTCCCCGCCCCGCAACGAACCTTCCCGTGACAAACTCGGGGACCCGACAGTTCCCGGCCCGGGGTGTGCCTCCCACGGCTTGTGGTGAGTCAGGTTGCGATCGTTGTGGACACACGACGAGCTTCCTTCCCGAACACCACCGCTCTCCTCAAAACTCCCCTTACCATCCGCCTCCCACGGAAAAAACTCCCGTCCCGGTCTCGGCGGGGACAACGAGTGGAACGGCGAGGGCGATCTTGGTGACCCGGAGCGGGGGGGGGAGTGCATCGTGGTGCGGGTGTCACACGCGCGCGAATCGCGACGGAAAGGGAGTTCCAAGCGCACCAGGAGCGCGGACCCGACCACGCGCGGCGTCGGAGTGAAAAAAGGCAAATCTCTCTTTGGACTGAGAAAGAAAGACGTCAAAACATTTGCAGAAAAAGCCGAGACCCACCACTCGGGTGACGCGCGCGCCGCATGACCCGCCGCGAGACCCGCCGCGAGTCGCGCTCTTTGGCGAGGTTGCCGGGTGATGGGGGGGTGGGCTTGGTACCCGACGCGAAAGAAACGGAGGCGCGACCCCCGACCACCGTCACCGAAAAACCTTCGCCGCTGCCACTGTCAACGAGTTTCGACGGCCCGGGCGTGCCCTACACGCACAGGTTCGCCACCGTGCAAAACGGCCCGGTGGGGGTCGTGACCTTGAACGGCGAAGTAGCCGCGGAGTTGGTGTGCTGGGAGTTCTTCTACGGAAGGGAGTGCGACTTGGACGGGAAGGGAAGGGAAGAGAGGACGAGTGTGTATCATGCAAACGTTGTTGAAACGGAAGCGATGTCGAAATCGTCGATGTCGCCGTCGCCGACACCCCACCCTGCGTGCAAAAAGTGCCACTCCATCGGCACCGCGGACGATTCTTGTCGCGGTCGCATCCGTGAGGCGCTGGGGCAGGTAAAACCGAAGCGGGGACTGAAAGCCCGGTTGGGCGATTCGACCGCGTTTCGAGTCTGCCGCTACGGCGATTGCGTCCGGCGGCACCCTTCGGATTCGGAAGTCAAGGGGTGGATTGCGAAGTGGTGGGTGGAAAGTGGGGGGGGTAACAGGATCGAACCCGCGACGACGGGGTTACTAGAACCTCGTTTAACCACTTCACCAGCGCCTTGCGCCGCCGCTTCTTCAATTAAAACAGTGTGGTCCGTGCGCGGCGCTGGGTTGACGAACTTCCGGGGTAAGGACGATTCCGAAAAAGCGACGTTGACCTCCGTCGCGAAAGCTCGCGAAGAAACGGAGAACTCCTCCTCCTCCTCCTCGGAACAGATCGAAAAAGAGCAGGGTCTTCACTCGCTGTTGGTGCGCAGAGTGACCGGCCGGTTACGCGAGCAAGCGAAAACGTCTCCGTACGTCGCGGCGTTTCTTCAAGAGCCTTTTTTTGAACAGGTCACCCAGAACAAACGGTTGGGTAAGTATTTCCCATTTACCACATTCCGCCGCCGACTGATTGCGCATACGCGTACCAGAAGGGACTATTACCTCTGCCCATTACCCTGACTGTTTACTCATACACGTCACGACCGACTGACACTTTTCTTTTTTATCGTGCCAGTGCGACTCCTGTCCCAAAAAAACGCGCACAAGGAAATCACCGAGGCGTACGGCGCGCGGTTTAAGATTGCTGAAACGATTTTGGGGATTTCGTGTGGGGACACGGGTGGGAACGTGGGGACGACTTTAACCTGTACCGGGGACGGAAGGATTGGGGACGGTAAGGACAGTTTCGGGGATCCTGGAAACACCGCCGAGCGCGCAACCGGCGCCGGTCTGACTATCTTCGACGCCTGCAGCGGCCGCGGCGTGGTGGGCGCTTTGCTGAGCTTCTTCTTCCCAATCGCGCAAATCGTGTTGATGGACGCGAACGGGGACATGAACCTGGAGCACGTCGCGTCGCGGTCGAACGTGACGTTCAAGCACGTGGATTTGTTCGGCGACTCCGCGGTGGTCGCGATCAAGGAACAGGTCGAGTCGGAACGAGTGATGGACGACGAGGCGCGGGAAACTGACGAGGGAACGATTGAGGAAACTGATGAGGGAACTCGTTGGAACGACAACGAGTTTTTAACGAGAGATGCAAACAAAAACGACAAGCCCAAACCGCGGATACGCGTTCTCCTCGGCGTCCACCTGTGCGGCGCCCTTTCCCCGCGGTTGGTAGACCTGGCTTTCGGGGTTCCCGAAATCGACGGGCTCGTGCTGTGTCCTTGTTGTATTAAAGGCGGCTTGGGCGGCGCCTGCCGAAGCGCGGCGAGGGAAAGAAACGTGCCGCCGTACGTGGTGCTTTGCGAAACCTTGCGCGCGCTGTGCGAGGGAGAGGTTGAAAAAAGGTACGAATCCTTGGAGGGCGATATTTGCCATCCAACAACGGAGCCGTCCAGTGACCATCCATCCGTGCCAAACAACCACAAACCGAAACGGGTCACCGCGCGCGCCGATCCAAACGTCGACTCGCCCGTGAACTGCTTCATCTGCGCGGTGAAAACCGGACGGCTGGGATGAGGGGGACGGGGTAGATGGTCGGGTAGGTGGTCGGGTAGATACTGGAAATGGTTAGGTGGACTCGACAGAGTAGATAAGACGGTGCTAGTTAGTAGGTAGTCGGGTAGTAGTCGGGTAGATACGTGAAACGGTAGGTGGACTTGACAGAGACAATGGTCGGGTAGGTGGTCGGGTAGATACTTGAAACGGTATGTTTGTATTGAACCCGCACTTCGTAAACGTCTCAACGTCTCCACTTACACAAATCTCAACGCATTCGGTTGGTTTCCGCCGCCCTCGTGACCTCCGCCAGCGACGCCGCGGCTTCCGCGGCGGCGTTGTCGATCATGCTCGCTACTAGCCTGGCTAACAGCGCCTGCGTGGGCGGTGCTATTTCGCCGACAAGCACTGAGGGAAACGCCATCGCCCGCACGAGCTCCCAGAGCTGGCCGGTGACGATTTTCTCCTGCACGTGATACCGGGAGCCGCCCGAGCGCAGGGTCACGACCAAGGTAGCCAAGTCTTTGGCCACGATTTCGTGAGGTCCAAGCACCACGTAAAGCTCAGCGCACCGCGCACTCAACACGTGCACCAAAACGTCGAACTGGCGCTGCGGGTCCGAAGTCGCGATTTGGGGGGGGTAGGTGGGTTGGGTGGTTGGTCTGTGTGTTTGTGTTTCCACCGCGACGGGGAACGTGTCACCACCTCGTCGCACCTGAAGAGCCTGTGCGCCACCCGCGCCGTAGTGACCGCCCGCAACCGAATTCGGTTGCGCGTTCGCCGCGGCCGCGCGGACGTCGGGCGCGGATCGCGGTGGTGGTTCCGTAGACCGCTTTGATTGCGTGTGTTGAGTCGACCGTGAGTCATCGCGAAAACCCGCCTCCTTCGGTTTCATGCCGCTCGCGGCGTGCAGCAGAAGCGCCAAACCGCCGTTGTCGTCGTCGCCGGCGCCGGCGCCGCGTTCTTTGTCGTCGTCGTCCCCATCCGAGTCATCCGAATCCGACTTCACCCCAGTTTTCTTGCCGTACAACGAACCACCCTCGTACCCAACACGCCCCCTGTTGTTGTGCGTCCCGTTCCCGTCCCGGAAACTCATCTGCGCGCTTTCGTTCGAGGCTTCGCGGAAAGGCGCGGACTTGGTGCCGAACTTGCGCCCCCGGCCGTTTAGGCACGGGTTTGGGTTGTCCACGACTGCGGTTGGTACACGAAAAGTGGTTAACGTCTCGTGTTGGGCAACGTGGGATGTGTGTTGTATGGGGGATTGGGGTCCGAGTAATCGGGCCTCCACAGTGCGTTTGTGCTGTGTGTAGCGGTTGCGTTAGTACTGCATACATCACGAGTACTGGAAACGCTACGTACGTCACGAGTAGTGCGCTCAAAGAGGGGCGGTAAACGGTGTGTCTGGCTGGATTTGGGAAACGCGCGAGGCCGTACCTTTCCGAACGCTCCCGACGTGCCCCGGTCGGAAGAAAGGGTCATCCTTTTCGCCCGCCAGTAGTGGAGACAGATTCTTGTCCGAAGACCACTCCCGCAGGCCGAACAAGCCTTCCTGGGGTCTAATGGGTTTTGGAACAACCGGGAACGGAGGGTGGGGAGGTGGGTGGTTTGGTTAGTTGAGGAAACGAAAAGGTCACCAGAAACGGAAAAATTTCCTCGTTCACCACGCCGCTTTAGGACAACCACTTTCGAACGCCACGTGTCGGATGCAATCATCTCGCGTTTCCCAAATCCAACGACTGGTTTCCCACACGACCGCCAGCTTCGGTTATTTCTCGAAGTTCGCGTCGGAAATTTCCCAGCCCGATTCTTATCTCTGAGGCGGCTCGGTGCTCGTCTCTCTTGGTACTGGCTTCGCTCGCGTCCATGGGAGGTCGCGGCGTCCGGCTCAAACCCAACGTACCTGCAAAAAACGCTTCCCGGAACACCCGCTTTCCACTTCTTGATGTCCGTGTACAACACAGAGGCCATCGTGGCCTCCGGGGTCTTGCCTGGTAGGTTCACCAAGTACCCCATGCGGACCGCGGTTCTTAAGGAAAAAGAGGAAGGGAAGTATGTGTCTGTCAGCGCTTTGGGTTTGGTGGGACGGAAAGGAACTGCGCGCTTGGGAGGGTGTGCGGTGCGGTGGGTCGCTTCGGGCGCGGTCGAGACCCGGGTTTCGCGGGGGACACGCGTGGCGATCGTGCGGACGCGACGCAACAAAAACCGCGCGTGCCGCGTGTCGACGCGATCCGGCAACCCCCGACCCGGCCCGGACGCGTCCCGGGAATGGTCACGGGACGCGTTGGAAGACTTGCAGACACATTGATGTTCGACATTCGTTTCCGCGTTTCCCCGGTCCGCCGGCCGGGCGGCGCGCGCGGTGTGAATTCCCGCGCGTTGTCTGGCGCGTCGCGGCCACGTCGTGTGGGGAGACGTAAACGTTGTCCATGGCAAAGAGTTGGAAACAAACCGTCCCTTGAGGACAACGTACTTGGTGATTTCCCCGGTCGTCATGAGACGTTGCTCGTGTCGCAACGTGCTCACCGCGGCGTTCTTGAAAACTCCGCCGGAGGCTGCGTGGGGTGGTCCGGAGTGTGGGACGGAGCAGGTTAGCTGCTGGGTGTTGAGGTGAGAACCGAAAGGGTAGTTTGAACACGTCGTGCACTCCACAAACCCAGGCGAGGGTTCGGCGTAACACGCGTCGCGTCCCACCCCAGGACCAAAACCCGACCCCATGCGGACGCGGAAAACAACTTCGCATGGAACGGGTTCGCATGGCGTTCAACAGGAAGAGGATGGGTCATTTCCGTGCCCGTACCTCCCCGGTACTGCATCGGGCGCGGGGATTGGCGACAGCCACTCGCTTCGCCTCCCCGGTTGGTGTCCGGTGACAACGCGTGAACACCGCCGTGGTCGCGCCACGCGTCGCGCGAAGACATGGCGCGTCGCAGAGTGCGCCGGCAAATGGTCGAACACAGGTTTTTTCGGGGTTCTTCGAGCGAAGCGATTCGTTCCGTGGAGTCGGAAACTAAAGCGATCCGCATCCGTTACCGACGCGCGGATGACCCACGAATGACAAATCAGAGGGTTGACTCCTCCCCGGTGACGGTGTCGCGATGAACGCGCGATCGAAACGAGGTGTCCCTTTGACATTACGAGCACGTGCCTATCAGTTGCCGGTCAACCGACGAGATTCACATTTGGCAAACATTTTGGCAAAAGAAACCCGAGCGCCGCCCACCTTCAATGGATTCACTGAAACAAGCGCGCGCGCCTGCTGCGCCCGTGTTAGGTACCCGCCCGCACCATGGCCGACGCCGCCGCGGCGGAGATGCAGGCGATGAACCTGGAGACGGAGAAACAGGAAGTGGTCGCCGCGCTGGCGGGCGCGTTCGGGGTGGCGCCCCCGATCGACACCGGGTACGTGCGTTGGCAAGGTTTTTTTCAATCGATTCTTTCGATCTAAAGAGTTCGCACCGCCGACCCCGATCGCGCGCGCGCGCGACGCGCGGACGTGTTCCCCTCTCGTGCCAACACGGGTACCCGTGCGCAAACAAGGCTCCCGTCGGGGTTCCACGCATGAACTGACCTACCCACCCATCTCAATCCCTGTCTTTCTTGTTACCAACACCAGCCTGACCTTGGACGAGAAGTACGCTTTGTGCCGTTCGGTTGGTGAGGAGTGCATCCAGGAAGAAGAGCTGCGTTTGCTTCTCGAAAAAAAACCCGTACCCATTTGCTACGACGGCTTCGAACCCTCAGGCAGGATGCACATCGCGCAAGGCGTGATGAAGTGTTTAAACGTCAACAAACTCACGAAAGCGGGGTGTCACTTCAAGTTCTGGGTCGCGGATTGGTGCGGGCGTTTCCCGTTTCCACGCTCCGCCTTCGCGATTGCGCATACTCGTCCTTCTGAAGGGACGTCTTACGACCAGAAGGGACTAATCCCTCTGCCCAGTACCCTGACTGTTTACGTAATACCAATCCCGGATATACACATGGCCGAGAGACTGACCCTTTTTTTTCCACAACCAGGTTCGCGCTTATGAACAACAAGATGGGCGGCGACCTTAAAAAGATCCAAAAAGTCGGCCAGGTGCGCGTCGGTGTTGCGGCTTTCCCAAATCCAAACACACTGTTCGGCCCGATTACTCTGACTGTTTACTCACTCACATTACGAAAGATTGACAATTTATTTTACCCGTATCAGTACATGGTCGAGGTGTGGAAAGCGGTGGGGATGGACTTGACCAGGGTGGAGTTCATCTGGTCATCCGAGGAGATCAACAAACGGGGACACGAGTACTGGCCGCTTGTTTTGGACATCGCGCGGCGAAACAAACTGGCGCGGATTCTTCGGTGTACGCAAATCATGGGCCGCAGCGAAACCGACGACCTCGCCGCGTCGCAGATCTTCTACCCGGTCATGCAGTGCGCGGACATTTTTTTCCTGAAAGCCGATATCTGCCAGCTCGGGGTTGATCAGCGGAAGGTGAATATGTTAGCGCGGGAGTACTGCGACGACATCAAGCGCAAACTGAAACCCGTGATTCTGTCGCACCACATGCTCGCCGGGTTGAAACAAGGGCAGGAGAAGATGAGCAAGTCCGATCCGGACAGCGCTATTTTCATGGAAGACTCAGAGGCGGACGTGAAGACGAAGCTTAAAAAGGCGTATTGCCCCCCCGGGGAAGTGGCCGGGAACCCGTGCTTGGAGTACATCAAGTACATTGTGTTGCCTTGGTGTGGCGTTTTTTCCATTCAGCGCCCGGACGAAAACGGCGGAAACAAGGACTACACTACTTACGAAGACGTGGAGAAAGATTTCGTGGACGGCGCCCTGCACCCGGGCGACGTCAAGCCCGCCCTAGCACGGCACATCAACGTCATCCTGCAGCCCGTTCGGGACCACTTCGTGAACAACAAAGAAGCGAAAGCGCTGCTGGACACGATCAAGAAGTACAAGGTGACGAAGTAGACCGAAAGGTTAAATAGGTTGTCTAGGTTGTCTTAACTACATACTCCCCTTGCGGATTGATGACTACGTGTATAAACTAATGGTAACTACTATATACACCCCTACTGCTTGAACTACTCTTTACTATTGTTCGCTCCAACTCCCACTACACTCCAATACCAACATCACACCGGCATCACCCCCGTGCCCGGCGCTAAGTCGCCTAAACTAAACTTGCACACCTCGCAGTTTTCAAACTCCCGCCCCGTTAGGGAAAACCAAACCCCCCAGTGTGCGACTACTGCGATTTTTTCCTCCGGCCGGTTGGTAAGCCAGTCCAAGAGGCACTGCATCCTTTGGTTGAAAACCTCGGGGGGCTCGTAGGGCACGCCCGACCGCAAGGTTAGTCGGTCAATTGACTCATCATCCTCTGAGTTGATCGAGTCAGTATCGCCATCCCCAACCCCCGTATCCCCGGGATATTTCTCAGTGCGGTTTCCAGTAACGGTATCCCCAGTCGCGTTACGTATGTTTAACTCGTCACCCTCTGAGTTACTATCATCATCCCCGGTACCCGTGTACCACCACGGCTGGTCCCCGAACTTTTCTTCCATTTCCGCGACGCACCAGGTGGGAAACTGTTTTTTTATTGTGCGCGTCGGCGTCCCCACGTCCGAGCCGTGGAACACGCGTTCCCTGGCGAGGTGGCACGTCACGAGTTTCGTTTCTTTGTATTGGTCATCCCCGAACGCGATTTCCGCGGTTTTCAACGCCCGTGAAAGCGGCGACGCGACGATCACGTCCGGAGCGACGTTCAAATTTTTTAACCGAGCGCGTAGCGCTAGCGCTTGCGTTTCGCCAAACGCGGTGAGCTTGGTGTCAATCATCATCGGGTCCACGAAGTTTTCGTCGTGCCACTTGTTCGCAAGCAAGTAGTCGTTCATCTCGGTGCGGCCGTGGCGGATTAGGTACAGAGTTTTCGTTGAAGTGCGGGATGGGGAAGAAGAGGTTTTTGGTTTTTCATCAAGAGCCCCCAGAGTCGGGCGTCCGTTTGCGCGGACGGTGGTTTTGGAAACTCGCACTGGACGCACGCGTCCACGGCGAGGTGACGCGTTCCCCGACGTCATCGACGCGATGGCCGTCGCAAGGTGAGTAGCCGTACAGGACGCAGCGCGCATCGCAGCCCCGGCCGGAGATGGCTGCGGGCGCACGCGGAAATGGGGACCAAGGAAAGGGTGATGGGCCAATTCTTTCATCTAACCATCTCTCATCTGCTGTTTGCCAAAAGCGAGCGTCCCCCTTCGCGTTCGCGCGATCGACGCGAGCAAGCTTCCGAGGTTTCCTGGAAGTCCCGTTTAATACCCGGTTTCCCAGACTGGACCGCGCGTCATTGCCGAGACAAACCCACGAAACCAAGACACGCACATACAAACCCCTCCTTCCACGTGTGATTTCCAGAACCTACGTACGCCTCCAAACTTCCAAACTCCGCGCCACGTCACCGAAATTCGAAAAACCGTTGCGCCAGCTCGGCACCCTCTCGAGGCGAAATTCAGGTGCCGAGCTCGTCAAGTGGAAATCGCGCAAAACCGAGTCGCTCTCGGCCTCCCGTTTCGGAAAACACGAGCCACTTGGTGGTGTTTCGGTCACTGGTTATTCCCCGTTTCAACGAGGAACGCTTTCAACGCCGGCGCCATTGGGATCGGCCCGACGCCTCCGCTGTCACTTCCGCACACACCCACCTCCCCCAGCCACGAGAATGGCTTGCTCTCTCGCCACCACCCAATTCGCGGGCGCCGCCGCCTCGCTCAAGTAAGTGTTTTTGATGGCACGCGTCGCGGTCCCGAACGCGATGGGCGTGAATTTTGACGGCCGCGGATTCGTGTCGCGAAAGAAGAATTTGCCGATGCCAGGAACACGCGGGTCTCGGGTGCTACGCGACCCGCGAGTCACGACACGCCTGGACCGAATGTCCGCTGACATCTTCCACCCCCTTTCCCCCCAACCCAGGAAAACCGTCCAACGCAAGAACGTCAAAGCCGCGCGCAACGTCCAGGTACGCACCGGTGGTTGACATTTCCTGGGACTACGCGACTCGCGACGCGAGTTTTCCGAATCGGCGAGGCGTCGTGAAACGCGCGGCGCGTGGTTCGATGCGGTCGTTTTTTGCGAGCGCGACACGGCGGGTGTCTTCCTCGACACCGGGAGGCATCGTTCCGCGCAATCGCGCCCGTTTTCGTGAAAGGGAACACCCGCGCGCGAACCCGCGAACCGTCCCCGGGGACGGCAAATTGGCCAATGTTCCCGTCCCCAAAACAAAAGTGCCTCGGAACGACGGATGCGACGGCGCGCCACGTGGCTGGGCGGAAGCGACAGGCTGTTTTTTGGTGTTTTTTTCCGTCTCGTATGCGCAATCAGTCGGTGGAATGTGGAAACGGGAAATACTTCACGACCAGAAAAAAAAATGAGTTAAACTCACCGCCTCCCTTTCTTTTTCTTCCCCCCCCAGACCCGCGCCGCGTCCGATGCCCCGTACAGCGCGAAGACCACAAAGCCCATGAAGATCGTGTTCGTGAGCACGGAGTGCGCGCCTTGGTCGAAAACGGGCGGGCTCGGCGACGTGGTCGGTAGTTTACCCGTCGAGCTCGCGAAGCGCGGGCACAAAGTCATGACCATCTCACCCCGGTACGACCAGTACAAAGGCGCGTGGGACACTTCCGTCAAAGTCGACGCCCTCGGCAAGCAAGTGGGTTATTTCCACGAACACAAGAAAGGCGTGGACAGGGTTTTCGTGGACCACCCGCTTTTCTTGGCGAAGGTACGTATTTCCCAATAACCACATTCCGCCTCCCTGATTTGATTGCCCATTCAAGACTGACATTTATTTTTTTACAATCAGGTTTGGGGCAAAACCGGCAGCAAACTGTACGGCAAAACCAACGGCGCCGATTTCGCGGATAACCAGGAACGCTTCGCCATGTTCTGCAAAGCCGCGCTTGAGGCGCCCTTGGTGCTTGACTTGGGGTACGGCGAGGACGTTTGCTTCGTTGCGAACGACTGGCACAGCGGCCTCGTTCCGGTCATGCTCGCGAAGGTGTACCGCCCCAACGGCAAGTACCTCAAAGCCAAGTGCGCGTTCACGGTGCACAACATCGCGTTCCAAGGCCGGTTCTGGCCCACGCCCATGAGCAACCTGGGTCTTCCCGACAGCGCGGGTCAGGATTTCTTCTTCGAGGACTCCCAAGGCAAGGTGTACGACGAGCGGAACGTGCAGAAGGATGGCGAGAAAGACGTGCAGCCGGCCGGCAAGAAGTTCAAGAAGGACAACTGGATGAAAGCCGCGTTCATCAACTCGGACCGGAACATCACGGTTTCCATGAACTACGCCAAGGAAATCAGCGGCAGCGCAAGCAAGGGCGTGGAGATGAACACCATCATCAACGCCACGGGCGGCATCGAGGGCATCGTCAACGGCATGGACCCCACGGAGTGGGACCCGTCAAAGGACAAGTTCCTGGACATCACCTACGACAAGAACACCGTGGCGATGGGCAAAGCCGCGGCGAAGCAGGCGCTGCAGGCGGAGGTTGGCTTGCCCCTGGATCCGTCCGCGCCCGTTTTCGGGTACATCGGCCGCCTCGAGGAACAGAAAGGGTGCGACATCATGATGGAAGCGATGCCCAAGCTCTTGAAACAGGTGCCCAACGCGCAGGTTATTATTCTCGGGACGGGGAAGAAATCCATGGAGAAGACGCTTGAGCGTTTAGACGAGCTTTCGCCGAACATGGCCGGCGTGGTCAAGTTCAGCAACCCGATCGCGCACTACATCACCGCCGGCGCCGATTTCCTGATGGTCCCCTCGCGCTTCGAACCCTGCGGTTTGATTCAGCTGCATGCCATGCAGTACGGCACCGTCCCCATCGTCGCGTCCACCGGTGGTCTGGTGGACACCGTCAAGGAAGGCGTCACTGGTTTCCACATGGGCGCCATGGACCCCGACACGCTGAAGGCGGATGATGTGGAAGCCATGGTTGACACGTGCAAAGCCGCGGCGGATACCTACGGCACCCAAACCTACGCCAAGATGTCGCAAACATGCATCGGCCAGGACCTTTCCTGGAGGAAACCCGCGGCGAAGTGGGAAGCGGTGCTTGAGGAGATGTATTTCAACAGCGGGTACGGAAAGAAGCAACAGGTGGTGACGCCCAAGGAAAACCTGGAAGGCGCGAACCGAACCGCGGTGCAGGCGGGGGTGCGCGATTAAGTGTTTCGCGATTGCTGCAGAATAAAAAATTAGAATTTCGTACCGCATACCCGTGTGGTCCTTCGTGCGTAGTCTCTGAAGGACACAGACAGTCTTATCGCACATAGTACCCTTCGAACAAGTCCCTTCGCACGTACGTTCGACGTGATTTCAATCGCCTTTTACCATCTTCGAGAACATCTCAAGTATTTCAAACACGCTAATGTAATGTTCCTTCAAACGTGCTCCTTCAATCTCTCGCCTCCCTCCCGGCTTTCCCCACATGAGTCTCACCGCTGCTCCACAAGCTTCTTCCCCGCCACGATTTCGATATCCCGGTACGCGCCTTTCTGTGTCAGTTCCACGAACCCGTGCGTTTTCAACACCAGCACCTGGTAAAACGTGCGCGCGGCGTCGGCCTTTTTTACTTTTTTTAAAGAGTTGTTCGCGTCTCGTGCCAAACACATCTCCGAAACCGTGACCGGGACGGGCACTACAATTTCTCCTGTTTTTTCGTCAACCACCTCCCGTTCCTCCAACCGGGGGCCCAGGCTCGCGAGCATGCGCTTCGTCGCAACGGACCAGTCCACGTGCCCGGAAACCACACCGGCGGGGGTGGGCGGAACGGGGAGTTGGTCGGAACCGTTCAAAGCATCCGCCGCGTTTTGCGCGGCGTCGTTCCTTCGGGTAGTTGTAGGCGTCATGGGCACGTCGTCGTTCCCGTCGTCGTACCCCCCCGCGTCGTCGTCGTCTTCCCCACCGAACCCGCCCCCGAAGTCGCCCCCGTCGTCTTCGTCGAACTCCATCGCCCTCGCCACGTCGTCGTCCTCACCGCGTACGCTCCCGGCGGCGCTCCCGGCCCTGCTCCCGCCTCCTTGACGTCGCCCTTTTTGCCGGTGCGCCGCGAAGCCCCCGCCTCGCCGTTCGCCGGCGCGTTCCATCAGGCTCCTGATACAGCCCGCCCGCATCACGAGCCATTCTGCACTGCATCGGTGCCCCATTAACGGGTCCCGGTGTCCGGAGGTACCTCGGAGCAACGACCGCGCTTCACCGGGTGTGTCGGGAGGCCGGCATCCCCCATGCGCGTCCCGGAAATACCCGAGCGTGGCTTTGCCGTTTTCGTCCTTCTCCTCGTCCGCGCCGAACGGCATGTCGTCGTCCGCGAGGTCGGTGACTCTTCGGATAACCCCCGGAACGCGTTGAATCGTAATGTCGCCCGCGTTTTTAATCGCCCGCGACACGGAATCGCGATCGAGAATCGTACTGGAGTCGAACTTCAACTTCATCGTCGTGGTTTTTGCGCGGCTCCGCGCGCGTTTCGCGGGCTCCGGGCGGTTCGCCTTCTGCGCGGTTTTGCCCCACTCCAGCACCACGGTGCTCCCTCCAGTGGTGGGTGCGTTTTCCTTGCCGTCCGGTAAGTGTTTTGAGCTCCCCTTTACCGTATCCCCCGGAGTCTTGAACCCGACAACCGTGCCGCGAACGCCGTTTTCGTCCGTCAGGTCCTCGTCCAGGGGCAACGGGCGGACGCCGCCAACGTCGGTTTCGGTTTCGGTTTCGTCGCGGTTATCCATGGCAGGCATATCCCCGTCGTCGTCGTCGTGGTCGCCGAAACCGCCCCCGCCGAAGTCACCGCCGCTTTCGCTTTGTTGCGGGAACGCGTTTTGTAAATCGGCCTCGTCGTAATCCTCCATTCCGTTCAAATCCACTCGGTCGTTGGCGTCGGTTTCCCCAAACGGCCTTGGCGGCGCACCAGGTGTCACATAACCAGGCGTCGGGTGGAAAGCAGGGTCCATCTCGTCTACGATGAAATCGTCCTCGACGTCACCGTGAATCCGGTCGTCATAGGCGTACTGTTCCTCGAACGCCACGTCGTCCGCGAACTTGGAGCCGCCCTCCAGGGTCTGGTCGGCGTCGGCGCCGTCCACCTGGGATCCGTCTCTTTGCCCGCCGTTTGGTTCAAAGAACAACTCCAGGTCATCGTAGTTCTCCGGTAGCGTGATGGTGTGGTGTTGTGCGGTGCCTGCGCCTTCGGGAAGATCCACATCACTCGTCTGTTTGAACGCCTGTTTTATTTTCACCAGCGCTTCGCTGCAGTCTTGGAACAGGTAGTTCACCTTGCGAGAGTACACCCTGACCACGCCTAACATGAGCTGGCCGGACAGACGCAGCGCGAGTGGGGCGTCGGGGTTGATGATGGATTCTGTGTGTTGTTTCAGGGTGTGGCAAGGGTCCAGTGAGGGGAAGGGTGGGTCAGTTTGTGGGGTCAGGTTGTGGGGTCCGGGACGTGTTCGGGAGAGGGCAGAGGTGGAGTCTCCCCGCGTCGAGTCGAGATTGGCAAATTACGCGATTAATCGTGGCGCAACTTACGAACCGCAACCGCGACGTCGGTTTCCGTGATTTGCGATTTCCGCAGCCGCCGGTCAAGGTGCGCGGCGATCCAGATCGTCCCGAGCGGGCCTCGTTTGGCGAGGATGTACTGCGAGTAGAACATCGCGCGATCGAGTTATCGACTCAACGAAACGGAACCTGGGACGTGCCGATTTGCGAAAATCGCCACGACTCGGATTTCGGAAATCCGGGCGCCGCGAGAAACGAACCGCGCGCTCTTAAGTTGTTTCCGAACGCCGGAGCGGCTTCTCTTCGCGCTTCTCTGTGGGCGAAGGAAGGGCGCACACGCGTTCCCGCGCGAACCCACGCCGTAGGGACAGGGCGCGCGTGAAAGTGACTCGTCGAGGCCGGGCAATCTGTTTGGCAAGGCTTTGATTGTCAACTGCTATTTTTCAAAATCTGGCCAAAAAATGGCCAAAAGGCCAAAAAACGACGAAACGAGACTGTTTGCGCACTGCGAGGACTCGCACGAATTTCCCCTTTTGACCTCTGCACTTCCAACATGAATCATGCATGGCTGTGTACAACGCGACGTCCTCTATCTAAACGAGCCTATTTTCAGGTCAATCGGTGATCAGGCGGCTCCTCGGGGACGCCCAAGGTGAGGGTGATGTGAAGCGCATCAAGACCTTTCCTAAAAATAATCTACTCCCACGCATCCCCATCTTTCTTTTTGATTTTCGGCACCCCGTCCTCCCTGAACTCGACCCTCCCGTCCACCAGCGCGCTTAAGGCGTGCGGGAACACCTGGTGTTCTTCCTTCAACACCCTATGGGCGACATCATCCACAGAATCGGTTGGGAACACGGGTACCACGAGCTGCGCTAAAATCTTCCCCTCGTCGAACTGTTCAGTCACGAAGTGTATTGTCGGCCCCGTGACCCGCGCGCCGCTCGCCACCACCGCGGCGTGCACCGCGTTTCCGTGCATCCCCTTCCCCCCGAACGCAGGCAACAGCGCGGGGTGGATGTTCAGCATTTTCTTTTCGTACCGTTGGCAAAGCGCAGGGGGGATTAGGCGTAGGTAACCGGCGAGGCACACGAACCCGACGTTTAATTCATCCAGCGCCACCACCAACAGTTCAGGTGTCAACCCCACCCCGTCCGCCTTGTCCTGTTTCGTGGGGGGGTACCGGAGCGTGGGAATGTTGTTTTCCTGGGCCCACAGGACACCTCCGCAGTCCAACGCGTTGCTCACCACCACCGCGAGTTGCGCGTCTACCGAGCCGTCCTGCATCGCCGCGTGCAGCGCCCGGAGGTTGCTGCCGCCGCCGCTCACGAACACCGCGACGCGGTTTTTGTTGGGACGCCCATCGTCGCCAGCCGAAGCCGCAGTCGCGGCACGTACAAAACGCCCTCTCCGCGAAACTTTGGGGGTTTTCCCAACCCTCAAGACCCCCGGGTGGTGCCACGCACGTTGCGCGGAGACGCACGACATCGCCAGCGTCGGCGTGGCGCCGCGCGCGCCCGTGGTGTGACACACGCTCCGGAAGGGAGAGGTTTAAATAGTTTGGAAAAAGGAACTTGTCTGCTAAAAAACACACCCGCGATGGATTGATCTCTGTCTCCGCGCCGTCTGTTCCGTTGATCAAAAAATACAATTAAGTTACAACACAGTTCTCTACGCATCCTCGTCCTCGTCGCTCTCGTCGCTCTCGGTGTCGTCCCTCGGTCGTCTTGTTCGGTTTTTAATAACCTCGATGGGCGGGAGGTCCGAGTCGGTTGAATAATCTCCGCCCTCTGAATTTTCATCATCGTCTTTTTCGCCGTCGCCGCCGAGACCACTAACGTCTTCACCACCCCCACTACTACTAACCTCGTTAAACAACTCAGGCCACCGGCCATTTTTCCGCATCTCCTTCTGTTGTATGTCATACAACGCGCGGGTCATCTCGCCCGTTATTTTGTCTTTGTTCGCATCGTCATCTTCCAAATCCTCCCCATCAAACCTTGCCACGATGAAGCTCCCACTCCGTACCCACAGGATCTTGACGAACTTGCTCGGGATGCGGCACAGAGTGTGCGAGGCGTCTGGTTTCTGCACCTGTTTCCAAGGAAATGAAAGGGGGGGTGGGGGGGGTTAGACACGGTTCCCGTACGGGACGGGTACCGGGTGCGAGATGAAAAGGTTTTTTTTTAAGCGGCGGCGGCGGTCGAGACGGGTTCGCGATGGGCTTGAGACCTGGTGGTACCTCAAG
>Ga0209192_10000021_pt1 | contig 213942 bp, 202 predicted proteins | sample ArcticOcean_MG_C_11_FD_187433 | JGI IMG/M metagenome (GOLD analysis project Ga0209192, IMG submission 187433) | Marine microbial communities from western Arctic Ocean - ArcticOcean_MG_CB2_154 (SPAdes) (version 2) | ecosystem: Environmental > Aquatic > Marine > Oceanic | place: Arctic Ocean... | reverse complement strand
CCACATCACATTGGCGGCGCGATTGATTCAGACGGCGCAGATAAGGGCGCCCGTTTCTTACAATTGTGTGACGCTTTTGATCTACCTATAGTCTCAATCATGGATTGTCCTGGGGTTATGGTGGGTCCGGAAGTCGAAGAAACTGCCCTGGTGCGACATTGCGCACGCATGTTTAACACGGGAGCTAATTTATCCGTGCCTATGTTTGGTCTCATTATACGAAAGGCCTACGGCTTAGGAGTGCAGGCCATGTGCGGGGGAGGCTCGACGGTGCCGTTCTTTACAGCTGCTTGGCCAACGGCAGAGTTCGCCGGCATGGCGATCGAAGGCAGCGTTAAGTTAGCTTACAGAAGTGAATTCCAAGAGATGGATAGCGCCGAAGAGCGCATAAGGGTTTTCAAAGAACGTGTAGATGAAGCTTATGATCGAGCGAGAGCGGTTAATTCGGCTGAGTTTTATGGCATCGAGGATGTTATTGACCCGGCAATTTCTCGCGACTGGATTGTCGCGGGACTAAACGCTATCCCCAAAGCACCTAAGAGAACAGGGAAAAAGAGACCATATATAGATACTTGGTAGAACTATTGAACTGCTAGGCCTGAATGTCGCATCAGTCAATTCAGGCGAAATGCCTCCATGGAACTCTGCGTTTCCTTACAGAGAGTTCACTGAGTCGAGTCATAAAAAAGAGGTTTTCATGTCTAAGCAAAACAAAACAAAGAATTGGGGCTGGAAGGTTCGGGGTAGTTACCACTCACGTACAGTTTCATAAATTGATCAGGGGAGACTTGAATGGATGATTTTAAAGGCAAGGTAGTGATCGTCACGGGCGCCGGTGGTGGTGTAGGCAGGGCTCATGCGCTGGAGTTTGCGAAAAGAGGGGCAAAGGTTGTCGTTAACGACCTGGGCGGTAGTGTTGCTGGTGAAGGTACTAGCGATATGGCTGAACAGGTAGTAGATGAAATCAAGGCTGGGGGCGGCATTGCCATTGCCAATAAAGCCTCGGTCTCTGACAGGGCCGGAGCAAAGAGTATCGTGGACGATGCGGTGGCAGAATTCGGTACCGTGGACATCCTGGTGAATAACGCGGGCATCCTTCGAGACAAGTCTTTTAAGAATATGACCCTGGATGACTGGGATATCGTGATGGATGTCCATATCAACGGATCGGCCTATGTAACACATGCCGCCTGGCCAATCATGTATGCCAAGAACTGGGGCCGCATTGTCTTTACTAGCTCGACCTCCGGCATCTTCGGCAACTTTGGTCAAGCGAACTATGGTGCCGCAAAGATGGCGATGGTCGGGTTGATGAATGTGCTCGAAAAGGAAGGTGCGTCGCATAACGTCAGGGTTAACACGCTGGCCCCTGCGGCAGCGACCCGCTTGACGAATACCGTCCCCGGACTTGATGAAGACCTGGGCCATCCTGATCCAGCACGAGCACCGTCGCTGGTGACACCGGCAGTGTTATATATGTGCCGCGAAGACGCACCAACCGGCAAAATCATCATGGCGGGCAATGGCCGGTTTGGCTACGTTGGCGTGTTCAGAAACGAAGGTGTTGAACTAGGGGTTGATGCCACGCTTGAGTCCCTGCTTGAGCAGGAGGACATCGTCACCGACATGAGTCAGTCACAGCATTCGGCACCGTGGGCATCCTGGTGAACAACTCGGGTATCGAGAATAAGGCAAATAAACCACATATTCTAAAGAACGGTCAGAAACTACTGCGAGAGCCCTATGAGCGATTCGACCTATCCCCTTCACGGCCTGGAAGTACTGGATTTTTCCCGCGTCCTGGCGGGACCTTTCGCCGGCCGGATGATGTCCGACCTGGGGGCCGACGTGGTTAAAGTGGAACCGTGATATTCATTTTAGTTGAGAGCAAGACGCTAAAGTAGCTAGTTTACTTCAAAGTTAAATTTACACCCATTGATAAATAAGAATGGTTGGTGCAGGAAGCTGCACTCGAGGGAGAATGAAATGACAATTACAAAAATCGATACGGGTACCGAGCATCTCCTGGTGGAGAACAATTATGGCGTGGCTGTTATCACGCTAAATCGCCCAGAAGCCAGAAACGCCATGTCAGATGAAATGAATGCGGCGTTGCAAAAAACACTAGCTGATGCTGAACTCGATAACGATATTAAGTGCATTATATTGACTGGGGCTGGCAAGGGTTTCTGTGCCGGTGGTGATGTTAAGGGGATGGCGAGTTCCGGTGACGGAACGGTTGGACCCAGAACGATTGATCAGGCAATTCATGCTCAGCGTATCAATCAGCGAGCAACGGCGGGTAAGCTCTTCAAAATGCCAAAGCCGACTATCGCTGCCTTGCCGGGTGCTGCTGCGGGTGCAGGTCTCTCACTCGCATTAGCCTGTGATCTCCGAATCATGGCGTCGAATGCAATAATGACCACAGCGTTTGCGAGGGTCGGTTTTTCCGGTGACTACGGCGGTACATACTTCATGGCACAACTTGTGGGGACCGCAAAGGCAAAAGAACTCTATTACTTATCTGAAAGAGTGAGTGCCGATGAGGCGCTGCGACTTGGTTTAACCAATTGGGTTTGCGAGGTCGACGAGTTACAGGCGAAAGCGCTGGAGATTGGACATCGTATGGCTAATGGCCCAACGGTTGCCTATCGCTATATGAAAGAAAATTTGAACAGGGCGCTTGCAGGTGATATTGATGATTGTATGGATCTTGAAGCAACTCATCATGTTCATTGCGGTCAGACCACGGATCACAGGGAAGCGAGTAAAGCTTTTGTTGAGAAACGTGAGCCGGTATTCATAGGTAAGTAGTCTTCAACTCGAGGGGGAACTTTAACCGTGAGAGCGCGTTTAATCTGATCAATAATACGTCGGGCAGTGGCTCCCCAGGCACCTATGTGATGTCTTGGCAAGCCCCTAGTATCTTAGATACCTGATAGCGTTACAATTCACGCAAACAGAAGGTATTTAATATGAGTGGTATACGCTATCCAGAAGAGTTGAAGATCGAGGCAGTAAAGCAGGTTACGGACCGGGGTTACACGATCGGCGTGATCGCCCCAATAGGCAGCGGCGGTAAAGTTTGTTTTTACTCTATGTCAGAAACGGACCTCATTGTAGATGTCGCAGGTTGGTTTGCGGGTGATGCCTTTGTGGGAATTACACCCAGTCGATTGGCTGACACCCGAACAGGAACTGGCGGGACGTTGGGCCGCATTGGGCCTGATGCACCGCTTGTTATTCAGGTTTCTGAACTTAATGTATCGCTACCTTCTGGTACGGCCATAACCGTGCCATCAAATATAACAACTGCCGCCCTTAACGTGACAATAGTCAACCCAATCTCTGCTGGTTTCGTGACAGTTTATCCTTGTGATAGACCGCGTCCTCTGGCTTCAAACGTGAATTACGCTGTGGACCAAGTAGTAGCGAATGGTGTGATTGCACCCGTAAGTGAGAGCGGAACTGTTTGCGTGTATTAGCCTGTGCTAACCGATGTTGTCGTGGACTTGGCGGGTTGGTTAGCAGGTAGTGCGTTCACTGGATCAATACCAACGAGGTTGGTGGACACACGCGATGGCACACAAGGCAAATTGATGCCCGCCAAAGTCTAAACCTGTGACTAAAACCTGTGACGAATACCAGAATAAACACTTACCAAAAACCCATAATCCCCTATTTATAAAGGCTTAAGGGGGGAATTATCCTAATAGCTCAATGTTTGGTGAAGAGTGGGATAGACCCTGCTTGGGTTGCACGAAATGGGCAGAAGCTTTAAACGGTACGGTGTCTCAATTTAAAAATGCCGATGCGACGATACTGGCGGTATCGAGTGCGAGCCAGGGGCGCTTAGGCATGGAACAAGCAAAACGAGGTTGGAACTTCACTTGGGTATCGGCTGTCGACACCGATTTTAATCATGATTATTATGGTTCAGCTGACACAGGCGTTGAGACGAAATGAACCGGTACCGAAGACGTGCACTTTGACCGTGGTGAGAATCATGGCATTAGTGTTTTCTACAAGAATGAGGCTGGTGAGGTATTTCATACGTACAGTTGTTATAACCGTGGTGTAGAGCCAATGAATGGCTCGATGGCATACCTTGATATACTGCCAAAAGGCCGTACTTGGTGAATGACGATTTGTGAGTTTTTTAAGCTGACAACATTAATGATAATTTTTTCAACGATTTATTAAATAATTCAATTGGTAACCCGATGACAAAGCAATACAACGAACTGACGATGGAAGAACAACAGGTGATTCTTCATAAGGGAACGGAGCGTCCCTTTACGGGTCAGTACGACGATTTTTTCGAAAACGGGGTCTATGTCTGCCGACAATGTGAAGCCCCCTTATATCGTTCGGAGGATAAGTTTCAAGCGCATTGCGGTTGGCCGGCCTTTGATGACGAAATTGCAGGTGCTGTGCGCAGAAAGACGGACGCTGATGGTCAACGCGTGGAAATTCTTTGTGTGAACTGCGATGGACATTTAGGGCATGTGTTTGAGGGTGAAGGCATTACACCCAAAAGCACCAGACACTGCGTGAATTCAGTCTCGATGAAATTCGTCGCGCCAGCTTAAGTGGCGCCTGGCGCTGCCTTGGGTCTCGACTGTTCACATATTGTCGTGAGAGCGTGTGGCTAGTCAGTTTGTAAATGCGTCTCAATAAAGTCCATTCGATCTTTACCCCAATAGATTTCCTCATCGACCACCATCGTTGGCGCGCCGAAAACGCCGGCTTGCTGTGCCTCGGTTGTTGAATCAATGAGTGCTTGTCGAGTCTCTGCCATTTCGCATCGCTCAATAAACTCCGTTGGTCTGACGCCGAGATCTAGCGCGATGCCTGCCAACGTATCGTACTCCCCAATAGAGTCCTCATTGTTTTCCCAGTAAGCCGTGAAAATCGCATTGATGTATTCAGGCTCCAACCCCCAGTGCCGCATGGCGATGGCGCCCTTTAAAGCGCGACTCGTTTTGATTGGAAAGTTCTTCGGCATGGAGAAAGGTAACTTGTAGCGATCGCGCCAACGATTCAAGTCCGCTAGACGATTACGCATTTTGGCTTTAGGTTCATCCATTAGAACGTAGTTGTTAGATTTAAAAACATGCCCCAAATTAAACGGATGATAGTCAATTTTAGCGTCGTACTTTTCGGTTAAAGGCACGAGCAGTCGTAATGCGAAATACGAATTTGTACTACCAATGTCCCAATAGAACTTAACTGTCTTGTTGGATTGCGGCATTTCTATTCCATGCCTGCGAAATTAGGTTCGCGCTTTTCAAGAAAAGCTGTGATTGCTTCTCTGTTCGCTGGTGCACCAGTGAGTTCAGCCAAGCCTTCGTTTTCCTTGATGATATGGGCTTTGAGTTGTTCTTTGTGCGGTCCCGTCATCAAAGCTTTTGTTTTCATGACGGAAGAACTGGGTAGGGCGGCGAGTTTGGCGGCCTGTTCGTTGACGCGGATAAGCAGTTCATCGCCGGGCAGCATTTCAAGCGCAAGGCCACTTTGTACGCATTCAGCGGCCGTCATCCACTCAGCAGACAACAGGAACCAGTTGGCTTTTTGTCTGCCCATGAGTTGAGGAAAGCTATGTGTGCTACCAGCCTCTGCGGTTAAGCCTAGGGCTGAAAAAGGGCATCGAAGTCGCGCGGTCTCGGCAATGTATGTCAAGTCAGCGAGACCGCAAATAGTAGCGCCAATACCAACGCCAATGCCATTCACAGCGAGTAAAAAAGGCTTGGGGAAATCAACAATGGCATCGAGCATGCCGGCCAGCCCATGCTTAGGAGGGTCGGAAGGACGTCCCATTGCCGCAAGGTCTGCGCCAGCTGAAAATGCACGACCTTCTCCCGTCAGTATGAGCACCTTAACTTCGCTGTTGGTGGCTGCGTCTAAAAAGGCATCTGTCAGGTCATCCATCAGCTGTGGATTAAAAGCATTGAGGGAATCCGGACGATTCAATGTGACCGTGAGGATGGAATCTTTTAAGTTTGTTTTGATCGTCATAGCAAGTCTCTGCGTGTTTTATATTTATGCACAAGCATTTGTAGTTGTTCGAGAATAGCACATCAAAAATGCGATATGATGCTAAGCGATCGCGGTATTGGTAGGGTATATGACAGCTAAATTAAATCAGTTATCGGTCCGTCAACAAGTAATGGTGCTTTATACCGCTAACTCGGCATTGGATACGGGGGTTATAGCTTGGTCCTTTTATGACGGCACAGGCAAAACGGTTCATATGGCGGGGGATCAAAATGATCCACCTTATCGGACAGGGCTCGATGCGCTGCTTGATGGTTGGCGTCTTATCCAAGCTAGTCCTCTTATAAGTCACGTGTCGGGGGATGAGTTTAGAACTGACTATCTCAAGTACGAGTTCTTTTTTGAAAAGATGATAGAACAGGTAGTTCAAATGGAGGGCCTGTAATATGCCCAAGCCAGCGTTACTCAGTTCAGAGCAAATGGCGCAATTCGCCTCCCGCGGTTTCCTTATGATGGAAGGGGTGGTACCTAAACGCATTAACGATCAGTTTCTGAATGATATCGGTAAGGTACCTGAGTCAGAAATCAGTGATCCAATGAGCTACTACGGTAAGGTCATGGGAACCAGTGCGATCCCCGTGGTGAACGCCGGTGTGCCTTTGTCTGAGGCCTATCCAGATGAAAATGCGATAACCAAAATGCTGGCGTTACCGAAAGTTGCAGGCGCGGTAAAGAGTTTGGTCGGTGATGCGCCCAGCTTTGATCATCATTTTCTGCATATGACGTTTCCGCCGAGTTTTTATGAAGCCAGTAGTCGACCTCAGGCGTCGCAGCATTGGCACCAGGATTCGACCATCGATCCAAGGCAGGCCTTCGACGTTCAGATAATGTATTTCCCTCACGCAGTCACCGCAAAAATGGGTGGCACTCGTTATCTACCGGGCAGTCATTTACGTATTGTCAGTGAAGCGGCGATTGGTCGTTATCAGAATATCAAAGGTCAGCAGTTTGTTACTTGTAAAGCGGGAACCCTCTTGTTTATGCATATGGGCATTTGGCATGGGGGCGGACTCAATCTGTCGAACAAGGTGCGGTACATGTTTAAGATTCGGATGTGTCCAACCGAGCGTCAAGAACGCCTCTGGGATACGTCAGATCTGGGTAATGACCACCATGAACAACGACCGATTTTCTGGACGGGCCTGAAGGGTAAAACGAATCCTATTCATGAAATGCTTACGACGCCCGAACCTTGGTTTGAATATGACACCGGACGACTTGAATATATCAATCGTGTGCTTTTCTGGCGCTATCTGCTCGGTGATGACAGTTTTGATGCGGACTATTGGTTGACGCGCGTTGAGAATGAATATGCCTAAGGTTTCATCAATAAGTTATTGATTTAAATGTGTTAATGCTAGTTTTTTTTGCTTTTCGTTGAGGTCCGTTGCCGCCTAATTATCAATGCCAGCTATAGGGCGCGAGAACCATCAGTGAGAGTCAAGATTTTCAATTACCATAAGGGTTAGTATCCATTGGATTAAACAGCATAAAAACAACGAGTTTGGTTCGACGACTCAGGAAAACAAAATAAAACGCAAAGGATAGGTAGATGTCTGTACAACCCATTAACAAAGATACTCCCCATGTTGAAGTTGCCATTGTCGGTAGTGGCTTTTCTGGCTTGCTTTGTACGAGCTATTTAAAAGACGCGGGCATTGAAGACTTTTGTGTTTTTGAGATGACGCCTTCCGTTGGCGGTGTTTGGAGTAATGGTGGTGTGGGTTCTTATCCCGGCGCTGCATGTGATGTACCGGCTTATACCTATCTGCCTTTTCTAGATAAGACGGGCTTTATTCCGTCAAAAAAATATGTCAGCCAGATCGAAATTGCAGGCTATGCTGAAATGCTCACCGATTTTATTGGGGTCAGAGACAAGATCCATTTTAACCGAAAAGTTACTGAACTCAGACATATTGGCGACGGAGAAAAAGCGTGGACAGTCACCACGGTTGATACAGCGACCGGCGGTGATGCGCAAACCGTTACAGCCCAGCATGTTGTGTCTGCAAATGGACCGCTTTCCAGCCCCCGGATGCCTGAAATTTCCGGCATGGACAAGTTCAAGGGCGAAAGTTTCCACACGGCTCAGTGGGACAAAAGCGCATCATTAAAAGGTAAAAAGGTTGCCGTAGTAGGCACAGGTGCTTCCGCGGCGCAGGTGATCACTTCAATCGCCGATGATGTAGAGCAGCTTACGGTTTTCCAACGAACACCAACTTGGTGTTTGCCCCGTGATGACGAACCAACCCCTGATGACATTACTGAAAAATTCAAAGCCGGTGGTTACAGTGAAGAGCTGCGCCGTGTCGCTTGGAGAGAGGGCGAGTCAACCGAAGATACGGGCTTCACGTTTGAGGCATTGCACGATGTTGCCCAGAATGACGCGATCTGCGACGAACTACGTGCAGCCATTAAACGCGATGTGAAGGATCCAGAGTTATTGAAACTGCTGACACCGGATTATCCGTTCTTCTGCAAGCGCGCGCTGTTCATTGATGACTACTACACAACCTACAACAAGCCGAATGTGACCCTTGTGCATGATAATGGCGGTGTTGTCGCTGTTAATGAAACCGGTCTTGAAACCGCCAGCGGTGATACTTATGACTTTGATGTCATTATTTATGCAACGGGTTTTGACAGCAACTTTATTCCCTTTCCGATATTTGGTCGTGATGGGGTTAGTCTTGCTGAAAAATTTGGTGCTAACGAAGCAAATAAATTCCAGATGGTACACCCGCATTCACTGTGGGGTATCCATGTAGATGAGATGCCGAACTTTTATATGATGATCGGTCCGCAAAGTTTGAACCCGGTTACTAATGTGACCTTGCTTTGCGAAGAACAATCGAAATATATCGCTGACTTGGTTTCCGATATGAAATCCAAAGGCAGTATTGCCGTTGAACCGACGAGCGAAGCCGTGACGCATTGGACCGATATGTGCGAGGCGTCCTCTGACGGTAAGGTTTGGTTGCGTTGTAATAATTGGTATATGAAGACGACCAAGACTGACGTCGCTGAAAACCGTGAGCGGAGTTCAGGCATGTGGATGGAATCCTATGCGGAATATCTGCAGCATGTGTTGGGTGAAAAGGGTGGTAGCCGGGATGAACTCTTAAGCTATAGCTAAATTCAGTGTTGTCAGCGACAGATTTTATTGTCGCTATAAGGAAAACGAACCGAAGCAATGGTTCGTTTTTTTTTGCATGCGCTTTGTTTCAAATGTTTCTACAACGCTTGTATTGATAACAATTCATGCGACACTGGGCAAAGCAGGCCGAGCCTGACATTAAGCTGCGGCTGACATGCTCGTTCATAAGCAGGAGATCCCGCATGCTGAAATTGGCCCAAGTCGTCTTATTTTTAGCAATAACCGATGCTGATCGAAGTCGGACGTTCTATGAAGACGTGTTGGGATTGACGTTTATGAGTGACGATCCATTTGCACTGGTGTTTAAAACAGACGACAGAATTTTACGCCTTGCGAAAGTTAAGACGATGAACCCCGCGCCATACACTGCGCTAGGCTGGAATGTTGTAGATATCAAATCTGCTGTAGACGGTCTTGTTGGTAAGGGCATCGATTTTCAAGTCTTCGCCGGTATGGCGCAGGATGAACAGGGGGTCTGGCATTCGCCCTCCGGTGCGAAAGTCGCGTGGTTTCGAGATCCGGATGGCAATGGTTTATCGCTTACTCAGGGATAGGAAAAAATATTATTTTAATTTCACATTGTCACAATTTTGGCTTTTCTTGCTGACAAAGTCGTGTGCCGTCGGCTATCGCATTAGATAGCCTATCGAAGAACTATTAATAAGCTATTAATAAGCTATCAATAAGGTATCAATAACTTTCCCCTTCGAGATAACCCTGTCGATTCGCCGCGTGTTACGAATATCGTCCAGAGGATTCTGCGATAGCAAAACCAGATCCGCCCGTTTGCCAACTTCGATTGTCCCCATCTGATCTTCAATACCAAGAAATTGAGCCGGTCGTACCGTTGCCGCTTCTATTGCCTGCAAGGGTGTTAGGCCTGCTCGAACCAACATTTCAAGTTCGCGATGTAAACTGTAGCCGGGTATCGCCAAGGCAATCGGTGTGTCAGTGCCAGCGCCAATCGGCACGCCTGCATCTAACATGCGTTTCACCATCGAAAGTGAGTATTGAGCGAAACGTAAGTCTCGCTTGGCGTATTCCTTCGGAATAAATTCATTGGGTTTGTTCCAATCTTTTTGAACCTCCGGCAGCATTGCGCTGATTGCGTCATTCCAATCTATCTGTTCATAGGGCGGTGCGAGTGCAATCGCGTTCAGCCTTAAGGTTGGTACTTGTATTGTCTGCGTCAAATTTGCCAATACCATGGCGCAGCGTTCTTCATCGAGTGCGGCGACAGCATCTAAACGTTGTAGTTGGTGTAGTGAGGATCGAAGTGCATGTCCCGATTCAATGTTTTCTGCCGTGAGTTTTTCTTGCCGGGTTACCAGCAACGCTTCAGCGTTCGATGCGCAATCTAACTCGATATTGCGCAGATGTTCCATCGAACCCACTTGATTTCCAACGGTTGATGCAAGCAGGTGCAAGGGCACGTGAGAGGCGATGGGCATCGAGAGTTTATCTGCCTCATCGACCATGGCTAAAAAGACTTCTGGGTTGACCAGCTCGTAGATTTTGATGAAATCTGCACCGCTGTTTTTAAGACGCCGAACGTTCTCTCTCGCTTGTTCGACATCAGAGTTCTGGGTGCCAATCAACGGTCGTGCATTTCCGTCATAGACAACATGTTGACCATCCAGTAACGGACCGGCGAAATATACGCGAGGTGAAACGGCATCGATTGCTCGCATTCGCGCAATCACGGGCAACATATCCTGCATCATGCCACCAGTATCACGAACGCTTGTGACGCCCCAGGATAAAAACGATTGAGGCATGAGATCGGTAAATCGGTCGTCGTAGGTGAGATGAACATGCATGTCCCACAAACCAGGTATCAAGTACTTGCCAGTACCATCAATGATGTTGGCCGTCGACGTTGTTGATTCAGGAGTAGCATCAGAGGAAACACTGATAATTTCATCGCCCCTGACCACAACGGTGACATTTTTCACAGGACCTTGCTTGGCATCAATGATGGTGACATTGGAAATGACAATATCATTGTCGGTGTTGTCTGACCCTGTATTTGTGCAAGAGGATAGTAGGGCGTAAGCGATGAGCATGACGAGTAAAGAGCGTTTATTCATATCAACCATTTTGTTTGTATCTGTTTAGTTTTTGCCCCGCAAAATGTTTGATTGCGTCGAACAATTTGTGGGGGATGTATCAAGCCTAGCCAATGCCAAAAGGATTTGCATTACGTCGTCCGAAATCAGGTAGTGCATCCGGATCGACTTTAACCCAATTTGCGGGTCGTTTCTCAAAGAACGCGGCGTTACCTTCGGCGGCGTCGGGTCCTTTAATCGCCCAGCCAATGGCATCATCGTCTTCATAGATAGCCCGATAAAATTCACCTTCATCCATCATCCGGCCCCAGGTCATCCGTTTCACAATTGACACGGCCGTGGGTGAAGAGCCTGTAGCGATCTCGCCGGCGAGTTTTCTTGCCTCATCCATCAACGATGCTTTGGGTACGCAACGTAGCACCAAGCCCATTTCTGCGGCTTCTTTGCCTGAGACTTTACGTCCCGTTAAAAGTAGGTCGGCGGTTTTCTCAAGCCCAATCAGTTTGGGCAAAATCCACGTTGTGCCCATCTCTGGAATTAAACCCCATTTGACGAACGAAAAAGCTATTTTCGCATCATCCGCGGCAAGGCGAATATCACAGGTCAAAGGATAAGCGGCTCCAAATCCCCCTGCTGCGCCATTGATTGCGCAGATGACCGGTTTGGATATTTGAAATGGGTAGGTTCGCAATACCCGTTGGGTCGGCTGCCCATCGGTATCAACGGGTGTTGAATTTTCACCTCGCTCGCGAACGTCATTGAGATCGAGACCGACACAAAAAGCATCACCGGCACCGGTGATGATAACAACTCTAACATCGGGATCCTTGTCACACTGACGTAAGTATTCTGTGAGTTTAATGGCCATCTCGGGGCTGTAAGCATTACGCTTGTCAGGTTGATTAAAGGTGAGTGTGGCGATGTGGTCACGCTTTTCAAACAACAGATGGCTCATTTGTTTTGTCCTAAATTGTGTGGGTACGGTGTTTAATAAAATACAATATCAAAATCCGATGCGTAAAACTGTATCGGTTTGCGCGGTAATCCTGTGCTTGTTTGTCGCACTTTGGTGACAAGCTTGATGGCATGTTAGGTAGCGTATTGGCGTATTCGGTATGATCCCCACATTTAGTTAAAATCTTCCCAATTCAGGCGGGCGTGATTAGCTCAAGCATTGACGTCCCGCCAACTACGTTGAAGCGGTTCATCAAAAAGTAACGCACTACCGCCACGTATTGAAAAGGCTGTGTTGACAGCCTGACGGCACGGCTGTGCATCCCATGCGGCATCTCTCACAATGCGAATTTGTGTCTGAGCGTCGGGTTCGGCGGATGCTTCTAACGCGATATCGATCTCGTTCGCTGCGCGTTCCAATACGAGGCGTGTGGCATGGACGGCGGTGACTTGCGTCGACAGTCGTTCTTTAAAACGTTGAATTGCTGCTTCTGCATCACCGAGAATGGGTGCTGCAATCACCAACACAGCAAGCGCGCCATTGGGCGCGACGGAATTTATCAAATGGACGCCAAATCGGCATAGGTGAATGACGCCTCAGCTTTTATTTCCTTGCTGCTGGTGCCCTTCAAACCGGAAACGTGCCATGTATCGACAACCTCGCAATGGGCTTTGGGTATGGCAAATAAATGAGGTTGTGAGCATTTTGACAATAGCGTTGCCGCCAAAGCCGGTATGGTCAGCGCGGTGTTGATCCGTGACGGTCAGTAAGATGTTTGGCTGCGCAGGACGGTCGTGGTCGTGGCTCATGTGGGTATGCCTAGACTATTCATTCAACAGTATTTTAGTTGGTGTAATGCGAAAAATTGTCCGTTGTTCATTATCCATCATTTTGATGAATGCCTCGTCGCTCTTGAAGTTGGGGTCGTCAGTCAAAACTTGAAAGACACGTTCCGTTAGCTCAGCCCGTTGCGGATCTTGATCAACACATTGCACCTCGCCGTAAACAATGAGTTGCTTGCGGCCGTCGTGAATCAACAGGGCGACTTTGGGCTGGCGTAAGGCATTTTTCCATTTTGCCGTGTAACTTTTAACGGAAATAGCGAAGTCCTTGCCATTCCAAGCATAACCAATCTGTGAAACTTGCGGAGAACCATCTGTTCTTCCTGTCGCGAGCACTGCCCATTTATGATTGTTGAGATAATCCTGTTGTGCCTCGGTGATCGTTATCGGATCCATTTTAATTCTCTTTTTTGTTTAGTTGTATTTTCATGATACTAATTTAGTGGTGGCAAGCAGCGCCGGTCAGGCTGCTCAGTTAGCGCGTAGTCGGCAGCTACCGTTAGTTCACCTCAAGGTAAGCTAGAGCTTGTAGGTCGTTTCACTGGCGATCAACCGACGCGGTGACCGTTTGGTGTCCGCCATGTGGGCGACGTCTTTGCCGATTGCGCGTTTGGCGTCATCTGAATCGAAGAAATTTTCGTGTAGGTCTTGCAGCGTATCGAAACCACAAAGCGCGATCCCATCCCAAGCAGGTCCGCTAAAGCAATGCACGACGCTCAACTGACGATAGTGGCTCATGGCTGTATGTGACTTTAATGCGAGCGGCGCATGAACATCTCGCCAATGGGCGTCACTTTCAACATGGCCCAAGGCGGGGTTTGAGACCATCGGAAATACGCCAATCACGCCTTCTAGAATTTGCGATGTGTCGTTATTTTCGTGGCGAGTATGGGGATGAATTTTATGTCGATTTGAGCGTGCCTTGATGTTTCGTTCACAAACCAAATACAGACCAACATCCGCCAATTCTTTTAGGGTCTGAAGATTATCCGTTACGGTTTTGAACAATATTTGGCAAGGTAGTTTTTCCATGACCGCAGGGTCTGTTCGCGTTTCCTCGAACACCGTTCCCCCTATGTTCTTTGCTGCATCATAAATGAGTGTGCGGTTGTTGCTGGCGACCATGAGAAACATCGTGTTTGAAGAAAGAGAGCTTGAAGTAACAGTATTTGAAGACATGATTCACCTTAGCAAATTCGAAATCGTTTTATCTATTGCAAATAGATCTTTGATCATTCATAACAAGAGCGTCAGTACTATGCAATAGAAGACACAAGGATCAGCCAGTTTTGTATCATCTACCTTGGTGATAATGAAGCAGGTAACGTCGGGTCAGGTTAAAAGCAATTGGCCGCGTACAATGCTTGTCTCAGGGGTTTCGCGATGCGGCGATTACTAAGATAAAGCAGTTTTAAGTGGCGGTCATAATTAGCCCTAATCGAGTGGTATCCTTCGGTAGCCCAGTGTGTAAGTCGGGCCACAGGATTATTCAAGCGCCGTTGGCGGGAACTGCTTTGGAGGTGACCAAGGCGTGTCCTTTTATTGATGCTGTCAGCCCACTTGCGGTGTTGAGACTGATACAGATGTAGAAATTTATGGCAGGATAGTTGAGTAACAATATTTTGAGGTTTTCGTGAAAAATAACAAGGCAAGCAACAGTGACTGATCACAAGATACAAACTGAAGATGGACGCACCCTAAGTTTTGCCGATTTCGGTAAACCCGATGATATTGCCGTGCTGTGTTGTCACGGCGGACCTGGTTCAAGAGTTGAATTGAAATCGGTCGCGCCACAGGCGATAGCGGCCGGGTTTCGGCTCATCGGCATAGACCGGCCCGGTTATGGCGACTCGACAGTTAATCCTGGTCGTAGCATTTGCGATTGGACTGCGGATGCGCTTGCGATTGCCGATCACTTAGGTCTGCATAAATTTATGATCGTTGGTTTATCAACCGGTGGTAGTTACGCGCTCGCGACCGCGTCAGTCGCTCCCACAAGAGTGATGGCAGTATTAGTAGGCTGCGGCATGTCCGATATGAGTTGGGCCTGTCACGTCGAAGAAGCCAGAATGAAGGGTGCTGAAAGCATTTGGGATGCCGTAAATCGAGATGAAAGTATTGCCTTAGCGATAGATCAGTTTGGCGAGCAGGGCGAGAAGATGCTCGAGGTAGATCCTGACGCGGAACCGATGTTGAGTCCTGCCGATTTAGCATTTGTCATGCAACCCGACTACGGCGCGAATGATCCGAATAACGAACCCTTCCGTCAGGGTGTGCTGGGATACGCGGATGACAGAATTGCAGATGGTCCGAAAAATGGTTGGTCTAGCTTTGATATCAATGCAGTTGTCTGTCCCGTCACGGTGATTCACGGCGAGCAAGATTGGATTGTACCGATTTCACATGCTCACCATACGGTAAGTTTACTCCCCGATGCTCAGCTCAAAATATTTCCGCAGCACGGGCATTTAAGTCTAGGCATGGAGCTAGTAAGTACTTTAGAGGCGCTAATGGGTCGAGTCGAACCCAAAGCAATCTAACTGCGATGGCGTTACCGAGCGGTAAAGAGAATTGCCCATGCCTCATATGCAAAACGGTTTTTTGTGGATCGTGTCCGCCAATTTGATCGGGAATTGTTGTTAGCCTTTTTCAAGCCTCGGCCATTTTTCCAAATGTACCTGTAACAATTCAATCAATGTGCCATCAGGATCTAAGCAGGTTGCGATTTCGGCCAGACCGTCCTTTGCGATCTGGGGTGTACTGAGAAATTCAATACCTTGGTGAGTAAGTTGCTCGTAGTCCCGTGCCAGATCTGCAGATACAAGACAAATTCTCACCAGTCCAAGGTCTACATTAGCTAGAGGTTTGGCTTGAGATAGGCCTGTCAATTCGGTCAGATCTATTTTTGGAAAGCCTTTGTCCAGTTGCATAATACAGGCCCTGCCGGTCGAGTTGTTAGGTAAACCGAGTGCAATGCGACTGCCAGCGTCCAGGGTGTTTGGGTTGGGTTCTGCCGTTAATCCTAGGTAAGGTATGGCGGGGATAAAAGACTCGAAGCCCAGTTTTTTGTAGAAGTTGATAGAATCCTCTAGGTTGGTGACATTGATATTGATATGGCCCCAGCCGAGTTTTGTCGCTTGCTTTGTCATCGTTTGTCTCTAATGGGTCGAACGATTAATAAAAATAGACTAGTTGTTGGGTGCTGATAATACAGGTTATCTCCTCGTTATCGATTGCTACCGATTGCTATCTATTTCGATTTAGGCACGTGCAAACTAGAGAGAATTATTCCGTTTCCCCAAGTTCGGTTAGCCCAAAAGTGTGTTCAGACATGGGCGAAGTTTAAAACAGCCTCGGCATCAGTGCGAGCGTGCGAACGATTCGCTTCGATGTTAGGGCCGCGACGCCAATGGGCTGAAATAGCCTGGTTGAGCTAATGTCATCGAAAATTTACAGGAGTCGAGTTGGGTATCTGTGCTAAGCCCTTAGGCTCATGTATGCAGCATTACCGATCTTATCCTCAACGTGTAAACCGAGTTCGTGCGCAGCGATAACACCTGCCAGCGCCACGGCTTCGGTGATCGCCATCGGCATATTCGAAACGGTTGCATATTCCGATGTTTCTTTCGCGAGCAAGTTGAGTGATTCCAAGTCTGTGACCTCAACTGAGAGTTGCCCAAGGTGAATCGGCAAGCCAACTTTTGCGAAAAATTCTGCGGCCCTGTTGGCTTCGTTAACGTCACCTTCAATCATTAACTGCGTTAGAACACCCATGGCAACCATTTCGCCGTGTAGGTAGTTGGCGTGTACAACGGGTAGGTTCGTGTAACTTTGTGCAACGGCATGGGCGACGGCAAGTCCACCACTTTCAAAGCCCAATCCACTGAGTAGCGTATTGGCTTCAACGATTTTTTCTAATGCTTCGTCAACACGATTCGCCTTGACGGACTCCAGGGCTGCTTCACCCACGTCGTATAAGGTCTCAGCGCAGATGGTACTGATGGCGTTTGCAGCAAGGGTAGGGCGCGTGCCCATGATGGTGGTTGCGTTTGGGTTTTTTAGGCAAACCCGTGCCTCGTACCAGGTTGCCATTGCGTCTCCCATGCCCGCCACAAGATAGCGCGGTGATGCATTTGCAACAACTTGAGTATCAACAATGACCATAGCGGGGTTCTGTGGAAAGAATTCGGCACCACTGGATACGCCTTGCGGTGTGTATAAAACCGATACTGCAGATGTGGGCGCATCGTTGGATGCAAGGGTGGGAATTATGACAACTTCGATGCCGAGTCGGTAGGCGATACATTTTCCTGCATCGACACATTTACCGCCGCCTATCGCAATTAAACAGTCAACAAATTTGTCAGAGAACGCATCAACTTGCGTGTCAATTTCTTGCAATGAACACTCGCCGTCAAAGGCGGCGGTATGTACTTCAATTCCTTGTTCACGGAGGCTTTTAATGACGGTTTTCGCGTCAGCATTTAGGCCTCGAGTTGAAGCCAATATACCGACTTGCTTCGCGCCGAGAAGCTGCAAATATTTACCTGTGTTTGCCAGAACGCCTGCGCCTTGGATATAGCGTTGCGGTGCAATCATGACCCTGGGTACGGGGCCCTTTTTATTGCTATAAATAGTTTGTGGAAAAAATAGTGGCATGTCACTCATGGCGAAACCTCTTTTTATACATATCTTTAATTACTAACAGTTTAACTTAGGTTGTTGTCACAGCATCAGTTCAATATACTAACGATTCGCATGTCGAATGCTGATTAGTTCTCTATGCGGGTTGCATCAATATTTAGCCAATTCAAAAGGACTTGTTATGGGCTTCAAACGCACAACCCTGAGTATCGCAATTCTATCTTTTGCCGCGTCAGGCTCGCTAGCATCTTCCGGTATTGCTGATGAAGCAACCAAAAAGTACTCTCCCATGGCGAATACGACGCATGCAACCAATGTTTACTGGGGTGACTCTCATCTTCACACGGGATTATCTTTAGATGCTGGGCTGTTTGGCAATATTCTCGGACCGGATGACGCGTATCGTTTAGCCCGTGGTGAGAAAGTAACAGCCTCTAGCGGCGCACCTGTTCAACTTGCGCGACCTCTGGATTGGCTTATCGTGGCGGACCATACGGATCTATTGGGAATCGCTGAGGACATTAAGTCAGGTACACCGAATATTCTAGCGGATGACTTGGCTAGAGGCTGGCATGAAGGCTTCGTTGAAGGTGGTCAAGCCGCGGCGGAGGCCGCTTTTGACCTGATTGGTAATTTTTCACAAATGACCCTGCCCGAACAAATCGTGAGCGACTATAGCCCGGGTTCTGAAGTCTTTGGTGGGGTTTGGAAAGACATCGTTGATTCGTCTGAAAAGCACAATGAACCGGGTCTATTCACAGCATTTATTGGGTATGAATGGACCTCCGTACCCAAAGGTTTCAATTTGCATCGTAACGTTATTTTACGCGATAACGTCGATTTGGCACTGAAGATTCAACCGCCGACAACGCAACCACCGCTTGGCAGTACTAATCCAAAAGATTTGTACAAATGGCTTGAGATTTACGAAGGCGAGATCGGTGGTCAGGCCTTTGCCTTCGCTCACAATGGTAACTTGTCGAATGGTTGGATGTCTCCAACAGAAGGTACCTACCATGGTGGAGTTGTTGATGAGGAGTACGTGACGCAGAGGGCAAAATGGGAGCCGCACTAAGAAATTACGCAGATTAAAGGTGACGGCGAAACCCATCCCTATTTGTCCCCTGACGATGAATTCGCTGACTATGAAAATTGGGAGGTTGGTAATCTTGATATAAGCCAGTTGAAAACGCCCGAGATGTACAAAGGTGAGTATGCCCGTGAAGCATTGAAGCAGGGTTTGGTTCTTGAGGCCAAATTCGGTACCAACCCGTATAAATTTGGTGTTGGTGGTGCGACCGATAGCCATACCGCGCTGGCAACCGCTGATGAGGATAATTTTTTCGGCAAATCGACCTCTGTTGAGCCATCGAAAGACCGTGTAAAGCATCCATTTGCATCGTCTGATCTAGGTATTTTTGAGGGTTATGCGCTTGTCGCTTCTGGCTATACCGGCATCTGGGCGCATGAGAATACGCGCGGGGCATTATTCGATGCGATGGAGCGAAAGGAAACTTATGCGACGACGGGTCCTCGCATGGAGGTTCGATTCTTTGGTGGTTGGGACTTCAATAAGAGCGATGTTTACGAAAATAACGCCGTCGATATTGGTTACCAAAAGGGTGTCCCTATGGGCGGAGATCTAACGGCACAGAATAATGCCAATGATGCTCCAAGCTTTATGGTTTCGGCATTACGGGATCCACTTAGCGGTAACCTTGATCGTGTTCAGATCATCAAAGGCTGGTTGGATAGTGAAGGCGAAGTCCACGAAAGAGTCTACGATGTTGCAGTCTCGGATGGACGCAGAATTAATCGAAATGGCCGTGCCAAGAAGGCTGTAGGCAATACCGTTGATCTTGATACGGCAACCTGGAGTAACAGCATTGGTGGTCCGCAATTGTCAGCTGTTTGGACAGACCCCGATTTTGACGCTGCTGAGTCGTCTTTCTATTATGTGCGTGTACTTGAGATACCGACACCCCGATGGGTTGTTTATGACAAAGTAAGATTAGGTGCTGAAATTCCGGAAGAAGCAGAGTTGATCGGTCAAGAACGCGCCTATACTTCACCGATCTGGTATTCACCGAAGTAGTTTATAAGTTAACGGCAGGTTTGTTCCGTCTCCGCATAAACGTTTAGTATACAAAAGCCGCTTTTTTAGCGGATTTTTGTTTATTGGGCTATTCGTCTTTTTACACGCAATTTTCACACTGACTTTCTAGGCATAGGCTGAAGGAATTGATTAAGAAAATGTTAAAGAAAATATTCTCTGAACCGCTGCTACATTTCCTATTTCTGTCCCTGCTCATTTTTGTTGCTTACGACTTTCTTAACCCTCGCCAGGATGATCAGCAGGTGATTGTCGTCAGCGAGGGAAGAATTGCTCAAATTAACAACAGTTTTCGAGACCGTTGGAAAAGAGAGCCACTGCCGAAGGAGTTGCAAGAGGTCATACATGCCTATGCGGTGAATGAGATGTTTATTCGGGAAGCCAAAGCGCTAAGTCTTGATGTAGACGATCAGGTTGTTGATCAACGACTACGCAAAAAGATGAACTACCTGCTGGAAGATCTTGCTGATGCAAACCGGCCTACTGAAGAGGCGCTAAAACAATTTTATGCTAACAACTCTGAGAAGTATCGATTGCCAGCGAAGTATAGCTTCCAACAAGTATTACTCTCTTCTGATCGAGGTGAGCCGGCTTTATCTGAGTTAGTGGTGGTTCAGGAACAGCGAATCGAACAGGGACTCGCACCGCAGGGTGATAACAGCATGTTACCCAGCCAGTTAAAGCAGGCATCAACCGATCAGATTGCTCGTCGGTTTGGGTTGGTTTTTGTCGAACCTTTAGCGGACGTGGCAACGCAGCAATGGTCGGGACCTGTTACATCGGCATTTGGACAACACTTTGTATTCGTCACAGAAAAGCAAAGCTCACAAATACAAGCTTTTGAACGTGTCAAAGAGACTGTGCTGAGCGATTGGCAATATGATAATAACAAGACCTTTCAGCGAAATTATGAGAAGCGACTTTTGGAGCGTTACACGATTGTCGTACAAGGGGCTGGCGCTGTTGTTACCAATGTTGATAAAAAATCCGATATAGCGGCGAGTACGGTACCAAAATCAACGTCCGAGACAACATCACCATGAAGTTGGGCATGTTTTTTTTGGGTGTTTTTCTTAGCACCTACTTGTGGGCTGATGATTTAAGGCCCGCTTCGTTAACGATTCAACAGGTGCAGCCGTCTGCTTTTGATATCAGCTGGACAGTACCTTTAAAAAACGGCGTGCGGCCTAATTTTTCTGTGGAGTTTTCAGGAGATGTGCGGCAAACCCGTCCCAAAATTATCCGGCGGCTGAACAACACCAGTCGAGAAAGCTGGCGGATTGAAACTAAGCGTAACCCTGCTGGGATTGACGGTCTTGCGGGAGAAACCATTACGATTGTTGGGCTAAGGGGCTCTACCTATGAAGTATTGCTGAGACTGGTTGATGAAAATAATCAAACGATTACGGCGGTACTCAATACAGATAAACCTGATTATGTCGTGCCGGCAATGGATACGGTTGAGGGTGAAGATACGATTATTGCTTATATCGGTTTGGGGATTGAGCATATTTTGATCGGGCTTGATCACTTATTATTTGTTGCCTGTCTGGTCTATATTTCCGGTACTCGTAGAAAGCTTCTGCTAACGATTACCGGTTTCACAATCGCGCATTCAGTCACGCTGATTCTTGCAGCGACCGAAGTGTTGGTTATTCCGGTACCGCCAGTGGAAGCAGTGATCGCCTTAAGTATTGTGTTTCTAGCTTGGGAGATCGCAAAGAATCGCGAGGCGAGTTTGAGTCTCAGATACCCGATTTTGGTCTCCTCATCGTTCGGCTTATTGCACGGCTTTGGTTTTGCATCGGTGTTAGCGGATATCGGCTTGCCTGAGAATGAAAAGTTGTCGGCACTGCTGTGTTTCAATATCGGTGTCGAGATAGGCCAACTACTCTTTGTTGCATCATTATTTTTTGTGTTCTGGGGTCTGAAAAAACTTTACCGACCCTTATCAATGCAAATGCTACGTTTCCCAACAAGCTATGCCTGTGGCGTGCTTGCAACGTTTTGGATGTTCGAGAGGCTGGCCGCTTTTTAAACGCATCGTCGATTATCGACATCCGTAGATACTAATTTCACCGGGCGTTATATCGGTTTCTGAACGCGGTTGGTTAAACCTGCGGTCCAATAAACTCGGCTAATCCTGTGAGTCTATGGTTGCGCCTGTCTATCGCCGCAGCAAGTGACTTGGCTGTTGAAAAGAGCGTGACAAGAGATTTAGCCCGAGTGATGGCGGTGTAGATCAGTTCGCGACTGAGGAGTTCTTGCCGGTGTCGGTTGTCGCTTGGTGGTATAACAACGCCCACGTGATTGAACTCCGAACCCTGCGACTTATGCACCGTCATGGCGTAACACGCTTCATGGGCGGGTAGGCGCGACGCAAGATAGGTTTTGACACAATCCCCCTCATCTTTGAAGATCACTATATAGCTGTCATCATCGTTTTTCAGACAGATACCGACATCACCATTAAACAGTTTCAGGTTGTAATCATTGCGACTAATAATAATCGGTTTGCCATGGTAGAAAAGACTGCCACTCGGGTTTAGCTTGTCCATTATGAGCTGATTTAGCGCATGGACGCTAAAGTCGCCTTCCCGCATCGGTGTCAACATTTGGTAATCATCGAAAGCTTCAAGAATTTGTTGCTGACTTGAGCCATTGGATAGACTGTCTAGGTAAGTCTCATAACCCGCCAACATCGAGGTCATAATCGTTGCTTCAGAAAATGCCGTCACGAAGTGAATCTGATCATTGTTCTGTTGATCGGGTAACTCGCCCAACTGTACTGACTTTGCAAGTGCACCAATGCCTTCTGCTTCACTAAAGCGGTAACTGCGTAGTAATTCACAGTAGGCGTTGGTCAGCTCATTTGGCGCTCTTAAGGGCGCGATGTTTGCCGCCAGCGCATTGTTAATACGGTTCGATTCTTCTTGGCTATAACCTGTTTGTATCTCGCATAGGTCTGATAGTACTGAACCATTGTCGACTGAGGGTAGCTGCTTGGGGTCACCTAACAAGATAAGACTAGCGTGGGTCGGTAGAGCTTGTAACACGTTGTTAAACATCACGACATCGATCATGGAGACTTCATCGAGGATCAATAGATCCAGATTTAATGGGTTGTTGCGATGATGCCGATTCGGTCGGCCATCACCTCTTGTGCCAATCAGTCGGTGTAGTGTGCTGACATCAGTCGGGATACCGGCCCGAAGATTTTCAGGTAATTGATTTTTCGCCCCTTCAATTGATTGCGCCAAACGTGAAGCCGCCTTACCTGTCGGTGCCGCTAAGCGAATTCTTGGCGATTTGGCATTATCTTCGTTGCGACTGTCTTGGCTCGCACTTTTGTCATTCGAGCTGTTGAGATAGGCCGCTAGGATTTTAACCACAGCGCTGGTTTTGCCTGTACCGGGTCCACCGGTAATGATGGTTAATTGTCTTGTCAGGGCCTGGAATGCGGCAACTTTTTGCCAGTCAGTAGCGACGCCAGCGTCAGCTTCAGTTGACATTGGAAACAACTTATCCAACATCGGTAGAAAGGCTGTGCTGGTTTTGGTTTGTTGATTACGGCCAACCAGTTGCCGCACGATCTCCGTTTCATATTGGTAGTAGCGTTGCAGATACAGTAGCACCAAACCGTTGTTTGCCTTTACTAAGACGAGAGGCGTGTTTGCTGCGCTGCGCTCACTGGCGACAACGGTGGTAACGGTGTCGAGGGATACCAACTTGGTAATAAGGTCCGTACGTGAGGAGATATCAAGACAAGAATGTTGCTCACTTTGCGCATGTGCGAGGTTAGCGAGAACATTAACTAACTGCCCATCATCTGCGGCTGACAGTTCGGCCATAAATTCTGCGAAGTACACATCTAGATGGGTTAGTTCACCTTGGTTCAGTCTTTGTTGAAGAAAGTCATACTTCATTTGACTAGCTCATCCAACTTTTCGATAAGCGCTCGAGGCGGCATGTCATAAAATACGCCAGAGCCGTTGCTACGATTCATGCCGCGCAGGAACAAATAGCAAACACCGCCAAAGTGCTGATCATAGTCATAATTTTCCATCGATTGCTCTAGGTATCGATTCAACGCAACGGTGTAGATCAGATACTGCAGGTCGTATTGGTGATGCAGCATCGCTGCTTTTAGCTGTTCGTCTTCATATAAAACCTGCTCCGATCCTAGATCGTTAGATTTGTAATCCATTAAGTAGAACTTGCCATCAACTTTAACGACCAAGTCAATAAAGCCTGTCATCATGCCCTCAACCTTCGCAATGGAAAGGCTTCGACTCTGCTCAAGATACCCGGCAGTTTGAATCGTGCTGATGAACTCTTGGGTCAAGGCGGCAGGAAAGTGGAACTCTAATTCATTGAGTCGATACTTTGACGGGATGTCGGCCAGACAAAAGTCGACGTCCTGCGACATGCTGGTCTCAAGAATATCGACCAACCAATCTTCCAAGACCGTCGACCACTTATCTAGATCGTCGAGTAAACCGAAGCGTGGTAGATATTCTCGCGCAACGGTGCTGATTTCGTCAGCCGTTGCATGAAAAGCCAAGTGCTCCATCAGGTCATGCAGGGCAATGCCAATTCTGGCGCCCCTTGGAAATGTGAAGCGAGAGAACTCTGCTGCCGGCGGCGTCACCTTGGTTGTCTCCGGTTCGTCGTCACCGAAGCCCGCAACAATATCCTTCGGATGATCGATATCCGCGTCCGGACTGTTTCGGCTTAAGTTACGGGTTAGTCCCGTATAGCTGTGCACGCGCCATGTATTATCAATATATGGCAAAGCTGCCGGTGCAATGAGTTCGTCAGGTGCGGTTTGATCAATGTATTCTGTCTTACTGGTTTTTAGCTCCTCGGACCTAAATAATGTCGTCGGTAATCTGCTTAGGGCCTCATGCCAAGGGCAGGAATCGTCGCCCAAATTGAGTAGTTTAGCGATCGCGTACTCGCCGAGCTCTTTGTAGTTAGGCAGGCCAAGATAGCATTTGTATTTAGCGCGAGTGAATGCAACGTAGAGTAGTCGCATATCTTCGTCGAACGTTTCTTTTGCCGCCAGTTGTTCGTGACCGCCAGGTTCGATATGTAGAACGGGCGCGAATGTGTGTGCGGCGTTCTGCTCATGCACTAGCCAAGTTTTAGGTTTGAATCGTCCGCTTGCGCCAAAACCTGATACCGGAATCATGACGATATCATACTCTAGGCCCTTGGCTGAGTGCATGGTAACAATCTGCACAAGGTGTTGATCACTTTCGAGCCGAAGCTGGCTTTCTTCGTTTGAGAATTCTTGCGCGAGGCCAATTTCTCTGGAAAACCAATTGATCAGTTGATGCTGACCGGGATGACTAACGCTGCGAGACTGGAGTAGTTCTGCCAGATGACGTAGGTTTGTTAACTGTCGCTCGCCATCTGTTTGCGACAACCATTTCTCGCTGAGTTTACGATGCTGGATGAGATGATTAACTGTCGCCGCAATATCGATACTCGACCAGAGCCGGTGGTATTGCTGAAACTCATTCAATACCGACTGTTGTAGCTGCACATCATGATCAAGTGCGGCGATGTTGGATATTTGATTTTGCATCAGCTGTGTTGCGAGAGCCGCCTTAATCGCGCCCTCATTGTTAGGCTCGATTGTGGCCAACAAAAATTCTCTTAAGTCTTTGGCCGTGTCGGTGTTGAAAATACTGTCCTGCGTTAGGTAGACGCTACGTATACCCCGTGTGCTGAGTGACTTACGGGCCATTCTTGCATGTTGTTTAGTTCTCACCAGAAAGGCGATCTGTCCAGCCTGCAAAGGTTTACCGTTCACCAACGCATCGCCACGTTGAGCTAGGTTGAGTAATTCTGCTGTGGTCTCGGCTGCATCCTCCATCGCCGCAAGAGTAATGTCGTCTTTTTTTCCATCGGCGGCATCAGCGACAGTAATCGAAAAGGGCGTTTGAGGTTCACCCGCGATGTTAAATGACTTGGTCAGGTTGGGTGCTGCAGCCTCTGCTCGTTCGAAAGGGATATCTTGATCATTACCAAAAATATCTGCCGCGCCGAATAGGTGGTTGACAGCTTGCACCATGGCTTGCGTTGAGCGCCAGTTGGTCGACAAGGATTGAATAGTACTGTTGCTGGTTGTGGTCACTTGGCGTTTTGCATTGATGTACGTGTATATATCCGCGCCGCGAAATTGATAGATTGCTTGTTTGGGATCGCCGATGAAAAACAAACCGATGTCGTCCGAATTTGGATAGATGGCGGAGAAGATACCGTATTGAAGATCGTCGGTATCCTGGAACTCATCGATCATTGCAACGGGCCAGTTGCCGCTCAGTCGAGTTGCAAGTGGGGTACCATTATCGCCTTGCAAGACCTCATGCACGCTAGCAAGTAGATCATCTAGGGTGAGCTGGCTAAGCTGTCGCTTATAAAGCATTAGGTTGTCGCGCATGGCATTGAATAGCGTATGCCATAGGTTGTACTCGATCTGTTCTACAACGTAGGCACGTTGATAGATACGTTCAATGAGTTCAAAGATTTCATGCTCAAGCGGTGTCGTTGCTTTTGCGACGGCTGATTGAAAGTTGGCTTGTGACCAGTGTATCCATGCGGACGGAACAAGACGTTCAGAATGACAGTAGTCACGAATTGCAGCAAAGCGCTTTTTTGACATTTTTGTCTTGCTGTAGCTGCAGTCGATAATCCTTTGTTCAATATCATCATCGAGCCACATTTGCTTTGCGCGCTTATTATCATCAGTAAGTACCGTCAGCAATGCCGAAACATCAAGAAAACGTGGTGTAATCGTCAGGTTATGCCTGGCTAGATAGGGTTTCATTTCCTGTAACAGGCTCGCAGGGCTTTTCCAGCGGCCAAGGGCAATATTTCTATCGGCTGCGGCCAGAGTCAATATTTGACTACGAAAACAATCCTCTGCTGCCATCTGCATCAGCTGGTCTTTGTCGCCTTCGAGGTCCTGATTAAACAAGGTGCCGGTTTCGAAGGAATGTTCTGTTAGCACGCGTGAGCAAAAACTGTGTATGGTGAAGATAGATGCTTCATCCATCATTTGTAATGCGGCTGTCAGTAGTTTTCGATCCCGCGGTTTATCAGCAGATGATGAATATAAATAGTTTAAGAACGCATCATCGTCTTTTGTGACCTCAGCTTCCCCTGCAAATATTTGTCGTGCCAGCACAAGACGCTGCCGTATTCGGTGACGTAGTTCGTCAGTGGCTGCGATCGTGAAGGTCAGTACGAGAATTTGACTCGGTGCAAGTGGCGGTCGCCTTAATTGTACGTCCTCATTGTGACCAAGAATCAAGCGCAAATAGAGGTTAGTAATGGTGTAGGTTTTGCCCGTACCGGCGCTGGCTTCAATGAGTTGATGTCCCGTCAGAGGGAATGAACCGGTGATGAGTTGTGTCACTTCAACACCTCTCGATGGGATTCAATTGGTCCAAAAATTGTACCAGCGATATTAAAAAATTGTTCGTTAAGATCCTCTGGGATGGTGTAGAGCCTCTGATAGTAGCGGTCTGCAGCCTCTGAGTTGGTGTTGAACAGGCTCCCTTTGTAACTGCTGATGGCCGTGACCAGTGCTTCATCATGGCTTTTATTCTTAGCGATTTTCTCAAAATAAGCGCCGCTTGTCTCAGGGATAAATGCTAAAGGTTGCCGTAAACCATCGCGATATAAGTCGGTCAATTCACACAGATAATTTTCCGCATCAATTTTTGAGACAGGTGATAACTGCTCAACAATGACTTTTTCCTTATTCAGTGAAACAAATGTGCTGCTATTGGTGCCGCCAGAGGCACACAGGAATAAATGTTTTATCCAGCAACCTACCAATTGCCGTTTATGAAGTCTGCTCGTTCGACCTTCTATAAGGCATTCACCGACTAAATTGATTGAACCCGTGATCGAGCCGTTTTGAAAATCAAGTTGGTTCGAAAATGTGGTTGCAGATTGATGCGGCAAGTCACTGAGGATTGTTTGGAGTTTTTCGTAAACTGATTCTGCTCTGATGCGCTGTGCACGAAGTTGATCTGCGCCAATGGACCCCGTCATCAATAATCCGGATGCGCGTTGTCTGGCTTCCCATTGCTGAATGTCGCGACCAGCGGTTAATGTCGTTAAGCCGCTATCCGCCAATTGATACTTATCGAGTCCGTCTAATTCAAAGGGTTCAACTTCCGCCAGAGAACTGTCTTCGTCTTCGGCAAAATAAATGCCCAGTTGCGTTAGGTAGGCTTTCGCTGGATGCCTGTAAAACGCTGTGAGTGCATCGACAGTGATAACTTGATGTTCGTCAGTTTCGGCAAACACCTTATCAATAAACGCGACCGGTGCTTGCTGTTGTGTCAGGGCATTGAACCATTGCGTTTGATAGCTCACCAGTCGGTTGGTATTGGCGCCTGACTGCCCGGTGAAATATCCGGCATTAAATGGCTGTAGTGGTTGTTCAATGATTGGGTCTTCGTCGTAGATGCGCGATAGATAGTCTCGCAGCTCAGCCACAAGTACTGACGGTGGTTTCTCTTTGTTGTCTTTTATGCTGCGGCCAATATAGCTGATATATAAGGTCTGCTCGGCGGATAACATGGCTTCCAAAAACAAATAGCGGTCATCGTGGCGCTTGGATCGATCACCTTTACGATAGTCTTGCGTCATTAAATCAAAGCTGGGGGACTTGTCATTTCTTGGATAGGCGCCGTCATTCATGCCGATTAAACAAACCACTTTAAAAGGAATGCTCCGCATTGGGACTAAGGTCGCAAAAGTAATGCCGCCGGAAACAAATCCTCGAGATTGGTTTGATCCTGACAGTTGTTCATTCAACCAGAACTGAATTAAACGTCGGGTAATCGGTACGACAATACCCGTTTGCTGCGTCTGCTTAACCAAATTTGATAGTGTGTCCGATATCATATCCAGCGTCAGTTCATCCTCAAGTTCGACGGTAAAAAAATCTTTTAGCATGTGGCTTAACAGAAGCTGCCATTGTTCTGGTGTTGCATCAACAGATAATGATTTTCGATAGTTCGCCAACAAATCTACGATGTGGCAAAGAGTGCCGAGTAACTCGCTATCACCCGGGGTTATGTTTGTCGGCGCAATATTATTGAACACCGTAGTGTCATCGGAAACCATTGCGAAGCCGAGCAACAGCCGCTTTAAACCGAACCACCAGGTATTGGGGTCTGATTCTGGCAAGTTCCATTGGCTTGCTTTTTCTTGCCCGTCGATTTCCCAACGTATACCGGCCTGTTTTATCCAGTCGATGATCTTGGACAAATCGTCCTGTTCCAGCTTGAATTTAGCTGCGATGGCGGGGACTTCAAGGAAATCGATGACTTCTGTTGTCGTCAAGCGCATGTTGGGTAGTGACAGAAGTCGGTCAAATGCCGTTAGCAAGGTCGATTCTAAATTTGCTGGTTGGTCGGTAATGGCATAGCGAATCGTTTTCTGAAATACGCTATGTATATAAGGCGCGTACTCACTAATGTTAGGTGCCATAACAATGATGTCGGCGGGCTTGACCGTCTCACCTTTTCGCGTAGCGATGTCGATCATATTCAAAATTTGATCGTGCAGTACCTCTATTTCTCGCATCGGGCTGTGGCAAGCGTGAATTTGAATGCTCTTGTCATTCGGCCGTCGGCTTAATTTACCCGGCAATGTTTCAGCTGACTGCAGAAACACACCGCCCATTTCTAGGTTGAGTATATCGTTCTTCATTTGACCGAGTTGCGAGTCGGATTCATCAACATGAAAAGCATCTTGCGTCGCCACGCCATCAGTCTCTAATAATAGTTCGAAGAATTCTCTTCCCTGCTTTCCCATGGAGGCGAGCAGGGGGTTGCCAATTTCGAGATAGTCTTCATCGACCAAGTTCGCGTCACCAGAGACTGCGTTATCAGAGTTTAGGTGAGAAGACTGCACCAGTTTGCGGATTGAATGTTTTGCTTCCTCCTTTTCCGAGACAATATCGCCCCAGTAGTGCTCTGACGGATTCAAGAAATAGATATTCACATCCAGAAAGCTTGAAACCGCTTGTAAGGTCTGTAAGTGAATCGCCGGTAGTGACGAGAGTCCAAAGACGTGGATGGTGTCCGGTAGTGCGGCGGGGCGTTTGTCCGTTGCTTGGGCAGCGGAGATAAATGCCTGATGCAAGTAGGCGCGGTGTTGCTGAGAGTTTGCACCGGCTTCGCCAATCAGCTTACGCCATAGAGCGCTCTGCCAGGGCGAGTCTTTCGCATCTTTACCTGCTTCCCAATCATTGATCCAATCAGGGCGGTAAATAAGGTATTGATCGAGCAGTCCAGAGATGGCGTCACTCAGTTGATACAGTCGTAATTGTGAACCATCGCCGTCGAGATAACGTTGTACTTGTTCAAACTGTTCTTCGGTGGCACCCGGAAGCAATTTCATCACCTGCCAGGTCATCAAATGCCGAGCAAAGGGCGATTCATTGGGAAGCTTTTCGGCTGGTATTAACGACTGATAAAAGCGCCAAATCAATTCTGCAGGCAGGATACATTCAACATTGGCCGAGATGCCGGACTGTTCAGCCAGTTTGACCTTAAGCCATTGGCCAATACCAAAACTCTGCACGACCACTGTCGTCGGTTTAAAAGGGTCATGACGTTGCTGCCGTTGCTTCTTACAAAAAGCATCGACCAGCAGGGACATATTATTTGACTGCAGCAGTTGGAACAACGAGATCGCTTTTTAGTTGAGGGTTACAAGGAGTGTATCAATCCGCCAGCAGCAATTCCCTGATTTTTGTAACGGCGTCGATAGCTTCTTCTTCAGATTCGGCACAGGGCTTAATATTAAACATTTTGCAACCGGCTTCTTTGTATTGTCGCAGAAAATCGGCAATCTTCTCCGGCGACCCGTAAGGGCTGTATTTTTCAAATGCATCGAAGGGGATTTGGTAAAATGCGCGCATTTCTTCGGCGAGGATTTCCCGCGCCCGCGCTTCGTCCTTGTTGACGCCAACCCAAACTTGTAGACCATGCTGCCAGTTGATGGGACCTCTATTAGCTTGCTCAGCATGTGCCTCGACCTGCTGGGTAGCATTGCTGAAGCGTTGCGGCGAACACCAAACGCTTAGCCAGCCTTCGCTGTATAGGCCCGCGCGTTTTATCGCGGCATCGGCGCGACCGCCAACAACGATCGGTATAGCGGGTTTTACCGCAGGCTTTATCAACGCATTGTCATACTGAAAAAATTCGCCTGAAAAGGAATGTGACTGGCCTGTCATCAAGGCTCGAATGACTTCTAAGCACTCGTTTGTCTGCCGACCCCTTGTTTTAGGATTCACGCCACAAATCTCCATCTCATGCCGGTCTTCTCCACCAATACCGACCCCTAAAATAATCCTGCCGGGCGCAGATTGCGACAGGGTTGCCAACTGCCGAGCAACGGGTACAGGATGCCGAAGAGCGAGTAGATAAACGCCAAGACAGACTTTGAGTGTCGGATGTGTGGCGGCAATGGTAGCGGCGTTAATCATGCCATCCATACCCATGCCCGTATGAAAGCTGACGTGATCCGCCATAAAGACATGATCAATACCTTGGTCGCCAATACGATTGATTAGCTGGCCGCGTCTTGTCAGATCGCCGCCAAGCATAAGGGGGGTGGCGACAGTGCCGACTTGGATCGATTGAGTTGAAGCGTTTGTGATTGAATCTGTCAAGAAAACCTCATTGCCTTTGCATTTTTCGATGTTAATACAATACGGACTCCGCGAAGTTTGTGCCAGTCAAGCAAGTTAAATCGATTTTTGGCAATTTTCTGCAAGTAGCAGGTTCCTGCAAGGTGCTGGCTTAGCAAACAGTCGCTTGGAAAATATTCTTTAGCTAAATCGAGCTTAGATAAATATGGGTATGATATTTGTTCCGATCACGGCATAGTCTAGGAAGCACGCTTGTTCTGAAAATAATTATAAAAGCAAAAAAGGATGGTTGTTTGTGTCAGAAGTTAAAGATGAAGCACTGGAGAAACCTAAAGCTGGGTTAAGTGCGTGGGTGCTAGGCTCTTACGGTGCGCCGGCGACGCCGCTTGCGATGGTCGCTCTGCCGATGGCGGTCTACCTGCCGGCGGTTTACGCGGATTCTGACGGATTCGGTTTGGGGTTGGCTTTTGTAGGACTGGTGTTGGTGCTGGCACGAGTATTCGATGGCTTTACCGATCCCATCATAGGCTTCGTCTCAGATCGGTCGCGAACTCGCTGGGGGCGTCGTAAACCCTTCGTATTGTTAGGTACACCAATATATATATTGGGTATCTGCATGTTGTTTATTCCCCCGTTCGAATTTAGTGAAGTCAACATGCTTGGTTACACGATGAATTCAGGTTATCCCTGGATGCTTGCCATGCTGGTGGTCACATACGTCGGTTCGACAATCAAAGACGTGCCTTACAGTGCATGGGGTGCCGAGCTTTCCAGGAACTATCATGAACGCACATTGATCACGAGTTGGAGAGAAGGTTTCTCGGTTATCGGTTCACTCATTGGTGCGTTTACACCAGCAATCATTTTCTTTTTTGGTTACGACAAGCCGACAGATGCGGTGTATTTCTTATCCCTTGCGATCGCGCTCGTTATGCCAATTTTAGTCATCAATATGTTGTTTTCTGTACCCGAGTATCAGGTGGAGGAACGCAAGGCGGACCCAATATCGCTGCGGGAGAGTTTTAAATATGTCTGGCAGAATGACCCTTACCGACGTTTGATCATTGTCTTTTTGTTCTCGACCATTGGCGCGGCGATGACTAATACGTTGAGTTTCTTTTTTGTGAAACACGTGTTGCTCGCCGGCGCACTCTTTGGCTTTTATCTTGCACCGTATTTCGTCTCGCAGCTGATCGCGATTCCACTTTGGTTCAAGCTGTCTCGAAGGATAGGTAAGCATCGAGCAACCATGGTTGCCATTGGTTGGTACGCCCTTTGGTCGTGTTGTATTCCATTAATTGCGATGGCGCCGTTGGAATGGTTCGATGCATTTCAAATACAAAACCTGCTGGTGCTTTTCCCTGATGAAACTCAGGCAGCGGCGTTGGCCTATTTTGAGGGCAAACCAACCGGCAAGTTTCTCTTCTTTATTATTGTTATGTGTTTGAAAGGATCCTCGATTGGCGCGCTATCCGCGTTGCCTTACGCCATGGCCGCCGATGTTATTGATTTGGATTCAGCTCAGACAGGTAAGCGTCAAGGTGGTGCTTACTTCTCGATTTGGTCAATGACAAGAAAGCTTGCGTACGCGCTGGGTCTGTTTGTCGGCACCAGCCTTGTTGTATTCTGGGGCTTTGATTCGTTAGCAGACCCGATGAATACAACGAATACACAGTTCTCTTTGTTAATGCTGGCGATAACCTATTCAGTGATCCCAGCGTTGTTCAAATTTGTCGCGATGCCTTTGCTTTGGAATTATCCATTAACCGAGGAAAGGGTTGCAGAGATTCAAGCGGAAATTGAATTGAACAAGAGCAAGACCGAAGGTGCTGCAGGAGCGGTTTAATTGATGGCCGAATATGTTTGCTGCAAGCATCAATTTGAATCCTCGAGCGTGAATGTTGGGCTTTGATCTTTATTCTGATGAACGTAGGCACGGTTAGCCAAACAACCGTGCCAAGATGCTTCTTGCAGGACACCGCATATAAGTAAGTCATTGTTATTTATGGGGAAACACGCAGACACGTCCCGATTATTGCAACATACTCTTTCGTATATAACATTTTACGCAAGCTAAGCTTTGCTCTAAAGTACGCATCTTAAATTTCTGCACCTGTATTCAGCATGTCAGTCGCGACATCTAACAACCAAACAATCTAAACGGAACACGAAAATGGCTAATTATTTCAATACCTTATCTCTTAGAGACCAGCTAGCGCAGTTGGGACAATGTGAGTTTATGCACGCGTCTGAGTTTTCGGATGGCGTTAGTGCGCTAAAGGGAAAGAAGCTGGTTGTTGTCGGTTGTGGTTCGCAAGGACTGAATCAGGGTTTGAATCTGCGGGATAGTGGTTTGGATGTATCCTATACGCTACGGGAAGCGGCAATCAAGGATCAGCGTCAGAGCTGGAAAAATGCGACGGAGAATGGTTTTACAGTCGGTACCTACAAGGAGCTGATTCCAACGGCGGACCTGGTACTGAATTTGACACCCGATAAGCAACATAGTGCGGTCGTTGGCGAAATTGTGCCGCTAATGAAGAAAGATTCTTGCCTGGCTTATTCTCATGGTTTTAATATTGTTGAAGAGGGTATGCAGGTCCGTGAAGACATTACCGTCATCATGGTTGCACCGAAATGTCCGGGTACTGAAGTACGCGAAGAGTATAAGCGTGGCTTCGGTGTGCCGACATTGATCGCCGTTCATAAAGACAACGATCCTCGGGGTGAAGGTCTGGCATTGGCGAAAGCCTATGCCGTTGGTACCGGTGGTGACCGGGCGGGTGTTTTAATGTCTTCATTCATCGCTGAAGTTAAATCTGACTTGATGGGTGAGCAAACGATTCTTTGTGGCATGTTACAAACCGGTTCATTGTTGTGTTTCGACAAGATGATCGACAAGGGCATGGATGCGGGCTATGCATCAAAACTGATCCAGTACGGCTGGGAAACGGTTACTGAAGCGCTGAAGTATGGTGGTGTGACTAACATGATGGATCGCCTGTCGAATCCTGCAAAATTGAAAGCCTTTGATTTGTCTGAAGAGCTGAAAGTGATTATGCGTCCTCTGTACAATAAGCACATGGATGACATCATGAGCGGAGCGTTTTCTTCCGGCATGATGGAAGACTGGGGCAATGATGATAAAAACTTGCTTGGCTGGAGAAAAGAAACGGGCGAGAGTGCCTTCGAGAATGCCCAGAATACGGATCAAGAAATTTCCGAGCAGGAATATTTTGATCACGGAATCTTGATGGTAGCGATGGTGCGGGCCGGTGTTGAACTTGCTTACGAAACGATGGTTGCAGCAGGTATCAAAGAGGAATCGGCCTACTATGAGTCATTGCATGAAACACCGTTAATCGCCAATACAATTGCACGTAAGAAATTGTGGGATATGAACAATACGATTTCTGATACAGCTGAGTATGGCTGTTATCTTTATAACCACGCTTGTCTGCCATTGCTGTCAGACTTCATGGCTAAAATCGATACGGATGTCATTGGTCGCGGCTTGGGTCTTAATGACGATAGTGTTGATAATCAACGTCTTATCGAAGTTAACGCTGAATTGCGTGAGCATAGCGTTGAGAAAATCGGCCAGACGTTACGTGGTTACATGGGTGCCATGAAAAAGATCGTTTAGATCGCCCCAGCATTGAACGTAGCAGAGCAGTGAACGAAGCGCTGAACACGGCAATGAAGGTAACGGCAGGGTCATTCGATCCTGCCGATGTTAACTGTCTACAAGTCTTAGTATGAATTCTATAGCCATTCAAAACTGCTCGGCGTCATTCTCCGACAGTTTTTCGCTGCGTGACATTTGCCTCACCATAGAACCCGATCAACATTGGGCGATACTCGGTCCGAACGGTTCGGGAAAGTCTGCGATCGCAGCGCTTCTGGCGGGGTTCGGTGAGCTAAAGACGGGCGGCATTGAAGGCTTGCCAAAACGGGTTAGTCTGGTTTCCTTTGAGTCGCAACGAGAATTGATCGAGCGAGAACTCGATCGAGACGAAAGCGATATTACCGATGAGGTTTTTGAAGGTACGCCGGTTCAAGAAATTCTGTTAGAAGATTGCGTTGATCCTCAGAGACTTGAAAGTTTGATTGACCTATTCGAGTTTAGGTCGAAGTTGGAGCGGGGCTTCCGCAATTTATCGACGGGCGAAACAAGAAAAGTACTGTTAATTAAGGCACTTTGTAGCAACCCTGATTTGTTAGTGCTGGACGAACCCTTTGACGGTTTGGATGTCACTTCAACAAAAATCTTAAAATCAATTTTGGACGAGTTCAAACATAAGCATCCGATTGTGTTGGTATTGAATCGATTTGATGAGGTACCTGATTGGGTGACTGACTTCGTTTACACCAAGAGCTTTAGCGAAGGCCATGTCACCTACGGCACCATCGCCCATGTGATTAATCGTGACAATAAGGTGGAAATGGAATCGTTCAATCAGTTGGTCCACCTGACTAAAACGGATCTGATGATTCCTGAGCCCGATCGCTCAGAGGCAATACCCGAATTGAATCCAAACGAGCCGTTAGTGCGCATGAAAGACGTTTCCATCGCCTACGGTGACAATATCATTTTTGAGCATTTGAATTGGCAGGTCGACGCTGGCCAGCATTGGCAGGTCGTTGGCCCGAACGGTAGCGGTAAGACCTGTTTGCTGAACTTGATCACCGGTGATCATCCGCAATGTTATACCAACGATATTTTTGTGTTCGGTTTTCAAAGAGGCCAAGGTGAGAGCATATGGGAAATCAAACAGCACATCGGTTATGTCTCAAGTGCTCTGCAGTGGGACTACCGAGTCAGTATCAACGTAATGAACGTCATTCTGTCTGGCTTCTTTGACAGTATTGGTATGTATCAAAAGGCGACGGATCAGCAGACGCAAATTGCAAGGCACTGGCTCGTATTGCTCGCAATGGATGCGCGCTGGGATCAACCCTTTAACCAGTTAAGCTATGGTGATCAACGACTGATACTGATCGCCCGAGCTATGGTGAAGCATCCACATATGTTGATACTCGACGAACCCTGTCTGGGCTTGGACGATCTAAATCGACAATTGGTACTGGCACTCATTGATCGAATTTGTCGTGGGTCGGAAACGACAGTGCTGTACGTTAACCATCATCAGGAAGACGCGATCAAAGGTATCGATCAAATACTGACGCTGGGCGCCTGTTGAGCATTGCTGTTGCGTATTAACATTCAGTAACGGCGTTGTTGCTGCATTGAGACAGCCCTGTCGAGCGATGCTCACAACAGCATTACCGTACTTTTAGTTTGAGTCTAAATGGTCAAGCGCGGTGCGCGCAGCAGAGAAGCTCGGGTCAACGTCGAGTGCCGCTCGAAACGCTTTAATGGCCTGCTGATTGGCATTAAGTTTTAGTAACACCAAACCTCGATCATAGTGGCTGTTCGGCATATTCGGTCCCAGCTGAACGGCAACGTCTAGGTGTGCGATCGCTTCTAAGTAATTCCCCTGTTCTGCAAACCCTTTGCCTAAGTAGTAGTAGCTTGTCCATAAACCTGGCTGAATATTCAGTTCGCCGGTATAGCGCTTGTCAGAAAACAGCGCGTAGTTCGGGTCAGTCGCTTTCAATGCTTGTTGAAACACGGTAACGCTGTTCTTCCAGTGTGCAATATTCGTATAGGTGATGAGGCTCAGTCCCGTCGCAAAAAGGGTTGCCAATGTAATAGTTGCCATGGGGGTTGTGATTTTCAACGCGGCCAGTTTAGTTCGTTTATTAAGTTGTCCAATCAAGCTGTTCAGGCAGCTGTCAACGAGGGGTACAACGGCAAGAAATAAACCGAGATAGGGTACATAGGCGAAGCGATCGCCCATCGCTGGGCTACCCACTTGCACGATACCAACAACCGGCACCAGTGTGCCAACAAACCAAAACCAACGTACTAAAAGGTAGGGGTGCGAGCGGTAATATCGAATTGCAACGATACTCATCGTCAATAAGAAAATCAGCGGTGCAAGCCAGTTGAGTAACGCCGTTTGGCCTGGGTGTGGGTAATGAATGGCGAGATTGATCGGTAGAAAGGCTTTGATAAAATACTGGCCGTAACCGGCCAAGGCATTACTAACCTTATGTACTAAGCTTAAGTGTCCGCCTGCGTCCATCGCATTGGCTTGTTGTTGAGATGCGAGGGCGATGGCGATCATCGCGACGGTCAGTCCAAATAGCGGTAGTTTTTCTCGAATTAAAGGCCAAAGGCGTTTGGGTAGTTGGCGTAGGAATTCTTTCGCCGAAGCCTGGCTGGGGATCCGATTCAATGGGTAAAAATCGAGTAGCAGTAAGACGAACGGGAGAGTCACAGGCATCGGTTTAGTCATAAGGCCGAGGGCCATCATCAGCGCTGTCCAGACCATCTTCGAGGTTTTGCCAGTTTGCGTATAGCGGACGTAACTCATCAGCGCGAAAAGTATAAAAGTAGTACTTAATAAATTCTTTCGTTCAGCAATCCAGGCCACCGATTCAACGTGCATCGGGTGTACAGCGAACAGTGTCGCCATAATCGCGCAGAGATAGAATTTGAAACCGACTAATCGAAAGAACAACAGGACTAACCAGACGTGCACGATATGAAATAATACGTTGGTCAGATGATGTCCCATTGGGTTGAGTCTAAACAGGCTCACATCCAGCATGTGACTGAGCCACGTGACGGGATACCAGTTACCTAAGTGAAAATGGCTAAATGCAACCATCACGTTGTTGCTGCTTAAACCCGTATTGACGAAGGGATTTAAGACAATATAGGGCACATCGTCGTAGTTCAAAAACTCAAAGCCCAGCACGCGGTAGTAGAGTAGGCAGACCAGAAGCGTCAGCGCTATACCAAACAGCATGAAATAGCGGCGCTGAGTTAAATTTGAATTGACTGCCATTGGTGTGTTGATGATGTATATTCCGAGACATAAAAATAAAAAGGTACCTTAGCATGGTGCTTCAACGCGTGTCCTATTGGTGCAGTCATGGTTGATGCTGCCGATAGCGAATCAGGTCTCAAGTTTTTTCGACCCTTGGCGATTCGCAACTTCCGCCTGCTGTGGATTGGTTCTGCGTTATCAATGCTGGGCGGTCAGCTGACGATGATTGCGTTCCCTTGGTTAGTATTGAGACTAACCGGCGATTCCTTTGCGATGGGGGCTGTGCTTGCGGCGAGCGGCGTGCCCCGTGCCCTGCTTATGATCTTCGGTGGTGCTTTTACCGATCGATTTACGCCGCTGCGGATGCTGATCTGGATGAATTGGATTCGGATGGCATTGATGCTTATTCTGGCGACACTAGTGTTCACCGGCACTATCGAGATGTGGATGGTTTTTGCGGTGGCCATTGTATTCGGTGCCGCGGATGCTTTTACTTGGCCAGCCTCCAGCGCTATTTTACCTCGATTACTGCCGCCCGAACTGTTTCCTCCTGGTAACTCGTTAGTTCAAGGTATGGGCCAGTTGTCGCAGATGCTGGGTCCGGTTTTAGGTGGTCTCATCATCGCCTATTTTTCAGCCGGTGACGGGATGGCAGTGGAGGATCTGTTGGGTATCTCGATTGTATTCTATCTTGATGCATTCGGTTTTATTATCGCATTGATATCAATCAATATGATGCGGCTTGCACCTGAGGCTGCTCCAACAACTGCGTTTAATGTCGGCACGATACTGCAATCATCTTGGCAGGGTGTTGTCGCAACCTGGAACGACTTTCCTATTCGCATGCTTGCCTGTATGTTCGCCGTTTTTGCGCTATTTTTTCGCGGTCCTTACCTCGTTGGCATTCCGATGCTTGCACATTCTCGATTCGAAGATGGTGCGCTTTCCTTTGGTTTAATTTCATCTGCCTTTGGGGTCGGTGCGTTAATCGGGCTACTGCTCGCCGGCACGTTAAGACGTCCAGCAGATCATCATATTGGTTTGCTTTTATTGGCAGACATCGTGGTGTTGGGCATCGGCCTTGTTGCTTATGCGTTTACGACACACATTGAAGTCGCTATGTTGTTTTCTGCATTGAGTGGTGTTGCCGATGGTTACGTTATTGTCATCATTATCTCCTTCCTGCAGATACGCATACCGCAGGCAATGCTGGGACGAGTGATGTCCGTTATCATGATATTCAATATGGGGTTGTTACCTCTGTCGGCTGCAGTTTCGGGTGCTTTGATTCGAATATCACTGGAAAGTGTTTTGTTGGGGGCTGGGTGTATTTTAATTGGTCTTGCTTTGGTAAGTTCGATGGTGCCTAAAATGAGAACCTTGGGTCTCGGTAACGCTAGTGACACGGGTGACAATACTATCGAGTCTGTCGATGATGATACCGATCCTCATACTTGAAGGCATAATTAGAATAATAAAAGTGAGTAGCGACAAATGAGTAATAAAATATGAGTACTGACAAGGTCTTCTCTGGATTGAAAGTATTAGATGTTGGTACCTGGATAGCCGGTCCCGTTGCCGGTACGATATTGGCGGACTATGGTGCGGATGTCATCAAGATCGAGCGACCTGTAGAGGGTGATCAATATCGCATTCTGTCAGGCCTGCCAACATCGCCAGATGGTGTCACCGACTACATGTGGCAAATGGATGGGCGCAACAAGCGTAGCATTGCGCTGAATATAAAAACCGATGACGGCATTAAGGTACTGCGACAGTTGATTGCCGAATGCGATGTGTATATCACCAACCAGCCGTACTCATTGCGTCGTCAATTGGGATTAGAGTTTGATGACGTGAAAGCAATTAAAGAGAACGTGATATATGCCTCCTTAACGGCCTACGGTGAAGAGGGTCCCGACAGGGAGCGGGAAGGTTTCGATCTTGTCGCTTACTGGGCAAGGTCAGGTTTAATGGATTTAGTCCGTGACCCAGACGGTAAACCTGCCATGGCTTTACCGGGTATGGGGGATCATCCGACGGCTGTCTCGCTTTATGCATCGATTGTGACCGCGTTGTTACATCGCGAACGAACAGGCGAGGGCTCGATGGTGCATACCTCGTTGCTTGCCAATGGTATCTGGTCAGCAAGTTGTATTGCGCAGGCGGGTTTTTCTGGTGATCCGAATACGCTCAATGAAGAGGGCGGTAAGCTGGTTAGTTACGAAAACTATCGCCTACTGAAGTCGAAGCGAAACTTTGCAGCAACGGTCTACGAGACAAAAGATCAGCGTTGGTTTGGCGTAACAATGATTCGCACACCGGAGGAGATTGAATCGTTTTTTGATATTCTGGGTTTTCCAGATTTACTGAACGATGATCGATTTGAAACGCCTGAGTCACGCTTTGAACACAGCGAGTTACTATCGGCTATGGCAACAGAGTCGATTCAAACACGGGATGCACAACAATGGTTAGCCGACTTTTCAGCGGCTGGGCTCAATATTGTGTTGCTCGCCAAAGTGGAAGAGCTGATTGATGACCCAATGGTGAAGTGTAATAACATGATCGTAGCGCCGACAGATGAAAGCTCGCCCATGAGCTATGTCATTAATCATCCGGTTAATGTCTCTAGCCTTGATAGGGTAGGTCCAACCCGAGCGCCGGATGTCGGTGAACATAGCGAAGAAGTATTGCGTGGACTGGGCTATACAGATGATCAGATTGAAGAGTTACGCGCACATAACATTATCTAGTCGAAGTCGGTGCAAGTAATTGTTTCAAATGAGTTGAAATGAATTGGAAATCGTTAGAAGTAGTTGGAATGTTTAAGTGACTGAAGTATCAAATCAATTTTCGGATATTATCCAAGCCCTCGATGCAAAAGCGCAAAGGATTGAGACAGACTGCGGCGACGGCAGCATGCCGTTTCGAATTTGGCGACCGCAAGGCCGTAAGCCTATCTCTGACGAAGTGATTGTCCTATTGCACGGGGGTTCAGGTTCCTGGACACATTGGATTAGAAACATTGACGTGTTATCAGCCAATCACGAAGTGATCGTGCCCGACCTTCCTGGCCTAGGGGATGCCGCGAGTCTGGCGACGGGTTATGTTCCGCAGGATGCGGCAGATTGTGTCGCAGACGGACTCCGTAAAATACTCGGCGAGCGTCGTTATCATTTGGTTGCTTTTTCCTGGGGTAGTGTTGTCGGCTCACTCGTCGCAGGTGGCCATGCTGAGCAGGTGAAATCACTAATATTAGTAGGACCTGCATCCATGGGTAAAATGCCTCAAAGACCGTCGATGCAACGGTTGATTCCGCGCACAGCAGAGATGACGGTCGACGAGATACAGGCTGCGAACCGTGAAAACCTGGCGAGGCTAATGCTACACAATCGTGAAAAGGTTGATGATTTTGCGGTCTATTTACAAGTGACCAATACGCAGCGAGCCAGATTCAAGAGCCCACAGTTTGCCACCGGTGAATATGTACTTGAAGGCATCAAGGCCGCAACCGCACCGTTGCTGATTCTCTACGGTGAGCAGGACGCATCAGCGGTCCCTAATATTGCAGCCAGAGAAAACAATGGGCGACAGGCACGACCGGATCTGACTTTCGAGGTCCACCCACAGGCGGGTCATTGGCTTCAGTACGAGTCGCCTGATTTTTTCAATCAGCGATGCCTCGCATGGGTTGAGCAACACCGGGCCTAAAGGCTGCTGATTTCAAACTCGCTTTTTTGTTCGGGTTCGCTGGTCAAGTGTTCCTGCTGCACATCCCACAGATTTTTATAGACACCGTTTTTCTTAATCAATGTCCCATGATTGCCTTTTTCAACTATTTGACCATTTTCAATCACAAAAATGTGATCAGCGCCGGCGATGGTCGAGAGTCGGTGGGCAATGAGTATTGTCGTATGTCCGGTCGAAACGTTATCGATTGCATTCATAATGCTGCGTTCAGAAACAGAGTCGAGGGAGGAGGTTGCTTCGTCGAAAACCAAAAAGGTTGGATTCTTCAGAATTGTTCGTGCGATAGCGACCCGCTGTTTTTCGCCGCCAGAGAGTTTCAAGCCGCGTTCCCCTACAACGGTTTCCAATCCCTCAGGCAGTCGTTCCAATAAGTCCCCTAGGTTGGCGAGCTTAGCTGCTGCGATGACTTGTTCGGTTGTTGAGGTAAGGTCGCCGTACTGAATATTGTCGAATAGAGACGTGTTAAAGAGCGTTGCGTCTTGAGGCACGATACCCAATGCCGATCGCAGTTGGTCGAGTTTTATCTGTTTGATGCTGTGTCCATCGACAAGAATGTCGCCCGCATCAATGTCGTACATCCGAAACAGTAAGCGCGCAATGGTGGATTTTCCACCGCCGCTTGGACCAACAAACGCAACCCGTTGGCCAGGCTTGATCGAAAAACTCATGTCTCGCAATATGTTTCTTTGTTTGTCGTAGCTGAAGCTGACCTGTTTGAACTCGATTTCCCCCTTGTTCAATTCGACATCAATCGCAGAGTCGCTGTCTTCAATTTGAGACTGCGTATTCAAAATCTCGAACATGCGTTCAACATCGGTGAAGCAACGTTTTAACTCACGGTATATTCCTCCGAGTTGGTTTAGTGGCACAAAAACCTGTACTGCAAAGGCGTTGATCGCCACCAAGTCGCCGATTGTTAGTTCACCATCAAGCACTTGCATTGCAGCCAGCAGCATCATACCGAACATGCCTGCATGGACAAAAAATGACTGTCCTGCATTTAGCCCCGCCAGTGAATAGCGATTGCGACGTCGAGCAGACTCCCAGATCTCTAGATCCTCGTCGTATCGCAGCGCCTCACTTTCTTCATTGCCGAAGTACTTAACGGTTTCATAATTGATGAGACTATCGACTGCGCGTGTGCCGGCTCTAGAATTTGCGTCGTTTGATTCACGGATAAAGGGCGTTCGCCAGGTGGTTACCTTGACGGTGTAAGTCGCGTAGAAAATGACCGCAACGAGGATAATCGCTGCATAGGACCAGTGGTAGGTTGTCAGCAATACAATCGTTACGCCGCCGACACCAAGGAACATATTCAAAATTTGGAATGTCAGTATGCGCAGCAACGCAGCAATAGCACTGACACCTCGATCCATATCACGGGTAATGCCGCCGGTGCGTCGGGTCAGATGATATTCCAAATCCAATTGATGTAAATGTTTGATGAGCTTTAGCGAAACGCGACGCATCGCTCGCACCGTGACGGTGCCGTAGATCGCCAGGGTCAATTCTCTCAGTGCGACACTGGCGAATCGTATGAAGGCGTAGGCAGCCACCAAGCCCAGCGGCAGTGCCACAATCTGCGCCTGCTCACCAGAAAGTCCATCGACAAGAGCTTTAAGAATGAACGGAAGCGTCAATGTTGCTGCGGTCACAGCCACCAAAATCGACAGAGCACCGAGTATTCGATAGCGATACTCCGAGAAGAAAGGCACGAGCAAAGCCAGCGTCGTCCAATCCTTCTCTGCGAGAAAGACGTTGGCAAAAACACGAGCTTTAAAAATTGATTTTGAGTGCTGCTTCAAAATTGGCAATATCCAGTTGTGGGGAAGGCATGCTTCCGGTCATTGAGCAGTAACTTAAAGCTCGCTATGGGTCAGGTCAAATTCGTTGTGTATATCCCTTTAAACCTAATGGGCTGTATTAGAGCAAGGTTTTGGCGCGATTAATTAATCTTTTATTTAAGGACCAAGCGAAGAAGTTATACGTACTACCAGATTGGCTGGTTCAATGACAGGTGAACATCTTGTTAAGATTTGCTTTAATTCGCCGCGAATAAAATTTCGCCCGATCAGCTCTGGCTGTTCGAGGCATGTAACTGGGGAAAGAAATGTCGAAAGTTCAAGAAGTAGACGCGGTGGTTGTTGGCGCCGGTTTTGCGGGTATGTACATGCAATATCGACTCCTTGACGAGGGTCTATCTGTGCAGGGTTTCGAGACGGGGGATAATGTTGGTGGTACCTGGTATTGGAACCGCTATCCCGGCGCACGCTGTGATGTCGAGAGTATGGACTACTCCTACCAGTTCTCAGATGACTTACAGCAGGAGTGGGAATGGTCAGAGCGATACGCGCCTCAGCCAGAAATTCTTACTTACGCGAGTCATGTCGCTGACAAATTCAAGTTACGCGACAACATTAAGTTTAATACGCGTGTTAAGCAGGCGTTATTTGATGAGACCTTAAACAAATGGCGGGTCACGACTGATCAAGGTGATGAGGTCATTGCGACCTACTGCATTATGGCAACGGGGTGTTTGTCGTCGACAAACCTACCAAAGTTTGACGGCTTGGATAGTTTTGAAGGCGATTGGTATCACACCGGTCTGTGGCCACATGCCGGTGTCGACTTTACCGGAAAGCGAGTTGCCGTTGTCGGCACTGGCTCCTCTGCCATTCAATCGATCCCGGTGATTGCAGAGCAAGCAGGGCACTTGACCGTGTTCCAGAGGACCGCCAACTTTTCGATTCCCGCACACAACGGTCCGCTAGCGCCGGAGTACATTGCGCAGGTTAAAGGCAACTATGCGCAGATTAGAGCGGAGAATAATGATACCGCGGTTGGCTTTGGTGCGCGTTGGGCGAGCAATGATGACTCGGTCTTTGACGCCGATGAAGATGAGCGTAAGCGCATGTTTGAAGAAACCTGGGCACGCGGTGGTTTTCAGTTTATGAGTGCCTTTGGCGATCTAGGTTTAAATACGGATGCGAACGAAATTGCCGCTAACTTTGTCAGAGAGAAAATACGTGGAATTGTTAAAGATGCTAAAACCGCAGAGTTATTGTCGCCTAAGCAAGTTCTCGGGTGTAAACGTCTGTGTGTAGATACCGGTTATTTTGAGACCTTTAACCGCGATAATGTCGAGCTGGTCAACGTCAAAGATCATCCGATTGAACGCATTACGCCAAAAGGTCTCGTGACCAATGGCGAAGAACACAGCTTTGATATTATCGTGTTCGCAACAGGTTTTGATGCAATGACAGGTAGCTTGTTGAGTATCGATACGCGCGGAAGAGACGGTCTTAAATTGAAAGATAAGTGGGAGGCTGGACCGCGTACTTTTCTTGGACTGCAAACCCATGGTTTCCCTAATCTGTTCACCATTTCTGGTCCGGGTAGCCCCTCAGTGCTGACCAATATGATTGTTAGCATAGAACAACATGTCAATTGGATTGCGCGCTGTATTCTATATATGCGAATGAATAGTAAGCAGGTGATCGAAGCGGATCTTGAGGCGGAGAATGAATGGGTAGAGCATACCAATGACCTAGGAAACGGTACCTTGTATCCCTCCTGTAACTCTTGGTATTTGGGTGCCAATATTCCTGGCAAGCCAAGGGTATTCATGCCTTATGTAGGCGGGTTTCAAGTTTATTCGCAGAAATGCGAAGAGATTGCCAATACTGGCTATCGGGGTTTTGACATGCGCTAATGATCTATCATCTTGGTGGGCTGATCTTGGCGACAAGCGGGCTTTAACTCAAAATAGATGCGGCGCTAATTTTTAGTACTAACATCATAATCAAAAAGGCCAATCTAATAGATTGGCCTTTTTGAATGACTTCGATTGGCTTTGCAGCGACATTTTATATCGATTGCAGTGCCGCGGTATTAACGCTATTTCTTCGCGCCTCGTGCCATCGCTTCGAGAATTAATCTCTTGGCTTCTTCAGCGTCTCCCCAACCTTCGATTTTTACCCATTTGCCAGGCTCAAGATCTTTGTAGTGCTCGAAGAAGTGTTCGATTTGATGCAATGTGATTTCTGGCAGGTCGGTATGGTTTTTTACATTGTCATACCGGCGTGTCAGTTTAGATGTGGGTACGGCAACAATTTTTTCGTCGCCACCGGCCTCGTCGGACATCTTCAATACACCAATCGGACGACAGTTAATAACGGCCGCAGGTGTAATCGCGCGAGTGCTGGCGACGATTACGTCGACCGGGTCGCCGTCGTCAGACAACGTATTTGGCACGAAGCCATAGTTACCAGGGTAACGCATTGACGTATACAAGTAGCGATCGACGAAGAGTGCGCCAGAGGCCTTGTCCATTTCATATTTGATCGGCTCGCCGCCAACGGGTACTTCGATAATGACATTGATGTCGTTTGGGGCATCTGTGCCCGCAGGTATTGCATCGAGATTCATATAGGTTCCGGCATTTGGTTAAAAAAATTTTAGTGAAAAAGTGAACAGTGAAATTTTATTCGCGTTAAATGGCGCGCATTATTGTGATCGGCAGGAGTGAAATCAAGCCCCATTTGCAATTGACTTGTAAGGTTACTAATGTCGGGTCTTATTTTTTGTAGCATCACCCCTTTGGATCGGGCTAGGAGCACTGACGCCATGAGTCATCTGCATTGATATTGATACCTAAAGACCTGACCAACGGGGCTGTTGTGGGTATGATTGCGCCTCTTCACCGAATATCGGTGCATTGACACGGTGATCCAATCAATTTTGCAAGGTTCATGTATCGAACATGCCTTGTTTGCAGCGTCGTTCGAAGTCATTCATCAGTCTATTTAACATCAACCTGAGCCTGCCAATCGTATTGCTGTAAAAGCGCCAAAACAGTGCGAAAGAAGAAGGCTGCCGATCTCGGCTAATACTCGCAACAAAGCGCGGTCTTTATTATCTCAAAGGACAATTGGAAGCTTACTTGAAATATTATTTAAAACGTCGTCACCCAACCCGTCGTTATGCCTGTCTCGTTGACTTTGAAGCGAAACATTATCGATGCTAAAGCTATCCCCAACCTGGCCCTTTAATCCCGCCAAGGTTCCTTTTTTTTACGGCTGGATAATTTGGATCTTTAGCACCCTTGGGTACTTGTTTAGCATTCCTGGCCAAACCATGGGCATGGCGGTATTCACCGATGCGTTTATTGATACGCTGGGTATGTCTCGGACCGAACTGTCCATGGCTTATCTATTTGGCACTGTAGGCTCATCGCTATTTTTGACGCGAGCCGGCAAGCTCTACGATATACATGGCGGCCGCATCATGATCACCTTATCCAGTCTGGTTTTGGGTTTGATGGTGTTGTTCTTAAGTTTTGTCGATGTCATGGCTGATCTATTGGGTGGTGGTGCATTTGTGTTAATGCTGATTGGTTACTTCGGGGTCAGATTCTCTGGTCAAGGCGTACTGACAAGTTGTTCTCGTAACGTCCTACTGCATTGGTTCGTCAAGCGGCGAGGCCTTGTCACAGGTATTCGCGGTATTTTCGTTTCCTTCGGCTTCTCCATTGCGCCGCTGTTGATTGCATGGCTCATGTTAAGTGTGGGTTGGCGCGGTGCGCTGTGGTCCATGGCGGCACTAGTTGGCATCGGTTTCTGCATACTTGCGCTTGTGTTTATCAGGGATAAACCGGAATCAATCGGGCTGTTGCCGGATGGCGAGCAACCTTTGCCCGGCGACAAGGCGAGTTCAATTGCGGTTGAGCACAAAAATAAGAGCTTAGCGCAGGCAAGGCGTGATCCGGTTTTCTGGATCTACAGTGCCAGCTTAGGCATGCATGCGCTGTTTGGTACCGCATTGACGTTTCATGTGGTTTCAATATTTGAGGAAGCAGGGCGATCGAAAACCGAAGCTTTTGGCTATTTTCTCCCCTCAGCAGTTTTCTCTACTGTGATGAATCTATTCGCCAGCTGGCTTATTGATCAACATCGACTGAAGCCATTCCTGATTAGTATGTTGGTACTGTTTCTACTGGGTGCATACGGGTTGCTGAATCTGGACACTGCTTGGGGATTTTGGTTACTTGCCGCTGGCTTTGGTGCCGGCGGAGGGTTGTGGGGTGTGATTTCAAACCTGGCTTATATCCGACTTTATGGGCCGCTAAATTTGGGCGCCATTTCAGGCTTGAATACCTCGTTGACGGTTTTTTTGAGTGCCGTTGGACCTGCAGCGTTTAGTCTCGCGTTGGATTTTTCCGGCGATTATCAATTAGTCATCAAAGTCTGCATAGCGGCATTGGTGCTTTTGCTACTCACTGCAATGTTAGTCAAGCAGGACGAATTGGCTGAATCAGCTTACTGATTTATAGGGCTGCAACGTTTCATGCCCTAACGGCTGCCAGAACCTACTTAGGTACCTTGGTGATCGCCTAAAATATTTGTTTAACACTAAAGCGAGGTTTTGGGCTTCTGCCAGACCTGTGCTTTTCGATCAGCTTAACGACGTCTGGACGCGATTTCTTTGCGTCGATTTTAAGCTTGCAAAGTACCAATATTGCATTGGCAAAGTGAGGCGTTGACAACAACAAGCCGGACGCATACTGCGTTTTATATTGCTGTGCAACTGCCATGGCAGCCTTGGTCGACAAATGATTCTGAATGATAAGGCCTTTGCGACTTAATCGGCCATGCAATCGATCCATCCACAATTTATTCACTAAAAACGGTCGCTCTGGATCATCTGGTGCATCAACAAAGAGGTCGTCAACAATGATATCGAAATGTTTTCTTGAGTGTTTTACCCAATCGAATGCGTCCGCTTGGAACAGCGTTAGGTTAGCGTAGTTGAGTTTAAAGAAGCGCTGCGCGATTTTGATGTGTACGGGGTCATACTCGATGCCAATAATTGTCTTGGGCGTTACCAGTTTTTGTAACTGGTGAATCGCCGTGCCGCCGCCGACTCCTAACATGAGCACACTATTGGGTTTGCGCTGCAGATTAATAGCATAAAATAATGCAGGAATACTCAGTAGATCCCACATCGCGCCGGTAAAGACATGCTTGGGGTTGTACTGGGAATGAAAGGCACGATTTGTATATAAGCGTATCGAGTCACCCGCTGTTCTCACTTCGTACTGCGTATTGCCTTTTTTTGTTGTCCACAAAAGTGCCATAAACTATTGGATAACCCCTGTTTCAAAGCCGTCAAGACTGGTCTGATTCTTTTTTTTCCAATAGGCTTCGATACCCGTCGGTCCTTGCTTGGTTGCCCAGTTCTTTAGGGTGTCGCGCTCTGAGATGAAATCCATATGCGGTACAGCAAAGCCGCAGGAGGTTTGCACCATCTCGATTTCCATCTCGTAGATCTGACGAGCACCGGTGGTCTCGGGGAACTGGCCAATCATGTCTTGCCACTGAGCGTCGCGAGGGTGAATGGTCTTTGCTGTGCCGTACAGACGTAGAATGAGGGGTTGCTTGTCGTAGGAGCAAAACATGACGGTCATGCGATTGACACGTTGTAGGTGTGCAGCGGTTTCATTGCCGCTGCCGGTGAGGTTCAACCATAGTAGTTTGTTTGGTCCAAGGACTTTTAGGCTGTCGCGACCTTTAGGGGAAAGGTTAACGCGGCCCGATTCAGCCGCCGTGCCAACGAAAAATAAATGCTGCGCTGCGATGAATGCTATCTGTTTGTCGTCAAGTTCGGAGTATTGGCTAGACATAAAAATTCTCTGTTCGCGTAGCTAATGCGTGGCATCAATATTGATGATAATGCTGATGATAATGATAGACAGCTTATCGACTTGTTCATTACAATTCTCGCAGATTAGCCCGATTATGCAGCTTTGAAGAGGCAGGCGACGCCACTTATTGCGAACACTCAACTGAGTTAGGAAGTAACCATGACAGACGCAGCGAGAACACCGGAAAGCAATTTTGCAGACTTGGAAGATTTTGCCTACACGCCCAATTACCATCAATGGCATGACCTTCGGATGCATTATATCGATGAGGGACCCAAAGATGGGCCGGTGATGTTATTGATGCATGGTATGCCGACCTGGAGTTACCTTTATCGACACATGATTCCATTGCTCGTCGATGCAGGATATCGGTGTATAGCGCCCGATCATATGGGTTTTGGGCGGTCTGATAAGCCCAACGATGTGCATTGGTTCACGATTGCCCGACATACTGAAGTGCTAACAAGCCTAATTGTTGAGTTGGATCTGCAAGACATTACCTTACTCTGTCAGGACTGGGGAGGGCCGATTGGGCTGGCGCAAGCTGCCACCATGCCTGACCGTTTTAGTCGGCTGACCATCATGAACACCTGGTTGCATCACGAAGAGTTTGAGTACAGTGAAGCCATTAGACACTGGAACCAAAACTGGAAAGACAACGGGTTGTTCTGCCGCGAGAAGCCAGACGTCGGTATATTGCTGGTGTTGAGCGCTGGATTGATTGGTACTGACGTCATGGTGCCAACCCTGATTGAGAACAAAAAACCGGACCTCGAAGGTGAAGCGGCAAAGATGTATCGCGGCTTCTCAGCACCTTACCGAGGCCTTGAAGATCATGCCTATAATGGTTTCCGTCGCTTCCCCTTGTCCATACCGTTTGATGACTATCTAGGGGGCAATGGACCGGCTCAGACTTATCATTACCAGACATTACTGAAGTGGGATAAACCCGTGCACTTTATCTGGGGCTGCAGTGATGATGTCTTCACCGAGGAGTGGGGGCGTAAGTGGGCAGGGCAAATGAATGCCAGCTTCGATGCGATTCCCGCCGCCGGACATTTTCTACAAAACACCCACGGCCCGGAAGTCGTCGATTTTTTACTGAAAAGGATTGAATCAGAATAGCGTCAGACTATTCATAAACTGTCCACTGCCTGTCCCAGTCGATAGACTTCAGTCAGACTTCATGCAGCGAAATCACGCGCGGCGGCCCGATGGGTTACTTTTGGTGCCCTGAGAGCCCAGCACATCGGTGAAAGCAGCACGGCTGTCTTCAAGGCAGTGTTTTCTGCTCGCAGAATAAAACCTGAGTCTTGCTCGAAACATTTTATTTAACCGCCGCTGAAGGCGCTTTATAAGAACCGCTGAAGGCTCTAATTCTGCAGCCATTCTCCTGAGACCAGATGGAGCCCTTCAGGTTGTGGCTGGAAGCCGAGTTTTTGATAGAAACCCACCGCATCGTCGGTTTGTAGGTAAATATGCTGGCCGGGGACACTTTCGATTAGCATCTCCATCATTTTTGTTGCAATACCTTGGTTGCGAAATTGACTCTGGGTCCATACATCGACGACATAGCAGTTGCAGACGCCGTCAGACAAAGCCCGAGCGGTGCCGATGCAGCGCTGTTGATTCATTGCGTACACGACTCGCTGACTATGCGCGAATGAGTCTCTGAGTTGTTCGATCGTTCGACCATTGTGGAAATCGTCCTGCTCAAGATCGAGCTTAAGTAGGCCCCAGTCGATTTCAATACTGTCAATTGTGTAACGAATTGCCATTAGCTATGTCCAACTAGTCATCGATAAGACATTCTTTGCGAAAATCCGGTCCAGCGCAAATGCATAAACTTTATGAAAAAGCTTCTGCGCAAGACTCTGTCGCGTTAAGAAGTAAGTTATCATTGCACCTCAATTAAGGGTTATCCGTTTTATGAACACTAGAATTATTGCGTTAGTCGTTCTGGCTGCACTCGTTAGTGCATTTTTCTATTTTGATCTATCCAGTTATCTGACGCTCGAGTACATAAAATCGCAACAGGCTGCGTTAGATGCCGAGGTTTTAAGTAATCCGCTGAGGGCGGCTGCCATTTATTTTGTCATCTATGTGTTGGTTGCTGCCTTGTCCTTACCCGGTGCTGCAATCATGACCCTTTTAGGCGGTGCTATCTTCGGCTTGGGCTGGGGGCTTTTGATTATCTCGTTTGCGTCTACCATTGGCGCAACGCTTGCCATGTTAGTCGCTCGATTTATTTTTCGTGATCAAGTCAGAGCCCGCTTCGGTAATCAGTTAGGACCAATTGACCGTGGCATCGAAAAAGACGGCGCGTTTTATTTATTCACGCTTCGGCTTGTGCCTATTTTTCCGTTCTTTCTTGTCAATCTGCTGATGGGTGTCACCGCGATATCTGCGCCGGTATTTTTTATCGTCAGCCAAATTGGTATGTTGGCAGGTACCGCGGTATTCGTTAACGCGGGCACGCAACTGGCTCAGATTGAAGATCTAAGTGGGATATTGTCACCCGGACTGTTCTTCTCTTTTGTTTTGCTTGGGGTTTTCCCCTTAGTTGCTAAGAAAATTGTTGAGGTTGTGAAAGCGAATCGCGTGCTGCGAGGATATACGAAGCCTGCTAGTTTTGAACGCGACGTGGTTGTTATAGGTGCGGGTTCTGGCGGGTTAGTCGCCGCACTAATCATTGCGACTGTGAAGGGTAGTGTCACCTTGATCGAAAAAAACAAGATGGGTGGGGATTGCCTCAATACCGGTTGTGTGCCAAGTAAATCGATTATTCGTTCCGCCAAGCTAGCGGCGGATATGAAGTCCGGTTCCGCATTGGGTATGAAAGACATGACCCCCGACTTTGAATTCAAAGATATCATGCAGCGGGTCCACTCAATCATTAAAACGATCGAGCCGCATGACTCGGTTGAGCGTTATGAAAGCCTTGGTGTTAATTGTGAAATGGGTGAGGCAAAAATTCTCTCGCCTTATGAAGTTCAAGTAAATGGAAAAATTATCACCACCAAGAACATCATCATCGCCGCTGGTGCATCACCGTTAGTGCCCGATATCGACGGCATTGAGGACGTCGATTATTTGACATCAGATTCCTTGTGGGAGATAGAAACGCAACCCAATCGACTGGTTGTGCTGGGTGGCGGACCTATCGGTTCAGAGATGACACAAGCGTTTGCACGATTGGGCAGTCAAGTTACCCAAATTGAAGCCGCCGATAGAATTTTGTCACGAGAAGATCCTGAGATCTCCGCAATGATGACTAAGAAGTTTCTCAGCGAAGGTGTCGACGTTCGCTTAAGTACGCGCGCTGTTGCAGTGCGTCAGCATGAGGGTAAGAAATTCCTTGTGGTTGAAACCCAATCGGGCAAAGAAGAAATAGAATTTGATGAATTGTTAGTTGCCGTCGGCCGAAAGGCGAATGTAACTGGCTATGGCCTTGAAGACCTAGGCGTCGAGATTAGCCCTCGCGGTACGGTGGCAGTTGATGAATATCTGAAAACCAACTTTCCTAACATTTATGCCGTAGGGGACGTTGCAGGTCCCTATCAATTCACCCATACAGCTTCACATATGGCTTGGTTTGCTGCTGTAAACGCGCTGTTTGGCAGTTTCAAGAAATTCAAAGTGGACTATTCTGTGGTGCCTTGGGCGACGTTTACCTCGCCGGAAGTTGCCAGAGTTGGCATCAACGAGACGGAAGCGAAAGAGCTGGGTATTGATTTTGAAGTGACGAACTACGATATCTCTGGACTTGATCGAGCCCTGACAGACCAAACCGCTAACGGTGTTGTTAAGGTGATTACGCCGCGAGGCAAAGACAAAATTTTGGGTGTGACGATCGTCGCTGATCATGCCGGTGATGTGTTGAGCGAATATGTATTGGCAATGAAACATGGTTTGGGACTTGGCAAAATTATGGGCACCATCCACATTTATCCAACCTTGTCCGAAATGAATAAATTTGCAGCCAGTGAATGGCGCAAAGCTCATAAGCCCGAATGGGCATTGGATCTGTCAGAGAAGCTGCTGCGTTTTCTAAGAAATTAGACATGGGGCTATGGAGTCTGTTTGACGTTACACCGGCACATCGTTTTTGCGTGCCGGTTTGGTCATGCCATTTTTTAAGAATCACCGAGTGCAAGATCGCCTTGATGCGAAACACGCGCGTCTAAGATTTTTCCTTTAGCTTTTGAAGAATCAAATCAATTTCAGCGTCGTCTGGAAATCCCTTCGAATCAACTGTCTTTGGCAGCTTTTGAAGCGTGCTGATGGTCAGTTGTATTTGTCGATAGTATCGACGGCAGTTTTTGCAGTACAACAAGTGCAAGCGAAACTTTAAACGTGATGCGGAAGATGTTTTACCTTCGAGGTGATCCGTTGCAGTCTCTGAAATGTTTTTACAAGTCAGCATATCAGGTCAACTTGTTAGGTTAATCTTAGTGATCATTCGGTACAACATTCACCTGTTTCCTGGAAGTGTTCAATGACTTTGTATAAGCGATTTCGGGCACGGTGAAGCAGGACCCTTACGTTGGACTCTGAAACGTCGAGAATGTTACAGATCTGTTCAAGAGAATATCCCTGGCGTTCTTTCAGGTTTAATGTCGCACCCTGTAAGGCAGGCAGCAGGCCTATGGTGTGGTCCAAACATGACTTGAGCTGACGTGTTGAGAGCAATGTTTCCGGCGAATCAACCTGCCAGTCAGACGGCGGCTGACCCCAGTGTCCCGCGTCGTCAAAGCGTGATTGCATATCAGGATCGTCGCCGGTGAGAGCCTCGAGTGATACCTCACGTTTTTCTTTTCTCAGCCTAGTTTTTGCTTCATTAGCGACAATTGTCAATATCCACGATTTCAGAGCACTTCGTCGCTGAAATTTGGCGATCGATTTCATTACTGAAAACCAAGCTTCTTGCACAACTTCATCGGCGATTTTCATTCCCACGATCCCTTGCGCGAGCGCAAACATTGGACCTTGGTATTGCTTGATGGCAAACCTGAATGCGGCCTCATCCTGTCGAATGAGTGCAGGGATCAAATTGTCCTCTGAAGTATAATCAATAGGGGTTGTCGCGGTATTCATGGTCAGTATAAGAGATGGCTGAAGTGGAGATTGTAACAGCTAAAATTGGCAAAGAGAGAAACGGTTTGGGCCTGGCGCTTTGCACTTTTTTGTTGCTGGTGCATACTGCATGGACAAAAATCGATGGGAATAACGGTAATGAAGACAGGTTTAATGATTGGTGCCAGTGATGGTCCGGACGGAACAATTGAGGGGCTCGTGAAGCTGGCTCAGGATGCGGAAGCACAGGGTTTTGAAAGCCTCTGGATGGCCAACATTTTTGGTCTGGATGCGATATCGACGCTGGCCATACTCGGTCATATGACGAGCAAAATTGAACTGGGCACGGCCGTCACACCCACTTATCCGCGTCATCCTACGGCCATTGCACAACAAGCATTGACAACAGGCGCAGCATCGAAGGGTCGTTTTAGTCTGGGTATTGGCTTGTCGCACCAAGTCGTTATTGAAGGTATGTTAGGGTTTTCCTATGACAAGCCCGCCAAACATATGCGGGAATACCTCAGCATATTAGGTCCGCTGTTAAAGGGTGAGACCGTTTCCTTCGCGGGCGAACAATTTAATGTCAATGGCGTTACTTTAGATGTGCCAGGTGCAGCAAACGTGCCTGTGCTCGTCGCTGCACTGGGTCCTGTTATGTTGAAGCTTGCGGGCCAATTGGCGGATGGAACGATTACCTGGATGACCGGACCTAAGACCTTGGAGTCTCACATCATCCCAAGTATTAATGCCGGTGCGCAAAGTGCGGGCAAACCGACGCCGAAAATCGTCGCAGGGTTTCCAGTTGTGCTGACGAATGATGAAGCAGGCGCGAGAGAAGCGATTGGTAAGACTTTACAGATCTATGGTCAACTGCCGTCTTATCGCGCCATGTTGGACAAAGAGGGCGTAGCGGGGCCAGCTGAGCTCGCGTTTGCGGGAAACGAGGCGAGTATCCGAGCTAAGATACAGCAACTGAAAGATGTTGGTGTCACTGACTTTACAGCTGCAATTGTGGCGACCGACGAAGGTGCTTACGAGCGTACGCAAGCTTTCCTCGCGTCAGAAATCTAGCAGCATGGTTTGTAAAAAAGCGAGTCTTTATGGCTCGTTTTTTTTGCCTTATTTTTGCTTTGAAGTTACTGACGATAAAAACAACCGATAAAATGACTGGTTAAGGGATGCAAATGATATTGAGAGAAGCTTTCTATCGATGGCAAAAAGGGGTTTTGACGATCGGCCTGTGTCTAGGTATTTCAGCCACTGGCATCGGTGTATCAGCGCAGTCAAGACAAGGCAGTATAAGCCCAGAGCAAACTGGTTCGTCTTTGCTTGAAACCCAATTAGCGAAAGATCAAAAGGTGCTCTCGTTGGCGCGTCAAGTTATCGCTGCAGCACGCTACGGTACACTCGTTACTATTGATGACGAAGGTCAACCGCGAACAAGAATTGTTGATCCGTTTCCACCGGATGATGAATTTGTCATCTATGTGGCGACTAAGCCTGTAACAAGGAAAGTTGAGCAAATTCGAGGTAATGACAAAGTGAGTTTGTTCTATTTTGATGCCGATGGCCGAAATTCAGTTTCAGTTATGGGACGAGCGAAGTTGATTGAAGATCTGGATCTGAAGCAGCAAATGCGACGCGACGCCGACAGCGCAAAGATTTATCCTGATTTCCCTGATGACTATCTGCTGATCAAAATTATACCGACTCGGGTAGAGGGTTTATTACCGGGTTATCGTGGCGACCGTGAAACGTGGGTGCAGGTAGGCGTTAACTTCGAAGAGGCGCGATAAACGAATAGCGCTTAATAAATCGCGTTTAAAACTAAATCTATTGCTTTAACACGTTGTTCTGACTGCGATAGCTATAAGACATCGGCCAGATGGTAGGTCCATTTGGGATTTTCACTTCCTCAATCAAGTTAAAGCCCTGCGATAAATAGAAAGAAATGCTGTCCTTGTTGGAGCACTCCAAATAGACCGGTGTTTTATCGACGCCGGATGCAGGCAGATTTTCAGTGATGGGTGAGAGTAAGCGTCTGCCGATTCCTTGACCTTGAAAATCAGGGTCGGTGGCGAGATAGGTCAGATGCCAGAATGGCCTTCTCGGTTTGTAATTTTCCATCACAGCTTGGATTTTTGAAGCGCGACTGATATTTCCCTTCAGCAACCAAGCCAATTTAAGAAATGTGTTTAGCTGCGAAGGTAAACTAAGTCGATGTCCGGGGGATTCCCACAGAGAAACCCCACGTTCTTCGCTATCGGTAAAACAGCTTTGGCTATCGGTTGTTTTGCTTAGAATATGCGAAAAAAGCGGTAAGGCTGCTCGATCGTAATCAATGTCGGCGGGGAGTATCCAGCGCATAACCGGATCGTCACGAAATGCGCGTTGGAGTACATCAGCAAGGACAGTGACGCGCGAGTTAGTTGCGACTTGGGCTTGCATGCCTTTTACCTGCTCCCCGTCTCGTTAGCGTCTTGAGTTACCTACGGTGTCTTTAAAGCTCACTCGATGAGGCGATGACTTTAGTGACAATACCGTAGTCAATCGCTTCGTCTACTGACATCCAATAGTCCCTGTCGGTATCTTTCTCAACTTGCTCAACAGGACGACCTGTTTCATCCGCAATCAGCTTGTTGATGCGGGCCTTAGTCTTAATGATTTGCTCGGCCTGAATACTGATATCCGTTGCATCGCCCTGTGAACCGCCAGAAGGCTGATGTACCAGATAGCGTGTATTGGGTAATGAGTAACGATTTTCCTTCTTGGCAGCGAGATAGATCGTGGTTGCAGCGCTGGCAACCCAGCCTGTTCCTATGACGCGAACCTCTGGCTTTATAAATTTGATCATATCGTAGATAACATCACCGGACTCAACATGTCCACCGGGAGAGCTGATATAGAGATCAATGTGCTCGTCACTATCGGCAGCAAGTGCTAGCAGCTGCTCGGTAACTGCCCGTGCAACCTTCTCATTAATACCACCAAAAATTGATATGGATCTCGACTTGAATAACTTCTCGTCCAGAAAGCTCACATTAGGTATTTTGGCCTCTGGCGTTTCGTCGTTCCTCATAGCGGATATTCCTTAAATAAATGCAAATGTAGCAAGCGCGCAAGAATAACAATGGTGTCGATCTATTTCCACCCGCTTACGCGATCGAAATGACACGGGTGCTGGTGCACCTGCTGTGTCTAGCTACAGGAGATTGGGGCAAGTTCATGAATTACAAGGTTTAAGCAAGACTAGACAGCTTTTTCTATTGATTTTGAATGGCGCAATCCGGCATTGTGAGGGACGTAACAATTATCAAAAGTTCGGATAAGAGAGGTTAAAGAAATGGACGACTTGAAATTAGGTATTCAAATGGGCTACTGGGGAGCGGGTCCAAACCCCAATACTGTCAACATGGCGGTGACTGCTGAAAAACTAGGCTATGACGCGATATTTACTGCGGAGGCGTGGGGCTCAGATGTTTTTACACCGTTAGCATGGATTGGTGCCCACACGAGTCGCATTCGCCTAGGCACAGCGGTTGCACAACTTTCTGCACGAACCCCAACCGCGACGGCAATGGCAGCGCTAACGCTGGATCACCTGTCAAACGGTCGAATGATATTGGGCTTGGGTGTATCGGGTCCGCAGGTCGTGGAGGGCTGGTACGGCCAGCCTTTTGCTAAACCTCTTTCAAGAACCCGTGAGTACATCGATATCATACGTCAAGTCATGGCGCGTGAAGCGCCTGTGTCGAATGAGGGTGGCAAGCACTATCCATTACCGTACCGTGGCGAAGGTTCTTGGGGGCTTGGTAAGTCACTCAAACCCATTACGCACCCACTACGCAGTGATATGCCGATTTTTCTCGGTGCAGAAGGCCCGAAAAACGTCACGATGGCAGCAGAGATCGCTGACGGCTGGTTGCCACTTTACTACTCACCTTACCGTCAGGAGGTTTACGCGGATCAAATCAAAGATGCTAAACCGGGTTTTGAGATATGCCAAGGCGTGACGATCAATATTTGCGATGATGTTGAACAGGGCTTGATTCCGATTAAGCATAACCTTGCGCTGTATATTGGTGGTATGGGCGCGAAAGACCGTAATTTTCATACTGAGCTGATGGGTCGGATGGGGCTTGAAGCGGAAGCACGAAAAATTCAAGATTTATTTCTAGCGGGTAAAAAAGACGAAGCTGTGATGGCTGTTCCTACTGCCTTTGCAGATGAAATCTCGCTCGTCGGTCCAATTGACCGTGTTAAAGATCGGCTTCAAGCTTGGCGAGAAACACCGGTTACATCGTTGCTTGTGAACGCACGTAATGAACAGCAAATCCAGCAGATGGCTGAAATCGTACTGGGTTAAATTAATAGGCGCTAGGACGCGTATTTGTTGCACAGGGGCGATTGAGCTTTATTCGGTAAATTGATTTTGATGAGTACAGAGCGTTCATTTTTAATCCGGCGCGCCGAGCAAAGCGATACGGCTGCGTTGGCTTTGCTGCTCTTGGATGAGTCTTATCCTATTGATCTTAAGGTGATGGGTGATGCAGAAAAATCAGTCGGCGAGCAATTTACGTATCTGATTGAAGACACTAAACCCTTTGGGTTCGTTAGTGCTGGCCGGTCGGATCTCGGCGAGTCGTCGTTGGGTCAAATCGCCGCATTGTATCTTGCCCAGGAATATAGATATCAAGGCATCGGCCGAAAATTACTCGTGCGGGGTTTGAGTGTTTTAAAACTTAGAAATTTCGACTCAGCCCATATTTGGGCTGATGCTGAAATAGCTTGCCCTTTTGCTTCCTTAGGGTTTAAGCCCGATGGAAGTCGTCGGGCAGTAAACGGTAAAAATATTTTTCATCAAATCGGCTATCGATTGAGTCTAGGGGCCTACTTTTAGCGTACACTGCTCCCTAACAGTTAGTCGTAGAAATATATTCTTCATTCAGTGGGCGTGAACGGGAAGTCACCTCACTTAAGAAGGGTAGCGGTAATGGATGTAATGTATGAGTCAACGCTATGTTGAGTTTTTGAACTTAGTTGATATGTTTCGATCAGGTGCTTTGTCAGCGGATGACGTCAGAAAGTTGAGGCTAGACCCTGATTGGGAATTGAAAAAAACCTTTCTCAAAGTGCTATATGAAGAAGTATACGAAGATTTCTTTGAAGGGGTTGCGCACAACCGATTTGCTGAACTGTTATCATAGACCGTTCAGGCGCCTTTGAAGACAAGCGTCGCGCCTTATATCCAAGCTAAGGTAGCCCAGACGGCTAGAGCCGACAGCGCACTCAAACCGTCTGTTACAAGGCGGAAAGTCGCCGGCAGTTATAAGCTGGGCATGGTAGGTTCATCAACATGCGAGAGAGGCATCAGGCAGGGCGTACCCGGTTTGCATTTAACCGATTTTGACGTCCTTTTATCGCGCTCCGGTTTGTCTTTCATCAGATCACGCTTCTGTAAATTCTCACATCGCTGAATTCTTTAAATTCGTCTAGATCGGGCACCGTTGAAGCTGTGATGCGGTCAATGATTTTATATCCTTTTAGTAAATCTGATTTGACTCTTGAATCGGCAATAATGATGTCGTGTGCGATATCTTTTAGTTCGTCAATCCAGGAAAAATTTTCCCGGTCATAAAGGACATCTGCGGCGATAATAATATCCACATGGCCGGACAACGCATCAATGTCTGCCAAGAGCTCGATGTCCACGTGGTTAAGTTTGGCGTTCTCCGCGCAAGCGTCGAGGGCGTGTGGATCAATATCACAGGCTATGACCCGCTGTGCACCCGCCAGTTTCGCCGCGATAGCGACAACGCCCGAACCCGCGCCAAAATCGAGTACTGATTTGCCAACAAATGTTTGCCTGTGAGCCAGAATGTGTCGTGCTAACACCTGACCGCTAGCCCAACAAAACGCCCAATAGGCCGGTTCGTTAATAATGGCCATCATGTCGTCGTGATCAAGCCGACCCTTAGGATAATCTTCCGACAAGAGATACAGAAGCAGGGGATCTTTGGAATCGTCCGTACAGGGTAAAGCGGCGCACACGATATTGGCCGCTGCGATTGTTTTTCGAATGTTGGATTGAAGTAGCTTTGACAAGGTGCAGTCGACTAAATACTCGGTATTTAATGATCGCCTTTGCTAGCCTTGCTCGCAATAGGTAGTCTTGCAAAAGGTCGGATTGCTGATGAGTAACAGGTCGTTGTTGAAAATGTCATTTTTCAAAACATCATTATTGAAAGATTTTATCGAACTTCCTCAACAACAGGAGGTTACCCAGAAAAGTTATCGGCGTGAGTTGGTGACCGAGTTGACGGTACCTATGTCTTTTGCCGTGATGGAGGGAGGCTTCGTCGGGGTTGTCGCGGATAAGTTATACCAAGTTGAGCCTTGGGTTCTGGCGATTATCACCGCGGCGCCCATGTTCAGTAATTTATCAAGCTTTGTTTGGGCAAAAATCATTAGCGGTCGAGACAAGGTATCGACCATTGTCACCATACAATATTTAATATTGCTGTTCACCGGCCTCGTTGCGCTGACGCCGTCTGAGGAATGGGGCGCTTGGATTATTGTTGCGGCTGTTATAGTCGTTCGGCTATTGATGGCAGGTCAGATTACGGCTCGCAGTATGGTTTGGAGCCTTAACTACGGTCGCAGTGTGCGCGCGCGTATTACCGGTCGGTTAATGCTGGTGCACAGTTTTACGATGGTCATGGTTGTGAGTCTCGGTGGCTTGAGTTTGGATGCAAACCCTGATTCCTTTCGGTATATCTTCTGCATCGCAGCAATACTAGGCGTCATTGGTGTAAGGGCATTTTCTAAAATCACGGTGCCCGGCGATTTAGCGCAGATTGAACTTGAGAGCGGCAGTGCGCCTGATGCATCGGACAAAGACACAACCAGCATGTGGCAGGTATTGAAGCAGGATCCGGCGTTTGCGCGCTATCAGCGCTATCAATTTTTGGCCGGCACCTCGAACATGATGCTAGAAGCACCCTTGATTTACCTTGTATCCAATCAACTTGCTGCGAGCTATTCGGTTAGCCTTGGCATTACAGTGATTATTCCTTTTGTTGTTTCTATGTGTGCCTTGCCGCTATGGGCAAACTATCTGGATAAGCATCACGTGACGCTGTTTCGTGCCAGACAAAGCATCTTCTGGGTCGGCTCTCAGCTTATCATGTGGCTCGGCGCGTTGAACGGTTCGTTCATTTTGCTTGCGCTTGGACGCCTCGTACTGGGTATCGCCAGAGGTGGCGGTTCGTTAGCATGGAATCTAGGTCATAATGATTTTTCGAGCCAGAAACTTTTGGCAACTTATATGGGTGCGCATGTCACACTCACAGGCATCAGAGGTGCAACGGCGCCCTTTATTGGTATTGCGCTCTACCTAGGTTGGTCAGATGTGCCTTTGCTTGCTGACTTTGATGGTATCGGTGCGGGTGTTTTTCTTATCGCAGCGTGCTTGAGTGGCCTTTCATGGCGTGGATACAATCGGATGCGTGCGGACCTAGAGCGGCAAGATGAGGAATCAAAAAATTAGCTTAATCAAGAGGCGCTTATCATGACACCTAGGCACACAAAGGTAACGAATTTGGCGGCATGCCTTTGTCTGGCTCTGGTATTTCCATCAAGTTATGCCGACGAAGCTGCATTATTCGCCATCGCAAAGGCTGCTTCTGCCGAGCGGATCGAGTCCGATATCACAAGCCTAGTTCAATTTGGTACCCGTCATACGCTTTCTGAAACTGAATCTGATGAACGAGGCATCGGTGCAGCAAGACGTTGGATCGAAGCTGAATTTAACCGAATATCAGCAGCATGTGGCGGTTGTTTGAAGGTTTATACCCAACAACGTGTTTTTCAAGGTACACCTAGAATTCCTAACCCTACTGAGGTCGTCAATGTCATCGCAGTGCTGCAGGGTACAACGGATCGAAACCGATACGTCATCATGTCCGGTGACATAGATTCGCGTGTTACCGATCCCTTAGATGCGACCTCTGATTCGCCCGGTGCGAATGACAATGCGTCCGGTATGGCAGGCGTGCTTGAAGCGGCTCGAATTCTAAGCCAATACCGGTTTGCAGGTTCTATCGTCTTTGCCGGTTTATCGGGTGAAGAGCAGGGGCTGTTTGGCGGAAAGATTATGGCGGAACAGGCCCTATTCGATGATTGGTATATTGAAGCGGTGTTAAACAACGATATGATTGGCAACATTACCGGCATCAATGGCGTGACGAATAACACGACGGTAAGGGTTTTTTCTGAAGCGACGCGTCCGACCGAGACAGATAAGGAGGCAAGACTTAGGCGATTTACGGGCGGTGAGGTTGATTCACCTTCGCGGAACATCGCGCGATATATCGATCGAATAGCGGATGGGTATTTTCTTAATCTGGATGTCATGATGATCTATCGGCTAGATCGATTCGGCCGTGGGGGTCACCACCGCCCCTTTAACGAAGTCGGTTTTCCTGCCGTAAGAATTATGGAGACCAATGAGCACTACGACCGACAGCATCAAGATATTCGTACAGCAAAAGCAAGAGAGTATGGCGACGTATTATCGGGTGTTGATTTTGATTATGCTGCATCGGTTACCGGTTTGAATGCGGTGAGTCTTGCTTCGATGGCGTTTGCTCCCGCACCTCCGCTGCGTGTCACTATCGAAGGGATCGTGTCTGCCAGCACCACGTTGAAATGGGTAAAAGTAAAAGATGCGGTTAGCTACAAAGTCTATTGGCGATTAACCACTGAAGCTCAATGGCAGTGGAGTCGAGATAGCGGTGATGTTGCGGCATTTACACTGGAAAATGTTGTTATAGACAATTACATTTTCGGAGTTGCCAGCGTCAATAAAAACGGCATTGAGAGTCCGGTGGTATTCCCCGGTCCAATTGGTGAGTTTAGAAGAGCAAAAAAGTAGTATTACTTGATTAACAAACGATGGTTATAAAAAAAGGAAAGTGAGTTGTGGTAGATGTGTTAGCAGATGATGCGGTAAATGAGCAACCTTTGGTGCTTGAAAAACGCGACCTTGGTCCACTGACCATTTTATTCGGTAAGGAGAACGGTAAATATCCCCATGGTAATTCGTTACTGATAACGGGTGCTGACAAAACCGCGATAGTTGACCCCTGCCTAGGTGTTGTGGCGAGAAAAGGCCAGCTTCCGGCGGTCGATATGATCCTGCTTAGCCATGTACATGAAGATCATGTTGCCGGTACCCATTTGTTTCCGAACGCGAGTTGCCACGCCCATGAAGCGGATGCGGTAGGTATGACATCGATAGACGGTATGTTGGACATATATGGGTTTGATGGTCCTTTGCGTGATGAGTTTAAAGTGACAATCGAAAATGAGTTCTTCTTTGAACCTCGTGCTGATGTGATCGCATACAAAGATGGAGAGGTTTTTGATTTAGGTGGGGTGACTGTCACCGCAATGCATACACCCGGTCACACAAGAGGCCATACGTGTTTCCTGATTGAATGGGAAAGCGAACAGCATGTGGCTGAGCGACTTGTTTACCTAGGTGATATCGAACTGACGGGCTTTGGTCCTTACTATGGCGATGCTTGGTCTAACCTAGAGGACTTTGAGCGCAGTTTAGCGTTCTTGAAGACAGTAGACGCGCAGTGGTGGTTGACCTTCCACCATAAGGGATTAATCGAATCCCGTGCTGAATTTCTCGTGATGCTCGAAAGTTTTCGAAGCATGATTGATTTTCGAGAGGGCAACTTGCTTCGTTTTATCGAAGCGCCACGCACAATGGACGCCATAGTTGAGCATCGATTTGTCTACCGTCCAGGTACAGGTGGGTCGATGGCGGACCAGGTGGAAAGGCGCAGTATGGGCATGCATTTAGAACGTCTTGTTCGAGATGGTCGTGTTGAGATGAAAAATGATCGCTATTCAAGGGTAAAGTAATGAGTGTGGATATAGATTCAATTGGCGAAGATATCGGTTTGTTTGACGCTATTCGAACCACACGTGCGATTAGGCGTTTGAAGTCAGACCCTGTGCCGGTCGAACTGATCCGGAAAGTCTGCGAGGCGGGCACCTTTGCGCCAAGCGGCGGCAATCGCCAACCTTGGTTTTTTGTGGCGGTAATGGACCAAGACAAACGCGCGTTTATTGCAAAGAAATACAACGAGACTTTTCAAAGTTATATTGAGCCGGCGAAAATCGCCGCACAAAACCCCGATTACCCCGATGCGAAACGTCGTAATATGAACGCAGCAATTTACTTGGCAGAGCATCTTCATGAGGCGCCCGTGCATCTGTTTGTCGCAGGATGGACTCGTCGTGGTGAGCCTCAGAGTCAGGCACTCTTTCCAGCCATACAAAATATTTTGTTGGCCTGTCGAGCGGTAGGCTTAGGTGCGTCCTTAACGACTGCACACAGAGCGCATGGTGAGGAGATTGACAGATATATTGGTTTGTCTGAGAAAACACCCAGTTCCGCGCTGATTCCTATTGGCTGGCCGAAAGGCAAATATGGTACACCGACGCGCCGACCCATTGATGATGCCTTCTTTGTTGATCAAATACCTGAAGGTCGACTTGATTAGACGTGACCGATCAAATTGTGGCTTTGTGGAATTGTCGCGGCAGCGGTCAGGATCACAAGCTTTAGCGAAGTTTGTCGCCGGATAATCTATCCTCTGCGTACTGATTCGAAACATCGGGCATGACTTCCCAGTTTGCTTTTGATCCGACATAAATATGTCGGCCAATTTCGATTTTCGGGTCTCCATCAACGCACCCTAGTGTTACGCCGTTGACCACGCCTTGATAAATACCGGTGAGAGTCGAACCACAATTTTTGCAGAACTGCAGACCAAAGCCATATTCGTTTACATAGTCAGTTAACAGTGATTCTCCATCTAGCCATTTAAACTCATCTGGCTCCACTAGTGCATAGGCAGAGGCTTGTGAACTGAAGGCTTTGCGACAGCGAGAGCAATGACAGGAGCGAGCATCCTTAAGTTGGCCGGATATCTCGTATTGAATTTTGCCGCAAAAACATTCGCCGTGAATTGTCATTCGTTTACCTCAATTTGATTATCTGATTTCGCGTTTCAGTTCGTCTTGTTTGTGCCGTTTAGTACTTAAGCTCCCTTAGTTGACACGTTTCAATACGACAGATCAAACATACAACCTTTCAAAGGCAGAAGCTTAAACGTAACAAACGATCAGCCACGCGGCATTTATCGACATGCTAACGGCGAGAGGGTAGCCACCCTACGAAAGGTGAAATTTCTTTGAGGCGATTACTGCAATGCCTATTATGACGAACCAGGGAGTGAACAAGAAAACCCCTTGCCTCTATGGATGTTGGTCCTGACGTTTTCTATGCTGTAAACCTCCAACAAATCATTCAGACCAAGGCTATTGTTTGCGACAACATCGATGCCTCAAAGAGGGCGTGTGTAAGTGTCGGTAGGCATCGGTTAGGGTACGTCGTCGCTGTTGGTTGTTCTGTTGAGCTGGCTTTGCTGAGATTGCAGAGCCTTGACCCCAGAATAGGTAGAGACGCCATAAGGGACCAAGTATGTCAGTAGTATTTGAATGATTTTATGTGTCGATAGTGACAGATTTACAATGCCTTCGCCGTGATTAATGAGGGCCAGAATACTGCCGACAATAAGACTAATCCGAAAGGCGGTTTTGATAACCTGAGCGGTAGTCGCCAAATCTATAAAGCTGGCGTTAGACATTTCTTGTGTCCTGATGTGTGAATGGGAGACAATCGCAATATCTTTTTGTCGGGGTGACTATACCTGTATATTTTTTCTAGGGCTGCTGTTCATCGCTGAAAATTGAATGAATGTATCAATGACAAATGCGCTGTTATCGTATTTATAAGCCTTGTCAGTAAATATTTCGGTATTTAGTTTGTGTAGATTGATCTACTGACCCTCTGTTGAGCGTAAATGTTGAATGAATAAAAAATTATGTGCAGGAATCGTCGTCACTTTTTTGTTGGCTAGCTGCGTCGCAGGTCCAAATTACAAAGGCGAGGTTTTGGAGAATTTTGACGGTAAGGAATTTTTTAACCGCACGCCATTAAGTCAAAAGACCCTTGATGTGGTGAGTTTTGGATGGGGCTCACTGACTCAATCCGAACAGTGGCCAACTTGGATCGACAATAATCCGGCGCAAGCGCCGCTTGCATCGGTGGCCGATGGCATTTCTGTCACCTATATCAATCACGCTACGACACTCATACAGGTACAAGGTCTTAATATTTTAACAGACCCTATTTATAGTGAACGGGCAAGTCCTTTTCAATGGGCTGGACCAAAGCGGATTCGTGATCCTGGTATCGCCATGAAAGATCTTCCTAACATTGACGTTATCCTTGTTAGCCACAATCACTATGATCATCTTGATGTGGATACCCTCAAGCAGTTGACTGCTCGTCAGGAAACGCCACCGCTTGTGTTATCAGGACTTGGTGTCGGTGAGTTGTTTTCAAAAATTGGTATATCCAACTACGTTGATATGCAGTGGGGACAGTCTGAACACTACCAAGACTTAGAATTTGCGTTTGTTGAATGTCGGCATCGGTCCGGTCGTGGCCTGACGGATCAAATGAAAACCCTATGGGGGTCATTTGTTATCAAATCATCGGCAGGGAATATCTATTTTGCTGGAGATACCGGCTATGGACCGCATCTGAAGGAACATGGTGAGGCGTATGGACCGTTCGCGCTGTCGATCTTGCCCATTGGTGCCTACGAGCCTAGATGGTTTATGAAGGACGTACATTTGAATCCTGCCGAGGCTGTCATGGCGCATAAAGACTTAAACAGTGAACAAAGCTTGAGCATTCATTTTGGCGTCTTCCAGCTGACTTATGAGGCAATGGATAGTCCGGCTGCAGACTTGAAAGCCGCTTTAGATGCCCGTGGGGTTGATACAGCCGACTTCTGGACGCTAGAGCCTGGCGAGGCCCGAACTATTCGTTAGAGGCCAAACATTTGAGTGCTAGCGATCCAGGCTAATAGTAGAAAGTCGCCGGACCCGTTTCGCATTATGGAATCATACATGTGGCAAAGTGGAAATTGACACGTTTGCCTATCATTGGACCAACGCTACTGGGAGCATGGAATTGACACAGTTAAAACCACCGTCACTTGGGAACATGTTCAATGAAGCATTTGCCGCTTTTGAGCTGCCTAAACTCCTACTTCGTGCACCTGAGCTATCCAGACTCAAAACGAATAAGCCTCGAAAAATTATCGTTATGCCTGGATTTGGTGCGGATGACTTTTCAACGCTACCTATTCGTGGGTACCTCGCGACCATGGGGCACGAGGTTCATGGTTGGAATCGCGGTCTAAATATTAAAGATGTGCAAACGACGCTAGATGAGCTGGTGGAGGACATCGAAAAGAGAACCCGCGACGCAGCGATGCCAATCGTCATGGTCGGTTGGAGTCTTGGGGGCTATCTCGCACGAGAAGTGGCGCGAGATCTTCCCGACAGAGTAGAGCAGGTGTTCACCTTGGGTAGTCCAATCGTCGGTGGCCCTAAATACACGCAACTTGCGTCGTTGTACCGTGCTCAAGGCATTGACGTAGATTGGATTGAACGAGCGGTCACTGAACGAGAAGACGCAAAGCAATTGACAACACCGATTACAGCAGTCTATTCAAAATTGGATGGCGTCGTTGCTTGGCAAGCTTGTATCGATAAGAAGTCACCCAACGTTGATCATATCGAAGTCAACGCATCACACATCGGACTGGGTATTTCTGCGGATGCATTCAGGATTGTTGCTGAAAAGCTCAGACACTAGTTTTTGCTAAAAGCGGCATAGGCAAGTTCAGTGTTTTGCGAAGCGGCACGTCTTTATTTGGCAGTACCGCAAACATCTGCCGAAAGTCATGCATCAGTGGCAGGCTGTAATTCTTTTATTGCAGACGAGATGACTCGAGCTGAAGATTGTAGCAACAGAATAACCAGTGCTGAGGCCACAATCACATCGGGCCAGCCAGCCTCAAAGAACCAGACGGCGCCGGCTGCAACGAAAACCGATATATTCGTTGCAATGTCGTTTCTTGAGCATTCCCATACTGAACTCATATTAATGTCTTCGTTTCTGTGTCGCCAAAGTAGCCCTAGACACAGAGCGTTAGCAACCAGCGCGACGAGGCTGAAGAATCCCATCAGTTCGAAAATGGGTGTTTCAGGAAACAGGAGTTTGTAACCGATTTGACTAAGCACGACTAATCCCGCGAGTAAAATTAGGCAACCTTTGAAGAGTGCAACTTTTGCCTTAGCTCTAATGCCACTTGCGATGACCATTAAGCTTAACGCATAGGTCATGGCGTCGCCGAAGTTGTCAAGACTGTCGGCAAATAATGCGGTAGATTTTGCGAATTGTGCAGCGATGACCATGACAAAAAACATCGTGGCATTAATTGCCAGTACAGCGATTAGCGTGCCGCGTTGGTTCTCTCGCAGTTGATTGGCGGCGCTATCGTTGTCACAACATCCACTCATTATTATTTTTTCTGTGTTACCTGTAGGCTAAAGTTGCTAGACATTAAGGTTCTGAATTATTCTTGTTGTTGCGTTCCTTAGAGGCAATGAAAATAACAATCGCGGCTATCATCATGGCGATTACGCCTCCCGCTGTTGCATTATTCATGGTGCTTTGTCCCTTTTTTTTCGACCTATATGGCATGATAAATTATGCTGGATAGGCCACCATGTTCGGTTTGACCATCTGTCTTTCCTGATGAAGTTGGCAAACGATGCTGCTCTATTAGTCTTTTATGTTCTGCTTGAACTGTTTGTTTCCCGCCGGTCAGAGGTTAATCCCAAAGTGCTTCAAAACAGTAACCATAATCCAATAGCAGAAAATCGTTAGTGTAATAGAAAAACCAATGCTGAAATAGAAATTTATTCCTTGCCTCAACATGAGCGGTAGTGCGACGAACAAGGCCAGTGATGGCAGCACTAGCCAAAAGACACTCGTTGACAGTTCGCTGACTCTTTCGATGTTCTCGGTCTCAATGTATAACCAAAAGAGTGCCAGTACAGAGATTAAGGGTACCGAAGCTAGGACGGCTCCAGCAAATGAACTTCGTTTCGCGACTTCTGAAATGGCGACGACTAAAACAGCAGTGATTGTTATTTTTATTAGATACTGCATTCGCTAATCCTTTTCTTGGTGGATAGGGCGGATCATTGAACCGGTTTTGCAGACAAGTGCTTATTGAGCCCTGGGTAGATTAAATCACCGCGATTATCGTCTCTAACGTTTTGCCCAAGAGGCAGTCCCTTAGCATTTTAGTTAAACGCTCGTGCCCGTTAACACTTTATAACGTCATTTATCTTTTTGAAACGCATTGCAACGGTAAACGATGAAACGGCTTACGACAGGATGGCCCAATGCATCCAATGGCTTCATTTACATGTTACGGGTGATCTCTCAATGATACCTAATAGATCCATACGCCACTGGTTACTTGGCAATCTATCGTATCTAGAACCATATGCACAGTTAAGCCAATTGCGATGAGTCTCAGTTTAGGCATCTTGGGTATAAAAAAAAGTGCGACGTAAAAAAACACAAATGACAGTTCATGTAAGGGGTGAAAGCCAATGCTGCAGCGGTTCGGTTCGTATATCGGGTCAGCAAGTAGATGGTCAACATCTACAAGCATCGTTGCAATCATCAGGAAATAGGCTAGCGGCCAGCTTTTTCTGAAGAAGACAGCGGTTAATACGGCTGGTATTAAAAAGTGCAGGGCTAAGTGAATCATACGGACTTTCTTGCATGCCTCAATCGCATAACGCATCAATGACTGACGTACTTTTGCGCGTCGACTCTAAATGCTGATTTCTAAACGCGGAAGGCAACGAGCAGATTGATTATGCGTGTCGTCACCTGACGAGTTGGCGAGCGTCCCATCAACTTGCGCCCTAGACGTGTCAACCTTTGGCGCGCAGGTTCTTAAGAGGTTGTTGAAGGGCCTTTCGCCTGTAAGTCAAAATTGTCATCCTGCGTGCGCCCAGTCAATGTGACCGTGGCATTTAATCGACGATGGAGCCAAGCTGAAACGTAGTGACAGCATTGGTCGACAATTATTTCTTTCTAACACCGCTGGAGCCGCAACTTGCCAGCGATGTTTGATCTGCTGTGCCGCTTTGAGTAATTCGTTGTTCTTACAGACCTAAGTTTCGAGTTAAAACCGTCGAGGATTCAATGATGCGTTGGGTCCGGTAAAGCTCAGGGTGTTTTTCATCGTCAGTGTATCCCACAGGTTCACCTGCACCGGTGTTTACGAACCAAGAATTCTCAGGAGTGCGATCACCTAGTAACTTTTTTAACTCGGCAGGCTTAACGCCTAGCGCTTTAGCTGCTGCATTGTAGGTACAACGAGTTTTAACTTCGTTCAGGTAATCCCGTACGATAGTGATTTTATCCTGCATAAAAAGACATTTCCTAGAAAGTTGACGCCGAGTTAAGTGGCCTAATGTTACAGCCGGCACGACGTTTCAAGCGAATTTAGTCACATTTTGCCATGATTCAATGCGAGAAGTGAATGGCTTCTACTGCTTGTTTTTGACAAGAGGGCGACATTACGCTTTTTAGCCACCCTTAGATGACTTCGACCTATAGTATAACGCACCTGAGGGCTGTAACACCCTATGGTTTTTAAACGCGTCTATCCAACGCCGGCGAACTGACTGAAATGCCAGCATTGAAGGCATTCTCATGGACCCATTAAGGCTATAGGCGTCTTTGGCAATAGGGCTCTCGCGTGCCGTGATCACTGCTGTACCGGTTATAGCCGCCGTACTGCTAAAAATATTGTTGCAGTTCTGCGCAATCGCGCTTCGCTAAAAACTGATCCACAGGTAGGGTTTCTGCAAACTGAGCTAATTTGATAACGGGCTGAGTTATCTCACCTTTAGCATGTAACGTGCGTGCTGGTAAGGTGATGGGGCAACGGCCGCTTTTCTCCTGGTCTAGTATCACAGGTAGCTTCAAGTCGGTCTGTTTCATTATTTTTCATTAGAATCATAAACTAATGGCATATATATCGAAAATCGGTGAAATAGGCGACATATCCTTCAGTGAAGAAGGGGGTTTGTCCTGATTTTGATCTATATTTTCCAACAGGGGTCATGTCGCGCCATCTTGTCTGTATACTAGCGCCTTTATTACATTCCAAGTTTTGCCTATGTCACGCTATCCACATAAGAATATTCCTTTGAAGAAGCCCAAGTTCGAAAAGCGCGCTTTCGACATCCAGAAGACAGTGCGATTAGGCACTAAGCGGACTCCGTTGATGCTGTCTGTGCAGTCCGAAGCTAGGCGTGCTGAGGTGGCAGCAATGTGTGCTGAACGTAGCTGGGTCTGCGAGATTGACGTGCAAGCAGACGAAGATGAAGACATTAGCGCGTTTACTCTGTTGATGGAAAAGCAGGTTGTTGCGACGACAACTCGCCTCGCCGGACGCAATGAACCGTGTCCCTGTGACAGTGGCAAGAAATACAAGCAGTGCTGCGCTGCCTGATGTTCAACAAGGTCCAGGGGCTACTGGAGCTATGGTCTTTGAACGAATTTTGAATCGAATGTGCTTCTTCACTCCAGAATCTGATGCCTGAATCGAATGCCTGAAATTGATGTGATTGTCCTAGGGGCGGGCGCCGCTGGGTTGATGTGTGCCTTGACGGCCGCTCAACGAGGTCGCCGCGTGCTCGTATTGGAAAAATCCAATAAAGTCGGCAAGAAAATCCTTATGTCTGGCGGTGGTCGCTGTAATTTCACTAATTATGATGTAACGGCCGAAAACTATATTTGTTCTAATCCACACTTCGCTAAGGCGGCGTTACAACGCTATTCCTCCTGGGATTTCATCCAGCTGGTTGAGTCCCACAGCATAGCTTACGAAGAACGCCGCCATGGACAACTATTCTGTCTCAACTCAGCCAAGGACATTCTTACGATGTTGCTCGATGAGTGCCATCAAGCCGGTGTCGAGATTCTCACCGATTGTAGTCTCTCGACGCTAGATGTCGGCACTGATGGGGCTGCGACAGGGTATGTGCTTGAGGTTAGCCAGTCTGGTTCGAAGCACAACTATCGTTGTGCTTCTGTCGTTGTGGCGACCGGCGCCTTATCTATTCCAACACTAGGTGGCAGTGACCTTGGGTACGAGATCGCGAGCCAGTTTGATTTATCATTGGTTGAGCGTCGAGCGGGTCTTGTGCCGTTGATGTTCAGTGATGCCATGAAGGAAATATGTGATCGTTTGTCAGGTTTGGCACTGGAAGTTGAAGTGACTTGTAATAAATATGCGTTTACTGAGAATTTGCTTTTTACCCACCGCGGCATCAGCGGACCTGCTGTTTTGCAAATATCTAACTATTGGCATCCCGGTGATGCAGTGCATGTTGATCTCCTGCCAAATCTCGATGCGACTCAATGGCTGTTGGCTGCGAAGACATCCCAGTCCACAAGTCATTTGAAAACAGTACTCGGTCAGCCTCTAGCAAAGTCATTAGTTGCTGAGCTGTCAAAGCAGTTCTGGCCCGAAATTGAAGATAAAGCCATGGCTGATATCCCGGATACGCAATTGCGTCGTATCGCCCAACAATTGAAGCAATGGACGCTTAAACCCTCAGCCAGTGAAGGCTATCGTACTGCGGAGGTCACTTTGGGCGGTGTATCTACCGATGCGATTAGCTCCAAGACGATGGAAGCACGACAGCAGCCGGGTTTATTTTTTATCGGCGAAGTCCTCGATGTCAGCGGACACCTAGGTGGCTTCAACTTTCAATGGGCTTGGTCATCTGGCTACAGTGCGGGTTTAACTGTCTAGCCTTGCAACACTTAATCATCTGCTGCTCATGTTAAACTGGTTCCCATGCTAAGACTCAACGAACTCAAAATGCCCCTCGACCATACCGATGCTGATCTGACTCAGGCAGTGATCGAGCGACTGGGCATTGGTGCTAAAGACCTTTTAGATGTCAGCATCTTCAAGCGGAGTTATGACGCGCGAAAAAAGTCACAAATAGTGCTTATTTATCAATTGGATTTAACACTAGCAGCCGCAACGGAAGAGATGTTGTTGGCGCGACCCATCAAAATTGCAAGACTGCAACCATCGCCCAATATTGACTACGAGTTTGTTGCGCATGCCTCTGCGGACTTCCCGCAGGTTAATCAGCAACGACCCCTGGTGATTGGTTTTGGACCTTGCGGATTGTTGGCGGCATTGTTGTTGGCACAAATGGGTCTTAAACCCATCGTGCTGGAACGCGGCCAGGATGTGCGTCAACGCACTAAAGATACCTGGGGTTTGTGGCGCAAGGGTGAATTGAAGCCAGAATCGAATGTGCAATTTGGTGAAGGCGGGGCGGGCACCTTCTCCGATGGAAAGTTATGGAGTCAGGTACGTGACCGGCGTCACTTAGGTCGAAAAGTGCTGAATGAATTTGTCGAGGCAGGCGCGCCCGCCGAGATTCTAATGGTGAGCAAACCGCATATCGGCACGTTCAAGCTGGTCACAATGGTGGAAAGCATGCGAGCCAAGATTATTGCATTGGGCGGTGAGATTCGCTTTGGCCAGAAGGTTGAAACCATCCACCGACAGCCGATAGAGAGCGATCCCTTAGAAGATGATGGTGACGCAAGAAAGATGGGACAAATCACGGGGGTTACCTTGGCAACGGGTGAAACCCTACACAGTCGCCATGTTGTTCTAGCGGTTGGTCACAGCGCCCGTGACACGTTTCAGATGTTGGTTGAACAAAATATATATGTAGAACCTAAACCCTTCTCGATTGGTTTTCGTATCGAGCATCCACAATCTGTCATCGATGATGCGCGTTTTGGTAAGTTTAAAGGTCACCCCATTCTTGGTGCTGCGGACTATAAGCTCGTGCACCACTGTAAGGATGGTCGAAGTGTCTATAGCTTTTGTATGTGTCCTGGTGGCACCGTCGTCGCGGCAACCTCTGAGCCGGGCAGAGTAGTCACTAATGGAATGTCTCAGTATTCACGTAATGAGCGCAATGCTAACGCGGCAATCGTTGTTGGTATTGAACCAGAGAAAGATTTCCCCGGCGACGTATTGGCGGGTATTGATCTGCAGCGCGATCTAGAGTCTTTAGCGTTTGAGTTAGGTGGCGGTGACTATTGTGCACCGGCGCAGAGGGTTGGCGATTTTCTAGCGAACAAACCCTCGCAGGCACTTGGTAAAGTGGTGCCGTCATATCGCCCGGGCGTCAAGTTGGTAAACTTGGCGGATCTGCTGCCGGACTATGCTGTTGCCGCGATACGCGAAGCTATTCCAGCGTTCGACAAACAAATCAAAGGTTTTGCCATGGCTGATGCGCTGCTAACAGGTGTGGAGACACGGACATCATCGCCTATCAGTATTCGTCGTGATAAAGATTGTCAGAGTATTAATACGCATGGACTATATCCTGCTGGTGAAGGCGCCGGATATGCCGGTGGTATTTTGTCGGCCGGCATTGATGGTATTAAGGTCGCCGAAGCGATTGGGCTTGATTTGTTGGCTTGAGATGATTCGAAAGCCGGTTTGACAGAATAAAAAACTCTTGAGGATCACACATGACTGTTGTCTCCTTTGATGTTATCGAACGTCACACATTCGCCAACGGCGAAAAATTCTCAGGTTTTGGTCCATTTGAACGCATCGAGGGCAAGGTACATTTTGCAGTCGATTCGAACGCTGCCATTAACCAATCTATTGTCGACCTAAAACTCGCTGCTGACGAACACGGTATAGTAAAATTTACAGCAGACTTCTCTCTTGTCACACCCAAAGTTGCGGCCAATGGCGCTCGAAAACTGCTGGTAGACATTCCCAATCGCGGTAATAGGTTATCGACGGTCACGTTCCAGAAGGTTTTTGCGTTCACGGATGAAGATCGTTTCAAGCCGGGTGATGGTTTTCTGTGTCATCGTGGCTTTAGCTATTTGTCCATTGGCTGGCAATGGGATGCGCAGGGTGATGTTGCTCTCAAATTAGATGCGCCGATTGCGAAGCAAAATGGGCAGGATTTAGTCGGCCAGGTGCTCATGAAATTCCAACCGACAATGGACGCAAGCTACCAGCCGATGATAGCTCTGGGGCAGGTGTCGCCACCTTATCGCGTTGCCGATGTGCATGATTCGCGACATCAGCTTTTTGTCAAAGCGCACGAGAACGGCCCGCGAAGCAAAATAGCGCGGGATCAATGGCGATTTGGCACGATCGTCAAGGATGCGCTGGTCGCCTCTGATCATCATATTGTGCTCGAAGATGGATTCAAACGGGGCCTCATCTATGAACTGTGCTATCTAACTGATAAAGCGCCGGTGGTTGGCGCAGGCCTGCTAGCTATCCGTGACGTAGCCAGTTGTCTTAAGTATGCAGATGCTAGCTCTCTGTTTGATGACGGCTTCGATCAAGTCTATGCATTTGGTGTCTCGCAAACCGGACGCGTGTTGCGGCAAATGCTCTATCACGGATTGAACCTTGATGCGAAAAATCGCAAAGTGTATGACGGTATGTGGATTCATATAGCGGGGGCGCAGCGGGGTGATTTTAATCACCGGTTCGCTCAGCCAACTAACATCATTGTGCCGTCCCTAGGTCAACGGTTCCCCTTCGCAACGACAGAGACGCAGGATATTTATAGTGATCAAAAAGATGGATTGTTAAAGCATCTTGCACCTGAACTGACGCCTCGAATTATCTTTTCAAATACGTCCTTTGAATATTGGCGCGGTGATGCCTCTCTCGCACATATCTCCGGTGACCAGGATATTGTTCAGCACCCAGCAACTCGCATTTATCACATTGCAGGGGCCCACCATATAGGTGGCATTCTTTTCAAAGGCAAACAGTTGACTAAAATCGCCGCGACGGGTTTAGAAGTTTCGATGCCGCTTAATACAGTCGTTACCGCACCCATTAATCGGGCGCTGTTGATGATCCTCGATGACTGGGTGTCGAATGACACCACGCCACCAGATTCTTGTCACCCTCGATTGGATGATGGCACAGCCGTGTCGCGCCAATCTGTATTGGAAGACTTCAGTGCGGTGCAAGGTTTGACATTACTGTCAGCAGAAAAGTTGCTGAGTATTCGGTATCAAACTGTTATGCGGGAGAATGAGGCGGGGGTTGTTGAACTACCTGTTATTGAGAACAGAGCTTATCCCTCATTTGTTTCTGCGCTGAACGGCGACCTCAATGAAGTTGCGGGTATCAGACTGCCTGATTTGAGACACCCGTTGGGTATACATAGCGGTTGGAATCCAAGAGCTGCGAGTACGGGTGCGGCAGATCAAGCTGCAATGTTCGCGGGCTTCACGATGTTTTTTTCGAGAGATCAAATTCTGAATGTATACGCGGACGAATCAACTTATCTTGCGGCTATCGATGGTGATATCTCCGTGTTGGTAACGGAGCGTTTTGTGCTTGAAGAAGATCGTGACTGGTTGCTCAAGTTAGCATCCGATCGATTCAAAGCGGCGACGTCAAAATGACAAGGGTTGAGCCGCCGCTTTGATATTGTTGTCGCTATACCATGACAGGCACATCATCCGGTGCCTCATGCTGATCAGGTTTAGCGCGGGTAGCCAGCGTTGGATCGATTGATTGGTACATGTACAGCCCATCGACCAAGGTGCGAGCGATCCTATTTCGTGTCATCAGACAGTGTAAATGTGCAATACATTCACCGAGTGCCATCATCTTTGTAGGACCTTCTAAAACACGCGCAAAAAGGTGTGGCAATAGGTCGACAGCAATTTGCGGCTCGACGCAATTTTCTTCGAGTATCAACATTCTATCTTCGTGGTGATCGATCAGTTCTTGTAGTCTGGCTTGCACGCCGTAAAAAGGCAGGTTGTGGGCGGGTAACACTAAGAGGTCATCGGGTAGCAGGCCTTTTAGCTTTTCGTGAGATTCTAACCAGCCAATCATCGGGTTTGCCTCAGGCTCAGTTGGATGCACACTGACATTGGAGGTAATGACCGGCAGGATCTGGTCGCCGGATATAAAAATCCGCAGCTCAGGGCAATAAAGACAAACATGCTCTGGTGAGTGACCGTTGCCTGTGATGATCTGCCAGTTGTATTTTCCGAAGGTCAGCTCATCACCGTCTTGGAGTCTGACATAGGAGCCTGGAAACGGGATATCTTCGGGTGCGGGTGTGAAGCTGCTGCGCATATCACGCATTTCATCGAGGAAAGCCTGCGTGACACCCGCTCTTAAGAAGTATTCGGACATTTGCCACGAAGCGTTGCTGCTCATCATCATCATGCCCATGGTTTTCGCCATGTAATATTCGCCGAAGCTCATGTAAAAAGGGACTTGATGGGTTTCGTACAGATAGCCAGCTTGGCCGGTATGATCAGGATGCATGTGTGTGCAAATAATGCGCGAAACGGGTTTGCCGTTCAGCGCCTGCTCCAGCACTTTGGGCCACAGATCGCGTGTTTCGTCTCCGCGTATGCCAGTATCAACAATGATCCAACCATCATCTTCTTCGATCAGGTACAAGTTAATGTACTTAAGAGACATGGGCAGTGGCATCTTCAACCATTTGACGCCAGGCGCAACTTCCATTGCAGTACCGAATTCAGGTGGCGCATCGTAGGGGTAGGTCAGAGTTGCAGTCATAAGTACCTTAGTTCAGAAAATCCAATAGCCTAAGGAGCTTTGGCCTCAGAGTAAAGTCCATCCAAAAACCCCCTCGTCACCAAAACTCGTCAAACTAAAACAAACTGGATTAGCCCGAGGATCGGCGACGGACGGTCGTTCTCGTCTGGTACATGGCCAAATTCGGCCTATGTTTGATGCGCGTCATCAGAATTGTGATTTATATCGCGGATAAGTGTGATCGAACGCACGGTTTGGCACATTGGCCATTACCCCTCCTAGGTAATCCTCTCACTCAATGCTTTAATCAATTTCCTCATTCACAGGGTTAAGTTTAGTCTTTTGTTGCCAGCTGAATTCACAAACGCTCAGATAATCCAACTGCCTCAGATTCACCGGCAGAGGAACATTCAGGTTGTGCGTCAGGTGAAAGGTGGCGTCGACAATAAAATGAACTATCTTTTCGATGGGTTACTGCTGAATGTCGCCGATGCGCTGTATGAAGAGATGCACGGTATGGAGGAAAGCCGTCAACTCGATGAGCATTTCAATATAACGCGCGCGCTGAAAGTGCGCGGGGGTGTTTATCAAGAGGAGTTTTTGACGTTGATGAACCTGTCTTGGGTGAATCTAGTCAAATCAAAGAATTACCAAGCGCTACCCGATGCACCTTATGATGTAGTGCCAATATTGAAGTCCTATAGTGATCGAAATATAAATCACTACAAGGTCCTGCTGGAAGAAATTCGATTACGGTTCGCGGAACTCGTTGATACTGACGTTGGTTTTCATCCATTGCTACCCGGCAACATCTATTTGTGCTTTTGGCATGCCACCGAGAAACTCGGTATTAACTACAGTGAACGCTTATTGCTCCTGCCGCTTTTTAATCGCTTCGTTATGGATCGCTTCGGCCAAGTGTTGTCAATTGCCAATCAAAGTCTGGTCGAGTTCGGTATTAAGATGCGCCAGCTCAGCTAGATATTGACATCCAGCCAGTAGTTATCGCCATCTCGCTTTAGTAACCCCGCTGTCGGTGTAGCAAAGTGCGTACCGATAATCAAAATCTCCGTATCCGCATAGTCCTGCATCAGCTTCTTACGCGTCTCAATGCCTTGTTCGGGTGCATAGTCGGCGCTGCTAGACCAATCCAAGTTGGCGATCTGGCAGGGATGGTGAATACAGTCACCGGTGATGAGTGCATGTTGTCCTTCGGATTCAATATGCACCGAGACGTGACCCGGCGTATGACCTAAAGTGGGTTCCAGATAAATTTCGTCTGAAATGCGATGGTTTGTTTCAACCAGGTCGACCAGACCGGCGTCAAACACAGGTTTGACGGAGTCTCCGATAACGTCGCCATAATCTGCTTCGGTGTTATCGATCCAATAGTTAAATTCATCTTTGCCCATCAGGTAGCGGGCATTTGGAAAGGTGGGTACCCATTCGTCGTCAACCAGCATCGTGTTCCAACCAACATGGTCTACATGCAAGTGTGTGCACAGAACCGCATCGATCTTGTGGCGGTCATAGCCTGCCTTCTCAAGATCTTCGAGGAAGGGCAGTTGTAGATTGTTCCAAGTCGGTATTGAACGTGGCTTATCGTTGCCAATGCAGGTATCAACGATAATGGTTTGGGACGGGGTTTCTAGAATGAGTGCGTGGACACTCATAAGCAGATTACCTTGTTCATCGGCGAAATGGGGTTGAAGCCATTCGATCGGTTGGACCGCTTCCCGCGTTGCCTGGGGAAGGATAAACCGCGAGCCACCTTTGCTTTCCATTTCGATGACGCGGGTAATCTTGACCTTGCCGATTTGCCACTGGTTCAACTTTAGACTCCTTTTCTTTTGTGCGACTAATGTTTTATTCGAAGCTGAGCATACCCAAAATAGCCAACTAAATCGCTTCCGAAGTGCGATAGAATTTGCTTTATTTAAACTTAAGTAATAACAGGGAAATTTACCGTGAGTGATCAGGACTTGGACGAAATCAGACAGTCAGTGCGACAGCTTTGCAGTAACTATACCGAGGACTACTGGTTGGAACTAGATCGAAGTCGCGGTTACCCGACTGACTTTGTGAAGGAACTGACGGACTCAGGCTTTTTAACCGTGCTGATCCCTGAAGAATACGGTGGTTCAGGTTTGGGCGTACGTGAAGCCTGCGCCGTTATGGAAGAAGTGTGTCGTTCGGGGGCGCATGCAGGTGCCTGTCACGCACAGATGTACGTCATGGGCTCTGTACTACGCCATGGTAGCGAGCAACAGAAGAAATACTATCTGCCAAAGATCGCAGCGGGGGAGCTTCGCCTGCAGAGTTTTGGCGTGACGGAGCCAACCACCGGAACGGATACAACCAGTCTTAAAACCGTTGCCAAGCGCGACGGTGATAGCTATGTCATAAACGGACAAAAGGTATGGATAAGTCGAATCGAACACACCGACTTAATGGTGCTGTTAGCAAGAACGACACCGAAGTCAGAAGTGAAAAAGAAAACCGATGGCTTATCTGCATTTCTTATTGATGTTCAGGCTGCGAAGGGAAATGGTCTAACGATTCAGCCAATCGAGTCGATGATCAATCATCATTCCTGCGAGCTTTTCTTTGATGATCTAAGAATTCCGGCGGATAACCTGTTAGGTGAAGAAGGAAAGGGTTTTAAAGTCATTCTTGATGGCATGAATGCAGAGCGTATTTTAATTGGCGCGGAATGTGTCGGCGATGGTCGATACTTCATTGATAAAGCCAGTGCTTATGCCAGTGATCGTACGGTGTTTGATCGACCGATCGGTCAAAATCAAGGTGTGCAATTCCCAATTGCGCGCTGTTACACCGAGGTCGAAGCGGCATCGTTAATGGTGGCCAAGGCTGCCGATATGTTTGATCGAGGTGAGGCCTGTGGTGCGGAGGCTAACATGGCAAAAATGTTATCGTCAGAGGCATCCTGGCACGCAGGTGATGTGTGTATGCAAACCTTCGGCGGTTTCGCCTTCGCAAAGGAATACCACATTGAAAGAAAGTTTAGAGAAACGCGTTTGTATCAAATAGCACCGATTTCAACGAATCTGATTTTGAGCTTTGTCGGTGAGCATGTGTTGAAAATGCCAAGGTCGTTTTAGACCTTGGTTATTTTAAGAGCCGGTGGTAACAGGTAATTTGATCTAACTACTTCTTCGGATGTACACGTACCATAAGTTCGGAGTAGCCTTTTACGAATGAGGAGAAAATACGTTCAGGTTCCTGCACGACTTCAATGCGTTCGAAACGTTTCATGATTTCTTCCCAAAGGACTCTTAGTTGCATTTCGGCTAAACGATTGCCCATGCAGCGATGGATGCCAAATCCAAAGGAAACGTGATGTCGGGCTTTAGCGCGATCAATGATGAAGTCGTTCGCATTTTCGATCACATCATCATCTCTATTTCCTGAGACATACCACATCAACACTCTGTCACCCGCCTTGATTTTCTTGCCACGAATTTCCGTGTCTACATTTGCCGTGCGGCGCATATAGGCAAGTGGGGTTTGCCAGCGAATAATTTCAGCTACCATATTGGGTATTAAGCTCGGGTCGGCGCGCAGTTTGTCATATTCGGCTGGGTTTTCATTCAGCGCGAGGACACCGCCACTAATTGAATTACGTGTTGTATCGTTCCCACCAACAATGAGTAGGATCAGGTTGCCAAGAAATTCCATCGGATCCATATTGCGCGTTTCTTCGCCGTGGGCGAGCATAGATATCAGGTCAGAACCGGGCTCAGCATTAACACGCTCGTTCCAGAGCTTGGTGAAGTATGCGAGACATTCTAGTAGTTCTTCTTTACGTTGCTCTTCATTCTCGATAATGGTGCCAGGTGCTGCGGTTGCGACATCAGACCAGCGTGTGAGTTTGCGTCGGTCTTCGAACGGGAAGTCGAACAACGTTGCCAGCATCTGTGTAGTGAGCTCGATAGAGACTAGATCAACCCAGTTGAACGTTTCACCGATAGGCAGTGAATCTAAAATATTGCCGGCGCGTTCTCGAATGGTGCCCTCTAGTTTAGCGAGATTGATCGGTTGAACCACGGGGCTTACTGTCGCGCGTTGCACGTCGTGGGTTGGTGGGTCCATGGCGATGAACATGCGTGTTTGGAGTCGATCTTCCGGTGCATTCAATGGCGGACCAATGGTAATGCCACCTTCTGATGAAAATATATCGTGATGTTTTTCGACGAGCATAATGTCTTCGAATTTGGTGATGTGCCAGTAGCGGCCGAACTCTTCATCTTCAGAGAAGTGCACAGGGTCTTCAGCGCGTAGCCGTTCAAAATAAGCCCACTGTGCATCATGTTGGAACAGTTTTGCATCGAGTGGGTTGACGTCTTCTAGCGGCATTGAATAGGGGTCGGGTATTTGTCCTGTATCGTCCGCAAGTGCATTACTCATGGTAAATCCTCTTCATATCAATTGTGCTGTAAAAACCAAGCATACACATAAACAGTAGGCATAAAAAAGGGAAGGCAAGCCTTCCCTTTTTATCTGAACTAAATAAATGCGGTAAACACCCCACTGGTTCAGATAGGTCTTAACGTTTGGCTTGTCGGGTGACAAAAACTCACCCGATTTGCCATAACATAGCGCTAAACCACGCCGAAAGCGATCATCGCATCCGCAACCTTAACGAAACCGGCTATATTGGCGCCTTTAACGTAATCGACTGTGCCATCTGGCTTTTGGCCATACTCAAGACAACTATTGTGGATGCCTTTCATAATATCGCGTAGCTGTTCTTGAAGGTCAGCTTCGCTCCAACTTAGACGGGCTGAGTTCTGGCTCATTTCGAGACCTGAAACCGCAACACCACCCGCATTGGATGCTTTACCGGGTGCATAACAGATACCGGCATCCTTGAAGATCTTTATGCCAGCAAGGTCAGTCGGCATGTTCGCGCCTTCTGAAACGCCGACGCAACCGTTCTTGACGAGCAGCGCAGCATGCTCACCAAGTAGCTCGTTTTGCGTTGCACAAGGTAGTGCAAGGTCACAAACAATGCCCCAAGGCTTCTCACCTTCGTGGTAGGTGGCGCCTTTATACTCTGCAATATAATCAGAGATAGGGCCGCGACGAACGTTCTTGAGTTCCTTGACCCAGTTTAGCTTGTCTTGATCAATCCCATCGGGGTCATGGATATAACCTTTTGAGTCAGACAGCGTTAACACCTTGCCACCAAGATCAATGATTTTCTCAGCGGCGTGAGTGGCGACATTACCAGAACCGGAGATAATGGCAGTTTTACCTAAAATGGTCGTGCCCTGGTGCTCCAACATATTTTGCAAGAAATAAACCGCGCCATAACCTGTTGCTTCGGTTCTCACTAGACTGCCACCGAACTCGAGGCCCTTACCTGTCAATATTCCTGTGAACTTGTTCGTTATGCGTTTGTACTGGCCAAACATGTAGCCAATTTCGCGCGCACCCACACCAATATCACCTGCGGGCACGTCTGTGTCTTCTCCTACATGACGATACAGTTCAGTCATAAAAGACTGGCAGAATCGCATGATTTCATTGTCAGACTTACCCTTAGGGTTAAAGTTAGAACCACCTTTACCGCCACCCATGGGCAGGCCAGTGAGTGAGTTTTTGAAGGTTTGTTCAAATGCTAAAAACTTCAAGACACTTTCTGTCACGCTGGGGTGGAAGCGCAGTCCACCTTTATAGGGACCAATCGAGTTGTTGTTCTGTACCCGCCATCCGCGTTGAACGCGAATGTTGCCGTTGTCGTCTTCCCAACAAACACGGAAGCTTACAACTCTGTCAGGTTCTGCCATTCGTCTAAGAATCTGTGCTTCATGATATTTTTCTTTATCTTCGATGAACTCGAAAATGTCTTCGGCGACTTCTCGAACGGCTTGAATGAACTCAGTCTGATGCGGATTGCGTCGTTCGACCCCAGCCATAAATTCTTCGAGGCCTACGTGATCAGATATAGCCATTGTTCTTCTCCTGTTATGTTGTCTAAATAGTCCATTAAAATAGATGCAGTCAGTCTCGACTGCCTTCAATTCAATGTAATTGAGGCGTGAGATTATTGTTATTACTTTTCCTGTCTGATGGTAGCCCACTTGACAGTGATTTGAACGATAAATGTTAGCTAATTTCATCCTCTGTTCCAACGGGACCGCTGGCGACAATGCTCGATTAGATGACACTACTTTGATGTGTAAAAATGACGTTGTAGTGCAGGACGGCAATTGTTGTCATAAAAGCAAGGTGGTGTCTTTGCCAGACGTTAGATTTTGAAATGGCGCCTGAACCCTAGACCGGTCGAGCCAGAGACCGATCATGCAGGCAAGGATGATCAAGACTATAAAGACGCTCACAGTTGTCGAGATAGAAGAGATTTCGGCGAGGATGCCAATCACCAAAAACCAAATGATTGCACCCAGACGATCGCCGAAGCCAACAACGGATGTCACAGCTGCTCTTGAGCGGGTACTAATCTTTTGCTGAAGTTTACCGATTAGAATAGTACTAGCGAGCCCGAAGAGGAAAAATACTGCGTAAACAGGACTGCTATGAGGTGTCCGTACTTATTATTCACCAGCGGCTTCTGCGATAAACCTGGGGACGGCAAGAAAGGCAATCATTGATTGAGTCAGGTTGATTGGGATTAATTGTGCTCATTTGATTCGAGTTTGTTACAGTCTTATGCTTTTAAGATCGTGAGGAATAATCCATGCCAGATAATTTATCTGTGGAGTTACTTGCTGTGCAATCGCAGATGGCAGCGTTTGTCGATGCTCAGTTAAAACTGACAGAGGATGCGTTGCCGAGCCAACACCAGAGGGTGAGAGAAGCGTCGAAGCAAGCGGGCTTTTTTTTCAAGACCCAACCAGCAGAATTTGGTGGTTCTCCGGCAAGCGCTTTGGAATTGACAATGCTGCGTGAGATGCTGGCTGCAACCAATTCACCTTTAGCATCTTCCGTGTTTGGCCCAGGTCCGGGTGTATTGCATGCCGCCGAGGGAACCTTGCGAAGCCATTATCTTGAGCCCGTGTTGCGAGGAGAGAAACGCGGTGCATTTGGGTTTACTGAACCCGATTCAGCGCCTCGTCCAACCTATGCCGTGGTCGATGGGGATGATTTACTAGTTACCGGCATCAAGTCTTATGTGACCGGAGGCGCCACAGCAGATTTTGTGTCGATTCTCGTTAATGTTGAGGATGCCGATGGAGGCAAGCTGGGAACAGCGATGGTCGCTGTCGATAGGCTCGCATCAGGTGTCACGATTGATCGTGAGTTTTCTTCGATGGAGGGTGGCGGTCATGTGTCAATGAAGTTCGATCAGGTACGGGTCTCAAAAGAAAACGTGATCGGCAAAATAGGCGAGGGCATGCCGCGTGCACTGGGCAATATCGGTAACGTGCGATTGATGGTGTCTGCTCAGGCCATGGGTATGTGTTTGTTTGTTTTAGACTATGTAGAGAACCACTTAAAAGCGCCTCATCGCAGTGGCTCGCCGCTGGGTGCTAGAGAAGGCGTGCGACTGCGCTATGCCGATATGAGGATTGAAACTTATGTTGCTCGAAGTGCTTTGTATCGCACAGCTCGATTAGTTGATGATGGGGGCAATACGGTTAATGAAACCATTGCGACGAAAGTTTTTTGTACCGAAACCGCAGGTCGTGTGATCGATATGGGCGTGCAATTGGTTGGCGGTCAAGCATTGGTGACAGGTCATCCGCTTGAGGCATTATATCGGCAGGTAAGGTCATTAAGGCTGATTGAGGGTGCAAGTGATCTGTTGAGGATTAACCTTGTTAAGGGACGGCTAGAAATGGACAAGGGCCGTGTCTGAGTTGGGTCGGTTCTCTAGATAATATGAAGGTTTTGCAGAGAATCGCATTAGGTATGAGAGGAATTGTTGTCTTCGATGAGTAATCAAGAAATCAGCCCCCAAACGCCGGTTCGGCGCCAGATCAATTGGTTTGTTCTGATGTTTCTTGCCTTTCACGTGCCGTTGTTCGTTTATCCTGTTTTGCGCTTGAGCGTTTGGCTTTCGTTGCCTTTGTGGCTGACGTTGATGATTTTGATACCATTGGTAAGTAGTCAGATTGTTGCAAGATTTTGGCTACGGGGCAGTTTGAAAAAGTTGGCGGTTGTTTATAGAAAGACGGCTGACTTTTGGCTTGGTATGAGTCCCGTGTTATTGATGCTGATGCTTGTTTTTGAATTTGTTTTACTTGTCACCGGTATTGCACCGCATATTGCGGCACTCTGGGTTGTCACCCTGACGACGCTCATTAGTTTTATTGGTCTAATCGTTGCGATTTCGCCGCGAGTGAAGACGATTCCTCTAACGTCCTCACGTTTACAAGCGCCCGTTCGCTTTGTTCAAATTACGGATGTGCACATTGGCTCTCGAAGCCAGAGTTTTCTAGAACGGCTGATGTTTCGAATTAATCGGCTACACCCCGATTTTTTGTGTATCACCGGAGACTTTATTGATGCCCCGGGCATAACAGAGGATCAACTTCAGTCATTGGCACGGGCGGACTATCCCATCTATTTCTGTATTGGTAACCATGAAAAATACGAAGATTTGGAGGATATCCTTCAGAGGCTTGATAATTTGGGGGTGAAAATTTTACGCTCTGACACACTGCATTTTCGCAAAGACATTCAGATTATCGGTATCGATGATATGGAAGATCCATTGCAGGTGGAGAAGGAGCTTAAACATATTGCGTTGGACGCAGGTGCCTTTAAACTCCTGCTGTATCATCGGCCACGAGGGCTTGAGGCGGCTGCGGAGCATGGCATTGACTTAATTTTGAGTGGCCACACCCATAATGGCCAAATATTTCCATTCAATCTCATTGTTAAGAGGGTATTCGAGAGAATCATAGGTATGTACAGCCTCGGGGAGACACGGCAATATGTGTCACAAGGTACCGGTACATGGGGGCCTGTGATGAGATTAGGTACATATAGTGAGATTACGCTGTTTGAATACGACCCAGAGTAGCGATGTTTTTTGCCGAGCTTTAAGCTGGGCATGGGCTTCAAGCGACGATGGCTAAGCGCCATAGGTCTTTGTGCCAAGAGATTCGTTTATAGAGGTCTTTTGCAGTGTTTCGCACGATAGAGACGTTTACTGAAACGCGAATAATTTGAAGAGGAATGAGTAAGAATGTCACTCGAAAGTTTTAGAGAAGAAACACGCACTTGGTTGGAAGAAAACTGTCCAGCTTCAATCAGAACACCGATGCCTGCCGATGAGTATCCCGGCGGCGGACGACGTGCAAGCTACAAGAATCCCGACACTAAAGTGTGGATGGATCGCATGTCCAGTAAGGGTTTTACTGTGCCAACTTGGCCGAAGGAGTATGGCGGGGCAGAATTAAATAGTGACGAAGGTCGCGTGTTGCAGGAAGAGCTTAGACGAATCAGCGCGCGGCCTGCGTTGGTAGGTATGGGGCTTTCAATGATTGGTCCAGCATTACTTGAGTACGGCACTGACGATCAAAAAGCGGAACACTTACCGAAAATATCATCAGGAGAGATTTGGTGGTGTCAGGGCTATAGCGAACCTAACTCGGGCTCTGATTTGGCAAGTTTGCAGACTAAAGCGATTGTTGATGGGGACGATTACATCATCAATGGTCAGAAGGTTTGGACATCCGGCGCAGATAATGCGGATTGGATTTTCTGTCTCGTAAGAACTGATTTTGAAGCGCCGAAGCATAATGGCATTACGTTTATTCTATTCGATATGACGACACCGGGTGTCAGTGTTAAGCCCATTAAGTTGATCAGTGGTCTATCCCCATTCTGTGAAACTTTCTTCGAGGATGTGCGTGCGTCTCGCAAGAATGTCATCGGTACCGTCAACGATGGTTGGACGGTGGCGAAGCGGCTATTGCAATACGAACGAACCATGATCGGTGGCATTGGCGGCGGCGGTCCGAAAGTGAAGACATTAGCTGAAGTGGCTGATACTTACGTTGGTAAGCAAAACGGTAAGCTTGCTGATCTTGAATTACGTGATGGTATTTTAAACCACAGCATGAACGACAGAGCTTTCGGTTTGACCGTTCGTCGTACTCAGGAAGAATCTAAATCGACTAAGGCGCCTAGCTTTGTATCGTCGATGTTTAAGCTTTATGGAACAGAGCAGAATATGGCGAAGTACGAACTCATGCTGAAAGCAATGGGCTCACAGATGCTTGGTTGGGAAGGTGATGGCTATGAATCAGACGAATTAACTCAAACGCGCGCCTGGCTGCGAAGTAAGGCTAATTCGATTGAGGGTGGTACAACTGAAGTTCAGTACAACATCATTGCTAAGCGCGTTTTGGGTTTGCCTGATTAGACGCGCCGATAACAATCAATGCGGGTAATTTACAGCGATGAAAAGAGCACGATGAGTGCTCTTTTTTTTAACTTTTTTTTGACGTTTTTGTTGCAACGCTGAGCGTGCCACTGTCTACGAAATCAAACAGTAAAACGACGGATCAATAGCCACTCGCAGATTTATCGGGTCTCTGCTACCTAACATCCACAAATAGAAAGAAGGGCTCTTTGTCAGGCAAGTCGCCGTCAACGGCAGAATGTTGCCTAGTTTAGGTTGTTGTCGACGGGATTGTTGCGTGCGGGATTGTTGTGCACGGGATTATAGCTGACGACGCTGCGTGGGGTGCCTTGAGTGCAATGCATCGATGACGGTGCTGAGATCAGGTTCATTGATATTAGTGGCACAAGAGGAGAATCAATAGAGATTCCCGACGAGGCTGTCTATAATCTCGCGCTCTGAAAGTTGATTTTTATTCTAAGACGAAAAACCCATGGAAAAGGCAAAAGCGAGTCCAACCTCTCACTCCTATTACTCCCAGAGATTGCGGTTACATTACCTTGATTGGGGTAATCCTGATGCGCCGCCTTTGCTGTTGGTTCATGGTAATCGAGACCATTGCCATAACTGGGATTGGGTGGCGCAGGAATTACGCGATGAATACCACATTATTGCGCCGGATTTTAGAGGTCATGGCGATTCGCAATGGGTCAATGGTAGTGCCTACAGCAGCAGTGAGTATATTTATGACCTGGCGCAGTTAATCCACCAACAAAATCTAGCGCCATTACACATCATAGCGCACTCGCTGGGCGGCGGTGTCGCTCTTCGTTATGCGGGTATCTACCCAGAACATATCAAAAAAATGGTTGTGATAGAGGGCACTGGTGCACCGCCTTCAGCTTACAATCCCGATCCGCCGCATATCCGGATGCGTAATTGGATTGAATCGACACGCAAGATGTCAGGCCGATTGCCGAAACGCTACGAAAGCCTCGATGACGCATTTAATCGAATGCACGATGAAAATAAGCATCTACGTATGGATCAAGCCAAACATTTGACGATTCACGGTAGTAATCAGAACGAAGACGGTAGTTACAGTTGGAAGTTCGACAACTACACCCATGTGATGGCACCGTTCGATATAACGATTGAACAATCCCGTGAGCTTTGGGGCAGGATTGAGGCGCCGGTGTTGCTCGTTAGCGGTAAAGAGAGCTGGTTCGGTCAAATAAAACGGCCAGATCCAACCAAAGTGTTCCAGAATGCGAGACATGTGACGGTGGACGATGCTGGCCACTGGGTACAGCATGATCAGCTAGATAAGTTTTTGACACTTACGAAAGATTTTTTTGCAGAGTAAGATAGGTTTGGTAAAAGCGCAGACCCGTTTAGGACATGTTTAGTTAAGGAGAACTTAATGAAGAAGGGTATAACGTTTGGCACATTCGATTTGTTTCATGCAGGCCATGTGCTTATGTTGCAGGAGGCAAGAACCGTCTGTGACTACTTGATCGTTTGTATACAATCGGATCCATCTGCGGACAGAGAAGCTAAGAATAGTCCGATTCAGAGCATCGTTGAGCGTCAAATTCAGGTGTCTGCTTGCAAATATGCAGACCAGGTTGTTGTTTACAATACGGAAGCAGATGTTCTGGAAATTCTTAAATCAGTTGATTGGGATGTGCGAATACTCGGTGATGAATATGAAAACAAGGAATTTACCGGTCGAGACATATCCTTCGATAAATGCTATTTCAATCGCCGGCCTCACGAGTTTTCAAGTTCGTCACTGCGTATGCGAGTTGTAAACGGTACAAAAGAAAACTAACGTAGATTCAATGTAGCCTCTCACAGGCTCATTGACGTTTATCGATCTGCCTTAGAAAACCAATAATGTCTGCGATACATTCCTCTGTTTTCGGCCCCTCCAATTGGGCAAATCCGTGTGCGACACCGGCGTAACATTTATAGGCGACGTTTGCACCTGCGCGTTGACAGGCCCCTAAGAGTGTTTGGCTCATAAACGCCGGTACATTCAAATCTAATGCGGGTTGGACGATAAAGATATTCGGTAGTGATTCAAATCTACCCTCACTTAACACGTTTTGAATGGTCGCTTCTGACATCGCCGCGTCATCGGTGAAGTAGGCTTGATGTCCGAGCATAAGTTGGTCGGGTGTAAAGTTCGGTCCCCAGCTTTCAATAGGATCTTTGGCTCTGGCTGTCACGTATTGATATCGGGCTAGAGGGTTCGAGACGGGCCAAAGAGCAACAACCGCATTGACGCCAGCATCGATGTTTGGCATTGCATGGAAGCCGCTGTCGGTGTGAATCTTTGTGCCCCGATGTTGCTCATGATTCGGCAGTAAACCGGCATACAAGGCGAGATGCCCACCACTGGAACTGCCGATTAGTGCGATAGATTGTGAAGCGTTTTGCAGCAGGTTTAACTTGGTATAGCGAACGGCAGCGCTAATGTCAGCTGATGCGGCGGGGTGTTTTGCGACTCTGCCATCGGACAAATCAATGGCGAGAATTGAGAACCCTTGGTCTGCCATTGCGCGGCAATAAAGTCGACCGTTTTTGCGATGTCCAGAGCTCCACGCGCCGCCGTGAACGTCAATCAAGAAGGGTTCAGCATTTTGATTGGGGCTCGAGGCAGGACTCAAATCGTCAGGTTGATAGTAAGTCGCTCGCAGTTGCCGGCCCTCGGACTGACCATAAATGAGTTCTGTTTCTGAGTGAGTCACCTCTTTATACCTTTTTAAGCAGACGCAGATTTTTGGCCGAGCCGCGCATCAAACCAATTTAGAAGTGCAGGGATTTCTGTTCGGGCAAAAGTATGCGACAAACCCTGGATTTCCCTAAAGGTTAAATCTGCGCCCGCCTCGGTAAGCTGTTGGCGCGCCATGTAAGCCGTCTCTAAAGGAAACATCCAGTCGTCAGTGCCGTGTACCAGATAGATAGGTTTACCTGCGGCATGTCGAATCTGACCGGTCATGGTCAAATCCGGGTGTAGTACACCCGAGAAAGGCGCAATGTGAGTGAAGGGCGATTTTTCCTGGCAACCTGCCATGAGTGCGTAGGTTCCGCCATCAGACATACCGGTAACTAGCATGTGGTCTGGATCGATTTTCCAATTTTCCTTCACAAAATCCAGCATGCCTAATAGGGGCACCCTGTCATGTTCCTCACCCATAAGAGACCAGGTGTCTTGTTGTGAGGTGGGTGACATTAAGATAAAACCATTGGATCGCGCTTCGCGCATCCAGCTCCATAGGAAATCGGCGCCATGACCTGTGCCGCCATGCATCGCAACGACGAGCGGATGCGGTTGAGATAAGTCCAAGTTCTCAGGGACATACATGGAAAATCCGCCGCGGGACTCTCTGTCGTTGTCAGCACTTAGCAGTCCCACTTTTCCAGGTTCACCTTCATCAGCACCCTTGGCGAGAGCCAACAGTAGATCTGTATTGTCTCGAACCTCTCCATTGAGGAAGTACTTATTGACGGGCGAGAGGATTGGCGCAAGCGGATAAATATGTTCCTGTGCCCTAACGTGGGCGCGCATTGCTTTCATGACGTTACCAAAATCATCTTCGCCGCTATTGAGTCCATCGCAGGCGCGAAGTGCGTAAACGACACTTTGATTGATCATTTCCTGAAAGTGCTTTAAGTCTTCGGGAAATTGTAAATTGGAGAATTCTTGATGGGTTTGCCTTAGCTCTGCTTCAAAGGGTGCAATAAACTCCGTCATCGGCGCGATTCTTGACGGATGAAGATTGCGTTGTACCTGTTCAAATGCTTCCATACAGGTTAGCAATCTTGGTATTAGCAAAGTGATGGTTTCGTGCAGTTTGTCGAGGTCAGATGACATGTGGATACTCGGTCACAATAATCGTACGTTAACTATACGTAACACCACAGGCGAATTCACGTTTCATCATGGTTGAATATACTCATCACATACCGCCCGAATGCCACGAAGCCGTTGAGGTACTCTTTTTCGATGACGATATTCTTGTGGTGTCGAAGCCATCGGGGTTGTTGTCGGTACCCGGTCGTATCGTCAAGGACAGTGTCATTAATCGAATGATGGTGGATTTCCCCGATCTACGGGCGGTTCACAGGTTAGATCTTGATACATCCGGCTTGTTAGTTTTTGGGATTTCCCAATTGGCGGTATCTGAACTGAATCGACAATTCAGAGAGCGCACGGTTTTAAAGGAATATGTCGCCGAGGTTGATGGCGTGATTGCTGATGATATTGGCGAAATCGACCTGCCGATAAGTGCAGACTGGGAAAATCGCCCTCGGCAACGCATTGACCATGAATCGGGGAAAGACGCGCAAACCTATTATGAGGTGATGTCTCGTCGTGACGATGCCACTCGATTGCGCTTGAAACCGAAAACAGGTCGTAGCCATCAACTGCGAATTCATCTGGCAGAAATCGGTCATCCTATCCTTGGCTGTGATCTTTATGCGCATGAGAGGGCGCTTTCACGTTCGCCTCGACTATGTTTGCACGCTGAGATTTTAGGCTTTGAACATCCGCGCAGTAAAGAGCGCCTCAGCTACACATCACCGACCCCCTTTTAAGACGTTAGTACCCTGTACGCTATCCGCTGGGCTTTGCATGCGCCTGCTATTTTGGCGCAGTGCTTGCTGTCAAAAATGCGACTGCCGATATTGTGACGATTGTAAAATGATCGTGTTTTAGCGATAGCGTCTAAAAAGGCACAACCTAATCAACGTCAGCCCCCTCGACAATCATGCAACGCTTGTGTTCCGAGATTGAAATGCCTAGTGTGACTGATGAAAATAAAGGGAATAAGCCTATGAAAATGCTCCTCAAAATTCTAACCGGGTTCGTAGCTTTGATTGCCCTGGCGGTTATCGCTTTGCTCGTCACAGCGAGGATGAACGATGGGCCGATGGAGATCCTTGCTGGCGGTGTCTTTACTACCGGCACACTGCAGACTGGAGTCGATCCAGACTGGCGATTTGTACATGATAGACAAGAGGTTCAATTCCAACTAATTGACCCAGAGCGATCGCGTACAACCTGGATTGTCGAGGTCAATGGCCGCATTTATATTCCAAGCGGTTACATGAATACACCCTGGGGTAAGTTGTGGAAACAATGGCCCATTGAAGCTGAAAAAGACGGGCGGATTCTACTTCGAGTCGATGGCAAGATATACAAACGCCAGCTCGTTAGGGTGATGGAGTCTCCTGATCTCGCTGCAGTCGTCAGTGAGCTAGGTAGGAAGTATATGGGCGCGACAGGGCCAGCATCAACGGATCAAGTGACGAGCGGCAACCTTTGGATATTTGAGTTAGTCGCTGCGGATTTCTAAATAGAGTCAAGCTAATATTATTGTCAGCCTTAGAGCCTTATTTGTTTGGTTTGGTAGCAACCAGGGTTGCTCTTAGGGGCGCGGGGTACCCCTCAGCTGTTTTGCTTGGGTCCCGCGGGTCGAGGAAGTCCGACAGCGAATGAAACGTCATCCAGTCGGTTGCCCGTTGTTCCTCAGTGCTTGTTATATTGATATCAACCGTTCGGACATCATTGAAGCCAACTTTTCTGATTAAGTTTTCGAGTGCCTTGGCGCTCGGGATGAACCAGACGTTGGCCATTTTTGCATAGCGATCTTTCGGCACCAATATGGTGTTTTCATCGCCGTCGACCACCAGTGTTTCAATTACCAACTCGCCGCCCGGTCTTAAAAAACTCATGAGTTCTGTTAGATGATCAACAGGGGAGCGTCGATGGTAGAGCACACCCAGAGAAAACACAGTATCGAATTGATTGAACGCCGGTAAGTGCTCGCTGCGCAAAGGTAAAATGTAAGCTGGCAATTCAGGCAGGAAATGTCGAGCGAGATGAAACTGATAAAGAAATAGGCGAGTTGGGTCGATGCCGCAAGCCATTGCTGCGCCTTCTCCTAGCATTCGAAATAGGTGATAGCCATTACCGCAACCGACATCCAACACTTGCCGATCTTTTAGATCGGTTATATGCGGGCGAATGCGGTTCCATTTCCAATCACTACGCCATTCAGTATCAATGTGTTGATTGAAAAATTGAAATGGTCCTTTTCGCCAGGGTAAGAACTGTTTGAGTATTGATTCCAGCTGTTGACTGTCCGTACCGCCAAGCTGATCGCTGGTGCCGATTCTGACGGTATCCTGTGTCAGCGAGTAATCCAAGGTGGTTGTCTGCGGCAGTGAGCCAATGGCTTCATCCCATTCAGGTTTGCGGCCGTGCTTGCGTTGTGAATAATATTCACCGAGCTGTTCTCTCAATGCGTCATGAAATATGGCTAAGTCAGTGTCTTGCGTATCTTCAAAGAAGGCGTCGATATAGGCGTCGATTGTTGTCATGTCAGGCTTTTACTGGTGATATTGATATGTTCTTCGAGTGCTTCAAAGGCAGCGTATGAATGGGTTACCAAATCACGTAACCATCGTTCAGCGAGTAAGTATGATGCTCGATGTATCCAGAGCGAAAAAATCAGAAAAAGTACGGGCTGAGCGAATGTTTGTCCTTGCAGGTAGAGCAATAAGCAGGCAACAAGTGGCAACGTGCCATGCCACCAGTTACCGTGATCACTCGCCAAGCCAAAGATGATGATCCAGAAGATACCGCCGATCGGGATCAAAATACTGGCAAGGGTCGGTCCGTATTGATAAAACATCGTTATCGCGAAGAGCAAAAAGGAAAGTAGCGATAAGACGATGCAAAACCAAATAGTGACTTTGCGGGGTAGTACTGAAAGGCCCGTGACGTCTTGGATTGAGTCTCCTTTTATATGAGTGAAGAACCTTCTTGCGACGGTTTTGGGGATGTCGATAGTCGCCTGACCGCGACGTGACGCTTCAATCAAGGTGTCATATTCAGATTCTTGCAGGTGTTGCACCACAACCATTCTCCTATCGTATAGCCAGAAACGAAGCGAAGTTTAGACAACGAACGATCATTCTCACTTCACGAAACCCGGCGCTCGATAACCTGTCGATATGTTGCTCGATACTATTCGGTATGAGTACATTCTCTAATGATGCTCTTTTTTGAGCGACTTCTAGGTCACTGTAGCCTTGGTAGCGTTTGAAATCATGATGTAGCTCGGTTTGAAAGCGTTGTTCGTCTTCATCGTCAAAAATAAGTTTCTCGGACAGTATGAGTGCGCCGCCCGTCGACATCCCGTCGGCTATTCGCTTCAATAGCGCTGGCCGCTCCGGGTCTGCGATGAATTGAAGGGTGAAATTCATCACCACGATTGAGGCATTGTCTATTTCTGTGTCCTGTATCGATTGTTGAAGTATCTCTGTACTGGCCTGACTATGGTCTCGTTCAATGTTTGCGCGACAGCGATCAATCATCGCGGCCGAATCATCGACTGCGATGAGGTGACTGTCTGCAGGCATGTGTTGCCGAATTTTTAGTGTCGATGCGCCCAATGAGCAACCGAGGTCATAGCAGTTAGAACGGGATTGGGCAAAGCGTTCAGTTAATACGCCGATCATATCGAGAATTAGAGGATAACCGGGTACAGACCGGTTGATCATGTTTTCAAATACATCGGCAACCTGCGCGTCAAATTTAAACGCACCGACCTGCTCTAGCGGCTCTGCGAATACCTTATCCTGCCCTTTGTTTACGTCATCTTGTCGATTATTCATATGAACCTCTTTGTACTATTGCATAGTTTACCGGAATTGCTTTAACAGGGCAGGGGTCAAGACTTGATTAATTTAGGGTGTTGGATAAGATAAAGTGTGGTCTGTCGCTTATTGTGTGTTCATACCCGTTATTTTCTCGTTACTACAAGCCTTGTAGTACAGTACTACGAGGCTTTTATCTGTTGTATATCGTGATCCATCCGGTCTGACTTAAAGGTGAGGTAAGGTGACATGAGTGTGAGAATTCTTCGAATAAATACCGCTGGTGCACCGGTCGAGTGGTTGAACTGGCAACAAGCTGTCTGCCTTCACGCCCGTGAATTGGTCAGTTGGACCTACGGCGAAGAGGTCATGGCTGTTCACGGTGGCCACTCACGTCTGACGGGCGAGCAAACCATTGTCCATCTCAATAGCATTATTGCCTGTAAGGGCAAGGTGCATGTGAATGGCCGAAAAAGTCCGCCGCTTACAAATCGTGCATTATTCCGGCGCGATCAAAATGTCTGCCTCTATTGTGGTGTCCACTTTGAAGAGGTTCAACTGAGTCGTGATCATGTGCACCCTTTATCCCGAGGCGGAAGAGATGTATGGGCAAATGTCGTGACTTCCTGCAAGCGATGTAACGCTCGAAAGGGTAATGCCCTGTTGGATGACATGTCGATGGATTTGCTGGCTTTGCCCTACATGCCGAACCATGCAGAATATCTAGCCTTGACGCATAGTGGGCGGATTCTCGGTGATCAAATGGCGTTCTTGCAAAGGCAATTTTCTGCCAACAGTCGGTTGCGATTTGAGAATGAAGATCTCGTAGTGTCCTGACTGATCATCGCGAGTCTTCGCATTGGCGTTTATTAACATTGGCCAATCACTAGCCATTGGCGGTAGTCTTGCATCTTCCCCATTTTAAGATAGCGGCTCCATTGACTAAAGCCCATAGGCAAATTCTACACACGTCCGATATTCATTTGGACAACACTATTGGCCCGAAAGGTTCTGAAAGCGCGGGCCAACTTGGGTTCATTGGCGTTGTTGATGCGGCAATTAAACTTGAAGTGGATATGTTTCTATTAGCGGGCGACCTGTTTGATCACAATCGTGTCTCGACAGCCTGTTTGGACTTTGCCTCGGAGCAACTGTCGCGGCTGCATTGCCCGGTCGTCATGATCACCGGTAATCACGACTGCATGGCGGATTACTCGATTTACCATAAGTATCGTCCGGAAGATGCGGGCTCCCATGTGCATTTTATCCGAGATGCATTGGGCGGCGTGCTTGAATTTGAAGCGCTGGGTTTACATGTCTGGGGAAAGGGCATCGTTGATCATGCGCCAGAGAATAAACCACTGGCGAGTGTGCCTGCATCGGATTTTGACGGCTGGTATATCGGCATGACGCATGGTTATTACGTTGACCGTGGTGGTGATAGCTATTCCTCGCTGATCACGCCAGAAGAAATTGAGCAGAGTAAACTTCATTATCTTGCTCTGGGACATGTGCACGTTTTTGCCGAAATGACCCATGGCAATACTCACGCGGTATATTCAGGTTCACCCAATGCCGGCCAAGGTCGCGCCGAGAAAACCGCAGCACACGTTATCCTTGATCCGGATAGTGGTGTGCGAGTCAATCGCATTGATATCGGCTAACGAGAATTACCAAGGTCGTCGAGAAAGTTCCCATTGAAACGGTTCAATACCCTCGGCGGTGAGTTGATGAATACTCGCTGTGGGCGATGTGCCTGACAGATCCAGCATGCCGATCGTTCCCAGTTGAGTATTTAAATTGTGTGGCAATGTTGGCGAGCCCGGGTTCACACAGAGTATGCCATCAAAGTGATCAATCTGTTCAACATGGGTATCACCGTATATCACAACATCTGGCGACGCGTGCGGAAACAGCTTCTTGATCCAATTTTGCGGTGTCAACTTAGGCGGTATCGGTGGCATCGGGATGTAGTGCGTCACGCCGATTTTGAAGCCATTGAGTTCAATCAACCAACTTTCCTTAACCGATGGATGTTCCGGTTGGGGATCTCTGCCACCTGATCCCTCGTCGCCGTTACCTCGCGCAGCATAGGTAGGTGCAATTTCGCTTAATTGTTCAATAACGCCAATATCGTAGATGTCACCGGCATGTAAAATACAGTCAACTGTAGAAAAGGCTTCATATACTTGAGGCCAAAGAACATCACGTGATTCAGGGATGTGAGTGTCTGATATTAAACCGACAATCACGTGATGACGCCTTCTTCGCGCAGTGTTTTTAGGGCTTGCTCGTCATAGCCTAGTGAACCGAGAATTTCAGCATTATGCTCGCCGAGAAGGGGCGCGCCGCGCCGAATTTCTGGTTCTGTTTTACTGAAGCGGGCGGCGGGTCGAGTTTGTCGAATGGCGCCTGCAACAGGGTGTTGTGTTTCGATAATCAACTTGCTGGCTTTTATCACGGGGTGTTCTATCATCTCGGCTCGATTCAGTACGGGTGCGCAGGGCACGCCTGCTTGTTCGAGGATTTCTAACCACTGCTCAGCACTTTTGTTAAGTAAAGCTTCCTGCGTTAACTGCAATCGCTCATTGGCATGTTGGTCTCGCAGTGCTGGCGTGGCGAAGCGTTCGTCTTCAAGCCATTCAGGATGATTGACTGCTTTACATAGGGCTTGCCATTGTTTGTTTGCCATTGCTGACACGCTGATATAGCTGGTTTTGGTTTCGTAAATAAGGTCAATGAAGGTTGCAGCACGTTGACTACTAACTTCCTTGCCAATAAATGTTTGTCCCCCCATGTCGGAGGACCAGAGAAAGGATACAACGGTGTCGAGCATCGAGACGCGGACATGCTGTCCTTCGCCGGTACGTTCTCTGTGGGCGAGTGCCGCAGTAACTGCCTGGGCTGTTGTCATACCCGTGAGCTTGTCAGGCAGAATCGTTCTTACCAATTTCGGTCTTTCATCGTCGGAGCCAGCTTGGATTGTCGTCAAGCCGCTAATGGCTTGAATGATCGGATCATAGACAGGTTTGTGGGACCAGGGGTTGTCTTCACCAAAGCCACTGATTGAGGCATAGATGATGTCAGGTTTGTGTTCTCGTACCTGTTCTTCGCTAATGCCGAGCCGTTCGACTACGCCAGGTCTGAAGTTTTGAATCAACACATCGCATGACTTAACGAGCGCAAAGAGTATTTCGCGACCTTTATCGGATTTCAAATTTAGCGTGATCGCACGTTTATTTCTGTTGTTGTTCAGGAACGTTGCGGTGAACTCGTTCGCTCCATAGCCCGCTCCTCTGGCATGGTCTGGCGATGTTGTAGACTCAACTTTGATGATGTCGGCACCTTGATCGCCCAACAGCATGGTGGCGAAGGGACCCGATATGACGGTGGTTAAATCTAAAACTTTGTAACCTGAAAGAGGACCTGACATAGAACAATGACCTGAGCACGAGTTGAATCCAGTGTAACGATGCAAATTTTAAAATGGTACTGGGATTTTTGCGGGTTCGTCTTATCGAAGCAGAGGTTATAGGCTGACCTCGATAGACGACTCACCGGGTTAGGGTATGAGTTTAACGCGTGACGATTAGTCACGGGAAGACGAGGTAATGAATCGATTTATAACGCTAATGAAGGGGGCGCAGAGGTTGTCACTTTAGTGCGTAGGTTGGTTGTAAAAAATGGTATTGATGACTTCAGAAATTAAGATGGCTTCAACCATTATGTTTTGTATTTGCAGGATTGCTAGCGACTCTGTCCGAGAGCAGTTGGCTAAGGTTTAACATTTCCTGTTCGATTTCTTTGATAATCTTATTAACTGGTTTCTCTGCATGATCGACAAGGTTCGTTGTCTCATGGTCGCAGTGTAGTTGATCTGGCATAGTACTTTCCTCAATGTAACAGCTGAGCTGATTTTATCCTGCCTCTGTTGTCGCAATCTTGGCATGACGTTTTGTTGCCGAGCGCCCGTGTGTTACAACTCAAACCGAAGCCGTTCTGATCGCGATCGAAAAGATTATTCCAATTGAATCCCTTTTGAATAGTCGTTTTGTCAGAAATGGATGAACGGTGACATTGTTGGGCTAATCTGTATCAAATAGATAGTGCAGTAGTCACTGTGAAAAATTATTTTACCGTATTCATATTACTCGCTGACTAAAAATCAGCACTGCGTGGTATTTGTTGGAAATTTCAAAATAGACCTTAAACCTGCCAATTTTGTTGATTGCGTTTGAATTGGAGGTCTAAACCGTGCAAAAAACCCTATCTCTGACAGAAGTAGAAGGGTGCTTCTGCTCAACTCACCGCTCTGTCATTTCCTTCTGCCGTTGCGTTAGAGATTTCATCGCAAAGATAGATCGAATCATCGTGTATCTCTAAACCTTTTTGCTTTTTCTGCCATCCTATCTATCAAGTCAGGTGGCTTAGTTAAACAATCAATGTCTGGAGAAGTGATTATGAGTAATTCAAAAACGTTAGCAATTTTTGGTTTAGTAGCAACATTAGCAATACCGGTTGTTAGTCAAGCAGCAATAAAAACAAATCGTATTGAAGGCGATAAGGTAGTCGTTACTTACTCTAAAAGCGAATTGCAAACAGCATCGGGTCGCGCCGCAATCGAATCCCAGTTGCAGAGAGCAGCACTGAAAATTTGCGGACATGATTCATATAATGAAGTTAGGTCGCTTTCCCACGTGTCGGACCAAAAAAGCTGTGTGAATGATACTGTACAAAATGCTATGCGCCAATTGCATGGGTATACAGCATCAACTGATTAGTATCGAAATAGGACTGCTCGACTAACGACGCTTTTGCAGAGTTAATTAGGGCTGTCATAAAGAGTTGATTGAGAATATGTTGTTTTTCTAAAAAGTGCTGCGGTAATTTAGAAGCGGTGTTATTAGTTGCCTCCAAACCACTGGCAACATCGCTTTTTTTTCGTCCTAATATTGAGGTTGTTGGTGATTTTTCTTCTATGTGTCACGCATAGTACATACGAACGCATCTCTACCAGTATTATTAGTATTGTTAATATTCACAATACTGCCTCAATATTTTGTATTCTCCCTATCTAACATATCATCGAGGAGACGCCGGATGACGGATGAATTTACAAATTACAAAGAGCAATTTGATTCAGATGCCTACCACCAGACTTTGGGTTTAACACTCATTGAACAGTCGCCTGGTTATGGAAAAATATTACTTAAGAAAACATCCTCAACCCCAGGTGGTATTGGCGGCAGCGTCCACGGTGGCGTGCTGGCCGCAATGGTTGATATCGTTATGTTGGTGGCCATTTTTTCAGAGTCCCGTGAGGGTGAAGTACCCGCGGGTACGGCTGAGCTGGGCATCACATATCTTCGACAAGCACAGGGAGAAAATATCTACGCTGAGGGCAGGGTTATAAAGCGTGGCAGACAATTGTCACTGGTAGAGGTTGATATTAGCGATGATGAAGGTAGATTATGTGCAAAGGGACGCACGTTATATGCGTTTCGAGCCTAGAGAGAAGAATTTTTCTAGCCGCATCTCTAGCTGCGCGACTGCCTGCATTTTAATTGGATGAGCGGACTGCCGCCTCCGAGATCGCTCGAGGAACATTATCAACCAGATTATCTTGAAAGGGGAAATGAGCTTTGGATTTGAAACTGAGTCAGCAGGATGAAAATTTTCGACAGCATGTGCGCAATTTTCTCAATGAGCATCTAACCGATGATATTAAAGTAAGCCGAAGAGATACCCACGCGATTGGTCATATCGAAAATATTGTGCCTTGGCATAAAAAATTGTATGAAAAAGGTTGGGTAGCACCGGGTTGGCCGATAGAGCATGGTGGTACGGGCTGGACCGATGTACAACGGTTTATCTACAACAATGAAGCTTGGGAGCAGGGAGCACCCATGCTAGCCCCTTTCGGTATCTCGATGTGCGGGCCGGTATTGATCGCGTTTGGCACACCGGAGCAGCAAGCGGATTTTCTGCCAAAGATACTCTCCATAGAAGACTATTGGTGCCAAGGATACTCTGAGCCTGGTTCTGGCTCTGATTTAGCAAGTTTAAAAACACGTGCCGAGGACAAGGGTGACCATTACGTGGTTAATGGGCATAAAATTTGGACGACCCATGCTCATAATGCCAACAGGATATTTTTATTGGTGCGCACCGATCAAAATGTGAAACCGCAAGCGGGCATTAGTTTTCTTTTGGTCGATATGGACTCGCCGGGCATAAACGTTAAACCCATCATTACCTTGGCGGGTGATCATGAAGTGAACGAGGTTTTTTTCGATGATGTTATTGTGCCAAAATCACGTCGTGTCGGGGCTGAAAACGAAGGTTGGAGTATCGCCAAGTTCCTTCTCTCACATGAGCGAAGTGGCGGCAACGCATCAATGGTTAAGCAGGTCGTAAACGATATTAAGGTAGTGGCAGCGCAGGCTCCCCAAGGCAATGGCGAAGCGCTGCTGGATGACCCTGATTTCCAAGCCACTTTATACCAAATCGAAATTGACCTAATGTCAGCTGATATGACGGAACGGCGGATTATGAGTGAATTCAGCACAGGCGGGAACCCGGGGGCTAAAACTTCAATTCTTAAATCCAGTGGTACGGAGTTACTGCAACGAGCAACCCATTTGAATATGGCGGTACTAGCCTATTATGCCAACCCCGATCAATTACATGCGCGATTACCGGGCAGCAATCAATCAGTGATTGGACCACAATATGGTATTGCTGCAACCGCCGCTTATTTTAACGATCGCGCTGCGTCAATTTACGCCGGCTCTAATGAGGTCCAGCGCAATATCATCGCCAAGATGGTGTTGGGGCTTTAACAATATGCTGCAGGTTAAAGCTTCCAACCGTGGTAGATGACATAATAGATAGATGTGGGTTCTACTGGTCCAGTCTTTAGCAGGCAGGGTCTTCGGCAGCAATTGGATGCGGTGGGTAAACTTGACCAGATCGTCTTTACAAACTCTTAACACGCGGCTGCTAGAGTGGCCTATTCCTTCATCCCGTTAACAGATACTGCTATGTCAAAGAAGAAAATCGTTGTCGTCGAAGATGAACCAGATATTCTTGAGGTGTTGAGCTACAACTTGAAGCGAGAGGGCTTTGAGGTGGCGACTGCGCTCGATGGTACAACAGGTTTAGGCTTAGTCGAGAAGCTTGCCCCGGATTTGGTCCTACTCGATCTTATGTTACCGGGTATAGATGGCCTAGAGATCTGTCGGCAGATAAAAGGTAATAAGAAACTAGCGCATATTTCCGTCATTATGGTATCGGCCAAAGGCGAAGAAAGTGATGTCGTCCTAGGGCTAGGCATAGGTGCTGACGACTACATAGCCAAGCCCTTTAGTCCGCGAGAGTTGATCGCTAGAGTAAAAGCAGTTATGCGTCGTTCACAAGTCAGTGATGCATTAGATGACAGCGATATCATTGATGTCGAAGGGTTAGTCATTGATGCAGCCAAGTTCAGTGTTTCCTATCTAGGTCGACCCATCAAGTTTACTGCAACAGAATTCCGCTTGTTACATCAATTGGCACGTAGTCCTGGTAGGGTTTTTTCACGAGAGCAATTGCTCGATAACGCGTTTGGTAGCAATGTCGTTGTTGTCGATAGAAATATTGATGTACATATTCGAGCGATAAGGAAGAAAATTAGCGAAGACACGCAATTTATTGAAACCATTCGCGGTATTGGCTACCGGTTCATGGATGTACGGAGTGAATAAATACCCAGTGAGTCAAAAATACCTTGTGAATGATCGATCTGAACGACACGTGAGTAGCACATGATCACATCTCCAATTCTGTGGCGGTTGTATGCGGGTTATGTCGTCGTCATATTGATATCGACTACCATTGTAGGTCTGCTGGTGGGTCGGCAAGTTACCAGTAATGAAATGCAAGAGCTTCAGGTGTCCCTTACTATCAGGTCTGAAATGCTGGCGGAGCTTTCACGACAAACATTGATGCTGGCTGAGTCTGATCAGAAGCTAGTCAAGTTGCAAAATACAATCGAACTGTTAGGAAAAAAAAGCGACAGTCGTTTAACTGTCATGCGGGCTGACGGAACCGTCATCGCAGATTCGAGAGAGTCGCCTTCAAATATGGATAATCATTTGGATCGCCCCGAGATTATTGGCGCAAGTGAATCTGGCCGAGCAAGGGTAAACAGGTATAGTCAAACGGTGAGTCAAAACATGAGCTATCTAGCCCGCAGAGTTGATTCTGATCGGGGTATTCTGGGCTTCGTGAGAGTGTCGATTCCGTTACAAGACATCGAACAAAAAACGACACACTTATGGTGGTTGATACTATTGGGGGCAGCATCTTCGAGCCTCGCAGCCTTGGTTATAGGTTTCTATTTTGCCAAACGATTTACCGATCCACTTCGTGATATGACTGAGATAGCCGGTGCTATATCACAAGGAGACTACCAACGACGCATATCCGTGAGCCATAAGGATGAGCTTGGAACGCTTGCCGAGGCATTGAATAGCATGGCGAGAAGCTCAGCCGAACGGCTTATGGAGATCACTACTGAAAGGAATCGGCTCGCAAAAATCCTTTCAAGCATGGTTGAAGGTGTGATCGCCATCGATTCGGACCGGCGCGTCATTCACGCGAATCATGCCGCAATTAATCTACTTGCGACGGTTCCGCGTGGCTCTCACACTGGCAATATGAATACGACAAGCGGTGATCTTGCCTGGGAAGATATTCGCATCCCGGCGATTATTGAAGCGGTGGACAATGCATTTGATTCTGGCGAGGTTGTGATGGTTCAGATGCACCGGGCTGAAATTTATAATGATCAAGTTGTTGATATCCATGTTTCTCCTTTGATGGATGAAAATCGGGCCGTCACGGGTGCCGTCTTGGTGCTAAATGATGTGTCTGAGCTTGCGAATTTAGAGCGTATTCGACGGGATTTTGTTGCAAATGCCTCCCATGAATTGAAAACACCGATTACCGCAATTAGGGGTCTTACCGAGACGATGCTTGATGATCCTTCGATGGATGATGAAACACGATTGCGATTTGTTGAAAGGATCAGCGCGCAGAGTATGCGGCTTTCTGTGTTGGTAACCGACTTACTTGCGATCTCGCGACTTGAAGCAGATCAGGCTGAACAAAAACACGACCTGATTGACATGCAAGAACTTGTCAAAAGGAGTCTCTCTGCCGCGAAGGCTGCCTGTGTTGAAAAGCAGCTAGAACTGTCTATCGATCCCGACGATACCATTTCAGATATGAAAGCGATGACAGTGGGTGATATGCAATCACTGAGTCAGATGGTTGATAATCTTTTGGACAATGCCGTGAAATATACGCCGTCGGGCGGGCGGGTTTCTGTCAGGTTAACCGCAAGCGATCATCAGATTCAACTTCAGGTGTCCGACACCGGTATCGGTATAGATAATTTGGCTCGACAGCGTATTTTCGAGAGGTTTTATCGTGTCGATAAGGCCAGATCTAGAGATCTCGGCGGTACCGGGCTCGGCTTGTCCATCGTTAAGAATATTGCGGAACAACATGGCGGCGCAGTTCAACTCGAAAGCGAGTTAGGTGTGGGTTCAACATTCACCGTAACGTTGCCGCTAGTAAGAATAACAGCATCCGAAGCGGTCAATTGAGACGACAGCGAAGCGTTTTGTAAAGACAAAATCCGGAAATTTCACTCTGCCTTTCGATATTGATGTTTATGTACAGAGGCAATCGTTTTACCGCTGATTTTTTTCTAGATATAAATCTAAAAAAAGTCGTTTAGTTTGTCATTGCCGCTAAGTTAGCGCTCAATCAAAACTTTAACTCTCCCTTAATCTAATCTTTACAAAGCGAAGGGAAAATGCGCTTTCTAAATTCTAGCGAGAGCTAAACAATGATCAAAAGTAATTTTCAACGGTTTGTTTCTGGTGGTCTGATATTTTTATCTGTCACGATCTTCGGGTCGATGTCTGTATCCGCTGAACAGTTGCGCGGAACGGTATCCCTTGATGGTTCTAGTACGGTTTTCCCGATTAGTGAAGCCGTCGCGGAAGAGTTTCTTGCTGTTCAACCTCGCGTACGTGTCACTGTGGGTGTCTCAGGTACAGGTGGTGGATTCAAGAAATTTTTAGCCGGAGAGATCGATATTAATGACGCGTCTCGTCCAATCAAAATGAAGGAAGTAGATAAAGCGAATGAAATGGGCATTGGTTATATCGAACTGCCCGTTGCTTACGATGGATTATCAGTTGTCGTAAATAAGAAGAACACGTGGGTAGATCACCTCACTGTCGCTGAGCTTAGTAAGATTTGGCAACCTGGCAGCACGGTTACAAACTGGAGCGATGTCAGAGCCGGATGGCCTGAAATGAAAATACGGTTATATGGACCGGGTACAGACTCAGGAACCTTCGATTACTTCACTGAGACAATCAATGGAAAATCGGGCGCATCCAGACCTGATTACACAGCAAACGAAGATGATAATGCGTTAGTTCAGGGCATTAGTGGCGACGAAGGCTCACTTGGCTATTTTGGATACGCATATTATGCGGCAAACCAAGATAAGCTAAAGCTTGTACCGATAGATGGCGGCAAAGGTCCGATTGCTCCTACTCAAACGACGATCAATAACGGCACTTACGCACCCTTATCGAGACCGATCTTTATCTATGTGCGTCCAGACGCGCTCGATCGGAAAGAAGTTAGGGCTTTCGTCGATTTCTATATTGATTCGGCCGCTATGCTTGCGTCAGAAGTCGGTTATATCCCCTTACCTGATGCTGTCTATGCGGGTGCAAAAAAACGTATTGAAGTCAGAGAATTAGGTACTGCGTACCACAAGGATGCGACGCCTGTGAGCGCAAATCTTCTTGATGCGATCAAATAGCCTTTCCAGCCGAGCAGCTAAACCGTTGTTTCAATTAGGCATTAATAAATCAGTCAGTGAAGAGTGTGGATATGCAACTAGCGCGTGATGTAGATATCACCAAGAAAAAAGTACGCTGGGGCGAATGGATGATTGAGTCATCCTTAGCCATTTGCGCAACAATATCGGTAGTGACGACGGCTGTGATCATTTTCATTTTAGCGAAGGAGTCCATGGGGTTCTTTCAAGTTGTTGCACCGACCGATTTTTTCTTCGGTACTTCTTGGGTTCCGCTGTTCGAACCCAGCTCATATGGTGTATTGCCACTGTTATGGGGAACATTACTCATAACCTTTGGTGCCGCACTTTTTGCCATCCCAACAGGACTGGCGAGTGCTATTTACTTAAGTGAGTATGCGTCCCCGAAAACCCGTTCGATTGTTAAACCTGTATTGGAAGTGCTGGCGGGAATACCAACTGTCGTTTACGGCTACTTCGCACTGACATTTGTCACCCCTTTGCTACGAATGTTAATGCCCGAGCTTCAGGTGTTCAATGCACTCAGTGGCGCCATCGTGGTTGGTATAATGATTCTACCAACTATCTCCACGCTGAGTGACAACGCCTTACGTGCCGTGCCTGATTCGCTTCGTCAAGGCGCGTATGCACTCGGTGCAACGTCCTACGAGGTAACAACTCGGGTTGTTGTACCCGCCGGGCTTTCTGGTGTGATGGCCTCTTTCTTACTCGCTATATCTAGAGCAATTGGCGAGACGATGGCTGTCACACTAGCGGCAGGGGCTACGCCAAACCTTTCTTTCACCTTCCTTGAAAGCATTCAAACAATGACCGCCTATATCGTTCAGGTAAGTATGGGAGATACACCCGCGGGGGGGATCGCATACCAAACGTTGTTCGCGGTAGCGGCTTTGTTGTTTGTTATCACGTTAATTTTGAACATCGTTTCACAATGGATACTAAGCAAGTTCAGGGAGGAGTATGAATAATGAATTCTGATTTGAAGCTCGCTAGCGATAATATTAAAGCGCGCCACAGAAAGGCAAAACTATTCCGTATGTTTTGTGCTGGCGTAACGTGGATGGGTGCTGGACTGTTAGCAATTTTGCTCATCCAGGTAACGGTAGACGGTATTAAATGGCTTGATTATCAGTTCCTCACCAGTTTCCCGTCTCGATTCCCTTACAAAGCAGGGGTCAAATCAGCGCTAGTAGGCACCCTGTGGCTAATCGTTATGATCGCCATGGTGTCGATACCGATTGGCGTTGCCACCGCCTTATATTTAGAAGAATTGAGCCGCAAGGGTAAGTTTGCCAAGTTGATTGAAATCAATATCTCCAATCTGGCGGGGGTCCCTTCGATTGTATACGGCATTATCGGACTCGCTATCTTTGTACGTGGGCTTGGATTGGAGCGCAGTCTGCTATCGGGTGCGCTGACGATGAGCCTTCTGATACTGCCTGTGATCATTATCGCCAGTCGTGAGGCTATAAAGACCGTGCCTATGAGTATTCGTCAGGCCGCATTTGCTTTAGGTGCAACACGATGGCAAACCGCATGGGCACATGTCCTGCCAGCGTCCTTTCCTGGCATATTGACGGGTGTAATTCTTGCCTTATCAAGAGCCATAGGGGAAACCGCACCCTTGATCATGATTGGCGCGCTCACCTATGTCGCCTTTTTACCCGAGGGGCCTATGGACTCTTTCACCGCCTTGCCGATACAAATATTTAACTGGGTCTCAAGACCGCAGCAAGAATTTCATGAGCTGGCGGCCGGAGGAATTATTGTCCTGCTAATCGTTTTATTAACGATGAACGCAACAGCCATATTTATTAGACAGAAAACGGAGAAGAAACTTCAGTGATGACTCATGAGAACTGTATTCAGAACCATAAGCTCGCAGACGGTCAGGCATTTACGGATGAGGTTATCCTGGATATAGATAACGTGACCATTTGTTATTCGGGTAACCCTGCTGTAAAGGGTGTTTCATTTCCGATTGCGAAAAACAAAATCACATCCATCATCGGCCCGTCCGGGTGTGGCAAAAGTACCTTGCTACGCTCGATCAACCGAATGAACGATTTCGTCGAGGGGGTAACGCTTGAAGGAAAACTCAGCTATTCGGGCCACGATATCTATAGCAGTGAAATTGACCCGGTCGAAGTGAGGCGCAATATCGGTATGGTGTTTCAAAAGCCCAACCCATTTCCCAAAACTATACATAAGAACATTTCATGGGGCCCGGTCATAAACGGGTATACCGGTTCGACTGATGAACTGGTTGAAAAATCGTTACGTCAAGCTGCCCTGTGGGAAGAAGTAAAAGATAGGCTGCATGAGTCGGCTTTAAGTTTATCCGGTGGTCAGCAACAAAGGCTCTGCATTGCTAGAGCATTGGCGATGGAACCCGATATCCTTCTCATGGATGAACCCTGCTCAGCACTCGACCCAATATCCACATCGCATATTGAAGATCTGTTGTTCGATTTGAAGTCACGCTACACAATTGTCATCGTCACTCACAATATGCAACAGGCGGCACGTATTTCTGATTACACCGCGTTTTTAGAAATGGGCGATTTGATTGAGTTCGGTGTTACAGACCAACTGTTCACCAGACCGAGCAAACGTCGTACGGAAGAATATGTCACTGGTCGTTTTGGCTAGGACCATTTTCAGCTAAGGCTTCAGGTTTACAAGAATCGTAACGAGGAAATATTATGTCATTGCATCTACAGCGTGATCTTGATGAATTAAAAAGAGATGTACTGCACCTGGGAAGTCTGGTGGAGACATCCATCGGCAATGCAAGTGTTGCATTAAAGGATCGACGACCGGAGTTGGCGGAAATTGTCTTCGCCGATGAGGTGCTGATCAATGAAAAAGAAGTCAATATCGAAGAAAGTTGTTTGAAGATATTGGCGCTTCATCAACCTGTTGCTGCTGATCTTCGTTTCATCGTGGTCGTGTTAAAAGTTAATAATGATCTTGAGCGAATCGGTGACCTCGCGGAAAATCTGACAGAGAGAGCCGTTTACCTATCTGAACGTGAACCATTGGTAGGGCCGACAATGAAGATTAACAGCATGTTTATTACGATCAGATCGATGTTGAAAGATAGCCTTGATTCGTTGGTTAAGTTGGATGTTGAACTTGCACGAAAGGTCATTGCGCAGGATGACGGTGTTGATGAAATTAATCGCGAAATGTACGACGACTTTAGAGCGCTTGTTGCTGCGGATGGTTCGATGGTGGAGCAGGCTACGTCGTTATTGTCTTGCTCTAGGTATCTGGAACGCATTGCTGACCTGGCGACGAACATCAGTGAAGACGTATTGTTTATGGTTGAAGGTGAGGTTGTGCGGCACCGGGTTGATTGAGAAACCAGTGATTGATCTAGGGCTGTGAAAGCCACTAGATCAATATTACTGTTTCACTGCGTGGATCAACGTGCAGGTAAAATATTCTTCACCGTGCTTCGAATCTTGTCGTCGAACTATTGATTGCCGTACTTTTCCCGCAGTACAGTCTTCAAGACCTTGCCCGTCGCATTTCGTGGCAGGTGAGCGATGAATTCTACCGATTGTGGCAATTTGAACTTCGCTAAGCGCTCTTCGCAATGAGCTAAAATGGCGGCCTCGGTCAGATTCGATCCTTCAGACAGTACCGCGATGGCTTTTCCAGTTTCGCCCCACTTCGGATCCTCAATACCGATAATCGCTGTTTCGAGGATGCCGTCAAGTTGATAGATGACATCTTCTACTTCCGCTGGATAGACGTTTTCACCGCCAGAGATATACATATCTTTGGTTCGATCAACGATGTAGAAAAAACCTTCGTCGTCCTGACGAGCCGCATCACCTGTATGCAGCCAAGCATCGGTAAAGTTTTTCTCATTCGCCTCTGGCTTGTTCCAGTAACCCGGTGTGATTGTTGGTCCTTTGGCCCATAGTTCACCTATCTCACCTTGCTCGACCTCGTTACCGTCTTCATCGACGATCTTCAATTCGATATGGGTTACAGGTTTGCCGGTGGAGCCAACCTTGCGTACAGAATCCGCCGCGGCCAATGCAAGGCAAGAAGGTCCTGTTTCGGTCATGCCATAACCCTGTTGAATGCTTGCGCCTGCAGCCATCCAAACGTTAAGTGTTGCGACGGGCACAGGTGCGCCTCCGACATAGGCGGCCTTGAGCCTACTAAAGTCTGTTGTTTCGAATTCAGGAGTTTGTGCCATGAATAACAGCATGGCGGGTACAGCCAGAAAATGCGTGACGTTTTTATCGGGATCATTAATAGTGTTTAGCACTTCGCTTGGGTTGAAAGCGCGGGTCAATATGACCTTTCCACCGGCATGAAGCACCGGCAGGGTGAACACATTAAGTCCGCCTGTGTGGAACAGCGGCATAAAGGTGTACTGAACCGACTCGCAACTGATACCCGCTGAACCTGAATTATTGATGGCGTTAAACAGTGCCATCGAGTGAGTAATAATGGCGCCTTTAGGATGACCGGTTGTACCGGATGTGTACATGATGGTTGCCGTATCTTCCAAAGTGAGTTCAGCAAGACCCTTGTGGGGTATAGCTTTGGCGAGCGCTTGCTCGTAAGCGCTATCGGTCAAGTTTGAGTTTGTGATTAACACGCTGTCGACCTTAGCGAGTTCAGCCACTTGCAGCGCGGTTTCTTCAAAATCAACATCGGCCAGCAAAACTTTGGGCGAGCAGTCCTTAACGATGTATTCCAGCTCAGGCACGGTTAACCGAAAGTTGAGGGGTACAAATATTGCGCCTAATCGTGTGCAAGCAAATTGTAGTTCGAGCATTTCTGGGTTGTTATAAGAAATTACGCAGACGCGATCGCCGCTGCCGACATTCGATTCGACTCTTAAATGGCCCGCAAGCAGTGCGATACGTCTATCAAACTCACTGTACGTAAATGTGTTGCCGCTATAGAAGTCTTCAATCGCGATTTGATTAGGCGTGTGATTGGCGTGTGCTGCAATCCAGTCATATACTTTTGTCATGATGATCCTTTGTTTAATTCTTATTTAGTCGCTCTTTTTGGTTTAAATCGCTTCGTCCAAACGATGTATGGTTCTATTTTTTAGCGCGTGATGCCGCGTCTAAGATTGCGCGCCACCGGTTGCCATAAGCACTTGACCGGTAATCCAATCGGACTCAGGTAGACACATTAGGTAAATGGCGTTAGCAGCATCCTTGGTGGTGCCCATTCTATTGAAGGGCGAAGCCTGTTTAGCGCCTGCGATCTGTTCATGACTCAATCCAACTTTTCTGGGTTGGCCATTCACCATGGAGATGTTCGGTTCTTTTTCGTAGGGGCTGGTGAGACGAGTATCAATGGCACCAAAAGCCACCGCGTTGACGCCGACATTAAACCGTCCCCATTCCTTTGCGAGTGATTTTGTGATGCCGACAACCGCAGCTTTTCCAGCAGAATAGGCCAGTTGCGTCGCGCCGCCGTAAATCCCCATCGTGGATGATATATTCACGACTTTACGCACATGGGAATCACGATTTGCATTGCCTCTTAACCAGCGGCCATAGGCCCGTAGGACTCTAAACTGAGCTGACGCATGAATATCGATCATCGCGTCCCATTGCTCGTCGGTCATGTTGTGGATCGCGCTGTGCCAGACGTATCCGGCATTATTGACGACAATGTCTAGTCCGCCGAATTGTTCAATGGCTGCATCAATCAGATCGTCTGCGACACTTGGCACAGTGAGGTCTCCAGCGATAGCAACTGCGCCGTCAAGTTGTTGCGCAGTTTCCTGCGCCGCATCTTCATCCAAGTCATTGACTAGCACTCTTGCGCCCGCGGCCGTCAGTTTTGCGGCTGTTTCAGCACCGATACCACGTCCGGCACCTGTGACCAACGCGAATTTACCCTGTAGTGATCTCATTGAACGTCCTTATGAATTTAGTGAGGCTGCGAATGACTGTTATTTGGAGGATATCAGGCACTGAGGGTAGGTAAAAGATCGTTTGCGGTTGTATATGACTGACGTGGATGTTGCGGTGCGCCTAAATAGCTTCCAAGTATTGGCGATTGCCCCCTTTACTGACGAGCTGAGACGACCTGATTTATGACATCGGACCTCGTTTTGGGCTGTAAAGCAGGTTTAAACCAGCAGTTAGTGCCGCTGCGGCGGCGCTTAAGGGCACGACAAGCAAAATATGAAGGTCACACTTTGCAATTTCTCCGATCATACCTACAATACGCGCCAAAACTGCCCAAAGGATTTTCTGTGAAACGCACACTCGTATTCTGTCTTTTATTTTTTTCTGTCCATAGTTTTGCGGATGTGATCTATCTGAAAAACGGCGACCGTATTACTGGTGAGATTAAAAAAATTTGGGATGAATCTGTTTCCATTGAGCCCGCTTATAGTGATGAATTCGATGTCGATCTTGACGATATAGCGTCTATGGAGACAGATAAGCCTTTCGATATTGAATTGTATAATGGTAAGCAAGGCGACTACAAAATAGTGAGGTCCGACAACGAGGGTGAAATCATCCTTAAAGACGATGCCGAGGAAATTGTATTATCGCTGGCTGATATGAAGCGCGTCGAAGAGATCGAGGATTTTTACGAATGGGACGCTCGTCTCGATATGAGTCAATCATTAAGTCGTGGCAATACTGATAGTTTCACCGCAAACATCAACGGCAACCTTGAAATGAAGTGGGGTGATCACAGAACACTTTATACCTTAAGTACTATTAGAGAAGAGCTTGATGGTTCAAAGGTTAAAGAAAAGGACCGTGTTAATGCCTCTTATAACTGGTTCTTCAATGATCCGTGGTTCTTTGCTGTCAACTTAAATGTCGAGAGAGACCCGATTGTTTTTCTCGATTCACGTGTATCGGTTAACCCTGCTGTGGGTTATGACATTTTCGACGATCCTGATCTATTCCTGAGTATTCAAGCCGGTGGCGGTTATCAGTCGGAAGAAATCGATGGTGTAACGGAGACGGGTTCATTACTCGATTGGCGGCTAAGGTATTCGCAAGATTTTTTCAATGGTGATTTGGAGCTTTTCCACAACCATCAAATGTATAAAAACCTATCCGGTCGTGAAAATCTCGTTTTCAACAGTGTTACCGGCGTACGCTACGATATAACCGATGACATTTATATCAATGCTCAGCTCAACTATGACACTGACTCTCAGCCATCGGACAATACAGTAAGCGATGATCTAACGATTCTTTTTGGTGCGGGTATCGAGTTCTAGTAATTTCTTTTTAATCACGTAGACTCCAACAGCTAGCCACTCAAAAAATTTAATTGTGTAGAAATACACACAAATTTAGGTCAGAAGTTGATGAATTGGTCGAAGCAAATCAGTAAAAAGAATATGTTAGTTTCCAGCGTGATACTGACGATTGGGCTATTGTCGGGTTGCGATAACGATGCAGATCAACCTGCTATTGAAAATCCCGCAGTTTCAGTGTTCCAAGTCAAAACGGAAGAGGTTGGTCAATACCTTGAATTTGTTGCCCGTACTGAACCGAATCAGTCAGTGGAGATCAGAGCAAGAGTTGAAGGTGAATTAATCTCTCGTAGTTTTACCGAGGGTGGCATCGTGATGAAGGGACAAGAATTGTTTCAGATAGATCCTGACCAGTACTCAGCATCGCTCGCTGAAGCTGAGGCAGCCTTGAAGAGTCAGCGCGTCGGTGCGGCCAATGCGCTGCGCAACTTGGAGCGAGGGCAGGAGCTGTCGAAAACTGGATTCATCTCGAATTCGGATCTTGATAAACTGGTGACGACATCTTCACAGGCTGAAGCGGCTGTTCGCTCAGCGGAAGCCAATCTTGAGAAAGCGAGCTTAAATCTTCAGTACTCAACAATCCATGCACCTTTTACGGGTAGCATCGGCAGGGTCAAATTTAATGTTGGTAATCTAGTCACGCCTCAAAGCGATTCTTTGGCTACCCTCATCTCAATCGACCCCATGTATGTCAACTTTCAGTTAGAGGAAGCCCGCTATCTTAATTACTTGCAGATGCCTGAAGATATTCAGCAAGAAGTAAACCTCACATTGCGTCTACCGAATAACCAAGTCTACACAGGAGACGGGGTCGTCAACTTTGCGGATACGCGCATAGACGAAAGTACAGGCACTGTTGCGATGAGAGCTGAGTTTTCCAACAAAAACGGTAGTTTGGTACCCGGTCTTTTCGTTACATTGATGATTGAAACCGAAGACAAAGAATCCGTCGCGCTGGTGCCTCAGGTGGCTGTTCAAGAGAACCAGCAGGGTAAATTTGTTTTGGTTGTCGGTGATGACAACAAAGTTGTCGCCAGAGTTGTCCAGTTGGGTCGACGCATGAATGCGATGTGGGTAGTTGAATCAGGCCTCGAGGCAGGCGAGCAAATTATTATTGAAGGGTTGCAGAAGGTACGTCCAGGTGTGGAGGTCGAACCAATCGAAAAGACGATTGATTCGATTACCGGGACCATCACTGAATTAACAAATCAATAAGGGGTTGCTGATATGCTAAGTCGGATTTTCATCCAGCGGCCAAAATTTGCCTTTGTCATCTCTATCGTCATTGCACTCGGCGGGCTGATATCGATGGGTATATTACCCATTAATATGTATCCGGAAATTACCCCACCGCAAGTTCAAGTCACCGCAAGTTATCCCGGTGCGAGCGCACAGGTTGTTGAAGAATCGGTCCTCAGGCTTATTGAAGAACGACTCAATGGTGTCGAAGATATGATGTATATCGAATCGACCGCATCGAACAATGGCTCAGGCACAATCACCGTCTATTTTGAGGTGGGAACGGATGCGGACCAGGCGCAAGTTAACGTTCAGAATCGCGTTTCTCTTGCTGAGTCCTCATTGCCGGAAGAAGTAAAAAGGCAAGGTGTTGCCGTTAAGAAACAATCGAGCAGTATGTTGATGGGGCTGACGCTCTACTCGACCTCGGACGCGATTGATGATTTATTCTTAAGTAACTACGCAACCAATTATATAACGGAGCCGCTCGGCCGCATCCCCGGTGTTGCTGAAGCCGTCGTCATGGGCGAGAAGACCTATGCCATGCGGATCTGGCTTCGACCCGATAAGATGTCATCCTTGGGGTTAACGGTTACAGACGTTCAAAGTAGCCTCAGAGAGCAGAATGTTATTGTTGCAGCGGGTAAGCTCGGCGGCAGCCCTGTTCCTGTTAATCAACAGTTTGAGTATTCAATCCAAGCCCAAGGTCGATTGAAGAACGCTGACGAATTTGGCCAGACGATTGTCAGAAGTAGTCGAGACGGCGGCATTATTAGACTTGACGATATTGCTCGTATAGAACTGGCATCTGAAAACTACTCAATCTCTGCGAAACGAAATAGTGAAGATACGGCCTTTGTCGTCATCTATCAGCTTCCTGATGCCAATGCGACTGAAGTTGCAGAGTTGGTTAAGGCGGAAATGGCGTTACTCTCTGAACGTTTCCCCGACGGCTTAACCTATTCAATTCCTTTCGATACGACGAAGTTTATCTCGCGCTCTGTTGACGAAGTGATCCTCACATTGTTTCAAGCAGTTGCATTAGTTGTCTTAGTGGTTTTTGTCTTTTTGCAAAACTTTCGTGCGACGCTTATTCCAGCAATAGCCATCCCTGTTTCCTTGATTGGTACTTTCATATTTATGAATTTGATGGGTTACTCAATCAATACAATTACGTTATTTGGATTGGTTCTCGCGATCGGTATTGTTGTTGATGATGCAATTATTGTCATCGAAAATGTTGAGCGGTTAATGAAAGAGCAAGACCTGCCGATTGAGGTAGCAGTTGAGAAAGCAATGGGGGAGGTAACGGGTCCGATCATCGCAACCACGCTTGTCCTGCTGGCCGTATTTGTACCTGTGGCTTTTATGCCAGGTATTACTGGAGAATTGTATAAGCAATTCTCCGTCACAATTTCTTTTGCGGTTCTGATCTCCTCGTTGAATGCGCTGACACTGAGTCCGGCATTGTGCACAGTGCTGCTGAGTCGAGAGAAATCGGCTTCGGTGGGTTGGTTGAAGCCCGTTGAGCTCGGCATTCGACAGCTGACCAAGAGTTACGGTGTTCTAATTGGATTTCTGTTGCAGAGGCGATATATGACGGGACTCTTTGCCATTGTTATATTTGGCTTCACAGGTTATTTGGCCACCGTCGTACCAACGGGCTTTGTGCCTGCGGAAGATCAAGGTTTCCTTTTTGTTGACGTGCAACTGCCTGATGCAGCGTCGACGAATCGTACCGAAGTTGTCATGGATAAAATCTCGCACATCATTTCTGCGGATCCTGCTGTCGATGAGGTTATCACCGTAGCAGGCTCATCGTTACTGGCGGGCACAGCGTCAAATAATGGTCTAGGCATCATCATTCTTAAGGATTGGGAAGATAGGGTCGATGCCGAATTGTCGCTGAGCCATGTCATTCCTAGATTGACCAACGCTCTGTGGAAACTTCCCGATGCGCAAATTATGGTTTTTAATCCAGCACCCATCCCTGGTTTGGGTATGAGCTCGGGGTTTGAATTTAGACTACAGGACACGGAAGGGCGAGAAGCTTCCTTGATGGCACAGGTGATGAATGGCCTCATTTACGAAGCCAACCAACACCCCAAATTAAACCGTGTATTCAGCACTTTTAGGGCGAATGTGCCTCAATACGAGCTAGAAGTTGACCGTGATAAAGTTAAATCTCAGGGCGTAAATCTCGGCGACATTTTCGTCACGTTACAGGCGCAGTTGGGTTCGCTTTACATCAATGACTTTAACCAATTTGGCCGAACCTACCGCGTGATGATTCAAGCGGACTCTGAATTCCGGAAAAATCCAGAAGATTTGCGTCATTACTACGTTAAAAACGATGCTAACGACATGGTTCCGCTAAGCACGCTTGCAACCATGCGACCGATACTAGGGCCAACCAGCATCAATCACTTCAACCTGTACCGAAGCGCGAGTATCACGGGTCAGGCGGCAATGGGTCACTCCAGTGGTGACGCTATAGCCGCAATGGTCGAGTTGGCCGAGAAATTGCCATCGGGTTTTGTTTTTGATTGGGCGGGTCAAACTCGACAGGAAATCTCAGCCGGTAATCTCGCGCCGATTCTCATGTTGTTGGCGATCATATTCGTTTATTTGTTTTTGGTCGCTCAATACGAAAGTTGGATGATCCCAGCAGCGGTGCTTGGCGCTGTACCCTTGTCAATGTTCGGCGCGTTCTCTGTGTTGTATTTAACGGGACTTGCCAACAACATCTACGCACAAGTTGGTTTAATCTTACTGATTGGTCTATCAACCAAAACGGCTATCTTGATTGTCGAATTTGCGGTTCAGCTGCGCGAGGAAGGACAAACGATATTAGACGCTGCGCTAAATGCGGCCAAACTTCGGTTTCGTGCGGTCTTGATGACGGCATTTTCATTTTTACTGGGTGTTCTACCGCTTGTACTCGCCACCGGTGCCGGTGCTTCTAGCCGTGTCTCTCTTGGTGTGACGGTATTTTCTGGCATGCTGGCGGCGACAATTCTTGGCACGCTGTTGATTCCCATTTTCTTTGCTTTGGCGCAAGGCCTCATCGAACGTTCCTCAAATAAGTCGAAAGGTTAGGCAATAACGGTTCGAGAGATGTTTGGTGATCAAGCCAGCATCTCTCTAAATCACTGCCGGCGATCGCCCAGCGCAGGTTGCAAACCCCAGTCTGCTGACCAAGATCTGTTTTTACGAATTGACGATATAGCGGAGAACGAGAGCTTTCAATTACCGATGATTAAATTAGCCGTAAATCAAAAGCAAGAGACACAAGGCTTTAAAGCCCATATCAATAGTTCGCATATCATGCATTTGCTAAGTGCAACGGCAGAGACTGATCCGGGTTATGAACTCAAACTACCCGAAGGACGCAGCAGGCCCATGGTCCAGAAAGCCAGTGAAAATCATTAGTGGTATCAGGCGCCCTCGGAGAAGTAAGCGTTGTTATTTCTTTCTGCTTGCTTCGGTGATTACTTTCAGTATTTGGCGGCAGGTAACTTGACCTACGACCTTGCCATTTTCCACGACGGGTCGACGTCTTTGTCTATGTTCAAGCATTGATGTTGCGACATCGACAATATCGTCATTGGGATTTTGTACAACGACTTTTTTAGTCATGACATCCTCGACCAGCGCCGTGCTGAATTCGTCATCATTGTAGGCCCCTGCCAAGGTTACCTTGAGACAATCCAATTCGGATAATATGCCGACAAGATTTTGCTCATCATCAACGACGATCACGCCGGTAATCTTATTTTCCATGATGATTTGAGCAGCTTCGAAGACTGTGATGTTGGGCGGCACTGTAATGGGCTGGCGAATCATCACATCCCTGAGTTCTAAAGACTTCAGCATCCTGTACTCCTTTTTCTAAGCTAATTGGTTGATCGTAGCGTTATTCTTGAATCCTTCATAGGAAATTTAAGCCTTGTATACATCTATGCATCATCTATGGATCAGCTAAGCACCATGCCGGCTTTCTCTTGTAAATAGACGAAGGTTTTATTCCTATTACTGGTGAGAATGACCTTTGTATCAATTTGTTCATGGCTTAACTCGAATCCAACAATGATGATTTCTTCACCTGCACCAATCTGGTGAGCAGCCGCGCCGTTTACACATATTTCACCAGAACCCGGTTCACCGGCGATCGTGTAAGTCTCTAGGCGGGCGCCTGTGGTGTTGCTGACAACGAGAACCTTTTCACCCGGCCACAAGCCAACAGCCTCCAATAAAGCTGAATCAATCGTAATGCTACCCACATAAGCGAGATCCGCTTGAGTGACAATGGCTTTATGGATTTTTGAGCGCATTAACCAACGCATAATCCTTATCTCCCTTTTAAAAACGCCGCATGGTACCAAGCTATCGGCCGAAAGCAATGCGGATGTCGAATGGCATAGTGAAATGCCCCGTTTCTGTCCTTTTTCAGAACGACGGTTAACCGGCCCATGAGCCGGTAATATCAGCAGATCAGTGCGCCTCTTTGTTGAATCGACGTTTATGCAAGCAACTTATCGGTACGTCTTTTGTTCGTTCATCGTTAGAGAGGCAATTGCAGACGCCTACTCGCGACAAGCGGGTGCAGCGAATTAGCGCAAACTGTGTTGCGAGTGGGCATGAGTTTTATCCTGCCTGGGTTAGCGCTTCATTAAACAGCAGATTGCCTGGGTGGCGCAAAAAGACAATCCTGATCTACGAGCGAGATTAAATGTAGCGCTAGGAAATTTAAACCGCAATGCTGATGTCCGCAGCGTTCTGGGTCAATGTTCACCCGTGCCGCGGGTGTATACTCGCAGCACGGGGGAGCTGTCAGTAGTAAAGAGCCCTTAGCTATAGAGAGCCCATAGCTATAGAGAGCCCTCAGATGATATCAGTTTAGATTTCTTCTGCTGCTGTTAGGTTGGATTCGTAGCATTGTAAATGCGTTTCTACGTGAAGTCGTCAAAAGGACTCATCGACTAGTTCGACGATTTCTTGTAGATTCTGGTCTATCGAGATTGCTGTTCGGTCAACTTTATTTTCGAACTTCACGCAGGGTAGCCAATAAAAACTCTACAGACCCGCGTTAGGATAACAATCAAAACTGTTTAGAGTGCAGCAGGGTTAAAACAGATTATGATAAAAATTGACAAGGTCTCGAACCATATCTGTGCGCTTGGCGAAGGACCCTTATGGGACGCGGAAAGCCAACAGCTTTTCTGGGTCGACAGCTACAAGGGGCTACTTTATAGCAAGGATCATCAGGGCCATGAACAGCATTGGCAGTTACCTTCAATGCTCGGCAGCCTCGCTGTGATGAGCGATGGATCGGTGCTGCTAGCATTGCAAACGGGCTTGCATCGATACGACCTTAGCTCTTCAGAACTGACGTTTCTCGTCGACCCAGAAGCAGAAACGCCAACAACCCGGCTCAATGATGGCAAAACCGATAGAACCGGTAATTTTGTGTTTGGTTCAATGGGTATCTCAGAGCGCCTAAAGCCGCTAGCGGCGCTTTACCGATACACTAAATCAGGTGCAATCGAGGTGCTCGACGATGATGTCATCGTCTCTAATGGTCCTTGTTTTAGTCCTAGTGGAGACATTTTATACTTTAACGACGGCAGGCGCAGAATTCTTGCTTACGATTATTCCGACAAGGGCGCGCTGAAGCGCAAGCGGGTTTTGTTTGACGGGGCTGATTACAACACAGCGTCCGACGGAGCAACCGTTGATAGCGATGGCAATATATGGGTGGCTCTCACCGGTTCCGCTGAAATCGGTTGTATATCAAGTGACGGTAAACTGCTTGATAGAATTCGAATGCCGATAAAACTCCCAAGCTCGGTCATGTTCGGTGGCCCAAGTCTCGATGAATTGTACGTTACCTCGATTAGTAATTCAGGCAACCGCACGAGTACTGAAGCGCATGCGGGTGGTTTGTTCCGAGTCACGGGTCTGGGTGTAACAGGCTTAGCTGAGGCGAGATATGGTCGCTGAGATTCGTTGCCGCTTGGTTCTGAGCAGGGGTGCTTTTAGCAAATATGACCCTAAAACCAGATTGGAACGACACATTTTAGGTGCTTTGCAAACACAATAAAAATTGTCAGACTGAAATTTAACAGATAACTGCGATGAGTATGGATCATGGATAAAAAGAAAGTAGTTGTTCAGTTACCCGCGGTAGCTAACGAAGCGCCGGTGGCACAACGATATTCACTGGAGCTAGAGTCATTGGACGCGATAGCTGAAATCGTTGAGGTTGACGGAAGTGATCCAGAGACGTTCCTGCAGGGTGCTCACGATGCGGATGCGCTGATTACTTCATGGGGTATCAATATTGACGCACAAATCATTGGCGGGCTGCAAAAGTGTGTTGTCATTGGGGTCGGTAGTGTTGGCGTTGATATGGTTGACGTTGATGCTGCAACACGCGCAGGTATTGTCGTGACGAATGTTCCCGATGTCTTCATTGAGGAAGTTGCTGATCATACTTTGATGTTGTTACTCGCCGCTGGTCGTCGGGTTAAATTGATGGACAAGATGGTTAAAGAAGGCGATTGGTATAAGGGGCGGCCGGTATTGAACGAGGTGCCAAGATTGTGGGGTCAAACATTAGGGCTAATCTCATTCGGCAATGTAGCAAAGGCTGTCGCTCGCAGAGCAAAGGCTTTTGGCATGCATGTAATCGCTTACGATCCCTATGTCTCTGAATTGAAGATGACAGGGGAGGGGGTTGAGCCAGTGACCTATACCGAACTACTGCAACGTTCTGATTACCTTTCTGTTCACCCTGGGTTGAATGAGGAAACCCGCGGTATGCTCAGTACGGCACAATTCGCAATGATGAAAACAGGTGCCGTTGTGATTAATTGTGGCCGTGGACCGGTCATTGATGAGGCCGCGTTAATTGTAGCGCTAAAGGAGGGGAAAATTGGTGCTGCAGGACTGGACGTATTGGAGCAAGAGCCACCAGCATTAGATAATCCACTTATTGCCATGGACAACGTTATCTTGACGCCACATGCCGCTTCAGCAACAACAAGAATGAGGGTTGAGACGCGCCGACGGGCTGGACGAGAAGTTGCGCTGGCGCTTAAGGGTAAATGGCCGATGAGTAGCGTTAATCCGACAGTGATGCCTCGAGTTGACCTTGAACGTTGGCAGCCTTATCCGATGGAGCGCGGGCCTAATCGATAACTAGCGTGAGGGTTGGTCAAGGCTATTGAAACCAACGTCGTAATCCGCTTCAATATGGCGCACATATATGCCAGAGGCAACGTCTGGTGTCATTTTCAAATGAAGGGAATCACGCAAAACCATGACGGTTCATCGCTCTGCTCTGGCTACTATCGCCCAGGCTTCTTATAACTATCTTGAGTCAATAAATTTGGATGCTAACCGTTTGTTTAAAAATGCGGGACTCGATCCAGAAAAAACTGATTCGACACTCATCGAAGCTTTTATGGGTGTCCTGTTGAGGTTTTTCGCCCCGAGAATGTGCTGATATTCAACGCCTGAGACATCACAGGAAAATTGAATGTTGCGAATCCGCAAGTTGCTCTTGCTATGGTAGAGGTCATAATGCGTTACATTGTTCAATTCGACGCGAGTGATGTGGCGACACAAGTGAGGGGTATTATGGCCAAACTGTTGATTTGCGGAATGCCCTCTAGAGATGAGATTGGAAGCGAGCTGAACTTAACACCTCGTACCCTGCAGCGACGTTTGCTGAAACAAGATAGCGCGCTTCTGTGCACGTTAATGTGCAACAGCTGTTTACAAGCCGTCGGCCACTATCTTTCATCGTGTTGGCGAGTGACCTCTAGTCGCCTAACAGAACCTCTCACGCAATAAAGGAAAAGGTAATCCAAAGAAGTATGAGAAATCTAACGAGCAAGGTCGCTTTCAATATGCGTGTTTTGTTGTTGACTGGCTTTTTGCTGCTTGCATCGGTTGTGAGGGGAGAAAGCGATCTAGATGGCTTCGTTGGTTCTGACGTTTGCGGTGAGTGTCACCAACAGGAGCACGAATCATGGCGCGGTTCCGATCATGCCAAAGCGATGGCCGCAGCATCCCCAGAGAGTGTTTTAGGTGACTTTACAGCTGCGTTCGAGTCGCAGGGTCGAACTAACAAGTTCTCCCGCAAGGGGCAGAACTACTATGTTGAGACAACGACGCTTAAGGGTGTTGAATCCTTTCAAATTAAGTTCACCTTTGGTCATTATCCACTCCAACAATATTTGGTAGAGACACAGCAAGGTCGCATCCAGGCGCTCAACGTTGCCTGGGACAGTCGACCACTATCGATCAAGGATGGAACGGGTCAGAGGTGGTTCGACTTGCAGGCGCTGCAGGATGTGTCATTAGCTTCCCCCTTGCATTGGCAACGGCACTTGATGAATTGGAATGCACGTTGCGCTGACTGTCACAGTACCAACATACAAAAGAACTATGATCCCATTTCCGATCACTATGAAACGAGCTGGTCCGAAATCAATGTTGCCTGTGAAGCATGTCATGGCCCAGGCAAGAAACATATTGAGTGGTTAGGCAGGGATAACACGACAAGCAAAAAAGATGAAGGTATGGGGCTCGTTAATGCTGTTCAAACACTTCAATGGCGCTTCGCTGAGGGTGAAAGCATTGCGCACCCGATCGGCCAGATTTCTGAACAACAGACTGATATGTGTGGCGGCTGCCATTCAAGACGCAGCGTTATCGGTGAGATAGAAGCTGGAAAGTCATATGCTGATCAATATCAAATCTCGCTCATCGATCCACCGTTGTATCATTTAGATGGTCAAATTCGTGACGAGGTGTTCGTTTTAGGTTCTTTCATGCAGAGCAAAATGGCACACAAGGGAGTGACCTGCGGTAATTGTCACGACCCACACTCCGGTAAAACCCTGGCGCAAGACAATGTGCTTTGTGCTCAATGCCATAGGCCTGAGGTCTTTGACACGCCAGAGCATTATCATCATTCTCAGGCGTCAGCAGGGGCGAAATGTGTTGAGTGTCATATGCCATCAACCACTTACATGAGTATTGATGATCGCCGCGATCATCGATTTGGTATTCCGAATCCCGTCGCCAGCGAGCAGTACGATGTGCCGAATGCATGTAACAGTTGTCACGATGGTGAATCTGTTCAGTGGGCGATAAATGCGTTGGCAGGATGGAATCAGTTACGTCCGGCGGAATCTTTCTTGAACGTGCAACATGCCGTTTCTCGCTCAGATCCTATGGTGACTCGAGAGCTCGTGGAGTTGTTGGAAACAGAGATGCCGGTGTTAAAGCAGGTGTCACTGCTTGCCTCGTTGTCTCAATTTCCGTCTAAAGTCGGTGTGCAGACAGCCGCTTCGGCCTTGCAGGATGATGACCCACTGGTTCGCCGTGGTGCTGTGGATGCGATCGCGTCTGCCCCAGCAGATATTCGCTGGAACCTGTTATCACGTGTCGCCAATGACCCCATTCTGTCGGTTCGTCTTTCTGTCGCACGGGCGGTGTCCGATCTACAAACAGCAATCCCATTATCTGATGTGTCAATTTTCCTAAGCTTGATGAATGAGTATCGTGCTGTATTGGCCAGATCCGCTGATATGCCCAGCACCCAGACAGAATTGGGGAATCTTGAGCTGAATCTTGGGAATACCAAAGACGCGGAGGCAGCGTACTTACGCGCCATTAATATTGAACCGGATTTGGTCGTAGCCCAGTTGAACCTCGCTGATTTTTACCGTTCTACTGGGGCGTCTGAGAAAGGCCTACCTCATTTGAAAAGCGCTCTTCGGTTCGCACCGCAAAGCGGCGCTGTTAACCATGCTTATGGTTTATACCTCATAAGGACGCGGGAATACGAGCAGGCCCTTGGTTATTTGTTAATCGCAACAGAGGCCGAAGATGCCCAACCAAGGTTTTCTTATGTCTACGCAGTCGCGCTTGAAAGCCTCGGTGATCTAACAGGAGCGATCACCTATCTTGAAGAGGCGAATGAGCAATGGCCAAATCAGTTTGAGCTCTTGATTACGCATATCCTGTTTCTGGAAAAAGCCAACGATATTGAAAATATCTTTGTTCCTTTATCGAGGTTGAGTAAACTCGCGCCGAATTCGCCGGAAGTCACGTCGCGTATCAATAAATACGTCAATAAACAGGAAAATTAATGCGGTTACTTTTCATTCTCGGAATTCTTTCGCTTAACATTGAGCTTGCGCAAGACAGAGCTTTAAACGAAAGAGCGATAATTGAAAAGATTAACGGTAAAGACTTGAGTATTGATAACTCCTTTCGAAAACAGTCGACTGTCTAATTATTTTTTTTTCACGCACTCTTGCCGGCGAGGCTATTATGGCAGTAGTGAAGCGAAACGCGTACCCGTCGTTAGAAATCAGAATGTAGAGTACAGCTAACGATTAAGATTAGTTTTAAATGTTGACTTTAGCGCAAAATAGGCGATCTGTCAGATGATAGGCATTTTCTGCAATAGTGAGCCTGTCAATGACATGCTGTCAGATTCTACAGATCAGCTTGAATGCGTCATCGACGCAGAGATAGTAGGCGATGTCTTTTGTTTTTTAGCCGCCATAAATTTTGCTGATGTTGTGAAATCATCGTTTTAGGTCGCGGGATATTATTCACATCATTCTCTTTGCCTGCGCAAGCATATTTCCGTCAGACAGCCTGCGAGCCTAGCCAAGTTATCTGGTAAGATGGCCGGCTTATTTTAGGGAGATGTTAGATGAAGACATTATTAGGCTTGGTTAGCTCATTAATTAGTCTTACGCTTAGTTCAGCGATATATGCCGATAACCTTGGGGTTCACGGTGGTATCGGCTATTGGGCGTTTGAAGCGAAGGGCGATGTGATAAACAACGTCTCGATCCAAGATAACTTTGACATAAAGGATGAGAGTGGCCTCGCAGGTTATCTAGCCTTCGAGCATCCGGTTCCGCTCATACCAAACATTCGTGGCAGCTTCACCGAGATTAGTGATGAAGCCGATGGTAATGTGCTTGCTACTAATTTTGTTTTTAACGGTGTGCCGTTTGTTGCTGGTCAAACAGTCAATACGGAATTAGATCTGAGTCATGCAGACGTGACCTTTTATTATGAGTTGATCGATGTTGGTTTTGATGCAGATTTGGGTATTACTGCTCGATATTACAGCGGCGATTTCTCGATAGATTCTGTAAGAGAGGACTTTGATACTTGGGTTCCATTACTCTATGGGTCAATTAAGTTGGGCTTACCGTTGTCGGGCTTATATGTGGGTGCAGATTTCAACGGGGATGGCGATATCATCGACTATTCGGCGCGTGTGGGTTGGGCGACAGATAACTTCATCTTCCCTGAATTTGGCATCGAAGCGGGTTATCGCAATATGACCATTGATGCGAGTAGCAGCAAAATTGGTGTTGGACTCGACACAGACGTGGCCGGCGCCTTCGTTAATCTGACAGCGCACTTTTGATTGCGCTTTTGATTGCGCTATTGCAATAGCGATTGCGGCTGGATTTGTAACCTTGTAATCGTGAGACCGGTTAGTTATGCAACATTTGAGCTCAATTTCTTGTCTCATACTAACGTTGCTGTCGCTTGTCGGCTGTCATTCAATACCGTCCTTACAGGTGAATGTCTTGCAAGCCGACGCCAGCCCGTTAGCGCCCGTTTCAGCGAACAATGCGCGCACATCAGCCGAGCCAACAAAGGTGTTTGATCGCGAATTTGAGCTATTTAAGGAGCATTCAGAGCAACGACTAATTATTCAGGCTAGCAGAGCGGATAAACCCGAGTTTGCATGGGTGTTTGTCGATAGCGGGACGTTCAAGCTCAATTACGCAAATGACGGCAGCTTTGAGTCCGAGGGTTATAAATTAACGCTTTCACCTTCAGTTTCTTTAAAGAGTCATGCGGGGCACTGGTTTAATTGTGTCGAGGATAGCTATGCATCTGTCTGGGAAGACGCAAAACTGAGGGGTGTAGACTACCGAGGTACAGGTAGCGAACCTGCTTGGATAGTTGAGATGACGGGGCAGAGAGTATTTCTTAAGCTGGACTATGAGCGCCTTATACTCGAACGAATGATCGAAAAGACCACGACAATGACGCAGTATAAGAAAACCGTTTTCAAAGCTTAAGATATGACGATTGAAATTAACACAGCGCAGTATCGTGATGCCATGCGAGGCGATCTATTTGAGAGTGAAGTTAGACTTTGGATTGGTGATTAGCAATATTTTGGTTGTGGTAAAGCGCTGCATTAGATATTTTCTCTGTCGAGGTGCTAAGTGCACCGATAAGCCGAAATTAAGCAAAGACGTAAACGGAGATAGCAATCGAACTGATGCCAGGCTTAAGGCCGGTGTTCGTATAACAACCGAAACGGGAGCATCAATAGTGAGTGAACACATGAAAAACCACGTTGTAAGACTCAAAAAGATCGCCACCTTGTGCTTGCTGTCATTGATATTTGGATGTTCAGTTGCAAAACAATCTGATGCTGGCGCGGTTGAGCAGGACAAAGATCAGTTGAGTGATTCAGCTACATCGACGCTGCAGAAAATTTGCTCCGAGCCCAGACCGGGTGTTTGTGCAATGATCTATGCGCCGGTTTGTGGATTTGATGCTGACGGCGGTAGTAAGGACTATGCGTCTGGATGTGTGGCTTGTTCAGACATTAAGGTCATAGGACATAATCAAGGGCGTTGCAATAGCGTGCCTGAATCCAAATTGCATCTCGACCAAGGGGTATAGTCAAGTGGAATATCAATTCCTTCATTTAAAGTTCCCTGCGTCCAACACATTTATTGAGTTACGCTCTATTGTTACTGACATCGATCTGGGCAAGATCGGCGTGTCCGAGTGGGGTGTTTTTAGCGGTATTTTTGGCTTGGCAACGAATGAGCTTTACTGGGTCTTGGTTGACAATCCGTATACCCATCATGACGCGCTTGATAACATGGCAAGTCGTTTGATCGATGCCGGTGTGGTGATACTTGATAAGAAACGTTTCAATCCTACCGTGCGGCCAATTGAACACAATGCCAGGACAGCGCCAGGTATTTATGTGTTTCGCTGGTTTGATGTGAATAAATCAGACGTTGATGAAATCACTGCTCTTTCCAAAGAAGCTTGGAACACATTCGAGGCAGGCTTCGATACGGAGGTTCAAGGTTTATTTTCTGAGGCAGGTCTGAATGACGAACATTCTCACGAACCTGAAACAATGCTTCTGGTGACATGGTACCGTGATTTGACCGTTTGGCAGAATTCTAGAGAACCGCATCCGAAAGCCCGCGAGTTGTTTTTGAAACGTCATGGCTTGATGAAAGAGGCAAAGCCGATTGCAACCCGCTTGATTCCAAGGGAAGCTCAATGATTGAAATCATCGGCCTTGATCACATTGTTCTTCGTACGGATAACCTTGCGTTGATGCTTCGCTTTTACCGAGACACGCTCGGGTGTCCGATAGAGCGTGAGACCACTTTTGGTCTTACTCAACTTCGAGCGGGTAATGCACTGATAGATCTCGTTGACGTTGATTCAAATATTGGTAGGTTAGGCGGCAATGCGCCGGCAAAAAAAGACAACAACATGGATCATTTTTGTCTGCAAATAAAAGCAGCGCCTGAGCAGGCGATTATTGAGTATCTCAGTAATCAACCGGTATTGGGGCAGGGGCTGGGTGATAGCTTGAGTGAAGGTTTCGCGGAACGTTATGGCGCAACGGGTCTAGGCCGTTCACTCTATATTCAAGACCCCGATGGCAATACAGTTGAGCTTCGACCGCTTCGTTAAATGTTCTTTCACCGGCGCGCGTCGGGTCCCAGTGGTCAGTCAACCAAACTAGAATAGTAGCGAGAATTGTGTTCCTCCAGACTCTACTTGATTGAGCAAGATGTTGCCGCTGTGGGCAATCATTATCTGTCGGCTCAATGCAAGTCTGACGCCGCTACCTTCGCGCTTAGTTGTAAAAAACGGCACGAATTTTTTATCCAATAATTCATTGGGTATACCGGGTCCATTGTCTATAACATCAATTACCGTTCCGCCTTGTTTTGCCAACCTGCCTCTGCCTTGATTGCATTCGTATTGAGCTTAGTGGGGCTGTTTGGTCTTGCTGCCTTCATGGCAGAAAGCAGAACACGAGAGATCGGTATTAGAAAGGTGATGGGTGCAGAGATTTCACAACTCGTCAGGTTGATGGTGTGGCAATTTTCTCGCCCCGTCATCTGGGCATTGTTTATCGCGCTTCCGGCTGCGTACGTTGCCTCAAATATGTACTTAAACTTCTTCGCTAACCGGCTTCCTCAGATTGCATTTATCATTTTGTTTGCTGGCATTGTTGCCGTTCTGTTTTCCTGGTTGATCGTTGCGATTCATGCTTATAAGGTCGCCCGAGCGACACCGATTCGCGCACTACGGTATGAATAAAAGTACTTGTGGCTGGTAGAAGAACAGTTTTCAACGATCGCTACTAGCCGTTTGCGTTCATGCGGCCCCTGGCGTCTTTTCGAGCGCCACCAGCCGGAACGCACCGGGTCGCCTTTGCTAGTCCAAACATCGGCATATTGTTGTAGACGGCTTCAAAGTCGCCGGGTTTAACGCGATAGGTTTCGTGCCAAATACCGACGTCACCATTGCTACTTATTAACTTATTGAACTGAGCCCATGCAGGTAAATGTTGGCTGTCGGGCTTTTTAGCGTACGCCTCCAATGCCTCAAATGAACGCCAATATTGCACCATGATTGTACTGCGTCCACCCCAGGATTCGACATGCAGGAGGTCTGAGTTAGGCATGGTGGAGAGTTCCTTAATCATGCGACCCATAGCAAAGGCGACGGGCAGCCATCGATGAAGTTTCCAAAGCTTATTCACCCGCATACCGATAAGGAACACGACAAACTCATCATCCGTCGCGGCGCTGACCCGTTCAGTAATGATGCCGTTAGGTTGGGTTTTCAGAACGTGCGATTGTTCTTTTGCAATGGTGTTTGGCATAGATAAACCTTTAAACTTAACTCTGTTAAGATTGTAACATTACGGTTTATCTTAACGATGTCAAGATGCACGTCGAACGAGGCAGGAAAACAGTCAATGGAACAAGACAACAGTACGGGTAAAGCGAACGCCTACCATCACGGCAATTTGCGTCAATCGCTCATCGACAGTGCCATTGCTATCCTCGAACGAGACGGCGTGGCGGGTTTGAGTCTGCGTGCTGTTGCGAAAGGCTCCGGTGTCTCCCAGGCAGCGCCCTATAGCCATTTTTCTAATAAGCAGAGTCTGCTAGCGGAAGTCGCGCGCGCCGGCTATGTCCGCTTCTGTGAGCGTATGGCTGAAGAACTTGAGCGTGACGAGAATAAACTCGTTGGCTTAGGCAAGGGGTATGTATTTTTCGCGATGGAAAATCCGGCGCTGTTTCATCTCATGTTTAGCGGCGAATTGGCTCAACTGGTTAACGTTGATGAAATTGATGATGCTTTTCTGCGGGGCTATCAAATGCTCGTTGATGTGATTGCACAGAATCCACTGGCGAGATATGGCGCTGATTTACCGGATCTCGATATTGCCTATGCTTGGTCCGTTGTGCATGGCATTGCTAGCCTCATTCTCGGCAAGCAGATTTCCGCTAGGCGGTATAACCTGAATTCAGATGTGGAGTTTGTTGAGAAAATGCTTGAGAAGTATTTCTCGACCGCACAGGACGCGATATGAAGCGAACGATTGTTGATTACTATAAAGATGAAAATGGGGATTGGGTTGCGGAACTAGACTGTTGTCACGGTCAGCATGTTCGTCATAAGCCGCCGTTTATTAATAGACCTTGGGTCGAACAGCAAGCCGGTCGGGACGTCATGCTGGGCGAAGAACTTAATTGTGTTAGGTGTGACCGACTTGAGTGGCCGCATGGACTCGTTGCCTACAAGCAGACGCCCGATTTTACTGAGACGACAACGCCAAAAGGGTTACTCAAGGATCATTCTACAAAGGCTGGCGTTTGGGGTCGGATAAAAGTGAAGCAGGGACTGCTGGATTATCGATTGATCACGGGGCAGACGTTCGAGCTTGATAGCAGTACCGAAGGCATTGTTGTACCGACATTGATGCATCACGTCAGCCCTCGAGGCACGGCACTGTTTTGTGTTGAATTTTACCGAAAAGAGAAATAGGTTTTCGTTGAGTGATGTGAATGACGGCGCTCAACCTTATAAGGTAGATAGTGGCGCTTCAAAAACCTGCTTAGACTTATCGCAACGAATAGGTGATAGCTCTGATGAAATGAACAAAGTGCTCGATCTTACTTTGGAGATTGCAAAACTTAAGCAGGAACATAGAAAGACAAGGTTAGTTGGGCTGGGTCAAGATAAAAATTTTGCCGAGCACAGCGGTCACATATGTTTGGCAGCATTGATGTCAGGTTAGTGTATGCAGCGATCGGCAATTGAACTTCAATGCGCGCATTGCCTTAGGGCGTCAGTCTTTATGGCAAGTCGTTTTATTTGTCGACGATAGCAAGACTAATGTAGAGTCTGCCCGCAGCATCGGCATGATGGTATGAAACATTCGATTTAGATTCAGGCGTCGAAAATCTAAAGTCGATTATCGATGTTTATATGAAAATTAATTGGAGCCAGTCGTAAATGAAAATTTGGGTTGATGCTGACGCATGTCCCGTTGTTGTAAAAGAAATTCTTTTCCGAGCAGCGGATAGAACCGGTGTGTATACAACGCTAGTAGCGAATCAGTTTTTGAAAACGCCAAATTCGAAGAATATTGCTTTCTTGCAAGTTATGGCGGGTTTCGATGTTGCTGACGATGAAATCGTCCGTCGAGTTGAGCAGGGCGATTTAGTTATCACCAGTGACATACCGCTGGCTTCGGAAGTCATTGATAAGCAGGGACTCGCATTAAGTCCTCGCGGAGAGTTGTTCACCCGAGAGAATATTCGAGGCCGGCTAAATATTCGGGACTTTTTGGATACGATGAGGAGCAGTGGTGTTAATACCGGTGGGCCGCCTGCTCTAACCAAGCAGGACCGCAAAGCATTTGCCGACCAGTTAGATAAGGTATTAGCTAAAAAAATATAAGTGTTCAATTTCTAAAGTTATAAAAAAAAGGCTGATCTGTTTTTATAGGTCAGCCTTTTTTTATCTTACAAGGTCGTAATGTCAAATAAGTATTTGTTGAGTAGGCTCGCTTAAACGATTACCACGTTTGCGGCTTGGGGACCTTTTTGGCCGTCCTCTACCTCGAACTCCACTTCCTGACCTTCAGCTAAGGTTTTGAAACCGTCTGAATTAATCGCTCTGAAGTGAACAAATACATCGTTGCCTTCTTCTCTCTCGATGAAGCCAAAACCTTTTTTTTCATCAAACCATTTGACTTTGCCTGTCGCCATAATCATTTCTCCTAAACATTGAATCGATCCCAACGGTAGTTATTATTATTGCCGTTGATTGTTGCTGAAAAGAGCAGGAATTACTTACGAAAGACAAGTTGTAAAATAGTTCAACAAAATTGCACATACATAAATAGCTACTGTGTCGTACCAGCCAAAGTAGTCTATCGCATATAAAAACAAAGTAAAGTGCCTATAAAATACGAATTCGCTGCACGTGTTCGCATAGGCTTTGCATCGAAGCTAGATTGATATATTGCTGATGGTGGAGTGATGTTCGGTTTGATCGAAACCGTTAGATGTTGTGTTGCACAAATTGCATGTACTCTGTGGTCTTGTGGGTTTTTTAGGTTCGTCGTTTGAGTAGACGTGAATTCGTTTTGGGCATTGAGTGGTATCGCTAATATTTATTTAAAATTGAATATCTATAACTAATTTTTATGGATGAATAGGCGAGTGGATGAAGAAGAGCAATGTTGTTGGTACTAGCGGTAGCGGCAAATGGAGACTGGCGCGCCGGCTTGCGGCTTGGATGGACAATCCCGCTATCGGGACAGATAAGCTGTGCTGGCTTGAGGATTGGTAAGAAGCAGGCGGGGTAACGCTATTAGCGCGCCTTGAACTCTCTGTGAGGCCATCTGTCCGTCCATTTATAGAACTGGAGTCAGGTTGAGCTTTGGCAAGGTGCCGGAAATAGAGCGTCGTTTTTAAACTACTTATCTCAGATGCTATTGTATTTTGGACGATGGAAATCGATCGAAAATCGATCGAAAATCCGTCGTTAATTGACGAGGGTGATGAAAAGTAAGTGCTAGAGCCATATTCATTTTATTAGATTGCGATCACCACAAGCCTGTGCTGACGTCATAGATGCGCTAGCCAAGAGCGGCCATGCAATGCAACCAGATAACGAAATGACCGACCGTTGTAATATCATGCTTGTCTAACAGGTTCAAAAAAGGTTCTAACAATGCTCAAGCAAAATGCGAGTTATGATATCAATGGTTTTTTATCGAGAAGATTTTTTTTCGTCGTGGGAGACGTTAGCTGCTCAATAATCAAACAACCAACATTTTCTATCAGTGGAGGTTGGAGAAACCCGAACAGCTTCGTCGCCACAAACTGGTGAAAATGAGTGGCTTGAGTCATCGTAAATATTTCAGTGATAGCGCTAGCCGCGTCGCGTTTTTTGAATCAGTAATTTCTAAAAAATTATGGCATTTGATTGGCGGAGTTTTTGGTGACGAAATTCGATTCCATAACACGCAGTTATTTTTTAATCCTGTGAATTCGGCGTAACTTGCTTACGGGCATCGCGATCTTAAGTACAGCGGTCTGTCGGTTGCTATCCAGCAACGCGTACTCAAATAGGTGCTAAGTCTGCATTGCCGAATTCCGCTGATTGCCGAAACCGGGCTTGTGCTCGTGCCGGGCAGCCAATGTCGCTGGCACACGCAACAAGAATTCATGACGCGATCCAAGGTGGTTTTCGAGGCGCCGCTACCTGACGAGCATTACATCGGTTTAGACGTTGGCGACCTGCTCGTTTTTAATGCCCAGATGATTCACCGTTGTCATTACAGCAACACAACTGAAAGAAAAGCACTCGACCTTTGAATCGGTAGACGCCACGAACTGTTTTCTGATTCCGTTGACGTTAGTGTCTTTCCGTCTCAAGAGGCGATGTGAGACCTGTCAAATCAACGGTGGTATCTGTAGCAAAAATCTTGCCTGGATTCAAAATCCCTTTAGGGTCCAAGGCTTGTTTGATGGTCTTCATGATCGTAATTTCCTCAGGGCTACGAGATAAAGGTAAATATTTGATTTTTTGTACACCGATGCCGTGTTCCGCGGAAATTGATCCACCGCGTGTTGTGAGACCGGCATAGACGGTATCCTGAATTTCTGATTTTGCTTCGGCGGACTTGTCGCCAACGCCGACGATGATGTGTAGATTGCCGTCACCAAGATGCCCGAATATCATGCACGTATGGTTTGGCCAACGTTTGCTTAGCTTTTGCTTGAGTTCCTCCACATAGGACTCCATGTGATCTAGCGAAACGCTGACATCAAATGTGACAATAGGGCTGTTTTGTCCTACCTGACCAACATCATCTCGAATAGCCCACATCGCATTTCGCTCAGCTTGGCTTTGGGCGATAACCGCATCAACAATGACTTCGTCTTCAAGTGCTTTAGCGAGCGCTTCCAGAAACCGCTCATTATCTGTCTTGATGTTGCCCCCAAGCGCTTCTAAGAGAATGTAGTAATTGTATTGTTGAGCTAACGGGGGTGTTGCTTTTGCTGGCGGTGAAGTGACGAGGTTGTAGTAATCGCTCCAGAGAACTTCGTATGCGCTTAGAGACCCGCCAAGGGCGGTATCGATATAGTTTAGAAAGGTGGTTACTTGAGAGAAGCTGTTCACGGCAATGAAGGCCATGTCTTGGCTGACAGGTGCCGGCTGTAATTTTAAAACCAGCCTTGTAACGATACCTAAGGTTCCTTCGGCGCCGATAAACCATTGCTTTAAATCATAGCCGGTATTGTTTTTGATGATTTTGTTCATCGATGAAATGATTGTGCCATCTGCGAGTACAACTTCCATACCAAGCACCTGGTCCCGCATCATTCCGTACCGAATGACTCTGTTGCCACCTGCGTTTGTCGATACGTTGCCGCCGACGGTGGCTGAGCCACGAGCGCCTAAATCCAAAGGAAACATCATGCCGACTTTTGCCGCTTGTTCCTGAACGACCTGTAGCGATACACCTGCTTGCACCGTCATGGTTCGAGACTGCAGGTTGATATCTTCAATTTTGTTCATCCGCTCAAGTGAAACGGCGACCTCACTGGTATCAGAGTGGGTCGCATTAACCAGCCCTGTTAGGCCGCCATGGGGGATGACACTCTGGCCCTGTTCATTGCAAATTTTCAGTATGCTTGAGACTTCCTGCGTACTTGATGGTCTCAAAAGTGCTGCGGGCTTGGCGCCAGCGGGAAAGTGCCGTTCGTCCAGTGCAGTGCCGGTAATTAGACTACCTTCGGACAGGTTTTCGGATAAGGTTTCTAAAGCGATCGACATCTTATTCTCCTTTTCTTTTGAGAACATACTACCCGAATTCGAATTTAAAGAGCCAGATCGGGCTTGTTTAGGCTACCAATTTGAAGTAATAGTAGTTACCGAATTGATGAGATTGTCAAAAATCTAATATCTACCTAAGATATTGTGATTACAAGCGCCGTCAGAAGAATCATCCGAGGAGAAGAAGATGAGTGAAGCCGTAGCGATACCCGACTTTCAGAATGCGTATGATATGCCGATTGAGGATATTGACGTTAGTGATCCAATGATGTTCAAGGCCAACGCGTTTTGGCCCTATTTTGAACGGATGCGCAAAGAGGACCCGGTGCATTACTGCGCAAACAGCCCCTTCGGACCCTTTTGGTCCATCACCAAATTCAATGACATCATGGAGGTCGAAAAGAACCATGAAGTCTTTTCATCTGAAACGGGCGGCATTACCATTTTTGAGAGGATGGATGATTTTAAAACCTCCAGCTTCATTCAAATGGATCCACCCAAACACGATGTTCAACGCAAGAGTGTAACGGGGGTCGTTGCGCCGTCGAACCTCTCCTTGATGGAGCACATTATTCGCGAAAGGGCGGGTAAAATCCTCGACGAACTGCCCATCGGAGAAGAGTTTAATTGGGTCGACAGAGTCTCAATTGAATTGACGACACAAATGCTGGCGACCTTGTTTGACTTTCCTTTTGAAGATCGTCGCAAACTGACCTATTGGTCAGATATGGCGACATCATCTGCGCTAAATGGTGGAACGACACCAGAAGATGTCAGGCGTGCAGCGTTGATGGAATGCCTTGAAGTGTTTACGGGCCTTTGGAATGAACGCGTCAACCAACCACCGGGCAATGATTTAATATCAATGCTTGCGCACAATCCTGAAACTCAGAATATGGATCCAATGGAATACCTCGGTAACCTGATTCTGCTCATCGTGGGTGGCAATGATACGACACGAAACTCAATCACCGGTGGTGTGTACTTTCTGAATCAGAATCCGGCTGAATATGACAAGTTGAGAAATAATCTTGATCTTATTCCTTCCATGGTTTCTGAAATTATTCGTTATCAAACGCCTTTGGCGCACATGCGTCGAACAGCAACCCAGGATTATAAAATTCGAGACAAAGTCATCAAGAAAGGTGACAAGGTTGTGATGTGGTATGTATCAGCCAACAGAGATGACGAGGTGATCAGCAACCCTGACGCGTTTTTAATTGATCGAGATCGTGCTCGACATCACATGTCCTTTGGTTTTGGTTTGCACCGTTGCATGGGTAATCGATTAGCCGAGATGCAATTAAAAATTGTCTGGGAAGAAATTATGAAGCGGTTCAGTAGAGTAGAGGTCGTCGGCGAGCCCGAACGTGTTCAATCCTGTTTTGTTAAGGGATATGAGACACTGCCTGTCATTCTGCACCGATAGTCATATACTTTACTTTCATAGGGTGGGAGCCTAACGGCGTTCCACTTTGTGAAGGTTTTTCCAAATCATATTTGCAAACCATCTTCTCATGCGCCAAATCGAAAAATTTTGGCCAGACGGTGTCGCGAGCTTGGTCGAGTAGGCCTTGTTCATTCACATCAAGTGCGGCGACTTAATATCCTTGCGCCGCCAAGTTTCGAGTTGCGAGCCGACCCATACCGCTGCCCGTACCAATCACTAAAATCAATGCCTGTTTCACGTTTTCTGCCGAGTCAGAATATTCTGAACCTGTCTAATAAATGCTGATGTACCAGCGGGTACCGATGTACACCCGGATATCGATTGTTATGTTTATCAAAATTGATAACGGAAATTCTGTTTTAGGTGCGCCTAGAAACGGCGAAAATGCGGTCTAGTCGTAAAGGGCAACGAATCACATTGCGATCATTTTCTATCGGATATGACGCTTTAAACAGGCCGTAGTCGCAACGGAACGCGTCTGGTCGAACGTTATCCGAGTACTTTGTAACCACGCCCTCGAAGACAGTTTTGAATAACCTGATTTTTTTTATTTTCAGCTTCGCGGCTACCCCGCGCTGAACCGGCGACTGCTCCTGCGCCAGCGCCTTTTGCTGCTGAACTACCGTCGCCAACAATCGCGCCAATGGCACCGCCAATGACAGCCCCACGGGTACCACGTTTTGCAATCGTCTCACCGGTATTCACCTGTTGCGAGTAGAGCTCGCATTCCGCTAAGTCGTGTTGATACTTCTGCTCGTTAACCCCTTTCATGTCGACGATGACCTCATCACTTGCACATGCGCTAAGAATCAGGACGAGTGGTATTACGTAGGCGCTATTTTTATTCATTTTGTGGGTTTTCTGCTCAGTGATTGGAATGATTTTTTATCAACTGAGTTTAGAAAGCGCTTGCTGAACATGAGATGAACCCGCTGTCTTATCGAAAAGGTGAGTCCTGTAGGACGCTCAGTTGATCCTTCTACCTGAAGTCGATATGTTGCTGTATTGAAATTTGATCTAATGAGTAAATAGATGACTGAAATCTACAGCTACGGTCCGTTAGTTGGCCTGATTGGTACATGGCGTGGATCAAACGGGATGGATAAATCACCCGAAAAAGACGGCTTACAAGATAACCCCTATCACGAAACGATTGTTTTTGAAGCAATAGGCGATGTCGAGAATGCTGAGACACAGGTTATTACCGCATTGCATTATCAACAGGTGGTTCAACGGAAGTCGAATAACGAAGTGTTTCATCATGAAACAGGTTATTGGATGTGGGATGAGTCGACTGGCGTGCTGATGCACTCATTGGCTATTCCCCGTGGCGTCACGATCTTGGCGGGTGGTAAACACAGCGGCGAATTAGAATCTGACGGCAGTATTCTGCTCGAAGTCCAAGCGTCTTTAGAGGATCCAGATTGGCATATTTGCCAATCACCTTTCATGATGCAGAGGGCGAAAACAACCGCATTTAGACACCGCATATCTTTGAAGGATGCGAAGCTGTCCTACCATGAAACGACCACAGTCGATATCTACGGAAGGATCTTTGAGCATACCGATGAAAATGTGCTCGAGCGCGATGCATAAGGCCTCAAAAGCGGCCTATTATTAACCTCTCGAAAAATCTACAAGGACTGATCCATGATCGACATTGAAGCGCTGTTATCGAGCCTGCTATTAGAGGAAAAGGTAAAGCTAGTAGCCGGAGAAAGTTTTTGGCGTACGCACCCCATTGAGTCCGCGGCTATCCCTGTGCTGAAAGTCAGTGATGGCCCAAATGGGGTTAGGGGCGACGGTGGTGTTGCGGCGGCTTCGTTTCCCGTTGGCATATGTATGGCATCGACCTGGAACAAGGCGCTGATACAGCGAGTTGGCGATGCCATTGCGGACGAAGCGAAGAGTAAGGACGTTCAAGTTGTGCTGGGGCCAACGATTAACCTTCATCGGACGCCACTTGGCGGCCGAAATTTCGAGTGTTATTCGGAAGACCCTTATTTATCCGGGATGCTTGCATCGGCCTTTACTGATGGCATACAAGCCAAAGGGGTAGGTGCCTGTTTGAAACACTATGTCTGTAATGACTCAGAGTTTGAGCGACACACCATCTCTGTTGAAGTGGACGAGCGAACACTGCGAGAGGTGTATCTTCGCCCCTTCGAAATAGCCATTGAGCGCAGCCAGCCCTGGACTGTGATGGCCTCTTATAATCGCATTAATGGCATCTATGCCTGCTCACATGATGCGCTTGTCAACAATGTCTTAAAGAAGGAATGGGGTTTCGACGGACTGGTAATATCTGACTGGTTTGCAGCGAAGGAAACCATTGAAAATGCGCTAGGGGGTTTAGATTTGGAGATGCCAGGCCCCGCTGTTGCTTGGGGTGCGGAGCTACTCAAGGCGGCTCAAGAGGGCGATGTACCCGAGTCTGTGATTGACGACAAGGTGCGACGCTTGTTGCGGGTGTTAGAGCGAAGTGGTCGGTTTGAAGATCCTGTCGAGAAGCCAGAGCTCGGTGTGGACAAGCTAGAACATCAAAAAATTGCTTATCAAGCTGCGGTTGAAGGGATGGTGCTGCTAAAGAATGAGCAGGTGCTGCCGCTGAAGAAGGATGATTTGAACAAGATTGCCGTGATTGGCCCGAACACCAAAAGCTTCCGAATTATGGGCGGTGGTTCCTCATCGTTACGACCCCATTACGTCAAATCCCCCCTTGATGTGCTACAAGAAACCTTGCAGGCAAGTGAGGTTCGTACTGCAATAGGATGTACGACCCACAAATTTATTCCTGAACCTGAGCGAGATTTATTGTCACCTGCCGTTGGCAGTAATGCCAAAGGGCTACGTGGTGAATTTTACCAAGGCGATATCGGTTCTGAAATGCTCGGCGAGCGTGTTATTGGAGCCGCGACCATTCATATTGGCGGCAAAATGGCCGCCGCTCAATCTGCTCGATTCGACGGGTTTTATGCGGCATTAGACAGTGGCGAATATGAGTTTGGCTTGCTCTCGACCGGCCAAGCAAGAATGTATGTTGATGAGAAACTAGTGATAGACAATTGGCAGCATACTGAAGAGGGAGAGGCCTTCTTCATGCAAGCAACGTCGGAAAAGACCGCAAAGATTTCTCTACAAGCAGGCGCGACGGTTTCAATGCGAATTGAATTTAAGGTTGATGCTTCAAAGACATTCAAAGCACTCAGATACGGTGTATTGGCACCACAGCCCGAGGACAGTATTGCTGAAGCAGTTGAATTGGCGAGAGAATCAGACGCCGTCGTGTTAATGGTGGGTACCAATGATGACTGGGAAACGGAAGGCAATGATCGAGAGACGTTATCACTGCCTGGGCAGCAAGATGAACTAATACGCCGAGTACTTGAAGTCAATTCGAATACGGTGATTGTCAATAACAGCGGCGCGCCGATAAGCATGCCTTGGTTCGATCAAGCGCCTGCCGTCATTCAAAGTTGGTTTCCGGGGCAAGAGTTTGGTAATGCCCTAACAGATATTCTGTTGGGTGCTGCAAATCCATCGGGGAAGCTGCCCATCACGTTCCCTGAGCGATTAGAGGATACGCCAGCATTTACCAATTACCCGGGCGAGTTTGGCCGTGTGCATTACGGCGAAGGTTTGTTTGTCGGTTACCGGTGGTATGAATCAAGGGATATCAAACCGCTCGTACCCTTCGGGCATGGTCTTTCCTATACGACCTTCAAATACTCAGAGCTGTCCGTGTCGAACACAAAGGTAGGCTTGCAACTCTTGAACACAGGTGGGTATGCAGGTTACGAGACTGTTCAGGTATACATCGAAGCGATTAACGCAACGGTATCTAAACCAAAAATAGAGTTAAGGGGATTTGAAAAAATTCACCTCGAGCCTAACGAAAGCAAAACCGTTGAGGTACAGCTTGACCACCGTGCTTTCGAATACTGGAATGAGCTTAGCTCGGCTTGGGAAGTGCTAGCGGGTGATTACGCGGTTCATGTCGGCAGTTCGTCCCGCGATCTTAGGTTGCTCGGTCACATTGAGATAAAAGCGTAACGAGATATGAAACTTAAACACAGTAATATCGAAACGCACTATCTCGATTCGGGTGGCGATGGAAGTCCATTTATACTCGTGCATGGATTTACAGGTTCTTTGCTTGATTTTCTTGACGAATTTGAGGGTTTAGCGCATCACAGAAGAACAATTTTGTTGGATCAGCGAGGGCATGGCGAGAGTACGAACTCGGGTAACTTAAATGACTATTGCCTGGATGTTTTGGTTGATGATTTGATTAGTTTTATCGAAACCCTAAAATTGCCGCCTGTTGATATTCTTGGCCACTCCTTGGGTGGAATGGTTGTGATGAGGGCTATATTAAAACGACCTGAGCTCTTTCGCTCCATGGTACTAATGGATACCTCTGCGCAAGCCCTGCAGATGGGTGCGAAGTTGTCAGACAGGTTGATTAAAAAAATACAAAATGACGGGGTTCAGGTGCTTGTTGACTATGTCGATCAAACTAACCCATCGGTTGAGGTGCAAAATGGTATTGATCGATTAGGCGAATCTGAACATCTAGATAGGATACGAACTAAGTTGGTACAAATGGACTCGCAAGCATTCTTTGGATTGCGCGATGAGTTGGGCATGCAACAAGGGGTACTATCGCAGTTGTCACAAGTAATTGTTCCAACCACGATTCTTGTTGGTGCAGCGGACAAGCCTTTTCGAATTGCCTCTGAGAAGATGGCTAATGAGATAGGTGGCTCGAAATTGGTTGTCGTATCTGATGCAGCCCATTCACCTCAATACGAGAACCGAGATGCTTGGTATGATGCCCTGCAAATACACTTTGAATCTATGAATACCTGACAGACGAACCTTAGAACACCTTTACTAATACTTTTCTTTGGCGACGAAACGAACGACCTTGCTGAATAACGTTTTTTAAACATAACAAAAGGAATAAGAGTTTGGATTACAAACATATACGACTTGAAATTAATAATAAGATTGCTGTTCTCACCCTTGACGCACCTGAAGTATTGAACGCATTGTCAGCGGACATGGTGACCGAGATATCACACGGTATCAGTGAAACATTAAAGCCTGATAGTGGCGTTCGTTGTTTGGTCATGACCGGTGAAGGTCGTGCTTTTTGTGCGGGAGCTAATCTGTCTGCAAGGGGACAGCCAACAGGTATGCCACCTGCAGGCCATGTGCTTGAAACGCACTACGCGCCGGTTATGAATAAGCTACGTAATCTGCCGTTTCCTTTTGTGACAGCAGTGAATGGTCCTTCGGTGGGCGTGGGCATGAGTTTTGCGATGATGGGAGACATGGTGCTCGCATCTGAAGATGCTTATTTTCTGCAAGCATTCGCTAACATTGGCTTGGTCCCAGATGGCGGCGCAACCTATCTGTTGCCGCGGCTAATCGGGTGGGGACGTGCGCTTGAGTTGTCAATGATGGCGGAAAAACTTCCCGCAAAAACCGCACTCGAATGGGGTCTTATAAACCGCTGTGTGGCTGCCGAAGATCTGATGCCTGAGGCAATGAAAATCGCAGAGAAATTTGCAAACGGACCAAAATCACTTGGCTTGATTCGCCAGGCCTACTGGCAAAGTTTGGAAAACAGTTTTGCGGAACAGATTCAGGTTGAAACGAATCTTCAAACGCAGGCGGGTAGGACCTTTGATAATCAAGAGGGTATTGCTGCGTTTCTCGAGAAGCGTTCTGCTAAATTCGAAGGGCGTTGATTCGCCCATAAGTTAGCTTAGCTAGCTTAGCGTAGCTTTTCATCAAACCGTCGCTGAGTGGCCGATTAAAACCACTCAGCAAGTTTGTTTGTCACAACCGGTGTGATGTTAAACGATATCGACCAATCAGGACCAAAGACATCGCCTTGCTCTAAAAAGTAGTTAAAATCAGCTTGTAGTTTCCATGGTCGTCCACCCATGACAACTGTCTTTCCAACCGCCAAGCTCATGGGGACTGTCCACTGCTCTGACGCCCAGTCATAGCTGATAATAGGGTAGGAACCAACATTCCAGCCACCGCCAGGTAGGTACGCGAAGAAGATGTTGACCGTTGTGAGACTGACGTCTTCAACGATGTCATCCGAACCTGCTACATCCCATTGATGATTGACGAGTGTTCCATAAACCGCCGTCTCAGTGACCTTGCCAAGAAACAGTTCTGGCCCTAAAGTCCATTTGTCGCGTCCCAGGGCATCTTCTGTTGCGGTTGGTATTGACGCGATGATTCCGATGCCAGTCAACACACCCGTTGCACTTGTTTTCGCGTAGATAAGATCAAATCCGATATCGCCCATGCCTGACTCAGAATCAAAATCAGACTGTATTGGATCGAAGACGGGCATATCGCTGACCAATGGTACGGCGGGACGCCAGATAATCTTGTCGCCATTTTCTAATGGGAAGGGCAGTGAAGGTTGAAACAAGGTGGTGAAGCCGGTCTCGCTATTGGCGTCGGGTAGACGACCTTCGTATTGGGTGAAAGTGTTTTTGAATGTTAGGCTCGCAAGCGCGGTATTAGGGTTTGCTAACTCTCTGGCAATTTTATCCGCTGATTTCTCGGCCATCGCTGGCAAATGTAGTAGCGAAAAGACGAATATTACGATCAGTTTTGTCGTTTTGCGCATTAGTTAATTCCGATTAACACAGCCGTTAGCATAATGGCACTGACGATCAAACACAACGCTATCGTTAGTTAGGTTTTATCTAAAATGGCAGCAAAAAAAAGAGAGGCGCAAACCTCTCTTTTTTTGTTCGTTACATTACTTCCGGACTAGTTCGATGTGGGTACATCTGTGAACGGGATACCCTTATCAACCCTGACGTCCTGCGGTAAACCAAGCACACGTTCGGCAATAATGTTTGCCATGATCTCATCGGTACCGCCGGCAATTCTTAAACCCGGAATACTCATATAGGTACCCTGGAATAAATTTGCCATCTCGTCGCCATCAGGATCTAAAACAATACCTGCCTGTTCCATTAGATCCATGGCAAAGGACGCTAGGTCTTGAGACTTAGGTGCTCCTACCAATTTACCAATGCTATTTTCAGGACCCGGTATCTCCCCCTTTGACAAAGCGGTCATAGACCGATAGCCAGTAAACTTAAGACCTGACTCCTGCACATACCAATTGGCCAGCTGGGCTCTAACGTGCTTGTCTTCGATCGCAGGCTTGTCATCGATATTGATTCTGTTGGCAAGATCCATCGCTGTTTTAAAGCCCGCAGCGCCGCCGCCGCCGCCAATCGATGCGCGTTCGTTCATCAGGGTTGTTAAAGCAACCTGCCAGCCTTGACCAACTTCGCCTAAGCGTTGGGCATCCGAGACGCGTACATCGGTGAAATAAACTTCATTGAAGCCCGAAGCGCCTGACATCTGTTTAATGGGTTTGATTTCAATACCCGGGCTTTTCATATCCAGGAAGAAATAGCTGAGTCCCTGATGTTTCGGCAGGTTTGGATCAGTTCGCAACACAATAATGCCGAAGTCGGAATATTGTGCACCGGAAGTCCAGATCTTCTGGCCATTAATTATCCAGTCGTCGCCATCTTTTTCCGCTTTCGTTCTTAGCGCAGCAAGGTCCGATCCTCCAGCGGGTTCACTGAAAAGTTGGCACCAGATTTCCTCACCGCTGGCGAGTTTTGGCAGATAGCGTTTTTTCTGCTCTTCGGTCGCCCACGTTTGTAGGGTGGGTGCTGCCATACCCTGTCCGATACTAAATACGCCGACATTGGGTGCTGCTATTTTAGCTTCTTCCTGATTCAGGATGACTTGCTCAATTGCGTTGGCGCCGCGGCCGCCGTATTCCTGCGGCCATCTGACACAAGCCCAGCCTGCGTCCGATTTACGTTTCTGCCAGAGTTTGGCTTTTTGCATGTCGGTTAAGCCGGCAAGATCTGCTTCCGATGGAGCGTTAGCGTTTAACCAGGCGGCAGCTTCTATTCTAAATGTTGCTTCTTCTGCTGAGTCATTAAAATCCATGGTCTACTCCTTAAGCGACGTTCTGTTGTTGGACGGCCGTGATTAATTTATCTTGCCATTGGGACTCACTGCCGATGTTGACCGACAAGAGCTTGGCGCGACGATAATGAAATTGGCAATCAAATTCCCACGTGAAACCCATTCCGCCATGGGTTTGTATGTTTTCCTTCGAAGCAAAGTAGTAGGCCTGGATGCCTGCAACACGGGTCGTTGCAGCTGCGATAGGAAGTTCATCAGCTGTGGTATCAAGCGCCCATGCGCCGTAATAGCAGTTTGATCTTGCGAGTGTATTTTTAACATACATATTTGCAAGCTTGTGCTTGATTGCCTGATAGCTCGCAATAGAGCGACCGAATGCAAAGCGACCGAGTGCATATTCCTTGGCCATGATGAGTGCAGCATCAGAGCCACCGGTTTGCTCCCAAGCAAATAAAATGGCGGCGCGATTGAAAATATTTTGAGTTGCAGCCCAACCTTGTCCTTCTTCGCCCATGACTTGGGCATCTGCATTATTAAAGGTAATTTTTGCATGGGACCTTGAGGGGTCTAAAGTGCTAATGACTTCTCTAACGACACCTGTCTGATTGAGATCAACAATGCATAAGTTCGCGCCATCGCCCTCATCTGTGCGGGTTACAACCACGGCAAAGTCAGCGATATCGCCATCCGCAACGGGTAGCTTCGTTCCTGAGACGGAACTTCCACCTGTCGTTGTTAGGTTCTTAGGGGTTGTCTGGCCTTGGGTTTCGCCTAAGGCAAAGGTACCAATTGCCTCGCCGCTTGCGAGCTTCGGTAGCCAGGTTTCTTTCTGAGTTTTCGTTCCATAGGCGATGAGCGCTTCAGTTGCGAGATAGACGGAAGAAGAGAAGGGCAGTGGTGCAACAGCTCGACCTAGTTCGTCAGCGATGACTGACAGTTCCAAGTAGCTCAAACCGAGGCCATCGTACTCCTCGGGGATCACGGTTGAGGTCCATCCCATTTCAGCTACCTTTTTCCATAAATCCCTATTAAAGGGTTCGTCGCCTTCAAGAGCGGCCCGAACGACCTTCATCGAGCAATTATCTTGAAGAAAACCTCTCGCCTGCTCACGAAGCAGATTTTGTTCTTCGGAAAATTCAAAATTCATGTGTCACATCCCTCTATCTAAAGTTGAAATTTTAAAAAAATATCCGTGGTAGCGGTATTCTGTGCTCTTCGGTTCCTTTGTAATAGAACTTACCTGACTCTGCAAGAATCGTTGCCATTGTAGCCGGCGCTTGTTCTAGACGGTGCCTCGATGAGCGCATCAGTATTTTTTCAATACCACTAAAGATACGTTTTTAGATACCCATTGAGCAAGTCACTATTTCAATACTGTGATACGCTGACCGCGTCTTTCACTTCATCAACAGATGTCAATGAGCCGCGACCAATTTCTCCATCGGGTGCTTGCCATTGGCTTGGTTTGCAGCTGTTTCATTTTGTATTGGCCGGTAAGAAACCATGGTTTTGTTTGGGATACAGTCCAATTCATGGTTGAGAACCCTTGGCTCAGAGAGCCTTCGAACGAGGATTGGGTTGCTATGTTTACGCAAGCCCACCGCGCTAATTGGCAACCATTGGTATGGGTTTCTCACGTAATCGATTTTAAACTTTTCCGTGATGATGCTGGTTTGCACCATCTGTCGAATGTGTTTTATCACGCTATTAATACCCTATTGGTGTATTGGTTCATCCAAAAACTGCTGCCTTCGAATGCCAGAAAAAGTATATGGATAGCTTTTTGGTCTGCATTTATTTTCGCTGTTCACCCTCAACACGTGCAGTCGGTGGCTTGGCTGGTAGAGCGAAAAGATACCCTTTCAGTCATGTTTTCTTTGTTGTCCTTAGTCTGTTGGGTGAGTCATTTTCGGCATAACAGAAAGCTAAGTTTGCTGTTTTTTTTATTCGCGCTAATGTCTAAGCCCATGGCGGTGACATTGCCTCTAGTGATGATTTTACTCGATATCTACCCGCTGAAACGCCACGAGAAGCTAAAAGACATTGGGCCGCTCATTGCTGAGAAATGGTATTTTCTGCTGCTGAGTTTGGTGGTTGGCTTGTTGACACTGACGACCCAACAAATAGCCATGTCTTCGGTGCAGGATTTGCCTGTTTCTGTGAGGGTGTTGAACGCCATGCATAACAGCTGGTTTTATGTTGGTAATTACCTTTGGCCTGTGAATTTATCGCCATTTTACCCGTATCCCCAAGATATTGGGTTGATCACAAAACTTAGCTTTTGGTTGCCCGGTTTGTTCTTCCTACTGGCAACCTCGATCGCAACCTGGGTGTTATGGCTGCGAGAAATTAGATGGCCGGCGCTGTGCTTCTTTTTCTATCTTATTACCTTTGCGCCTGTGAGTGGTTTGATTCAAGTCGGTCCCGCCAGAGCGCTGGATTATTATGTCTATTTCGCAACACTTCCACTGGGCACATTGATCGTTCTGGCTAGTTATTTTGTTATCGATAAGGTGCCACCGTTACGCTTACCGACTGCTGCGCTGTCGTTTTTTGTCCTTGTCGTGCTAGTGCTTTTATCCGTACAGAACATTACTTTGTGGCGTAACGAACAAACCCTGTGGACGCGAGCTTTTGATTTATATCCAGAATCGGCATACATCAATCGGAATCTTGCCAGCGTTTACTTTTCGATGGGTGATTTAGATAATGCTTTGGTTCACGCAGAGCTCAGCGAGCGTTATGGATCCCCCGATACTGAATACTTGTCTTCGCTAAAAGAATTTATCCGTCAGAGACTTCACGCTCAACAGAGCAAGCAGTATCAACAACACCAAGCCACCGAGACTCAATTGGAAAGCATTGTGGACTGATTTTATGGCTTGATAATGGTAGTCTCAGAGCAAATATTGATAGAACTGTTTAGTTAAGCGATAAGGCGATATATCAGTCGGATCATTAACCCGAAGGTTGTTTGAAACTTCAACATAAACCATAGCAAAGTGCGAGAGAGCATGTCCGGATTTGTCATAGCGTCACCCAATATTACTACCCTGGCTGTGCGTGGGTCTGTCGATCTTTTTCCAGTCAGCGAAATTTACTGTGTCGGCAGGAACTATGCTGACCATGCGATAGAGATGGGCCATGATCCAAATCGGGAAGCGCCATTCTTTTTTATGAAACCCCGGTACACAATCCTCACATCGTCGCAGAAAATGCAGTACCCAGCTCATTCGAAAGACGTTCACCATGAGGTTGAATTGGTTGTCGCACTCAGATCAGGCGGAGAAAATATCTCGGTTGAGGACGCAGCGGGTCACATATTTGGCTATGGCGTCGGTATCGATATGACTCGACGTGACCTTCAAGCTCAAGCCAAAGAAAAACGCCGTCCGTGGGAGTCAGGTAAAACATTTTTGCACGCCTCACCTTGTTCAGAACTTATTTCGATTGAACAGACCGGCGAGCTCAATGAAGGTAATATTCAATTGCGAGTTAATGATGAATTGCGTCAATCAGGCAATCTGAACCAAATGATTTGGAAAGTCTCTGAAGTCATTAGCAGACTCTCAGAGTTATTTCATCTGCAGCCCGGAGACCTTATTTATACTGGCACGCCAGCCGGAGTAGGACCTATTGAGCGGGGCGATAGACTCACCGCAATAATTGATAATGTGACTCGTCTCGATCTCGACGTCGCGCAGGGGTAGTTTTTGACAACCGATATTTCTCAACGCTTTATTTTTGACGATACCGATATTCGAGGTGACATCGTGTCGCTTCAACACTGTTTCAAGGAAATCATTGTAGACAATGATTATCCTCCCGGGGTCGCAGCTCTGTTAGGCGAATTTCTTGTTGCCAGTGTATTGATGAGCAGCACGATTAAGTTCGAAGGGCGCCTTGTATTGCAAGCGCGTGGCAAGGGAGACTTGTCTTTACTCATGGCTGAGGTTACCCACGATAGGCAGATTCGGGGCATTGCCCGCTACAAGCAAGACGTGGCAGAACCGGATATGCAGAAATTGTTTGAAGGGGGCGCGTTGGCGGTAACAATCGAACCGACTAACGGCGAACGCTATCAAAGTTTAGTACCCATTCAGAGCAGCAAATTGTCAGATTGTTTAGAGCATTATTTTGAACAATCCGAGCAACTTGCAACTTCAATTACCTTAGCTAGTTCGCAAAACGCCGTGAGTGGTTTGTTGCTGCAGCAGTTGCCACGGCAGTTGGTCACAGACGTCGCCGAGCGCGCAAATCAATGGCAGCATGTAACGGTTTTGACAAACACGCTGACGGATGATGAGCTCATTACATTACCAGGCACTGAAGTGCTGAACAGATTATTTGTCGAGGAACAGATTCGGCTATTGGATGAAAATAATATTCAGTTCCGTTGCACCTGCTCTACGCAGAGGACGGCAAGAGCGTTAGTATTAATTGATGCGGCCGAGTTAGATGCGATGTTTGAAGAGACTTCGGTCATTGAAATGAATTGTGAGTTTTGCTCTAAGCAATACGCATTTAGTCGAGAAACATTAACAGAAGTGCTCGAGGGCGAACGCAATATTAATTAAAATTTAGTCAATATATGTCTTATCAGGAGTAATCTTTTATGAAAACCCTTGCGGATATTAGTCGGTTTCATCGTCAGCGACGACCCGACAAGCGGGCGATGTTATTTACAGACGACGATCGTCAATGGAGTTTCGAAGCGTTAGACATTGAAGCCTGCCAATGTGCGAATGCGCTAGCAGCACTCGGCGTTGGAAATCAGGATCGAGTTGCCTATCTCGATAAAAATCAGCCCGAATACTTCACGTATCTATTTGGTGGTGCCAAGCTTAATGCTGTTTCTGTCGCGGTTAATTGGCGCCTGGCGCCAACTGAAATGGAATACATCCTCAATCATAGCGAGGCGAAGGTACTGTTGATCGGCGAAGATTTCCTACCCCACCTTGCTCAAATTAATCTAGATCTTGAACACATTATCGTTTTGGGTGATCCCGGCGATTCGGGCTATTTAACCTATCAGCAGTGGCTTTCCGGGCAATCGAGTGTAGACCCGCAATATGCAGCGGATCCAGCAGATACCTGTTATCAACTTTATACTTCAGGTACGACAGGCTTGCCGAAGGGGGTGGAGACAACCCATAACAATTTGATGGCGATGATGCAGGGTGGATTGGGTCCGCTTGAGTTTGATGACAGCGCTGTAAACCTTGTTTGTATGCCTCTCTTTCATATATCCGGCAGTGGTTGGGGCGTGGTCGGCTTGTATGCCGGTGCGGACAGTATTCTGCTTAAAGAACCTGACATGCAGGAAATATTGAGGGCGATTCCTGCCTATGGTGTTTCTCATTCGGTGTTTGTGCCGGCCGTACTGCAATTTTTACTTGCCCAACCCAACATTAACGATGTCGATTTAAGCAGCATGCAATCGATTGCCTATGGCGCGTCACCGATCACAGAGCAAGTACTTGTCAGTGCGATGGAAACATTTGGATCGAATTTCTTTCAAGTCTATGGCCTGACGGAGTCCACCGGTGGCGTCACCATGTTGCTGCCGCAAGACCATGACCCTGGTGGGCCACGGGCGCACCTGCTGCGTTCCTGCGGTAAACCCGTTGTTGGACATGAATTGAAGATCGTCGATGCTGACTCGGGGCAAGAAGTGACAGAGGGTGGTGTTGGCGAAATATGGCTGAAAGGGCCGCAGATCATGCGCGGCTACTGGCGTAATGATCAAGCAACTAACGATTCTATTGACGCTGACGGATGGTTTAAGTCGGGCGATGCGGGTTATTTGTTGGAAGGTTACCTCTTCATCCACGATCGGGTTAAGGACATGATTATTTCCGGCGGCGAGAATATCTATCCGGCGGAAATTGAGAATGCGCTAATGAAACTCGACGGTGTCAGTGACGCGGCGGTTATCGGTGTACCAGACGATCGATGGGGTGAGACGGTCAAGGCAATCATAACGCGGGTCGATGAAGGGCTATCGGAGGAGGATGTGATAAGTCACTGTCGTAAAAATCTTGCCCATTATAAATGTCCAAGCTCGGTTGAATGGATGCAGGAAATTCCGCGTAATCCATCGGGGAAAATCTTAAAAACCGAACTCAGAAAACCTTACTGGCAAGGTAGAGAACGCAATGTCTCATAGCTGTTCGCGTAGTGGCTATGCAAACAGCTATTTATACTGCGCGTAAGGCGGAAAATTTAACAACGTCTTTGATTAATCATATCGAGACGTACCAATTGTATTCAATGAATGGGCACGAGCATGAAATTAGATAGTGGGATAGCAGGAAATCTGGATAACGTGGCGATGAGCGCCAAGAAGCTGGAGCAGGCGGGCTTTGATGGTGCGATGTCTATCGAGACCGCGCATGATCCTTTTTTCCCTTTATTGCTAGCGGCTAATGAAACTGAGCGAATTGAGTTAATGAGTTCTATTGCCGTCGCATTTTCTCGCACACCCATGCTGCTTGCAAATATTGGGCATGATTTAAATAGTTATTCGAAAGGTCGATTTGTGATGGGTCTAGGCTCCCAGATCCAACCCCATATTACTAAACGTTTCAGTATGCCTTGGTCATCACCGGCGAAACGTATGCGCGAGTTCATTCTGGCGATGCGTGCTATTTGGAGCGCCTGGCATAACGGCGAACGTCTCGACTTTAAAGGTGACTTCTACACTCACACGTTAATGACGCCAATGTTCACGCCGACTGATAATGACTACGGTGCGCCGAAGGTTCTGCTTGCGGCAGTTGGACCGAAGATGACGGAGGTTGCCGGGGAGGTTGCTGATGGGGTCATTTTGCATGCTTTTACAACGGAAAAGTACATGCGTGAAGTGACGTTGCCATCCATTGACATTGGACTGGCCAGATCGGGTCGTGATCGTAAGGACTTCCAAATCTCCTATCCTTGTTTCAGCGTCACAGGCAATACAGAAGAAGAGTTTGCCGCAAACAAGGCGGCCGTAACGAAACAGATTGCGTTTTACGGTTCGACTCCGGCCTATGCGCCAGTGCTGGGCGTGCATGGTTGGGGCGATTTGCAGCCCGAGCTAAATCGCATGTCTAAACAGGGACAATGGGACGAAATGGCCGGTTTGATTACCGATGACATACTGAACGAATTTGCTGTAGTGGGTGAATCAGAGCAAGCCATTGATCTGTTTAAATCCCGTTTTGGCGACGCTGTAGACCGCACGACGGCTGGATTCGCGGCGAAGGATGATGAGCATCGGCAGACCTTACTCGCGCGAATGCGAAGCTGAGCAAGCCTTAAGCTGTTTAAACCGTCGCTAATTTGTTTGGCGGCGGATACCTCTTGTGCCACGGCCCCGGTGGCGCTGTTATCTTTAGCAAATTCATTAATCTGCTAGCCCGTGGTGCACCGATGCGGGTTTGGCCCTCATCGTGCTCTTGTTGGATGCGGTCGAGACATAAGGCATTTGCTATTGCCGTGGCGATGATTCAAGATTAAAACGTTCGTTTGAATTAATTTCTCATGTTTGCAAACATCAAGGTGACTGTTGATGGTCAGCGAAAGAACAAAAAAACTTGGCAAGCCGCTTGAATCGGACGATCCCTTGTCAGCAAGGGTGTTATCGCCACAGAAGTTCAGTTCTGGAGACGATGAAATTCGTAAAGCCACGCCCGCAGACACCCAATGTCGCATTTTAGATGCCGCTGAACAGTTGTTTATTCAAAACGGTTTCTCTGCAACATCCTTGCGTGCGATCGCGAAACTTGCCGACGTTAACCTTGCAGCGACGCATTACCACTTTGGTTCAAAAGAAGGTTTGCTAGCGGCAACTGTGCATCGTCGTATGAAGCCAATTAACGAAAGTCGAATGCAACAATTAGGCGATCTGAGCACGCAGTCTGAAACAACCGTCGAAAACCTTGTTGATGTTTTTCTCAGCCCCCTTAAATCTAAGGGGTTTAATCCCATGCTACCTAAACTGATGGCAAGAGTTTATGGAGAACCTGAGTCGATTTCGAAACCGCTGATCGACAATGAATTCTCTGAATTGCTCGCATCGTTCATTGATCTTTTAAGCAAGACAATTCCGCAGGTGCCAGAGACCGAGCTTCGCTGGCGTTTTCATTTTGTCGTCGGCGCATTGTTACAGCTGTTGAATTTTCCAGCCCCGCAGGGATTAACTTCAGTCAGTGAGCAGGCAGGTTATGAAGCGCTTAAGGCTTTCGCCATTGCTGGCCTTATGCAGGGTTGTCGCGATACTTCGTGAGTTTGTTAGAAATGTGACAAGAAAGTCAAAGAGCCTTAAGGAGAGACAGTGAGAAAGTTATTACCCTTTATTATTGTTCTAATTGGTTTTGCACTGGCTGGTGCGCTGATCGTGACCGGTCCAACGGTTCAATCGAGACCGGTAGCCGCTCTTGCTCCGTTGGTGCGGGTGTTGGAAGTCCAGCCTCGAAGTGTGCGTTTGGTGACGAAAACCAACGGTACGGTCGTACCTCGAACGGAAAGTGAACTCACCCCTGAAGTTTCGGGGAGAGTCATTTCTGTATCATCTTCAATGGTCTCTGGCGGTTTTTTCAAAGCGGGTGACGAACTGCTTAGAATTGACTCCCTTGATTATGAGGTCGCTTTGGAGGAGGCCAGGGCAAGACTTGCCCGGTCAGAAAGCGACTTAGTCAATGCGAATAAGGCGCACGAACGGCAAATGGATCTCGCTAGAAAGCAATCGGCGAGTGCTTCCCAAAAAGATGATGCGCTAAACCGACTGAAGATAGCCGATGCGACGCTGAGAGAATCTATTGCGAAGTTGTCACGTGCTAAACGTGACCTTGATAGAACTAAGATTCTCGCGCCTTATGATGGAAGGGTGCGGTCAGAAAAGGTCGATGCCGGGCAATTTGTCAACCGAGGCGTTTCAATCGCAACAATTTATGCGACGGATTTCGCCGAAGTGAAACTACCTATCCACGATGATGAACTCGAGTTTTTGAGTGCGGCCATTGTTAACCCGGAAAAGTCATTGCATCAAACTAAGGTAACATTGCGGGCGCGATTTGCAGGTGCTGAGCATGAATGGCAAGGCGTCGTTGCGCGAACAGAAGGCGAATTAGACCCTAAAACCAGAATGGTGAATATCATTGCCAGGGTCGCATCTCCCTATGCCCAGCAAGGATCGAGACCGCCCCTGGCGATCGGTCTGTTTGTGGAAGCAGAAATTTATGGTGCACAGCTCGACAACATCGTTGTACTACCAAGATCCGCCTTGCACGACAATGACACGGTCTATTTGGTTGATGCCAATGGCAAGCTTGAGATTAGGCAGGTGCAAGTCCGCAGGGTTGTTGAGGATGAAATCTATGTCGAAGCGGGTCTCATGGCAGGTGAACGGGTATGTGTTTCGTCTTTGGCGAACCCCGTCCGTGGTATGAAGCTGCGTCTGCAAGCGCCGGTAATCAACACAGCCAACAATACTAATAATGCGAGCAACGGCTTATGAACGGCCCGATCGCTTGGTTTGCAAAAAATGCAGTTGCGGCAAATTTACTGCTATGTCTGATTGTATTGGGTGGATTAGTCGCGTTACCAAAAATCCCTCAAAAGACCTTTCCTGATATCGATGTCAATATTATAACAGTATCGGTGATGTATCTCGGTGCTGCACCGGAAGAAGTTGAGCAGGGCGTGTGTATCCGTATTGAAGAAGAGTTAGAAGGGATAGAAGGTGTAGAACAAATACGCTCGGTGGCAAATGAAGGCTTCTGTTCGGTGCAAGTTGAACTATTTGAAAATGCGGATCCCTCCAGGGGTCTTGATGATGTAAAGAATCGAATAGATTCGATCGACACATTTCCAATTGAAACTGAAAAGCCGATTATTACGCTTGTGTCTCCGCAACGTTCTGTGATGGATATCGCGCTAACAGGCCCTCAAGATGAAAAGACACTAAAGGTGCTGGGGCAAAGGGTGAGAGATGAAATAGCCGCTTTACCAAAAGTCACGCAAGTGACGTTAGCAAATACTCGCCCTTATGAAATTTCGATTGAAGTTTCTGAAGCGTCTCTTCGAAAAAACGGTATGAGCTTTGATGACCTAACGAAATCAGTAAGGCTTGCGTCACTGGACATGCCGGGTGGTAGTATTAAAACGCGTGGGGGCGAAATTTTGCTGCGCACAAAAGGCCAAGTATATTGGGGTACTCAGTTTGAAGATCTGGTTATTCTGACCCGTAACGATGGCACCCGCTTGTATCTGAAGGATGTAGCAACGGTTATCGATGGTTTTGAAGATACAGATCAAAAACTGCGCTTCAATGGTAAGCCAGCGGCGATAATACGAGTATCGCGCATAGGCGAGCAGGATGTGATGGAAATTACCACTGCACTGTCACGCTACCTTGAGACAACCGCGCAGGATCTTCCTGAAGGTGTTGAGCTGACGGTTTGGAACGACAATTCTCTGATACTTAAAGAGCGGCTCGACACATTGTTAAATAGTGCTCGGCAGGGCTTCTTCATGGTGCTGTTACTGTTAGCCCTGTTTCTAAGGCCGCGACTGGCTTTCTGGGTCAGTCTTGGCGTCCCCGTCGCCTTTTTGGGGGCTTTGTTTTTAGTCTCCAGTTTGGGGCTGTCGATTGACGCAATTTCATTGTTTGGCTTCATCTTAGTGCTGGGTATTTTGGTTGATGATGCGATTGTGGTGGGTGAAAACGTTTATTCGAACCAACAAAGAGGCGGTTCTTTTCTGGACGGTGCAATTAAAGGTACGCAACAGGTTTCAGTACCGGTTATTTTTGGTGTCTTGACGACGGTGGCGGCTTTCATGCCATTCCTATTTGCGCCGGGAACGATGGGGCAAATCCAATCAATTATCGGCACCGTCGTGATGTGCTGTTTGGTTTTTTCTCTGATCGAATCTCAGTTAGTGCTACCGGCGCACTTGAGTCATGGCGAAGAAACAAAGCCTGAAGCTGAGGTAGGGTTACTGCTAATTCCAATGGTTGCTATTCTCCTGCTCGAAGTTGCGACGAATATTCAAAATTATCTTGGTTACGCACTATTGGTTGCATCCAGCTTGTATTGTCTGCATCTAATCGGGTTGTTTAGTCCTTTCGCTATAAAGGTCATCGCTATTCAAGCGAAGTTTGCTGCACTTTTAGAGTATTTTATTTACGTTAAGTTTAAAGGGTTGGCCAGGTTGGCCTTGCGGGAAAAATATCTGACACTCGCGATTGCGCTGGTGGCATTTCTTTCAACTGTTGGCATTTTGGGCAGTGGCCGTTTGCCATTTTCTTTTTTTCCGCCGCTAGCGTCGGATCAGGTCATCGCGGCACTTACAATGCCTTTGGGCACGCCAGCAGAAGACACGGAAGCTGCCATTGTACGACTGGAGCAAAGTGCTAATCGGATCGCAGAGCGACTCGCGCAACAATCTCCGACGGCTCCGCCAGTTGTTCACATGTTGACTGCGTTAGGTAGTCACCCGGTCATGGGTGCTGGCAATGGTCCGCCCGGGGCACCCAGTACGCAGTCTTCTGGCGGACATCTCGGCGAGGTAACGATGCAATTGACACCGAGCCAGTCCAGAAATATACAAACTCGCGAGGTGGCAAACCTATGGCGTGCAGACGTCGGGTCGATTGCCGATGCGGTTGAGTTATCTTTCAATTCATCATTGTTCACGGCGGGCGAAGCCATAAATATCCAGTTGGAAGGTGACAACCTCGATGAGCTCAAACAGGTTGCAGGGCAAATCACCGCCAAGTTGTCCGAGTATCCAGGTGTGATTGATATTTCCGATAGCTTTCGTTCTGGAAAACAAGAGCTTAAGTTGGACATAGAGCCATCTGGAGAATCTTTAGGTTTGACCCTGGGTGCACTCGCTCGGCAGGTAAGACAAGCATTTTACGGTGAAGAGGTGCAGAGAATTCAGCGCGGTCGGGATGATGTCAAAGTTATGATTCGATACACCGAAAAGGAGCGCAGGACATTAGGCACCTTGGATACGATGCGAATTAGGACACCTGATGGCTACCAGGTCCCTTTCAAAACGGTTGCTAAGGCAGAGCTAGGGCAGGGTTTTTCGGCTATCAAGCGGTCGGATCGTCGACGTGTCGTCAATGTGACTGCGGATGTGGATCGCACGCTGATAACAGCGAATGAAGTGATGGCGGGGCTCGGTGCGGGTGAAATTCAAAAAATCATGCAGGACTATCCTCGTGTTAGCTATTCGTTAGAAGGCGAGCAAAAGGAGCAGGGTGAAGCCGTATCAAATTTGGTGCCGTTATTTGGTTTAGCACTGTTTGTCATTTATGCGTTATTGGCAATACCCCTTAAATCCTATAGCAAACCTTTGATCATCATGAGTGTCATTCCCTTTGCGCTTGTCGGTGCTATTTGGGGTCACTTGATTATGAAGAATGCCGGCTATGTCAGTGGTTTGGCTATGATGTCCATTTTAGGCTTCATCGCAGCATCGGGTGTCGTGGTCAACTCAAGCCTTGTACTTGTGCATCGCATCGGCAACCTCAGGGATGCGGGGCAAAATGTTTATGACGCAGTTTTGAATGCAGCTGTTTCCCGGTGCCGACCGATTATGTTGACGTCGTTGACGACATTTATCGGCCTAACGCCACTGATGCTGAATAAGAGTGTAGGTGCACAGTTTTTGGTGCCGATGGCGATATCATTGGCCTTTGGTGTATTTTTCGCAACGGTTGTAACGTTGCTCGTCGTTCCTGCCGGTTACCTCGTTTTTGAAGGTGGTGACAGCGGTGAGTCTGTTAGTGATGCCACGTCTGAAAACACAGACCTACCGCTCGAACCCATCGTTTCAAATCGACCGATCGATGTGTGATTGATTATCGCTGACATACCAAGCTGAATGGCAATTGCATGTTATTCTTGGGTGAATTAAGGTCAGCTCCACGAAGAGAATTAGAGCTGAAGACAGCTGTTTTTATGGCAAAACAATCCTACAGAAAGACACCGAAGGTGAATATGTTTAGAAAATTAGTGTTAATAGCACTGGGGTGCTCAATTTCTGTCGTCAATGCCGACGACCTGAAAAAGGCCAAACCTGAGTCTGTTGGCATGTCGAGTGAAAGGTTAGAGCGAATTAAACCCTACATGCAGGCTTATGTGGATAACGATGAATTGGCGGGCATGGTTACGCTGATCGCACGAAAGGGCAAGATCGTCCATTTCGAAGAAGTCGGTAAACTAAACCTCGACACTGGCAAAAAGCTGGAGAAAGATTCCCTGTTTCGCATTTATTCGATGACGAAGCCAATTGTTACCACGGCGGCAATGATGCTGTACGAAGAAGGTAAGTTTCAGCTTACTGATCCGGTTTCGATGTATCTGCCTGCTTTCAAGGGTGTGAAGGTGCTTGTCGATGGTGAGGAAGTTGATGCAACCCACGAATTTACGATTCGTGAATTGATGAGCCATACAGCGGGTTTAACCTACGGTGTTTTCGGCAACACAGAAATCGACCAAGCCTATCGCGCGGCATTTTGGGAACAAACGGGTGAGAATAAAGTTGCGACTATAGAAGAGATGGTCAACGAGATGGGCGATATCCCTCTTCTCTATCAGCCCGGCACAAAGTGGGTCTACAGTCTTTCTGTTGATGTACTTGGTCGATTGATTGAAGTTGTGTCGGGGCAGGCACTGGATGTGTTTTTGCAAGAGCGGATGTTTGGCCCGCTGGATATGGACGATACGTTCTTTGAAGTACCCAAGAACAAAGTGAAAAGATTCGGCACTAACCATCAACGTAGTAAGGACGGTATTCTGACAGTCATGGATCGACCAGAAAGTAGCGCCTTTGCTAATGAGGTGACATTCTTCTCCGGTGGCCATGGTTTAGTGAGTACCGCTATGGACTATATGCGGTATTCACAGATGATGCTTAATGGCGGAGAACTTGAGGGTGTACGTATTGTGAGTCCGACGACTATTGAATTGATGACCCGCAACCAACTCAATGAAGGCTTAAAATCTGGTTACGGCGAAAGACCCGGCGTGGCTGGTACATTGGGGTTCGGTTTAGGGTTCGGTGTGGCGACCGCGCCACCTAAAGTAGGCTCAGGCTCAAAAGGAGAGTTTAATTGGGGTGGCGCTGCCGGCACGCTATTTTGGATTGACCCTGAAGAAGAGCTGACCGCTGTGCTAATGGTACAGATGATGCGCAACCCTATAAATCTGCGTGCTCAGTTTAAAGCACTCACTTATCAGGCGATCGTCGAGTAGAAAGTGATCTAGTTTATCGCTGATACGAAGGAAACAAGAGTGGGCAATCTGCCCACTTTTTTTTGCTCGTAGAAAAGTTATGAGACAGGGTGTTAAAGGCGTTGTTGATTCAAGCCACAGATGAGTCTTGCGCCGTAAGCCTGAAAGCGATAATTGCTCGCTTGTCGAATCGACCGATCAGGCGTGATAAGAAATTTGCTAGCCTCATTTGTAGACCATATTTTTCTGTAAATGCGGGGTACATCGCGTTTATCTCAAGCTGGTCTTCTACGATGCGTGCATTACCTTCAATCCATTCGCCATGAATTTTGCCTCTGACATCGCAAGGGGCAATCTTTATCTTCGTATTGTTGCGAAGTCTTTTTACCTTGCCCGCTTTAGCTTCTGAAAAAACGTAGTAGTTGCCTTCATGCGCAGCGACCCACACCGGCGTATTGACCGAAACACCGGTCTTTCGATAGGTGGCTAGGTTGATGTAAATCTCTTTCGCTGGGTCGAATTTGAGTTCGTTCATGATGAGCTACTTATAACGTTGTTTATCAGAGCTTCGTTAATGGGTTTTGTTACTGCGGTTAAGAAGTTCGTTGGTTAGGTCGCCAATTCGGCCTTGCCAAGCTTCTTCGTACTCGATTGACCATTCTGATCGCAGTGTATCTTTGACTGCAACTCTGACGGCATCTAATAGCTTGATGTACATATCGGGTTCGACGTTGTAGGCAGACTCGTGGTTCTTAACCTCAAAGTTGAGGTATTCGGCTTCGGGTTGATAATTCTCCACCATCAGTAGACGGAACACTTCCTCCATCATTTTGCCTCTCACCAGTTCATCTATATGACTCATCAAATCTTCGGACTCGGGACTTGATTTGAAATATTTGTCGTAAATCAGCGGCGTGATGTCGGTGCCAGTTTCCGCCGCAAGTTCAAATGACTTAAGCACTAGATCCATTGGATTCTGCCTCTCTCTCAGCTGTTTTTAGATCGTCGCCAAGATATTTAGCGGCGTTAAAGTAATTGAAAAACGAAATGATGTAGACAAAGGCGCAAATGAATAGTGCATAACGTAGTGAGTCCACATCAGTCATGCCGTACGCACTTTGGAACATGTCACTGAGCAAGCCAACCGCCGTTGGACCCAAAACAAGTCCGATGATGTTGATAATAAACAGTAGTAATGCGGATGCGGCGGCGCGCATGGCCAGCGGCGCAAGTGACTGGGTCATACCAAAGGTTGGTCCGGTATAAAGATTGACCATGAAGGCGGGTATTATGTAGAAGCCTAAGCTCCACCAGAGGTTTTCAGTTAGGTACACGGCAAGACTAAAGGGCACAGAAATTAGAAAGCCGATCGCCGGTACCCACATGTACCAACGAATATCTTTAACACCCAATCGATCACAAACAATACCGCTGAGGAATGTGCCTAAACCACCGGCGATTCCTATGATAAGTCCAAGCGAAGTGCCCACTTGGGTCGCGGTCATATCGTGGGTACGAATGAGAAATGATGGCATCCAGGCAATCGCCCCATAGCCAACAAATGCCTGCGTGGCTGCACCCATCGAGAGATGACGGAAGGACTTGTAGCCCCACATGGTGTTTAGCACTTGCTTGAAGGGAATATTAACTTTCTTTTGAACTCTACCTTCCGAATAGCCTCGAGGGGGCTCTTTGATTGTCAGTTTCAATATGATTGCGAGCGCGATACCAGGTAATCCGACCAGAAAGAATGCACTTCGCCATCCAAACACATCGTTAATGATACCGCCCGCAAAGTTACCGAAGAGAATGCCTACGGGTATGCCGATTGCGTAGATACCCAGGGCGGATGCGCGTGCATCGGGAGGGAAATAATCCGCTAATAGTGAGTGTGAAGGAGGGCTGCCACCTGCTTCACCGATGCCCACACCAATACGGGCGATAAGTAAGTGCCAAAAGTTCTGTGCTAAACCGGAGAAGGCCGTCATTGCACTCCAGATAGTCAAGCAGATGGCGATAATGTTTACGCGTGAATACCTATCTGCAAGGCGAGCAATGGGAATACCCAGCGTGGCATAAAATATTCCGAAAGCGACGCCACTGAGTGCGCCGATTTGCGTATCGGATAAGTCGAGGTCGGTCTTGATAGATTGAGCGAGAATGGCAAGAATTTGACGATCGATGAAATTGAAAGTATAGACAACCAGCAGTATGCCGAGTACATAATGAGTATACCCTTTGGTGTATAAAGGTTTCTCTGGTGTTTCCGGTGAGTCGGTCGATTCTTCGACAGTGTCTGACATCCAGGACTCGATATGGGTTACAAGTTTATAACCTGAGCATAGCAAAGCTGGCGTATAGATAGAAAAAAAGTTGAAGGGATCGTTGGCCTAACTTTATTCCATGTATTTCACAATACGGCATTTATCTTTACGGCACCTGTATAAAGAGTCTTTATCCTGCCTTCGAATCAAATGACAAACCACAGCTGATTAACCAAGTGAAGAAGACGATCAGACAAGCCTTTAGAATATTATCTATGCGGTTGTTTTTGTTGTTTTCGGTTTGTTTTTGTTCACAATTTTCACCGCAGTTTCCTTTGAACAATTTCTTCATCTGCCGCCATTCCTTGGCATGATGTTCGGTCTATCTTATCTAGCGCTTTATGCTTATTACGTTAAGCGAACCTCGCCAAATAACCATGAGGATATCCAGCATTTCGATCTGTTCTCTCGTGTCGCGCAGGCGGAGTGGGATACCTTATTTTTCTTCTTTGGGGTTATCTTTTGCGTTGGCGGTTTAGGCTTCATTGGTTACCTTGAAATCTTGTCGACAACCCTCTACGACGGCTGGGGTGCAACTAACGCGAACATAACGCTAGGCGTTGTATCCGCTATTATTGATAACATTCCGGTGATGTTTGCCATATTGACCATGGAACCAGAGATGAATTCGTTTCAATGGTTATTGATAACGCTCACCGCAGGTGTTGGCGGTAATCTGTTGTCGATAGGCTCTGCTGCGGGTGTTGCCTTGATGGGACAGGCAAGGGGTGTGTATACCTTCTTCGGCCATCTTAAATGGAGCTGGGCAATAGCGTTGGGCTATGTTGCTTCGATCTATACGCACTTTCTGGTTAACGGCTAATCGCTATAGAAGAACCGCCCAGTTAGATCCGCTTGAGCTGATCGAGTAGGGCGGATCTATTTGAGTGAGTTTGCTAGATAAAAGTTGCGAACTCGTCGATCGGTCGTCTCTGCGAGACGAGAGAATTGACAGCTGCTGAAGTATCCTCGTAACCAATAGCGACACCGCAGAACAGCATGAGCTCCTGTGGTGCCTTCACAAAGCGGCTTACGGTATCTGCTCTTGTTGCCCAAGCTTCTTGAGCACAGGTGCTTAATCCGGCTTCTTGAGCGAGCAGCATGAAGGTCTGTAAAAACATGCCTAAGTCAGACCATTGAGGTTTACCCATTTGCCGATCGACGTAACAAAAAATGGTTGCTGGCGCGCCAAAACATCGATAGTTCTCCATCAAGCGTCGGATACGGCCGCCACGGTCTTCTCTTGGGATCTCCAGCAAGGCATACATGTCTTCGCCTACCTTAAAGCGTGATGAGCGATAAGGTTCTTTTAGACTCTCTGGGTAAATTTCGTATGCGGCTTGTTCCGGCTCTGTTGAGGCAGCAACATGTTTGTGAAAATCCTGCATCGCTGTGTCGTTTATAACAAACACCTGCCAAGGTTGTACGTTGCCACCGGAAGGCGATCTACTCGCTTTTTGTAACAGCTCCCTGATCAATTCATTGGGGACGGGTTTGTCCAAAAATGCGCGAATACTTTTTCTACTTTCAACAGCTTTGCTTACGTTCATCATGTTCCTATCTAGGTTGGTCGTGGCTCATTAAGCCAAAGGATATTAAGTCGTACTGATCTGATTCCGCCTTTTTTGCTTGCTCTGCAATGCTATCAAGTTTTCCGCCAACGCTGGTGCCAAGTTTCATTTTCATTACCCATCAGTTGAATGGGCTAAACACTAAGTCAGCCTATGGAGGAAAACAAGGGTTGGCGAGCGCGGGTGTTAGGTGTCTAGGATCTCACCGGTTGTATAAAACCAAGCTTCACCTTGGCGAACGAACTGGCTTTTTTCGTGCAACCGATAGGCTTTTCCGGCTTGCTTATAACGGGCGACGAATTCAACGTCACCCTTATTGTCGGTGTCTTGTCCGTCGATGGTTGCTACTATTTTAAGTCCTATCCATTTCTGTTGTGGGTCAAATTCTATTGAATCCGGACACTGCGATGCGTGCCACGTTTTCAGTAGGTAGGGCTCTAAACAAAGTACATAGGCGGTATAGCGAGATCGCATGAGCGTTTCAGCTGTTTTCGCTGCCCGCACACCCTGCAAGATCGGCTGGCAACACTGCTCGAATGCTTTGCCTCGACCACAGTAGCAGCTCAATGCATCTTCCCATTGAGACCCATGATGTCCATCGATTCTGCGGCGACATTATCGGCGATCTCATTCGGTGAGAACTTACTGAAATAGGCTTGGTAGTCAGATTCCGAGGCTGCTTTATGAAAAGCATTCATCACTTTGTCGACAGCATACGTTGGCTCCTCGGAGGAGACTGCAATAGTGGGCGTGATTAACAGGATTAAAATAACAGCAGCGACGTTATATAATTTCATCATTGTTCCTTTGATTTAGCCAACGAGAGTTTGCCACAACTTTGACCGCCAGTAATATGTAAGCGGCACTAGGATGTTATATCTTGTGTATAGGCAGCGGGTGTCAACAGAGCGCGTCTTTGAGGGGTATTGGCGCCGCCACATCAGATTGCATCTTACGTGCAACGGGCGTAGCTAAAGTTATGTATCCTAATGGGTTTGGCGAGTATCATGGCACCCCGTTATCCCTAGAGAGTTAAGCCATGTGGCTAAAAGCCCGATGTGAACTCGCTTATAGGCTACAGCAGCCGACGCCATTTCTTTTTATGTTGCGTCCACGTAGCAATCCGAGACAGTGGATTGCTCAGGAAACCTATAAGATTTCGCCGAACACATCCGTAGCCGAGGAAAATGATAAATACGGTAACTTCTGCCAGCGAATTGTAGCGCCAGCCGGTGAGTTTTCTTTGAGCACGGAAGCGGTTGTCATGACGTCAGCGGCGGCTGAAGTAAATCTTTATGCTGAATTCATTTCGGTTCCAGATCTGCCCGGAGCTGTCATGGAGTTCCTACTACCCAGTCGCTATTGTGAATCCGATTTACTTAACGCGAAGACACTTGAGATTGTTGCAGGGTCGACACTCGGTTATCAACAAGTCGAACAGATTTGCCGTTGGATTCGCCAGGAAGTCGCCTATGTGCCCGGTAGCAGTAATAATCCAATATCCTCTATCGATATCATGCGCAAAGGCGAGGGTGTCTGTCGAGATTTAGCACATGTTGGTATCGCGTTATGTCGGAGTATTTGTATTCCTGCCAGAATGGTCGTGGGCTATTTACACGGGCTCCAGCCGATGGATATCCACGCATGGTTCGAAGCGTATGTCGGTGGTGAGTGGTATACCTTTGACCCTACCCAGACTAGCTTGCAGGGTGGGCGAGTATCTATAGCCCACGGTCGTGATGCAGCGGACGTGGCGATATCAAATCAATATGGTCCGTCTGCATATCCTCATCATATGTTTGTCGATGTGCAGGAAATTGACGAGCCTTAGTCGCAACCCAATTATTTCCATTGCCTTTTAAAAGGGTGTCCTACCGGCCAGTGTGCTGATTTCTTATGGCTGCTAGGTTTAGCTGCAATGTTCCTGAACGAGGTCATGAATAAAAAAAAGCTTGTCTACAACGCGTGGCGTAAGGATAAACGGGTACAAGTCAGGGCGGCCTACTGAGCGGTTAATATTGTTAATCGAATTTGTCAGGGGCAGCCATTGATCGAGCATTTTTTGAAATGCAGGGCAGTGATAGGGGTCCAAGTGTTCGTCGTTGTCACCAAACTTAACGCCAAACTGTATCGATGTTTCTAAAGTATCGATGATCGTGAAGTAATGGCCCCAAGACTCAGCAAAATCTTCCCAAGGGTGGCTGCTGGCATAACCACTGATGAAGGATTGGCGCCAATTGTCATTGGCGCCATATTGATAGTAGCTGTCCATTGCATTCTGATAGTTTAGGTTTTCATCGCCGAACATTCTTCTGAAGGAATCGAACTCGCCTGTGTTTTGAATAAGCAACAACCAGTAATAGTGACCTATTTCATGGCGAAAATGCCCTAGAACCGTTCGAAAATCTTCCTTCAATTTTAGCCTTCGTCGTTCTCGTTCTGCATCGTCAGCCTCGGCTATATTTAGCGTAATCGTTCCGTCAAGATGTCCAGTCATGACAGGCTCATTAGCCATAAGTCTTTCGTGCGTGTCTTTCAAGAACTCAAACTCCAAGCCGCCCTCTGGGTCTTCATGCTTGTTGCTTAAAGGTAGTCCAAACTCGATTAACGAGTAGATAAGGCGGCGCTTATTCGATTCAAGTATTTTCCAATGCTCAATGTTCTCTGTTACCGACAAATTGGGAATCGTTCTGTTGAATCGACAAGCTAAGCAGTAATCATGTTTGCTTTCTGATTCGACCATCCAGTTACAAGCTGAATAGGTAATGCCATTCCGACATCGTCTGTATTTTTTCTGATCCGGCAGGCTTGTGAACTCATTCTGCTGTTGCTGAAAAGCCATCAGTGTCTTTTCTTCAGGTAGGTATCCGAGCGCACTTTTACAGCTGAGACATTGGGTGTTCTCAAAATAAATTGTTTGTTTGCAAACTTGGCAGTTGAATCGTTTCACAGTAGACCCAGCGTATTATTAACACAGAAAAAGTAAAGATTTTGATTGTTCGATGGTCGGCGAGCTTCGACGGAGCCCATGGTAGGTAGGACTTGCGGGGAAGGCAAATTTAATAAATTTTTTTAGTTACGGGCAGTATTGGAAATAATTGTTAAATAGGTGCTGTAAGTTGTTGTTTTTAATTAATTCTTTGATAGTATTGACCTCATGTGTGATCAATTATTAACCAAGACCAATCAGCTGGCGGGATTCGAATATCCTGCTGTGGATCAGTCTCTCAATCACTTTCTCAGTATTTCCTTCTGTGATGGCACCGAACAGCTTGAATTAGTTGGTGCGGTTGAGTCAGACCAAGCCACTGTAGCTTTTTTTCTTAGCAACTCGCTGTCGGCATCGCTGACTAACGGGTATCGAGGGCTGGATCAGTGCAACTTTCAGCAAGAGTGGCGTGACACAGCGCTGACCCTGTCGAATAGTTTCATGCGTCAATGCGTCTGAGCGTCGCTAACGCAATTTTATCAGCAGCAGTGGCAGCGTGCGCTATTACAGGCGAACCTCGCCGAGGCCAACGTTGTTAATGCAGGCTGCAGGGGTGTCATACTAAGACCGAAATTAGTCAGTCGGCAAGACTCTTTTTGGGTGCAAATGCCGCGATAATGTTTCAGTTAAAAGCGTTATCGGTCGCGAAATGTTGGTATATCAGTGCGGTGCCGACGAAAACATTTTGATAGGAACGAATTCGAAAGAAAGTCTCGTCGCAAAAATTTTTAATGAGCTATTACCTATTACTGCCGAGGAAGAAGCGCTGACCTCAATCGTTGATAAGCAATTGCTGAAGCGATTGGGGTCTAGTGTCGGTTAGTTTTCCTGCTGCGGATCAAGGGGCGTTTTAGTCAGTGGCCTCGACACAATTAAGCCTATTCTGGAAAGTGCTTGATCGAAAGCGAGATGGTGAGACGATAAGAGTGTGTGACGTCGCATAGATAGGTGCTTTATAAAGCTTAGGTTACTTAAATGTTGTTGTTCTTAAGCCTTCTGCGGGTAGGTAAAGACTTTTCTTTTGACTTCGTCTTGTCAGTTGTTTGAGCTTTCTTTATTTTGTCTGCCGATGGGTCGGCGCGCAATAGACTATTTCGCCAAGTGCGCATGGTTAGATAGTTCATTAGAAAACCCATCCCAAGACAGAGTCCGATAAGGTAATAATAACGGCGGCGACAAACGTCGTTCCTAAGTTATCGATTTCAAAATCGTCCACCAATTTATCTGTGAGCCACAATAAAAAGGTGTTAATAAATAAGAGAAACACCCCTAGGGTGATGAAGATGAAGGGAAACGAAATAATTTTCAGAACTGTGCCTAGAAATACATTGATGAGTCCATAGACGACGGCGACAACTAAGGCTGTTCCGAATCCATCAATCGTAATACCGGGTAATGCCTCAGCAATGAAGAAGATAACGGCGCCGAGTAACAAGACGTGCAGTATTAGGTCCATTTCGAATTCCTATTCTTACTAGAGATTGATAATAAAAAGGTTCTACTTTGCTATTACACTTATCGTGCCAAATGATTTAAGTGTCTGATAAAAAACAAATATTATTATTCTTTATCTTAATGATTCGTCATTTTCGCTAACGTAAGGGTGAAATTGGCCATATCTTTTGTGGCGCTGGCGTAATGAGGGGCCCATCACTATTTCTTAGTACGTCTAGTATCGCTTTTCGCATGCTAACGTCGCACTTGTGCAGCTCCGCGATGATGTTGATAAAATTCTGCTCGAACGCAGTGATGACCTTGGCAGAGAAAAATGAAAAAGGAGGTTCATACCCCCCTTTTTATCTCGAAAGCCCCATTTTTGTAGGAATAGGTTATTCGAATTTTCTGGCTTCCCACCATGGAAAGAATTCCGGCATGTCAGTGGAAACCTTGCCAGGAAACTCCGCCGGCCTTTTTTCAAGGAAAGACTGTACGCCTTCCGCAGCATCGGCCGATTTTCCTGTGAAGTAGACACCTCGAGAATCTATCTTATGAGCCTCCATCGGGTGATCGGCACCCAACATTTTCCACATCATCTGTCGAATCATGGCAATTGATATCGATGATGTTTGATTTGCAAATTCACGAGCAAGCTTTTTCGCAGCAGGTAGTAGATCGTCGCTATCATGAACACTTCTGACAAACCTGCCGTCTAACGCTTCATCGGCATCGAAGATGCGTCCAGACATAGCCCATTCAAGCGCTCTATCAATACCAACGATGCGTGGTAGAAACCAACTTGAACAAGCTTCAGGAACGATGCCGCGTTTTGCGAAAACAAAACCGTACTTGGCATTTTTGGATGCAAGTCTTACATCCATGGCGCATTGCATCGTCGCACCGATTCCGACAGCAGGACCGTTACACGCAGAAATGACAGGTTTCAAACATTCAAAGATCCTGAGAGTGAGTAATCCTCCACCATCTGGCTTTAAGCCTGTACCGTCTTTCTCAGCATTGAAAGCGCCGCTACCACTTGAGAGGTCGGCTCCCGCGCAGAAGCCTCTACCGGCACCGGTGATAATGATGGCTTTTACATCATCGTCTGCATCAGCGCGATCGAATGCGTCGATGAGCTCTGTCATCATCGTGCCAGTGAAAGCATTGAGTTTTTCGGGTCGATTCAGTGTGATCGTTAGGATCCCATCTTCATCGATGTCGAAGAGGATTTGTTCATAGTCCATGGTTTTCTCCAATCGGTTTAGTTTTGTTATTTTTAGTTCAATTTTCTGTGAATTCAATGATCAATATGATGACGCATTAGTCTGTTGTTGAGCAAATTCCTGCATCTGAATAAAAAGGTGTCGCTGCGCATGACTGCCACCAATTTCGTGAAGACGCTGGGCAACACCGGTGAGTATTTTCGCACTATTGCGATAGTTTTTCGTACCAAGCTCCACCATCGCGTTTGCGACGGGCAAACCAACTTCCGCTGCAATTCGACCTTGTGTAGAGTCGACCGTGGCCCACTGCGACATAGACCTCATCGCGGCATTGATAACCTTTTGTTGATTGAGCCGAATCGGTGTCAGTAAATAATGCAAGCTGCAGAAAACCAACTCAGTATCCTTAATGCGTTGTGATGATAGTACTGCAAGTGCATCCCAGCGACGGCCGACATCGACACCTAACCTCTCCAGTCGCCATAGTAAGGCAGCGCCGTTGCACACATCCAAGTAAAAATCATCATTGATAGGTGCTTCAAGAAAGTTATCGTAAATTGCCAACGCCTCACTGTGCTGGTTCTTGCCGATGTGGAACAGAGCATTGTGCCAGTGTAAGTGGAAGATGAAATTGTTGGTGTTAGACCATTTAGGTAGAAGTGGTGTAAGCCAATTAATGCCGTCATCGAAGCGTTCTTGCATTTGCATGACGTGCACTAACGCATGAGTAGCCCACAGGTCGCGTGGGTTAGCTTCTACAGCTTGCCGGCCGCTAATTTCAGCCTGTTTATAGTCGCCACTTTCTTCCAAACCGAATGCTTGCATACCAAGAATGTAGTTAAAGAACCTTCCGTCTTGCTGCCAATGGGGCATAACTCTATTGACCGAGTCACGCATTGCAGGCGCGTCGCCACTGTAAAAGTGCAGATGATGATTTATTCGCAGAGCCAGGATGTCGTTTGGATAAAGTGTGAGCAGTTCTTCAATGATGCGAATAGTGTCCTTAGATTGATTATCTGACCAATAAGCTAGGGCGGCCAGATGGCGTGTTTCTCTATCATTAAGGGTAGGTCGCATTACTTTCAATCGTTCGATAGCGCCGTCCATTGCACCAAGAAGTCTTGGGTCACTGCCGAGTTTCATCAGGTAAGCCTTAAAACAATGCGCCATGGGCATGTCCGGGTCTTGCTCAAGTAACACTGTCAACTTGGACATTACGTCGGCGCTTGCACCGAGGTAGGCTTCGATAACATCATCGAAGCATTCAACGCTGAATAGTTGGTCTGCTGAAAATATAAGTCCTTGTTGGTTTTCAAATTGTTGCATGTTTGATCTCCGTAGGATTATTGCCCGAAACGTCGGGCATCTTTTTTCAGGAACTCAATTTCTTCGGGCGTGTTTACTCTTCCCAAAGTGGCGTTTCTATGTGGAAATCGCCCATAATTTTTGATTATGTCGAAGTGTGAATAGGCATGGTTGGTGAAGGATTGGATTTGGGCTCGCCAAGCATCAGGTACTTCAGCGAGCAGTTGCTCAAACAATGCCACGCTGGTTTGTTGATCTTGTAGCGTTTCTGAATGTTCGAACGGGTGATATAGAAAGATGCGTTCGATGTAAGAGAGTTGCAAGTGTAAGTTTTGCTCGATCGTTTTTTTTGCTATTTCAAGGCATTGTGCATCGTTTTGGAATGCAGCTGGGCTGCCACGGTGAATGTTGCGGGAAAGCTGGTCGAGCAATATCACCATTGCGATCCGATTGCTTAAAACATTCAGTTCTGAATCGAGTTTGCCGCTTTCCGCTTGTTTAAGTAGAGCCCCGAACCGTTCTTGGATCTCGGCATCGACTGCGGCTGCGCTGCCATACCAGAGTTTAGATCGTTTTTTTGATTCAGCTGGACTTGTCCTTGCGTCACCTAGCCAATAGGTTAGTACGGTGGCAAGCACGGTCTACTTTCGCCTTTTAATGTGCAAGGGCTAGAATTTCTTCGTCACTAAATTGAAGGTGTTTCTTCAGGTAATAAACGCCGAGATAAACAAAGGGTGTGTCGCATAGCGCGATAGTGAGTTTAAACAGATAATTGTCCGCCATCAGGCTGCCCATTTGATTCAACGTTATTGCGCCTGCGAAATAAGAGGCGCCAAACGTTACGCTGATAACCATAAAAGAATCGACGATCTGACTGACGACTGTACTGCCGTTGTTTCGTAGCCAGAGATGTTTGCCTTTGGTGAGTCTTTTCCAAAAGTGGAATAGGTAGACATCACAGTATTGAGCCGCGATGTAGGCCAACATTGATGCGAAAACGGCACCTGACGTGGTCGCAAACATTAAGGAGAAGAGTCCAACTTGGCCTTCAACCGTCTCGCCATTGGGTAAGCCGACCGGGCTTGCCAAGGTAAGTTGTTGCCAAGGTGGCTGATTTTCGGCGGCAGGTAGAACATCGCCAAGCCACATGATGCCGAGAATAAAAAAGTTCAATGCCAGTCCAACCGTCACCAAAAAGTTTGCTCGAGCTTTGCCATACAACTCACTGATAAGGTCAGTGACGAGAAAGGTTATAGGATAGGGCAGTACACCGACGGCGACAGCAAACGGACCGAGCTGGATGAAGCGTGTAATACCGATGATGTTGAGCATCGTCATCGCACAGAGAAAAATACCTGCAAGGACCAGAAACGCGCGCTCTCGTCTTACTTGAATAGGGTTTAGTTGAAGCGTCATCGTTAGCTCTCGATTTGTCCGAGGTTGGCGTGAATAATTGTGCCGTTTATAACTGGGTGAGTTGCAGCAAACTTGATGGTCTCTGCAACCTCTGAAGGTTGTACCAGGCGCCCGAAAGTTGAACCCGAGGCAATGCTGTCCAATATCCCTTGGTCTTCGCCGACATGGGTTCGAAGCATTTCGGTGTCGGTGAACCCCGGGCAAATACAGGAAGTGTGAATTTGTTTGCCCTGTAAATCTTGGCAGGTAGATCGCATCATGCCGACGACAGCATGTTTGCTTACAACATAGCTGTAAGAGTTTGCTACGGCCTTTTCAGAAAGCGTTGAACCAATATAGGTGACACTTGAGCCGGGTTGCATTTTAGGAATGATGATTTGGTTCAAAATATGCGGTGCAAGTACATTGATGTCTAACATACTGCGAAAGTCGGCAGTCGTAGAGTTCGCCGCTGAATCATTAATTAATCTTGCTGCATTATGGACCAACGACAGCACGCCATTTTCAAGAATCTCATCGAGCAGTGCTCTGGTGACTGTCTCTGCATCAGGGCTGGACAAATCGATACCGTGATTTTCGATTCTTGGGTCTTCTGCAGCCGTTCGTGAGATGTTGATGACGCGGTAGCCATCATCAGCGAATAGTTTCGCTGTTTCAAAACCAATGCCTTTACTGGCGCCTGTAATAATGAGGGTTCGCATGATTCTATAGATCCTGTCCTAATTGCCACTCCGCCACGCCGTATTGTCCCGGGCTGGAAGAGATTTTTACCGTATAAGCTGTGATGCCTTTATCTTGCAAATCGTCATGATGGATCATTTTTTGTAGGAAATAATATGAAAATTCCTCCACCGTTGCATTAGCGATCGGTAAAGTCATGACGTCACGAGGTAAAAATGGGATGCGTTCGCCGTTGAAGAGGGCAACAATGTAGCCATTTTCTTCGGTCAGAGATAGGTGCGGTGAATTCTCCGGCAGGACTGTTTGCTCGTCAAGTTCATCGCACATATCCTTCAAAATCGCCTTCAATATTGCATAGTCGAACATCAATCCATCATCACCGAGAGTTGCCGTGACATGACACTCAACTTGGTAATTGTGTCCATGCAGGTCTTCACGGTCAGTTTTTGAGAAAATAGTGAAGTGGGCAATAGAAAAGTTCAATGCCTGCTTAGCGATTTCGATGCGGCTTGTTCTGCCTGATGGGTAATTGCTCAAAATTTTGGCTCTTTATAGGTAAGCCGACATAGTAACCTATTTGATTGTCGCGGGGGAGATAGGCACACTTTCAAAAAGCATCATTAAAGGCAATTCAAAGGTGATTAATCATGGCATTATCAAAGTTAAGTCGATCGGTTAAAGACAAGGTAGTCATTGTCACGGGTGCAGCCAGTGGTATGGGTAGAGCGACAGCGCATCTGTTCGCTGATGAGGGTGCTAAGGTGGCACTCATAGACATTAATGCGGAGCCCCTTTCTAAGGTTGTTGGTGAAATTCACGCTGAAGGTCTCGATGCTAAAGGCTGGACCCTTGATCTATCTGATGCCGAAGCCGTTGGCCGCGTAATCAAAGATGTAGGCGATCATTTTGGCGGTATTGACGTACTCATTAACAATGCAGGTATCTCATTGTTTGCGCCCATAGATGCGCCAGATTATTTCGCGGCTTGGGATAAATCCTTTGCCGTTATGCTTACCGCACAAGCACTAACTGTACGTGCTGCGTTGCCGTATTTGCGGCAAGCTGAACATCCAAGAATCATCAACATTGCGTCGACGGAGGCGCTCGGCGCTACCAAGTTTGGCAGTCCTTACACAGCGGCAAAATCAGGTGTTGTAGGGCTTACGCGCTCTCTTGCGGTAGAGCTTGGACCTGAAAATATCACAGTCAATTGTATTTGCCCCGGACCCATCAATACCGGTATGACCGACGCTATCTCTGATGAACATAAAGAAATTTTCGCCAGGCGAAGAGTTGCCTTGCGACGTTATGCTGAACCAGAGGAGGTTGCACATGCGACATTGTCCTTTGCATTGCCAGCAGCGCAATACATTACGGGCACAACACTGCCAGTAGATGGTGGTATGACAATTCGGAACGCCTGATTGTCAATGGCAACAAGTGTGATCGCTAGTGCAGCAACGTGTCGCCGTAGAGCATGAGCAGTAATCGTTTGCGTTTTGTGTCGGTCAGTTGCCGGTTGGTGATGTAACTGACATGGTCTCTCGGCGACGCGTTAGGGCTGAGTTGAATGCCCCATAAGGGGTCGATTTCGTTCGGTAGCATCGAATAGCGGATATCGATAACGCTGTTTTCGGGCGTACCCTTGGCAACGTATCCGTTGGAAAACCATTGGAACCGTTCAAGGTCTCGCGCTTGCTGCGACTGAGGGTCCAGCCAGGGGAAATCTTCTGCGATATCCAACTTCTCGACACGGGTGCCTTGATAACTATTTACGTTGAGACCTGCTCTCATGGCATCAACATAGTAGTGATTGTCATACTCATAGATGGTTTTCCATAGCAGCAGATTACCAAACCCAGGTTTAGCGCCAATGTTTTCCGGCACATGTCCTCTGTCACGGGCGAGTTGTAAGCCGGCCTGTTCTGCCCGTTCATTTTGCATGACGCCAATGAGTAAATAGCCAATAAACCAGACTAAGCCCATGCGGGCGTAGCGTCGAATCTTATCAGTCTCCGTCGCTCTGTAAGCGCAAATGACGCAGACCAATAATGGCAATGTTGCGATTGGGTCAACAACGGAAACATTATTCCACGCGACGCGATAATCACTAAAAGGCCAAAAGAGTTGGGTACCATAGGTCGTACATGCATCTAATAAGGCGTGGGTACTATAAGCGAGTAAGCAAACTAGATAAGTCTGCGAGAAATTGAGAACTGGTCGAGACCAACGGTAGAAAATTGCCGCACAAATCAGCGCGCCAAAGGGAATAAACGCGAGTGCGTGGGTAAATTGTCGATGATATTCCAGAAACAAGATCGGATTACTACTTGAGCGGATAACGACATCGATGTCGGGTGCCATACCGGATAAGACGCCAAGCCATGTGGTGGTCTTGATTGTCTCCTTACGGCTGACACCTTGCGGTAATGCGGCGCCGAGGGCACCCTGTGAAATTGGATCCATTGATTAACGACCGATATGCTATCTGCAACAAGAGGCAGGCAGGCTAACTAGTTAAGCATTCCAACTCAAGTGCTTCAAACCGGTTCAGTCAACTTGCCCAAAACAGTGACTTGTGTGTTACTACGTCATGGCGTGGAATATGGACGCCAACACTGCAACTCTTCAGAGGCTTTTTTTAGCGGCGCTTTACGGGTGGTCACGGGGAGTGTGGTATTCAAAAATTAATCGTGTTTTTTGACATACAATATTGATAGGCGATACAGAGGATGACGGCGATCAACGATCTTGATAAGAATACTAAGAAAATCCAAGCGTTTGCAGCGAGTTTAGCTTCGCAATGGCAGGCAGGTGAACGTCGCTCCTTGGTTACTTCAGCATGGCCCGAATGCACATTGGAGCAAGCTTATAATATTCAGGCGAATTTCGTCAGCGAGCTATCCAAGTTGGAGTCAATCAGTGGCTACAAGGCGGCTGTCTCTAATGCCAATGTCCAAAAAATGTTCGCCACAACCGTGCCTGCTAGCGGCGTCTTGTTTGCCAATGGCGCATTTGTGAAGGGCGCAAGTATCCCGCTGAACCGATTCCAACAACCCATTTTAGAGACTGAAATAGGCTACCGACTCAACGCTAAGATTGATTTGCAATTTGATGCGAGAGATTCATCGAGCGTAATACCCGTTTCAGCAGACAATGTTTTTGAATATGTTGACGCAATCATGCCGGTAGTCGAAATTGCAGATGTCGGATTTTCTTCTAGGCTCACATCCTTGGTCGATTTGGTATCCGCAAACACGGCTTTTGGCGGATACGTTCTCGGTGAGGCAATTCCCCTATGCGATGTGGATACAAAGCTTTTAGATACCATTGAGATAAGCATGACGAAAGATGGCGAGCCGATCGGTACGGGCGCCGGCGGCGACACAAGCGGTGGCCAAGCAGGGTCTCTTGCATGGCTCATTAACCATGTTCGTTTATTAGGTTATCAGCCCAAGAACGGCGACTACCTCCTGACGGGTTCTCTAGGCAAAGTTTATCCTGGTCAAACCGGCAATTATGAGGCGCTATACAATGGCTTAGGTCATGTTGAAGTGAACTTCAACTGAGCAAATTGTGGTTAGATTTCAGTTGAATTTCACGTCGATTTTATAATTGAATAGGGTAAAGACAGACGTAAACGTGTATTTTTTTTGATGATAAGGCATTGAAAAAACATGACCCGTTGGTTGTGTTAGATTATTGATCGAATAAATTTATGAAAGGGTTTTACAAGGTATTTACTCAGTAGAGTTGAGTTAATACGACGAAGACCATTAGCGAGGAAAAGGTATGTCGAAATTAACGCTCGGCGCAATTTTATACGAAGGGTTTGAACTGTTAGATATGTTCGGTCCGTTAGAAATGTTTACGGCACTTCCGGCGGAAATGTTGGAAGTGGTAATGATTGCTGAACAAAAAGGTACCGTAAACGCAGGTTCGATGTCGGGTGCACCCATGCCATCGGTGGTGGCTGATTATAGTTTTGATACTGCGCCTGCACTTGACGTGATATTGGTGCCCGGTGGCATGGGAACCATTCCAGAACTCGATAATGCAGCAATGCTTAATTTTCTCTCTGAACGGGCAAAAACCGCGACTATCACGAGTTCGGTCTGCACCGGATCCGCACTGCTTGCAAAAGCCGGAATCTTGGATGGTAAAAAGGCGACGTCAAATAAGCAGGTTTTCAATCTCGCGGTAAGCAGTTCTGACAAGGTTGAATGGGTTGAATCAGCGCGATGGGTTGATGATGGTAATGTCGTCACTAGTTCGGGTGTTTCGGCAGGTATTGATATGTCGCTGGCGATTATTGCGAGACTATTTGATGATGAGACGGCCGAATCCATTGCCAATGGCGCGGAATACACTTGGCATAGAGATGCCAACGTTGACCCATTTGCACAATATCTTAACCAGGTGGCATTGCCTGCCTAGCTTGCAAAAGAGTAATATTTTCTTAAATTTTTAATATCAAAGTAGGAATAGTGTTATGAATTTCGATATACCCCAAGATATTCAAGATTATCTCGATGTACTCGACGCATTTATTGAGTCCGATATAAAACCCCTTGAGCAGCAGGATGACAATATTCGATTTTTTGACCATCGGCGTGAAGACGCACGTACCGACTGGGATAGGGGAGGCTTACCCAACGAAGAGTGGGAGGCATTATTAGGCGAGGCGAGACGTAAAGCTGATGCTGCGGGTCATTATCGATACCCGGTGCCTAAAGAGTATGGTGGCCAAGATGGCACTAACCTTGGCATGGCAATCATCCGGGAGCATTTTGCATCAATGGGCCTTGGTCTACATAACGATTTACAGAATGAACACTCAATTGTTGCCAATAATGTTGGCTTGCTGTTGATGTTGGCATATGGAACCGAAACACAAAAAGACGAATGGATACCGTTGCTGCTCGAAGGCAAGAGAGGTTTTGCATTTGGTATTACGGAACCCGATCACGGTTCCGATGCAACTCATATGGAGACCAGTGCTGTAAGAGACGGTGATGGCTGGCGAATCAATGGTGCCAAAACATGGAACACAGGTATTCACAAAGCTGCCTATGACATGATCCTCGCTAGAACGAGTGGAAAGGCCGGCGACGGTGAAGGTATTACTGCTTTCTTGGTACCGACAAACGCTGAAGGTTTTAAGTTAGAAGAGATGCTTTGGACATTCAACATGCCGACGGACCATGGTCGGGTGTCTTTGTCGGACGTTTATGTATCCGATGATGCGGTTTTTGGTGGAGAAGGAAGAGGCTTGGGGGTTGTTCAGCATTTTTTCAATGAAAACCGAATCCGACAGGCAGCCTCCAGCTTAGGTGCCGCACAGTTTTGTGTCACTGAGTCGGTGAAGTACGCGATGGAGCGAAAGCCCTTTGGAAAACCACTTTCAACTAATCAGGGCATTCAGTTTCCCCTCGCAGAATTGCAAACCCAGTGTGAGTTGCTACGCGCGTTGATTCATAAGACTGCATGGCAGATGGATACCTATGGCAATTTCAAGGTGTCGGACAAGGTATCGATGTGTAACTTCTACGCAAATCGACTCTGTTGTGATGCCGCTGACAGGGCAATGCAGGTGCATGGTGGCTTGGGGTACTCGCGACATAAACCGTTTGAACATATTTACCGCCATCATCGTCGCTACAGAATCACCGAGGGTGCTGAAGAGATTCAAATTCGGCGGATCGCGGGTTACATGTTCGGGTTCATGAAGCAAATGGCACCAAAAGGTGTAAGAGAAGATTAAATGAGCGGGTCCTCCATTCAAGAAAATGTTCAACAAGCGTTTGAAAAAAAGCTCGAGCAGGTTTATCGGCAGTCTTTCAATGAGACAGACTTAGCGTTTGTCTCACTTGTCTCGGTCGAGCGCCTTTCCGGTGGCGCGAGTCAGGAAACCTATCGAATCACTGTTGAAACAAGGCAGGGTAATGTCGTCCATGCTATGCGCAGAGCAGCTGGCGGCGTACAAAGCGAACCTGTTGTTGGACACCCTGGGCTGGAGGCAGAAGCGTTGCTGATCCAGAGTGCGAAACACTCTGGCGTGCCTGAACCTGAGATCTACTATGTTTTAAAGCCGTCGGATGAACTTGGCAGTGGTTTTATTATGGAGTGGCTCGAAGGCGAAGCATTGGGTGCGCGCATCACCCGTGGTGAGGCCTATGCGGATTTACGGAAATCACTTGCCTACGAATGTGGCAAAATCATGGCGCAGGTTCACCAGATTGATCTGGACCAAACCGGCTTGCGGCAAAAACTGGATGAAGTATCGCCAAGAGATTTTGTTGAACAAACTTGGGAGCGATATAAGTTGTTCGATACGCCTCACCCGATGATTGACTATACCGCTGTTTGGTTAATGGATAATTTACCCGCAACCTATACGCCGTCACTTGTCCACAATGATTTCCGCAATGGTAATTTTATGGTTTCTGAATCTGAAATTGTTGCGGTACTTGACTGGGAACTCGCACACATTGGTGATCCGATGCGGGACCTTGGTTGGATATGTGTGAATTCGTGGCGTTTCGGTGGTTCAAAACCCGTCGGTGGTTTTGGCGAATATGAAGATTTGTTTAAAGGTTACGAAGAAATCAGTGGTCTGCAGGTCGATCCAAAGGCCGTCAAATTTTGGGAAGTGTTTGGGTCTTTCTGGTGGGCTGTTGGCTGTTTGGGTATGGCTGAACATTATCGTAATGGACCAGACAAAACCGTTGAAAGGCCAGCGATTGGGCGTCGCAGTTCCGAATGCCAAATAGACTGTGTCAATTTATTGATCCCCGGCGCGGTTGAGTTAATAGCCTCAGAACCCGAAGCTAACGATCTTGATATGCCGAGAGTCGACGAGTTGTTAACGAGTGTAAGGGATTTTCTTCGCGCTGACGTGATGCAGGAGACGACTGGGCGGGTTAATTTTCTGGCTCGAGTATCTTCTAATTCTCTGGATATTGCGCTGCGAGAATGGGACCTTGGTGCGAAAGCGAAGCAGGCTGAGCTTGCGGGCTTGCAAACATTTTTAGGTGAGCAAGCGGATCTCGGCAGTCTGCGTTGGAAGTTGGTTCATGCCTTACGCGATGGCAGTCAATCGTTGCATGATGAGCAACTACAACATCATCTGAGGCAGACCGTCGTCAATCAAATCGCGATTGATCAGCCTAAATACAGTGGCTTTCTCAATGCGGTAAATCAACCGTTTTCATGAACAGATGTGATCATATATCCGGTTAAATACAAGGCGATCCATTAAATATCAGCTGTTACAACTATCAAAGGAAAGGTAAATGAACAGTTTAAAATTATTTATGATCTTGGTTCTCGGCGCGTTAGTGGTTGGCTGTCACTCAACGGATAACACTAATGATCGCGCAGTCGATAAAATTGCGGCTGAATCAAAGCAGGCTGCTATCGGTGTTTTATTGGGGTCCTCTAGTCGATCAGATGAAGATAAAGCCAGAGATGTTGGCCGAAAGCCTGCCGAGGTTTTGGTTTTTCTTGGCATTGAGCAGGGCATGCAGGTGCTCGATGTCATAGCCGCCAGTGGTTACTACACCGAAGTACTTTCTTTGGCAGTCGGGCAATCCGGAAGGGTTTATGCACAAAACCCCGATTTCGTATTGCGTATGAGAGACGGCTATAACGACAAAGCGATGTCTGCGCGATTAGAAAACAATCGCTTAGGCAATGTTGTTCGCCTCGATACAGAGTTGGAAGGTCTTAAGCTGACGGAGAATAGTCTGGATGCAGCGTTTACTGCGTTGAATTTACACGACGTCTATAACCGATCACCTGAGGCGGCGGTCGACATGCTCATGAATATTAAATCTTTGCTGAAACCCGGCGGTATTATGGGCGTTATCGATCACAATGGTGATGTGACTCAGGACAACAACAAACTTCATCGTATGACTCAATCACAGGCAGTGGAGGTCGCGAAGAAGGCCGGTTTTATTGTGGAATCCAGTGATTTACTTGTGAATCCGAATGACGATAGAGGCCAGAATGTATTTGCTAATCGCGGTAAAACAGACCGCTTTGTTCTTAAATTAACCAAGCCTTGATTTAGCATCTCTCAAGAGGCAACGACGACGCGGCTTGTGTAGGCCGTGTCATATCGTTAGTGGGCAAGCCATTGCGGTAGCTGTTCAACCGGAATTGAAGAGAATAGTTGCGACAGACTATAGATGCTCAAGCCAGCGAGACCACCAACCACCGTGCCATTGATACGTATAAATTGAAGATCCTTGCCAATTTGCATTTCGATTCGCTCGGAAGCGGCCTGAGGATCCCAACTTTCAATCGTTTGTGAAACGAGCCCGGCTACTTCATGACCGTATGTACGAATCAAATACCTCGCACTATCTTCCGCCCAACCATCTATTTTGGCTGCTAAGACATCATCTTTAAGAATCGATTCGCCAAAGCTTTTGACCGCATCGCGAATGGCCAGTTTAAGTTCAGCGTCAGGATTTTGGCTCTGATTCAATAACGCTGTTTTGATATCAGTCCATAGTGATTGAGTGAATTCATCCAGAGCGGGTGCGTTTAGGAAGTCTTCCTTGAGAGAAATTTCCTTCTCCCTGATTTCCTCAGAATGTTTTAAATCCGTCATAAACTCTGTGCTCATCCTCATTAAGCGGACGCGCATCGGATGAAAAATGTCGACCTGCATTTCGTATAGCGTTTTACTAACGGATCTTACAATTTTGTTATAGATCGCTCGATCAACAGTGCCTGGAAACCACCAGGGTGTTTCCTCTTCAACGGTTTGTCGAATATCAGCATCGCTATCTTCGAGTAAATTTAGACCGACGCCGACTAATGTGTCGAATAAGTCTTGCTGGCGCTTACCGGATGTCACAAATGTGAGTATGTCGCCGATTATCGGTGCAAAGGAAGTCTCACGAATTTGTTGCTCGAGCTTATTCTCGATCATGTGACGGATGTCTTTGTCATCCATTACCTTCACAACGCCGGCGATGCCTGATGTGATTTGACTGGCAACAGCATCGGCATTGTCGGGTTCGGAAACCCATCTGGCGACCCGGTGACTCAATTGCATAGACCTGATCTTGTCCGATATGACGTCTTCGGATAAGAAGTTTTCTTGAACGAAAAGGCCGAATTGCTCAGCAATACTGTCTTTTCGGTTGGGGATGATTGCCGTGTGCGGGATCTTTATCCCCAGCGGGTGACGGAAAAGCGCTGTGACCGCAAACCAATCCGCGATAGCACCTATCATTGCTGCCTCTGCGGTTGCTTCGATATAGCCTAGCCATGGATATTGTATGTGGAAATAGCGACTGACGATGAAGATGACAATCATCAATACGAGCAAACCCGATGCGATACGTTTCATACGTACCAGCTCGGTCAGCTTTAGTTGTTCTTGATTGGATAGATCGTTTAATAGCATGGGTGACCCGAAAACAACGATTGCATACAGCGTTAGACGGTGACAATGATACAAGGGTTTGGAGGAACTGTTGTAATATACCGACGGTCGTGATGACATTGATTGTCGTTTAGCTAATGCTAAACCACCAAATACTTGGCGTCTTGATAAAAATCATCAAGGTGAGTTAGGCGTAAAGCTAATTGTCGAATAGGGAGAGAATAGGATGAGTGGAGCAAAATTGAACAAAGGTTTAAGTACTTTTGATATGACGGGCAAGACCGTTGCTATAACTGGCGCATCTTCAGGCTTTGGTCATCATTTTGCGGGTGTACTTGCCAGTGCGGGTGCATCGGTTGTGCTTGGCGCCCGGCGGACTGAAAAGGTTGAAGAGCGGGTTGCTGAAATTAACGGCAATGGCGGCAGTGCGCTCGGATTGACCCTCGATGTGACCGATGCTGAAAGTGCTGAGCAGTTTCTGCACGACGCCGAATCGAAAATGGGAAAGATTGATGTACTGATCAATAATGCGGGGGTAGAGGCCGGCGCAAAGACCTATTCGATGATCGATGAAGATGATTGGGACTATGTGTTCGACACCAATTTGAAGTCAGTTTGGCGCTTGTCAAAAATGTACACGCAGATGGTGGGCGCTGAAAAAGCGAGAAGTGGCAATATCGTCAATATCGCCTCAATCACAGCATTTCGGACGATTAAGGGACAGTTTCCCTATGCGGTATCAAAGGCTGCGCTAGTGAAGGCAACTGAGATCATGGCATTAGAAGGTGCTCGCTATGGTGTACGAGTTAATGCCTTGGCGCCGGGTTATATTCTCACTGACGTGAGTCGCATATTGTTGGAAAGTGAGATGTCAGAGTCCTTTCAAAATGGCATACCAATGCGGCGCTATGGCGAATTTGAAGATCTTGATGGTCCGATTCTATTACTGTCATCGAATGCATCCAGCTATATGACGGGCTCAACAGTCGTTGTCGATGGGGGTCATATTTGTGCTGAGTTGTAGATGATGCTAATGATAATTGTTCTCATATAGGTTAGAATACCTGCAGTCTTAAATTGTTGATCGATCTAGATGTAAAGCTATGAAACTCGCCGAGATATCCGCCGGTGCGCAGTGCCGAGTGCAATCCGCTGCCGACGAAAACAAAGAATTACAGAGCCGCCTCTACGCGTTGGGTGTATACCCTGGTGTAAAGCTCGACGTGTTGAGGTTTGCGCCCACCGGCGACCCAATGCAAGTGCGCGTAGGCGGCACGCTGATCAGTATTCGAAAGCAAGAAGCTGAACATATCTTCGTGGAGGCAACGACGTGAGCCTCATCACCATCGCCCTGATTGGCAACCCGAACGCGGGCAAAACAACCCTCTTTAACAGGCTCACAGGTTCACATCAAAAAGTGGGCAACTGGCCCGGTGTAACGGTAGAGCAGAAGGTGGGTACCTTTGCGCTAGGCGACCAGCAAATACAGTTAGTGGATTTACCCGGCATCTATTCTTTAGAGCAAGAGTATTTAGGCTTGGATGAAAAGATTGCACTGGACTTTCTAAGGGCTGGTGACGTCGATTTGGTCATAAACATCCTTGATGCAACAAATTTAGAACGCAACCTCGTGTTAACGCAACAATTGGTCGAAGAGAGCGTACCAATGGTGATTGCGTTAAACATGTTAGATGTTGCGGAACAGCAAGGTGTCAAAATTGATATTGATACGCTGAGGGAGAACCTCGGTATCGATGTTTACCCAATTGTTGCGTCGCGTGCAGAGGGTGTCGAGGCGCTAAGTCAAAAGCTTGAAGCCTATTTAACCGATCTAAAGAGTGATCCAGACGCAAGTAAAAGCAACGGCGCCTCTACCAACCTAGCAACAGGTGGCGCTGCAGATACAGACCGGTTGTCGCCTGATGATGAGCTGACGGCGCCTGAAAAACTCATCAGGCGCTATCATCGCTCGACCCAATTAGTGAACGGGGCGGTTGAGGTCTCACCTGTGTTTGACTCGTTAACCGAACGGATAGATCGTTGGGTGCTCAATAAATGGTTAGGCATTCCTTTCTTCCTATTCATGATGTATCTAATGTTTACGGTTGCTGTAAATGTTGGTGCCGTTTTTATCGACTTTTTCGACATCCTGTTCGCCGCGGTATTTGTTGATGGCTTTCGTTGGTTGCTTGAATCAGCTGCCTTTCCGCAATGGACGATTGTGTTACTCGCCGATGGTCTGGGCGGAGGTATTCAATTGGTCGCAACTTTTATCCCTGTTATTGGTCTGTTGTTTCTGTGTTTATCAGTGCTGGAAGATTCGGGTTATATGTCTCGAGCGGCGTTTGTGGTGGACAGTCTCATGAGTAAGCTCGGCTTGCCCGGTTCAGCTTTTGTGCCCCTTATCGTAGGGTTTGGCTGCAACGTGCCCGCTGTTATGGCTTCTCGAACACTCGGTCGTGACAGTGATCGATTGATGACAATTGCTATGGCGCCGTTTATGTCCTGTGGCGCGAGACTGACGGTGTACGCGTTATTTGCCGCCGCATTTTTTCAATCAAACGGTCAGAATGTGGTATTTGGCTTGTACTTATTAGGTATTTTACTCGCCGTAATAACGGGTTTTATATTCAGACGACAGATTTTTGGTCATGAAATTACGCCTTCGTTCCAGGAGATGCCTGCGTATCACATTCCAGTGCTTCGAAATATATTGATTACGACCTGGTTCAGACTCAAAAGTTTTGTTTTTAGAGCAGGAAAGACCATTGTTTTGGTGGTGATTGCGCTCAGTTTCTTAAATTCAATCAGTACTGACGGGTCATTCGGTAATGAAGATTCTGAAGCATCCGCTTTGTCTACCATCGGCAAGAAGATAACGCCGATTTTTGCACCTATTGGTGTGCAGGAAGATAATTGGCCTGCGACAGTCGGGTTGTTTACCGGGATCTTCGCGAAGGAAGCCGTTGTCGGTACTTTGGATGCTCTGTATACAGCGGCAGATAAGGACGATTCAACGCCGGACATTATGCAATCAGCACAAGAGGCGGTGATGTCAATTGTTAATAATGGCGCAGACTTACTCGGCGGCCTTGCAGATCCGTTGGGTTTGGGTGTGGCCAATATTGGTGATGTATCGATTGCTGCGCAGGAGCAGGGTGTGCAGTCTTCAACCCTGACAAATATGGCTGCGCTGTTTGGTAGTCAATTAGCGGCTTTTTCATACCTCGTCTTCATACTACTTTATGCGCCCTGCGTGGCTGTTTTAGGCGCGATTACCAAAGAAGCAGGCTGGCGCTGGATGGTACTGATCTTTACGTGGACGACGACAGTTGCCTATGTTTCAGCGAGCAACATATATCAGCTTGGCACGTTCACAGATCATCCGACGTTTTCCATGATGTGGTTATTGGGTTCAGTGCTTGTGATGTGGTTGTTTATCCACAACCTAAAACGAATCGGTCGTCGATCTGCGAATCTGATACCGGCCATACAAGTAAGCTAGGCAGCGCTCAACATTCACTTTAACTTTCAAGTTAACGTTCAGGTTACCTCAAGAAAGCGTGGGCACTGAGGGCTTCTTGATAAAGAGAATAAGAAAGGCGCTGATCAGATTCGAGAAACCTACCGCTAGAATTGCACCGTCGTAACTGCCTGTAACGTCAAAGTAATACGACGTTGCCAATGGCGCCCCCGCCGTGAGGAAAATGGTGAAAGGCAGAGCAGCGCTTCGCACAGCACCAATGTATCTTCTGCCAAAATAAGAAGCCCATATGACTTCTGTTAGAGGAATCATACCGCCCCAGCCCAATCCTAGAACGACGAAACCGACTATTGTGCCGTTCAGCGATTCCGCCCTGGCGGCGAACACGATAATAAAAAGTGATATGCCGGTGATTGCGGCGCTGGTTGCTGCGAGACGATTTGGTTGTAAACCATCGATTAACCATCCCCAGATGGGTTTTGCCAACAGTGCAGGCACCGACGCAGCAGTAATCATTAGTGCTGCCGTGCTTCTGCTATACCCGGCATCGGTCATAAAGGGTACGGTCTGAATCAACATGACTTGGATCGTGATTAGAAACAGCGCGAAGGCAAAAACGAGATAGTAAAAGGTGCCGGTCCTTAACGCTTGGCTGCGTGTCAGTGAGTTCTCGAAATCTAATGCAGCTTTTTGAGCGAAACCGGCATTAACTTCCTCACTTGTTTTTCCATCCGGATGTAAGCCGTGATCCTCCGGTGTACGACGCATCGACAGTGCACTGGGAACAACGAAAATAACGGTGATTATCGATAGCAACTGCCACGCGGTACGCCAGTCATAGGTGTCTATCGCCCAAGTTGTCAAAGGCGTGAGAAGCACGCCAGCGAAAGATACTCCCATAGCAGCAAAAGCAACAGCTCGCCCCCTGAAATCAACGAACCACTTCGCCAAGGTGACATTAACAACTAGATTGCCTACCAGCGCTGCACCAATCGTTAAGACAATGCCGTTCAACACTACCCAATGCCACAAGGTCGTAATTTCTGATGTGCAATATAGGGCCACGGCTAAAACAGCCGCACCAATCAACATAAAGCTTTTTGCACCTTTTCGGTCAACGTGGCTGCCGATAAGAAAACCCGTCAATGCCATGATAACCTGGCCCACTGTTCTGGGTAAGGTGAATTCAGCACGACTCCAGCCGAGTTCCTCGGTCATTGGAATCATAAACGGTCCAATGACATAGTTTTGGACTCCCGTGGAAATAAACTGGGCAACAAATGCAGCGAGAATTAACCAGTAACCATAGTAAATGGGACGCAAAGTAATGATTTCCGACTTATTAAAACGGGCAGATGATATCAGCGCCATTCATAGATAAGTAGCAATGTCCTAGCGCCGCGCTCGGTCAGCCGATTCGTCTGCTGATAGGCCGCTGATTAAAACGTATAATCTTATGGGTTCTATGCGCAACACAGGTGGGTAAGAAGCATGCAAATCTGTGTGAAAAATGCCAATATGCACGATCAGCAATTAGGTACTTTAGCTTTTGGATATTCGGACTAAACTCGCGTTAACACTCGTATTTGTTTCGCTTTTGAGCATGCTTCTGCTCGGCGCTTTTGCGTATCAAACTTCATCAGAATTGTTGAAGGAAATCTCTATTCGTCAAATTGATTCTTTGGCTGAAAGTAAAGCTCAGGATCTCAGCAAAGTTCAGGAAGGTTGGAAGGATCAAGTTCGGCTGATTCGCAGTTCAACTGAGCTAAAGAAAATCTTATCAGTGAATGATCTTGCCGATCCCGCTACACAAGATGCTGTTCGACATATCATTGAGCATACGGCAGGTGCTGTAAAAAATGTCGCAAAGGTCAAGATTTACGACAACCGCGGCAATATCATTAGTTGGGGTGAAAGCCACGACTATGGTAGTCCAGGTATGCCTTTAGTGCTTGACGATGTCGGCTACGGTGGCGCATTCCATGACGACGATGGTCATATCAGAATTGTGATGACAACGAAAATCACCCGAGACCGTCATATTCCAACTAAACCCTCGGGGCTTGTGTCGGATAATCCCGTCGATGAAAATGTGCTTGGCTTCATGGAAGTGGCGTTTAATACATCGGATTTGCAGACCGCGACATCTGATCACACAGGTCTTGGTGAGACCGGCGAAATTATGGTGGTAAGTCGGCAGGATCAAGATAGCGCTATTTTATTGAATCCCCGTCGGCATCATCTCGAGATGATGCCGCGAGTTGTCCCGATCGGTAGCACGTCAAAAGTTGTGCAGAAGGTACTCGATGGTGAGTCCGGTATCTATATTGATAGTTATGAAGACTATCGCGGTCAGCAAGTCTGGGCCGCGACCCGTTACCTGCCAGACGTTGAATGGGGTTTGATTGTAAAGGTGGATACAACAGAGGAAGAGTTACGAGCTGATACTTTGCTTGAAGCCATGTTCGACATCGGTATAGCCCTATCAGCGTTTGCCATCATTGGTGGCACCTTGCTTGGTTTTTATCTGGCGCGTCCGATACATGAACTTGCTGTGTTGGTAGAACGTGTTCGCAAAGGTGAAACAGATCTTCGTGCCGAATTTGAAGGTGACGATGAAATTGCCTACCTAGCAGAATCGTTGAATGAACTGCTTGACCACGTCTCCACGGCAGAGGCGGATACGCAACAGGCACACTTAGAAGAAAAGAGTGCAGATGAACTAGACTCAACAGCTAAGAATACCGATGTCTGAAGCAGTTGATTTTTTAAAACTATTTGGCGGCTTCGTTTATCTACTGATGGGTGGTGATTTACTTGTCAGAGGTGCGCTCGGGCTGGCGCGAGAAAGTAAGATTCCACCTGTTGTTGTCGGACTGACGGTTGTGGCAATGGGAACATCAGCCCCCGAGTTGATGGTGTCGACCTTTTCAGCAATGTCGGGTTACCCGAATATTGCGATAGGCAACGTGATTGGTAGTAATATCGCAAACGTGTTGCTTGTATTAGGCGTGCCGGTACTCATACATCCGATCGTTTGTGATCAAGAAGGTCTGTCGAAACAGACCGGTCTAATGGTCGCGGTTTCTCTATTATTTATCTTTCTTTGTGTGCAGGAGCCAATTACATTCTGGGAGGGCGCCTTGCTCGTCACTATCCTGATATGTTTCTTGATTGCAACGACCCGAGGTGTTGCTATGATGCCTGGCTTGGATGATGTAGAGGAAGAGCTTGAACGTGTGCTCGGATTGCCCAGCTATAAAGCGACAATCACCTTGTTCATTGTGCTTGGCATGATTGCGCTACCGATGGGCGCCGACTTGGCCGTTGAAGGCGCCGCGGGTCTGGCATCAAGTTGGGGCGTATCGGAAGCGGTTATTGGCCTGAGTTTGATCGCACTGGGCACGTCACTACCTGAACTCAGTACAACAGTAATCGCCGCATTACATAAAAATTCAGATGTGGCGATTGGCAATGTTATCGGCAGTAATTTGTTTAATATTCTGGCTATTCTTGGCATTACAGCGATGATGACAGACATCCCCGTTGAAGCGCGTTTTATCAGTTTCGATCTTTGGGTGATGTTTGCTGCAGCAATTATTCTGTGGTTGTTTGTACTTGCCAAAGCAAGAATAGGCAAGCCGGCCGGGGTCATATTCTTGATTGGCTATGTCGGCTATATGATTTCAATTTACTAAGGTCTGGATGTTGATTAGTTCCGGCGAGGTTCGGTTTTTATGGAACCCAGTCGGTACTTAAAAGGTCATCTGTTAAGCGCGGTTCTTTCGAGTCGCGCCTTGTATTTTTTTGTAAAGCTCTCGCATCATCTGTATCGAATACCGCTTCAGCTACGAGACGTCCTTATCAGGCACCCAATTGCCATGAAAACCATAGGGTACACGCACGGGAAGTTTTATCTGTGCCAGAGCGGGGCGAGACAGATCAAGCGCATCAAGAATAATCAGTTCACTTGCTTTACGCTGCTCATCATAAACAAACGTCATTAGGTAACCATCATCTTCGGACTGGGCGGATTGTTTCGGAATGAAATTAGGTTCCGCGCCATGCCGACCTGCGCCGAAATTAAATTCAGTACTCGTACCTGATTTTAGATCTTGCTTATAGATACGGGGGAATGACTGATTGCCTACCGCCAAAACATAGCCATATTGATAGGGCTTACTATTTAGGTCTGGATGGCAGCGAGGGAACTCTTGCGCTCGCTCATCAATGATCTGCTCGGAAACTTTGCCACCCTTCGGGTTTATGGTCCATCGATCAAGTCGCGGCAGTGAATCACCAAAGGGGCCGTTAGTGTCAGCGGCAAACATCTTTTCGTATCGGCATATATCGACGACAATCTGACCATTGTCATCCTCATAAGCGTTCATGGGATGGTATGCATAGTTTTGGCTGATGCTGCTCCAGACCATGTCTTTACCGGTGCCATTTCTTGGCATCACACCGACTCGTGCTTCGTGATCGTTATTCCAACGAAAGGGGAAGCTGGAACCCGTACCGAGCGCCATAAAGCTAACGGTGACAGGTAGATCGAATATCACAATGTAGTTCTTAGTTAAACTCATGTCGTGCAGCATGGACGCGCTGGGTAGCGGGATATCGACCACCTTAGCCAGGTTCGCATCCGCGTCCATGACTGTATATTTAACATGATCACGGTAGTTGGCCCAGTCATAGCTGATGGCGTGTAAATCTCCGGTATCAGGGTCAATTTTTGGGTGCGCTGTATAGCCGCCCCAGCCAGGGTTTTGACCGATGGTATCAAGGGTGTAGCTAAGCTCGATCGGGCGAGAGCCTGATTCAACGATAGCCCAGGTTCTGCCGCCATGGCCAATCACATTGGTGTTGGGTCCAAAGCCTAAATCTCTGCCGTCGACGGGCTCGTTGAGTGCTTCGATCACCGATTCACTGCGAACCCAGCGATTGCGATACCAATCGGCTTTGCCGTTATCGAGACGCAAACCGTGCACCATGCCGTCCCCAGTAAACCAATGATATGAGTCTGCATCGGCCTGGCCTAACGGGTTGGGACCGTTTCTCAGAAACCGTCCAGTCAGCTCTGGCGGGATAGTGCCAATGACTTCAAGTTCAGTAAGGGTCGATTCAACGGTGACAGGTTTGAAGTTACCGGAAAGATAAACGCCATCTTCGTAGAATGCGTTTGTTGGACCGGCCGAACCATCACAAGCGCTGAGTAACGCCGGGGCTAAAGGTAACATGGCGCCTGTTTTAATAATGTCGCGTCGCTTTAAGAGTCGTTTCATCACATTGCCCAGTACATTTTGAATTTAGTCTAGGCCTTTTAGATCTGTTATTAAATGATTTCTTATGCCGTGGCTGTGTAAGTTAGAGATTTAGTGAAGGAGCGCATGAAGGTGCACGGGGCAATCCTCCCTATCAATTCGACGTCGATATCGCTGGTACCGTTGCGATTGGATTTCAATGGACTAACGCTTTCTGTGGCGCGCAGCGCTTGTGCTAAGAGATGCCGGTGGCGTCGAGGTGGCTTGCGCCGGTACTAACGACTACTTACGACAAACGATTCTGGTTGCCGACCTTGCGGTGGGTTCTCATTTATTCGAAGTAACAGTCATTGTTGTATCGGTAATGATCGGTTTGAAATCACTTTGTTAGTGGAGGTTTTTTGGGGTTGAGCAAGACGTCTGATTCAGACGACGACGCCGATTCTTTGCACTTGGAGGATGCTAACGACCCGACGCCGGACCTTTCCGATCCCACACCTTTTGATCGATTTGCAACACATTGATGTTTTAATGCGATTGTTGGCAAGTTTGCTGTCGCAGCATTTTCTAGGGTGGTTTGCCGATCTTTTTTTGTTTCGTGATCAGATTAAGCACAGGTAGTATTGGTTCAACTATCCAATTAACCAATTAACCAATTAACCGTATTGTATGCCATCTGCAACGTATTCGTTCGCTCACAAGCCGCAGAGTTATTTGGTTTCTTTGTTAGCGGTCGTATTCATCCTTGTCGGTTGCGATCTAATGCTTGGGTATATTCATTACAAGGTTGAAGAAGTACCTTGGTTGTTAATGCAGCTATTCGATAATCATTGATTATTGGTTTCGCTAGGTTTCCTTCTCTTGTCCTTAGACGAGGTGGCGGGTTTACACGAGACGTTGAATGCGGGGATTGATATGAGTTGGGTCTATCCAGCGGCTGCAATGGTTTTTTTTTGCGACGCGATTGGGGTAGAGCTTCCTTCTGAGGATATGGACGAGGAGGCGTTCGCGTACGTTGTCGCGACTGCAATTGAGGAAGGTATGGAGATGATCGGTGCGCGTACGTTCTTGTTTATGAGTCAAGAGGCGCTGAAAGATTCCGCTGCCTAATTTGTAAAGATTTTGTCTATACTTTCCCGCTGGCATCTGGGGTGGCTAGTTTTAGTCACTGATCTGGAGGCATTTATTCTCGTTTGGAAATAAGGTTGTTGAATGAATAGGGTCGATAATAAGGTTGCGTTGGTAACAGGTGGTGGTAGCGGTATTGGTCGTGCAAGTTGTTGTTTGCTTGCGCAGGCAGGCGCCAAGGTGTTTGTGACAGACATTAACCAAGCGGCGCTAGACGAAACCGTCGAAATCATTGTGTCTAGCGGCGGCGTGGCGACAGGGGTGCATCAGGATGTCACCGACGAGGCTCGCTGGGACGAGGTAATGAACTTGCTGCATGATACCTATGGCAAACTGGATATTCTGGTGAATAATGCGGGCATCAGTGGTGTAGGCCTGCCACCCATTGAAGAAGCATCTCTGGCAAGCTTTCAGAAAGTGACTTCTATTAATCTTGACTCAGTGTTTTTAGGTACACAAAAAGCTGTGCTAGCGATGAAAGACAGCGGTGGTTCCATTATTAACATCTCATCTATCATGGGTATCGTAGGCGGCGCGGGTCCAGCTTACAACGCGTCAAAAGGCGGCGTCAGACTGTTATCGAAGTCCGTCGCTGTCCATTGTGGCACGATGGGTTATAACATTAGAGTGAACTCAGTCCATCCAGGTTATATATGGACACCGCTGGTTGAGAATATTTTTGAGCATGTCGGCGCAGATAATCTCACCGAAGATGGCTTCCGTGAAATGCTAACCGAGAAACACCCAATAGGGCGTTTAGGTGTAGCAGAGGATATTGCAAAGGGTGTACTGTTCTTGGCATCTGACGACTCATCCTTCATGACGGGCAGTGAGTTGGTTATCGATGGCGGTTATACCGCGGTTTAGTTTATTTGCACCTGCGGCTGTTCAGCGTAGAGAACTTATCAGGAGAGCGTAAATGCCTTTAGAAAATTTTAGAACGCAGGTCAGTGAATGGTTAGCGGAGCACTGTCCTGAGTCTGCTCGGGGTAAGGGCGAGATCGTCACAATCGGTAGTAAAAGACCGATGAAAGATCCTAGCCTGTTGCAATGGCGGCACAGTTTGGGCGCGAAAGGATGGACAGTGCCCACCTGGCCAAAAGAATACGGTGGCGGTGGTCTTGATAATGACGAGGCTGGCATTCTTTATGAAGAGCTTGCAAGAATAAGCGCAAGATTACCTATGCATGGTATGGGTGTCTCTATGATTGGGCCAACCTTATTGGAGTATGGAACCGAAGAACAAAAGAAACTACATATACCTGGCATTGCCTCTGGTGATGTGTCCTGGTGTCAGGGTTATTCCGAACCGGGTGCAGGCTCTGACTTGGCGAGTTTGCGCACCAAAGCAGAGGACAAAGGCGACTTTTTTGAAGTTAATGGACAAAAAATTTGGACCTCGGGTGCGCAATTTGCCGATTGGATTTTTGCCTTGGTGCGGACGGATTTCGATGTACCTAAGCATGAGGGTATTAGTTTTGTTTTGATGGATATGAGCCAAGCAGGGGTTTCCATTAAGCCAATCAAGCTCATATCAGGCTCGTCACCTTTTTGTGAAACCTTCTTCGATAACGCGATAGCACAAAAGACTGATTTGGTTGGTCAACTCAATCGTGGCTGGACGGTCGGCAAACGACTTTTACAACACGAGAGATCTGGTCAGGGTGGTTTAGGACAAGCGGGCGCACGTCGAGTCGTGCCTGAACCTAAGCTTGCAGAAGTTGCTAAGCAGTATGTCGGCGTTGATTCGACTGGCAAGATTGCAGATTCGCAAGCACGCCGTGAGGTTACTCAGTTTGCTATGGATCGTGCGAGTTTTAAACTCACCCAAAAAAGAGCCCGAGAGGAAAATGAATCTGGTCAAACGATGGGTGAAGCAACCTCTATATTCAAGCTTGTTGGCGCATCTTGGAGCCGAGATACGTCAGACCTTCTTTGTAAGTTGAGGGGCTCTCAAGGTTACGGATGGGAAGGTGAAGGTTTTGATAAAAAGGAGATTGAATCAACGCGAGATTTCCTTAGTGCAAGGGCGCACACGATTTATGGTGGTACGAATGAAGTGCAACTTAATATTATTGCCAAGCGCGTTTTGGGTTTGCCTGAATAAATCAGAGATGGCTAACGGGCAGAATCATCTTAGAGCTTTTAAGTTGGTGCTAAGGTTATTCTGCAATAATTCTGCCGCGTGAAAAGACAGCGACAGGGTAGCGTGTTATGCCCTTGAGTCGATTAGATTGAACGTAGACCCAAGCAGACTCTAATGTGGGGATCATGGGTACCTGTTCGTGCAGGATTTCCTGCATTCGCCCAAATGCTTGCATCCGCACCTGTTGATCTTCGGTCTCATGGGTCAGTTTCATCAAACGATCATATTGCGCATTTTCAAAATTTATATCGTTATAGGGACTATTGGAATCGAAGATCCCTGCGAAGAAAACAGGATCCTGCAAGGCACCGCCGCAGAAGCCACTGCTCGCCGGCTTAGGTATCGCCGGTTTTGTGATTGGCTTTGCACTTCAGGACACACTCTCGAATTTTGCATCAGGCCTGATGATCCTGTTCTACCGGCCCTTTGATGTAGGCGATGTAATTGATTCCAGTGGTGTGTTTGGCGAGGTTAGTCATATGAGTTTAGTTAATACCACAATCCTCACCTTTGATAATCAAACGCTCATTGTTCCCAATAGCAAAATTTGGGGTAACGTCATCAAAAACGTCACCGCCCAGAGAATACGAAGAGTGGATTTCTTATTCGGCATTAGTTACGGGGATTACATCCCGGACGTTGAGGTGGTCATCTGGGATATATTAAACAGTCATGAGCTGATTTTGAAAGACCCTGTCCCGCTCGTGAAGGTACATGAGCTTGGTGAGTCATCCGTTAACATCGCGGTGAGACCTTGGGTGAAGACAGCAGACTATTGGACAGTTTATTGGGATATCAATCGCACGGTGAAGTTGCGATTTGATGAGCAGGGCATTTCCATTCCATTCCCACAGAGAGATGTTCATATCATTAGTAACGATTAGGTTGTAACGATATACGCCGGAGGTTTACGGCCAGAGGATAGCTTCCATTATAAGAAGACTATCGATGAGCCGAGGACCTGAACGGCTAAAGTACGCATTGCCGTCGACGACATGGACGCGATCGTTTTTGACGCAGGGCAGGCTGGCCCAATCAAGATTGGACTTTAGTATGCCCATATCCATTGACGCTCTTTGCTCGTCAAAGCCACACAGAGCGACGACCATCACATCTGGAGAGGCGGCTTGGATTTCTTCATAGCTAATCGTTCTGGAGGGTTGGTGTTTATTGCCTAAACAATCTATGCCACCGGCAAGTTCTATGATTTCAGGGGTCCAATGACCCGCATTGAATGGCGGGTCGATCCATTCAAGAAAAGCGACTTTTGGTTTGTTAATCAATTTTGATCGGCGTTGTTGTACCGCAGCTATCGTTTGTCTGCCTTTTTCTACAAGTTGTTCAGCGCGTGTGTCTACACCACAAGCTTCGCCTACCATCAAGATAGTATCGAACACATCATTCAGTGACATAGGCTCGAGATTTAATAGCCTTGGCTTGAGATTGAGTTTTTCAATAACCGCTTTAACTTCACTCTCGGCTACCGCGCAGACATCGCAGAGTGCTTGAGTGACAATCACCGTCGGTTCAAGTTCCGCCATAAGCGCTTGATCAATGGAATAAAGTGCCGTGTTATCGTCGAGATGATCGCGCACGTTGAGATCAATCTCTAAACTGGATAGTCCTTTCTGAATTGTGCTTCGCGTGACTATAGGGCGATCAACGATCGAGGTGGGATAGTTGCACTCGTGGGTAATACCAACAAGCTGGTCCTGCAGACCAAGTGCGCAAACGATCTCCGTTGCACTCGGCAGCAGGGTGATGATCCTATGAGCGGTCTCAACTGGCGCAGGGGATTTGCTTACGGATTGTTTCGCAATTTTTATTTCTAATGGTTCTTTCACGTCAAACCGCGACTGCTGATTTTGTTGTCTTCCATTGTTGAAACCATTCGTAACCGCCGAACATTAAAATGCTATAGATAAAGTCACCTCCCAGTGTTCGCAACAAAAAAGGTAGGCCCTGAATATAACACGCTATCAAACCATCAAGCGTTCGAGGGAAAGCCACATACCACATACCAATATTCGATATGAGGTAAAAGCTTACGGCGCCAGCGATAACCGCAACACAATAGCGAAGCGGGGTGCGTTTTTTGGCTAGTGTAAATCTGCCGACCAGTACCGTGGTCAGGAAACCAAAGTAGACCGCTGCCATCACGGGTGCGGCATACAAGCCTAAGATTAAGTCACCTAGCAACATCGCAATTACCGGTATTACAAGCGCCCATCGATGCTTGATGTGGGCGCCTGAGAATAACCCTAGGGCGCCAACAGGTGTGACGCCAAAAGGATGGGGTACGAGTCTTGCGATTGCTACGATAACAATCAATAGCACCAAGCCGCTATTAACCTGTTTGAAGAGGTTCGATTTCATATGCCTAAGCCAGAAAAGGCGGTGAATTTTTACGTATCTAAGCAATCTTAGTCACTAACCTACCAAGTCAACCTTACGCCGGCATAAGCTCCGATACCCGGGGGCGTGAAGCCAAAAACTTCTTCGTAGTCTTCGTCTAGCAGGTTGTCAATGCGTCCAGTTAGCGTGATCTTTTCTGACAATTGATGATTAACGGCAACGTTAACCAAAACAAAACTATCGAGTGTCACTTGTTCCTGGGGTAGAGGGAATGGAGGAAAGAATGTGTCGTCCTGTTCGCCGCTATAACTAATGCTCATATTTATATTGGTTTTTTGAAGCGCATAATTGCCGACGAGCGCAGCGATATGTCGCGGCCGTCGGATTTCGTCGATTTCCTTACCAACAGCATTTTCAGCGATTGAGTCTGTATAGGTATAAGAGCCTCTTAGACTAAATTGATCACTGATGTTCCAATCGATTTCGGCTTCAAAACCTTGTCGTTTTGATTCTCCATCAATGTTCTGTGCTGTAAACGCAAAGGTATTCGAGTCAAAAACAAAACCATTGATTTCATTCTCTAAGGTCGCGTCGAAATAGGCGATAGAGGTCAATAGGTTGCCATTTAAAGCGATATGCCTGAAACCGAGTTCCCATGCCTGAGATTCCTCTGGGACGAGATCAGGGTTGCCTTGGAACGTATCAAACGTGCCGAACCTTTCTGAGAATGTTGGGTTTTTGTTTGCCTGACCAACTGAGCCAAATAGAGAAAGTGCCTCGATGGGTGATTGCCATGATGCGGTAAGGCGATATGAATTTGCATTGTCAAAATCAGAGTTATTGTCTTGTCTGGCACTAGCAGATAGATTCCATTTATCGCCTGCATAGCGATATTCCAAGGCAATGCCGACGCTATCGATATCGATGTTTTTATTTGGGTCACCGAAGAAGAAGACTTCGCCGCGCTGTTCAAAAACTTCTTCTTCATATTCAGCAATTATGGATAGGGTATGTGCGTCTCTTAAAATGTCACCTTGATACTGGATTTGGTCACGCGTACCTCGAACGATAGCGTTGATTGCCGTGCCCGTATCCGTTTCGTTGTCAGTATCTGTGCGAGAGATAGAGAATCGTTGCTGGTAACGACCTTCAAAGGAGTTTAATCGAAGACTAATTTGCCCGTAAATTTGTTCACTCTCTGTGGTGTTGTCCGCATCGGCAGGTAGTCCGGTAGAGAAGGGTATATCGTCGAAGCTAGAGCTTGAATCAACATAACGCAGAGACCCAGACAAATTGACATTCGTTGTAATCTGTCGACTTGCACTAAAGTCTAGACTGGTATTTTCGTAGCCATCTTTTTCACTACCGTTACGGGCGATGTTTGTGCCATCGGTGTCCAAATGGGATATTGAAGCGTTAACTTTCGTATCACCCATGTGTTGCCAAGCGATATTTGAGTTGGTTGTTGCGAACGAGCCTGCTTCTGCGCGTGCCGTTAACGACGAATTCTGTTCTCCTGAGGGTATCGTGGAAATAGAAATGACACCCGCAAGCGCATCACTGCCCCACAAAGCACTTTGGGGTCCCCTGACAACTTCGACCCGTTGAATCTGTTCGGTCGTTAAATGGGCAAAGTTAAATTCACTGCCCTGTGCCGGGTCGTTCGCCTCGATGCCATTGATCAAGACGAGAATTTGATTCGCCTCTGCGCCTCGCATCCGTACCTGCGCAATAGCGCCACGGCTACCTTGCTGATTGACCTGTAGTCCAGGTACCGTTCGTAACAGGTCGACCAAGCTGTTGGCGTTACTATTAACGATTCCTTGCCGATCGAGCACTGAAAAAGAGGTGCCAGAGGACATCAAATTAGTACTCGTTCTTGATGCGGTGACTGAAACGGTATCCGTTACTTCGCCAGTCGCGTAATTGAGAAAATGTATAGAAATAAGAGACAGCAGGATAGCTGTTTTCGCTAAAATGTTAGACATGTGTGGACACTCCGCCCGAGTGAATCGTTCAATTTTTGTGGGCGACAGGCATGGGGAAGGGTTAGCTTCTACAATCGCCCGCCGCGATATGTATCAATACAAGTTTTAGGCCGGTCTCCGGGCTCACGAGTGGAACTCAAAATGTTACAGTTCCTTGCAATTTCGCCTTCCCATGCACATGGCACAGTGGCTGTTGAAATCACTAACTCGTCTACCGTTGCGGGGGCAGCGCCAGAATTGCTTATGCTCACTGGCTTCTCGTTTCACTCCAATTTCTAGCTTTTGACTGCAAAGAGCAGAGCTAGGTTTGGAACACCTATAACTGTTAGACGGCGCGATGATAGGTGGGCAACGTTTATAGGTCAAATGATATATGTCGATATCTTAACTATTGCTTTTCATAGATAATCATTAGATGCATCTCATACAACGTTTAATACCTTTCTCTCGTTGGCTTAAGGGCTATCGTTCGGAAGACTTTGTCAATGATAGCGTGGCCGGAATTGTCGTCCTGTTTATCACTGTGCCTCAGTCAATTGCCTATGCTTTTTTAGCGGGCTTACCTGCTGAAATGGGGCTTTATGCGGCGATCTTTGCGCTGATCGCGTACGCCGGTTTCGGCAGTAGTCGCAGTCTTGCTGTTGGCCCTACGGCAATTATTGCCATGATGACATTGGAGGCGACCTCGAGGTTTGCTATTCAAGGTAGTCCACAATTTGTTGTCGTCTCTATGAAGTTAGCGTTTCTCACAGGGGTCATACTACTGTTACTTCGATTGATAAATTTTGGCGCGGTTATTAGTTTTCTAAGCCATGCGGTTGTTACTGGGTTTATTACAGCTGCAGCCATTTTGATTATCACCAACCAGATCCCCGCTATTTTAGGACTATCACCCGCTGAGTCTACGGAAGTATGGGCGGTCATTCCCCACATAGTCTTAGGTATCACGAGTTCAAATCTTGTTGTGGCGTCGGTTGGCATTAGTTCAATTGCATTTTTGTGGCTCTGTAAAACGCAGGCTGAATCAGTGCTGCGTAGACTGTTTCCCGGCCTGTCAGAGACGTGGTTGAGCGCAATTGTTAAGTCTGCACCGATGTATGCTGTGGTCTTATCTATTTGTGTCGTTGCCAGTTTTAGTTTGGATGTGACTAAAAGCGTGCCAGTTGTCGGTGTTATACCCTCAGCGTTACCCGCGATGAGCTTCGTTATGATGAGTTTGCAGGATGTCGAGTTACTTGCGCCTTCTGCGCTGCTAATTGCGATGGTTGTGTTTATGGAAAGCACGTCCATTGGTACAGCAATGGCGAGTAAACGTCGGGAGAAAATCCAACCTAACCAAGAGTTAATTGGCCTTGGTGTTGCAAATGTTGCGGCATCAATTGGCGGCGGTTTCCCGGTTGCCGGAAGTTTCGCTCGTACAGCTATCAATAATAGTTCTGGCGCAGTCACGCCGATAGCCTCATTGGTCACCGCTGTCCTTTTGATTTTTTCCTTAATCGCTTTTGCGGGCTTGTTTTACTATCTGCCGAAAGCCGTGTTGGCAGCGGTTATTATTATGTCGGCGATTCATCTGATTGACATTAAAGATATACAAAGAACCTTTGTCTTCAATCGTACTGACGCTGTGACGTTTACGTTTACTTTTTTTGCTGTGTTGGGACTCGGTGTGGAGTCTGGGATTTTGGTTGGTATAGCAATTTCGTTTGTCCTGTTGATTCGTAAGAGCAGCAAGCCCCACATTGCTATTGTTGGACGACTGCCGGGTACAGAACACTTTAGGAATGTCGAACGTCATAGTGTCGAAACCTACCCGCATGTTCTGGCGGTGCGCATTGATGAGAGTTTGTATTTTGTCAATGTGCGTTACATTGAAACCTTCCTTTTAAATAAAATTGCTGACTCAGAGCAACTAGAGCATATTTTGCTTATTTGCACGGCTACCAACTTCATTGATGCCAGTGGGTTAGAAATGCTCGAGACGCTGTCTGATAATTTGCATGCTATAGGGGTGACGCTTCATTTGGCTGAAGTCAAAGGTCCGGTAATGGACAGTCTCAAGGACACGGCATTTCTTCAAAATATGACAGGTGAATTGTTCCTGTCAGCGGACCTCGGGATGAAGACATTAGCAAATTTGAAGTCGAACCAAAGTAGTGCTTGAGCTGTATTTGGATTTCTGGATGAATCCAAAACCCTTTGATATATTAATAGACATGACAGAATCAAAATAAAGTTGTTATAGACCGGCAGGAGATAAGTATGAGAACGCAATTGATCGAATATTCACATGGAGATACGACCCTCGAAGCTTATGTTAGCTTTGATGAGAGTATTACAGGTCCTCGACCGGCAGTATTGGTTGCCCATGATTGGACCGGTCGAAGAGAATTTGCAACAAGTAAAGCCGATGAGATGGCTGCACTGGGGTATGTCGGCGTCGCAATCGATATGTACGGTAAAGGGGTTTTCGGCAAAGACGATGATGCTGACTACAATGCCAGTCTGATGGGGCCTCTTGCAGGTGATAGGACTTTATTGCGAGGACGTATCCAGGCAGCGATAGAGACTGTTCGCAACCTCGATGCGGTTGATGCGCGCAAGGTGGCGGCAATTGGTTATTGCTTCGGTGGCATGTGCGTATTGGAATTAGCCCGTGCCGGTAGTGACGTACTCGGCGTTATCAGTATTCACGGTATTTTTTCTCCAGGCGATGTTGCCAATGAGAATATTACAGCGCGGGTTTTGTGTTTGCATGGTCAAGACGACCCAATGGTGCCGCCACAGCAGGTGTTAGATTTTGAAAATGAGATGACAGCTGCTAATGCAGATTGGCAAGTTCATGCTTATGGCGGGACAGTGCACGCGTTTACCAATCCTGCCGCCAATAACCCTGATTTCGGAACGATGTTTAGCCCAGTAGCAGATCGTCGTGCAACCCAATCGATCAAGAATTTTCTTGGCGAAACATTTGAGTGAAGCATCGCTTTAATTAGATTTAGTGCGGGTTTGCTATTCACCGCACTAGCGAGATGCGCCTAGTGCGCGATTGATATACGGCCGGATCGTCTAGAAGTTGTCCTTTCGCCGGCGTGTTTCAGCAAAGACCTCCGTAAGGTCTGCACCTTGTAAACCTAGGTTTCTTTGCAAGTCTGGACTCGTTGGACGTAGGAACGGATTTGTTGCCTTCTCAAGTCCAAGTAATGATGGCACTGTCGGTTTTCCGGATGCACGCAATTCGTCAATTTCTTTAGAGCGAGCCTGTAAGGCTTCATTCTCAGGCTCGACGGAAAGGGCAAAAGCGGCATTGGCTTGTGTGTACTCATGTGCGCAGTAGACAATTGTACTGTCAGGCAATTTGATCAGCTTCGAAAGACTTTGCCACATTTGTGCGGGTGTACCTTCGAACAGTCTGCCGCAACCGAGCGAGAATAGTGCATCGCCGGAAAAGAGAATATCGGAGTCAGCAAAGTGGAAGGCAATATGTCCAATCGTATGGCCAGAGACATCAAACACTTTGACGCTGTGATCGCCGAATAAAAATTCATCGCCGTCATCGACTTTGGTATCAATGCCAGGGATGCGATCCGCGTCAGGTCCCGAACCAATAATGGTGCAGTCCCACTGTTCTTTCAATTCTAGGTTTCCACCCGCATGATCGAAGTGATGATGCGTGTTGAGGATATGGGTAAGCCTCCAGCCTTTTTGTTTGAGGGCCTCATTGATTGGGGCTACTTCGGGCGTATCTATTGTGGCGGTCATGCCACTATCATCATCGTGTATCAAGTATCCATAATTGTCCGAAAGGCATGGAATTTGGTGTACTTGGAGCATGTGAAGTTCCTGAGTAGTCTATAAAGTGGCTGTATTGTCTTACATCCGAGAGAAGGAACCAAGCGACATATCTAATTGGCGTTGGCGTAAACGATGAGATTCCTGTTGAGAATAATTTTTTTCTGTTGGCGATAGACCACGAGAAAGTCTGACTTTAGATTTAAGAAGTCTGACACGCGAGATTCCTCCGGAAGTGAGGGGTATATCATGCCAAATAGGGTTTGTGCATTGACAAAGTGAGCAACCATTGTCGTTGGTGATATTGTTGACCGACTGATTATTTCCGTGTCGTCGGTTTCTGTTTCGATAAACGTAACATGTTGCTTGTTAATGAGTCTGAACGCGCCTGCATCGCTTTGGAATGAAAAAAATCGATCTTCATCCTGATTGAGTAGGGCCTCAATACGTGCTTCTCTAGTTGAGGAGATGAAGTTCTCTGTGAGCCAAATGAACCCTGAGATGGTCTCGTCATTGACCAAGTTAATAACGACGGGTGTTGCAATTTTTGGAATCTCGTACATTTTCTTATCTGCCAACCTGTGCGGTTTTTAGTTCGTCAGTTTTCAGTGTATTTGTTCGTTAGCCTTTGAGAAAGCAGAATTTTGACGAACGGTATCTGCAACACCCCTATAACGATCAACCATTGTCTTGCTTAATTTTGTTAGGAAAATTCGACTTTATAGTCGAGCAGTTGCTCGCCCTCGAAACTGAACCAGCCTTTCACAGACTGCCCGGCAAGTACCTGTGGAAGCCAAAACCGATCATCCTGCCACATCTCTTCAAACGGGATATCATCAAGTTGAGTCCAAATGGGAATTGCTTCATCCGTTTCAGTTGGAGTGCCGCGATAGCCTGTTGCCACATAAACATAGCCATGAATATTGGGCATTTCATCTTCCGCATGAAAAAATAGTTCGCCGCCATATCGAACCTGCGTTGGTGTGATGCACAGTTCTTCCTGGGTTTCTCTGATAGCGCACTGTTCCGGGGTTTCGCCTGGATCGAGCTTGCCCCCCGGTCCATTAATGTTGCCAGCCCCGAGCCCGCGCTTCTTGCGTATTAAAAGTACACGCGAGTCTTCAACAACGAACATCAGTGTGGCGACCATATCAGGTTGCCACGATGTCCAATCGATACTGCTAACGTTCATATTTCATTCAACTTTATGTCCTAGGATCTTATCCATCGGCGACTTCGCTCGTGTTTCAAAGATTGGGGTCTGAGAATATTCTCTTTCACGGCGCCCGACAACGGATTGCGTCCTGTAACTCATTTTCATATTGGATTAGTAGAGGCTATTGGATCCGAGGCTGCTGTTTGATCGCAAGGGTGACTTGGCGTTATTGAGGTCCTTGTGATGAAACCGTTGACGTTTTCACCCAAGTTGTTACATTGCGTGTAACAAAAACAATAAACGGTAAAAGTATGTCGGTATTCAACGAAGAAGATACACAAATTGTCAGATCACTTGCGCTAACGTTTGCTGGGTTCATTGCGTTAACAGCCGCCTTGATCGTTCTGGCTATTATCGTCACGTAGGCGGCTCTCGCTAAAGCTGATCACCGGAGCCTCCGTATTCAGAGGTTTATCCGCCTCAGCTAATCAAGGATAAGGAAACAAGGCCGTCGTTGATCGTCACGATGGGGGGCTGAGGCAGGTGGCATTTGGCATGCACCGGGAAGACGCATTCGCCGCTGCTAATGTCGAAACGGTACCCATGCCAGGGGCAGACAACCTGATTATTTTCACTTTTACCTTCGTCCAAAGGTCCGAGTAAATGAGGGCAGGTGGCGGCGTACACATCAATACCTTCGTTGCGTTTGCGAATTTGCCATTCGTGCCGACCCAATTTTACGATCTGTTTATCGTCTAGTGCGTCAAAAGCACCCAGGTTGATGTGCTCAGGGCCATGGCTGCGATCATCCAGCTTAGTCTGACGTCTTATCATCATCTGCTCGTCTTCATCCCATAGTTTGGTATAGAGCTTCAGATAGATTGCGCTCAACTTTGGCAATTTTTTCTTATCGACATCGGGTGCGTTTATTGAAACGGTTATTGATGTATTGCCATTGCTGGCGGCTATCGTTGTCCAGATTTCGGAAATTTGCTCACCTGCTAAGTAAGATCTGGCGACATACGTTGATTGCTGTAGATTGATGCATAATTCGATGTGATTTTGGTGATCGCGGTCTGACCAGACGCGCCAGCCCCAATCACCTGCGGCATCAAGCTCATTGTAGTCAAAGCTGGTGTCGTGTAGCCAAGCAAGGTGTTCCCAATCAAGTACATTTTCCCAAACGCGCTCATTGTTGGCTTTGATTGTTCGCTCGAAGTTGACGATTTCAGTGAGGGCGAGCTTATTTGGGTTGCGCTCAAGGGCGTTACGTTGATGTGGCATAGATATTCGCGATGTTATTTTGGCCGTATCTGCAATAATAGTCGTCGTCATAATCGGTTCACCTGTTCAGGTCTCGTATAGACAGTTAGCGCGATACATCATGCGATATAAGGCATTCTGAAGTCGGTATACTTTGTTGTTAACGTGCATTGTTTCATTCATATAACTCGGTGGATCAGAGGTCAAATTGCGAATGCGTAGGCTGCAATCCAAGTTTTTACAGAGTTGCGTACCAATAGTCCTGCGCTCGTCGCTGCCTCTAACGACAATCGAAAACATCGCCGTACCTGCTGATTTGTGCACATGATTGCACCATGAGCACATTTCATAACGTTTTATGCGATTGTTAGACAGGGTCCTTCGAAGCGTAATGCCCCGCAGATCTTCTTCGTTACCCAGCGGCGTCACCAGATAGCCTAAGTGTCCGGAGGGATGAATCCAGCCAAAATAGTCAAGCACTCCCCAATCAACATACTCCAAGTTTGGAATGATGGGTTTGGACGGTTCATTGTCGAACAAAGACCTGATCGTTGTTGCGTCTAAGGCTTCCAATTTATTTCTCTGATCGCTTCAAAGTCATGCTACCACTTGATTATAGTGTTCTGCACTCTATGTTGTTGCCCATTAGATTCTGAGCCATCGTTGTGAGGAAAAATAGCCCTTGAAATCAACAAATTGACCCACATAAAGGGAACTAATGGCCGGGTTTGTTGCCAAATCTTTCAATGACAGCAAAACCCACAATGAACAGATTGGAGTTAAACCTATGACAGCGATTGCATTGCGACAACCATTGCCTGCGCTAAGCACGTCTAGTTTGAACAGCTACCTGGATTCCTTACAACAGATTCCCATATTGAGCCGTGAGGAGGAACAAGAGCTCTTTAGAGATTTTCAACAGAGCGATGATCTTGATGCAGCTCGAACGCTGGTGCTGTCCCATCTTCGTTATGTGGCATACATCGCGAGAAGCTACACAGGCTACGGGTTACCTTTGGAAGATCTTATTCAGCAAGGTAACGTCGGTTTGATGAAGTCTGTAAAGCGCTTTGATACGAGTCGCAACGTGCGTCTTGTTACCTTCGCAGTTCACTGGATAAAGTCGGAGATTCATGAGTACATTTTAAAGAATTGGAAGATTGTTAAAATTGCGACAACGAAAGCGCAACGCAAACTTTTCTTCAACCTACGTAAAGCCAAGTCGCGATTAGGCTGGTTTAATTCGGAAGAGGTGGAATTGGTCGCAAATGATCTTAATGTCAAACCTTCAGAAGTACTTGAGATGGAGTCTCGACTCGGTAACTTCGATGAGTCGTTTGATGCGCCCGCCGATGATGATGATCTCATTGTCGGTCCGTCAAATTACCTAAGTTTAGGCGAGCAAGAGGACCCTGCTTGGGTTGCATCTACAGATGAGTCTACAAGTCTTAAATCTCAAGGCCTTGTGGTTGCTCTTGGAGCATTGGATGAACGATCTCGGGATATCGTTGAGAAGCGATGGTTGCATGATGAAAAAATGGGTTTGAAGGAACTCAGTCAATATTACGGTGTTTCTATGGAGCGCATTCGCCAAATTGAGAAAAAGGCGTTTGAGAAGATGCAAGACCATCTGCTTGTGTAAACTGTTGTTAAGTTGAATTTTGACCCAAAAAAACGGCGCCTATTGCGCCGTTTTTTTTGTCTAATCCTTCGCTATCAGAATCACGAATAGTCTACCAACAAGTACTCAAAGTTAAGTATGGTTAAGCCCAGTGACTGTCCATCAAAAATTAGTCAGCATCTGTAGTAACGACAGGCGGCGGCAAGAATAATAAGAGGTATCTAGTGGCGTTGAGTCATTCAAAAGAAATTACGAAATCGACGATGTGGGCTTATGGCGCGGTGAGCTTGCCTTTGGCGATTTTGAGCTATCCCATCAGTGTTTGGATTCCAAGACTCTACTCAACGGAGATGGGTATTAGCCTTGGTCTGATCGGCGCTGTAATTTTTGCCGCGGCCATATTTGATGCTATCTCCGATCCTCTTATGGGGTTTGTGAGCGATAGAACGCGAACCCGCTGGGGGCGTCGTCGACCCTGGCTGGTTCTTGGTGTGCCGATTTATGCTTTTGCCGCTTGGATGTTACTTAATCCAACAGAAGGTATCGCCGTTGTATACCTCGCCAGTTTCTACATTATTTACCGAGCGGCTACGACAATTTTGGGGCTCCCCTATGCTGCATGGGGAATTGAATTGTCTCAAAATTATCATATGCGAACGATGATTCAATCGATTAGAGAAAAGTACGTATTGTTGGGGCTTGTTGTCGCATCACTTATCGTTTTGGTTTCTCAAGAAGTTTTTAATAACGTCACCGCAAGTTTTGTGATGAGTAACTTTTCCTTTGTGATTATCACGCTACTACCCATCACTGCACTTATCGTTCTGTGGAAAGTGCCCGAGGTCCCGACGCCACCGAAAACACAGGATGTCAGTTTAAAGAGCTCGCTGGGAAAAATGTTCAGGAACAAGTTGTTCATTCGCCTGTTGGTCATTGAGCTATTGATTGCCGGCGGAGAGAATTTTAGAAACACGTTGTCACTCTTTTTTATTCAGGATTATATCGGCGCAACCGGCATAGGGCGGTTGTACACGCTTTATTTTGTTGTCGGGTTAGCCGCGATTCCATTTTGGGATTGGATCGCAAAGCGTTACGGAAAACATCAGTCATTGAGTGTTGCTATGGTGCTGGTTGGCATCGTGTCTATTGCATGCTTCTCCTTAGACAAGGGACAAATTGAAGAGTTTTATGTTCTATTTGCGCTGAAAGGTTTTTGTTTTGGGGCGTTTGCCTACTTGCCTCGGGCAATGTTGGCGGATGTTATCGACTTGGATACGATTCGGTCCGGTGAAGCGAGACCAGCGAGCTATTTTTCGATTCACGGTTTCATAACCAAGTGTGCGGTTTCTTTTGGTGGGTTAAGTTTGCCGATATTAGGCTCGTTAGGCTACCTCACCGCGCAGGGTTCGCTCAATGGTCCAGACGAATTGAGGTGGTTAGGCATACTCTATGCCGTGGTGCCAACAGTCGTGTTCATCATTGCGTTGTATTTAAGTGTTACCTGGCCGCTTAATGCCAGTTTGCATAGCCGTGTGCAATCACTGGTAGCAAAACGTGATCGTTTGAAAGCGAGGAAATTTAGCTGACTTTGACGACGGTTGATGTTGATGTAGATCGAAAACGATTTTAGTTGTAAATGTTTTGGTTGTAGACACACAAGGAGAAGCAAATGAGTTTGATAGCATCAGATGAAAATAACTTTGATTACGACGAGGTCCTGGAGCAGCTAAATAAATACCTGCGGTTACGTGCGACGCCGATTGGTATGAAAATGTTTAAGACCAAAGAAGAGATGGAAGCGATTCCGCGGATAAGACGTCCTAAAGATGTGCACACAACCGATCAGATTGTGGGTCAGGCTTGTCGCAATGGATGGACGGTTGGTATCACCATGGATGATCTTGTCGGGGCTCAGTGCGGCACCGTGATTGGCTTGCATCCGCGTAATGAAGAATGGTTGTCCGGCGATAGAATGACTGGGGTTTGGTATGGCACGCCGGAAGACGCGAAGGCGCATCAGGATGCCATGGACGTATTAGAATATGGTCAATATGAGGCGATGGCGGTCAGCCCGTTGGGTAGTGGTCGACTCAACCCGCCTGATATCTGCCTCATCTACGCTACGCCGGCTCAGATGATCCTTTTTATCAACGGGCTGCAGTGGTTGGGCTACAAGAAACTCGACTTTAGCTGTGTTGGCGAATCCTCCTGTGCGGACTCCTGGGGACGAGCACTGAAAACAGGCGAGCCAAGTCTTTCCATTCCTTGTTTTGCTGAGCGCCGCTATGGCGGTGTTATGGATGATGAATTGCTTATCGCTTTGCCACCAAGCTACTTGCCGAAAATTGTGGCAGGGCTTGCTGCGTTGTCTAACAATGGTCTTCGATATCCTATAGCACCTTATGGCGTCAGCAATGATGTAAGGGCAGGTATGGGTGTGAGTTACGCCGACTGAAACCCTGTTCGTCGCATTAATGGTTTCTACTAGATGCTACGGTTTCGAGTTTGTTGGTGGTTATACATTATCGCTGCTTTACCAATGGTCACGATTTATCATGACCGCAACTGTACCTTGATTTAGCGCATGGGCGAAAGAGCAGTGACTGCCGCTTAAGAATTTTCAAAATAGCCTGGCGATAAGTTCTGCTAACCCGTCAATGTAAGTTCATTGCTTGTTTATAAGGCTGGATATCGAACCCAAACATGCCATAACGCGCTTCAATTGCCGCCAACGTTTCAGGGCACCAGTAGTTTGATTCAGGTTGAGGGAAACCTAACACTGCACGCTGATCCAAATTACTTGTCGCGATTAGCTTTTCTAAAAACTTATCGTCCCTATAGGCACTCCATGCCCAACCTGTATGAAGCGTACTGATCCATTCCGCTTCAGCTTTACGATAGGTAATATTCGTGACTAAACGCCTTTGTCCGGTATTCATCGGCGTACCTCGATGCCAGACATCGTGACGATAAAATAAAATGTCTCCCGGTTTAAAGCGTACATGTTGTTCGGCGGCATACAGGCTTTGGCGCCAGGCGGCTAGATCAGGACGTTGTTGCGAAAAGTATTTCTCAGCGTTGGTCCGATCATTGATATACCTTAGATCACCAATGCCCGGTGAATCGACGATGGGCCAAGGGTAGCGTGGGTCATCTGCGCCATCACGCGGAACGACAGCGGTTGGCCCGCCAACTTGATCGACATCATCGAGATACAGGATCATTTCAACGGCTTCTGGTCGGCCCCAGGGCGAAGGGTGGGCGATTGTGTGATTAGGGTAGTCGACGTGAATACGTTGATCTGCATTGTCTTGAATGCTGGCTTTTGCCTCGTCGCCAGGCCGCCGCCCGTATTTCGCCCATAGATCGGCTTGCGAGAGTCGAAGTTCATTTTCCTTGGTCTTAAGTAACTGTGCGATGGCAGACAACAGTGCGGGATGCAAGGTCATCTTGTTAAAGCTTACCGTACGTGAAGGGAAGGTGAATCTGCCGCCGCTACCGAAGTCTGAAATATCAGCGGCTGCTTCAGAGTCAGGCTTAGGGAAATGTTGGTTAGCATCGTCAATAAGTGCCTGAATGAGATCGCTGGGTAAAAGATCAGAAACGAAACAAAAGCCTTTTTGTTGCCATTGTTCGATTTGTGCCGCTGGCAATTGATGTTGCGAACAGCTGCTTGGAGTAATCCAGTTGTATTGCATAATTGAGTTATCTAGTTTTTGATATTTCTTTGTACTCATGATCGTAGGCTAATCTGAGCTCGGCGCAACAGTGATTAGCTGCTGATTCTATGGCTTCTGAAAGACGCTCCGACGCTAATGCGTATTGGCCCATAAACCTATGGTAACCAGAAAGGCCGATGGCGCGGACAGTTTTTGGCGAATAGTTTAAGTCTAACAATGCTGCTATAGGTATCGTCCATAAAATCCAGTGTAAAGTAAATGGCTCATTTTTCGTTGACAAGACAGGTACGTTAATGTCTTTTAGCGATCAGGCTTTTAGTTAGTAGGACAATCCGCTAGATTACGTCGTTCAGAACTTTAGAGAGTCATTATGACCAACAGATTAGATGGAAAAGTTGCAGTAATTACCGGCGGTACCAGCGGTATCGGGGAAGCCACAGCTGAACTGTTTGTTGCGCAGGGTGCTAAGGTCGTGATCTGTGGACGATCTTCAGAAAAAGGACAGGCTATTGTGGCGCGTTTAGGCGCTTCAGCAAGGTTCGTCACTGCGGATGTGATGAAGGAAGCTGATATTGCTGCAACGATAGATGTTGCGGTAAAGGAATTCGGCGGTCTGGATGTACTATTCAACAATGCGGGCGGTCCAACATCGCCTGAAATTCTTGATCTTGATGAGCAGGCTATTCACTACGCGATGCAGTTGTTGTTCAGTAGTGCTGTGCTCGGTATCAAATACGCGGTGCCCCACATGGAAGCTCGCGGTGGGGGGTCGATTATCAACAATTCCAGTATCGCCGCGATTCGCGATAATCAGGGTGCATTGCTTTATTCAGCGGCTAAGGCAGCGCTAACACACTACACGACGCTTGCTGGGGTGAGATTGGGACCACGGGGTATTCGCGTCAACTGTATCTCTCCTGGTGCAATAGCGACGCCTATTTTCTATGGCGGTTCAGCTCGGGCAAATACGTTATCGGAAGAAGATAATGCTAAAAAAATGTCCAAGCTCGAAAGTAACTTAGCCAATGCAACGCCGCTACGTAAAACCGGTTTGCCTATGGATATTGCGCAGGGAGCTCTTTACTTGGCAAGTGACGAAGGACGCTTTGTGAATAGTCATGACCTTGTGATCGATGGCGGACGGACGGGGATGTTCTACGAACCCAGCAGTTGATCTTGATCTGAAAAAGAGAATGCGTCAGGGAGTTTGTGCTATATCTCCACGTGCGAAGAATAAATGTCAGAGTGTGTTTTTGGCACTAATCGTAAACTCAAAATCATTGACGTTGGGGTCATCTCGATTGGTTAATGGAAAAGCAACATCGAGATGGATAACCCTTCCTGAGTCCGTTCGGCTTGAAGCTAGACGGATACCAAAGCCGACATTGGCAAGATAGTCATCTTCAAAACCTTCATCAATTTCAGGATCCCATGCTCGACCGATGTCGATGAAAGCCGCGAAACCGAGATAGGCTAATGAGAATAGATGGTAGTTGGTGTATTGCCGTTCTTCCATGGTGAAGTGCACGCGACGGTCACCCGACTGGAATCGTTTGTCATAACCTCGAACGCCCGTTTCCCCGCCGAGTAGCACTTGACGATGGCTACTTAAGTTATCTGTCCATATTGCGCTGAATTCGGTGAAAAACTGCCTATTGTGAGGCTGTTGACGGAAGAAGGTTATTAAGTAGGAGATCACGACGTCCTCCGTCGCATCATTTTTTAGGTTGTAAAGACCCTCCCATGTGATCTCGTGTTGTAGTAACACCTTGTCGGTATAGCTGATGGTGTCAGAAAATCGACCATCGATTATCACTCGATCCGTATCTGAACCAAAGTCCTCGTCGGCGTATCCGAATCTTGCGCGTAAGGAATAGCCAAGGTGTAGATCTTCGTTACGGTTAATTTGCTCGAAATTGAAAGATCGCGTGTACTCGTCCTCTACCGCCCCATATTGAATGAATGGATACGAAAGTTCTTTAGCCACCGGCGGTGGAAAAGGTGAGGGCAAGTCGGGACCCGAAAAGAATTCTTCCTGTGTGTATCGATATCCGACGCGCCATCTGCGAGTGACGCCGTTTTCTAGACCTCCAGAGAAACCATAGTTGAAAGAATAGTCCTGCAGTTCTCGACCAATCTCAGAAACATCCTCGCCGTGGAAGTATTGGGTGTTGACTTCCTCTGCATTCTTTAGTCGGATATCCCAAGCTTGTTTGGAATCTAGGGCGTAGAAGGGCAGTTGCAGACGAGCGAATTGTTCATATCCGTCGTCACTATCGGAATAGCGTAGATGTGTTCTTATACGACTTCCAAAAACGTTGTTGTCTTTGTAGGTAATACTATCGGATTCTCGGTCTGTATCTTTTTCATGACCCATAGCGATTAGCTTGCCGCGGCCGAGGAAGTTGCTTTCGCCTATGCCGACGTTGTAGTTGTTTTCCCCACCGGATCGATCGAACGACAAATCAAGATTTAAGGACCAAACATCTCGCGTAATTACCTCAATGTCAGTACGTTGTTCGCAATACCCAACGACTCGAATGTCAGCATCGTAGAGTTGGTTTAGATCGCGGACCAGTCTTGCTGATTCATCAATAAGCCTTTGATCAAAGCTGTCGCCTTCTTTGAATAATAATTCCTGCCTAACCGCGCTATCTTTGGTGAGTATGTGAAGCTTATTAGCCGCTCGGAAAAACCAATTGTTTTCCTTTTCGTTTGATTCATCAAAGATCTCTAAGCGCGTTGTGTTGACGCTGCCGATCGTTGAAACACGATCAGAATAGTTCGGGTGTTGTTGTTTGAAGTCGTAACGACCGTCTGCGAGTTTCGATTGCGAGCAGGGCTTGAGGGTCTTCTCCTGTGCGACAACTGGCTTGTTTTCGATAAGTGAACGCAGCCCCTTGTCATCCGCCTGACTTACCGGTACCACAAGGCAGCCGCTGATAAGCATTAAGCGCGAAGGGTATTGTAATTGGTTCAACAAGGGGGATGACGTCACGGCATAAAGGTGTGCAGACCTCGACAAGGCGGTGTTAAATGTTTTTGTTGAGTGTCCAATCGTCAAAACCACAGAAATGAATTGATTTACGACTAAACCAAATTTATCAAGAAACGCCTGAGTATTCAGAATCAGAGGTTTACCCCCGTTATTTTAATGACTTTAAAGCACTTACAGGTGGTCACTGTGAAGCCTATTAGTTTCCTACATAGGTTTCGAGCGTGTCAGATGCAGCACGTGTAATTGATGACTGAAAAGACACCTACAGTCCAGATCTCTGCCTCAGATCAAGCGAATACCTGATTACATCGAGTCGGTTATTTCCGAACCGGGTTGATACTTCACCATTAACGACATAGCGCCTGACGATAACTAATGCGCTTTCTCATAGTCGGGTGAGCGGGCAATTCTGATAAACATCAGTAACGCAACTGCTGTGAGTATTGCTGCAAGTAAA